>Ga0308157_10000241_pt1 | contig 212014 bp, 187 predicted proteins | sample PhyBR1_FD_201035 | JGI IMG/M metagenome (GOLD analysis project Ga0308157, IMG submission 201035) | Phyllosphere microbial communities from UC Gill Tract Community Farm, Albany, California, United States - DLSLB.R1 | ecosystem: Host-associated > Plants > Phyllosphere > Unclassified | place... | reverse complement strand
TGTTATTAGCGTGGGAAACATTGTTTCCTACCATTGCACGCTTACCTGTTATTTGGCAAATTCTTGACATATCTCGATGTTCTTTTGACTAATGAATATTTGAGAGTGCAAAATAAAGGATTATTTTTCAGTTAGGCAAATTATTTCAAAAATAATTCTTAAAAATTAATATTGTATTTGAAACGCCAAAGCAATAAGCTAATTATTTGATTTTGAGATGGCTATTAATTTTCAATGAAAAATTTGACATTCTCCAAAGGGTTTCCCAACATTGCAATTTTTCCTTTGATAAGGATAGGACATTGTATTAATTCGGGATTGAGAGCGATGACTTCAAGGGCTTGTTCATCATTCACAGTTTCTGATTCAGAGAAATATTTTTTGAATAATTCTGTAGAATGTCTTAGGATTCTACTCGGTTGTTTGTTGAGTTTTTTGAATAATGTTCTGAGTTCAAACAAACTAAGCGGATCTTTCTTAATATCAATGATTTGAAATTTGATATCATTCTCGTCCAGATACTCCAGAATAGCTTTGGATTTTGGACAGTTGTTGTTATGAATTACTTTTATCATGATGCTTTAAAGTTAAATTTTGGCTAACGTAATTTTCGGATTGCAAAAATTATTTCACCAAAAAATAATTTAAAACAAACCGTTCAGTTCTGCATCTATTCTTTCCAGAATGTACCCAAAATCTTCAGGTCTTTCTACGAAATCTAGATTGTCCACATCTATAACAAGAAGTTTGCCCTCTTTGTAATTTTCTATCCAGCTTTGGTATTTGTTATTCAGTTTTGATAGGTAATCTATACTGATGCCAGCTTCGTATTCTCTTCCTCTTTTGGAGATCTGTCGCACTAAAGTAGGGACATCTGCTCTAAGATAAATTAGCAAATCCGGTGCCGAAACAAAGTCTTTCATCAATGTAAAAACTGATAAATAATTGTTAAAATCACGCTCGGAAAGTAAGTTCATTTCAGCTAAGTTTTCAGCAAAAATATGTGCGTCCTCATAGATGGTTCTGTCTTGGATGACGTCCTTCCCACTTTCACGGATTTCCTTCACTTGACGGAATCTGCTTCCTAGAAAATAAATCTGTAATGCAAAACTCCATTTGGACATGTCGCCATAAAAATCATCCAAATAAGGATTGTGATCTACATCTTCAAATTGCGCTTCCCAATTGTAATGTTTTGATAACATTGTAGTTAGAGTTGTTTTTCCGGCGCCAATATTTCCTGTAACAGCGATATGCATTTTCGTAATAATTGATAAGTTATAGTTGATAAATGATAGTGTTGAAAGCCGAAACTTCGAAATCAATTATGATTTATCAATTATCATTTATTTTGTCTGTAAAGATAAAGTTTGTCCTTTATGAGTGCCAAAAATCCGGCATTATTTTTATCCACAATTTTTGCATTGGGATTCTGGAAAATTTCGATCAGATTTTTGTCATCGAATTTTTTGACACTTTGGTTTTCAAATATCAAAATATCATCGTTGTTCCTTCGGAGTTTTCTAGCATTTATAATAGTTGCAGAATAGAGCAGAGTAGCTCTGGTGTTATAAACTTCTAAAACATTTTCTTTAAGAATATATATCTTATTATTATAAACTAAAAAATCCTGCAGAGATTGAAGGTTGATATTGAATGGAAATGAATTGATTACTGAATTGCTTCGGAAATTGTATTGAAAAAGTGTTTTGTTGCTATCATCTATCAGCCACGCAAATTGTAAATCTTCTGCATAAACGGCTTTTATAAAACCGAAAGTTGAACTTAGATTAATTTTCTGAATTTCATTTAGATTTTGATCGAGGAATTTGATTTCCTGAGCATTTTCTGAAAACATGACGATATTAAGAGGATTGGTGACACTCTGGATTTTGTACGGAAAAGTCATTAACAACTTTCCCAGTTGTGTCCCCACAGAATCATATTTGGTAAGACTGAAATCTTTCTTCTTATATATATAGATGTTGCCGTAGTCGTCACCTAAAACTTCTTGAATATCTCTCAATTGTAAAGAATCGAATCCAATTTTTTTCTGAGAAAAAGTTAGAATCGAAGTTAATATTAATATGAAAGATAATAATCTCAATAGAATGTTTTAAGGCTTAGTTTCCTTTTAATGTAATAATCACATCTTTTGTAAACGCTTTGTTCTGATTGTAAGTAGCATCACAAATCATAGTTGAAACGTTATAGCTTCCTTTATCTACCAAAATATAATTTTGTCCATTTGCGGGAACTGAAAGGTTGTAGAATTTTTTACCACTGATTTTGATGACAAGAACACATTTGGATTTATTGACAAACTGTACAATCACTTCTTTTTTGTTCGGGTCGTTATTGAAAAGACTTGTCAGTACTGCGGCTGTATTTTTTGCTTGTTCAGAAGGTTGTCCTTTTGCAGCTGTAGTTCCAACTTTGGATGTTTTCTCGATTTTATTTTCAGTCATTGCCGTTACCGTTGGTTTAGCTACTGCGGAACTTCCTCCATATTTTAAGGATAAGGCTCTTTGCTTTAACTCTGGAACGGCAGGGTGCTTAGGATTGTTACGGATGAAATTTTCTACAACGGCTCTGTCTGTGGTTGATTTGGCTTCGAAGACGCTTTGTGAGAAAACGGAAAGAGAAACTAAAAAAAACAAAAGTAAAAATATCTTCTTCATTATATATAGGATTCTGATTTTAATTGAAACGTAAAAATAAATTAAATCTTGTGAAATAGTATGAAAATTAGATTAAAAATTAATTAGATTTTTTACCGAATTTGAAAAAATCGTTGCAATGTTCTAATTTTATTAAGATTGTTTTTTGGTGCTAAATATTTTTATAAAAATCACTATATTTGCACGCTGAAAAACATGAAGGAGGTAAAATAAAATTAAAATAAAAAAATAATCAATATTATGTCTTACACACCAGTAGCTGCAGACGTAGCAAAACTAAGAAACACGACAGGTGCAGGAATGATGGACTGCAAAAAAGCTTTAGTAGAAGCTGAGGGAGATTTCGAAAAAGCAATCGACATCCTTAGAAAAAAAGGACAAAAAGTTGCTGCTAACAGAGCGGACAGAGATTCTTCTGAAGGTGCAGTTATCGCAAGAGTAAACGAGGATAACACTTTAGGTGTTGTTATTTCTTTGAACTGTGAAACTGATTTCGTTGCTAAAAACGAAGCGTTCATCGAGTTGGCTTATGAATTAGCTGAAATGGCAATTTTTGCTGCTACTAAAGAAGAATTATTAGCGACAGATTTCCACGGAATGACTGTTGCTGATAAATTAATCGAGCAAACAGGTGTTATCGGTGAGAAAATCGAGATCGGAGCATTTGAAAGAATCGAAGGACCTTTCTTGGGCGCTTATATCCACGCTGGAAATAAAATTGCTGCAATCACTTCTCTTTCTGCTAAGGCTGAAGGTGCTGATGAAGCTGCAAAAGCTGTTTCTATGCAAGTTGCTGCGATGAACCCAATCGCTCTTGACGAAAATGCGGTTTCTCAGGAAACTATCGATAAGGAATTGGAAATCGAAAGACATAAACTAACAGAAGAAGGTAAGCCTGCAAACATTATCGATAATATCTTGAAAGGTAAAATGCAGAGATTCTACAAAGATAATACTTTGGTACACCAAGATTTCATCAAAGATTCTAGCATGTCAGTTGCTGATTATGTAAAATCTGTGAATGCAGATCTTAAAGTAACAGGTTTTGTAAGAGTTGCTCTTGCTTAATCTTAAAGCTTAAAAATATTAAATCCTGCTATATTTTGTAGCAGGATTTTTTGTTATAAAATTTAGAAGTAAATTTGCAATCCATATTATTTTAGATGAAGCGGTTAGATTGTTCATATTATCTTGTTTTTATTGCTATGCTAAGCTTTGGTAGTAATCTTATGCAAGCACAATTTATAAATGTAGATGTTACGACATATACACCTCAGCAATTGGTGGAAGATTTTTTGGGTGCAAAGGTATCGACTTGTATCTCGGTTTCAAATGTCACCGTTAAAGGTGGGAATATTACATCGGGAGGTGCTAGCTACGGTTATTTTGATAAAGGAACAAGCAATTTTGATATCGATAAAGGTATTATTTTATCTACAGGTAATGTTTTGAAAGCACCTGGTCCAAATTATGCTTTGCAAAGCGAGATTGGAAGTGGCTGGGGAGGAGATACGGATTTATATGACCTGTTGGGGGTTCTTAATACCAATGCAACTTATCTGGAGTTTGATTTTATTTCTTCTATCAGTGACAAAGTCAGCTTCGAGTATATGTTTCTTTCAGAAGAATATGATAAATTTAAATCTGTAACTGGTTGTGGGTATTCTGATATATTTGCATTTCTTATAAAGCCAGTTGGCAGTGCTGGTCCTTATACAAATATTGCCTTAGTTCCAGGTACTAATCAGCCGGTATCTGTTGTTAATATAAGAGGAGGCGGGGGTAATTGTCCAAGTAAGAATGAGGATTACTTTGGAAGCTTTAATCCGCAAACTTCTACTTCTCTTTCTCCAACTAATTTTAACGGACAAACCAAAATTTTAATAGCAACAGCTGATGTGGAAATTGGAAAAAAATATCATATTAAATTAGTAATTGGTGATGAAAGCAACCCGACTCACGATTCTGCTGTCTTTTTAAAAGCGGGGAGTTTTGTTGGTATTAAGGATCTTGGCTCAGATTTAAGTTTAGAGGCAGGAACAGCTCTTTGTGCAACGGGAACCCACGAAATCGATGCAACACCGTCTCCAGTGCAAGGTGTTGCAACAAATTACAAATGGTATAGAAATGGAGTCTTGGTAGCAAACGGAATGATTCCTAAATTTTTGGTTGATAATACTAATTATGGTTATTATGAGGTAGAAATAGACCTTGATACAAATTGTAAACTTAAGGGGCATATTAATATTGAGCCACAAATTCTACCAATTATTGGAGCTACAAATTTCAACAATATCTGCGATGAAGATCTTGATGGAAATGCAGATGTAATTCTTAACACATATACTTCGCAAGTTGTTTCCAATCTTTCGCAGGATTATGGATTTGATATTAAATATTTTGAATATCCTCCGGCTAATATTAATAATCCAACTGAAGCAGCTATTACTAATGTAAAATTTAACTCAGCATCAAAAGATGTTTATATGTGGTTAAAACCAGGAAGTTGCAATCCTACATTGACTAAAATAACTTTAACAAAAAATACATTAAGCTCGTTTGATAATAGTGTAAGTTTGAAGCCGTTTGATATTTGTGACGAAAAATTAGAAGGAAAGAAAGAAGTGGATATATCAAGTCCCAATTTTATTAATTCTTTGATACCTACAGGTTTTGATGGCAGACTGGATTTCTACAAATCTAGAACAGGAGCTAATAATAAAGATTCAAAAGAATATTTGTCCAATACAACTATCACTTTGGATGATAAAAATAAAACTCCATCTTTTTTTGTTCGTTTTCATCAACTAGGGTTTTGTGATAATGTTGCAGAAATTAAATTCAATTTTAAACAACCAAAAAAATCAACAGCTATTCAAGATACTGTAATTTGTAAAAACTCACTTATAAATCTGGATGCAGATCCAGCTATGGATATGGGTTTCAGTTCCTACAAATGGTATAAGGCATCCGATCCATCAATAATGATTAGCGATCAACGTAAATCAGGAAATCTACCCGCAGGCGATTATATTGTAGAACTTGGGTTTAATGACTGCGTTTATAAACAGTCAGTCAAAATATCAGAACCTCAGGATTTAATCATTAATAATGTTTTAATTGAAGGTAATAAAATAACGATTCAGGTTTCTAATGGTATTCCTTCTTATCAATATTTTTTAGATGGAAATAGACAGTCTTCGAATGTTGTTGAAAATGTTTCCAAAGGACCACATACAGTTGAGGTTAAGGATAAATGTGGTTCTGTGTTGCAAACTTTTTATATCATTAATGAAAAAAATGTAATTACACCTAATGATGACGGTTACAACGATGTTATAGATTACTCTGATTTGATGACCAAAATAGAACCTCGACTAGAAGTTTATGATAGAAATGGAGTTTTGGTATTTAAAGGATCATCTGAAAATCAATATAAATGGGATGGTAAATTCAAAGGTAGACCCTTACCAACCGCATCTTATTGGTATATATTACAATGGAACGAATCTGGAAACCCTAATAGAGTGCAAAAAACCGGCTGGATCCTTCTGAAAAACAGAAACTCAGATTAAAAAATATCATTGTTTTAACACTTCTTTTCTAAAAAAGATTGTTATTCTAATTACTTAACAAAAAGCCGATAAAGTTTAATAAAATTTTAACCTTATTGGCTTTTTTTTGTAATGATACTCCACTTATTCTCTATAAATTTGCCGATTATATGAAGAAGATATTTACAATTGCGCTATTGTTCTGTATTACTGTGGTTTACGGACAAGATTTTGAAGGTGAAATTTTTATTAGAGATAAGTCCAGCCTTTATCTTAATCAAGTCTATGTAACCAATATCAATGCACACAAAAGTGTTTTAGCGAATTATAATGGCGAGTTCAAAATTGCAGTTAAAGAAGGCGAGGTTCTGAGATTTACATCCATTGCTACAGAAAGAAAAGATATAGAAGTTACAAAGGAAATGCTGTCAAGGAAAAAGAATTTCATAGAGCTTCAGATTGCGTATTATGAAATTCAGGAAGTGATTCTGAGTTCTTTCAAACCGACAGGTAACCTTAGAAGAGATGTTGCTATGCTGAAAGGTTCTGAAAAAGTATTTGAACTTAAGAAAATGATTGGTTTACCAGAGCCAAAAGGCGACGGAACTTCTCCTGAGATTCCGGTTTTATCTTTCAATCAAGGGCTTAGTTTTAGTATCGATAGTATTTTTGATTTGATTTCTGGAGAGAAGAAGAAAAAAGAGCGCTATTATCAATATGAAAAAATGAGTCAGGGAATCAAAAGTCTTCAGGATTATTTTGGTGATGACTATTTTACAAAACTTAAAATTCCAAAAGAATTGATCCCGAATTTCCTCCAGTTTATCTACAGCTCAGACAATATTTCTATATTTCTAGAATCAAATAATTACGAGGCTACCAAAGTTTATATAGAAAAATATCTTCCTATTTATTTGAGAAGATTACAAAACTCTCATTTGATGCAGGTTACAGAAGATTTGAAAAAAGAATGATTTTATTTTTATAAAAAAGCTTAATATTATTAATTATTTATTGGAATTAGATAAAAATGTTTATTTTTATCACGTTTTTAGAAGCTTACAGAAAATTTAGAAAATGGGGAAAAACAAAGCAGCGAGGTTTAGAGAAAATACAATATTACCAAATGTCATTCAGCCAACCAGAGAACAAGCACTGAATGATTTTCAATACAAAGGAAAATGGAATGAATTTTTTGGTAACGATAAACCGATAGTTTTGGAGTTAGGATGTGGAAAAGGAGAGTATTCTGTAGGACTTGCAAAAGCGTTTCCGGATAAAAATTTTATTGGGATTGATATAAAAGGAGCAAGGTTTTGGTTTGGTGCTAAGGAAGCAATACATGACAATCTGAAAAATGTAGCATTTCTCAGAACCCAAATAGAATTGATAGAAAATCTATTTGCTGAGAATGAAGTTTCTGAGATTTGGATTACTTTTCCAGATCCACAAATCAAATACAGAAGAACCAAGCACAGATTGACCAATCCGGAGTTTTTGGAAAAATACAAGCATATTCTTAAGAAAGACGGAATTATTCACCTGAAAACGGATTCAGAATATTTACACGGTTATACTTTAGGATTGTTGCAAGGTCTGGGACATCATATTCTTACGGCGCATCACGATATTTATGGCGCTGCAGAATATCAACCGGACACCCCATTATTAAAAGATATTAGAACTTATTATGAAGATTTATTTTCATCTAAAGGCAAAACAATTACTTACATCAAATTCAGACTAAAGGATGAATAAATTATTTTTGCTTCTTATAGGTAGTTGTTTTTTAACAAACTGTGCTACTGGTAATACAATGATTTCACCAGTTTTTGTAGGAAAAAATACTAATGTTATTTTAGAAACGGATCTATTAAAACAAGCTCCAAAAAAACTTGGCGCTGAAGAAAAAGCAGTTACATTGCTTAACCAGCTATTTAATAGTGATGAATCTAATAAGAGTATGGTTTTGGTTATCAGTAATGAATCAGATTGTGATTTTACAATGGATATTTCTGGCAATAACCATTATAGTCTGCCTGTAGGAGCTAGGAAAAGCGAAAGTATTGTTGTAGAAAGAGGAGAATATGAGATGAAGTCTCAGGTTTGCCAGAGCCAATACAAGGTTTACAAAACGTTTTCTGAAAATACACAATTAAGTATAAAATACACAGTTGTAAATACATCAAATGCCGCAAACAATACTGTAGCATCATTACAATAAAATAAAAAACGCTTCAAATTTATGAAGCGTTTTTTTATGAGTTTATATTGGAGATTATTTTATAACCACTTCGTAGATTCTGCTCCAGTTTTTTCCGGTAATAACCATGTTTTCACCTTTGAAAGCAATTCCGTTCAGAACATCATCATTTCCTGTAGTATTTTGTTTTGCAATGTTTGTGAAATCAATAATTCCAATCACTTCACCATTGGCAGGATTAATTTGAAGAACGATAGGTTTTTGCCAAACGTTTGCGTAGATAGAACCATTATGGTATTCTAATTCGTTGAGTTGGTCATAACCTTCAGTGTCACTTGCTACAGCTATTGTTCTTAATATTTTTGAAGGATTTGCCGGATCAAGGAAATAAATTGTTTTTGTTCCGTCTGATAAAATTAAATCTTTCCCGTCATAAGTCAATCCCCAGCCTTCACCGATAGCTTCTGGATAAGCAAATTCACTCAACAACTTTAAAGTACTTTTATCGTAGATAAAACCTTTTTTATTTTGCCAAGTTAGCTGATATACTTTATCTCCTACAATTGTACTTCCTTCAGAGAAAATCTCCTGTGGTTGAGAAACGCTGATGATTGGTTCAGTAGAACCTAGTTTATAAGTCAAGAGTCTGGATTGCCCATTTTGTCCATCAGATTCGTAAACAATATCGCCTTCAATCTGGAAGCCTTGAACAAAGTTTTTCGCATCATGCGGATATTGATTCACAACTTCATAAGATATTTTTCTGGCTTTAGCTTTAGCAAAAACATTGATGGTTGCATCTTGTTGCAGGACTTCACCACCTTTAGTTTTGATGTTGAAAGTCACATCATTCTCACCCAAAGAGAAAAAATTAGGATCAATTGTCAAGTTGCTGCTTTCTTTATCTCCATAACTTATCGTGATAGCTTCCGCATAATCCAAAACATCCTGAGGCAACTGCAGTTTATCGCCAAAATGATAGCCTTTGCTTTGTTGTCCAATGTTATAGTCATTCAAAGTATTGAGGATTTCTTTTTCCTTGTTACAACTTGCCAGAATAAGTAAAGCAAAAGCTGATGCTATAAAAATTTTTTTCATTAGAATTATTCTTGATTTTTCCGCTTTTGCGGTTTCATTTTTTTATAATCGATTTTACCTTAGTAATTATCGATAATGTTCTATTATTAACATTTTGCCAAAAATACGAAATAATAAAAACTAAAATCTCATAAATTTTTCTTAATTAAACATAATCATGTAGATTTGTAAATATGATTACGATAATTGCTGCTATTGGAAACAAGAATGCTTTGGGAAAGGACAACCAACTGCTTTGGAAGCTTCCAAAAGATTTGAAACATTTCAAAACGCTTACAGAAAATCATCCTGTCGTGATGGGAAGAAAAACGTACGAAAGTATTGGTAAACCTTTACCGAATCGAACCAATATTGTAGTCAGCAGAAAGGAAAACTGGTTTCAGGAAGGTATCTTGATTGTATCTACACTGAAAGAAGCTTTGAAATTCGCTAAAAAAATTAATGAAGATTTCTTTGTAATTGGTGGTGGCGAAATTTACAAGCAGACAATGGATGTTGCTGATAGATTAGAAATCACGCAAGTGAACGGAGATTTTGAAGCAGATACTTTTTTTCCAAAAATAGATCCAAAAATCTGGCAGAAAACAGACGAAGAATGTCATTCTAAAGATGATAAAAACGACTATGATTTCTGTTTCCAAACATTTGAAAAAATTAATAAAGTTTAAAATTTCTCCTGATTCTTATTTCTTGAATCTGGTTTCTTAATAATGGATTATCCAAGTAAAGTTTTATCGAAAGCTGTTGAAGAAATCGCAGGTTTGCCAGGGATTGGCAGGAAATCTGCGCTTCGTCTAGCGTTGCATCTTTTGCGTCAGCCGGCTTCTCAAGGTATTTCTTTGGGATCGTCGATACAAAATTTGGTAACAGATATCAAATATTGCAAAGAATGTCACAATTTCTCAGACTCAGAAGTTTGCGATATTTGTAATGATGAGAAGAGGAATGATGAGCTGCTCTGTATTGTAGAAGATGTGAGAGATGTGATGGCGATTGAAAATACAGGGAAGTACAAAGGAAAATATTTGGTTCTGGGTGGGAAAATTTCTCCAATGGAAGGGATTGGCCCAAGCCAGTTAAGGATCGGAAGTATAGAAAAGAAAATAGGAGAAGGCGTTGTAAAAGAATTGATTTTTGCACTTAGTGCAACAATGGAAGGCGATACAACGGCTTACTATATTTATAAAAAATTCAAAAGTTCGCAGGTTATATTTTCAAGTATTGCCAGAGGAATTGCGGTGGGAGATGAGTTAGAGTATGCAGATGAGATTTCTTTGGGAAGGTCTATAACCAACAGAACTGCTTATAACGAAGCCGGCTAATGAAAGTAAGTGTCATCATTGTTCATTATCAAGTGAAGGATTTGTTGAGAAATTGTATCCTTTCTATTCAAAAATATTTTCAAGGTTTTGAGTATGAAATTATTGTAGTGGATAATAATTCTCCAAACTCTGATTGGAAAACTTTGATGTCTGAATTTCCTGAAGTTAACTTTATCAGCCTCGACAAAAATTTTGGTTTTTCAAAAGCCAATAACATTGGTGTCAATTCTGCAAAAGGAGAATATGTTTACATCCTGAATCCGGATACGGAAATCGAAGGTAATTATTTTAAAGAAGTTCTCGATTTTGCAGATTCTAAAGAAAAATTTGGATCTCTGGGGCTTAGGATGCATAATCTGGAAGGCGATTTTTTGCCGGAAAGTAAAAGGTCTATACCAGCTCTGGTTAATTCTTTCGAGAAATTATTCACCTCGTTTAGCAACAATACAAAAACCTATTATAGGAATGATGTTGGTGAATTTGATATTGCTGAGGTTGAGATAATGACTGGTGCTAACCTTCTGATGAAAAAGTCAGTTTATCAGGAAGTTGGCGGTTTTGATGAGCGGTATTTTATGTACGGAGAAGATATTGACCTTTGCTACACGATTCTTAGAAAAGGTTATAAAAATTTTTATTACGGTAAATATTCAATTCTTCATTACAAAGGTGAAAGCACAGTAAAAGATAAGGTTTATCTAAATCGTTTTTTCGGCGCAATGAATATCTTTATCGATAAATATTACAAAAAACAAAAACCGTTTCAATACCTATTGATGAAAGCGGGTCTGAAGTTCAAATATTTCCTTGAGGAATCAAAAATTTAAATATCTTTTTCAAACGGTAGCGTAGATTCTTCCGCAAATTTTCTTAATTCCATCATCTCATTTTTAGCCTTCAACTGTCCAAACCTTGCAGCAAAATAAGTCAGCCCGATGAAAACTAAAACTACAAAAGAACAAGGTAGAGCCCAAGGGTAATTGTTGGTCTTAATTTGTTTTTCAACATAGTAAAGCGTGAAAAAAGTCATCCAGGCAATGGTGAAGAGAAAATAGAGAAACATAAAAAAAGTCCATACAGCTGAGCTCGGTCCAAAAATCCCTCGGATAACGGTTGTCTCGGTTTCATCATCTTTTTCAATTCGTAAAGCCAAATTGGGTTTCCAATAATTGTCTTCCTTCATTTTCACATATATTGTTGCAACTTCTTTATTGATGTTGCCATAGAATTTGTCCTTATTGTCATTCAAATATTTTCTAAGGTTAACTTCGTACTCTTCCAAAGAAAGATGCGTGTAAAGCTTGAATCTCGGTCTGTTTCTGATATGATTGAGGGTTTCGCTCATAGTTTTTGGTTCAATTAATTGGACATTCAATAATTATTCCTCAATATATGGGATTGGGTCTTCCAAGGTGAAATCAACTTTCATAGGTAAACCATTTCTTTTGATTTCGAGTTTTATTTTTCTGCTGATATTGGTTTTCAAGATAGCGTGTATTTTGCTCAATGTCATATCCTTAGCAATTTTATTATCGATGCTTATGAGTTGATCATTTTTAAGAATACCGGCTTTCTGAGCGGGTGAGTCTTTTCTGGTTCCGGATACGATGAAAACTGGTTTTAATGAGAATTTGTACTGGAAATTATTGCTGTTGTCTATCACATTAATCTCACCGCCTGCCGAGTTTTTTCTCGCTGTTTCCACTTTTACTTCTTCTTTTTCCCAGATTAATCCGTCTTGTTTTAGCTCCAATCCGCTGCCGTCTATCAGGAATGGATCATCCAAATGTTGATTGGGTTTGAAATAAATTTTCTTTCCAGGATAATCAAAAATAATAGAAAAACGTCTTAATATTTCTGAACCAATAGAGCCTTTTCTATCTTTTACAAGATTAAGATGTTGGATAGAAAATTCATCCGGCATAGAAGCGATAGGTTTGTTAAGCCTGAAATTACCAATTGATAGAGAATTGATTCTGCTTCTTTTTCCAAAAATATCACCACTGAAACCTCTTCCCAGAAAATCATCAATATTCGGACGATTGTAAACAAAATCTTTAATCAAAACCGGAAACAACCAAACCGAATCCGTGTTTCCCAAATCTAAAAGAAGTTTAGAGCTTTGTTTGTCGTGTTTCATTTCCACGTCAGCCATCATATAAGGTTTGTTGAGTTCTACTGTCATTGGAAATTCGGCAAATCTTTTTACTCTTTTCGGAAATTTAGAACTGTCTTTGTAAACCGTAATTGTTTTTTTTAAATAATTAATTTCTATCGGATGGTTTTTGAAAAAATAATAACCAAGAATTCCATTTACAGGAACGCCGATATCCTGAGAAATATTGAAGTCTTCATCTAGAACTATAAAAACGGTGTGAGATTTATCAATGAAATGATTTCCAATTTTGATATTATTTTTTATCGATTTCAAAGCTTCAACACTTACAGTTTCACCTAAACCCTTGAAGGTGATTTTTTCAATATTTTTAAAATCAACTTCTTTATTTTCCAAACTGAAAAGCAAGGTTTCTGCTATTCCAGAATCCAACATAAAATTGAGTTCAACACCATTTACGGTCATTGGAATGAAAATTAAGTTGTTAATCAACTTGAATTTTATAACCGTTTTATCTGCATTTTCCAAGACGAAACCATCCTGAGCTGAGATCCAGAAACTCCAAAAAATACAGAAAAACAGTTTGATTTTCATTAGATTAAATTACTTATTAATTCTTTACAAGTTTAATAATTTTTCAATTAAAATTAAATAATATTTATGTATTCCATAAAATAGTTGATTTTTTATCTAAAAAATGGAATGTTATTTGATATGTTTTTATTCAATTAGAAAAAATGTTATCAATAGTTTAATTAAATTTTATTTTATCGTTATGAAAAATTTACTACAAGTATTTGGGAAAGATCGTATGGACGAAATTGTTTTCGCTAATAGAAATAAAGCTTATGGCGCCTATGCTCTTAGAAATGAGTATTCTAATCAACTAACAAAAGCATTACTTGTAGGAGTTGCTTTCTTCGGTACATTATCTGTAATTCCGTTGATTATTTCTGCGTTTGAAAGTAACGCCACTATTCCTACAGATGATCATTCTAAACGCGAGATTATAGTTATTGATGAGCCTATAGATGTGCCAAAACCACCACAAGCTGCTGTCATTCCTCCAAAAGTTAAAACTGTAGCATCTCCGGAATATACACCAGTGAGAGTTGTGAAAAAGAATAAACCAGAGCCAACAGATGATGATAAAAAGAATGCTGCAATCAGCAATGTAACTTCTGCAGGGCCAGAAACAACAATGGTTACTGCGCCTCCGGTTATTACAGGACCGCCAACTGTTGCACCTTACACTGTTCCAGTTACACCACCAGCAGTTGTGGAAGATCCTGATAAAGTGAGAAAACCAGATGAAGTTGATGTTGCAGCTAATTTTAAAGGAGGAATTGATGCATTCCGTCAAAAAGTAGCTCAAGGTTTCGATACAGAATCTGTTGATCAATCAGGTATGGTTTCTGGCGTGATTACTTTTGTTGTGGAAAAAGACGGAAGCATTTCTAATATCAAAATCAACGGAGAAAATTCCGATTTTAATAAAGAAGCAGAGAGAACCGTGAAATCTATAAAATCAAAATGGACACCAGCTCAACTGAATGGTAAAACCGTAAGGTCATCTTTCAGAATGCCGATTTCTATGAGAATAGAATAGATTGATTATCAATGAGATATTGATATTGATTTAATTAGAGTTTTATAATTATCCACATTTCCAGTCGAAATGTGGATAATTTTTTTATTTGTCAAGTTGTTAATTAACAATACTTTAACGAGTTGATCGGATTTTCAAAACATTCTTAGTCCTAAAAAATTGTATTTTTGAGGATTAAATTCATTTTTATGGGAAAAATTATAGGCGTTGCGAATCAGAAAGGCGGAGTTGGAAAAACAACAACAGCCGTTAATCTGGCATCAGCTTTGGGTGTTTTGGAAAAGAGAGTTCTTTTGATAGATGCAGATCCGCAGGCTAATGCGACATCTGGTCTTGGGGTGGAAGAAGTTAATTTTTCTACCTACAATTTGTTGGAGCATAGTGCGGAAGTTTCAAAATGCATCTTGCCGACAAGTTCTCCCAACGTGGATATTATCCCTTCCCATATAGATTTGGTTGCTGCCGAGATAGAATTGGTTGATAAAGACAACCGAGAGTATATGATGCGTGAAGCTTTGAAGCCGATCAAAGATGAGTACGATTATATCATTATAGATTGTGCGCCAAGTTTAGGTTTGATTACAATTAATGCTTTAACAGCCGCAGATTCAGTAATTATTCCGATCCAGTGCGAGTATTTTGCTTTGGAAGGTCTTGGTAAATTATTGAATACCGTAAAGAATGTACAAAAAATCCATAATCAGAATCTGGACATCGAAGGATTGTTGTTGACGATGTATGACAGCCGTTTGAGATTATCCAATCAAGTAGTGGAAGAAGTTAATTCCCATTTCCCGGAAATGGTTTTTGAAACAATTATCAGCCGAAATGTACGTTTAAGTGAAGCGCCAAGTTTTGGAGAAAGTATCTTGAAATATGATGCGGAAAGCAAAGGTGCTATTCAATATATTCAGTTAGCAGAAGAGGTTCTTCTGAAAAACGAAAAATTAGTTAAAAATTAAAATGATTTGAGATAAAATCTATCAATTATCATTAATTAATTATATCATTTATAAAATGAGAGACAAAACAAGAGCAATGGGTCGTGGTCTAGGCGCGATTCTGAATGCTGAAAGCAAAACCAATATCAACTCTGCTTCGGACGAAGGTGCAAAAACTTTGGTCGGAAACATCGTAGAAGTTTCGATTGAAGATATTTACCCGAATCCCAATCAGCCAAGAACTTATTTCGACGAAAAAGCTTTGAATGACCTTGCTGAATCCATTAAAAGTTTAGGCATTATCCAGCCAATTACGCTTAGAAAAGATGGCGAAAAATTCGAAATTATTTCTGGAGAAAGACGTTACCGTGCTTCTAAAATAGCTGGTTTGGCATCTATTCCTGCCTATATCCGTTTGGTGAATGATCAGGTTTTGCTGGAGATGGCTTTGGTAGAAAATATCCAAAGAGAAGATCTGGATCCGATAGAAGTGGCTTTGACTTATCAAAGACTTTTGGATGAGGTTGGGATGACTCAGGAAAATCTTAGCCAAAGAGTGGGAAAAGAAAGAAGTACAATTACCAATAGTGTTCGTTTACTGAAGTTGACGCCGGATATCCAAAATGGAATCAGAAGCGGTCAGATTTCTGCTGGTCACGGTCGTGCGATTATGGGATTGGATTCTGATGAAAAGCGCAAGTTGTTATTTGATAAAATTATAGAACTCCAATTGAATGTGAGACAAGCTGAGCAATTGGCCGGTCAAATGAAAAATCCGCAGGAGAAAGAAAAAGTCATCAAGCAGACTTTGGTTCCCAATCACGTGAAGAGAGCTCAGAAAAATTTGTCTGATATTCTGAACGTGAATGTCGAGATTAAAACTGCAGCAAATGGAAAGAAAGGTAAAATTGTCCTTGATTTTAAAAATGAAGAAGAGCTGGAAAGCATTCTTGCTCACATCAGATAAATGAAGAAAGTACTTTCGATTTTTTTGTTTTTTTCTTTTTGTTTGATTTTTTCACAAGTCAATCGCAATGATACAATACGTGTAGAAAATCATCCGAAAGATAGCATTCCCGCCGCCAAACCATTGTCTGAAGCTCAGGTTCTTGGAGATATTGCAGATAAAAATGCGCCGGCAAAAATCACAAAACTAAGTCCTATAAAAGCAGGTTTATATTCTGCAGTTTTACCAGGTTTAGGACAATTCTACAATAAAAAATACTGGAAAATTCCTCTTGTTTGGGGAGCTGTAGGAACTGGAGTTGGAATTGCTCTTTGGAATGATAAAAACTATAAACGCTACAGAAATGCTTATGTAGCAGAGCTAAATGGTCTTCCCCACGAGTTTGATGGCATCAATGGAGTCAACAAAACAGTTTTGGGAAATGCACAAGACCGTTTCAAAAGACAAAGAGATTATGCCATAGGAATTGCGGGTTTAATTTATATTCTTAATATAGTGGATGCCGTTGTAGATGCGCATCTCTTTGAAGGTCGTAACGATCCGGATTTGGCATTAACGCCAGCGGTTATTAACGACCAATTCAGTAATTATCAGACTAAAGCTGGTTTAAGCTTAAGTTTCAGATTCTAATAAAATTCAATTCTAAAAAATGAAAATAGCAATAATAGGTTACGGGAAAATGGGAAAAATCATTGATGAAATTTCTCAGAGCCGTGGTCACGAAGTAGTTGCAAGATTAAAAGAAACACCGACTACCGAGAATCTTAACAATGCAGATGTAGCCATAGAATTTTCTAATCCCGAAGTTGCTTTTGAAAATATAAAGACTTGCCTGGAAAACAAGATTCCTGTAATTTGTGGAACAACGGGTTGGTTGGATAAAAAACCAGAGATCGAAAAATTAGCTTTAGAAAATAACACGCCATTTTTATATGGATCTAATTTCAGTTTAGGGGTTAATTTGTTCTTTGCTTTGAATGAAAATCTGGCGAAATTGATGTCAAACACCAATGAGTATTCAGTTCAATTAGAAGAAATTCATCATATTCATAAAAAAGATGCACCAAGTGGAACAGCGATTTCCATTGCGGAAGGAATTATTGAAAATTCTAAGTATGAAGCCTGGAAATTGGATGAAACCAGAGATAAAGAATTAGGGATTTTTGCCATTCGTGAAGATGAAGTTCCAGGTACACACAGTGTTTTCTACAGATCTGAAGTAGATGAAATCGAAATCAAACACACCGCTTTTAATAGAAACGGATTTGCATTAGGAGCAGTAATTGCGGCAGAATGGATTCTAGATAAAAAAGGAATTTTTTCTATGAAAGATGTTTTAGGTCTATAAAAACTGTAACAAATACTATACATCAAAAACTAATAATACAAAATCAGCAAAAAGCTAACTGCTAATTGCCAAAAGCTAGCATATGAATTACATTATTACTTATACGGTTTACGTTCTTATCATCAGTGTGTTGATGGGGCTTACAACTTGGAAGTTATTTAAGAAAATGGGTTACAATCCATTATTGTCTTTTATTCCATTTTATAATTATCTGATTATTCTTAAGGAAACTAACCATTCAAAATGGTGGGCAATTTTATCTTATCTTCCAATTGTTGGACCGATTATGATGTCGGTTTTCCATATTTTCCTGATGAAAAAATTTGGAAAAAGAGGTGCTCTGAACGGTCTGCTGACTGTAGTTTTGCCATTCATTTTTATGGCGACTGTTAATTATAGCAAAGATCCTCAGATAGAAACCGAAGAAGAGGAAGAAGAAAATAAAAAGAAAGAAACTTTCTTGGGATCTGTAACTTTTGCGGTGGTTTTTGCAACCATTATTCACGCTTTCATCACACAACCTTTCGGGATTCCAACAGGTTCAATGGAGAGAACTTTGCTGGTTGGAGATTTTCTTTTCGTTAACAAATGGGCTTACGGTTACAGAATGCCAATGAGACCTGTAGCTTTACCATTCTTACAGGGAACAATTTTCGATACAGGCCAAAAGGGAAATCCTAAAGACGATCCAAAATCTTACGTTGATGCAGTAAAGTTGCCCTACTTAAGACTTCCTGGTTATGATGAAATTAAGAGATACGATATTGTAGTTTTCAATTATCCTCAGGATTCTGTTCACGTCGCAATTGACAGAAAAGATCCTTACGTGAAAAGATGCGTTGGTATTCCTGGTGATGTGATCGAGTTCAGAAACGGAAGATTATTTGTGAATAATAAGCCAGAAAAAATCCTTGGAGACGAGTACCAGCAGCACGGTTACCTTGTAAAAACGGGTTCACAGTTGGATATTCCTCAGTTATACAAAACATTTGGTTTTCTCCCAGTTCAGGAGAATCAAACTAACGAAGGATTTATTTATGCTTTTCAAGGTTTGACGGATCAGACCGCTAAAGAAATCAAAGCGCTTCCGCAGGTAATCGAGATGCACGAAATGATCGAGAAAAAAGGTGAAGGTGCCGTAAGATTTAAACTGAATGCTGATAAAACAGCTTATACAAAGAGCGTTGACACCACACAATCGATTTATCCTATTAACAAACCTTGGAATCAGGACTGGTACGGACCTCTTAGAATCCCGAAAAAAGGCGATGTTGTAAAACTGGATCAGGAAACTTTGCCAACTTACCAATGGATTATCTCCGAGTACGAGCACAATAAGCTTGAAAACAAAAATGGAAAAATCTATGTTAACGACCAGGAAACCAATCAATATACAATCAAGCAGAACTATTATATGATGATTGGAGATAACCGCGATGCGTCTTTGGATGCGAGATTTTTTGGTGTAGTTCCGGAAGAAAATATCGTGGGAAGACCGATGTTCACTTGGATGAGTGTCGAAGGTCTGTTCTCGGATGCAAGTTCTACTTATCAGGCACCGGGTAAGAAAATCCGTTGGGACAGAATGTTCAAAGCAACGAACACAGGCGAAGCCAACAAAACATCTTATTGGTGGGTAGCTGTGATTATTTTGGTGTTGTTCTTCGGTTGGGATTATTTCGCCAAATTATTCAAAAAGAAAAAAGAAGACGAATAAATTTAAATTAATTAGGAGCTAATTCCCGCTCTCCGCACTCGCTATTTTCTTTTTTGCAAAAGAAAATGAGCTCAAACAAATGCTGCAATCGGGGCTAGGGCATTAGTCATCCAAACAATATTTACCACTTTGTCAAAGGTTACTATCTTTGATGAAGTGTTTTAGTTTAATAGCGTTTATTCTTTGATGAGTTTTACGTCTTTGCGAACCTTAAAAACATTCAGTAATTAAAAAATCTTTGCGGGCTTTGCGTTAAAATTAAATGCATTAAGCAAATGCGAAATCCTATAATAAATATGAAAAAAGTTCTTTTACCAATATTTTATTTGCCGCCTGTATCGTGGTTTTCAGTTTTCTTAGATAATGAAAACGAAATTTCATTAGAACAATTCGAAAACTTTCCGAAGCAGACTTATAGAAACCGCGCAGTTATTTACGGAGCCAACGGAAAATTACCTTTGATTATTCCAATCAAACATACAGGAAAAAGAGAAATCAAAGACATCGAAATTTCTTTTGCTGAAGATTGGCAAAAACTGCATTGGAAATCCATAAAAACAGCTTATCAAAGCACGCCATATTTCGAGTTTTATGAAGATAAACTCAAAAGTATTTTTGCAGAAAAGATTTTATCGTTAAAAGACTTTAACATCAAAGCTTTAGGTATCATTCTTGCTATTCTGAAAACCGAAAAAAAATATGAGTTCACAACAGAGTATTTCAAAAATCTGGAAGCCGAAGATTTTAGAGAAAAATTCTCAGCCAAATCGGAATCAGAATATGAAATGCCGGAGTATTATCAAAGCTTTTCAGACAAAAACGGATTTATAAAAGATTTATCTATTCTTGATCTTATTTGTAACATCGGACCAGAAAGTTTGACTTATATCAAAAATATCAATAAAAACTAATTACCAATTTTTTTAATTTAATAATTATCTAATATGAAATCGTATTTAGGATATTTGATAACAAGTCCTATAAATATTTTGCGATTGCATATGATTTATAAAAACAATAAAATTTACATATGAAACATTTATTGATAGCGGCTGCTTTTTATGCCGGTTTTGCAACAGTTACAGCACAAACAGCTGCTCCTGAAAATGATAAAGATCTTAAAACTTGGTATCACAAAGATTATGCTACAACCAAAGTTTACGGCGTTAATACGGAGAATGCTTACAAATTCTTAGAATCAAAAGGTCTTAAACCAAAAACGGTTGTTGTAGGTGTTTTGGACAGCGGAGTAGAAGTGGATCATCCGGGATTGGTGAAAAATATGTGGAAAAATCCAAACGAAATCCCAAACAACGGAATCGATGATGACGGGAACGGATATGTAGATGATGTTTACGGATGGAACTTTATCGGAGGAAAAAATGGCGACATCGATGTAGATAATATGGAAGTGACCAGAGTGGTGAAAAAATACCAATCTGTTTTCGAAGGTGATGATTCTTCAAAAAACAAAGCAAACCAAGCGAAAATGCCGGAAGAGTTTGCAATGTATATGAAAGCTAAAGATGTTTTCACTAAAAAAAGTCAGGAAGCTAAACAAAGCGTACAGTTATATACAATGATCAACAATGCCATTCCTGATATGATAAAACTGTTGAATGGAAAAAATCTAACTAAAGAAACTTTAGCAAGTATCAAACCTACTACTCAGCAAGAAGCGATGGCGATGCAGGTTCTATCTCAAATGTCAGGCGATCCTCAGATTGCAGGAAAATCAGCTGCTGAAGTAGAAACTTACTTGAAAGGTCAAATGAAAGAAGCTTTGGATTATTTTACACCACAAGCTGAAAAAGGTTATAATCTAGATTTTGATCCAAGAAAAGAAATCGTAGGAGATAACTATGATGATTATTCTGAAAAAAAATATGGTAACAACCATTATGAAGGTCCGGACGCAAAACATGGAACTCACGTAGCTGGAATCATTGCAGGTTTAGCAAATGGTTTAGAAAATCAATATGGTGTAGCTTCCAGAGTGGCAAAGATTATGACTGTGAGAGCCGTTCCGGATGGTGACGAACGAGATAAAGATGTTGCCAATGCAGTTCGTTATGCCGTAGATAATGGTGCTAAAATCCTTAATATGAGTTTTGGGAAACCAGTTTCTCCAGGCAAGAATGTAGTTTGGGATGCTTTCAAATATGCAGAGAGCAAAGGCGTTCTTTTGGTAAAAGCGGCTGGAAACGAAAACGAAGATATCGCAGAACATCAATATTTTCCGACTAATTTCAAATCTCAATCAGATGAAAAACCATTCATCAACAATATGATTGTAGTAGGTTCAAATACTAATGATTCTAATGCTTTGAAGTCTAGTTTCTCCAATTATGATAAAAAGATGGTAGATGTTTTTGCGCCAGGTTCAGAGATTTATTCCACAGTTCCGGATGGAAAATATGAATATCTACAAGGAACATCAATGGCTTCTCCTGTAGTTGCTGGTTCAGCTGCTGTGTTGTTAGCTTATATGCCAAATCTTAAACCAGAACAGATTATTGAATCTTTAGTAAAAACTACCAATACCAGTACAGCTAATGGTTTTGATAATTTGTCAAGATCGGCAGGTGTAATAGATGTTGCTAAAGCGGCGGAATATGCTTATAAGAATTTTTACAAAGCAGATGCTTCAACAAAATCTACCAATAAACCTGTAAAAAAACAAAAATTGCATAAGTCTATTGATAAGACAAAGCTTTAATAATTAGAATGTTATATAAAAATAAAAATCTGGGAACTTCTCAGATTTTTTATTTTTTATGATTTGGCATAATTTTTTATCATAACTTAGCATTAAATATAAAACTATGAGAAAATTAATTTTAGGAATATTAGGTATTGCTTTTTTTGCAACCTCTTGTTCATCTACAAAAAATGCTTCATCTTCTGATGGAAGCGTTAGTGCAGGTCAGGCACAAACAGTACGTGCTGAAGTTATGAAGCTAAAAGGAGAATGGTCTATATCTGATGTAGACTATAACAAATCATTTAAAATAAAACCTTTCGACGAAGGTGCGGATATCAATTGTTTCGTAGGTAGTTCTTGGAAATTAGTTCCAAATAATTATACAGGAGCATATACCTTAAATGGTGGAGGAGATTGCCCAATGAGAACACAAGCTATTACTTTCAGTGTTGATAAATACAGTAACGTATCCATCAAAAAAGTTGGTGAAGGAGAAAAAGCAAAACATGTTTCTGCTGGATATATGTTAAGATTAGAAAATCCAACTGAAAATAGCTTCACTTTGGTTCAGTCTGTTAATGCAGATGGTTCCCCAATGGACGTGCGTTATAATTTTGTAAGAACTGCTAAATAATTAAAAATACATATAATGAAATTAACTAAATTAAACATAGCTGCATTTTTTATCTCAGGCTCACTTTTATTAACAAGTTGTGAGGCTGTTCAAAATGCGAATAATACTCAGAAAGGCGCTGCAATAGGAACTGCTGCCGGAGCTGTACTTGGAGGGATTTTAGGAAATAACATCGGAAAAGGTGGTAATGCGCCTCTTGGAGCTGTTCTTGGTGGTGTTGTAGGTGGTGTTGCTGGTGGTGTTATTGGTAACAAAATGGACAAACAGGCTAAAGAAATTAAAGAAGTTTTACCTGGAGCTGAAGTAGAAAGAGTAGGGGAAGGTATTAAAGTGACGCTTCACGAAAATACGGTTAACTTCGATTTCAATTCATCGAATTTAACGACTCTTGCAAAAACTAATCTTGATAAATTGGTAACGGTTCTTAAAAATAATCCTGATACTAATATTAATATCTATGGTCACACAGATAGTGTTGGTACAGATGCGGTTAACTTGAGAATCTCGGGACAGAGAGCTGCTGCAGTTAAAAATTATTTTGTGGCTAATGGTATCTCATCTACGAGATTGTTTACAGAAGGTTTGGGAAAATCTAGTCCTATTGCCTCTAACGATACTGATGCAGGTAGAGCACAGAACAGACGTGTAGAATTTGCAATTACAGCCAATGAAAAAATGATTAACGACGCTAAGTCAAATTAATTATCATTCATTTAAGATAAATAACAAACCGCAATTTGCGGTTTTTTTATTTTAATGCTATTTTTGTAGAATTATAAACATTGGATGAAGAATTATTTAAAATTAATAAGAGTAGAACAATGGGTTAAGAACTTATTTGTTTTTGCTCCTTTATTTTTTTCAGGTAAGATTACCAATACTCATCTTTTTTACGAGAGTATTTTTGCATTCTTGGTTTTCTCTTTTACAGCAAGTTCTATTTATATCATCAATGATTATTTTGATATAGAATCAGATAAAAAACATCCGGAAAAAAAACATCGTCCGTTAGCAAGTGGTGCTGTTTCTAAGACCAGTGCAAGGATTTTATTTGTATTATTGATTCTGTTGTCAGTCGGTTCTATTTTCCTTGGGAATTATATTTTTCAAACTAACTTTTGGAAGTTTGGAGTCATCATCGCATTTTATTTTGTGATGAATCTTTTCTATACATTCAAACTAAAACAAGTGGCGATTGTTGATATCTGTATCATCGCCATTGGATTTGTTCTCAGAGTTTTAGCGGGTGGTTATGTGACAGGAGTTATCGTAACTAACTGGGCCATCTTGTTAACCTTTGTACTGGCACTTGTACTGGCAATTGGCAAAAGAAGAGGAGAATTAATCAATGCTCAGATTTCAGGAAAAACCAGAAAAGCTTTGGATGGTTATAATGTTCAGTTTGCTGATATTGCATTGTCAATCAGTTGTACTTTGGCGATTATTTGTTATCTGATGTTTACATTGTCTCCGGAGGTTCAGGCGAGATTTCATCCTAGAGTTTTCTATACAGTGATTTTTGTTGTGTTTGCATTTTTAAGATATCTGCAACAGACGTTGGTATATAATAAAACTGAATCGCCAACAAAGATCGTTTACAAAGATCGATATATACAAGTGACAATAGTCCTTTGGGTTATCGTTTTCCTTTTACAAATCTATTTTAAGAAATAAAATCAAAATATTAAAAGTTGAATTAACAATGTTCAATTTTAAATAAATAAACCTAAAGATGAAGCCGAATTTTGTACAGAAAGTCACCAACTGGGGAAATTTTCCAATCGTAGAGAAGGAAATGAAATCGGATGATTCTGTTTCTAAAATCAAACAATTTGTAAGAGATAATAATGAAGTTATTGCAAGAGGAAACGGTCGTTGCTACGGCGATGCTTCTCTTGGAGAACATATTTTCTCTACAAAAAGATTGAATAAATTCATTTCTTTTGACAGACTTAACGGAATCATAGAATGCGAATCTGGTGTTCTTTTGTCAGAAGTTTTAGAGGTTACTGTTCCGCAAGGTTATTTCCTTTACATAACTCCAGGAACCAAATTTGTTTCCGTTGGAGGTGCAATCGCCTCGGATGTTCACGGGAAAAATCATCACGCTGAAGGTTGCTTTTCTGAATATGTAACGGAGTTCAAATTGATGAATGAAAACTCAGAAGTGATTACTTGTTCTCGTGAGGAAAACTCAGATAAATTTTGGGCTACAATTGGCGGAATGGGATTGACGGGAATTATTCTGTCGGCCAAATTTAAACTGAAAAATATAGAATCGGCTTATATCAGACAAGAAAGTATCAAAGCTGAAAATCTGGATGAAGTTTTCAAATTGTTTGATGAAAGTGAGGACTGGACTTACAACGTTGCCTGGATTGATTGTTTCCAAAAAGGAAAAAATCTGGGACGTTCCATTTTGATGCGAGGAGAACACGCTTTGAAGGCTGAATTACCATCCAATCTTCAAAAAAAGTCTTTGAAACTAAAAGAAAAATTCAAACCGACAGTTCCTTTTTATTTTCCAGGATTTATTTTGAATGCTTTAACGATTAAGATTTTCAATTTCCTTTATTATAATAAGCAAACAAAGAAACAGCTCAATAATTTTATTGATTACGAAACCTTTTTCTATCCTCTGGATGTCATTAATGATTGGAACAAAATCTATGGAAAAAGTGGATTTATCCAATACCAAATGGTAATCCCGAAACAGAACGGAAAAGAAGGAATGAAACAAATCCTTGATGCTATTGCAAAAAGTGGAAATGGTTCGTTCTTAGCCGTTTTGAAATTGTTTGGGAAAGATAATCCATTAGCTTATAATTCCTTTCCAAAAGAGGGTTACACGTTGGCTTTAGATTTTAAAGTCAACAAAGGACTTAAAAAACTGGTTGACCAACTGGATACGATCGTGGAAAATTTTGGAGGAAGAATTTACTTAACAAAAGACAGTATGAGCAGATCTTCTTTGACCAATTATCTTCAAAACGTCAATTCGTCCAAGTTTGTATCACTCCAACATAAAAGAATATTGAGCGGAGGTAATTAAACGCAAGTTGTGCAAAGATTATTTTTTATTGAAAATAATTGATTCGCAAAGAAGCTTCGCTCATCAAAATAAAAACACAAAATGACTGAAAATGAAATTTCCAAAATTATTTTTGATTCGGGGCTGAAAATTCATAGAAAATTAGGAACAGGGCTTTATGAAAGAGTTTATGAAGAATGTCTCTATTATGAATTAATGAAATCTGGATTAAAAGTTGAACGGCAAAAAAGCTTGTCAATACAATATGAAGATTTATTGATTCAAGATGCTTTTAGAGTAGATTTGTTGATTGAAAATAAAGTCGTCATCGAGTTAAAATCAGCAACAGAATCAGGTCAACATATATTTGAAGCACAAACGTTGAATTATTTAAGGTTAGGAAAATATAAATTAGGAATGATTATCAATTTTAATCTTCCTTATTTCAAAAATGGAGTAAAACGAATTGTAAATGGTTTGTAAAAACTGAAACAATATTTTATTTTGATGAGCGAAGCGTCTTTGCGAATCATAAAGTATAATAAAAACTAAAACTTAGCGCAACTTGCGTTTAATAAAATGATAGTATTAGGTTCCAATTCTGAAGTTGCACAGGCATTCGTAGAAGAATGCTTAGCTAAAGGAGAAAAATTTCCCACGATTTATCTGTTAAGTTCAAATCCGGAAACGACAGAGAAATTCGCTGGTCATCTTCAGGTTAAGTTTCTTCAGAATTCCGAAATTATTCCTTTGGATCTGATGAATGAGATTGATTATAAGGCTTTGGAAAACATCAATTCGGATTTTTTATTTTGTGCCTCCGGTTATCTTGGTTTAGGAACAAAAGAAGGACTTTATGATGATGAAAATACAGCGCAGATTATTGATGTCAATTACGCAAAATTAGTTCCTGTCCTCAATTTCTTCGCCAAAAAAATGGAATCCAAAAGAAGCGGAACAATGATAGTTCTTTCTTCGGTTGCTGGCGAAAGAGGAAGACAAAGTAATTTTATTTACGGAAGTGCAAAAGCAGCTTTAACAGCTTATCTTAGTGGGCTAAGAAATTATCTTTTCGACAAGAAAGTTCATGTTCTGACGGTTAAACCAGGTTTTATGGATACCAAAATGACAGAAGGTTTACCTCTTAATCCAGCTTTGACAGCAACGCCTAAAAAAGCAGCAGCAGGAATTTATAAAGCTTATAAAAATAAAAAAGATGTTGCCTACGTTTTACCAATTTGGGCAATCATTATGATGATCATCAGAAATATTCCTGAATTTATTTTTAAAAAACTAAAGCTTTAATTTAGGTTTAAGGTAATAGGATTTAGATATTTATCTGGCTATGACCTAAAAGCTAAACCCGAAAACCTAACAAATGAAAAAATTATACTTATTCGACTTTGACGGAACTTTAACTTACAAAGACACGATGTTTATGTTTTTGAAGTTTTATGACCCTGCAAAATATTCGGTTCAGTTCTTGAAGCACGTTCCACTTTTTATTTTGTTAAAATTAAAGCTTGCGGATGCAGAATCTGTGAAGAAAAGTTTGATTGCATCAATTCTAAAAGGTAAATCGAGACATCAAATCGAAAAAAAAGCACAACAGTTTTTCGAAGAAAATTTTCCGAGTTTGTTCAGAGAAAACGCTTTGGATTTCATTAATAATATTGATAGCACTCATACAGAATCTTATATTGTTTCAGCATCTTTGGACATTTGGGTAAAACCATTTGCTGACAAATTCAATATGAAATTACTTTCTACTCAAGCAGAATTCAAAGAAGATATTTTTACAGGAAAATTCGTTGGTAAAAACTGTAATAAAGAAGAGAAAGTCAACCGAATTAAACTTGAAATTGGCGATAAGAAATTCGATAAAATAATAGCTTTTGGAGATACTTCTGGAGACAAAGCGATGTTCAAATTTGCAAATGAATCTCATTATCGATTTTTTCACTAATTTAGTGCTTTAATTTTTCGGCCTTTTTTGTGGCTTCTAATCGTATAAAAATGGAAAGAATTTATCTGGATAACGCAGCAACTACGCCTCTCGATGATGAGGTGATAGACTGTATGGTGAATGTTTTAAAATTCAATTATGGCAATCCGTCATCAACGCACAGTTTGGGACAGGAGGCCAAGACCATTTTGGAGGAAGTAAGGCGAAAGATTGCAGATTCTTTGAGAGTAACTCCGGGCGAAATCGTTTTCACATCTTGTGGAACCGAATCCAACAATATGATTATCAAATCTGCGGTCAATTATTTGGGCGTGGAGAGAATCATCACCTCTGCTTTGGAACACAAATGTGTAGCTGAAACTTGCCTTGAAATGAAGAAATTGAAAGGTGTAGAATTGGTTTATCTAAGACCGGACTCCAACGGCGATTTCGATTTGAAGAAATTAGAAGAAGTTCTAAAGTCCTCAGAGAAAAAGACTTTAGTGACATTGATGCACGCCAACAACGAGATCGGGAATATTCTTGATATCGAGAAAGTGGCACACCTTTGTAAAGAAAATAATACACTTTTCCATTCGGACACGGTTCAGACAATGGCGCATTTGGATTTGGATTTTTCTAAAATTCCGGTTGATTTTGCATCTTGCAGTGCGCACAAATTCCACGGGCCAAAAGGCTCTGGATTTGCTTTCGTAAGAAAATCTTCAGGTTTGAAGGGGATTATCACAGGTGGGCCTCAAGAAAGAAGTTTGAGAGCAGGAACAGAAAATGTAACAGGGATTGCAGGTTTAGGAAAAGCTTGGGAAATTTCTCAGGATAAAATGGAAGATTACAAGAATCATATTCAAGAGATTAAGAATTATACAATCCAACAATTAAAAGAAAGAATTGCAGGAGTAAAATTCAATGGAAGAAGTGCAGATGAAAGCAGTTTATATACAGTTCTGAATCTTTTGCTTCCTTATAAAAATCCTTTGATTGGACTACAATTGGATATGAAAGGAATTGCCATTTCGCAAGGAAGTGCTTGTAGTTCGGGCGCAGCAAAACCATCAATGGTCTTGATGTCTGTTTTATCAGAAGATGATTTAGAAAATTCGACTCCTGTAAGAGTTTCATTCAGTCACTTTACGAAAAAGTCTGAAATTGATGCTTTTATAAATGCATTAGAGGAAATAGGGCAGCAATTTGTTATAGAAAAAGCTGATAGTTTACATAGATAACCAACAGAAGAAACAAACTTAAAATTTTGTAATTTTGTTTAATAAAACAATAAAGAAAAAGAAATCATGGCAGTAGAAATTACAGATCAATCCTTTCAGGAAACAGTATTGAATTCAGATAAACCAGTTTTAGTTGACTTTTGGGCAGCTTGGTGCGGACCTTGTAGAATGCTTGGACCAATCATCGAAGAAGTAGCAACTGACTTTGAAGGCAAAGCGTTGGTAGGTAAAGTAGATGTTGATAATAATCAGCAGATTTCTGTGGATTATGGAATCAGAAATATTCCTACCGTTTTAATTTTCAAAAACGGAGAAGTTGTAGATAAAATCGTAGGTGTTGCACCAAAAGAAGTGATCGCTGAGAAGCTGAATGCTTTCTTGTAAGAAATTAATATAATTGAAAATGAATGCTTTTCTAATTGAGAAGCATTTTTTTTTGAAATTAATTTGCAGATGTAGATTATTGTTGTATTTTTGCAACCACAATAACAAAGGGTACTAATCCTGAGTTATGGCAAGAGATCCGGTAGTTCAGCTGGTTAGAATGCCGCCCTGTCACGGCGGAGGTCGCGGGTTCGAGTCCCGTCCGGATCGCAAAAAGTTTATCAATTACTTTTCAAAAATTGATCCGGTAGTTCAGCTGGTTAGAATGCCGCCCTGTCACGGCGGAGGTCGCGGGTTCGAGTCCCGTCCGGATCGCAGCTACGATATCAAAGTAGTACAAAATGCTTTAAAACATATGTTTTAAAGCATTTTTTGTTTTATGGTAATGGTTCAGATGTGGAGGCGTTAATTTACTTTAAATTATTATGAATAAATGTCGGAATCAATATGTTCACGGTAATTACAGTTACTGTATCAAGGCAGGAATAAAACATCACAAAAAAGCAGCGCTATCAACGCAAAAATGCAACAAGAAGTTCATTGGGAACTATTCTTAATAATGCATATCACAAGGTTACCAATCATCATATTCAACAACTGATAAAAGAAGGAGTTGGTATTAACGGTATTATCAGATTACTTGATGTCAGCAAGACATCATTATGAGAGATGGAGAAAATCTGATTTTAAGCCGCACAAAAAAATCTGATTTTCTTAATTTGTTTAAGAGAATCTGAATGAAATGTTTCCAATCAGTGACAAAAAAATTAACCAATTAATTAAATACGTGAAATTTGAATACTTAAAAACGCAAGCAAGATATTTTAATTGTGTATTAAAATATCTTGTTACCAAAAATTATAATCACAAACTAGCAAAATTAAACACCTAAGAAAGAATACGATGGAAGAATACACCGTAGCTGCAAAATTAAAATGGATATGATAAAACTCAAAATATATTAGTGCCAGTTTTTTTATTTCGTGCTTAATTTTCTAAATATTCTTTGACGAATGTCACCCAATCCTTTCTTCTCTTTATTAATTCATTTATCTATCAATGCACAAATAGCTCCTGAGTTATATCACGTAAATGATAGGCAGGTTATATAGGATATTATTTGAAAGACGGAAGCAATGTTGTAAAACCTCAATTTTGCTCGGCTTCTTACAATACAGACGGTTATTATATGGTATCAAAAGCTGAACATAAATTTGACGAATATGGAAGAAGAGATGAAAATCACATTCCGGGTACAGAAAAGTTCGGATTGCTGGATAGTAAAGGCCACTTCATCATCGATTTCAACAATGATTATGATGGATTGATGTAAAAGACAGTGTGATTTACGTAATAAAAATGATTTGTACGGAACGGTAAATGACAAAAATGAAATTGTAAGTCCCATTGAATTTGAAATATTAGAAATCGAAAATAAAAATAGAATACTAGCCGAAAAAGGTGAAAAATACGGAATCATTAACCATTTAAACAAAATTGTCATTCCTTTCCAATATGATTTTATAGGTTCAACTATCTCTGATGGAAAAGGATTTTTAGTAATTTTTCAAATTAAAAACAAGACAGGCGTCATCAATCAAGACAATCAAATCATCGTTCCTCTGACAAAATATTCTTTGATGGATTTGTACAGAACGGTTATTGTCGCTTAAAATGATGAAAAATTTGCTGTGCTTGATTACAAACTCAATCCAATTCTGCCTTTTGAATTTGAAAGAATTTATGTGGAAGAAAATGAAATTAATGCCTACAAAGATGAATACCGATATGTTTATAGTTTAAATGGTAAAATCATCAAAAAAGAAAATATTTCAGAAGGAGTGAAAACGGTTAATTAAAAATATTGAACATTTTCGAATGCTGTTCTAGGGACTTGGGTTTATGGATATTTCAGAGAAAAATTGCCACATTAAAATTTAAATAAAAAAAACTGTAGTTTGGATTACAGTCTTCTTTTTATTTATTATTAATTAATCGTTATGCTACCGAAACCCCGAAAAGATGCCCGATCAAGGCGGTAATTCCCATTGCAACTGTTCCCCAGAAACAGATTCTCAGAACGGCAATTCCAATTTTTGAACCGCCTGTTTTTGCTGAAATGGCTCCTAAGATCATCAGAAAAATAATTGAAAATCCATACTGAAAATAAACCATTTCCTTTATCGGAGCTAAAAGTGATACTGCAAAAGGCAATATTGCTCCCAAAGCAAACGAACCGAATGATGCAAATGCAGCTTGTAAAGGTTTTGCCTGAGTTATCTCATTGATGCCTAATTCATCGTGAGCGTGTGCTGCCAAAGCATCGTGATTCGTCAGTTCGGTTGCAACCTTCAAAGCGGTTTCTTTACTTACGCCGCGTCTCTCATAGATTTTGGCCAATTCTCTCAGTTCTACTTCTGGTATTTCTTCAAGTTCGCGTTTTTCCCTTAAAAGATCAGCTTTTTCTGTGTCTTCCTGCGAACTGACTGAAACATATTCTCCGGCAGCCATAGACATCGCTCCTGCAATCATTCCTGCCAATGCAGCGAGAATAATGGTATTTCTGTCGGGATTGGCCGCAGCAACACCAATAACAATACTCGTTGTAGATAATAATCCGTCGTTCGCACCCAAAACTGCAGCACGAAGCCATCCGACCCTATTCACATAATGTTTTTCCAGTTGATGATGCATAGTTTTTTAGATTTAATAAAATTTTGATTTTATTTGAATCATTAAATTTAATGAAATAATGCCAGACCTCATTCTCATAGATTTTGTGTAATGATCATACTGGATTTCCAACAATATATCTTTCCTTTGATAATCTTTAATTCGCAAAGAACAAAAAAGTATTAAATTAGCTTCTCAAACATTAGAAGAATTAATTTTCAGGATGCCTCAATATCCTCAAAGAATACAAAAAAGACATCTAATTTCATTAATGTTATTATGCACAATCAACTGATCCAACTTATTTCAAAAAGTGCAGAACTTTCAGATTCGGAAAGGGAATTGTGCATTCAGTATTTTGAACCTGTCCTGTATCCCAAAAACAGAGTGATTGAAGAAGAAGGGAAAGTTCCACAACACTTGTATTTTGTAATTTCAGGCTTTGTCAGGCTGTTTCATTACAATGATAAAGGGGACGAGGTAACCACGCATATCAATTGTCCTCCGGGTTTTATTACTTCTTATTCCAATTTTGCGAATCAGAGTAAATCTGATGAAAATTTGGAATGCATTACCGAATGTGAACTTTTACGCATTACAAAGTCTGATCTTGATCTGCTTATTCAGGAAAGCTCAGCGTTTAAAGATTTCAGTTTTTTGGTATTTCAGCAATCCCTATCCTACAATGAAAAACGAGCGAAAGAACTGGCAACACTTACCGCAGAACAGCGTTATTTAAAACTGATGGACGAACATCCGGAACTGTTGCATAATGTCCCGATGCAGTATATCGCTTCTTTTCTGGGGATGAACCCTAAAAGTTTAAGCCGTATCCGCAAACAGATTTTTAAGTAACATTTGTGAAGTGGTTTTGAATGAGCAAGGTTGAACTTTGCATTATCATTTAAAATTAAAAAATATGACAAACGAAAACTTAGTATTGGTGTCTGGTGCAAATGGACATTTGGGTAACAATCTGGTAAGATTATTAATCAAAAAAGGATTTCAGGTTCGGGCATCAGTTCGTAACATTAAAAATAAAGACTGTTTCAAAGATTTGGACTGTGAAGTAGTTCAGGCAGACATTACCGACAAGGCTTCATTTGTAAAGGCTCTCCAGGGAGTTCACACATTTTATGCTGTTGGGGCTTCTTTTAAATTGTGGGCAAAAGATCCTAAAAAGGAAATCTACGACGTCAATATGAACGGAACCCGTAACACGATTGAGGCTGCGGCAGAAGCAGGGGTAAAAAGAATTGTGTATGTGAGTTCCATTGCAGCTTTATATTACACCAATCTCCCTACTAAAGAGAGTAACGGATACAACCCAGACCGTAGAGATATGTATTATAATTCTAAAAATGATGGTGAAAAACTGGCTTTTCAGCTTGCCAAAGAATTAGGGATTGAGCTGGTGTCTGTAATGCCGGGAGCAATGATTGGGAGTGAAGCTTTTCTTCCCTTAAATGTCTCTTACGGTGTACTGGGGTTAATCTTAAACAAGAAAATACCGATGGATACCAAAATAACGCTGAATTGGGTAGACGTAAAAGACGTTGCGGAAGGTAGCTATCTTGCAGCAGAAAAAGGGCGATCCGGAGAACGTTATATCTTAGCCAACGAAAAATGTATGACGATTACCGATACCACCAAATTGGCTCAAAAACTTTATCCGGAATTGAAGATCAAAGTGCCCGGTTCTGTTCCAAAATTTGTATTGTATACTATTGCAGGGCTTATGGAACTTTCAGCTAAAATCAGTGGAAAACCTCCGGTATTAACGATAAAAGACATTGCAATGTTTTCAGGATTGCAACAGAATTTCGATATTTCAAAATCCAGAAATGAATTGGGTTTTAACCCTAAAAGTCCGGAACAAACTGTAAAAGAAGCTTTAGCCTATCTTATGGAAAATAGGAATTTGTTGTAAATACGCTATCATTAATTAAATCTCCCGATTAAATTCTTCATCCCGCATTTTACCAAGCCGATGTTAGCTGATGTTTAGTTGAAATTGTGCCGTCCTTTCTGCAACATATTTTGGTTTAGAAATTAATAAATAACTGCTGTAACCCATATTCATCACGAATAATAAACAGAGTGGAATTAGCATTCCTTTTTGAAGCGAATTGTTAGTTTTAATCAGCAAAATACAAAGAGGTAAAAGAATGAAAACGGCTAAGCCAATCATCCATTTTCCTTGGTTGATATCTGCTTTTGTCAAGGTTTATAAATGTTGCGTAAAATCCACTTTTTTAAATTTGTGAAGTGGTTAAACCAAATTTATCTTTGAACGAAGTATAGAAATGAGATATGTTTTCAAAACCTAAATCCAAATAAAAGTCGGCTGGCTTTTGTTTTTTGTGCTTGATTAAATAATGGGCTTCTTCCAAACGTTTTGCAAGCAGCCATTGTTTTGGAGGAGCATTAAATGTTTTGGTGAAATCACGTTTAAATCCTGCAAGGCTTCTCCCAGTAAGCTTTGCGAAAGAGGATACCGAAACATTGAACATATAATTTTGGTTCATAAACTCTTCCAAATCGATTTTGTGAGGTTCGGAAAAATCGAACAAAATTTGTTTAAAATCAGGGTTGCTTTGTAGTAATAATTCTATCGCTTCCCTGATTTTTAAATCTGCCAATCGTGGCGTTGCTTCTTTTGTCTTATTAATGTATGGAGCTAATGAACTGAAATAATTTTGCAGAAAATCATCGGGTTCAAAAAACAATTTCTGTTTGCCGGCATATTTTTTATCAATCGCGATTTTGTTTTCCAATGCGTATTGTTGCAAGGTTTCTTTGTCCAACGTAATTGATAAAAACTGGTATTTTCCTGATTTTGAAGGATATTTAATTGTTCTTATTAATTGGTTTTTCCGAACCAATACAATGGTGTTTTCCGGAATAATCGTACTTCCATCTGCGTGAAAAGCGTGTGTTTCACCCGATAGTTGAAATCCTAAAAAATGCTCAGGAATAAATTCTTCATTTCCTCTGTGCTTTTCAAAAACACAGGAATAGACCAACTTATCAAAAATGATTTCACGCTTTGCTACCATACTACAAATATCTTAAATTTTAATTGAGCAAAACCGCTCCTGCACTTGCAATTTCTTTATCCTGTTCTGGTGAACCGCCCGATGATGCAATGGCTCCGATGATTTTGCCTTCTTTGTTTTTGATGACAACACCGCCTGCAATAGTTAATAATCCGTCGTTTGAATTCAACATTCCGTAGCCGTGAATGTCTGCTCCAGAAACGATTGTCCCCATTATTTCGCTATCTACGCCAAACATTACGGCGGTTCTGGCTTTTTTTACGGCGAATTCTATCACGCCAAAAACGCTGTCTAATCTTGCAAATGCAACCAAATGTCCGCCTGTATCTACCACGGCAATACTTACGGGAATGTTCAACGCTTTTGCTTTTTCTATGGAAGCGTTTAATGCTTTTGTTGCTTCGTTATAGTTTATGTTCATTTTTTTAATTTTAATTAATGATAAAAAAAAGCACAGTTTTTTGAACTGCACTTTCTGAATTTTTTTAGCTTTTTGCCGTCCAAGCATCTGCTTGTAATTGTTTTACAAAATCTTCGGTTTCTTTTGGATGTACATTTCTGAAATTGGAATTTTCATCCAAAGCCACATCAACTATACAATCTGCCATAGATTGCGGGTCTAATTGATTTGCCAAAGCTTCGGCAGTACCGTCGAATGCGGATAAAGGTGTGAAATTGGTTTCAGGATTGTACCAACGGTTAATGGTATCAACGCCACGGTCGTTAAAACCAGTTCCAAAAATACCCGGATTACAAGTTGCAATTTTGATATTGAAAGGTGCTAATTCCGTTTTCAAACCTTCGGCAATTGAACCCATTGCGTGTTTAGATGCGCAATAAGCGGCAACGTAAGGAACCGTCCATAATTCGCCCATAGAAGTTGTAAAAACAATTTTCCCTGGTCTTTTTTCCTCAATAAATTTCTTGATAAAACCTTGAGCTAACTGCAATCCGCCAAAAACATTTACATCAAACATCGAACGGATTAAATCTAAAGGTTGCTCCGCAATTGGGCCACCTTCCATTATTCCTGCGTTGCTGATTAAAATATCGATGTCGTATTTTTGGGTGATGTAAGCAATGTCTGTTGCATTCGTTACATCCAATTTATCAACGGTCAATTCTATTCCTTGCTCTTTGGCTTCTCTTATCAAGTCGCTCATTTGCGGATAAACTTGTGCCGTTGCAATTACTTTGTGCCCTTTCTTTGCTAAATCAAAAGCAACCATTTTTCCAAATCCACTTGCAGCTCCTGTAATTAAAATTCTTTTGCTCATATTTTCTATATTTAAAAGTTATATAGCAAAATTGAACTAATTAGCGATGAAACTGATTTGTGAGAGGCTCAATTTCAGGTTGGTGGGAGGCTCAGATGTTTTTTTGTCGGTTCTTTGTACAGTTATAGCTAACGTCTTAGGACTTGACGAAGGAGGTGTTTTAGCATAAAAATTCAATCGAAGCACGAGTATTTCTTGACATATTGCAGATCCATATCTAATTCTCCGAAATTCGCTTTTAGTACATTTCCTATTTCAAGAATTTCATGATCATTTTTGTAGTGGTCTAATGAGCAATTTCCCATAAATCCATTTTCTTGATTGATTACTTTGTGGAATTTTTGTCCAACCACTTCCAGCTATATATTTCATTGTCTCATCGTCACTTACAATTGTCTTGAAAAGATCAAAATCACTTTCAATATATTTAACCAACTTTATATTCATCTTTATACATAGTATTAAGTAAATATGTGCAGTATTTTTAACGATTGTTTATACCAAGGAAACTGCTTAATTAATAATTCAGGTTTTTAAGATCTGACGTATGGAAATATTCTATTGGGTTCTTACGACTATTGAGATTTATTATTTATTTAATTTCCGGAAGTGTAAACTCCTTGTTATAAAGTAAATAAACAATGTTTTTTATAAAATCCTCCTTTTTGATTCTTTCACCATTAGTATTGTAAGCGATGGATATATTTGCCTCCTTATTATAGATGAGAATCGCATGAGAACCCAGAGTGTCACCGCCGTGTCCGTAAAATATAATGCCATCAAAATCCCACACTGCGACTCCTCTTCCCCAATTTTCTTTTTCTAAAACAGGTTCCATTAGTTCAAGAGATTCTTTTTTAAGAATATTATTGTGGAATAAATTATTGATAAAAATATTTAAATCATAAGAAGTTGCTGAGATATCACCCACACCAATTACATTTAGAAAATCGATATCTTTTTTTAAGATATTCCAAGAATGATTATCATAACGATATGGTAGAAATACATTTTTTTGATCAGGTTTAAAAGAAGTTAAATTTTTTAATTTGAGCGGTTTTATGATCTCTTTATTAAGTATTCTTTGAAAGGGTTTTTTATGTTTTTCTTCAAGAATTTTTGTCAATAGATAATAAGCAGAATTGGAATAAGCGACTTTTTCACCAGGCTCAAAACTTTTTCCCTGTTGGATAATCAGATCCATAATCTGTTTGTCACCTACTTTCTCAGTCACCCATACTTCTCCATTTTTCACAACATAGCTGCCTAATCCGCTGGTGTGTTCTAATAAATTTTTAACTGTTATCTTATCAGAATTAGGAATGTCTGGATAAAATTCAGAAAGTTTATCATTCAGACTTAATTTGCCTTCTTCAATTAGTTTAAAAATCAAAGTAGCAGTAATCATCTTAGTAACAGAGCCAACCTGATATCTTGTTTCCTTGTTATAATTTAAATCAGGTATGTTTTTTTGTCCAAAATTCTTTGCATATACTTCTTTGCCATTTTTAAAGATGGACAAACTGCCGATTCCCAAATTATTTTTTTCAATATAACTTAAGTAGTTGTTTAATTTTTCAGAATTAATGGTTTGAGAAAAAAGATAGTTAGAAAGTACAAGAAATAATAATGCGATTTTGGTTTTCATAATTGTTTTTATTTTTTGATCATTAATAGAAAAGTTTTGTTGTAAAATACATTGCAATTGTGATATTAAATATTAATCTGATTATTGTTATGAATATTTCAAATGACATATAAAAGTAATCATATGACTGTGTTACTATTCTATATAGATTTTATTATATTTGTATATTGTATACAATATGCAAATATACAATTTAAAATATGATAACACAAGAATCACTGAAAAGTCAAATCATAAAAGCATTGTGGCAATTAATCATCGAAGGCAAAATATTGCCTAACGAACCGATGCGGGAAATACAATTGGCAGAATTACTCAACATTAGTCGAACACCTCTAAGAGAGGCTCTTCAGCAATTGGAATGGGAAGGAATTGTAGTTTCTGAACCTAGAAAAGGATATCGGTTGGCTCAATTTTCAGAAGCTGATATTTATGAAATTTATCCTCTAAGAGCAAAATTAGAATCGTTTGCCTTAGAATTATCAGGAGTTCCGGATAAAAATGCTTTGGAGGAACTAACTGAAATTAATCGAAGAATTATCAATTCTACATCTCCAAAAGAAATAGTTGAATTAGACGAAAGCTGGCATTTATTACTGATTTCAAATTGTAAAAATCAAAGACTTCTAAAAATGATAAAAACCTTACACCGCCAATCCCAACGGTATGAATACGCTTATATGGCGATGAATACAACGGTTGAAAAATCTGGCAATCAACACGAAAATATTATTCTCCAATTACAAAACAGGCAACTTCAAAAAGCCACAGAGTTATTGGCTGAAAATAATTTGGTGGGAATGGATGCACTTATAAATTGGTTGAAATCTGACAATAAATAATCTGAAAAATAAATTACAAAAACTAAAAAAATGATGAGATTAAATAAGGTACTATACAGTTTACTATTTTTATGCAATGTGATTCAGATATTTGCTCAAGATACAATCAGACTTAAACCTTATATTGAAAATATGAAAACAGTCGATGTTTTCATTGAAGGAAAAAAATACAATTTTCTGTTCGACACAGGAGGTTCCGAAACAATTATTTCTCCAGAAATTGCGAAAACAATTAAGAAAGAAATCTATGGAAGTACAACAGGATTTAGGATGAGTGGAGAAATAATTAAAGCTCAAAAAGCTGATGATATTACACTTTCAATGGGTAATACAAAAATTTTCCACCCAACTGTTGGGATTTGGGATTTGATGAGTATTTTGCCTAAAGACTTTCCGAAAGTTGATGGCGTAATCTCACTCAAATCTTTTATCAACACAATCTTAACCGTTGAACTTTCGAAGAATATTCTAATAATTGAAGATAAAACGTCTGCAAAGAAGGCGATAAAAAGAAAATCACTTTTACTCACAAGATTTGCTAACGGTTTGGAGGGTGCAGAATTAAATATATTTATAGGAATACCAAAACAAAACAAACTCTACTGGTTTCTTTTCGATTCTGGCAATAGTGGACCATTTCTTCTATCAAATGAAAGTGCTGAAGTTTGGCAAATCAAAAAGGAAAATCAAAAAGACAATTATGAAAATAATCCAGAATCGATGTTTGCAATTGGCAGCAAAAATCTAAAAATAAAACCTTTTATACGAGATATTATTTATGATGGCGTTCTGAATTATGATGCTATCAGTAAATATATTTTTACAATTGACTTTAAAAATAAAGAAGTCTGGATTGAATAAAAACTGAAGATTTTAAATGATAAAAGATGAAATGATATTCTTTTCTAAATCATAAACTTATTCAATGAGAGTATTAATTTTTGTTTTTCAATATGTAGGTGTTTTTATTCATCAGAAAAAATTAATATTTTTATCAAAAAATACAAATGCATACAGGAAAACGATATTCGCCTTTAGAGTTCTTCAAATGGACTAAGCAAGCTACTTTTTGTCTGTTCATTATCTCATCTATTGCTACGGTTTTATATTACTTCGGATGGAAATTTTTAGCATTACCTTGGCAACCTATTGCTATTATTGCTACTGCTGTGGCTTTTATTGTAGGATTTAAGAATAATGCGAGTTATAACCGTATTTGGGAAGCAAGACAGATTTATGGAGCGATTATTAATGATAGTAGAAGTTTTGCTTATTCTGTTCGGGATGCTTTGGGAGGGAAAGAATCTGATGTAGTTAAAAAGATTTTTTACCGTCATTTTGCCTGGCTGACAGCTTTGAGATTCCAATTAAGAGAACCAAGATCTTGGGAAAATGTCGATAATGATGGTAATTCTAATTTCAGAAAAGGCAGATACGAAATTCCTGAACTTAACTCTAATCTTTCTGATGAATTGAAATCTTTCTTGTCGCCTGAAGAACATCTATATATTCTTTCCAAAAAGAACAAGGCAACACAATTGACAGCTTTGCAGTCTGAAGATTTTGCTAAACTTAAATCGGAAGGAAAAATTAATGATTTCCAATGGACGCTTTTACAACAATCGATAATAAAATTCACGGATAATCAAGGTAAAGCAGAGCGAATTAAGAATTTTCCTTATCCAAGGAATTTTGCCTCAATTACTACATATTTACTTTTTATTTTTGTGGTTCTCGCACCTTTTGGACTTTTGAAAGAAATGGATAAATTAGGCGACGGAACTTTTTTGGAAGGCTTTACAATTTGGTTTAATATTCCTTTTTCTGCAATGATAACTTGGGCTTTTCATACCTTGGATACAGTTGGAGAAAGTTCTGTGAATCCGTTTGAGGGAAGTGCCAATGATATTCCCATTACGCAAATAAGCCGAACGATTGAAATTGATATGAGAGATATGTTGGACGAAAAAGATTTGCCAGCGCCGATTCTTCCTCAGAATAATATTGTACTTTAAGACAATTAAACAAAAAACTCTCCCAATTTGGAAGAGTTTTTTATTAATGAAAGTTTGGATTTAATTTCAAATCATTGAGATCGAGTTGTAATTCTGCTTTACGGATTTCCTCATCATCATAATACTTTTCGCGTCTCATCTGGAAAATATCAATTCTTTGTTTTGCGTAGATTTCTTTTAAAATTTCAGCAAATTTATCAATCTCCTGAGTTGTACAGTTATTACATTCCAAAAGGTCTAATTGATTCTCGGTGTTTTCTGTTTCGATAGAAATCTGGGCGTGATAGTTTTTTAGAAGATTACTTTTATCAATCATATCTCCATATTGTGAATGGATGTGATTAAGCGCCAGTCTATTTAATCTGATTTGGATTTGTGCTTCCTGCTGTTCTTGTGGAAGAACGACATCCATGGATGGCATGTTCAGTTTTTTTACAATGAAAGGCAATGTCAATCCTTGTACAACTAAGGTTATAAAAATAACAATGAATGTAATCAATAAAATTAAATTTCTGTGAGGGAAAGGACTTCCGTCATCCATCACAAAAGGAATGGAAAGAGCGGTTGCTAATGATACCACACCACGCATCCCGGCCCAGCCAATTACCAGCGGACCTTTCCAGCCGGGAGATTGTTCTTTTCTTACTGATTTGAAAAGCCACCTTGGAACAAACGCAGCAGGATAAATCCATAAAAATCTGATAGCAATGACTACAGCACTTATGATAACACCGTACTTGATTCCTTGGATTAAAGATGCTTCTTCTAATCCTCGGATTATTGAAGGAAGAGATAATCCGATTAAGATGAAAACCATAGCATTCATCACGAAAATCACGGTTGTCCAAACGCCTAACATATTGAGGCGTGTATTTCCATTTTTGAAAATTTCGTGTGATCTGTACGAGATGAAAAGCCCGCCGGTTACAACGGCCATTACGCCTGAAAAATGAAATTGCTCTGCACCCAGATACAAAATGTAAGGCGTCATAATCGTTAAAGCGGCATCAATTGCTGAAGTTGTTGGTAAGTAACGATGAATGACATACATTATTCCTGCTCCAATCAATCCAACTACAATTCCCATACCTGCAACTAAAAAGAATTGTCCAGTAGCCTCGTGCATAGAAAAACTTCCTGTAAGAATAGCTGCTAAAGCAAAACGAAATACAATCAAAGACGAAGCATCATTCACAAGGCTTTCGCCTTCCAAAATGCTGATAATTCTTTTCGGAACTGGTAATCCTTTCAAAACAGTTGTTGCCGCAACAGCATCCGGTGGAGAAACGATTCCGCCTAGTAAAAAACCTAATGCTAAAGTGAATCCCGGAATCAATGCCTGAGAAAGATAAGCGATAATTAACGATGTTGCGAATACTAATCCAAAAGCTAGTAAAGCGATTGGTCTTTTCCATTTCCAGAAGTCGTTCCAGGAAGTGTACCAAGCGGCTTCGTATAATAATGGTGGTAAGAAAATCAGGAAAACCAGTTCTGGGTCTAATTCTATCTCGGGAATTCCAGGTAAAAGACTAATGATTAAACCTGCTAAAACTAAAAAGATAGGATAAGCGATTTTCATTTTTTTCGCTACCATTACCATCATAAAAACAGAGAAAAGTAATGCGAGGATCAATAATAAATTATGATGCATTTGAAAAGAAATTAAATTATGTTTTTATTGTAAAAATATAATTCTGCATACTAAAATCCTATAGTTTTCCATAATTAAATAAAAAAATAAAAGTGATAAATTTTGAGATTTGTTTAAGGATTTAATTATCTGGTATTTAGATGATAGGATTGTGATTATCTTAGTGATGTTTAATGTCAAAAATAATTACGAATTTTTGTAACAAATGGCAAAAATGAACTACTCATCAAAACTAAATATTACAATCAAAAATGAAAAAGATCTCTCTTAGTGCATTGATGTTGGCTTCATTATTTAATGTTGCTTTTGCACAAACCAAACAAGCTGCTCTGGAGCTTAATTATATGGACACATCTGTGCGTCCTCAAGACGATTTCTACAATTATGTGAATGGAACTTGGATGAAAACTGCAAAAATTCCTGCAGACAAACCAAGTTGGGGTTCTTTTACTCAACTTAGAGAAACGACTGATAATAATTCTTTGGGATTGTTGGATAACATTTTGAAAGAAAAATTCGCAGCTGGCTCAGAAGGTCAGAAAATTCAGGCGCTTTATGAAACCTATATGGATATGAACAAGCGTAATGCTGATGGGCTTAATCCTATTAAAGCTGATTTAGCGAAAATTGATGCGATTAAGAATCTGAATGATTTACAAAAATATCTTGCCGAAGCAACTAAGAGAAGTGATAATGCTTTTTATGGCTGGGGCGTAGATGGCGATCTTAAGAATTCTAAAATGAATGCGGTTTACCTTGGTGATGCATCATTTGGTCTTGGTAGAGATTATTACCAAAAAGAATCTCCAAAGAATGCTGAAACTATCGCTGAATATAAAAAATATGTCGCTAAAGTTTTAACGGAAATTGGTTATAAAAATGCAGATGTTGCTGCCGGACAAATTGTTGATTTCGAAAAGAAAATGGCAAAGACATTATTGACGAATGAGCAAATCCGTGATGCTAATCTTCAGTACAATCCTAAGACTTTACCAGAACTTAAAACTTTGGTGAAAAATATTGATCTTCCAAAATATCTTGCTGAAGTTGGTGTGAAAACGGATAAAGTAATCATTGGCGAGATTAATTATTATAAAAATCTTGATACTTTCTTAACTGAGAAAAATATTCCTTTGATTAAGGATTATCTTAAATTTCACTTGACTTCTGGAAGTGCAGGTTATCTTAATCAGAAATTGGACGATATGAAGTTCGATTTCTACAGCAAATATCTTCAAGGTCAGCAAGAGCAAAGAGCACTTAACAAAAGAGCTTTATCTCTAATCAACAGTGTTCTTGGAGAAGCATTCGGAAAAGTTTATGTTGAGAAATATTTCACGCCGGAAGCTAAAGCTCAAATGTTGACTTATATAGATTATCTAAAGAAAAGTTTCGGTGTTCACATCAATGGCTTGACTTGGATGTCTTCTACAACTAAGCAAAAAGCACTTGAAAAATTAAACAAATTTACAGTGAAGATTGCTTATCCGGACAAATGGAAAGACTATTCTAAACTTGTTCTGAAGTCTGATAAAGACGGTGGTTCTTTATATTCAAATTTAAAGAATGTAGAAAGCTGGCATTATGACAAAGAAATAGAAAAAGTAGGAAAGCCAGTTGATAAAACAGAGTGGGGAATGTCTCCACAAACGGTGAATGCTTATTACAACCCTGTAAATAACGAAATCGTTTTCCCTGCTGCAATTCTTCAACCGCCTTTCTTCAACCCAGATGCTGATGCTGCGGTTAACTTTGGAGGAATTGGAGCGGTTATCGGACACGAAATGACACACGGTTTTGATGATAGTGGTGCCCAGTTTGATGGTGATGGAAATTTAACCGATTGGTGGACTGCTGAGGATAAAACTAACTTCGAAAAAGCAACAAAAAGTTTAGCGGCACAGTACGATAAATATGAACCTGCAAAAGATGTTCATGTGAATGGAACCTTTACCAATGGAGAAAATATCGCTGACTTAGGTGGTGTAAATATAGCTTATGATGCATTACAAATGTATCTGAAGGATAAAGGAAATCCAGGCAAAATTGATGGCTATACGCCGGATCAGAGGTTTTTCTTAAGCTGGGCAACAGTTTGGAGAACTTTATCAACAGATAAATATTTAACTAACCAAGTTAAGACAGATCCGCACTCTCCAGGATTCTTCAGAAGTTTTGGACCTTTAGTTAATACGGAAGCTTTCTATAAAGCATTCGATGTTAAAGAAGGCGATAAGCTTTACAAGAAACCAGAAGAAAGAATTAAAATCTGGTAATAAATTTCTTATAAAAAAATACCCTATGTTTTCATAGGGTATTTTTTTATTTAATTTTTAAGTTTTCAAAAGACTAAAGTGTTACTTCAAAGTTTGATGTAAAAAGATAATTTGTATTAAAAGAATGTAATCTTTCTTCATAGAATAGTAAGGTTGAGTAATAATTGCAGGTTTACTTTTTAATGACATAAAAAGTCCATTTCGTTTAACGAAATGGACTTAAATTTTATAATTCTAAAGAATTACTTTTTGATGAATTTCTGAGAAGAAGTACCTTCTGCAGTTGTAACTTTAATTAAGTAAACACCATTTTGTAAATTTCTAACATCTACTTGGTTATCTGTTAGTGTTGCTTTTACAGATTTTCCAGAGATGTCATAAATTTGAATAGCATCAATCTTTGCTTTAGTATCAAACTTCAAATAATCTGATGTTGGATTAGGATAGATAGAGAAAGTAGCTTTGGTACTCGCCACATCATTTACTGCCAACAGATCAACGGTATTTGTAGCTTTTAATTTAATGTTATCAAAAATTATATTAGCTGCAACTGAATTTGCTGTTACTGTAGTGTTTGGTACTGCTTGTACCTGTATATTTCCTAAATCTGGATTGCTACCAGCTGCTTGACCTTGATAAAATTCATCTATAACAATCGCACCAGTTGCTTCATTGATGATTTTATAGGAAATCTCTCCTGTCGCAGAATCCCACGCTAATCCGACTTTATACCAAGTATTTGCTTGTAATGCTGCATTGAAAGTGTAACCCCAGTTACCAACTTCCTGGCCGGTTTGCCCATTAATATCTGCTGGATCCGAATAAGCGATAAGCGTATGTTGTTTGGTAGCCATATTCAAGGCAAAACCTATCAAAAATTTATTTGCTACACCATCTACAAGATATACTCTTCCTGTATTTTGAGAAGTGCTAGTTGCACCACTGAAAATATCAAATTCGTATTGAAGAATATCATTTCCTGATGTTCTTGTGCTCCAAACGGATGTCAGTTTATTGTTTTGTTGTATTTGTTTGGTACCTGTAGCACTTGCAGAACCGAGAATAGATAATACGTTTCCATGTGCGGCTGTATTAGTTTGAACTTGAAAATTACTGGCAGCAGAGTTGGATGCTGTTGTTGCTGCAGTTGTATACCATCCTCCTTGTCCAGGAGTAGTTCCGGTAATGTCTGTTCCAAGATTTCCAATTGTAGAAGATTCAAAGTTATCTTGATAAACTAATTGTCCAAAAAACAATGATGAGGATGATACCAAAAGGCAAGAGAATAGAATTTTTTTCATAATATTATAAATTTATTTAAACTGATACGAATATAAAAATTTTTTTTAATCTGAAGAAGCATATTAACACTTAAAGTTGATTTAAGTTATTAAAATAAAAAGCCACCTCTTTTTGAGGTGGCTTTTTATTTTAATTAGGTTTTAAATTATTTTTTGATAGCTTTGAAAGTTTTAACGCTTCCGTCTTCCATCTTAAGGTTTACGATATATAAACCTGTTTTGAGGCTAGAAAGGTTAAGTTCTGCTGCTGGAGCAAGAGATTTAACTTCTCTACCAGAGATATCATTTACAGAAACTGATTTAACACCTTTTACATCAGAGATATTAAGAACATCTGTGAATGGGTTAGGATAAACAGAGATACCAGCTTTATTAATGTCATTTACAGCCAGATATTGTCTGTAATCAATGGTGTAGTCTTCGGCTTGTCCGTTACCTACGTCCGAGCAAGGGGTAGACAGGGCATTATGAATAACTGTTCCACAAAAATTGTACTTTATTCTCATCCTTTTTTGACCAACAGAAACACCAGATGGAACAGTAATGTTGCCTGTAAATGTCGCAATATTTGAAGAGCTTACAGTCGTTGTTCTGTTCATTGTCTCGGTTGTATTAAAATATGATTCTCCTGCGTCGTCAAAATCGCCATCATTATTCCAATCAATATATATGGTTGAAGCCCATCCGTTATTAGCAAGAGCAATCCCCTCTATGGTAAAAGGTATTGTAGTAACATTGTTATTAACAGCAAAAACTGTATTTACAAAGCTTTCGTGTGGGCTGAAAGTACCAATAGTTGTAGCTGCATTATCAGAAGTGTTGGTAATCCCATTGAAAGTTACAGACTTGATTGGAGCTGTTTGAGTAGGAGCTGTAGATACCAATGGTCCACAATAAGGCGAGAAAGTGTTTGCTCCTGTTGTGAAAGTTGTTTCTGTACAGCCAGTAGCACTTCCTAAACTATTTGTTGGAGTCACACTAACATAAAGAAGTGTATTTTGAGGAAAAGCTGTTGCTGCTGTAGGAGTATATGAATTAGTTGTTAATGTTGTTGATAAAACATCAGAAGCTCCGGCTGCAGTTCCTATTTTAAGTATATAAGCTTGTGCATTAGCTACATTTGGCCAGCTTAATGTTGATCTTACAGGAACATTAGTAGCTGCATTGGCTGGACTTGACAGTGTTGTACAGGAAGGGACAGCTGTAACCTGTTGTATTATAGATACATTGTCTAAAAATACGTAGTTGCCATTACTATTATTTGCACTTGTACTAGTAGTTGTAATTCTTAACCTAAAATCTCCTGTTATCAACCCATCTGGTATAGTTGCTGTAATGTTTTGACAAGATGCTGTAGCTCCATTATATGGAATAGTAGAAAGGGTTGTAAAGGTAGTTCCTGTTGCCGCAGTGGAATATGAAATAATAATATTTCCAGTTAAAGCCCCAGTGCTGCCATTTGTGAGAGCATCATCTATCTGGTAGTCAAATTTGATGTCTATTTGTTTCCCATTTGCTGTTATAGCGGCAGGCTTAGTGTAAGTTAACGTTGCTGTTTTGGAGGCTGCTGTTGTAGTGAAAAGTAATACACCATAAGCATTGTCTGTTCCAGTACAACCAGCATTAGTATAAATGCCACTATAGCTTGCTGGTGTATAGCCTCCGGACCCTGCCCAAGTAGAAGGAAGGGTTCCTTCAAAGTTCTCATTGACTGTAATTTGAGCGTTGGCCCCAATTCCAAATGCTATAAAGCACGATAGTAAAAATTTATTCATAATTATTAATTATTTAACGATAGCAAATCTAATAATAATTTTCAATTATTTAATAAATATCCAATTTATTTTAAAATAATTTATGGAATTCAGTATTTATATAGGTATATAAAAAAACCGTCTCTATTGAGACGGTTTAGATTAAATAGATTACTACTATTTTTTGATAGCTTTGAAAGTTTTAACGCTTCCGTCTTCCATTTTAAGGTTTACAATGTATAGACCAGCTTTTAAGTTAGAAAGGTTAAGTTCTGCTGATGGAGCAAGAATTTTAACTTCTCTTCCAGATACATCGTTTATAGATACAGATTTCACACCTTTTATATCAGAGATTTTAAGTGTATCTACGAATGGATTTGGATAAACAGAAATGTCAGATTTGTTAATATCAGAAACTGCTAATGTGCCCATGCAAATAACACTTCTTGTGTGTGATGTTGAAGAATCTGTAGCTCCAGAACATGTGGAATTCGTGTGGCTGTAGAACCTTAATACTCCTGTTGTAGTTGCAGTATAAGTTACTGAGTTTGTGCCAGAAGCTAATCCAACAGGAGTTGTATTATCGGTTGCAATTGTGATATAATATCCATTTTTAAGTAATATATCAAATTTATAGGTTCTTCCCGCTACAACATTAACTGTTGAATATTCACCTGCATAAGCAGTTGTTCTAGTAACAGCAGTTGTTCCGTTACAAGTAGATGGTGTTAGATTACCATAAACTAAATTAGGGGCAGTTGTGCAATATGAAGCAGCGGCAGTAGTGAAACTGAATTCATTACATCCCGTAGCGCTTCCGATATCATTTTTAGGTACTACTCTCCAGTAATAAGTTGTAGATACGGCTGTTGGTGCAGTAGTGGATGTTCCGGCAACAGTTGCAAGTAAAGTTGTAGGGTTTGGACTTGTTCCAAAATATACATCGTAACTGCTTACAGTGCCTCCGGTAGTTGGTGCTGTCCAAGATAGTGTAGTAGAGCCTGGAGGAACTGTTGTATTGCTGTTTGTTGGAGATGTTAATGTAGCGCAATTTGGAGCAGTTGTTGCAGGCGCAGTATTTGTTACTTTAAAATCATCTATATTTAGTGCAAATTGGTCATCAGAAGTACATCGGATTGCAATATAGATTTGTTGTCCTTTATATGTTGATAAATCATAAGTGTATTCATGATATGTAACATCTGCTGGTGTAACTATAACAGGAGAGATAGCTGTGAAATTTGCTATATCAGTCCCTGTGGTTGATACGAAGACCTGAAATTTCTCCAAACCATAAGAAGAGTTAGCGGATTTTGCCCAAAAACTAACTGCTGAAGTTCCTGTTGCAACCATGCTGATTTTAGGTGAAATCAACCAGTCGTCATTCCAAGGGGAAGAAGTTGCATTAAAGCAAACAAGATTTTTGTCACCAGTTCTGGCGGAGAATCCAACCCCAGATGCAGGAACAGTAGCTGAGGCATTAAAAACCTGATAAGATTTTGCAACTCCTGAGTTTGGGAAAACAACAGCGGATCCACCAGAGGTAATACCATATGTTGTCTTAAGATCAATGTCTTTTAAAGTCCAGCTACCAATATCAGAAATAGCAAAATCTGTATAGCTTTCAAAGCTGTCTTCAAAAACCACTGTTGTTTGTGCGCTGGCGCAAATTCCAATTGCTACAAAGCACGATAGTAAAATTTTCTTCATAATTATTTAATTTATATTAATCAAGCAAATGTAATAATTGTTTTTTAATAAAAAGTATAATTTTTTGATGATTAACAGTGATTTTTGTAAAATTATTATGTATTTAATTGATCTGATTTTGAGAATTCATAAAAAAAATCTACTTTACGTCCGTAAAGTAGATTTTTTTTATGAAATTTTAAATTTATTATTGATTCGGTATCTGGAGCGGTTGTATGTTGAAAAAAAATAAAAAATTTTAATTAATTCAAGAAAACTTCATAATTATTAATCTGATGAATCACTTCTAATAGATTTTCATTAATATTAATCTTATGTTGCATTGAGACAACTTCCAAAACAGATTCGTCTTCTGGATTCTTGATAAAGAAATTCAATTTCTGCTCTCCTTGATTCTGGATGATGTTTTCTCGGAAAAACTCAATGTCAGATTGTCGTAATGAATCTAATGGAACTACAACTGACAAACTTTTGGCAAATCTTTCAAAAGCTTCTTTCAGCTCAAGAACTTCATTTACATTCACAAAAACACGTCCGTCTTTTCCTTGAGAATATTTGATTTTCATAATGACAAATCGCTGAACTTCCAATTTGTCCTTCAAACGCATATAATCTCGGTCACCCAATCGGAAAGAGTAGGAGCCGGTGTAATCTTCCAACATTACGAAGGCTACTTTTTCACCACTTCGGAAACCGTCCGCAACACGATATTCGGTAATCAATCCGGCAACTGTATATTCCTTAGTATTGTCTTTTTCATTCATTTTATCTTTCCAGCTTTTCTTTTCTTCAAAAAGTTCTGCTGTTTTTGGAGGAAAAGCCAAATCTTTGAAAGCTTCCACTTCATCCAAATTCAAAAAGTTAAAATTTCCTTTTGGCTCTGCTTTTTTCGTTGATTCTTCAATAATTTCTTCTTCTAGGCCAGAATCATCAGAAACAACAATGTCTGGAACTTCCTCATCGGGAGAACTGTCTTTTTCTAAAATTGGAGCGACTTCTTCCAAAACAGGCAAATCATCTCTTTTTTCCTCCAAAACTGCTTTTTTAGAAAGAACACCTTGCATAAATTGAAACTGATATTTAAACTCATCCAGAGGATGCGCAGAAAGGTAGAAGCCAATGATTTCTTTTTCTTTATTAAGCTTGTGCATATTTGGCCACTCGGCGCAAGGTAAAAGTTTGGGTTGTTCAATTTGAACTTCTTCCGCAAAATCAGCAAAAAGCGAATTATCCATCTCGTTTTTACTGTCCTGAAAACTTTGTCCATAGCGGGAAAGTCTTTCTATGTTGGTTCTTCCGGATTGGTCGATATCGAAATACTGTCCGCGATGATAAGAATCCAGTTCATCAAAAGCACCGGCAATGATCAAACTCTCCGCAACTCTTTTATTAACTTGAGATGGTGGAATTCTTTCAAAAAAATCATAGATGTTTTTATATCTTCCATTTTGTCTAATTAATGTAATAGCTTCACTTGGTCCTTCACCAATCCCTTTGATTGCTCCTAATCCAAATCTGATTTGTCCTTTCTCATTTACAGAGAATTTATATTGAGATTCATTCACATCCGGTCCTAAAACATCTACACCAATTGCTTTACAATCTTCCATAAACATCGTGATAGAAGCAGTATTGTTAATGTTATTACTCATCACACTTGCCATATATTCAGCGGGGTAATTAGCTTTTAAGTAAGCGGTTTGATAAGCGATCCATGCGTAACAAGTAGAGTGGGATTTGTTGAAAGCATATTCAGCGAAAGCTTTCCAGTCATTCCATATCTTTTCTAGCCGTTCTTCATTAAGGTTGTTCTTTCTTCCACCTTCTATGAATTTCGGGTACATTTTGTTCAGGACGTCAATCTGCTTTTTACCCATCGCTTTTCTCAAAGTATCGGCTTCACCTTTTGTAAAGTTGGCGAGTTTTTGAGACAGAAGCATTACCTGTTCCTGATAAACTGTAATTCCGTAAGTTTCTTCCAGATATTCTTCAAGTTCCGGTAAATCGTAAATGATTTCTTCGGTTCCGTGTTTTCTATTAATGAAGTTCGGGATATATTTAATTGGACCAGGACGATACAAAGCGTTCATTGCAATCAAATCGGCAAAAACTGTAGGTTTGAGTTCTCGCATATATTTTTGCATTCCCGGACTTTCATATTGGAAAATCCCGATTGTTCTTCCGTCCTTAAATAATTGATAAGTCTTTGCATCATCAAGCGGGATTTCATCTGGGTCAATATCGATTCCGTGACGTTCTTTCACAAGTTTTACAGCATCTTTTATAATGGTCAAAGTTCTTAATCCCAAGAAATCCATTTTCAAAAGACCAGCATCTTCTGCCACCGAGTTATCGAATTGAGAAACCAAAATATCAGCATCTTTCGCCGCAATCGTAATTGGAACCAGATTGCTCACAGGTTCTGGCGTAATAATCACACCACAAGCATGAATTCCTGTATTTCTGATACAGCCTTCCATCTTTTTGGCACTGTCCAAAACCGAAAACCTAGAGTCGTTTTGGTCGCTGAGAATGGCTTTCATCTCATCCACCAATTGTTGGTCTTCAGGTTTCAGTTTGTCGTATTTTGAAAGGGCTTTGGCAATATTCATTCCCGGACTTGGTGGAATTAATTTTGCAATCATATTAGTTTCCGGAATCGAAACATCCAAAACTCGACCAGCATCTTTAATTGCTGATTTTCCTCCCAAAACTGAGTAAGTGATAATCTGTGCCACTTGTTCCTGGCCATATTTTTCAACTACCCATTTGATGATTTTATCTCGGCCTTCATCATCAAAATCTATATCAATATCAGGCATCGAAACCCTTTCCGGATTCAAAAATCTCTCGAAAAGGAGGTCATATTTAATTGGGTCAACATTGGTAATACCGATACAGTAAGCAACCGCGGAACCAGCAGCAGAACCACGACCGGGACCAACCCAAACGCCCATATTTCTGGCCTCATTACAGAAATCCTGAACAATTAAGAAATATCCTGGATAACCAGTGTTTGCAATAACTTCCAATTCGAAGTCTAAACGTTCTTTAATTTCAGGAGTGATTCCGGTTTCTTTATATCTTCTGTTTGCTCCTTCGTAAGTCAGATGCGTCAAATAAGCCATTTCGCCTCGCTTTCCACCATCAATATCATCTTCCGGATTAACGAATTCTGCAGGAATATCAAATTTCGGGAGCAAAACATCACGTTTCAAAGTGTAGGGCTTGAATTTTGCTAAAAACTCATCATAAGCTTCAAATGCGTCTGGATAAGCAAGAAAAGCAGTTTTCAGTTCTTCCGAATTTTTGATATAATATTCATCAGTGGTTAAACCTTTTCTTTTTCCGAAGCCTTTCCCAATTGGAGTGGATAATTTCTCTCCATCTTTGATACAGCCTAAAATATCCTGAATGTTGGCATCACTTTTATCAGTATAAAAAGTTTCATTTTGTGCCAGGATTTTTACATTGTATTTGTCAGCGAATTGAAGTAAAACTTCATTCAAGTGTTCTTCTTCAGGCAAATTATGATTTTGGATTTGAACATAAAAATCATCGCCAAATTCATCTTTCCACCATTGGAAGAGCTCTTCTCCTTTTTGTTCTCCGATATTCAAAATTGTGCTTGGAATATCGCCATTGATTCCCGATGTTAAAGCAATCAAACCTTCTTTGTATTGCGCAATCAGTTCTCGGCTGATTCTTGGGACTCCAAAATAAAATCCTTTCTGGAAACCGATACTGGAAAGTTTAACCAAGTTTTTATAACCATTAAAATCCTTTGCCAGCAAAACGACTTGCGTTCTTCTGTCGGGATCGTCTTTGGTAAATTGCTTTTGTTCATATCTTTCCGAAATATAAAATTCTGAGCCAACAATTGGAATCAGTTGGCTTGAATCTGGCTCCTCTTCATTGAATTCTTCTCCTTTTTCTTCTGCCTCAGCTTTTTTTGCTAAATATTCCTTATGCTTTTTTGAAACTGCTGAATTAGCACCTTCAACTGCCGTAACAAATTTGAAAGCCCCCATCATATTTCCAATATCTACAATGCCAACAGCGGAAAAATTATCGTCTTGTGCTTTTTTGATAAGATCATTAATACTCGTTGTCGCAGTCAGAGTTGAGAAAACAGTGTGATTATCAAAATTGAAATAGTTGCCTAAATCAATTTCGTCAATATTCGCAATGTCGGCCTGTTTCTTTTTGTTGTTGAAACTTGCGACTTGTCTTCTGATAACAATTCCGAAAGGTTTAATCGGATTTGGATTGAGCGTTTGAAATTCCTTTAATTGAGCTTCACTGATTTTCAAAACCTCACTTGGAATCACGCCAATTCTCATCATTTCGAAGAAAACCTGCGCAGTCGCGTTCACATCGGCTGCCGCATTGTGTGCTTCATCGAATTTGTGTCCGTATAATTTTTCGTAAAGTTCTTCTAGTTTTGGAGATTTGTATCGTCCGCCTCGTCCGCCTTCCAGTTTACAATAATCTGTTCCCAAAATCATTGTGTCGGCTTTTGGCTTTTCCTGCAGATTATCTTTGATGTTTTTCCGATAAAATTCTGCTCCGACAATGTTGTAATCAAATTCTACATTGTGTCCGGAAACAACTCTTACATTTTCCAGAGCTTTAGAAAATTCTTCCAAAATCTCTTGCAAATCACGACCTTCTTCATTCGCTATTTTAGTCGTAATTCCATGAATTCTTGCAGCGTTGAAAGGGATGTCGTAACCTTCTGGTTTGATGATGTAATCTTGGTTTTCGATTAGGTTTCCGTTGTCATCGTGGATTTGCCAGGCAATCTGAACCATTCTTGGCCAATTGTCTGAATCTGAGAGCGGAGCGTTGAAATTTTTGGGTAAACCAGTGGTTTCTGTATCGAAAACTAAATACATTAAAATAGAATTTTGTGTAAAGTTAAGGTTTTAATAAGAGAAAAAAAATGGATACAAAGTCCGATTTTGTTAATTGTTCATAAAAAAGTTAATGCTGGTTAAATCTCTTTTTTCAGTAAGAATTAAATCTAATTTTGAAAAAAAATAGCCTTTGAAAAAACTTTTATTAGTTACTTTTTTATTCATTTCTAATTTTATTTTTTCTCAACAGATTAGAGTAAGAATTGTCTCTGATTCTGTAGCTGTGAATCAGGTTTTGGTTGTTAATATCAATTCTCAGGAAAAAACTTATTCTGATTCCAAAGGTCAATTTTTAATTAATGCCAATATTAATGATGAACTTCGGTTTGTAAAATCTGGCTACGAACGTAAAGTGATTAATGTGAAAAATGATGATGAATTTCTCATTAACATCGTGAAATTAGCTGTTGAAATAGAAGAGGTTGAAGTCAAGAAACAATTGAGTGGAAATCTTAGCAAAGATTCCAAACTATTTGATGAAAATAAAAAGAAAATTACACTTAATAATGATTTGAAAGTTTATTTCAAAGCGCCTTCCAGTACAGAAGTTCTTAATGCAAAGCCTGGCGAATTTGTACAGCCAGTTGGAGGAGGAATTAGTTTTGGAAAGATTGATGATAAATGGGTTTTGACCGATTTTGTAGAATGGATCAGAGAAAATTTGATAGATGAATATTTTAAATTGATGGGATTAGATGTTTCTGAAATCAATTCATTTTTACATTACTCGTTGAGAACATTTAACACCAGAAATATTCTAAAATATGGTGTTTGTGATGAGCAGGATGTCGGGAATTTGAAGCTTCATTTTGAGGAAAAATTGAAGGATTTCAAAAAGTAACAGTTAATTCTTATAAAAAAGATTTATACTTCGTGGTTTTTTTATCTTTGCAAAAACAATTCTAATGAAAAGAATTTTATTCAGTATAAGTTTTATATTTTCATTTTATTTTTCTAATGCTCAGGATTTTAAACTGAAGAATGAGTTCACTCAGCAAAGATTAAATAATGAAAATAAATTAGATTCTTATTTCTCAAAATCCACTGCAAAATATTCTCAGAAAGAAAAAGACAGCCTGAAAAAGAATCTTGCAGGTTTTGCTGCAGGTCAGATTCCTGTTTTTTATTCTATTGAAGAAACCAGTTCTAATGCGACTTCAAATGTTGATGAACTTCAAGCAGGAATAGTTTCCGGAATCACATCTCCTTTGACGGGAAACGGAATCAAATTGACTGTTTTTGACGCTGGTCTTATTTTAAGTACGCACGAACAGTTTGCTACTGGAAGAGCTATTAATAAAGAAGCTACGACCGAAAGTCAGCATTTTCATGGAACCAATGTCAACAGTATTTTGATTGGAAACGGATTAGCAACGGGTAATTTTACTCAGTCTGGAGGTTCTTATCCAAAAGCTAATGCAAAGGGAATTTTGCCACAAGCAACTGTTGATAATTATATGTTTGGTGCGACAGCTTTGGGGAACAATTACGAGAAATTGGCTAGCCTGCCAGGACTTAATATTTCCAACCATTCCTATGGAACCAATTATGGATGGAATAAGCCAAATGCGTCAAATACATATTATTGGTATGGAAATTACGATTTGAACCACACAGATACTTATGCTGGAGCCTACGGAGATAACGACTATAACTTTGATAAAATTGTCTATTCTCAACCGCAACAGATTATTGTCAAATCAACTGGAAACTATTATAATATTGGACCTAATGCGTCGTCTGTAAAATACAGGTATAATTTTGCAACTAGCAGTTGGGTTACTTTTGGGGCTAATGATGAGGTGCCACCAGCTAACTGTAGTCAGGGAAATAATTGTATTTACTTTGGTTCCTTGGCAAAGAATATTATTACAGTTGGAGCAGTTAATCAATTAACGACAGCTAATCATAAATATACTCAGGCAAGTGATGTTGTAAAGGGAAGTTTCAGTAGTGCTGGTCCAAGAAAAGACGGAGCGGTAAAACCAGATCTTTCGGCGGTTGGAGTAGATATGATTATGGCCAATTATACTACTGCAAATCCAAATGCAACTAATCTTTATGTTGTGAATTTTGGAACTTCTTATGCTGCTCCAATGGTTTCCGGAATTGCTGGTGCACTGACTCAAATCGAAAGAAATATTTCTGGGAACAGCAGTTTTATTTTTAATGTTGATGAGATGAAAGCGTTGTTGACCCATACAGCGAATGAAGCGGGAAGACCGGGACCAGATGTTTGGTACGGTTGGGGTTTGGTAGATGCAAAGAAAGCAGCTCAGGTTTTAGTTAATAGACTGGATGAAGATGCTTACTTGGAAAAACAAACTTTGACATCAGGGCAACCTTTCACAAAACAAATCAAAGCAACTGGAACAGAACCTTTGAAGGTGAGTATCTCTTGGGTTGATCCTGCTATCACGCCATTTACAAGTGATACAGATCTTCAAAATAATCATACTTCCAGGATTGTGAATGATCTTGATCTTAGGGTAGTGGAAGTTGGCTCTGGTACAATCTATTATCCTTGGAGACTTGATATTAATGATCCTAATGCCAATGCTACAAAAGGAGATAATACAGTAGATAATGTAGAACAAATTGTGATTGATAATCCAACAACAAATGGAATCTACAGAATTGAGGTTAATAATAAAAACTCTCTTGTGAATCAAGAAGGAAATGCAGCAACTCAAAATTTTGCTTTGATAGCTACTGGAACTAAGAAAATAACTTTAGCAGCCAATGATTCAAGTAAAGAAGACGTTAAAATTTATCCTGCAAAAACAAAAGATTTAATCAGTATTAATGCGCCTAATGATATCGAGAGAATTGCTCTTTTTGATATGAATGGGAAACTGATTTTTGAAAATACAAAGACTTCAAAATCTCAAGTTATCAGTCTTAATAAGTTTACAAGCGGTGTTTACATCATTACTGTGAAAACAAAATCTGGAATTGTATCTAAGAAAATTATCAAAGAATAAATTCTTAATAAATCAAAATAAAAAAGCCATCGAAATTTCGATGGCTTTTTGTTTTATAATTACTACAAATTAGATTGTAGATAATCTCAATGTATTGGTTTTTCCGCCGTTATGAACTGGCATTGCATTTAGATTCACAACAAAATCGCCTTGCTCTACAAATCCATAATTGTGCGTCAGCATATTCACTTGGATTACAGTCTCGTCAGTTGATTTTTGCATATCATAATAGAAAGCTCTAACGCCCCAAAGAAGGTTCAACATCGTAATCACACGTTTGTTGTTACTGAAAACGATGATGTGAGAAGAAGGTCTGTGTGCAGAGATTTGGAATGCAGTGTAACCAGAACTTGTTAAAGTTACAATAGCCTCAGATCCTGTTGATTTTGCAATATCTACAGCAGAACGACAAACTTTATCAGTGATAAAACGCTCATCTACACAGTTGATTTTTTCTTCGATAACGTGGTTTAGTTTTGAATATAAAGCTGTCTTTTCGATATTCTTAACGATTTTAGCCATATTTCTAACCACATCTACAGGGTATTTTCCAACAGAAGTTTCTCCGGAAAGCATTACTGCATCAGCTCCATCAAGCACAGAGTTAGCAACGTCATTGACTTCCGCTCTTGTTGGCGTCAAGCTAGTAATCATTGTTTCCATCATTTGGGTAGCAATGATAACCGGCTTAGCATAAAGTCTAGCTTTATTTACCAAGTTTTTCTGGATAACAGGAACTTGCTCCATTGGAACTTCAACACCTAGATCTCCTCTTGCAACCATTAGACAGTCACATTCCATCAAAATTTCATCGATGTTTTTCACACCTTCTGGCTTTTCGATTTTAGCAATGATTGGTGTTTTCGTTTTGTTGGTTGGATGTTTTGCCATCAATTCTTTCAAATCGATGATATCCTGTGCATGACGCACGAATGACAAAGCGATCCAATCAAGCTCAAGATCCAACATAAAGTTAGCATCCTCGATATCTTTTTCTGTCAAAGCAGGAAGAGAAACATTGGTATTAGGAAGGTTAACGCCTTTTTTAGAACTCAATGGTCCACCTTGGATTGTTTTAGCTCTTACTGTATCTAAATTATTAGTTTCAATAACTTCAAAAACCAATTTTCCATCATCAATCAAGATTCTTTCCCCAACTTTTACATCCTGAGGGAACTTCTCATAAGTCATATAAACTTTAGTCGCATCGCCCTCCATCTTTTCGTTTGTGAAAGTAAGAACGTCTCCCGGGTTAAGGAAAGAACCTTCTTTTACTACACCAACTCTTAATTTTGGACCTTGCAAATCTCCTAAAATAGAGACTGAGTAGCCATATTCTTTATTGATTTCACGAATTATCTCAACATTTCTTTTCACCAATTCGTAATCGGCGTGAGAAAAATTAATTCTAAATACATCAACACCAGCTTGTATCATCTGTATCATCGTCTCCTTGCTAGAAGTAGCAGGGCCTAGTGTTGCAATGATTTTTGTTTTTTTTAGGTTTTTATTCATAATATTGAATTAATTGATAAAGTTCTTCTTCAGAACTCAGTGAATATTCCTGAATTTGAAATACGAAATTTTCCGGGAGCAAAATTAATGAAAAATCCGCAAACATATCGGAATTTGTAAGGATGTAATCTACATCTTGGTGTAGATTTAGTAAAAATTTAATATTTGATTCATCTGAAAAAAGTTGATTTTGAACTTTTTTTTCTATAGATAAAATCGATTTGTTGGAAATAAAGCTGTAACAGTTTTTTGAATATCTGTCATAAGCCTGATAACGAGAAAATTGATGATCAAAATATTCACCTTTGATGTATATATCATCAATTCTTTTGAAATTAAAATCGTTGGTTTTATTGAGTAAAAAAAACAATTCGTGCTCTGGGATTGTTTTTACAAGTCGAATCAATCCTATGACGATCTCCGTGTGATCTTCTTCTAGCTTAAGAAATTGTTTTTTGACCTTCAATAATATTCTCTTTTTTACTCAAAACATAAAAAGCTCGTTGTGCTGCTTTTTCCTCTGCTTTCTTTTTAGAACTTTCTACGGCATTCGCAATCTTTTCGTTGTGCAACCAAACGTGACAGCGGAAAACGGTCACTTTATTAGGTTGGAATTCTTCGCAAGTCTCATACTTGATCGGAACTTTTTTCTTCTGGCTCCATTCCAATAGCAGTCCTTTGTAGCTGATGATTTTATTTTCCAATTTATTGATTGTGGAAGGCGTAAGAATCCTGTCTAAAACAATTTTCTTGCAAAATTCATAATCAATATCCAGATAAATAGCGCCAATCAAAGCCTCCAAAAGATTTCCGGAAATGTTTTCGCTCAAAATCGTTTGGCTTGTATCTGCTTGCAATAACGAACTTAATTTCAGATCTTCTCCAAGTTTGTTCAGGTTTTTCCTGTTAACAATTTTGGACTTCATCTGCGTGAGAAATCCTTCGTTTTCATTTGGATAAGCCTGAAAAAGATGACAAGAAATAATGGTTCCTAAAACAGAATCCCCTAAAAACTCTAGACGTTCGTAATTTTTTTTATTCGTACTTTTTGAAGAAGATTTTAAAGAAAATGCCTCTTTAAAGATTTCTAAATTATGAATGTTGTATCCAACAATTTCAGAAATTTTTTTGCGAAAAAGAATATCTTTTTCCGAAAGTTTTTGTGCTCTGTTTTTTGGAAGTAATTTTGAAAAATAACTTTTCAACTCCATAAAAACATATTATATTTTTTTGAAAAGAACACAAGCATTGTGACCTCCAAAACCAAAAGTATTACTCATCGCAATGTTAACATCTTTCTCAACAGCAGTGTTGAATGTGAAGTTAAGTCTGCTGTCGATTTTTTCATCGTCAGTAAAATGATTGATTGTAGGCGGAACAATACCGTGAATAATAGTGTGCAAAGCAGCAATAGCTTCTATAACACCAGCGGCACCCAAAAGGTGACCGGTCATTGATTTTGTAGAATTGATCTGAATATCAAAAGCGTGCTCTCCGAATAATTTTGCAATGGCATTGGATTCCGCGATGTCTCCTAATGGAGTAGATGTACCGTGCATATTGATATGATCTACTTCGTCAGCAGTTACACCAGCATCTTCCAAACAATTTTTCATTACCAGATAAGCGCCTAATCCTTCAGGATGTGGTGCGGTCATATGATGTGCATCAGCACTCATTCCGCCACCAGCTAATTCTGCATAGATTGTTGCTCCTCTTTGTTTTGCGTGCTCATATTCTTCAAGAATGATACATCCAGCGCCTTCTCCTAATACAAATCCATCTCTGTCTTTGTCAAAAGGTCTTGAAGCTGTTTTTGGATCATCGTTTCTTGTAGAAAGGGCGTGCATCGCGTTGAAGCCTCCCATACCGCTTGCTGTAACAGCAGCTTCTGATCCTCCGCAAACAATTACATCTGCTTTACCAAGGTTGATAAGCATTTTAGCATCAATCAAAGCATTGGCAGATGATGCACAAGCTGAAACTGTTGTGTAGTTTGGACCGTGGAAACCATATTCGATAGAGATATTACCTGGTGTGATATCTGCAATCATTTTTGGAATAAAGAAAGGATTGAATCTTGGAATACCATTGGACTCAGCAAAACCTAAAACTTCTGTCTCAAAAGTTTCCAGTCCGCCAATTCCTGATCCCCAGATTACACCTACACGATCTTTGTTAACATTATCTTCTATAAGTCTGCTGTGAGCGATAGCTTCTCTCGCGGCAATTTGTCCGAACTGAGAGTTTCTATCCATTTTTTTTGCCTCTTTCTTATCAAAATAGTTAAGAGGATCGTAGTTTTTTACTTCGCTTGCAAACTTGGTTTTGAAATTAGTGGAATCAAAAAGAGTAATAGGAGCAGCGCCGCTCTCTCCCTTTTTTAGGTTTTCCCAGTATTCTTTCGCATTATTTCCGATTGGTGTAATAGCGCCGAAGCCGGTTACAACTACTCTTTTTAATTCCATAAATTTTTTTCTGTCTAGATAATATTATTTATTTACAACTTCTTCGATGTAAGCAATAGCGTGACCTACAGTTGTAATTTTTTCTGCTTGGTCATCAGGGATTTGAATGTTGAATTCTTTTTCGAACTCCATGATAAGCTCTACAGTATCCAAAGAATCAGCTCCTAAATCGTTTGTGAAGCTAGCCTCTGGAGTTACTTCTGTTTCTTCAACGTCAAGCTTATCAGCGATGATAGCTTTTACTCTTGATGCAATGTCTGACATAGTATTTATTTTTAATTATGTTAATTTAGGTGCAAATATATAAAATTTCAAATCATTTCAATTTTTTTTTACTTTTTTAAACTCGTTATAAATCTATTCTTTTTATAATCAAATCTTTAGATTTACTCTCTATAGGCTACAAAATTTTGTTTATTTTTGCGTCTTATTACTAATGATATTATGGAACATTTTCCTGATAATGACGATGATCTGTTCACTGGCAAAGATCATACACCTCTCAGAAAGGACGCTTTTGATTTGAAACCTGAAGAGAAAGTTGAGAAAATAGAAGGGCTTTTTGCGGAAATCATGGAGACTTTGGGTCTTGATATGGAAGATGATTCTTTGAAAGATTCTCCTAAGCGTGTTGCGAAGATGTATGTAAACGAGATTTTTGGTGGTCTTCTTCCGGAAAATAAACCTGGTGTTTCGACCTTTAAAAATCAGTATAAGTACCGCCAAATGTTGGTAGAGAAAGATATTACGGTTTATTCTTTCTGTGAACACCACTTTTTGCCAATTATTGGGAAAGCACACGTTGCTTATATCTCTAATGGTGAAGTAATAGGATTGTCGAAAATCAATAGAATTGTGGATTATTATGCAAAACGTCCGCAGGTTCAGGAACGATTGACAATGCAAATTGTGGATGCGTTAAAAGAAGCTTTAGGAACAAATAATGTCGCTTGTATCATAGATGCAAAACATCTTTGTGTGAATTGCAGAGGAATTAAAGATACAGCTAGTTCTACGATTACTGCTGAATTGAGCGGGATTTTCAGAACCAATCCAATTACTAGACAAGAATTCTTGCATTATGTAGGAAGTCACGCAAAGTTTGATTAAAATGGATTATCAAGTTCTTAGAGATATTGTCGAAAATCAGATTGAAAAATTTCATTCGATTTCAGAAAATCAATGGAATGAAAAATTATCTGATGAAAAATGGTCTAAAAAAGAAATTTTAGGTCATCTGTGTGATAGTGCTCTTACTAATATCAGACGATTTGTTGTAACTCAATATAAAGAGAATGAAAATATAGTGTATGACCAGAATTTTTGGGTAAAGGCGCAGAACTATCAGAATGCCCCGATTTTAGACATCATACATTTGTGGAAATATTTGAATCTTCAAATTGTAAATGTAGTTGAAAATATTCCTGATGAATTGTTGGACAATGTTTGCGATACAACGAAATTAGAAAAACAATCTTTCACTTTAAGATTTATTATTGATGATTATATTAGTCATATGAATCATCATTTAAAAGCTATTAATAATGATAAAATTTAAAAAACAGTTGAACAAAATTTTCATTGTAACAATTATTTGTTGTTGATATTTCGTGTCAATATTTAAATCATTTATCAATTATAATTTATTATTAATTAAAAATCAATGCAACTAAAAATATACAACTCACTTTCAGGCGAAAAAGAAGTTTTCAAACCCATATTAGAGGGTAATATCGGAATGTATGTCTGCGGACCCACGGTTTACAGCAATGTGCATCTTGGAAATGTGAGAACTTTTTTGTCCTTCGATTTCATTTACAGAAGTCTTTGTTTCCTCGATTATAAAGTCAGATATGTCAGAAATATCACAGATGCTGGACATTTGACGGATGATGGCGATATCAATAATGACAGATTCATCAAGCAATCCAGATTAGAGAAACTGGAACCGATGGAAATTGTACAAAAATATACGGTCGATTTTCACGATGTTTTGAAGAAATTCAATTTGCTTCCTCCAACTATTGAACCGACTGCAACTGGCCACATCATCGAACAACTGGAACTCACGAAACTTTTGGTAGAAAAAGGTTTTGCTTATGAAAGTAATGGTTCAGTCTATTTCGATGTTTTGGAATACAATGCAAGAGGTCTTAATTATGGAGAGCTTTCAAGAAGAAATATCGAAGAATTATTCGCCAACACCAGAGATTTGGACGGACAAGGCGAGAAGAAAAATCCACAAGATTTTGCCCTTTGGAAAAAAGCTTCGCCGGAACATATTATGAAATGGCCGTCGCCTTGGGGAGAAGGTTTCCCAGGCTGGCACCTCGAATGTACCGCGATGAGCACCAAATATCTGGGCGACCAGTTCGATATTCACGGTGGTGGAATGGATTTGAAATTCCCGCACCACGAATGTGAAATCGCTCAAGGAAAAGCTTGCAACGGCTTAGAACCAGTAAAATATTGGATGCACGCCAATATGCTGACAATGAATGGACAACGAATGAGTAAATCCACAGGGAATTACATCCTCCCAATGGAATTAATTACCGGAAATAATGATTTCTTTGAAAAAGCTTTTCATCCAAGCGTGTTGAGATTCTGCTTTTTGCAGGCGCATTACAGAAGTGTTTTGGATATTTCCAATGATGCAATGTTAGCGAGCGAAAAAGGCTTCAATAGATTAATGGAAGCCGTAAAAATTCTTAATACACAAGTTCCGACAGAAGGCGTAGAAACTTCTTCTTTTGATTATAAAACTTGGAAAGAGAGAGTCTTGGAAGCTTTGTCAGACGATTTCAATAGTCCGGTTTTGATTTCATATTTGTTCGAGGCAGTGAAGTTTATTTCCGCTTCTAAGCTTGGAAAGGAAAGTATTTCGACCAATGATTATGAAGATTTGAAACAATTCTTGAACGCGATTGTTTTTGATGTTTTAGGATTAGAAACTATTGAAGAATCAAATAACGATAAACTTGACCAGACTTTACAGGTTTTAATTGACTTGAGAAATCAAGCCAGAAAATCTAAAAATTGGGAACTTTCTGACCAAATCCGTGACCAGCTTCTTGAAAAAGGAATTGAGCTGAAAGATGGAAGAGACGGAACAACTTATGTTCTAAATTAGAAATCAGAAGTTAAAAACCAAATATTACAAACCTTTCATAAAAATGAAAGGTTTTTTTTGTGGAATTTAATCTTGTATTCTAAAAATAAGTAACTTAGTCATAATAATTTAAAAATATCAACTATGAAAAAAACTTTATCTACTTTACTATTGTTGTCAATCGGAACATTGGCATTTGGACAGCAGGATTTGTTGGCGCTCACGGGCAAAGAAACATCTAATATTATTTTTCAGGATTTCAGAGCTTTGGATTCTAAAAATGGAATTACCCAGAAAGTTATTTTGTCAGCCTCAGAACAACCAACCATATTCTCTACAAAGCAAAACCGTGAGATTACCGAGGACAAAAAATCGAATTCCAACGCTCTAGCCAATCAAATGGCGACACTTGCTGTAGATGTGAGAGGAAACTTAGTTTATATGCCGTTGTTTTCTTCTAATATTTATGTTTTGGATTCCAAAACGAAAAATGTGACGTTGGTAGAAAATAATCTTTCCAATCCAACATCTTGCGATACAGGTTCGCAATTTTCACGAATGACAATTGGAACAGACGGGAACGTTTATGCACTTTCCAATTCTGGTTCTCAACTTTTGAAGGTTTTTTATAAGGACGGGAAATATTCTGTGATAGATTTGGGAATTGTGAAAGATGACTCCGGAAATGGCGAAAATCAGTTAAGCAAAATGCAGACAGGTTTTGGTGGCGATATGATTGCTGATAATAATAACAATTTCTATGTTTTTTCAGCTTTTGGAAGTGTCTTCAAAGTATCTTTGAATGATATGAAAGCTAAATACATTGGGAAAATAAAATCTTTGCCGGAAAATTTTTCCATCAATGGAGCTGCTGTCAATTCTGAAGGAAAAATCATTTTGGCAAGTGCAAAAGGCGGCGTTTTCCATAGTTTGAATCTTGAAACTTTGCAGGCAGAAAAGATGAATAACAATCTGGATATGCCAGTCTATGACCTTGGAAGTTCTTATGTTCTTAGAACTAATAAAAATATTGCTAATATTGACAAAAATGACATCTATCCAACAAAAGTTTCAGAAGGTTTTGTGAATGTGAGAATTGCGAACAACCAAAAAGGAAATGCCAATGTGAAAGTTTATAATGCTTCCGGAAATTTGGTTCTCAATCAAACCATTACCAATATTTCCAATTCTGAAAACCGAATTGAATTAGGAAAATTAGTTTCCGGTGTTTATGTGGTTAATGTGGAATCAGAAAATGGAAAAACAATTGTTTCTAAGAAAATTGTTGTTAGATAATCTACTTTTAATCATAAATAATAACAAATACGGTTAACGAAAGTTAAACCGTATTTTTATTTTAGCAAAGAAGTTTATTTTTGGCCAAAACTATCAACGCTTGAAACGATTTTTACAGGTTCTTCCTCTCATTTTATCGGGTTTTATTTTTTCTCAGAACATTTCAGGAAATGTAATGTCAGAGGACGAAGTTCTCATTCCTAAGGTTCTGATTGTGAATATGACCACCAATCAAAAAACATACAGTGATGCCTACGGGAAATTTGTGGTTAATGCGAATATAGGTGATGAAATTCGATTTGCTAAGGAAAGTTACAAATTAGGAAAAATAGTTATTACGAGTAATAATTTTCAGGTAGTCAAATTGGAGAAAATTCCGCAAGAGATAGAAGAAGTTAAAATCATTAATAAAAACCTTGCGGAATCTCAGGAGGAAAAACTCAGAAAAGATATCGGATTACCAAAAGGACCAGAAAAACCACGTGAAAAACCTGTTGAAGCAAAAGAAGTTTTGTTGCCTTTGGTATTTGCTCAACTTAATATTGATAATCTTTATAAATGGCTTTCGGGTAATTCGCGACGCCTGAAAAATCGCTACAAATATGAAGATTTGCAGGAAGGTTTGGCTTGGATTCAGAATAATGTAGACTTAGAGTATTTTGCTGAAGCAGGAATTTCACCCGATAAATTCAATGATTTCTTAATGTTTTCATTAAAAGATGAAAAAGTATTGATGTATATGAAAGCAAAAAACGTAGGCGGAATTACGGTTGCGTTGGACAATAATATTAATGCTTACCTCGAAAGAATTACGGAAAAATGATTTTTTTACGGGAATATTAGTTGTAATTCAATAATTCGTTAAATTGCGTCAATATTAATAGACCTTAATAAATGAAACTATACTTTAGTGTTAACTTCGGAACAAAAGTTGGCCAGCGACTCGTTTTGCGCCTATTTGACAACAAAACAGAGCATCGGGACTACGACTTGACTTATTCCGAAAATAACAACTGGACCACAGAATTGGATTATTTTTCTAAATCAATTCTCTACAAATATCTTGTCGTGAACGAAGATGGGGAAGTTTTGGAGGAAGAGATTCCTTTCCATCAGCTCAATCTTCCAAACAGTTTTAAAGAGTTTGTAATCTTTGACCAATGGAATCTCAAAAACTTTCCTGAAAATTATTTAACCAACAAAATTCTTCACAATCGTTTACAAGGTTTTCAGCCTGCAAAACAACCGGTTGTTAAGAAGCACACACATCTTTTCAGGATAGAAGCGCCGCTATATCATCCGAGTTGGCAATTGGTTCTTGTTGGGAATGTAGATGCTTTGGGAAATTGGGATTACGAAAAAGCAATTGAACTGAGCGAAACAGATTACGGCGTTTGGGAAGCCGGCGTTGAAATCAATTCTCATCAGACAATTCTTTACAAGTATGCCATCAAAGATAAAAATACAGACAAAGTTTTTTACATAGAGCCAAACGAAAATCGCTGGGTTTTCGGAAATCCTAATAAGGATATTCTTTATGTGAAAGCTGACCATTATTTCAAATTCGATAATCATACGCTTTGGCATTCTGCAGGTGTTGCGGTTCCGGTTTTCTCTTTGAGGACAGAAGACGGTTTCGGGGTTGGAGAATTTCCTGATATCAAAAAATTGGGAGATTGGGCAAACGAAACCAAACTTTCTGTGATTCAGATTTTGCCAATTAACGATACAACTGCGAATTACACTTGGACAGATTCTTATCCGTACGCGGCGATTTCGGTTTATGCACTTCATCCGCAATATCTTTCGATTGAGAAATTAGAATATGCTTTGCCAAAAGATTTGGTTGAGGATTATCAAGCGAAAAAAGCAGAATTGAATGCTTTGAGTCTGATTGACTACGAGCAGATGATTTCCGGAAAATGGAAATATGCAACGGCTGTTTTCGAGGAAAATAAAGACACAATTCTTAAAGATAAAAACTTTAAAAAGTTCATTAAAGATAACGAAGAATGGCTGATGCCTTATTCTGCATTTTGTGTTTTGAGAGATAAATACAAAACGCCTAATTTCAATGAATGGAAGACACATAAAAAATATGTTGCAGGAAAAGTGGCGACACTTTATTCTCCGAAACATAAAGAATATTCCCAATTGATGCTTCACGCTTGGATTCAGTATCAGTTGCATTTGCAGTTACAAGATGCTGTGGAATATCTTCATCATTTGGGAATTTCCGTAAAAGGAGATTTGCCGATTGGGATTTATAGACATTCTGTAGAAGCCTGGACAGAACCGGAATTATTCGGAATGGATTTCCAGGCTGGAGCGCCGCCGGACCAATTCTCTGATCTAGGACAAAACTGGGAATTCCCGACTTATAATTGGGAAGTGATGAAAGCCGACGGTTACCAATGGTGGAAAAAACGTTTCAAAGTTTTGGAGCAGTATTTTGATGCAATGAGAATCGACCATATTCTTGGGTTTTTCAGAATCTGGAGAATGCCAATTTCTGCTACTCAAGGTTTGTTGGGTTATTTTTATCCTGCGCTTCCTGTGACTGAAAAAGAGTTTGCTGACAGACAGATTCCGTTTAGTTTTGACCGTTATGTTAAACCGTTTGTAAACGACCCGATTCTTTGGGAAAATTTCGGAGATGTTAAAGACAAAGTTCAGAATCAATTTTTTGATACTCATAATGGAACAATTACTTTCAAACCGGAATTTGATACACAGAGAAAATTGACTGATTATTTTAAGAAAGAATCTTGGGATTGGGCAGAAGAAAAATTGATTTCTTTGGCCGGAAATGTTTTATTCTTAACTGAGGAAACCGAGAACGGAATCGTTTATCATCCAAGATTTAATATTGCCAAAACAACATCATACAAATACCTTCCGGATTGGGAAAAAGCAAAGCTGAATGATGTTTACAACGATTATTTCTTCAAACGTCAGGACGGACTTTGGTATCAGAAAGCAATGGAAAAATTACCGGCTTTGCTGAATTCTACAACAATGTTGATTTGTGGCGAAGATTTGGGATTGGTTCCGGATTCGGTTCCTGTTGTAATGGATAAGTTGGCGATTACTGCTTTGAAAGTTCAAAGAATGCCTTCTGAAAATATCGCTTGGTACGACCCGAAAAATGCAAGCTACCTGAATGTTGTTACAGCTTCTTCTCACGATAGTTCTACGTTGAGACAATGGTGGCACGAGGATAGGAATTTGACTCAGAAATATTTTAATAACCAATTAGGACAGTATGGAACTGCTCCTTGGGATTTAGCTCCGGAATTGTCAGAAATGATAATGAAACAGCATCTTTACACAGATGCAATGTTGGCGATTTTCCCGATTCAGGAATTTTTGGCGACTGACCAAGAATTGATGAACCCAAATATGGATGAGGAAAGAATCAACAATCCTGCAGTTTTCCCACATTATTGGCGATACAGAATGCATCTTAAATTGGAAGATTTGAAAACCAAAGACAGATTCAATCAGAAAATTGCAAGCTGGATCGAACACAGTGACAGATATTGATTCCAAAACATAAAATTATAAGCCTTTCAAATTTTTGAAAGGCTTTTTTGTTGAAAATTATTAGTCTGATTATCAGATGTAAATCTGATTTTGAATTGAATTTTAACTCGAAATCTAAATTTTCGTTTAACTTTTATTATCCGCCAATATCCAAAAGATAGAAAGTTTCATTTCAAGAAAAAAAAGGATTTTCTAATTTAATTTTTAAAATAAAAAGTTATGAAAAAGATATTTTTAACACTTGCTATTATTTTTGGTGGATTAGTTTCTGCACAAGACTATTACGATACTTACCCAACCGAATATAACGGCTACGAATATTATGATAATTCTTATGATTATCCGGACGATTATTATTACAACTATCCTACGGATTATTATCCAGACCAATATTACCAAGGTTATTACAACGATTATAGAAATGCAGTTTTTTCTGTGAATTGGAATCAGTTTTTTGTTCAATACAGATTGACTCCTTTCCAGATTGACCAGATTATGATGCTAAATAATCGTTTTGCTTCTTACGCTGCCTGGAATTCTTATTACAGATGGAATCCTGACAGATGGTATTATGACAGATTCTATGCTTTGCAAAATATACTTGGTCCAAGAATCTTTGTAGTCTATCAAAATAATTATTTCCGCGGAGCAAGTCCTTTTGTTTATTACAGAAACCGTTGTGTGAACTTCTATGCAAGACGATATCCTGTAAGACCAGTTTATAGAAATGTGAATATTAATATCTACAAAGTGAACCGAGGAAATTTCAGAGAAGGATTTAGAGAAAATGTTAGAAACCAAGGAATGATAAATCCAACTAGAAATAACGGAATCAGAAATGATAATCCAAGAAGTGGTTCTAATGGAAATAATTGGGGAGGAATCCGAGGTTCTGAAAATAATGGAATCAGAAATCAACAAAGCGGAGGAATTAGAACTAATGAAAATAATGGAATAAGAAATTCTGGTGGAACAAGAGATAATAATTTCGGAGGAATGAGAAGCGGAAGTAATTCTGATAACGTAAGAAACCAGCCTTCTCCAAACATCAGAAACGAAGGTGGCGGAATCAGACAAAATCAAAACTCTGAAAGAAAAATTGAGAACAGAAGTAATGAGCGTTCTAACCAAAGAAATTCTACTCCGAAATCTGAAAATGGAAACAGAGGTTCCGGGATGAGATTCACTTCTAGATAAAAACGGATTTAACAAAAATTTATAATATCAACCACTTAACATTATAAATTATAACAAATCAAACAAACGGATAAAATTTATAAATATTAAAATCAAAAAAAATGAAAAAATTAATTTTAAGCGCAGCATTTCTTGGACTAGGAGTTTTCGGATTTGCACAAACAACTACAAAAGCAGATTTCACTCAGAAAAAAGCAGAACGTTTGCAACAAATGAAACAAGAATTAAATTTGACTGATGCCCAAGTTGCTCAAATCAAAGCTTTACACGAATCTAAAGCTGCTGAAAGAAAGCAAGAAATGACGGCAAAAAAAGAAGACAGAATGCAGAAGATGAAAGAAAATGAAGCAGAAATGCAGAAAATCTTGACACCGGAACAATACAAAAAATTCCAGGAGTTGAAGGCAAAAAAAATGGCAGAAAGAAAAGCTCAATTTCAAGACAGAAAAAAGGCGGATGCCACGGTTGTTAAATAGTTTTTAGTTAGTGATTAATTTCAGAGAGAGTCGTTATTTTTTAACGGCTCTTTTTTTTATATTTGGGTCTTAAAGTTAAAATTTTATAAAAAAATACATAAAGTTATGGTTTCAGAGAAAATTATTACACTCGTCAACGAACAAATTACCAAAGAACAATACGCAGCACAATTATATCTTTCTATGAGCGCTTGGTTTTACGCGCAAGATTTGGAAGGGATTGGAAACTATTTCCGAGTACAATCTAAAGAAGAATTGATGCACGCAGACAAAATGTTTGATTATGTGAACGACATCGGAGGACAAATCATCCTAAATGAAGTTCCAAAACCTCCACACGAATTCAACAATGCTCAGGAAATCTTCGAAAAAGCACTTGACCACGAGAGACTGGTAACAAAAAGTATTTTCAATATCGTAAAGGCAGCGAATGACGAAGGCGATTTTGCAACCACAAGCTTCCTGCAATGGTTTATTAATGAGCAAGTAGAAGAGGAATCCAGCGCTTCCTTATTGGTGACGAAAATCAAAATGGTAAAGGATAATCCTTCTGCACTGTATCTATTCGATCAGGAATTGGCGCAAAGGGTTTTTGTTCCAGCTCCAGCCAATTAATATTTTTAAACACTAATGAAAAAACTAATAACCCTATTTGTGTTAATATCTGTCAGGATGTTTTCACAGAATTATGCTATCTCAGAAATTCCGGAAGAGCTTAAGAAAGATGCGAATGCTGTAATTAGAAATATCAGCTCGCATTACATTATCAATTCTCAGAACGATATGGAAATCAATGAGAAAAAAGTGATTTCTATATTAAACAGCCCTGGGGAAAAGTATTCTTACGTTTATATCCCTTATGATAGATCTAGAAAAGTTTCTGATATTAAGATCAAGGTTTATAACGAGTTTGGAAAACAAATCAAAACCTATTCGAAAAGTGATCTGAACGATATTGGTCAGTCAGATGATTCTGCCCTCTATACAGATGACAGAGCATTGTATTTGAAAATTTCCAATACGCTTTATCCTTATACATTGGATGTACAATTCACTACCAATACAAGCAATACTATTTTTTTACCAACGCTGACTCCTTTTTATGATTACAATGTATCTGTACAAAACAGAGAAATTGAAATCTTAAATAAGTCTGGAATTAAGCTTAGAAAAAAGAATATTGAAAATTCATTTGCCAAAGCGGAGTTTAGTGGTGATGATAACAATCTAAAAGTTTCTTACAAAAACATTCCTGCTATCAAAGAAGAAAAATATGCGCCTAGTATGTCTGTGGTTATGCCAAGATGTGAGTTTGCATTAGACCAATTCAACCTTGAAGGGAAGAAAGGAAATTTCACATCATGGGAAGAATTTGGCAAGTGGTATAATACACTTTTGGAGCCAGTGTCGCAAATAACACTTGAGATTCAGCAAGAAGTTAATGCGCTGAATTTGCAAGGTTCTACCGAAGAAAAGGTAAAAAAGATTTACCAGTATATGCAAAGTAAAACCAGATATGTGAATGTTGCTATCGGCATTGGTGGCTGGCAGCCAATGTCTGCTGACAATGTAAGAAAGAAAGGCTATGGAGACTGTAAAGCTCTTACCAATTATATGCGCGTTTTGCTAAAAGCCGCCGGAATCCCTTCTTATTACTCGATTATCTATATGGATGAGACTTCAAAAATTTTTGACAAAGATTTTCCTAAGATGGATGGTAATCATGTTGTCCTTTGTGTCCCTACGGATAAAGGGAATATCTGGCTGGAGAACACTTCTCAGAAAATTGCGTTTGATCATTTGGGGTATAGAACTCTGGACAGAAACGTAATGATGGTAAAAGAAAATACTGTGGAAATTGTCGAAACGCCAAAAACAGCCTCTGAAAAAAGCAAAGAAATCATCCGTGTAAAAGCGAATCTTTCTGAAAGTAATACTTTGGATGTTCTGTCAAAGTTCTCTTATCAAGGTAATGCTTATGACGTAATGATGCCATTGCTCTATATGACTCCGATAGAAGCCAATGATGCAATGAAGCATCGTTATGATAATCTACAGTTTAAAACTATCAATCTAGAAAATCTTAATAATGATAAAGATAAAGCCAATATTGATTTCGATTTAAATTTCAAAGCGGAAAATTATTCCAAATCCTTAGGGTCAGATATATATTTCAGAGCGATTCCATTTTTAGAATCCGATTTTTATCTAGAAAGTTCGGAAAGAAGATTTCCGGTTGAGATTCCTTTTGGATTTACAGATGATTATGAAATCGAATATACAATTCCGCAAAACTATGAATTCTCAGAATTGGCGGCTCCTGTCAAAATCGATTCAGAGTTTGGAAATTATTCTTTGGAATTTGTTATTCAGGATAAAAAGCTTCTGGTTAAAAGAAAATTTATGCTAAAGAAAGGCGTCTTTTCTTCGGATAAAATTTCAGAATACATCCAATTCAGAAAACAAACTAATAAAATTGATAACACAAAAATATTGATAACCAAACTATGAGAACTTATTTATTAATTATTACATTGCTTTTCTCAAGCTTCGTTTTTTCACAAAAGTTTCTTGATCCGCCAAAACTGGATATCGAGGATCTTAAATTAACTTCATATGCTAAAAATACATCTGAGCCTGCCGAAGTTCTTTATAAATCCTATCACTATTACATCACTGAGGGGGACTTACATCTGGATGTGGTCAGCAGGGTGAAAATTTATAAAAAGGATGATGCTAAAAAGTTCTTGGAAGAAGAGATATATACTTACATAGGTAAGAATAACAATACAGAGAAAGTCACTTCTCTCAAAGTTAATACATATAATCTCGAAAACGGTAAAATAGCAACTACTACAGTTGATAAAAACTCTAAATACCAATCAAAAGAAAATAAAAACTACTCTGTAACCAAGTTTGCTTTTGAGAATGTAAAAGACGGCTCTATCGTAGAATATAAATATTCGGTTCTGTCGCCATTTCTATATGTCATTCCAAGAGTAATGGTAGAAGATGTAGCACCTATCCGCTATTTCGAATATGTTTTTGATGCGCCAAAACACTTTGGATATAACATCAATTATAAAGGAACGCTCAATCCGCAGAAGAGAGATGTAAGTGAAAAGATTTTATACGGAACAGAAGCCAGAACGTACCGTTTCGCTTACAATGATATTGCGGCCTATAAGGATGAAAAATATGTTAATAATATCGATAATTACAGAACTTCTATCAGAGCGGAGCTTAATTCTACAGACTTTCCAATTACAAGTAATGGAGCATATAGTACGGGTATCTCTGGTGGGTTCAAGTCTTATGGGATTTCCTGGTCAGACATTAGAAAACAATTATATGAGGATGAAAATTTCGGCGATGAGTTGAAAAGAACCAATCTTGTAAAAGAAACCCTTCCCGAGGATATCAAATCGATAAAAGATAAAAAAGAAAGAGCTGCTGCTGTTTTGAAGTTTGCTCAAAATAAATACAAATGGAACGGAGATTATGGTGCTTTTACGGATAAAGGTATCAAACAGCTCATTGCTACAAATAGTGGTAACTCTGCAGAGATCAATCTTATGTTGATTTTATTAATGAGAAGTGCAGGTCTAGATGCTGAGCCGGTGTTGCTTTCTACCATTGGCAGAGGCTTATTAACATCCTATTCTCCGAGTATTACGATGCTTAACTATGTGATTGCTTTTATAGATTTTGATGGTAAACCTGTATTATACGATGCCACATCCAAGATGACGACACCTAATCTGATTCGTCCTGCTGCGCTTAATTATTTTGGATTTGTTATGACAAAAACCGATGCCAAGCAGATCAATATCCTTTGCCCGGAAAAAAGTGTAACATACCTTACTGTAGACGCAAAGCTAAATACGGATGGTACTTTTGAAGGGAATTTTTCTGATAGAGATACAATGCTGTACGCAATGATGAATAGTGAGTCTTATGATAAGGATAAAGAAGCTTACCAGAAGGAAAGTTATAAAGAACGTTACAAATTTCCTTACACCAATATCAAATCCGGTACGACAGAAAAAGGAGACTTCCAAACCAGCTTCGATTTTGATTCGGATAGTTTCGTAGATGGTATTGGCGGGAAATTAGTCTTTAATCCGTTATTGTTTTTATTCAATAAGTCTCACGAGTTCGATCAGTCAGAAGAAAGACGATCGCCGATTGAGTTGACGACAGGCTATGATAAAATCAAAAAAGTGACCATTACTTTGCCGGAGGGTTACACTTTTGAAAATGTTCCGAAGTCCAAAAAATTCAGAACGGAAGACAGCGCCATCCAATATGTTTATAAAGTAACGCAGGAAGGCAATAAACTAACTGTCGAAACCACGACAACAGTTGAAGATCCAGTTTATCCGAAAGAATATTATCCAGCGTTCAAGCAGATTTTTGATAACATTACGAAGATGGAAGGTCAGGTTGTAACTGCCGTTAAGAAATAGAAAAACAAATCCCGGGAATTATTTCTCGGGATTTTTTCTTTTTATTAATGAACTTCGGATAAAATCAAGAACCTGAAAGCCGCAGAGCGACGACCTGTTAATAGCAAAAAGCAAATAAAATAATCAAACTCTTTTAAGAATTCCCAGGAAGCTTCCTGCACCCCTGCAACAAGCCTTCAGTACTTCCCGAAAGTCTCCCGCACTCCTGCAACAAGCTTTCGGGAAAGACTAGATGAGCTTCGCAGCCTTGCGAGGCATTTTCTGCCAGGTTAGATGTAAATCACATCCGTTTTCAGAACTTTTTTTCCAAATTGTTCCAGCTTATTTTGATAAAGATCAACCTGCTTTTGGTCTTTGTCTTTTTCCTCGCCGGTCTTGAAATCCACAATGATAAAGCCGTTTTCCGTTTCTACCAATCGGTCAGGACGATAAGTTTTTGATTGCTCATTTTCTGTTGCAAACATTTCTCTTTCATTGATGATTTTCAGATGGTCTTCAAAATAAGCAGAATAATTCACATCATTAATTACATTTTCAATTCTTTCCAAAATTGATTTCTTTTCTTCGTTGGTAATAGTGCCTTCCAGAAGGTAAGCGTTTAGAACTTTAGAAACATCTTTCTTGGTTTTGATTTTGGATAAAATTTCGTGGGTGAAAATTCCCATTCGCACATGTTCTACACGATTTTGATAATTTTTGGAAGTCGTAGCAATTTCGATATTCGAGGCTTTTTCGGTATTCTGAGAAATTGAATTGATGTTTTCCGAGAGATATTCTTTCTTCGCTTTTCTTTTTTGTTTTGTTAAATCAGCAACGTGGAAAATATCAAATGAATCTAATTTTTCCCCATTTTCTGTCGGCTGAAACTCTGTCACGAAATCAAATAATTCCAAATAATTGGAAGATTTACTAGGTTTTTCCAGATAGAGGAATAGCTGTTCCACAGGTCGTGTAGTTGCAACATATTGGATGCAAAAACGGTCAATTTTATTTCGGTAAGAATTTTCAGAATTGAATTGAGCCAAATCTTCATCATAAGTTTCCAACTCCGAAGAAAACTGATTCAGAATCACGGTTTTCAATTCATCTTCACTATTGAGGTCATACCATTCGGAGAATTTTTTGTCGCTGTTTTCGTTTCGCATCGGGATGAAAACAACAGGAAACTCAAGACCTTTAGCTTTATGAATGGTCATAATCTGAACCGCATCGATATTCTCACTCGCCTGAATGCTGATTTTCGAAGCCTCATCATCCCAAAATTTCAGGAATTCTTTCAGCGTTGCACCCGCATTTTGAGTGTAATTGAATAACATCTCAAGGAAGTTAAGAAGAAAATCAGTTTCCTTATTCTCGACAGCAAATTCCTGAATATAATATTCGATGAAATTATAAAGATTCAGTTGTGGGATGTCGTTTTGAACTAATTTGACTTGGTAATGAGCATCAATATAATTTTCGATATCTTTCTTGGATTCGAGACTTAAAATGGTCTTAATTTCAGAAGTGAAATCATTCATTTTTACTCTTCCAGAGACATTCAAAAAGTACATCATCTTTACCAAAAACTGTTTGTTTTTAGGATTGATTTCCCATTTCAGGAATTCAACTAAAGCTTTAATCGTAAAAGATAAATCAAGTGTCAATCCTTTCTCAGAAATTGTTTTGATGTAAGTTTCTTTGTTGTTATAATTGACTTTTAGATTGCTTAATAACTGGGAATAATTGAAAATATCGCTGTTTCCACGACAAAGAATCGTAATATCAGAAAATGCAAATCCATTGTCCAAACATTCCTGAATATCGTTGCGCATTTTTTCTGCCGATTGTTCGTAGAAAACAGATTTAACCGAATTTTCCAAAAGATGAACTTTTACACGGCCTTCCAGATTAGATTTTGCCTCTTGAACGGCATTTTCGCCAAAGATTTTTTGATGCTCATTATTCAAAGCCTGAGACATAAAATCATACAATCGGTTATTAAAATCAACAATATTCTTAGCACTTCGCCAATTGAATCTGAGGTGTTCAGCGGTTGCGAATTTTGGCGTGATCTCTTTTTGATTGATGATATTCAGCATCAGCTCACTTTCGCCACCGCGGAACCGGTAGATGCTCTGTTTCGGATCGCCAACAATCGTAAAACTCGTATTGTCAGAAGTGACACTGTTGTCACGCAGAGGTAAAAAGTTTTGCCATTGCATCGCCGATGTATCTTGAAACTCATCGAAAAAGTAATGTTGAAACTGAGTTCCTACTTTCTCATAAATGAATGCAGAAGGCTCATTCCGAAGGTTTTCATTAATGATAATGTTGAATTTCGAAAGTAAAACCAAATCGTTTTCTTCCTCAATTTCCATCAGTTTTTTCTGGATATCGGCATTCACTTTCAGGGGCAAAATCGCTTCCAGAATTTTCTCTTTTTTCTGAGAATCAATATAAATATTGATAATATCTTTTCTCCATGAAATCAATTGTGGCAAAATCTCCGAAATATCTGATTCTTTAATTTTTCCTTTTGCAGAAGCACCTTTCAGATAATTCGTTAAAGCAGAATCTTCATTGCTAGGGAAAGGAAATCCATCTCTTTTTTTGGTATAAAAATCCTGAACTTTTTGGAAAAACCCACCCAAACCATTTTTTCCCTGAGCAAAATCTTCAATATCTATTCCTCGGGTTTTTATTAATTCTAAAGCTTGTGTCGCCAATTGTGAGGATTGGATTTTGTTATCACTAATTTTTTTTCTCAACTCATTTTTCTTGTTTTCGTAGGCTTGCCATTCAAAATCCTTGTTTTCCTGTAAAGGTTTGTAATGGATGTCATTCACGAATTTCTTTGCCGAGTTGTAAAGCGTTTGATTCAGATTAACACGTTCATTATTATCAAGATTATAATTGATGAAATCCATAAATGCTTCGGAAACGGCTTGTTCCTCGCCAATCTCGTCCAACATTTTGTCAACCGCTTCTATTAAATAAGGTTCGGGCTGAATTTCTAAATTAAAGTTCTGAGCCAACCCCAATTCATAGGAAAAACTCTTGACCAATCGTGAATTGAACTTGTCAATCGTTCCGATATTAAGTGTAGAGTAGTGGTGCAGAATATAATCGAGAACTTTTTGGGAACGCAATCGTAAATCATCCAAAGTGATTCTGTAACCTTGATGTTCTAGTGCTTCCTGGATGTTTTTAAGGTCTTGATTTTCGGAATAATTATCTTTCACAAATTCGCCAAGATAGAAAATGATCCTTTCCTTCATTTCGTTGGCAGCTTTGTTGGTAAACGTTAATGCAATAATAGTTCTGATTGCATCCGATTGATTGGGAAATCTTAGACAAATCATCAATAACCTCTGAACGAGCGTGTAAGTTTTACCTGAACCAGCAGATGCGTTGATAACAGAATATGAGTTTTGCATAATAACGAAGATAAGAAACTAAGATAAAAGAATCGATATAAAACAGGTCAGAATCTGAATGTGAAAAATTTTCATTTGTGTTTGTTCGTTCTTTTTATATCCTATGTTCGTCCTTCGTTCGTTCAAAGACTAATTGATTCTTTTAAATGATTTGTGTGTTTTTTAATTTAAAATATTACTAATTTTTATGTTTTAAATAAAATGTTTATTTTTAATTTCAGATTTCTACATCATAATCCAATCGGAAAGACTTTCTGTGGTGAATATTTGGACCAAATTTCTTCAAAGCTTTTTGATGAGTTTTTGTACAGTACCCGAAATTGGTGTTCCATCCATAGTTAGGAAATTCATCGTGAAGTTTGATCATCAGATTATCACGGTAATTTTTTGCAAGAATTGAAGCTGCGGCAATCGAGAGATACTTGCTATCACCTTTTATAATACAATGATGCGGGATATAATTATAAGGATGGAATTTGTTGCCGTCAACCAAAATCAATTCTGGTCTGATTTTCAATTGGTCGAGCGCTCGGTGCATTGCGTGAAGGCTGGCATTCAGTATATTATGCTCATCTATGAATTCAGGAGACAATTCTGCAATGGCAAAATCAACTGCATTTTCTCGAATATAAAGGTCAAGATTCTGTCTGGTTTTGAAATTTAACGTTTTAGAATCATTAACTAAATTTTGCTTAAAATTTTTATCTATAATTACGGCAGCAGCCACAACAGGTCCGGCTAAACAGCCTCTTCCGACTTCATCACAACCTGCTTCTAAAAGAGATTTTGAAAAATTTTGTATTAATAGCATAATAAATTATTCTCCTTCAAAGTTATATAAACATTGAGCTTTAACATATGTAATTAACAAATTTTTAACAATTTGTGTTGTATATATTAATAAAGTTTTGCATTTTTGTTTATTGAAAAATTTGATTTGATATGAAAAAATTAACAACAAGCGTGTTGGCAGTAGTTCTTTCGTCATCTTTTGCTGTGGTTTCTGCGCAAAAAGTACAAGATACTGCTAAAACGCAGGATATCGAAGGCGTTGTAGTGACGGCTTTGGGTATCAAAAGAGAAAAGAAATCTTTAGGCTATGCTACACAAGAAATTAGTGGAGAAACTATTTCGGATGCAGGACAAAATAATGCTGTAAGTGCTTTGTCTGGAAACGTAGCTGGGGTTCAAGTTACTGCTCCCAGTACAATGGGGGGCTCAACTAGGATTACAATGAGGGGTATTAGCTCTGTTACTGGTGAGAATAAGCCACTTATTATTGTCGATGGCGTGCCTTTAGATAATAGCAATATTAACTCAACAGATACTCAGAGAGGTGCTGGAGGGTTAGATTATGGAGATGCTTCATTTGATATTAATCCGGATGATATTGAAAGTGTAACAGTTCTTAAAGGAGGTCCTGCAGCGGCTCTCTATGGATCTAGAGCAGCAAATGGTGTAATTATTTATACTACAAAAAGTGCTAAAAAAGGTAGAACATCTGTTGAACTAAATTCTGGAGTTGCTTTCGAAGAAATTGCTATTTATCCTAAGCTTCAAAATATGTATGGAGGAGGTAGTGGTGATTTTGAACAAGTTAATATTGATGGAAAAGTTTATAATGTTCCTTTTTATGCTTATGATGAAAGTTGGGGGCCTAAATATGACCAGAATTTAATGTATTTACCATGGTATGCTTTCGATAAAGAGTATTTGCCTAATCAGTATTTGAAAGAAGTCCCTTGGGTAGCACCAAATAGTGGTGTGGAATCTTTTTTCGATAAAGGTATGACATTGACCAATAACGTTTCTTTTTCGAAATCTATTGATAATACAAATATTAGGGTTTCTTACACTAATACTAATATTCAAGGTATTGTACCGACTTCTAAAATCGATAAAAATAATTTATCTGTAAATCTAAATAGTAAATTGTCGGATAAATTAGAAATTGAATCAGTTGTTAATTACGTTCAAACTTATGCGTTTAATCGTCCTGAAGTTGGATATGGAGATAATTCTTTTGGTGAAAAATTGTTCCAATGGGGTCAAAGACAATTGGATTATTCCCTATTAAAAGAATATTATTTACGTCCCGATGGAACTCAAAGATCTTGGAATAGAAACTCTTGGGACGATGGAGCTCCTGCTTATCATGATAATCCTTATTGGACTATAAATAAAAATACAAATGATGACAGAAGACAAAGATTTTTTGGAAATGTAGGATTTACTTACCATTTTACAAAAAATCTATATGCTGTTGGAAAAGTGTATGGAGATGTATATAGTCAATCAAACCAGACTAGAACGGCCATTGGTTCTGTTGCAGTTTCTGGATATACAATTTTTCAAAGAAATCAATCTGAATTCAATTATGAAGGTAGATTGCATTATGATAAAAATTTCGGAGATTTTAGTTTAAATTCATTTGTAGGACTTAATAGAAGACAGGCTAAAACTGCTGATTTAAATGCTAATACTGTTGGTGGGCTTATCATACCAGATTTATATAATTTAAATAATGGTTGGTCAGATTCTAGAGTTACAAACACTTCTTCTCAAAGAAGAGTAAATAGTGCCTTTGCATATGTGTCTTTAGGATATAAAGATTTCTTATTTGTTGAAGGTACAGGAAGAAATGACTGGTTCTCGACAGTTAATGATCAAATTTTTTATCCGTCAGTTACTGGAAGTTTTGTATTTTCAAAATTGTTAAATGCAAGTTGGTTAAATTTTGCTAAACTACGTTTAGGATGGGCTAATGTAGGAAATGATACTGGACCATATAGATTAAAAACATATGTAAATATTAATTCACCATTTAACGGAAATCCACAGTATGATTTACCAAATACTCTAAATAATGAACATTTAAAACCTGAATTAAAGACTACTGCAGAATATGGTATTCAAGTAGACTTGCTAAAAAACAGAGTTGGATTTGATGTGACTTACTATGATTCAAAATCCAAGGATTTAATTATTCCATTACAGGTTGACGCTGCTACAGGGTATTCATTTAATTATGTGAATGCCGGTCTGATGACCAATAAGGGTATTGAAGCTTCTGTATATTTAAAACCAATAAAGAGCGATAATTTTAGCTGGGATATTAACTGGAATTTTGCTAAAAACAAAAACGTAGTTGAAGAATTGGTTCCTGGAGCAGATACTTACCAATATACAGTTGCGCCATTTAGAGCTCAGCTTATGGCTGTAAAAGGAATGGCTTATGGTCAAATTTATGGTACTGATTTTACATACGACGGAAACGGTAATAAAATTGTTGGTGCAAATGGATATTATGTTCCGAGTGAGATTAAAAGCTTAGGATCTGTTTTACCAGATTATAATATGGGTATACGGAATACTTTTAAATATAAATCTCTAAGTTTATCATTCCTTATTGATGTCCAAAAAGGTGGTAAATATTTCTCTACTACTCACATGTGGGGAATGTATTCTGGAATGTTAGAAGAAAGTGCACTTGGTGGAAATCGTGAGGCCGGATATGTTTTACCAGGAGTTCTTGCTAATGGTACACCAAATACTAAGGTTTTAGATGCTGAAACTTGGGGAAGTACTTACTACAATACTGTAGATTCTCAAAATGTATTTGATGCTAGCTATGTGAAGCTAAGAGATTTGACAATTGCATATGATTTGCCAAAAGAGTGGTTAGCTAATACAGGATTAACAGGACTGAGAATTTCTGCCTTTGGTAGAAATCTATATACTTGGGGTCTTGATTGGAAAGGTATGGATCCTGAAAATGTATCTTATGGTTCTGGAAATATTCAAGGATTAGAAGGAGGATCATTACCTTCAACCAGAACATATGGTGTTAATGTTAACTTTAAGTTCTAACTTTAAATTCTAAAGATAAATAAAATGATTAATAAATCAATAAAAATAGGAAAGTATATCTTGGTTACTGCACTTACGACTTTTGCTGTAACTAGTTGTACTAAGGATTTCGATGAAATAAATACAAATCCAAATTCTACAGATAATCCCACATCTTTCGGTCTGTTCAATTATGCCAATAAGGCATTTATGGACAATACTAGAGATGGTTTTACTTCTGGTAGAATGACTTTACCATGGGTACAGTATTCAGCGCAAAGAAACTATACTGAAGAAGATAAATATCAATATAGATTAACAGTAGCAAACTCTCTTTATACAAATTTATATGCATATGCTATGGATTATAAAAAGATTATTGATCTTAATACTAATCCAGCGACTGCAACCATACAAAATAATTATGGTCCAAATGCCAATCAAATAGCTGCAGCTAGAGTAATGTTAGCTAATATTTTCTTGACATTGACTGACTCTTTTGGAGATGTTCCATATTATTCTTATGGTAATAAAGATTCTGATTTTCAAGCTCTTGATCCTAGTAATATTACTCCGAAGTTTGCTTCTCAATCTAAAATTTATGCTGATATTTTAAAGGAGCTTAAAGAGGCGGCTGATATGATTAAAACAAATGATGTTGTTTTTACAAATGGGGATGTTCTTTTCGGAAGTGGTTTAAAGCTTAAAAGATTTGCAAATTCATTGAGATTAAGAGTTGGAGTTAGAGTTAAAGGTGTCGTTCCAGGTGCTGAAACTGCTATTCAAGAAGCTATTGCTAGTGGCGTTATGCAGTCAAATGAGGATAATGTAGGTTTGACTTATGAGAATACGGATACCAATCCATCTCCTATGTGGATAGCCAATGCTGGAAGTTCAATCTTAGGTACCTCTGCGAGAAATGATTTTGCAGTTAACAAAACATTTGTAGAGCTATTGAAAGGTAATAAAGGTCCTTTTGGTAAGACTGATCCTAGATTATTCAGAATTGCGGCTCCTCTTTATGCCAATCAAAACTCTGTAACAGGTCTAAATGGTGCAACCATTTATCAAGATTCAACTGACCCAGATGATTATGCAGGTATGCCTTACGGAGTGCCTACTAATGGTATAGCAGCTAATCAATCAGCTATTGGTCGATCTTCATTGTTTAGCAAATATGTCATTAGAAAAGACTATACCGAAATGTATATGGAATATGCTGAAGTGGAATTTCTTTTGAGTGAAGTTAACGGATGGTCTCAAGTTAATTATGAAAATGGTGTTAAAGCATCAATGGAAAGATGGGGCGTAGCACAAGCAGATATTGTAACTTATTTAGCTGGACTAGCTCCTGCTTCAAAAGAGACAGTTCTTACTCAAAAGTATATAGCTCTGTTTGGACAACCTTATGAAGCGTGGTCAGATTACAGAAGGACAGGATATCCTAATATTTTATTACTTCCGGGACAGACAGGAACATATAATTCACCAGTTAGTGGTGCAACAACATATGTTTTCCAATCATTAATTCCAGGTTTAACAGATCTTCCTGCTAGATTTTTCTATCCAACTCAAGTTCAAACCTTGAATACTGTTAATTATCAAGCAGCATCTCAAGCTATCGGAGGGGATGAAATGAAAACTAAGCTTATATGGGATAAAAACTAATAGTTAACTCAATCATCTTACATTAAAAAAACCGTATCAATGCGGTTTTTTATTTTACAACTTAAAATAGTTAATAATTAAACAAAAAACTCAAAAGCTTTAAGCTTTTGAGTTTTTATATAAATATATTGTCTAGTCCTGAAATAACGATACACAAAAAATAATCGTTATGGAAAAACCATTAGAAACGCTTTATGTAAAGCGCACGCAGAAAGACCACAGTTTGAGCCTGAAACTTCAGATTGTAAAAGAAATTGAATCCGCGGTAATTTGGGCATTACTGAAAGTCTCAAAAAATATGCAATACAATCCCGTTCTACGGTTGTGAATTGGCTTAAAAAATACGGTAACTTTGATTGGGACAATCAAATTGCTATGCAAAAAACACCCGAACAGAAAATTATGGAATTGGAGACAGAAGTCAAATTGCTCCAAAAACAAAAAGCACTACTGGAAGACAAGCCTACATCGCCGATAAAAAGGCAGTTTTTTCGATATGATGATTAATCTGGCTGAGAGTGAATACCAAATCGATATACGAAAAACTCAGCATCCGCACAATCAGCAATTTCCGCAGAACAGAAAAAGAAACTTTAGTTTTTACCTGTGGGTTGTCCGGATTGGATGGACAAGTCTATTATTGAAATTTGAAAAGCAGTAAGGTTCGTATCAACAAAGTTAAGCAAATGATGTCATTGGTGGAGGAAAACGTATGATGCAGCCCAAAATAGGTGGCAGGAAACTTTACTTTATGTTAAGAGAACCTCTGAAATCTCTGAGTATTGGCAGAGATAAATTTTTTGATATTTTACGAGCCAATCATTTACTGATTGTTCCCAGGAGAAGTTATCATGTAACGACCAACTCACATCATCGCTTCAGAAAGCACAAGAATATGATATTGGATTATCAAATCACAATGCCTAATCAGGTTTGGGTTGCAGACATTATTTATATTGGAAACAGAGCGAATCCAAGTTATTTGAGGCTGATAACGGATGCTTATTCCAAGAAAGTTGTGGGGCATCACGTTGCAGATAATTTAAATACGGAAAGCAGTTTGATGGCTCTAAAAAAAGCTTTGAAAAATAAAAAAGTTAATTTAAAATTATTGATTCATCACTCAGACAAAGAGTTGCAAAATTGCTCGAATGAATATCAAAGACTATTGGGAAAGCATCATATGCAATGCAGCATGACGCAGAGCTCAGACCCTTATGAGAATGCAGTGGCAGAAAGAATTAATGGTATTTTGAAACAAGAATTTGATATTGATAAATACGATAAGGAAATTAAATAAAGAAAATGTATCGTAGATGAGTCGATTCAAATCTATAATGAAATAAGACATCATTTTTCAAACCATTACTTAACGCCAAACCAAATGCACGAGCAGTCTGAATTAAAAATGAAAACCTATAAAAAAAACCAAAGCAAAAACGTTTTTGCTTTGGTTTAATTAATTATTTTTGACCTATAATCTGTATCGGTTTTTTAGGACGTGACATATGTTTATTTTTTACTACCTACTTCCCAAACAAACCACCACCCATTCCAGGCATATTCGGCATTTTGCTCATCATCTGCATCATTTGTTTACCTTGTGGGCCTTGCATCATTTTCATCATTTTCCCCATTTGGTCAAACTGTTTCATTAGTGCATTCACATCTTCCAATTTTCTTCCTGCACCTTTAGCAATTCTTTGTTTTCTTGAAACATTAATGATAGAAGGTCTTCTTCTTTCGTCAGGCGTCATTGAATGGATAATCGCTTCGATGTGTTTGAAAGCATCATCATTGATATCGACATCTTTGATCGCTTTTCCAACACCCGGAATCATTCCCATCAAATCCTTCATATTACCCATTTTCTTGATTTGGTTGATTTGTTTCAAGAAGTCATCAAAACCAAATTCATTCTTTGCGATTTTCTTATGAAGTTTTTTAGCTTCCTCTTCATCAAATTGTTCCTGAGCTCTCTCAACCAAGGAAACAACATCTCCCATTCCAAGAATTCTGTCCGCCATCCTTTCCGGATAGAAAAGGTCAAGCGCTTCCATCTTTTCTCCGGTAGAGATAAATTTGATTGGTTTTTCAACCACAGAGCGGATTGTTAACGCAGCTCCACCACGGGTATCACCATCCAATTTGGTCAAAACAACACCATCAAAATTCAAAGTGTCATTGAAGGCTTTTGCCGTATTCACAGCATCTTGTCCTGTCATCGAATCTACAACGAAAAGCGTTTCGGTCGGTTTGATAGTTTGATGAACAGACTTGATTTCATTCATCATTTGTTCATCAATCGCCAAACGACCAGCCGTATCCACGATAATAGTGTCAAAGCCTTTCGACTTGGCATAATTAATCGCATTCTCAGCAATCGCAACAGGATTTTTATTGTCGATTTCCGTATAAACTTCAATATTGATTTGTCCTCCCAGAACTTTCAACTGGTCAATCGCCGCAGGTCTGTAAACGTCACAAGCTACCAAAAGTGGTTTTTTGCTTCTTTTTTGTTTCAGATAATTCGCTAATTTTCCTGAGAAAGTCGTTTTACCAGAACCTTGAAGACCGGCAATCAAAATCACAGTAGGTTTTCCGGAAAGGTTGATCCCCTCTTGTGAACCACCCATCAGATCCACCAATTCGTCATGAACAATTTTCGTCATCAATTGTCCCGGCGTTAGCGATGTCAAAACGTTTTCACCAATCGCTTTATCCTGAACTCTTTTTGTGAGGTCTTTGGCAACTTTATAATTTACATCGGCATCCACCAATGCTCTTCGGATTTCCTTTACCGTTTCTGCAACGTTGATTTCCGTGATTTTTCCACGTCCGGAAATATTATGAAGCGCTTTATCTAGCTTGTCTTGTAAACTGTTAAACATAACTTTAATAAGATATTTAAGGTTGCAAAAATAAGAAAATTTAAACGAAAGTTACAGAATCATACTCTAGAATTATCAATCATCACTTATCAGTCATCGTTTATTTTATTTGGGCAGCTTAATCCGCCTTCCGCTCCCAATCTTTTTTGCAGAAAGATTTCAGATTCAATAGAAGTTGAGTAAGCGCAAAAAAGGATTTCCGCTCAAGTCGGGCTGCAGATTCTATGTATAATTAATGATCAGATTTCTTACTGGGCGAATCGCCTTTGTTAAACTTAAAAACAAAGAATCTCATAAAAAATCTTTGTGGACTTTGCGTTTAACATCCACATAAAATTGTAAATCATTCAAGTTGTTTAGAATGTTTACTTTTGCAAAAATCAAAAATTGGAAGACAAAAAAAATAACGCCTCCGATTCCCTTAGAAAATATGGAAAGTATTCGTCTGTTGTTTTTCAGATGCTTTTCATTATTGGAATTTCTTTTTGGGGCGGACATCAGTTGGATTTGTATTTTGAAACCGGTTCCAATGTTTTGGTTTTGGTGATTGGCCTCAGCGGACTTTGCCTTTCATTATACACAACCTTGAAGAGACTCGAAATTTTAAATAAAGAAGAACAGGACAATGCAAAACAAAAGTAACCTAATTATCAGTGTGATATTTTTTCTCACATTTATTATACATTTCGCAATTTGGAAATTTGCATTTCATCTGGATGAAGTCACGATAATCAAGTTTTATTTATTTCTTACAATCATTTTTATGATGATGATAACCTTGATTATTTTGATTAACAAAATTCTTCCGCAATACCTAGGATTTGCAATGATAGGACTGATTGTCATGAAATTTGGGCTGATGTTCCTCGTAAAAAACAAGCTTCATTTCGAAGCAATTCCAAATTATAAATTCCATTTTATTATTCCATATTTCATTTTGACAACGTTGCTTACATATTATGCAATTCAGTTAATTAATTATGACAAAAAACAGTAAATTAATTCTTCTAAAGAGAAAAAATAGTCTATTTTTGCAAAACGAAAAAAAAATCTACCGATGCTAAAGAAAACGGCAATTTTATTTTACAGTTTATTAATGTTTGCAACTGCTTTTGCTCAGCACGAAAATGTTGAAAACCAACACGGTAAGCCTGTAACTGAAACTCCTGAGCTTTCTGGAAAAGAAGAGAGAAGAAAGGAAGTTAAAGAGTTCGTAGACCACCATATTTTGGATGCTCACGATGTTGCCTTGATGGTGAAAGATGGTCATCATATTGGTTTTCCTTTGCCGGTTATTATTTATGATGAAGGATTTCATTTCTTTATGAGTAATACAGAAGGCGTAGATGGGCACGAGTTTATCCACGGTTCTCCGGTAGAAAGTAATGGTAAATTTTATACACTTAGCCACGAAAAAATCTACAGAACAGATTCTAAAGGAACTTTGACATTAGATAAGGATCATCACCCAACTGAAAAGAGAGTTTTGGATTTATCAATTACAAAAAGTGTTTTGGTTATTTTCTTAGTTGCTATTTTTATGATTGTGCTTTTCGGAGGAATGGCAAGATCTTATAAAAAATCTCTTGTTCCTTCTGGTGCTGCAAAATTCCTTGAACCACTTGTTATTTTTGTAAGAGATGATATTGCAATTCCAAACATTGGACATAAGTATAAGAGGTTTATGGGTTATCTATTGACTGTATTCTTTTTTATCTTGTTTCTGAATGTTTTAGGTTTGATGCCTTTTGGGATCAATGTTACGGGTAATATTGCAATTACATTCTGTTTAGCAATTGTAACTTACTTGATTACAACTTTCTCAGGCTCAAAAGATTATTGGAAACATATTTTTTGGATGCCGGGTGTTCCAGTTCCTATGAAGTTTATTATGATGCCAATAGAAATATTGGGGACATTGACAAAACCATTTGCATTAATGATTCGTCTTTTTGCAAATATGACAGCAGGTCACATCGTTGTAATGACTTTGATTGGTTCAATTTACATTTTCGAAAATTGGATTGCAGGAGTTGCTTTCCCGTTCTTGACATTCGTAATTTATTTATTAGAAGTATTAGTAGCGTTCCTTCAAGCTTACGTATTCACAATGCTTTCAGCTTTGTTTATCGGTATGGCAGTTGAAGAGCACGAGCATGAACATGCTCACTAATTAAAAGTATAAAAACAATTTTTTAAATTATATATTATGGAAATTCCTAAAATTATTGGTAGCGGACTTATCGTTATTGGTGTAGGTATCGGTCTTGGAAAAATTGGTGCTGCTGCTCTTGAAGCAATCGCTAGACAACCAGAGCAATCTGGAAAAATCCAAACTGCTATGCTTATTGCTGCTGCATTGGTAGAAGGTGTTGCTTTCGCTGCGTTATTCGCATCATAAGCCAAACAAAATTCAAAACATTGTTGCAGCGGTTGGCTGCAGCAATGTTTAATTTAAAAATTTATAAAAATTAATCTCACTATATAATGGAATTACTTCATCAGTTTTCATCAGGATTATTTATCATTCAGTCCATCATTTTCTTAGTATTACTTTTTGTATTAGGAAAATTTGCGTGGACACCAATTCTTAAATCTATCGACGAGAGAGAAACTTCTATCATCGATGCGCTTAACCAAGCTAAATTGGCTAAACAAGAAATGGCTCAGTTGAAAGAAGATAACGAAAGAATTCTTCGTGAAGCTAGAGCTGAAAGAGATGGTATCTTGAAAGAAGCTAGAGATATGAAAGATAAAATCGTAAATCAAGCTAAAGATAGTGCTAAAGTGGAAGGCGAAAAAATGATTGAAGCAGCTAGACAATCTATCCAAACGGAAAAGAATGCGGCTATGGCTGATATCAAAAACCAAATCGGTACTTTGTCTGTGAACATCGCTGAGAATATTCTTAGAGAGAAATTGAACAATGATGGCGCACACAACGCTTTGGTAGAAAATATTCTTAACAAGTCTAACCTTAACTAATCAGGATGCTTACATCTAAAGTAGCTAAAAGATACGCACAAGGTTTACTGGATTTCACACAGGAATCTGGTAATACAGAATCTGTTTTCGGAGAGATGAAGGATATTGTGAAAATAATGTCTCAGTCCAAAGAATTGAACACATTCTTCAACACGCCTATCATTGATGCAAGAAAGAAAGAAGCGATTGCTTTAGAAATTTTTAAAGATTTTTCTCCTGTTTCGAAGAATATCATCCGATTGGTTATCAAACAAGGTAGAGAATCTCAGCTTAAAAATATTGCTCAGGAATTCATCAATAAAGTAGAAGATATCAAAGGAACGCAACGTATCTCTTTGGTTACAGCTAGCAAATTGTCAGAGCAAAATATTCAGAAAATAATTGCTGATTCTAATATGGTAAATGTTTCTAACTATGATTTGGAAACAATTATCAAGCCAGATATCTTGGGAGGTTATATCCTAAGAGTAGGTGACCAGCAAATCGATGCTTCAGTTAAAACCAAACTGAACAATATCAAAAAAGAATTTCAACTTAATTAAGAAAAAACAACCATATAATGGCAGAAATAAATCCGGCAGAAGTATCAGCGATACTGAAGCAGCAATTAGCAAATTTCGATACTCAATCTAACGTAGAAGAAGTTGGAACTGTACTTACAATCGGTGATGGTATCGCTCGTGTTTACGGTTTAGAAAATGTGCAGTACGGAGAATTGGTAAGATTCGAAGCTGGAGTAGAAGGTATCGTTCTTAACCTTGAAGAAGACAACGTTGGTGTTGCGCTTCTTGGGGAATCCAAAATGGTAAAAGAAGGTGATACTGTAAAAAGAACAAACCGAATCTCTTCTATCAAAGTTGGTGAAGGAATGCTTGGTAGAGTTGTTGATACTCTAGGAAATCCAATCGATGGTAAAGGACCTATCGGTGGTGAGCTTTACGAGATGCCTTTGGAAAGAAAAGCGCCGGGAGTTATCTTCCGTCAGCCGGTAACCGAGCCACTTCAGACTGGTATCGTTGCTATCGATTCTATGATTCCGGTAGGAAGAGGACAAAGAGAGTTGATTATTGGCGACAGACAAACTGGTAAAACAGTTGTTGCTATCGACACGATTATCAATCAAAAAGAATTTTATGATGCTGGTCAGCCAGTATATTGTATATATGTTGCAATTGGACAAAAAGCTTCAACTGTAGCTCAAATCGTTAAAACGTTAGAAGATAAAGGTGCTTTAGCTTATACAGTTATCGTTGCAGCTAACGCTTCTGACCCGGTTCCAATGCAGGTTTACTCTGCAATGGCAGGTGCTTCTATCGGAGAATACTTCAGAGACACTGGTCGTGCTGCTTTGATTGTTTATGATGATTTATCTAAACAAGCGGTTGCTTACCGTGAGCTTTCTCTTCTATTGAGAAGACCACCAGGACGTGAGGCTTACCCAGGAGATGTTTTCTACCTACACTCAAGATTGTTGGAAAGAGCAGCAAAAGTTATTGCTGATGATTCTATCGCAAAACAAATGAACGATTTGCCAGAATCTTTGAAGCCAATCGTAAAAGGTGGTGGTTCATTAACAGCCCTTCCAATCATCGAAACTCAGGCTGGTGACGTTTCTGCATATATCCCGACAAACGTAATCTCGATTACTGACGGACAGATTTTCTTGGAAACAGATTTGTTTAACTCAGGGGTTCGTCCAGCAATCAACGTTGGTATCTCTGTATCGAGAGTTGGAGGTAACGCTCAGATCAAATCAATGAAAAAAGTTTCTGGTACTTTGAAATTAGACCAGGCTCAATATAAAGAATTGGAAGCGTTTGCTAAATTCGGTTCTGACTTAGATGCTGCTACATTGGCAGTAATCTCTAAAGGAGAAAGAAACGTGGAGCTTTTGAAGCAACCAGTTAACTCTCCGCTTCCGGTAGAAAATCAGGTAGCGATGATTTACGCAGGAACTGAGAATCTATTGAGAAATATCCCAATCAGAAAGGTAAAAGAATTCCAGGTAGAATATGTGGATTTCTTGAAAAACAAACATCCAGAAGTGATGGCAGCTCTTAAAGCCGGTAAAATTGATGACCAATTAACTGGAGTTTTGAAACAAGTTGCAACAGAACTTTCTGCGAAATACAACTAAAAAAGTTCAATGTTCAAGGATTCAGAATTACAGGTTTTGAAACCTTGAACTTTTTAAACAATAATCTTTGAACTAAAGAATGGCAAACTTAAAAGAAATACGAGGCAGAATTTCATCTATATCTTCTACGATGCAGATTACAAGTGCTATGAAAATGGTTTCCGCTGCGAAACTGAAGAAAGCACAAGACGCAATCGTAATGCTGAGACCTTACTCAGAAAAACTTCAGGAGATTATAGAGAACGTAAGTGCTGCTTCTGATGCTGAGAATATCTCAGAATTCGCTATAGAAAGAGAAGTTAAAAAAGTGCTTTTCATCACCGTGACTTCCAACAGAGGTTTGGCTGGAGCTTTTAACTCTTCTGTTATCAAAGAATTGAACACTCAGTTCTCTACTAACGAAAATGTAGAAGTAGAAGTTTTAACCATCGGTAAGAAAGCTTTTGATGCACTTAGAAAAAACAAAACTGTTTACGAAAACCACAGTTCTTTGTTTGACAACCTTTCTTTCGACCACGTTTCAAATATGACAAGTAAAGTGATGTCAGATTTCAAAGCTGGAAAGTTTGACAAAGTTTACGTTGTTTATAACAAATTCATCAACGCTGCTACTCAGGAAGTAGTAACTGAGCAGGTTTTACCAATTGCAGTTTCTGTAGAGAAGGCAAGCTCAGACGTTAATGTAGATTACATCTTCGAACCAGGCAGACAAGAAATTTTGGAAACATTAATTCCAAAATCGATTAAAACTCAGATATTCAAAGCGGTGCTAGATTCCGTAGCGTCAGAACACGGTGCAAGGATGACAGCGATGCACAAGGCGACCGATAATGCAGAAGCACTTAGAAATGAACTTAAGATTTTCTATAACAAAGCAAGACAGGCAGCCATCACCAACGAAATATTAGAAATTGTTTCCGGAGCAGAAGCGCTTAAGAACAGTTAATTAAAGATAAGTTAAAGTTAGTAGTTAGTTATAAAAAGCATTGGAGGTAAAACTTCAGTGCTTTTTATTATTTTGGGCAGCTTTTCCGCCTTCCGCTCCCAATCTTTTCACTCCACTTCGTTGCGTAAAAAGGATTTCCGCTCAAGTCGGGCTGTAGCTTCGCCAAATATAACCAGTCCACCTTTTATCAACTTTACAGAAAAAAGAGACGAAGTTTCGGTGTATTGGTAGAAAATAATTCATTTAGTGATTAGTGAGGGGCGAAGCTCCGAAATATTGGTTTTAAATCAATGTTTTATCACCAAAATCATATTTTTTCCAACTTCTAACCCCCAACTTCTAATATCTAAATCGAAGTTAAAAAAAATATATATCTTTGTACAGATTGTATATATAACAACATTAAATGGACCCCGATAGTTTAGTCAAACTTCTCATTGCATTATTTTTAGTTCTTCTAAATGGCTTTTTCGTAGCCGCCGAATTCTCAATTGTTAAAGTACGTTATTCCCAAATCCAGCTAAAAGCTGCTGAAGGAAATGCCGTAGCAAAACAAGCCGAAAACATTATCAAAAACTTAGATGCTTATCTTTCAGCGACTCAGCTGGGGATTACGCTAGCTTCCCTTGCTTTGGGTTGGGTAGGAGAGAGCGCTCTGCATCACATTATAGAGTCTATTTTCCATTCATTGAATATCGAGTTGGCTCAAGCTACGGTTACAACCATTTCGGTTGTTTGTAGCTTCTTATTGATTACAGTGATGCACATTGTATTCGGAGAATTGGTTCCGAAATCGATTGCGATTAGGAAATCAGAGTCGACAACACTTTTCATTGCTTATCCTTTGCATTGGTTTTATAATATCTTCAGACCGTTTATTTGGTTAATGAACTCATTATCCAACGCATTTCTGAAATTAATCAAAATATTTCCAGCTTCGGAGCACGATATTCACTCGACAGAAGAGCTACAGTTATTGGTAAAACAATCTGCTGACAGTGGCGAAATCGAAGAAGAAAATTACGAAATCATAAAAAATGCATTCGATTTTACGGACCATAATGCAAAACAGATTATGATTACGAGGCAGAATATTTCGTCTATCGATATTCAGGATGACCCAGAAGATATCATTAATCAGATTATGGAAAGCGGCTATTCTCGTATCCCGGTTTACGAAGGTTCGATTGATAACATCATCGGGATTTTCTACACCAAAGAAATCATCAGAGAATATATCAAGAGTAAAGGTCAGGTTTCTGAAGAGAGTCTGAGAGGATTTATGCGAGAAGCATTCTTTGTGGTTGGAAGTAAGAAGATTTCTGATTTGCTTAAGGTTTTCCAATTCAAGAAACAGCATTTGGCAATTGTTATTGATGAGTTTGGAGGAACGGAAGGAATCATTACACTTGAAGATATCTTAGAAGAATTGGTTGGAGAAATCCAGGATGAGGAAGATGAGGAAGAAAAAATCGTAGATAAGGTTGGTGAAAATGTCTATTGGATAAAAGCGACTCAGCCTTTGGATGAGATTAATGAGAAATTACCAAGAAAAATTCCGCTTTCTGAAGAAGGAGAATATAATACGTTAGCAGGTTTTATTTTGAACGAATTACAGGATATCCCGGAAGAGAATCAGGAATTCGATTATGAAAATTATCATTTCAAGATTCTTAAAATGCAGAATAAAAGTGTGGAGTTGGTAGAACTTCTTTACAACAAACCTTTCGTAGAAGATTTGACAGACGAAATTATTGAATAATCAGCCTTATGAAAATCTACAATAATAAATCTTACGATGAGCCAAAACGCCAGTACGAAGAAGAAGTATTGGTAATGGATCTTGAAGACGAAGTTTACAAACTCGTGGTTTACAATGATGATGTCAACACTTTCGATTTCGTCATTATGTGCCTGATTGATATTTGCGAACACACACCAGAACAAGCGGAACAATGTACATTGCTCATCCATTACAAAGGAAAATGTACCGTAAAAACAGGCGCTCTTGAAAAACTGAAACCGATGCACCAGGAACTACTTGACAAAGGTTTAAGTTCGGAAATAGTATAAATTAAAAAGATTACAGAATTTGTAATCTTTTTTTTGTTTTACTTGAATTTTTGTCTTGGCAAACCAATCTCGTGCGCTTGTGGATAAGGCTTTCTGGATGTCATACTTATATCTTCTTTCATTTGTTTATGAATATGATACTGTCTATCCTCATCATACTCATACCTCGGATCTGGAATCATCGGCATTTTGGACATTTTGTGAATCGTGATGGTCGGAAAATGATAATCTACTTCCACGGTTCCTAACAAAAGATAACAACCGCCTCCCTGAAAATCATATTGTTTGAGACTGTCCGGAAAATGGGCGGTATCAAAATAATCGCCATTTACGTCGATCCAAGTTCCGAAAAACATTGCACCTCTTTTTGTGGGAACGTGTTTTCTGGATATCAAATAAGCCAGCATTTTTACTTCTTGTTTATGGAATTTCAGTAAGTCTTTTACGAAGACAGAACCTCTGTATTTAGTTTTTAGCAAATCAAACGGACTGGATGAAACAGGAAATCCTATAATCTCTAATTCATCAAAGGCATCTTCAAATGCTTCTCTTTTCAGTTCAGGAAGTTCAAATCGTTTAGCTGGTTCTTCAAAAAGTGTAATGTTTCTATTTTCTGTTTTGAAATTGAATAATAGCAATCTAGCTTCCACCAAAAGTTCATTTTTCTGTTTACCCGTAAATCTGAATGCACCTATGAAAATCAAAATCTGAATGGTCTCAATACCAACCGGAATACGTTTGATGAAATTTTCCAGAGATGTGTAATTACCGTTTTTATCCCGTTCCTCAGAGATGCTTTGTGCTATTTTAGTCTCCAGTGATTGCAGTAGTAAAAAGCCTAAATAAATTTCTTTTCCTATAAGTCTCGTCTTGTATTCGCTGTTATTGACGCAAGGGTTTTGAACGCTGGCGCCAGACATCCTTGCTTCGTGGATATAAACTTCTGTTCGATAAAAACCACCTTGATTATTGATGACAGAAACCATAAACTCCAAAGGATAATAAACCTTTAAATACAAACTCTGATAACTTTCTACCGCATAAGAAGCCGAATGTGCTTTGCAAAAAGAATAACCTGCGAAAGATTCAATTTGACGGAAAGCCTCTGCAGTCATTTGCTCAGAATGCCCTTTCTCTTTACATTTTTCAAAAAAATTGGCTTTAACTTCATTTAGCTTTTGAATTGAACGTTCTTTTCCACTCATTGCTCTTCTTAGAATATCGCCATCTGCGTGGGAAAGTCCACCAAAATATTGAGCAACCTTGATAACATCTTCCTGATAAACCATAATACCATAGGTTTCTTTTAGGTTTTCCTCAAACACGGGATGAAAATATTCGAACTGATCAGGATGATTGTGCCGGTAAATATATTCGCGCATCATTCCACTTTGTGCAACACCAGGTCTGATAATAGAGGAAGCAGCTACCAAAATCTTGTAATTATCACATTGAAGTCTTCTCAAAAGCCCTCGCATAGCAGGACTTTCTATATAAAAGCAACCGATGGTATTTCCAATAGCCAGATATTGATTACAAACGGATTCATCTTTTGAAATGGAAGTATCCCGAATATCGACCTCAATGCCACGATTCTTTTTGATAAGTTCAACTGTTTCATTAATCGTTCCCAAGCCTCGCTGAGAAAGAATGTCAAATTTTTCAAGACCGATATCTTCCGCCACATTCATATCAAATTGGGCAATCGGGAAACCTTTTGGGGGCATTTCCAAAGCCGTATAATTGGTAATAGGTTCTTCGGAAATCAAAATTCCACAAGCGTGCATACTTCTTTGATTCGGAAATTTTTCAAGTAATTTTCCGTACTTATGAACTAATTTTACTACAGAATTCACTTCATGGGTTTCCATAGATTGGGTGGCAAGATCGTCCAATTCTTCTTTAGGCAAGCCAAAAGCTTTTCCTATTTCTCGAAAAATCGATCGGTATTTGAACTCTACATTGGTTCCGCAAAACGCCACGCGGTCTTTTCCATAGGTATCAAAAATATATTGGATTATCATATCTCTGTTTTGCCAACTCCAATCGAGGTCAAAATCTGGCGGTGCAGTACGGTTAAGATTAAGAAAACGCTCAAAATAAAGATCCAGTTCTATGGGGCAGATATCTGTAATCCCAAGACAATAACTGACGATGGAATTTGCCCCACTTCCACGCCCAACATGCATAAAACCCATTTTGTTGCTGTATTGGACAATATCCCAGGTAATCAAAAAATAAGCTGAGAAATCAAGCTCATTAATTACTTTGATTTCTTTGTCAACTCTTTTCTTAGCAACATCGTTATCTGCGCCATATCGTTTCTCCAAACCTTCATAAGCCAGTTTGGTCAAGAGTTCAATATCTTGTTCTTTAGAACTCAGGAAATGCTTTTTGTTCTTATTTTCAGTACTTCCTTTTTCTTTATAAGTAAATTCAAAATTGCATTCCGTGAGAATTTTCTTTGTGTTATTAATGATTCCAGGATAGCGCTCGAATGATTGTATTAAATTGATTTCGGGTTTGAAATATTCTGATTTTCTGCAAATATCATTTTCTGAAAGTTGAGAGACCAAAGTATTGCTATCAATCGCTCTCAGTATTTTGTGAAGATTATATTCCCTTTTTGTAGTGAAAGTAATAGATTGAAGGACAACCATTTTATTAATTCGATGTTTAAATTCAGGTCGAATCAATAAATTTATTTCCTCTTCACGTATGCCGATGAATTCATTTTTCTTTAATATTTCCGGAATATTTTCAATAGGATAAATCACAAAAACTTGATTGAATTCCGGCGCTACTTCAGAAAGTTCAATGCCGTTACAATTATATTCAGTCAAAATTTTATTGACTTCTCCAATTCCGCTGAATTCCTTTGCTATAGTAACATAAAGCAATCGATTTTCTTTTCGGACTTCGATTCCTGCAATTGGTTTAATTCCACGATTATCACATTCTTTTTTGAAATCATAAATTGCGGTAACTGTGTTGATATCAGTTAGAACCAATTCTTTAATTCCAAATTCGTGAGCTTGATCTACCAGATTTTGAACCGATAAAGTACCATAACGAAGGCTGTGAAAAGAATGACAATTAAGATACATTTAATTGATTATTTTAAAATTATTTACTGAAATCAAATCCGGAAGCCCTCCCCAAAGCATTTGATCCGAAGCGATTCTTAAGATAATCCATCGTTTGGTAAAGGCTCATTTGTTCTTCAGTGTCTTCAAAAAGATTCATCTGATGATTACCGTGAACCAAATCTGTGAGGCGTAAACCAACGAGTCTGATGCGCATTCTTCTCGTGTAAACTTTATTGAAAAGTTCCAAGGCAACTCTTGATAAGGTGTGATCAGCAGATGTATAAGCTATTTTGTATTGCTTGGTTTCCGTATCAAAATTAGAATATCGGATCTTGATCACGACTGTAGAAGTCAGCCATTTTTCCTGCCTCAATTGATAAGCTAATTTTTCAGCCATTCCGGAAATCAATCTTTTGATTTCTAAAATATCAATAGAATCTGTTGCGAAAGTTCTTTCTGTAGAAATTGATTTTTTTTCGGAGTAGGGAACAACGGGATTTTCATCAATACCATTAGCTCTTTTCCAGAGTTCTGTTCCGTTGGTGCCAATCATCTGCTGAAGAACCAACACCGGCATCTCGGAAAGCGTATGAATCGTTCTCACGCCAATCCTTGAAAGAAGTTGAAATGTTTTGTCGCCAACCATCGGGATTTTTTTGATGGATAGTGGATTCAGAAATGGCTTTATTTCTGATTCTATAATTTGCCGTTTCCCTTCAGGTTTGGACTCTCCTGTTCCGATTTTTGAAACCGTTTTGCTATTGGATAAAGCAAAACTTATAGGGAGTCCTGTTTCTCTCTTAACAGCAGATGCAATTTCCTGAGTCCATTGGTAACACCCAAAAAATTTGTCCATTCCGGATAGATCAAGATAAAATTCATCAATGCTCGCTTTTTCCATTAATGGAACTTTATCCTGAATCACTTCTGTTACGAGGTGGGACATTTTGGAAAAATTTTCATAATCACCTTTTACCACTTTTGCATCGGGGCAAAGCCTGAGCGCCATTTTGATTGGCATTGCAGAGCGAACACCAAATTTCCGTGCTTCATAGGAACAGGATGCTACCACGCCACGGTCGCCACCACCGATGATTAGTGGGATTTTGTCAAGCCCGGAATGGTTCAGCCTTTCGCAGGAAACGAAAAACGTATCAAGATCCATATGTACAATAGCACGATTCACTTGACAAAATTAGTTACATTTTAAAACATTATTATTATATTTGTTGTTATAAATTATAACAATGTCTATTTTTTCAGATAACATCAGGTTTTTGAGAGCTAAAAAAATGACAACTCAACAAGAGTTGGCGGATACTTTAATTATTACAAGATCGAGGTATGTTTCCTATGAAGATGGACGCTCGGAACCGCCGTATGATGTGCTCATCACAATTTCTAAGTTTTTCCACATCAGCATCGATTTGCTTTTGACAGTGGACATCAGGAAATATCCTTTGGAAGAAATGATGAATCTTCCTGATAATAGAATTTTGTTACCTATAGTTATTGATGAGTCAGGAAATAACAGTATAGAAATCATCCCTCAAAAAGCTTCGATGGGTTATCTGTCAGGTTATAGCGATCCAGAATATATCGAAAGTCTGCAGAGAATTTCATTGCCTTTTTTGACTAATGGAAAATATCGTGCTTTCCCTGCGCAGGGCGATTCTATGCCACCTTTCAAAGATGGCTCTTACATCATTGGGAAATATGTGGAAGATATTGAAGATTTGAAAAAGAACAGAAGCTACGTTTTTGTGACTTTGAATGATGGGATTTCCTATAAACGATTTAAAACTAAAAATAGAACGTCAATTGAAGTGGCAGCGGACAACTCTTTCTACAAACCTTATGAGATTCCGCTGGGGGAGATTGTGGAAATTTGGCAATACGCATCGGGCATTTTTCCTGAGGATTTTGAACCAGACAATTTTGATAATTATAATTTGAAGGAGATGTTTTTGGAAATCAGAAAAGATATTAAAGAATTGGATAATAAAGTTTCAAATGCAAAATAATTTTAGGACATATAATACAGATATGCAACTCAGTTTGTTTGACGCAGGCGAATATTACCAGTTTCCCACCGAGTTATTAGATTATACCGAACATTTTTTGTCTGAGGAAAGAGCTACCGAAATCGAAAAAAATCTTATAAAAAATGTTCCCTGGAAACAGAGTACACAAAAAATTTTTGATAAAGAAGTTCTGACACCACGTTTGACTGCTTGGTACGGCGACGATGAAAAATCGTATCATTTGGGAGGTAATGAGTTCAGTGTGAATGCTTGGACGCCGGAACTTTTGGGTTTGAAATATAAAATCCAAAAGCTGACAGGTCATCAGTTTAATTCTGTTCTGCTCAATTTTTACAGAGATGGCAATGATTCTGTAGCTTGGCATCGGGATAAAGAAAGCGAATTGGGTAATCGTCCTGTGATTGCATCGGTCAGTTTCGGACAGGTGAGAAATTTTGATTTTAGAAAAAAAGATGATCATCAGAATAAATACAGTTTGCCTTTACAACACGGTTCTCTGCTTATTATGAAAGGCGATTTGCAAACCCATTGGGAACATCGGATTGCTAAATCCAACCGACCGATGAGACCTCGGATTAATCTTACTTTTCGCCAAATCCGTGAATTATAAATAATATTGCACTTTAACTTATAATATGTTGTGTGATTTTTATTTTTCTAATGAAAAGTTATTTTCGTTGATTTTAATAATATTAATTTGAGTAAAAATTATTATTTTGCGTATCAATTAAAATAATATTTATGAATTTAAAAATCAATTTTCTGGTAGCCAGTTTTGCATTAACATTTTCTACAATGTATGGACAGACTACCACACTCGAATCTAAAGCAAGAGATTGGATATCTAAAAACTCAAACAAAATAGGAACAACCTCTAAAGATAATTTTGAGTTTCAGTCTTCCAGGAAAAGTTTGTCAGGAGAAACTTTGAGATTTCAGCAGACTATTAATGGCATTCCAGTTTATGAAGGTGATATTGCTATACATTTTAATAAACAAGGAGAAGTAACTTACGGAACTGAAGTAGCTGTTTCTAAACAGTTAAAACAAATTAATACAACGCCAACTTATAATAAAGACACTGTTTTTGAAAAAGCTAAGGTAGCTGCTAATATTGCCGGTGAAATTACACATCAGGAAAATGATTTGTATGTTTTTGTAACAGAAGATGGACAGACTAAATTAGTCCATAGAGTAATTATCAATTCTTATGAAACACCAGGTGATTGGGAAATAATGGTAGATGCACATTCCGGAGATGTACTTAGAATCCTGGATATTGCTAACTATAATCACGACAACCGAAAGAAAAAATCAAAGCAAAAACCAGCAGAAATGAAAGCTGCTGGAACAGCTTACATTTTCGATCCAGATCCACTTTCCAGAGCGCATGTAGCTTATGGTGGAAATTACGTTGATAATAATGATGCGACTAATGCAAGTCTGGATGCAGCAAGAAGTTTGGTGACTTTACCAGATATTACTTTATCGAATGGTATTTATAGCCTTAAAAGTAAATATGTTCAGATAGCAGACTTTGAATCGCCTACTACTGGTTTATTTACTCAAGTTTCTCCCGATTTTCTTTTCAACAGGAATGAACAAGGTTTCGAAGCTGTAAACGCATTTTATCATATCGATAGAAGTCTTGCTTATATCAATGAAACTTTAGGAATTGCTTGTAAATCTACGCTTAATGGTGGCGTGATGATGGTTGACCCACACGGGTTGAATGGTGATGATAATTCGCATTTCATTCCGAGTTCTCAAAGATTGGCTTTCGGTGAAGGTTGTGTGGATGATGCGGAGGATGCTGATGTAGTTTTACACGAATTGGGGCATGCCATTCATCATTGGGTTACTGGGCTGAAATCTTCTTCTGCTCAAGGTTTAGGAGAAGGTTCCGGAGATTATTGGGCAATGTCCTACAGCAGAAGTTTAAATCAATGGGCGTCATCAGAACCTCAATACAACTGGATGTTCAGCTGGGATGGTCATAACGAATGTTGGGCAGGGCGTGTAACTAATTATCCAACAAAATACAGCTCAAGCATTAGTAATACTGCCAATATCCATAGAGATGGACAGATTTGGGCAACTTCTCTTATGAGAATCTACAACAGAATTGGAAAAGAGAAAACGGATCGTATTTTCTTAGAGGGACTTGCAATGACCAATTCCTCTTCCAATCAGCAAACTGCAGCTGTTGCAGTGAGACAGGCGTCTATTGATATGCTGGGAACTTATGGCTTCACTTGTGATGATGTCAATATTATTACAGAAGAATTGACAACTTCGGGATATACACTTCCTGCTTATCAATGTGTTAATTTAGCAGTGGCTGATGTTTCTAAAAATTCAGTGTCTGTTTATCCAAATCCGGTAACTGAAAACTTAACAGTTTCTATGAACTTTAAAAAAGCAGAGACAGCTGAAATTTATAGTTTAGAAGGAAGAAAAATTTCTGAGACTAATATTAATTCTAATAATAATGTCATTAATGTTTCTAATCTGAATAAAGGTGTTTACTTATTGAAGATAAAAGGAACTGATATTGTTCAGAAGTTTATCAAGAATTAATTTAATAGATTTAAAATAAAAAACCGATTGATATTCAATCGGTTTTTTTATTTAGAATTTCACATTGAAGACTTTTTCTTCGCCGTTACGTTTTACGGTTACTGGATGTTCTTCCCCAGCTTTTATTTTCGAAAGACAATCCATATAAGAATAAACCTCTTTTACTTCGCATTTTCCAATTTTTGTAAGAATATCACCTTGTAAGATTCCAGCATTCGCTGCAGGCCTGTTGTCGATGACGCCATCGATGCCCATTCCGTCTTTGGTATCTGCATAATTTGGCATAATTCCCAGACTCACTTTATATTTTGGGACTGCTTTTGTAGCGGTAACTGCCGTTTTTGTAAACGGAATTTCCTTTTCATTCCCTAATGCATTAGCCAAATTGAAAACGTAATTAGTAATGATTTTCTGCCCTGCGTAATTGATTTTATCAGCATCATCAGTCGGTTTGTGATAATCATTATGAGTTCCTGTAAACAAGAACAAAACCGGAATATCTTTCAAATAAAAAGAAGTATGATCGCTTGGCCCAACACCAGATTCATCCAAAGATAGATTAATACTTTCTGGTTTATATTTTTTGACCAGATCTGATAGGATGGGAGATGTTCCAACGCCACCAACAGTCAGGTTGTTATCTTTATTCAATCGACCAACCATATCCATATTAATCATAAAAATTGTATTAGGATAATTGGTTTTGATGCTTTCTGCTAATTTTTTAGAACCCATCAATCCATCTTCTTCACCCGAGAATAATGCAAAAACATAATTGACGTTTTCTTTTGTTTTATTTTGTGAGAACATTCTTGCTAATTCCAGAACTGCTGCAGTTCCGGATGCGTTATCGTCCGCGCCGTTATGGATTTGTCCGTCAGAATTGGCTAAAGTAGAGTTGTGATGTTCATTAAGCCCGAGATGATCGTAATGAGCTCCAATTACAATTGTTTTGTCAGCTTTGTTGTCAAGAACTGCAATTACATTTTTTCCTTTTACGGCTGTTGAAGTTTTGTCATCGTGAGGATTTAGCTTAACACCATATTCAAAGTTTTGGATGAATTCTTTTCCTTCGTAAGGCTTCAATCCTAATTTTTTGAATTCTGCTGAAAGATAATTGGCTGCCTTTGTTTCGCCTTCAGAACCAGTTAGTCTTCCTTGTAGTTCATCTGAAGCTAAAAAGTAAATATGTTTTTTCAGATTATCTTCATTAACCTGCTCAGGATTTGTTTTTTCCTGAGAATAATATAATGCGGAAATTCCTAATAAGGAAAGTGTTGATACTAGTTTTAATTTGTTTATTGATAAAAACATTGGGTCTAATTTTTATTAAGAACAAATCTAATGTTTTTTGATTAATTTCTTATCCCAATATTTATCATAAAAAAATCCTGAGAAATAGCTCAGGATTAATATTTAACGGATTACTTAATTATTCAATAATGATTTTTTTGGTGACTTTCTTATTGTCAACAGTTATTGTTCCAAAATAAACGCCAGGCTTCAAATGCGAAATATCAATTTGCTGAATGTTATCCTTGTTAAGTAAAACCTGACTTCCGTTCATATCAGTAATTTCAAATTTAAAATCTTTTATGGATTCGTCAATTTTCAAATTCAATGTATTCTTAGCTGGATTTGGATAGAATTGTACTGATTCCAAATCTTTTGAAACAATATCTTCTGTAGCTAAAATTGTAGTGGAAGCCGTTGCGAAATGTTGAATTGATCCTATTGCAGATTTTCCAACATTTAAAACATAAACCGGATCCATATTCACTAAAAGATCATTTGCTGTGTGAACGTAAGGATTGTTATAGCCACCTTCGTATTCCCAATATCCAGTGATGATTTCGCCATTCTGCTGAAAAGGAACATAATCTGTACTTTCCGCCGGATCAAAATCTACAGCTAAAGGCGAATATAATAAAGTGCAATTAGCTAATTCCTGAACGGCAACTGCAGCTGCAGCATTATTACTTGAGGGGCTGCTTTGGTCTCTGTCGTGATAAAGTTTCGTGTTCGCTTTTGTTGCTAGCCCACCAACTTGGTCTAAGTTTACAACCACTTTAATATCCATTTTTGGACTCGTTCCATTTACGATTTGAGAAACATATCTGGAACTTCCTAAAAGACCTTGTTCTTCACCGGAAAAGTGGATAAATTTGATTGAATATTCAGTTGGAACATCTTTTAGAATTCTTGCTATTTCAAGGATTATTGATGTTCCACTTCCGTTATCATTAGTACCCGGACCGTTGATAGAATCAAAATGTCCGCAAACAATTACAAATTTATTAGGATAAAGTGTTCCTGTTTTTGTAACGATAAAATTTTTGGATGATAAACCGTTCGCAGTCCAGGAATGCTCAAAAAAATCAGAAGTTGAATATCCGAAAGAAGTATATTTATTCTTAATCCAGTTGAAAGCATTTGTATTCTGTGTTGTTCCGGTTCTCTTCACTCCCAAAGCTTCGAATTCCTGAAGATAAGAATTGATATTAGTCTGAGAAATTTGATTGGCTCTATCTTGATAGGCCTGAATGAAAGATTGAGATTTAACAAAAGCTAAACTTGCGAAAAATATAAAAGAAAGTATCGTTCTTTTAATCATTATTTAAAAATTTCAGCAAAAATAAAAAAATCCTGAGATATTTCTCAGGATTTTATATTGATAACAAAGATTTGTAATTATTTTACTTGATCTACAACAGCTTTGAAAGCTTCTGGATGGTTCATTGCAAGGTCTGCAAGAACTTTTCTGTTTAGCTCGATGTTGTTTTTCTTAAGAGCTCCCATAAACTGAGAGTAAGATAATCCGTGCTCTCTAGCACCCGCGTTGATACGAGTTACCCAAAGGCTTCTGAAGTTTCTTTTCTTCTCTTTTCTACCACGGTAAGCATATTGCATTGCTTTTTCTACCGCGTTTTTAGCTACAGTCCAAACGTTCTTTCTTCTACCGAAAAAACCTTTAGCTTGCTTAAGTACTTTTTTTCTGCGCGCTCTAGACGCTACAGCGTTTACTGATCTTGGCATAATTTAAATTGTTTTTTTGAAATGTGCGGTAATTATTTCATTACTCTTAGTGGCTCCATTTCAGGGTTAAATTGTTGAATTTGTTTTGAATTCTTATAAACCGAATATAGATTTATAAAAACTACTTAATTGCTAATTGTCTTAAAACACTTTTCGTGTCCACAGCAGCAACGTAAGAAGTTTGCGTAAGATTTCTCTTTTGCTTAGTTTCTTTCTTTGTCAAGATGTGGCTTTTGAAAGCATTCTTTCTTTTGATCTTACCTGTTCCAGTAAGAGCAAAACGCTTTTTAGCACCTGATTTCGTTTTTAATTTTGGCATTGTTCTGCTTTTTATAGTTTGTTATCAATATTCATTTTATGACTCCTAAACATAATTAGGAATAATAGTTTGCAAAATTACAAAAAAATTCTGAAACCATAACTTTAATAATTATGGAACAAATGAAAAACCTCAAAAATTAATTCGAGGTTTTCTATATAATTGAATTTTATCAATATTATTTTGCAGGCTTCTTAGGGCTCATCATCATAATCATTCTTTTTCCTTCCAATTTAGGAAGCTGGTCTACTTTTCCAACGTGTTCCAAATCTTGAGCAAGCTTCAAAAGAAGAATTTCTCCTTGGTCTTTGAAGATGATAGAACGTCCTTTGAAGAAAACATAAGTTTTCAATTTAGAACCTTCTTCCAAGAATTTTTCAGCGTGCTTTTTCTTGAATTCGTAATCGTGGTCATCAGTCTGAGGACCGAATCTGATTTCCTTTACAACTACTTTTACTTGCTTCGCTTTTAGTTCTTTGGTTTTCTTTTTTTGCTCGTACAAGAATTTTTTATAATCCAGGATACGAGAGATGTAAGGTTCTGCCTTATCAGAAATAACCACAAGGTCTAACTCTTGTTCTCTTGCTATTTCCAAAGCTTTTGCCAATGGATAAACTCCAGGTTCTACATTTTCTCCAACCAAACGAACTTCCCTTGCGCGGATTTTATCGTTGATTTGATGAAGGTCTTCTTGGACTGGGCGTCTCATCGGACCTCTGCTGTTGTTTCTTTTTAGTGCTATGGTTTTAAAATTTTAAAATTAATAATAATTAAATAAGGCTTAGTTGTTTCCGCCTAGTTCAAATGTTGGTTTTGCCTGCTCTTTAAAATAAGAGATAAAAGCGTCAACTGTCATTTCTCCAAGGTCGCCTTCGCCTCTTCTTCTTACAGAAATCGTACCGTTATTTTCCTCATTTTCACCTACAATAAGCATAAATGGTAGTTTTTTCAATTCGGCATCACGGATTTTTTTACCCGTTTTCTCGTTTCTGTCGTCTATTAAACCGCAAATATCGTGATTTTCCAATAATTGTGAAACTTTTTTTGCATAATCTGCATACTTTTCACTGATAGGCAAAATCGTAAATTGCTCAGGGCTCAACCAAAGTGGGAAATCTCCTGCAGTGTTCTCTATCAAAATAGCAATGAAACGTTCCATAGAACCAAATGGCGCTCTGTGAATCATCACAGGTCTGTGCTTTTCGTTATCATTACCGTTGTACCAAAGGTCAAATCTCTCTGGCAAATTGTAATCTACTTGGATTGTTCCCAGTTGCCAGCTTCTTCCCAAGGCATCTTTTACCATAAAGTCAAGCTTAGGACCATAGAAAGCCGCTTCGCCATATTCGGTTACAGTTTTAAGGTCTTTTGATTTCGCAGCAGTTACGATAGCATTTTCTGCTTTCTCCCAATTCTCATCGGAACCGATATATTTTTCTCTATTTTCTGGGTCTCTCAAAGAAATCTGAGCTGTAAAATCAGCAAATCCAAGCGAACCAAAAACATATAAAACTAAGTCAATAACTTTTTCAAATTCCTGCAACAATTGGTCTGGCGTACAGAAAAGGTGCGCATCATCCTGAGTAAATCCACGAACTCTTGTTAAGCCGTGTAATTCTCCGGATTGCTCATATCTGTAAACGGTTCCAAATTCAGCATAACGTTTTGGCAAGTCTTTGTAAGACCATTGTTGTGCTTTGTAAATTTCGCAGTGGTGAGGACAGTTCATTGGTTTCAACAAAAACTCTTCACCCTCATTTGGAGTTTTGATTGGTTGGAAGCTGTCTGCACCATATTTATCCCAATGTCCGGAAGTTACATATAATTCTTTTGCTCCAATGTGTGGAGAAATTACAAATTCGTAACCTTGTTTTTTCTGAGCTTCTGATAAGAAGTTTTCTAATTTCTTTCTCAATGCCGCTCCTTTTGGCAACCAAAGAGGAAGACCAGCGCCAACTTTTTCTGAGAAAGCAAAAATGCCTAATTCTTTTCCTAATTTTCTGTGGTCACGTCTTTTAGCTTCCTCAAGTCTTTCAAGATATTCAGTTAATTCTTTTTGTTTTGGGAAAGAAATACCATAAACTCTTGTTAACTGTGGGTTTTTCTCATCACCTCTCCAATAAGCACCAGCGGCATTAAGGATTTTTACAGCTTTCACAATTCCTGTTGACGGGATGTGACCACCTCTACAAAGGTCTGTGAAGTTGTCATGCGTTACGAAAGTGATTTCGCCATCAGGAAGATTTTCAATCAATTCTGTTTTGAAAGGATTGTCTGCATATTCCTTCAAAGCTTCTGCTTTAGAAACTTCACGCAGGTTGAAAGTAGAATTTTTCTTAGCGTTTTCTAAGATTTTTTTCTCCAATTTCTCAAAGTCTTTTTCAGACAAAGGCTCTCCTCCGAAATCCACATCATAGTAGAATCCGTTAGCGATTGCAGGCCCGATTGTCAACTTGGCGTTAGGATAAAACTCCATAATTGCCTGAGCCAACAAGTGAGCAGAAGAATGCCAGAATGCTTTTTTTCCCATATCGTCATTCCACGTCAAAAGCTGCACTGTAGAATCCTCCGTTATCGTGGTTTCTACTTCTGTCTGTTGTCCGTTTACGATAGCAGAAATCGTGTTTCTTGCCAAACCGTCACTGATACTTTGCGCAACTTGTAGTGGAGTAACTGCTCCTTCATATTCTCTGATGCTGCCATCAGGAAGTGTAATTTTTAGCATAATGGTTTAAAAAATTAATGTTTGCAAAAATAGTGATTTTTAAAGAAAGAATAATGTTATTTTAGTTTAACTTTTTCCTTAATTATCTCTATCACATCTACATTCCTCACTTTGGAAGTTACCCATCCGTGGATATCGATGTACATCAGCGTTCGTTTGTCGTATTTGTTTTGAGAAGAAATTTCCAATTCTTTCTCAAATTCATTAAAGGCAATGGCTTGTTCTTTTGGATTTCTATCATTGATTTTCTTGAAGAAATCAACAATGCCAAAATGTAAATCACCCGGATTTTTCATCTTTTTTGCAAACTTCATCGTTGCTTTTACAAAGTCATCATAATCATCATCAAAGCCAGATTCAAATTTTGCCATTAGCATTAAAATTCGTGTATGAAACAATAAATCTTCCTGAACATTGCCTTTGGAATTAATGATTTTTTGTCCATATTTTACCGTATTCTGATAATTTTTGCTTCCGAAAAACATTGCTGCGATTTTCAAATAAAGAACCAGAAAATGATGTTCGTCTATCTTATCACGATGTTTCTCCATTTTTAACTCCAATTCAGGAATCATTTTTGTGCCGTTGAAAAAATCACCTTTGATGAAATAGAGGTTCATTTTGGTGTTATAATAATTAAGGAAAATCAAAGATTGAGAATTCTCATTATGAATGAAAGCATCTGATTTTACAATACTTTCAAATTTTTCAAACCTTTTCTCAATCCCCTTGATGCTGCCGTAGATAAACAAGGTTTTGAACAGATAAGTATTCCCTTTGATGTACCAAACAGGGTGATTTTTTATCATTTCAAGATTCTGATGGAAAAGTTCTACCCATTGATAAGCGTATTTTATCGTGTACTTATAATCCTGAAGCAACTGATTTTTCCAAACGTGCGCTTTGTAATACCAAAGTTTTTCTGTGAAATTTAATTTTTTTAAATCAATATTTTTGATGTTGCTATCAAAGAAATTAAGAATATTCTCACGGTCATTATCATTTTTAATATAGCCGTGCGTCAGCATTTCGCTGTATAATTTCAATGATAGATTGGAAAGTTGAGTGGCGTAACTGTTTTGTTTGTTGATTTCTGTCGATTGCACAATCAATTCATCTGCACGTCCATCGATACTTCTTGTAATGAATTGAGATTCAATAACCTTTTCGAGTTCAATGATTTCAGAAGCGATGCTTTTTTCGTCTAAATCTAATGCAGATTGTTTGGCTTTGTCAAGAATCTTCAGAGCTTGTTTATATAATCCTTTTTGATATAAAATCGTAGCAAAATCCAATTGTTCACGCAACTGAATTCTATTATTCTGATGACTCGGATTTAATCTAAGACTTACCAAAATCTGTTTATAAAGATGCGCTTTCAGATTAGAAAGTTGAAGTTTTGAAGAGATTTTTTTCTCGAGGATAATCTCTTCGTTGTACTCTTTCATTTTATCCAATTCAGAAAAAAGCAGGAGAAATTTTGCATCGACATTAATTCCAAGACGATTCACATACAGCTTAAATTGTCGTTTTTCCGAAGTCGAAAGTGACTTTATAAGCACGAATAAAAAATCTTTTTGTAATTCTGACATTGTAAAATGATATGGTTTAATCTTTTGATAATTAAGTGATTATTGTTTGTTTTGATAAAATCGAATATTGTATTTATTTAATTAACGAAGATTAATAGAATAAGTCAATTTCTACTTTTGAATATCAAAATTAGATAAAAACTTTATTATGGATTCGGAAAAAATTGAAATTTTTGATACGACCTTGCGAGATGGGGAACAAGTCCCGGGATGTAAATTGGATACGAAACAAAAATTAATCATTGCGGAACAACTCGATAGTCTCGGTGTGGATATTATCGAAGCTGGTTTTCCGATTTCGAGTCCGGGCGATTTTTTATCAGTTCAGGAGATTTCGAAAATTGTAAAAAATGCTAAAGTCTGTGGATTAACCAGAGCTAACAAAAAAGATATTGAAGTTGCGGCCGAAGCTTTGAGGTTTGCTAAGAGACCGAGAATCCATACAGGAATCGGAACTTCTGATTCACATATCAGATTCAAATTCAATTCGACAAGAGAGCAGGTTTTGGAGCGTGCAATCGAAGCTGTGAAATATGCGAAAAATTTCGTTGACGATGTTGAGTTTTACGCTGAAGATGCAGGAAGAACTGATAATGATTTCTTAGCCAAAGTTTGCGAAGAAGTCATCAAAGCCGGCGCAACTGTTCTTAATATTCCTGACACAACTGGTTATTGCTTGCCGGAAGAATATGGTAGAAAAATCAAATATCTGAAAGAAAATGTAAAAGATATTGACAAAGCAATTTTGTCTTGTCATTGTCATAACGACCTTGGAATGGCAACCGCAAATTCTATTTCAGGAATTGTGAACGGCGCCAGACAAATCGAATGTACCATCAACGGACTTGGCGAACGTGCCGGAAATACCGCTTTGGAAGAAGTCGTGATGATTATAAAACAACATCCAAATCTTAATTTTCATACTTCTATCAATTCCAAAATGTTGAACGAAATGAGTTATCTGGTTTCAGAATTAATGGGAATGCCGGTTCAGCCAAACAAGGCAATCGTTGGAGCAAATGCTTTTGCTCACAGTTCCGGGATTCATCAGGATGGCGTAATCAAAAACAGGGAAACTTACGAAATTATCGACCCAAGAGAAGTCGGAATCAATGAATCTTCTATTGTTTTGACCGCGAGAAGTGGACGTTCGGCGTTGGCTTATCGATTCAAAAATATCGGTTTTGATGTGACAAAAGTAGAACTGGACTTTTTGTATCAGGAATTCTTAAAAATCGCTGATACCAAAAAAGAAGTTAATAATGATGATTTAAGTTTTATGATGAAATCATTTAATCAAAAAATTGGATAAAAAATGAGCCAAAGCAAAACACTATTTGATAAAGTTTGGGACGCACACGTTGTGGAAACCGTTCCAGATGGACCTCAAGTGATTTATATAGACAAACATTTGATTCACGAAGTGACGAGTCCACAGGCTTTTGCGGAATTGGAAGCGAGAGGTTTGGAAGTTTTTCGTCCTAATCAAATTGTAGCAACTGCCGACCACAACGTTCCGACTTTGGGACAGGAATTGCCAATCATAGACGAATTATCGAGAACGCAAGTTCAGCAATTGACAGAAAATTGCGACAAAAATAACATCGAGTTGTACGGACTTGGTCATCAATATCAAGGCATTGTTCACATCATCGCACCAGAATTGGGAATCACACAACCTGGAATGAGCATTGTTTGCGGTGACAGTCATACTTCCACGCACGGCGCTTTTGGCGCGATTGCTTTTGGAATTGGGACAAGTCAAGTTGCGCAGGTTTTTGCGAGCCAATGTCTGTTAATGAACAAACCAAAATCGATGCGGGTTTCGGTGAATGGAAAATTAAATAAAGATGTTCAGGCGAAAGATGTGATTCTATATATTATTTCGAAAGTCGGAACTGATTCTGGAACGGGATATTTCTGTGAATATGCAGGGAACGTGTTCGAAGAAATGTCGATGGAAGGCAGAATGACCGTCTGCAATATGAGTATCGAAATGGGAGCGCGAGGCGGAATGATTGCGCCGGATGAAACCACTTTCAACTATGTAAAAGACAAAACCTTCGCACCAAAAGGTGAGGAATGGACAGAGAAAGTAGAATACTGGAAAACATTGAAATCAGATTCTGACGCTGTTTTCGATAAGGAATTTGAATTCTCAGCAGAAGATATCCAACCGATGATAACTTACGGAACCAATCCCGGAATGGGAATTTCCATCGATTCAAAAATTCCGACGGCCCAAAACGAATCCGAGGAAAAAGCTTTGAAATATATGGGATTGGAATCTGGACAATCAACATCGGATATCAAAGTGAATTATGTTTTTATCGGAAGCTGTACCAATGCGAGAATTGAAGATTTCCGTTCTGCTGCGAATTACGTTAAAGGAAAACATAAAGCGGAAAATATTGTGGCTTGGCTGGTTCCGGGTTCACAAAAAGTAGCAAAACAGATTTATGATGAAGGATTAGATAAAGTCTTTAATGATGCAGGTTTTCAAATCCGTCAGCCGGGATGTTCAGCTTGTCTGGCAATGAATGACGATAAAATTCCCGAAGGTGAATATTGTGTTTCCACTTCCAATAGAAACTTCGAAGGCCGACAAGGGCAAGGCGCAAGAACGCTTTTGGCAAGTCCGTTAACCGCCGCAAAAGTGGCTGTGGAAGGTAGAATTCCTGCCTTTGAAAATTTGAATTAATGACAAACTGGAATTTTAAAAATTGAATTTAAAATCTTGAACATCTAATTAAACGTATGCAAAAATTAGTTTTAATAAAATCTCAGGCCGTTCCGTTGCCGAGCGAAAATATAGATACAGACCAGATTATTCCGGCGCGTTTCCTCAAAAGCATCAGCAAAGAAGGTTTCGGAGAAAATCTTTTCAGAGACTGGCGGTACAATGTTCACACGAATGAACCAAATCCAGATTTCGTTTTAAATAATTCAAAATATTCCGGCGAAATTCTGGTTGCAGGAAACAATTTCGGATGCGGAAGCAGCAGAGAACACGCCGCCTGGTCGCTAACAGATTATGGATTCAAGGTGGTGGTGTCAAGTTATTTTGCTGATATTTTTAAAGGTAATGCGCTTAACAACGGACTTCTTCCAGTGAAAGTTTCTGAGGATTATCTCAAAGATTTATTAGAGACCATTACTCAAGATCCTGTAACCCAAATTACTGTAGATGTAGAAAAACAGACTATTTCTTTCAATAATAAAACAGAAAGTTTTGAATTGGATTCTTACAAAAAAATATGCCTGATGAACGGCTACGACGATATTGATTTTTTAATAAGTAAAAAAGACGCTATAAAAGCATTTGAACAAAAAACACAGAAAGTATATGCGCAAAACTTATAAAATAGCCGTTTTAGCAGGAGACGGAATCGGTCCGGAGGTTACCAATGAAAGCGTGAAAATCTTGAAAGTAATTGGTGATGCTTTTCAATATAATTTCCAATTCGACTATGGATCGATGGGAGCAGAAGCAATTTATGAAACTGGAAATCCTTTGCCGGATGAGACTTTGGAATTATGCAGAAATTCTGATGCGGTTTTATTCGGAGCAATCGGCGACCCTGCTTTTGATAATAATCCTGATGCAAAAGTCCGTCCGGAGCAAGGTTTGTTAAAATTGAGAAAAGAATTGGGATTGTTTGCCAACATTAGACCAATCAAAACTTACGCTTCATTAATCAAAAAAAGTCCGCTGAAAAGAGAAATCGTCGAAGGAACAGATATTCAAATTTACCGTGAGTTGATTAGCGGCATCTATTTTGGGGAAAAATTCACGGAAGAAAATGGCGAATATGCTTATGACCTTTGCAAATATTCCAGAGAAGAGATTGTGGGAATTGCGCATTTGGCGTTTCAAGATGCACAGAAGAGAAGAAAAAAACTGACATTAATAGACAAAGCCAACGTTCTCGATACTTCCAGACTTTGGAGAAAAATCGTAAAAGAAATTGCGCCTCAATATCCGGATGTTGAATTAGATTTTATGTTTGTAGATAATGCTGCGATGCAAATGATTCTTAACCCAAAACAATTTGATGTGATTTTGACAGAGAATATGTTTGGTGATATTATCTCGGATGAAGCTAGCGTGATTGGTGGTTCCATCGGATTGTTGCCATCAGCTTCTATTGGCGAAGATAATGGACTTTTCGAACCGATTCACGGGTCTTATCCTCAGGCTAAAGGAAAAGGAATTGCCAATCCGATTGCTTCAATCTTGAGTGCGGCAATGTTGTTGGATTATTTGGAACTGACTCAAGCAGCAGATAAATTGAGAAAAAGCGTAGAGCACGCTATAGAAAGCAAGTTTGTAACAGTAGATCTGAATACAGAACAACATTATTCAACTTCCGAAGTTGGTGATTTTATTGCCGATTATATTAAGTTTTCAGAAAGGTCGTATTATAATTTCGAAAATATTCAGTTGGGCAAATCAACGATTGTTTGATGATATGAAGTCTGTAAAAAAAGAGCCGAAGAAATTCGGCTCTTTTGAAAAATGTAAAGTTATATCAGGATATGATTGGTTTTTAATCTTTTCTACCTTGCGAATCCATCTCGTCAGACATTCCTTTTTCCGGTCTGTAGGCTTCGCTTCTGTTATCTGTGAAATACAAATCGTTTTTAGCTTTTGCGATGATTCTTGCTCTTGTAGATTCTGAGATGGGATATTCTTTATGGGTGTCGGGATATTTTTCTGCAAGATATCCTCTTGTTTTTTCTTCCACATCTATTGCGCCGTTGTCGTCTAGAATTGCCTTTGCGGCATTGGCATCCTCTTCTGTTTCTGTGTAAACTGTAATGGTGTTACTGTCGATACTTGCGTATTCGTAACGATCAGTTTCTATCTCATTGCGGTCAAAAAGCCAATCGAAGAAACTTTGTTCTTTCGGAGTGTCTATTTTTTCTAAAGCTTCTATTTCTGAGTTGGTCAGCGAATAATCATATAATCCTGCTTCTTCCAATTTTGTAATGACATTTCTGCTTTCTGTTTCGTTGGGGAAAATCCCGATAATCGTGTAAGACATAATAATATTTTTTTTGGTGTTAAATCTATTTGTCTTCACTTAAACAAAAATTGTGGCAGAACGAAGAAATGAAGGAATTTTAACAAATTTTTAATAATTATAAATTTATATGATTTAATAATTGAAAGCATGCAAAAGCCTTCCAAACAATCAGAAGGCTCGTATTAAATCCTAGAAATCATTATGGGAAAAATGATTCAGTTGTAAATTTAACTAATTTTAAAACCCAAACCGTCGGGCTCATCTGCAATCCAATTTTCGTGAAGATGATGTCTTCTGTTGTTGGTGAAAAAGAGATTGTTTTTTGCTTTGGCGATGATTTTTGCATTTTTGCTTTCAGAAATCACATATTCCCGAGGAGAAACGGAGTAATTTTCAGTCATATAATCCTGAGTTTTTTCTTCAACATTCACTGCGCCATTGTTGTCTAGGATATCTCTCACGATGTGTGCATCCTGTTCTGTTTTCAGGTGAACGGTTATCGTGTTGTGGTCGATACTTGCATATTCGAAACGGGCTCTGTCGAGATGGTTGTCGTCAAATAACCAATTCCAAAACCCATTTTTCTTCTCAATGTCTACATTTTGTAAAATTTCTTCGTCAGAATGAGAAAGATTGTAGTCATTGTAACCTGCGTTTTCCAATTTTAAAAGGACTTTGTCAGCTTCCATCTGAGTGGAAAAAAGCCCTACAACAATATATGACATAGCTGTAAATTTTTTTTGGTGAAACGAATTTAAAGAACACGGAAAAATCAAATTTTATCTTCTGATTTCGATATTAAATATACATTAATTTTATTAAATAAATAAGCCTTTCGAAATAAATTGAAAGGCTTATTGTGTTTTTCGTAAAAAATTACTTTTCTGTATTGTCTGTTTTTCCGTCTTTGTTGATTTTGGAACCTTTGTCTATATCTTGTTTATCAATATCGGGCGGATTCTTTTTATCAGATGCGGCAGGAATATTTTTAAAATCTTCATTCTGCTTTTTATTCTCAGCAGAATTGTTGTTTTCGGTTTTTTTATCAGGATTCATAACGTTAATTTTTATAATTCGGTGGAAGAAAACGTATTTGTTTTGTCTTCTATCGAATAATGCAAGGCTTTTGCCAAAACAAAAATTTCGTTAAGATTTTCTTTCAGTTGTTTTTTGCTTTCCTGTTTCAGTTGTTCCTGGTTCACGCTTTTTGCCATATTTTTTTTGGCAGATTCCATAATGCCGTTGATGTCTTTCTGACTGAATCTGTTAATCGCGTAATCGTCCATAAAATGAATCTTTACATCCGGAAAAATCTTGATTTCTGGCTGAGGTAATTCATTGATGATCACTTTTTTGCTAACGGTATCTACATCGATTTTCATTCTCTTCAAATCGTAAGAAACCTGAGCTTTTGCAGTCGTGTAAAGAACCATTTCTCTTGGCAGAATATCGAATCCTGCAACTGTAGCAGCTGAACTTTTATGCGTTTGAAAACTGGAAAAATCCTGCTCCAAAACTACCATTTTGTTCATTTTCTGGATTTGATTCGTAATCAGATAATAATCCTGATTGACCAAAGCTGCTTCATCTTTTTTGTTGCAGCTTCTCCACGACAAGAAAACAAAAACCGTGAGAATAATCCCGAAAATAAAAGAAAGTAAACCTGTATATTTATTCATTGATTTAGAATTTGTCAGCAATGTTTAAACGTTGAATTGTTGCAGCCCGACTTGAGTGGAAATCCTTTTTTGTGGCTGGAAAAGCCAAGGCAAAAAGATTGGGAACGGAAGGCGGATAAAGCTGCCCAAATTATTATTTAAACAAACTTGAATTATCTTTTTTCAGAATGTTAAGCAAATCTCTTTCCAAATAGCCTGTTTCCGGCATTTCTGTGATTCTTCCGATTTCTTTGCCGTATTTTTTTACAATAATGGTTGGAACTCGGGTAATATTATAAAGTCCTTCTTCGCCTGATGGTGATTCTTTTTTCCGGTTAACGGCGATGATTTGCATTTTTCCGGTGTTGTATTTCAAAGCGTCCAAAATCTTAATTAATCTTGGAAATTCTCTGTGACTATCCTCGCACCAGCTTCCCACAAAAACTACCAGACTGTAAGAATTGAGTTTTTCTTTTCTTAGTTCGGTTAAACTCGTCTGGTCAATCTGATAACGATTGTACTCTTCGTCAAACCAAGTTTTGAAGGGTTCTTTTCGGAACTGATCAAGCGTCTGCGTTCCAAGTAACATTTTACCGTCATTTTTGGATTCTACTTCACGATTTACAATCACTCTTTCAGCACAGGAATTAATGCTTGTCAATGCGATGATTCCTAATAAAATCGAAATTTTTTTCATCCTGAGTTTTTTATTTTAATAATGAAGCAATGTCCGCTGCAGAATAATATTTGTTCTTCAAAACCTTGTTGTCTGCAACTCTGTGAACATTGTATTTGTCGCCAGACTTTTCGTAATAAGCATCGGTTCCTTTGTCTTTGTAAAATTCTACAGTTTCCTGAGCCTGAACTTCGTTGTCACAAGCTTTTGACATATTAGAGCGCTGTACTTCATTGAATAATTCCACGAATTTTTCTCCCAAACCAAATTCCAAAACAGCACCGCTCAAAACATACTGCAAATCGCAAAGTGCATCCGCAACTTCCACCAGATCATTATCTTCGATGGCTTTTTTCAACTCGTCCAATTCTTCTTGTAAAAGGCTGACTCTTAAAGCTGCACGTTCTTTTGAAGGAATCTGAGGCGTGTCAAGGATTGGTGCGTTGAAGGTTTTGTGAAATTTGGCTACCTGATTCAGGCTATCTAATTTTTCCATTGTTTTTCTAAAATTTTAACAAATATAAAAAATGCCGTCCAAGGAGACAGCATTTATAAAATTAAAATGTTTTTTGAGTTTCGCTTTCTTTTATTTTAAGCGCTCCAAAATACCTTTTCGTTTTACGATATTTTTATAATCCCATTGTATTTCTCTTGATTTTTCCAGCCAACGTTCTAAATCTTCTTTATTAATTTCATTCCAATCATTATAAAAAACCGAAGCATCCTGAAATTTTTCGCCTTCTACATTTAGTTGCGCTTCATCAAAAGATTTTCCGCTCCAGAACATCAGCCGGATTCCTTTTTTCTGTTTGCTGTAACCAACAATCGGATTTCCATCAAGAAACCAAACAGGATGAGCGTGCCAGATTTTGTTCTCAGCTTCTGGAAGATGTTTGCAGATTTCTCCAGAAAGAATATTCGCAATTTTTTCATCTTCAGGTTCGAGATTTTGATTGTATGAAATAATGTCCGGATTCATTATGTTTAAATTTAAAAACCCTCTCAAAGTTATAAATTTTGAAAGGGCTTAATTCTTATAATTGCTAAGTATTTAAAATTCTAATCGCAAATATCTCTTCCAATCACCAATCTCTGGATTTCAGAAGTTCCTTCGCCAATGGTACACAATTTAGAATCCCTGTAGAATTTCTCAACCGGGAAATCCTTTGTATAACCATAACCACCGAAAATCTGAACCGCATTATTCGAAATTCTTACGCAAGCCTCGGAAGCGTACAATTTCGCCATTGCACCTTCACGTGTCATTTTTTGTTTGGCGTTTTTCAGGTCAGAAGCTCTTCTGATTAGCAATTCCGATGCATCAATTTCTGTTGCCATATCTGCCAACATAAAATTAACAGCTTGGAAACTAGATATTGATTTTCCGAACTGATGTCTTTCCTGAGCATATTTAAGCGCAGCTTTGTAAGCACCTCTAGCAATTCCTAAACTTAGTGCAGCAATAGAAATACGACCGCCGTCCAAAATTTTCATTGCTTGTTTGAAACCGCTCCCAACTTCTCCTAATCTGTGAGAATCCGGAACACGAACATTATCGAAAATCAATTCAGCAGTTTCAGAAGCACGCATTCCTAATTTGTTTTCTTTTTTACCAGAAGTGAAACCAGCCATTCCTTTTTCCAAAACAAAAGCTGTGGAATTATTCTTCGCACCTTTTTCTCCCGTTCTTGTCATTACAACAGCAATGTCTCCGGAAATAGCGTGAGTAATGAAGTTTTTTGCACCGTTGATAATCCAGTCGTCGCCATCTTTTACAGCAGTTGTGGACATTCCACCTGAGTCAGAACCAGTGTTGTGTTCTGTCAATCCCCAAGCGCCAATAACTTTACCAGAAGCTAACTGAGGAAGCCATTTTCTTCTTTGCTCTTCATTCCCGAATTCATAAATATGATTCGTACAAAGTGAATTGTGCGCAGCAACAGATAATCCGATAGAAGGGTCAACCTGCGAAATCTCGTCAAGAATCGTTACATATTCTTGATAACCGAGACCCGAACCGCCATATTCTTCAGGAATTACAATTCCCATAAAACCCAATTCTCCCAATTGGTGGAATAATTCTACTGGGAAAGTCTGGCTCTCGTCCCAATTCATAATATTTGGGCGTATATTTTTTTCGGCAAAATCTTTGGCCGTTTCGGCTATCATTTTTAAGTTATCCATTGTGTCGGAATTCATATTTTTATCTTTGCTGCCAAATATAGAAAAATTAGGCTAAGGACAATTTTTTTTTAAAATTTGTTTTTTCTTCTGTAAGAATCAAGGTTTTCATTATTTTAGCATAGAAATTTTCATCAATGAATCCAAAACTGAAAACCCTGTTTTTCTTTCTCATCGGAGCATTTGCCGGAATCTCGGTAATGTATTTGATTTCGAATTATAAAATCGAGAAGAGAAATAAAATCTCGACGGAAGCTGGAAGTCAGAAGCTTGATGTTGTTCAATATGAGACTAAATTCGATACCGAAAAACCTTCTGAAGGAAGTTCAATAGAAGAGTTGACGAATGAAACAAAAGTTATTTCTTTCGTGAAGTCAAATCATAAATTGCCGGATTATTATATCACAAAATCTGAAGCGAAAAGTCAAGGATGGAATCCTTCAAAAGGAAATCTTTGTGACGTTTTGCCGGGAAAAGCCATTGGCGGCGATAAATTCAGTAACCGTGAAAAGCAATTACCGAAAGGCGAACAATATTACGAAGCCGACGTCAATTATAATTGCGGAAACCGAAATGCAGACCGAATTGTCTTTACAAAAAATGGTGATGTCTGGATAACGAAAAATCATTATAAATCGTTTGAGAAACAATAATTAGAAAAAATGAAAGAAATATATATAGATTTCGTCGACATTGGCGATTATGAAGATTTTTACGAACAACTGAAATCAAAATTAGAATTACCAGAATATTTCGGAGATAATCTGGATGCACTCTCGGACATGATTTCCGGCGAATTGGAAATGCCACTTCATATCGAATTTGTGAATATGAGTGTTGACCAACTAGAACTTTTCGAAGACCTTTTGACAACTTTGGAAGATTTGGAAGATGAGGTGGAAGATTTTAGTTTCAGCTATTATCTTGAACAGTACGAAGATGAAGAGTAATATCAGAAAAGCGACTCAGGAAGATTTGATTCAGCTTTCACAATTATTTGATGAATATAGAGTGTTCTATCACAAAACATCTGATTTAGCTGGAGCGCAACAATTTTTATCAGAAAGATTAGAGAGAAAAGATTCTGAAATATTTGTTGCTGAAGATGAAGAAAAATTGGTTGGATTTGTTCAATTATATCCATTATTTTCATCAACAAGAATGAAACGTTATTGGTTGTTGAATGACCTTTACGTTAATTCAAATGCTCGTGGTAAAGGTTTTTCTAAAGCTTTAATAGAAGAAGCAAAAGAACTTTGCAGAACATCCAATTCTTGCGGAATGTACTTAGAAACAAGCAAAGAGAATATGATTGGAAATCAATTGTATCCAAGTGCAGGTTTCAAAAAATATGATGAGGTTAATTTTTATGAGTGGACGATAGAATTATAAATTTAAATGTTAGTTTGCATCACTTTTATTCTTGAATGTAATGAATGTATCTGCAATGAAATCAACAATTGATTTAGTATAATATATTTTCATAATTTATTTTTTATATCTTTAGAAGAAAAACTATGAAAAAACTATTTAACCTACTGTTTTTAGCATTTGTGCATTTTGCATTCTCACAAAATATAAATTTTACGGATACTAATTTTAAAAGCTTCTTATTAGAATCTAATTCAACTAATGGATTTGTACGTGATCTCAACAATAATTCTATAAAGTTAGATCAAAATAATGATGGCGAAATCCAGATTTCTGAAGCAGAGAATGTATCTCTTATAAGTTTCAATGGGAGATTTGGTAGTTTTAATTATACTGTTTATTATTTTTGGGGTCATTATGATAATCCTTTAACAATAAAAGATATTTATTCGCTAGGAGGACTTAATAATTTTAAGAATTTGAAAGTTTTAGACTGCGCCTATGCCAAAATAACAACAATAGATTTTACCAATCTCAGCAAATTAGAACAAGTGATTTGTAAAAAAAACCAGATTAATTCTTTTACTAATTTTCAATTTGTAAAATCACTGCGTGCATTAGATTCTTCTTATAATTTTTTGGAAACATTAGACTTATCTCAATCTTCTGTGAATCTGCCCGACAGAGCTTACGTTTTGTTCAGATTTAATGATAATAACTTTAAAAGTCTAAATCTTCAAAATGGTAAAAATACGAGTTGGTGTATCCTGGCTGACTGGATGTTTTGTCCGTTTTCTAGTGAGGCTGGAAATATGTTTAGCACTTGTTGTTATCCACCCAAAATTGAAAACAATCCCAATCTTACGGATTTGAAAATCAATTGTTATGACTTCGGATATCCGGGTTTTGCAGTAACCAACTGCGAGGTTCAGAGCACAGAAGAGATTGCTAATCTGAATGATAAAATTAAAGTATCTCAAAATAAGTCAAATGGTATCCTTACCATTATGAGCCCTTTAAAAATTGACAGCTATACAATTCTTGATATGTCTGGAAGAGTTTTGAAAAGCGAAAAGACAGATAATAAAAATATTGATATTTCTTATTTTAATAAAGGTGTTTACATCATTAAAGTTGAAACTAAAGAAGGTATAGCCAACTTAAAATTTATCAAAAATTAAAATTCGACTAAACGAAGTTGCGAACTATGACAGAATTCGAAAAATATATACTGCGTTATTTGGATTTGGTTCCTTCTGAACAATGGATTGAAGAAATGAAAATTGCTTCAGACGAAACTTTACAAATCTATGAATCTCTTTCCGAGGAGCAAGGTAATTATGCTTATGCAGAAGGAAAATGGAGTTTGAAAACGCTTTTGCAGCATCTCATCGATACAGAAAAAGTCTTTGCTTACCGAGCTTTGAGGTTTTCCAGAAAAGACCAGTCTTTGGTTTCGGGATTTGATGAAGAAGCTTGGGCAGACAATTCTTATGCAGACAGCCGAACGTTGAAAAGTCTGATTAAAGAATTTAAATTGACCAGAAAATTATCTATCAAATTCTTTAAAAATCTTCCGGAAGAAGCATATCAACTTTCCGGAAAAGTGAATGGAAATGACATCAAAGTGGAAACCATAGGGAAATTAACAGTTGGTCACAACATTCATCATTTGAATATTATTAAGGAAAGGTATTTGCCAAATTTATAATGAATTTCTCAGAAGAAATATTAAATACTGCATTGGAGATGTCAATGGAATTCGGGGAGAATTGGTTGAAGCCAATTAACGAAAGACTTCATAAAAAGTATCCCGATATTTCTTCTGAGGATTTAGATAAATTAAATTCTATTTGCAAAAAGGTTAATCAATTTGCCAATAATTATGTTTACAAAGACGGTTCGGTCATCAATGGAGAAATCGAATTTGTAAATTTTAATCAATTCAAAAAAGATATTTTGTTAAAATACAGTTGGATAACAGAAAATAACTTGAGCCATTTATACAGTCAAAGTTGCTATTACGCAAGGAAATAACTTCTTATTTCTTCCTTGTCAAATACTTTCTCCCAGGAATAAAAAGCAACAAAGCACCAATCACAAAAAGACAAAGTCTGGAAAGAAAATCACCACTTTTGGTGTAGAACGTTTCTTTGTCAATCAGATTGACTTTTGCTGTCAAAGCGCCTTTTGCACCATAAGGTAAATCATCCACGATATCGCCTCGGGAATTGATGTGTGCGCTTGTTCCGCTGTTGGCAGCTCTTGCAATTTCTCGTCTTGTTTCTATCGCTCTTAGTTTAGCGTAATCTAGCAATTGTTTGTGACCTTGAGAATATCCCCACCAAGAATCGTTGGTTACGATTGTAAGAAGATTAGCACCTTTTTTGACATAACCGGTCACGAATTCTCCATAGATACTTTCATAGCAAATGATTGGCGCGATCACAGATTTATTGTAAGGATTGGCGAAAACTTTTCTTTCTGTAGAAATTCCAAGAGAACGTGTTGTTCCACCTAAATCCAACATCACGTTTCCTAAGATTGGTTTGAAGAAATTGATGTAAGGAAAAATCTCAACGCCGGGAACTAGCATTGCTTTGTGGTAAACTTCCGGTTGTTGATTTGGGATAATTTGGATTGCGGAATTATATTCATCAACCCAAATCCCTTGTCTGTCGAGATAACTTGCTGTTGATGGCTTTTCTTCGTCTTCTTTGTAAACATAATAACTGGAAATTCCACCTGAAAAGACAGATTTCGGATGTTGGGAAAGAAATGTTTTGATATTATTGATTAGCAAACTGTTGCTGAAACCTCTTTCGCTAATAGAACCTGGACCAGGCAATGATGTTTCGGGCGAAAGGTATAAATCGATTTTTGATTTTTTATCGCTCTGTAAAACTGAATTTTCTGAAGCCAATTTCAACAAATCATTTTCAATTGTCAAACTGTCTTTCTGATATTTTTCATTGTAAGGGTCAAGCGCTGGCTGAAGCATCGTCACATTGATTGTTCCAACAGTTTTAGGTGAATAATTATAATATTTAACCAAAGAAATTATCATCGGCAAAATAATAAAACCAAGAGACATTGAAACATTTTTAATCAATGATTTTCTCTTTCTTCCAGCTTCCCAAATTCTTATCGTGTAAAAAACTAAAACATTACAAACCAAAATCCAAAAACTTCCTCCTGTTGCACCTAAAGTATCATACCATTGGATAAACTGATGATAATCTGCAAACACATTTCCGAGATTCAGCCAAGGCCAAGTGAATTCCCAAACGAGATGAAGCTTTTCAAAACACATCCAAATCGCTACAAAAAATACCAATCCAAAATAAGTTCCTTGACTTTTCTTGTAAAAATGATAAGCCAAGAAAACCAAAGCCATAAAAAATGAGTTTGTCAAAACAGGAAACAGAACTGCCAACAGAGATTTGCTTCCATCCGGCAATTGTGAATTGTAAAGCCAGCCTGTCGTCACCCAATTCCAAATCAAAAAAGTAAGATAGGAGAAACAAAAAACTGCCAAGCTTTTCTTCTTGATATTACTGAACTTTGTAATGTTATGTTCTGCCATCAAAAGCGGAACCCAAGCAAAAAATATAAAAAACGGAATCCCATAAGTCGGCCAGCAAATGGCTAACAAAACTCCGGAAATCAAAGCTAGTAAAAGGTTTTTCATAATACGTTGTTTTTTGAACGCAAAGCGCGCAAAGTTTTATAACAATTATTGTGATTATTTTAAAGTTCGCAAAGCTGTTAGCACTTAGCAAAGAATCTTTTATGAACAAGCGTCTTTGTGAATCTTATATTTATTTTTATTAAAAATCTTAGTGGATTTTGTGTTCAAAAAGATTTAATTACGAAAACATCTTCTTTCTCAGAAAATAAAATCCTGTACCTAAAGCACCCAGAATTCCCAAAGGTAAAAGCAAATTAATCCATTGCCAGTCAGATTTTTCTGCATCAATTCTTTGTCTGTCGAGTAATCTCACTTCAATTGTCCTGTCTCTGAGTTCCATGATGTTGCTGTCGTCTAGCAGATAATCCAAAGCATTTCTCAAAAATTGTGCGTTGCCGTAATGTTCTTTGGTCAGCAAATCTTCTCCCAAAGGAAGAGGTTGTCCTTTCCAGATTTGATTTCTGGCAATATCACCGTCAGCAATTACAAGCATTTTATTCTCAGGACTTTGAGCTTTGAATCCAGGATAAGAATTTTTCTCACTTCTCGTAGCATAAGCGGATTTAAATTTTCCTTCCAGAGCCACCGCAAAAATCTTCGGTGGGGTAGGACGTTCCATTTCTCCGATGCTGTCTGTTCTTACAATTTCAGAAAGTGCAACATAATTCGGAACAGTTTTGCTCGTTGTTCTTTCGCTGGATTCGAAAAGAACTTTGGTTTTGATATTAGGTCTTCCCAATGTATCAATCGAAGTTGGAAATTCGAATTTTACAGGGTTGATGTTCTTCGTAATCGGATTTTTAGTTTCTGCGATTCCTAAAGGGAAATAAGGCCAAAGGAAACTGCTATATTGTGGATTACCGGCAACTTCACCCGAAACAATTCTTACCAACGCTGATTTTTTCATATCCTTGGTGAGAGCGGGATTGATTCGCAGTCCATAATTGAACATAAAATCTGTTAGGTTAAGGTCAATGGGATAAGCCATAATTTTCTTGGCTTGGAAAAGTGTATCCATTTCAGCATTAACTGCATCAATCATCCAAAGTGTTTTTCCGCCATTCATAATATATTGGTCGAGAATCACTTTTTCGGTATCAGTAAATGCTTTTCTGGGTTTTGCGATAACAACGGCATCCATTTGTTTTAGTTTTGGAACATCGGCTAGAGATAATTCGGTTTTGTTTTCCGGAATGATTGGCCCAATATTGTAATTCTCCATTGCCAAATCCAAAAATCCACGAAATTCATCCGGACCTAATTCTTGTTGATTAACCAAGAAACCAATATTCTTCGCCGTTTCTTCCGTCATTCCTTTGATTGTGGAGGCGAAATTATATTCTAGGTTTTCAATTGATTTGCTTAATTGTGTTGCAGCATCAATTCCCGATTGTTGAACGATCAAAGGAACCGAGGTTCCGTAACCGTTATACTTGATTGCAGCATAAGGAAACATCACGATTTCCGAGATTTTTCCGTCTTTCATATCCGGAAGAATCGAAGGCTGCATTCCCATTCCTTTCAACGTATCCTGCGGAATTTTCTCAGCGATTGGGTCACGGAATTTGTAATCGATTTTCGGATTGATTTTTCGGAACTCGTCCAGCATAAATTTGGTTTCGTTCGAAAGTTGCTTGAAAGAAGCAGGAAAATCGCCTTCAAGATAAACTTCAATCGTCATCGGTTTTTTTACATTTTCCAAAACCTTGATGGTGGAATCAGAAAGTGTGTAGCGTTTTTCCGCCGTCAAATCGAAACGTTTATAAATGATTCCGCTCATCCCGATAATCAGGAGAGCATTGATAATGATAAGTGTGATTTTATTTTTTTTATTCATTATTTTTTTTAAAACTAAAATTTGTTGAGAGGTTTTTTAATCCAAGATTTTCAATATAATATAATGATTGTTTGGAAAATAAAAATGGGGAAAATTCATCTCTTCGAATTACTTTTAATTCGATTGATGAATTGATACTGTAAAATATAAATCTGTCACGAAGAGTAATGGAAATTGTAAAATCATCAATAAATCTAACATCTAAAATTGGGTAATTTTTTGAATGGTCGTAATTCGTTTGTATTATTTTTATATTTGATTTTGATTCATTCAATTCATCAATGTAAATTTTAAGATTAGAAAAACTTCCATATTTTAGGTATGCTATTTTTTTTCCATCTGGACTAATAGTAAAATAATTTAAAGTTACATCCTCAATATCTTTTGAATAAATGATTTTTGGAGTTTCAATGTTCGAAATATCAAAAATTCTTAAACCATCAACACCATAGGTTGGATTTTCTCCAAGAAATCCAAATATTTTTTTTTCTTTATTAATAGAAAAATATCTGTAGTATTCAAAAGAATATTCCTCGCCTAGATTTTCATCTGTTGATAATTTTTGTTCTTGAAGATTATAATCATTACCAAAATAATTTAGAAAAACATCATAACCTCCATAATATGAAATGATTTTATCTTGATAAAATTGATAATTATCTCCTTCATCAAAATCATTTTTTCTGGTCAGATTTTCACTTACAACTTTACCTTTAAAATCAAAAATCTTAAAAGATTTGATAAAAGTCTCATAGTCATATTTTGGTTCACAATTTTTTATTTTGTAGAAATCACTTAAACATTCAAAAAATATTAAACCTTGTGAGAAATCTATAAAGAAAGAATATATTTCATTCAATATGTGAAATTTTCTTTCGGTATTGTCATTTAGCTCATAGATAAATTTTGAATATTCAGGATTGTAATTTTTGTAAAGTGAAAGTTCGTTCGCCTTATTTTCCGAAAAATAAAGCATATCTAATTTTATTTCCTGCGATATATTTCCATTAAGTTCTTTGATTTCAATAAAAAGGCTACAATCCTTCCCGCATTTTAATAAAGCGAGTCTTGCATTATCTTCATCAATATAAATACTTAAAATTAAATCCTTGTAGTTTTCTTCCATTTTCAAAATTTTTATAGAAATGAGATGTTGAATCTTTATTCTTGTTTCTTGAATCTTTCCTTACTTCTTTTTCCAAACGAACCAGCTTGCTAATCCCAATCCCAAAAATATCACGAAAAGAAAATAACAAACATCTCTTGTATCTACCTGACCTCTTGTGAATGCCAGAAAATGCTGATAAAATCCAATATTCTGTAAAATATAATCTGCGCCTCCCATTAATTTGTAACTCGCCAATTGCTCAATCCCAAAATAGAGAATGAAACAAAGGAAAACTCCCAATAAATAAGCCATAATTTGATTCGATGACAAGGAAGATGCTAAAATCCCGACTGCAGAAAAAGCAGCAATCAGAATTGTCAAACCGATATAACTTCCGAAAGTCATAATTCCATCGATATTGCCTTCCGGAACACCCAAAACATAAACTGTGTAATAATAAACGAGCGACGGCAACAAACATAAAACGCCGACCAACCAAACAGAAAGGAATTTTCCACCAACAATTTCGGTGATTTTTATTGGTTGCGAAAACAGCCAAAAAAGCGTTCCCGATTGTTCTTCCTCCGCCAAAGTTCTCATACTGATGGCCGGAATGATGAACATAAAAAGCCAAGGCGAAAGCACAAAAAAACTTTGTAAAGTGGCGCTTCCAATCTCGAAAATGTTGAAATTGTTCTCGAAGAAGAATAGGAATAATGCGGAGATGATACTGAAAGCGGCGATGATAAGCCACGCACTCCAGTTTCCGAAAAAAATCCAAAGTTCTTTTTTGAATATAGCAAGCATAGTTGATAATTAATAAATGATGATTGATTATTTTGTTTCGTCAGGCTGAGTCTTTCGAAGCCTTTAGTCTTTACTATTTGTTCTTTTATCTTTATTCTTGTTCACTAATTTTACAATCGAAGTTATTAGAATAATGATTCCAAAAAATCCAAGTAACAGTTGCCACCAATATTGTATAACGGAATATTTGAGAATTACTGTAAAAACGACAGCGAATAAAATAAAGGTTGCAATTTCGTTGAATTGTCGAAGCTTGATATTCGGAATTGAGAGTGTGTTTCCGTTGAGGTTTTTCAATTCCTTCACTCGTTTCCAACACCAGAAATGGTAGATCCCAAGTCCTACGAGAAATGTCAGTTTCAGATGAAACCAAGGTGTTTTCAGTAACCCGGGATTCAGATAGATCATCGTCAATCCGCTTAATAACATCAGAATTCCGGCAGGAACAGTAATGATATTCCAAAGTCTGACTGCCATAAAACTGTATTGATTTCTGAGAATCTGTTGTTTCACTTCATCAAATTCATCTGTATCTTTATAATATACAAACAATCTCACGAGATAGAAAATCCCGGCAAAATAACTTACCATAAAAATAATATGAATTGCCTTGATAATCGTGTAAAGCATCTACGGATTTTTTGCAAAGATAATCTAATGTCTAAAATTAAAAGGCATTTATCAATTCTAATTTAGAATGTTAAAAATGCTGAATCCTTAGCATATTTGGATTTTTATTGCTTTTTTTGTGAAAATTTAAAAAAAAAGTTTATATGAAAAGAATTTTACAGCTGTTTTTAACGGTTTTTGTTTTTGTTCTTTTTTCTGCGCAGGCAAGTTTAAGACCTATTGCGAAAGAAGTAAAGGATTTTCAAAACAAAAAAGTAGTATTTAAGAAAGTCAATCCATTTACTTTGGATAATACAAGTGGTAAACAAATGGTTTATCAGCAAGCTGCGCGAGATGCTCAGGTTCTGAAATTGGATAAGAAGCAATTATCAAATTTAGTAAGGGAAAAGCCAGTAGCATTGGAAATGGATTTTCCTTTTGAGGATAGACAACTTACCGTAGAAATGGTAAGAGTTGATCTTTATTCTCCAGAATTTAAAGCAGAAACAAACAAAAGACCAATTACCAATTATAAAAAAGGCGTTTTTTACAGAGGGATTATCAAAGGAGATAATACATCCGTTGTAGCATTTAGTTTTTTTGATAATGACGTAGTAGGTATCGCTTCTGCAAATAATATTGGAAATGTGACTTTAGGAAAAGCTGTGAACTCCGAAGACTTTGTTGTTTATAATGATCAGAAATTAACTGGAACAAACCCATTTATCTGTTCTGCCGACGAGTTAATGGAGAATGAAGCACAAAAAGTAAGATTTGACCCCAAAACTTCCAAAGCTCCACAGATGACAGATGCTTGTGTGAGAGTTTATTATGAGATTTGTTATAAACCCTTTCAACAAAACGGAAGCGATGTAACTAATACAATCAACTGGATATCAGCTGTTCATAATAATATCAATACATTATATGTTAATGATGGTGTTAAAATGTCTCTAAAAACAGTTTATGTTTGGGAGACAGCAGATCCTTATACAGGTAGTTATAGTGCAAACTTAGCTGCATTTAGATCCAACAGGACTACATTTGAAGGAGATCTTGCGCATCTTGTAAATTATCCTTCTACAACCAGTGTAGCTTATCTTAACTCTTTGTGTACAACCAATCGTTATGCATACTCAGGCATTAATATGACCTATAGCAATATTCCAACTTATTCTTGGACCGTTATGGCAATGACACATGAGATGGGCCATGCTTTAGGTTCTCCCCACACACACGCTTGTTCTTGGAATGGAGATGGAACCGCTATCGATGGATGTGCGCCGACTTACAGACCTGATCTTGCAGAAGGAGATTGTCCTATTGGACCTATTCCTACGGATGGAGGTACAATTATGAGTTATTGTCACTTGGTGTCAACTGGTATCAATTTCACAAAAGGTTTTGGCGAACAGCCAGGCGCTTTAATCAGACAAACAGTTGATTCCAAGGCTTGTTTGAGTGGAAATTGTGTGACGGCTTGTGCAACTACAGTTACTGGATTATCTATTCCTACTGTTGCTAAGACTACAGCTTCAGTTGTTATTACTGATGCCACTTCTGCTGAATGGAAATACCGAGTGAGTTTAATGGATGGAACAGTGGCTCAATCTGGTACTACTACAGAAAAAAGTTTTACATTAAGTGGTCTTGCACAAGGGACTTTTTATAAAATAGAAATCGGGACAGATTGCTCCCCCGCATATCAAAGATCTCAGATCATTTTGACAGACGATGACTGGTGTGGGAAAACAATAACTGATACTGGTGGTATTAATGGTAATTATTCTGATAGTGAAACTTGGAGTAAAACATTCTATCCTGAAAATGATAATGAAAAATTAAAAATAACTTTCCAAGAGTTTAATTTGGAAGATGGTTATGACTTCTTGACGGTTAGAAATGGTCCTTCTACAACTTCTCCTGTTTTTACAGGGGCTAGTAATATGACTGGTACAGCAATAAGAGGACCTTTTGAGTCTACCCATGCAACTGGGGCAATTACGTTAGTCTTCAGATCGGATACTATGGTTAATGAAGCTGGTTTTAAAGCATTATTAAACTGTTCAGTTTTAGGAACTGATGAATTCAATTCTCAAAAATCAATTTCGATATCTCCAAATCCGGTTAAAAATCAATTTAAAATTGATGGACAACAGAAAATCGAGAACGTGAAAGTTTTCGATCAATCGGGTAAATTGGTAAGAGAGTTTAATTCAGATTCTGTATCAAGAAACAGCTTCGATGTTTCAAAATTAAAGACAGGAACATACATTGTAACGATTAAATCTTCTAAAGAAACTGTTAGTAAGAAATTAATCAAAGAATAATATTCTTAAATCAAAATAAAAACCGGCGAATATTTGCCGGTTTTTTTATGTGAATTCTATGTAGATTTTCTCGCCTGCATTCATTCCGAAAAGAGTAGAGGCACCGTTCAGAACACTGCCTTTGTAAATGGTAATTTCTAACAAGTCTGCATCATTAAAAATGACAGAAGATTTTCCATGGAATTCCTGTTCTCTGCTCCAATCGGTTACAACATCTGTGTATTGTTCCATGATTTTTGACAAAACAATATTTCGGAATTTAACCGTGAAATCGTTATTGATAGAGGCGTGCTTTTCGAAAAATTTTCGGCTGATATTGGAAACCACATTTCCAAAATTATCAATATACATCACTTCACCAACAATCATTTTTTCAGTTTCGTTATAAATGGCTTTTGGAAAAGAAATGTCTTTTATCGTTTTGATTTTTCTTCCAATCACTTCAGGCAGACCACCTTTGTAAAGGTGCATAGCTGCAGGAACAAAAATATCTGTCGATGGAAAAGAAACCTTGTCATCAAATCGGTTATTCAGAGTGATTTCATAAATAGCTTCTGGTTTGATGTCAAAAAACATGAGGTTAATGATTCCATTATCCGCACAAATGAAATAATGGCCATCGATTTTGGTAATAATATTCTTCCTCGATTTATGATGAAAGCTGTCTACGGAAATGATGTGGATACTTCCTTCCGGGAAAAATTTATAGGCGTTTCTTACAATGTAAGCTGTCTGTAAAAGATTGTAAGCCGTTATGTTATGTGTGATATCAATCACTTTTACATCCTCGCTCCAGCTGAGTATTTTTCCCTTGATACTTGCAACCCGATGGTCTACAAGTCCGTAATCTGAAGTAAGCGTAATGACTGACATTTGATAAGATTTGTTGCAAATTTAATATAATTCAATTTTTAAAGGCGCATAAGATGTCAAATCTATTCATATATTTGTTAGACTAACCACTAATATTATTTATGTTCGAAATCAATTATGAACTACAAGATATCAACACCAAAACCTTTTATGGTGTTCAGAATCAAAATTTCAACCTTATAAAATCCAGCTTTCCAACGCTTAAAATCACGGGTCGTGATAATTTTATCTTTGCAATGGGAAACAGAGAAACTCTGGATGTTTTGAAGCAAAAACTCGATGATATTTCTGCTTACATTACCAAGCACAATTCTATAGAAATCAAACAATTGGAATCTCTTTTGAAATTAAAGGACGATTCTGAAAAACAATTGGTTTTTGATCAGGATATTATCGTAAAAGGCGTCAATGGAAAAGCCATCAAAGCGAAGACTACCAATCTGAAAAAATTGGTAAAAGCATCTGAGAAAAAAGATATGGTTTTTGCGATTGGTCCTGCCGGAACGGGGAAAACATATACTAGTGTTGCTTTGGCTGTAAAAGCATTGCGAGATAAAGAAGTTAAAAGAATTATTCTCACAAGACCTGCCGTAGAAGCTGGCGAAAGTCTTGGTTTCCTGCCTGGTGACCTAAAAGAAAAATTAGACCCGTATATGCAGCCACTGTACGATGCGCTTCGTGATATGATTCCACACGAGAAACTGGAAGGTTTTATGGAGAAAAGGATTATAGAAGTAGCACCTTTGGCTTTTATGAGAGGTAGAACTTTGGATGAGGCTTTTGTGATTTTGGATGAAGCCCAGAACACCACGCATTCTCAAATGAAAATGTTCTTAACCAGAATGGGAATGAATGCCAAATTCATTATCACAGGTGATCCAAGCCAAATTGATTTACCAAAAAATCAGCAGTCCGGACTTAAAGAATCTATGACTATTCTAAAAGATGTAGAAGAGATTGGTTTCGTGCATCTTACAGAAGAAGATGTGGTAAGGCATCCTGTTGTGAAGAAGATTATTATGGCTTATAATAATGTAGAAAGAAAATAAAAATTGATTTTTGGTATAAAACTTGGTTAAGGTTTTCTGGAAATTAAATTTTTAAAACTATGAAAAAGTTATTTTTAGCTGCGGCGATTGCTGTATTTGGTTTATCGCAAGCTCAAGAAGGATTTAAATTAGGTGCTCATATTGGAGCGCCAACTACAGGAAACTCACCATTCACTTTAGGATTAGACGCTGCTTATAGATGGAATATTGCAAAGGGGTTTGACCTTGGTGTTGCAACAGGATATTCTCATTATATAGGTAAAAGTTATGATTATCCAGGAGGATCAATAAAAGCTGATGATTTTGGTTTTATTCCTGTAGCAGTTTCAGGTAAATATTCATTTTCTGGTGCACCAATCGGAGTAGGACTTGACTTAGGATATGCAATATCTACGGCAGACAATGTTAATGGAGGTTTCTATGCAGTTCCAAAATTTATGTATAATATGCCAACAGGTGAACTATACATTGGTTATCAAAGTATTGCAGGAGACAACAGAAGATATTACGATGACCGCCCGGTTGTAGGCAAGGAATCTGTCGGTGCAGTAATCGTAGGATATAATTTTTATTTGAAATAAGAATAAGTATTTCACAAAATAGATTTAAAAACTCCAGTCTTTTTAGGCTGGAGTTTTTTATTTGTTTTGAATCTTAAAAAGTGCTGAATTACATTAATTATAGATTTTTTACATTTTATTTTGAAGTTTGGAAAAAAATATTAATTTAGCAATGTTTTAAGTTAAATTAACAATTAATAACATTTTTAAAATTACAACTATGAAAAAATTAATTTTAACAGCCGCAATTGCAATCTTTGGATTGTCCAATGCACAAACTTTTGGTTTAAAGGCTGGTGCCAATGTTTCAAGTGTTTCGAATTCGGAAGATAGTAAAGCTAAATTTGGATTTTACGCCGGAGCTTTTGTTAATGTTCCAATTGCAGAGATTTTCAGTCTTCAACCTGAAGTACTTTATAATAGTAAAGGAGTAAAATATGATGGAGCAGGTGACGGAAAATTAAATTTAGATTATATTTCAGTACCTGTAATGTTCCAATATAAAGCAACACCTCAGTTCTATCTAGAAGCTGGCCCAGAATTCAGTTTTGCGATTAGTGCAAAAGAAAAATGGGATGGTGGTTCAGAAGATGCAAAAGACTTTATAAACGGATTTGATTTAGGGATTGGTTTAGGAGCTGGATATAATTTCACTTCTAGTTTAGGTGCAAATGTAAGATATGTTGCCGGTGTTACAGATATTATCAAAGATAATGACGGAAGTGATACTTATAGAAACGGAGTTTTCCAATTTGGTTTAACTTACAAGTTTGGAAAATAATTTTATTTAAAATAAATAATTCAAACCACTCAAATCTGAGTGGTTTTTTTATGGAATTTTTATAACCGCAGATTTTTTGAGGTCATCAAAAAAACGTAATTTCGCAAGAAAGCAAATCCAATATAATGAGCAAATCAATAGAAGAGCTGAAAAGCCTTTCAACGCAGATCAGAAGAGATATTCTGAGAATGGTTCACGCTGTAAACAGTGGTCACCCGGGAGGATCTCTTGGTTGTACAGAATATTTTGTAGCACTTTACGGCGAAGTGATGAACTACAAACTACCTTTTACTATGGAAGGTAAGAACGAAGATTTATTTTTCCTTTCAAACGGACATATTTCTCCGGTGTTTTATAGCACACTGGCGAGATTTGGTTTTTTTCCGGTTGCAGAATTGGCAACGTTTAGAAAATTAAACTCAAGATTACAAGGTCACCCAACAACACACGAAGGGTTACCGGGAATCAGAGTGGCTTCAGGTTCTTTAGGTCAAGGTTTGTCAGTTGCTTTAGGAGCTGCTCAGGGTAAAAAATTAGACGGAGATAATTCTTTGGTTTACACACTTCACGGTGATGGTGAGTTGCAGGAAGGTCAAAACTGGGAAGCATTGATGTATGCATCTGCAAAAAAAGTAGATAACATCATTGCAACTATAGATTATAACGGGAGACAGATTGATGGAGATACAGATGATGTATTGTCTTTGGGAGATTTGAGAGGAAAATTAGAAGCTTTCGGATGGTTGGTTCTTGAAGAGAAAAACGGAAACGATCTGGAAGCAGTTATCGGAATCTTAAACAGAGCAAAAGCAGAAACTGGAAACGGAAAACCGGTTGCGATTCTTCTTCATACAGAGATGGGAAGTGGAGTGGATTTTATGGTGGGAAGTCACGCTTGGCACGGAAAAGCGCCTAATGATGAGCAGTTGGCAACAGCTTTCAAGCAACTATATTTAGAAGCACCAGCAGATTATTAATTATCAATGATAAATTATAATGGTGAATGATTCTTTTTCACGTAAAGTAAAATATACTAAAAATCATTTATCAACTATTATTTATCAATTATAATATTCATCCATCAATTATAATAAAATGAAATATACATATACAGAAAAAAAAGATACACGTTCCGGTTTTGGAGCAGGATTGGCAGAGTTAGCTGATACTAATCCAAATGTTGTGGCACTTTGCGCAGACCTAATTGGATCACTTAAAATGGAGAAATTCATAGAGAAAGCACCGGAAAGATTTTTCCAGACAGGTATTGCTGAGGCTAATATGATGGGCTTGGCTGCCGGTCTTACAATCAATGGTAAAATTCCTTTTGCCGGGACTTTTGCCAACTTTGCAACTTCTCGAGTTTACGACCAGATTCGTCAATCGATTGCTTATTCTAACAAGAATGTAAAAATTGCAGCTTCACACGCTGGAGTTACTTTGGGTGAAGATGGCGCAACACATCAGGTTTTGGAAGACATAGGGATGATGAAAATGTTACCGGGAATGACGGTAATCAATCCTTGCGATTATAACCAGACAAAAGCGGCAACTTTGGCTGCTGCTGCACACGAAGGTCCTGTTTATTTGAGATTCGGACGTCCTGTAGTGCCTGTTTTCATTCCTGAAGATATGCCTTTCGAGATTGGAAAAGGAATTCTTTTACAGGAAGGAACAGATGTAACGATTGTTGCAACCGGACATTTGGTTTGGGAATCTTTGTTAGCGGCAGATGAGTTGGAAAAAGAAGGTATTTCCGTAGAGATCATCAACATCCACACTATCAAACCTTTGGATGAAGAGATTATCTTGAAGTCTGTAGAGAAAACTGGTAAATTAGTTTCTGCAGAGGAACATAATTATCTTGGTGGACTTGGTGAATCTGTCGCTGGAATGTTGTCCAGAAGAAGACCAACGCCTCAGGAATTTGTAGCGGTTCACGATACTTTCGGGGAATCTGGAACACCTGCAGAATTGATGAAGAAGTATCAAATCGATGCAGAAGCTGTTGTAAAAGCAGTGAAAAAGATTATCGAAAGAACAAAATAATCTTAATGATTATATAAATCAAAACTCCACCAATTTTTTTGGTGGAGTTTTTTTTGTACTGTCCTTTATTGTTAAAATAAAGGTGATGAATCTCTCTCATCATTTTTGTTTTTATTAAAGTAAATATGACTTATTTGTGTTTTCAAAATCTTTAGCAATATTACGATGAAGATTTGTGCTTTAAAAGTAAAGTATTTAAGAATTTCTGAAATTATTCTATTATTAAATCCTTAATTTACAATTTAAAATATGTGATTTATAGATAATTAATTTTTTATGATTGAATACTATGTAATTATAATTGAATATGTTTAAATATTTTGTTTTGATGATTTTCGGTTCTAATTACAAGCTGTTATTCATTTAGAATCTTAATAAAATAACTTTTAACATTCATCCTTTCATTGGATTTTTTTACTTTTGAAGATGCTTCAGATTCCGGAACATAAAATCCCAATTATCGAAATCAAAACTGATTTTGATGTCCGGATTTTTATCAAAAGAGAAGACTTGATTCACCCAAAAATTTCCGGGAACAAATTCTGGAAACTCTTCTTCAATGTCAATCAATATATAGAATCAAAAACTAAGAATCCTTTACTGATTACTTTTGGCGGTGCTTATTCTAATCATATTGCATCGGTTTCTGTATTTGGGAAACAATTTAATATTCCTACGATTGGAATTATCAGAGGAAATGAATTAGAAGATAACTGGCAGGATAATCCAACACTTTCCGAAGCTTCACAAAATGGAATGAAATTCTTTTTCGTTACTCGAGAAGATTATCAGAATAAAGAAAAATTAACCGAACAATTTTACGAACAATACCCAAATTCACTCATTATTCAGGAAGGTGGAAGTAATGAAATGGCGGTTGAAGGTGTCCAATATATGTTGGGAAATGACACCAAAGATTTTGATTATCTTTGCACGGCAGTCGGAACTGGAGGAACAATTGCTGGGATTTCGAAGTTTGCAGATGAGAATCAGAAGGTTGTTGGAATCAAAGTTGTTAAGGATGATTCGTTGGAAAACTTGGTGAAGCAATGGAGTGGTAGAAGCAATTTTGAATTGATTGATGCTGAAGAAAATCGATATGGGAAAATATCGGATGAGAATATCCGTTTTATAAATTGGTTTTATGAAGAATATCAGATTCCGCTTGACCCAATCTATACTGGAAAGATGATGCAGAAGATTTTTGATTTGGCAGAGAAAGGTTTTTTTCCGAAAGGTTCAAAAGTTCTGACATTTCATACTGGTGGATTGCAGGGAATCAAAGGTGCAAATCTGTTTTTGAAAGGTAAAAATAGAGCGTTGATTGATTTTGAAAATTCGATTTTTTGACGAAAAGTGAATTGATGTAGAAACCCATAGCCCCGATAGTAACGGTTACCCCACAGCAAGCAATGGGAAAGGAAGTGGCGCGAGGAGTAATAGTGGATAGCGGGATTAAGCTCCTAAAAAATAAGAAGATAAATATTTTAAAATATTGAAAATGAGAAAATTGTTTGGGATTGGTTTGGTGTGTGTGCTGGGATTTGTGAAAGCGCAAACCTGGAAAACGGAAGACCAATATGTCCAAAAATTTGCACCTTATGCGGTGGAAGAAATGGAAAAGTATAAAATTCCGGCAAGTATCACGCTTGCTCAGGGACTTTTGGAAACCGGTGGCGGACAAAGCCGATTGGCACAGGAAGGGAAAAACCATTTCGGAATCAAATGTAAGGAAGACTGGACGGGAAAAACAATGAAACACACGGATGATGCGCCCAACGAATGTTTCCGGGTTTATGAAGACCCAAAGCAATCCTACGAAGACCATTCGGTTTTTTTAGCGACGAGAAAATATTACACCAAATTGTTTGACCTGAACCCGAAAGATTACAAAGCTTGGGCTCACGGTCTGAAAAAAGCGGGATATGCGACCAATCCGAGATATGCGTATATTTTGATTGATAAAATCGAGAAGTATAAACTTTATGAATTTGATAATACGACGAAAGATGAGGTTTATTATGCGATTTTGAAATTGTATCCGAATCTTAATAACGATGCGGTTTTTATGGCTCAGCTTGGTCAGGAAAAACAAAATGAAAAAGTTGCTCCACCAACTGTGAAAGTGCCTTATTCGCAAGGTTCGTACGCGAAAAAACAATCGGAAGTTTCTGATATTGTGGATGCCAATACGAAAACTGCGCTTCTGAAAAATATTCTTGTAAAAAATCATCCCAATGGCGATTTGAAGTTCTTTGTAATGCCTGTGGATGCATACATTTCTGATATTGCCAAAAAGTTTGGAATCAGTGAAAAACGTCTGATGAAGTATAACGAGTTGGAAGATTCTAAATTGGCGAAGAACGATATTATCTTTTTGGAAGGCAAAAACTCATCAGGAAACAAGGAAACTTACAAAGCTGGAATCGGCGAAACAATGCACGATATTGCTCAGAAATTTGGAATCAAATTGAAAAAACTCTATTCCAAAAACAGAATGGAAGCTGGTGAAGAACCAAGAGCCGGACAAGTGATTTATCTGCAAAGTAAAAAACCTAGAGCTTAGAAATTAGAAACTAGATGTTAGAATTTAGACTAACAACTATCAACCAATAACTATCAATTAATAAAATGTTATACCAAAGAAGTTCAGCGCTTTTTGAAGAAGCGTACAAATATATTCCGGGTGGTGTTAATTCGCCGGTTCGTGCTTTCAAATCTGTTGGAGGTGTTCCGATTTTTATGAAATCTGCAAAAGGGGCTTACCTTACAGATGAAGACGACAGAAATTACATCGATTATATCAATTCTTGGGGACCAGCGATTCTCGGTCACACACATCCTGAAGTTTTGGAAGCTCTAAAATTACAAGCTGAAAAAGGATTCTCTTTCGGAGCGCCGACAGAATTGGAAACTGAGATTGCAAAATTCATCGTGGAAAATGTTCCTAATGTTGACCAAATCAGAATGGTTTCTTCAGGAACCGAAGCTTGTATGAGTGCGATTCGTTTGGCGAGAGGCTACACGGAAAGAGAAAAAATCATCAAGTTTGAAGGTTGTTATCACGGACATTCGGATTCATTTCTGATTCAGGCGGGAAGTGGAATGGCGACTTTTGGAAGCCCAAATTCTCCCGGAGTTACTCAAGGAACAGCAAAAGATACATTACTTGCTGAATATAATAATATCGAACAAGTTGAAGACCTTTTCCGAAATAATCCTGAACAGATTGCGGCGATTATCGTAGAACCGATTGCAGGAAATATGGGCTGTATCTTGCCGGAGAATAACTTCCTGCAAAACCTTAGAAAAATCTGTGACGAGAACGGTGCATTATTGATTTTTGATGAGGTAATGACGGGATTTCGTTTGGCTTTTGGTGGAGCGCAAGAAGCTTTGGGCGTGAAAGCGGATTTGGTAACTTATGGAAAGGTTATTGGTGGCGGTTTGCCAGTGGGTGCTTTTGCCGGAAGAAACGAAATTATGAACTGGCTTTCTCCAAGAGGACGCGTTTATCAAGCTGGAACTTTGAGTGGAAATCCACTGGCAATGAGAGCCGGACTTAAAACGTTGCAACTGATAAAAGAAGATGCAGATTTCTATAAAAAATTAGATAAAACCACAGAAACCTTAGATTTCGAAATCGGGAAAATCCTGAATGAAAAAGGAATCCGACATAGAATCAACAGAAAGGGAAGTATGATGTCGATTTTCTTTGATGTGACTTCTGCAAGTAATTTTAATGAAGTGAATAACTCCAACATTGGTTTGTTCAACAATCTGTTTCATCAGGTTTTGGAACAAGGGATTTATCTTCCGCCAAGTGGTTATGAGACTTGGTTTATTTCTTCTGCGATTGGCGATACAGAGATTGATAAAACGCTGGAAGCTTTCAGGAAGTTTCAGTATTAGATAAAGAAAACCTTTCCAAATCGGAAAGGTTTTTTATTTATAAATTACTTTATGATTTAATTCAATTGGATTATTTTCTTGTAAAATATTATTTTGAAATTCTTTATTTTTCACAGAAATATCCACTGTTTTACCAGTCGGGTCGGTAAATGTAGCTGTTTTCCATCCTTTTGAATTGATGTTAAATGGGTCATTAAAATATGATTTTGCAAGTGCTTCATATTTTTTCCAATCAATTTTTATTGTTTTTGTACGTGCGTCAAATAGATTCCCGTCTTTTTTGACTTCTATCAAATTAAATGAATAATCATTGTTTGAATCTTGAATAGAAACAATCAATCCGGGTAAACCATTGAAAATATATGGACCATCTCCAAAAGGTAATTCTGTTGTAAACCAAGCAATCCAGTTTCTTCCTCCATAATTGGTTTCTGCTTTTTGAGATTTATATTTTCCAATTATTTTTTGTTCGGAAGTTATTTTCCAATTTAATATTTCCTCAATTGGAAGAAGATAATCTCTCTCCAAATAAGTTATTACTTTTTCAATTCTTTTTTGAGCAAGATTCTTTTTAACATAGAATTTGTTTTCAACGCCCATTTTAAATATTTCCTTTCCATTATTCAGCTTTAGTGAATCTGCTTCTTTTTCTACTGAATCTCTAAAAATTGAAACATTATTTTTTAAATCCAAAATCATATTCTCGGAATTAACATCATCTGGATTTTCTGAATTCAGTTTGTATTTTGTTTCGTAAATAAAACTAAATTTTTGTGAGAAGCAAAAGGTAGAAATTCCAAGAAAAAATATAATTAATTTCATTTGTGACGAGTGTTTGTTTAAAATTCATTCTAATACAAGGATAAACGAAGTTTTAATATTTATATTTTTTTTTAAGTGAAACAAAATTTTGTTTACCCACGTTGGTGTGAGTATCTTGTTCGTAATCGTAAAAATAGGACACGTAAGAGAAAAGATTGATAAAACGCTAGAAGTTTTTAGGAAGTTTCAGTATTAGTTAAAGAAAACCTTTCCGATTTTGGAAAGGTTTTTTGTTGCCTTTATTTTTATAGATATTTTGCCATTACATTTTATTACTTTTTGCTTAATTCCATAATTTTTGAAACTATTTTAGCATATTTTTCAGTTGATTCATCTTCAGTGATATAAATATTTTTAATATTCATTTTGTTATTAAAATCTAAATACCAAGAATAAGGGTCATTACTTATACCATATTTTTGTTTACCTAAAAATTCAACATTGGAATTTATGTTAGGTTTCAAATTTTTAATTATTGAATTCAGGAACTTAATTTGTTGTGAATTTTGTCCTATTAAAAGAAGATTATAGTCTTTATACTTATAAATTTTATAAATGTTTTTTTCAGATTTATCAAAAATTAGCTTAACATTCTCGCAAGTTAAATCTAACAAAAATGACTTCTCTTTTTTATCATAGAAAAAACTAACAATTATAACAATATTTTCGTGGTTAATGCCTTGTAAGTTATCTATAAAATAATCAATTGTTGGATTTAGCGAATACGTTTTTTTTAATTTAGGAATTTGTCCAAAAGTTTGATTAAAAATAACAAAAACAAAAATAAATAGGTTTTTTTTCATAAAATATTGCCTAGCATCTGTCTTCACGCATTGCGTCAGTCCAAACTAATTATCCTTAAAAATAATTAAATAATGAAGAACAAAAAATCTTATTTAGATATAATTAAAATATTTCCAGATAATACTTTACTAAAACCTTGATAGAACTTAGCTAGAAAAAATTTCAATATGTTGATTTTACTCATTTAACTCTCCTTATTCATATCCTTAATCAATCCAACCGCAAAATAGCCAATAATTGCAACAGCTAAAACAATACAAATCCACATAAACAAAGGCGTTTGCCAGAATGTTTTTGCAGTTTCTTTAGATTTTGATTGTTCTATTTTTTCTAAGTTTGAAATTGTTGCAACAGGATAATTCTGATTAAAATCGATTCCGGAATTGGCGAGGTCATATTGCGGAGCTGACCAAGTAGAATCAATTTTCAACGTGTAATTTTCATTGGATTTCAAATCAGCTAGAATGCTGAAAGGCTTTTGGAAAAGGTGGATTTTCATAATGTCTAAAGCCGGATTATCCTGATTGTCAATTTCAATGATGAATTCCTTCGCAAAAAAACTTTGAACGTCAAATCTGTTTTTACTTTTTGAATTGAGCTGAAAAGTCGAAATCATTTCGGTGTAGTTCTCAGTTGTTTTTTTATAAACCCGTGTTTTATTTAATAAAATCCTAGCATCACGCAGAAAATAGGTTGGCAACAAAATATCGAAACCAATGCCGTCAATGACTTGTGGATTTGGAAACGTAATCGTGATTTTGGTTTGTTTTAATTTTTTATTCGGCTCAATTTTTTGAGTGAAGTTTTGTAATTCAGTTTTCGATTGATTTACCGAATGATTTTCTTCCAAACTCGCTCCAAGAATATTAATTGGCAAAGAGTTTTTATCAATGAAATCAATTTTCAGAAACTTATAATTGTTCAAAGGAAAAGTAAAATCACGTTCCACAAAGTTTTCGCCGGCATCATTCAGTCCGATTACTTTTTGATTAATGACCAATCCAAACCATTCTTTTTGGTCGTTGCTGCCGCTGATATTGTACTTTTTTTCGACATCCGTATTGGCGATTTTCAAGGTCAGATGATCGATATTCAAAGCATTTTCGTTGGAGATAATAATGGAAGTCGCTACATTCGGAACTGCAGTTTTTGAAATGATGGTGAAATTCTTTGAACTGGAATTGCTGGATTTCCCTTCATAAAAAACATAAGGAACTTCATTATTTTTAGAATCAAAAATTCTTAAAAAATCAATATTATTCTGTGACGCAGAACGAACTTCCGGAGTTAGCAAAATCTGATGTAGTCCGTTTTCCGAGACTTTATTGATTTTTCCCTGATAAGTTTGAGCTAAGGAAAAACTCGCTATTAGAATTGGTATTAGACTAATTAATTTCTTCATCGGTTGGGTTTTTAGTTTCTGTTTGGTCTTCTAAGTTTTCAATTTTATCCAAAGAGATTTTGGTTTCATCTACAACCAGTCTTTTAATCTTTTGATAAACGAATGAAATAATCAAAATCAAAACACCTAACAAAATAAAGGCGATGATTTTCCCTGTTTCTGAAACGTTTTTGATATCGTAAACAAACAATTTAATAATCGTGATTCCGAGTAAAGCTAAGGCGATAATTCGGAGTTGCTGATTTTGTTTTTTGATACCGATAATCAGAAAAACAAAAGATAAAACGCCCCAAAGAATCGGATAACCGATTTTGATGATTTGAAGTTTTATCGCTTCGAATTTATCATCGATGAATATTTCTTTTTCATAGCTGTAGCCCGTTTTATTGAAAGGATATTTCGCTAATTCTGCCGGAGAAATAATGCCTTTGGTAAACATCAATCCGTGAATCATCACTTCATTACTCAAAACATAGACAATGCAAAATGCGAAAATCCATAATGCCGATTTATGATTCAAAAGTTTGGAGAAAAGACTTTCGTTTCTGAATTTAATCAGTACATATCCGTAATAAGCCAGGCAAATCAATAAAATATAATGAATGAAATAGGCTGATTTGGAAGATAGATTGAGAACAAAATTTTCCGTCATTTCATTGTAAGTCAGCTTGTAGAAATAGGCAATGTAAATGATGATGTTAACGGAAGCCAAAACAATCGTGAAACTGTTCCAGCCTTTGTCTTTTAGCTTCAAAACAAAATAAATCAATCCAACGCTGAATAGGAAATGATACAAAACCGAATACGACAACGCCGAATAATAATTGCTGATGTATTCGTTAGCTTGATAACTGATTTCCAGCATTCCGGTAAAATAGCCGACCAAAATACCGACGCCTAAAATGATATTCTTGTAAGATGAAGGTTGAAATTCGAACCCAAAAATATCAGTGTTATCTTTCTCTTTACTCAATAAAATATAAGTGAAAATCAAGGAACCCAAAGAAACGATTCCTGTGATGAACATTCGGTTGATGAAAGGTTTCAGTTCTATCACGTTTCCAGAATAATATTTTTCCCAATCCATAATCAAACTTCCGAACATCAAAATCTGAACGATGATTGCGCCTAATTTAAAGGTTGCAATTTTCGATTTTTGAGATAACCAGAACAATAAAACCGCTTCACCAGCCCAGAATAATGTGATGTAATTTCCTTTGAATTGAATTGGAATTGCCAACGTAACGAAGGTCAAAGTCAGTCCTAACAACAGATATATCGCATTCTTGTCCAACCCGAATTTTCTGTATAAAAATATCGCATAAATCAAGTTATACAAAGCCAGCGCAACTGTAAACAAACCTTTGAATTCCGGTTTCCAGTTTTCGATAATACTGATTCCCATCCCGAAATAGAAGAACGTATTAGCGACCATTATGAAATATTCCAGCTTCGTGAAAGTTCCCTTGTTTCTAAGGTTATGAATAACAGTAGCAATACTGAAAATAAGGTAAAATATAGTAGCAAAAAACAAAGCGCCACGATATGGTAATTTGTCGTCGTAAAAGCCTTTTCCAAACCAAGCAGAATAAAGCAGGCAACTGAAAATGAAAGCCAACAAAGTGACCAGATTCCATTTTTTGAAGTAAGCAATCATCAACATTCCGATGTTAAGAATCGCAATATAAGTGAACAAAACTTTGTAATTTCCTTCGCCTGTACTTACCATAAAAGGAACGGCAAAACCGCCAATCAATGATAAAACAGCCAGTTCTTTCCGGTTGTAAGAAACAGACACAAACACACTGAAAATGGTAATGACAACCATTATAACGAACGCCACGGTCTGACTGAACAGATGATAATCGTGGAAAGCAATTCCAATTGTGAGATAAAAAATACTAATTGCTCCGGCTACAAAAACAGAACTGAAAGCCGCATAATTTTTCCTCAATCGATGAGCGACGCCCATCACAAGCGCGCCTGCCAAAACGCCAATTCCCACACGTGCTGGTTCATTAATCCAATCTTTATCTATCGCATATTTCACAAAGAAACTGATTCCTAAAACCAAAATCAGAATCCCGATTTTATTAATCAGATTCTCTCCAATGAATTTCTCGATGTCAGGATTATTTTCCCTGAAGTTTTCCAGCCACGATTTTTTAGACGGTACAACTTCTCTTATCGTACTTTCTGCTGAGAAAGCCACTTTTTGTTCCGCTCTTGGAAGTTCATCTTCAACTTGAGGAATTGTATTTTCAATACTTTCCGGCTGTTTTTCTTCGATGATTTCTTCTTCGAATAACGGAGGAACTTCAACAGGAGTTGGTGTTATTTCTTCCGGTTTGATTTCTTCTTTGATAATTGGAATCTCTGGTTCTTCCTGTTTTACAGGTGGAATTTGGATTCCTGATTTTAAAGAATCGATTTTCTCCTGCAGTTTTCTGATTGAATCCTGAGTGGCTTGATGGTTAGAATTGACTTTGTTGTGAATAATTATCACAAAAAGTATAACGACCAGTAATAAAAATATCTCCATAAATGTGCTTCTGTTAACAAATATAAAAAAATACGCGTGATTTTGGATTAATAAGGAAATATGAGACCAATCTTTAATTAAATCAAAAGAGACTTAACAAATTTTTGCTAAGTCTCTTTTTTTTGATATGAAGAAATTTTTACTTCTTGATGATTTTTTTCGAAATAGATTTTCCGTTTTCCAATGTCCCATTCAGAATGTAAACACCTTTCGGAAGATTGGATAAATCGATTGTTTTCGACGTTGATTTCAGTAAAGTTTTTCCAGTGAAATCTATAATCGAAGATTCTTTCACTTTGTCATTAGAAATCGTAATGTAATCAGATGTTGGATTCGGATAGATGATCAGTTCGGCTTTTGATAGGGAATTATTGCCAGTTCCCAAAGTTTCCAGACTGATTTGATATTTCACCAATCCTAAATCTGACGTGCTGAAGTAGATGTCCGCTTTTTCATCTTCCAGAAAATTAATGGCTGAAGATTCTGAGAAAAGATGACCCAAACTTTCAGGAGAAACTTCGTTCCAGGTTTGTCCAAAATCTTTAGAATAGACAATTCTTACCTGCGAAGGTGGATAAGCATAACCGTCGCCGCTTCCGTTCATAAAATTGGAGGTTGCTACAATAACACCATTTTTGTACGGCGAAAATTCAGCTTTGTTGATGACATTACCACTATAGATTTGATTCCATTTTACGCCGGCATCATTGGAGATGAAAATCCCCTGAGTTGTGGACAAAAGCAATTGATCTTTGTCAAAAGGATTTTTTGTGATGTCGTAAATATAATCTACATCTTTTTCCAAAACTTCCAATCCGCTTTCCGATGGTGTCCAGTTTTGTCCGCCGTCTGTTGTTCTGTAAACTTGATTGTTCTGGGAAAGAAGAACATTATTCTCATTGCTTTCATCGATGCTGATTCCGAAAACAGTACCGAACGAAGGCAACATCACTTCTTCACTTGTAATTCCACTCATATTTGTAAAATCAAATTTTCTCACCATCTCGCTGAAAGCTACCCAGGAATGATTGGTATTTGATTTGGATGTAGCGATTTTCATAATATTCAGTCCATAATCAGTATATCCGGTGGAATAATCTGCGCCGTGATTTGCACTCACCGCAAAGGTAGAACCCATAAAACCGCTTGTACTGATATAAACTCTTCCGGAAACTAATGGATCAGCAAAAAGTCCGTTATTAGTAAAATTCGGGAAGAAGTTGATTGCCTGAAGATTAATTGGTGTTTCTTCTCCGGTTTGTAAGTTCTGATGAATAAAGCCTCTTCTCAATCCGTAATACAAATGTTTTTCTATGCTGTTGTGAAAGCTTACCTTATCGGTATTGTTTGCAAATGGATTTTTGAATCTCGACAACGTGATTCCGCCATCCAAAGAATGAAAAGGATAGTAATTGGAACTGATAATCAATTCATTGCTATTCGAAGGATTATAAGTTGCGTTCAGTCCATAATAATATTTATTTTCCAAATCATTTGCAGGATAAACATAGTTTGTCCAAGTGTTTCCTCCGTCTTTTGATATCACGATCTCATTTTCTTCCAGAACCATTATATCATTTGTGTTTTTTGGATTGATGACAATTTTTTGAATGCTGTTGCTTGAAAGTGTTGTCCAAGTGATTGGAACAATTGCCCAGTTATCGCCACCATCTGTAGATTGATAGAGATTTTCCGTTTGAGTTTCTGTGAGATAAAATGTTCCTAAAAACATTTTTTGAGGATTAATCGGGTCAAAAGTTATTGCAGAATAATTCTGTCCGGCAATTTTTTCTGTCCAACTATTTCCGGCATTTTCAGACACAAATAATCCACCGTTTTTTTCTGCCGGAGAAAAACCTCTTGCTAAAAATAATTTGTCGGGATTTCTTGGATGGATTGCGACATTATTCACGTGAACGCCATCGTTGTTGGAACTTGTGTAAACTTTTTGCCAGTCGTCTCCGCCATTTTTGCTGTAGAAAACATCCGTCACAAGACCAAAATTGTACATATAAGTCGTGTGCAAAAGAATATTTTCGTAGTTATTTCCCGTAATCGAGTAGGACATTATAAGGTTTCCAGATTGATTTCCATTTGGAGAATCGACTTTTTTGATGACGTTGCCATTCTCCGGGTCGATGATAATTACCTGATTGTAAGCTGTCCCTTCCGAAGTTAAAATAAAACTCAGGTATTTCTGGTCAGCGGTCCATCTTAATTCCTTTATTGTTCCAAAACTCAGATTAATTGGAAAAGAGTAAAGCACTTCCCAATTTTTTCCATTATCAGAACTTTTCACAATGTGATTGGTTACCGTATTGGCATACAAAACATCAGGCTTGATTGGGTCATAAGTCACATCAAAGACCTGCCCATAATTTGGCGAAGTTAAAAATGACAATTGAGCCGTCAACATTGTAGAAAGACCGGAGCAGATTGCCAATAAAAATAAAGTCAATATTTTCTTCATATTTCAAAAATTTATTGATGTAAAATTGATGATAAATAAAAAAAATTATATCAATAATGGCGTGACATTGCGTGACATCAATCCAATTTCTGCGTGACGTAGATTTGTCTATATCGCTGAAATGTAGTCGTATAAGTTTATTTTGTCAGGAAGATTGATTTTTTTACTGATTCTTTCCTTTCTTTTTCTGCAGGATTCCGGACTGATGTTGAGAATGGATGCAATTTCTTTATGACTGAGATTCATATAAACATAACAGATGAATCTGATTTCGGAAGAACTCAGATCCGGATGTCTTTCTTTGAGCGTGGTGATAAAATTCTGATTAACGCCTTCAAAATGTTTGAAAAAACTATCCCACTGATTATTAGTCTTAAGCTGAATTTTCAAATCCTTGATAGAATTGACCAGTTTCGTATTATTAGAAATCTCAGGTTGATTGACAATCGCTTCAATAATTTCTTCCACCACGTCATTTCTGCTGGAGATGGTTAGAGCTTGTGAAGTCAGTTGTCGGTTTTGTTGTTCTATTTCGTTTTTAAGACGTTCTTTTTCAAGCAAAGACAAAGTTTCCTGTTCTTTTAATTGTTGCGTCAAAATCAGATTATCACTCTGTTTTTTCTCAAATTCCAATAGCGTGATTTTTTTCTGCTGTCTGTATTTTATCGAGTTATTGTAAAGGAATAGCAGAACCAACAAAATAATGATAACGGCAGAAGCGATGATGATGTAGAAGATTTTTCTTTCATCTTTCAAACGTTGATGGCTTTCTTTGAGTTCGAACTGGTAATTTTGCATTTCGAACTTGATTTTTCCATTATTGAACAGTGCCGAATTATTAATTCTTGAAATCGAATCATTCGCAATAATTACTGAATCTTTGTATTTCAGAGACTCATCATAATTTTTACTTTCTGCATTGATTTTTGAAAGATAATTGTAAACTTCCTCTCTGTTATTGATGTTTGGAGAAAGTTTTCTTGCCTGTAAAGCCAAAGATTTTGCCTGAGTAAAGTCTCCTTTTTTCTCATTGATTTGCGCTTTTATCAGCAGAATGAAAACCAGATTTTCGGTTTGATTGTCTGATTCCAGTTTAGGAATCAGATTATCGATGATAGCTTCAGATTCTTCAAATTTTTTCTTGAGATAAAGATTTTCTGCCAAAGCCATTTTGTTCATTATATTAACTTTTGGGTCATCTTTTGTCAGGATTTCCGCTTCCTGAATGTACTTATAGGCTTCATTGATTTTATTCAATTTATTCAGAACCAAACCAAGATTCACTGCATAAGCGCCGGCTTTTTCACTTCGATTGTTTTCTTTAGCAGTTTGATAGGCTTTGAGGAAATATTCGTAGGCTTTTTTATTATTCTTTTCCTGAAAGTAAAGAATTGCAATATTGTTCACAACCGTCATCACGTGTTTCTTGTCCGGCATATTGGTTGCGATATCATAAGCTTCGAGATAATATTTCAAAGCTTCGCCAAAGTCGGTCATCAGATAATAATTGAGACCAATGTTGTTGGTTGCGCGAAAGTTGGATTTGTCCCATTTCTTTTGTTCCGAGACAGATTTTACGCGAATCAACATTTCCAGAGATTTTGTATGTTCTTTTCGGAACATCTTCTGAATGGCAGAATCAATAATCACTTCACATTCTTTTTCTGACTGCCCTGATATTGTTGAAGGCAGAACAAAAAGTATAATTATTGGGATTATTTTCAGAAATAGTTTCATCTTCTCGTCAAATCGATAACGAAATATAGATATAATTAATCGTAAAAGCAAAAAGATGAGATTGTGAGAATTGATTTATTCGATAATTTTAGTTTTATTCTATTTCTCGCAGATTTTACTGATTCAGCAAATTTTAGATTAAATAGGCAAAATCTAATAAATCTGCGAGAGTTAAAATATTATTTCTTAATCAATTTTTGAATCGATGAACTTCCGTTCGAAAATTTTATTTTCAGAATATAAATTCCTTTTGAAAGATTTGAAACATTAATTTTTAATTCTTTGGACTCCGAAATCCGTTTTCCGGATTGGTCTAGAATTTCAACCGAATTAATTTGTTGTTTACTTGTAATGTTGATGAAATCTTTAGCGGGATTTGGATAGATTTTTACATCTTTTTTAGGAAGATTACTTTCATTAGTTGCAAGATCTGTTGAAGTGAAAATATAAGCAGAACCCGCATCATTAAGTTCATTTTCTTCATTATCATCAAAATTATCTCTCGCAGAACCAACGATGATTTCATTATCATTCATAGCAAGGCTCCAGCCATAAAAATCTTCTGCAACATCATCTTCAGGTTTCAGTTCCTGGTCAAATTCCCAATTATTCTGGTTATTCTTTTTGTAAAGCAATGTTCTTCCTGGCTCAGCACCATAAAGATGCGGACTGCTGATGAGTAGTTTGTCATTTTTCAACTCACACATCCAGGCGAAATAGGTGTGTTCGGAAGACTCATAACTTGGGATTTTTTGAGATTCTTCCCAGTTGCCATTATCATTCAATTTAAAAATATAAGCCATCGACGGATTTCCTGTGTTGGATTCTGTATAAGCACCAACTACCAATTCGTTGCTATCAATACTAACCGAATTTCCAAAATAAGAGTTCTCAAAATTGTCTGATGACGTTAAACTCTGATGGAATATCCAATTACCTGAATTATTCTTTTTATAAATGTAAATTTTCCCTGCACTGTTGTTGATACCACTTGCGCCAACCACAAGATAATCGCCGTAAAGACTGACACCAATTCCAAAATTTCCAAAATCCACACTTTCCGGCGAAGTGATTTTCTGTGCTTCTATCCAGTCATTACCACTTTTTTCGTAAATATAAACAGCACCATTCCAACTGCTGAATCCTGGAGCACCAGCAACAATCGTATTCCCGTCAACTGCAATAGAAGTAGGATTAACGCCTAGCAACGCATCATTATCATAATCGGAAGCAGTTAATTTCTTTGTGAAATTCCATTGATTGTTAGGATTCAACTCATAAATATATAAAGCTCCAGCCCGGACTGTATTTTCGATATCCGCTCTTCCTGCAGAAATCACAAGAAAATCGTTTCCGAATTTAATACTTCCTCCAAATTCCGCCATATCAACGCCGTCCGGAGCGGTTATTTTTTGATTGAAATTCCAGTTACTTCCGTTTTTTTGATGAATGTAAACAGCGCCTTTTGCAATGGCCTCTCTGGAAGCCCCAACCGCTAAAAACTGATTGTTAATTGCAACCGAAGTCCCGAACTCTGCTCTGCTTTCTCTGGTGGAAGCTGTAATTTTTTTCGATTGATATTGTCCAAAAACCAATGTCAAACTTAAAATCGTAATTGATAAAATTCCTCTGTTTAAAATGCTCGAGAATAGATACTTTTCCATATGTAATTTTTTTGTTGAGTGAAGTTATATATAGAAACTCGAAAGCTTTAATTTACGGCGTGACATTGTGTGACAACAATTGTCCATTTCTGTGAAAATGAAAAAAACTTTCCGAAAAGGAAAGTTTTTTATTAATAATCTGTTAAAAGTCAGTTCAAGAAAATTGGGACAGTTTTTCTTATTCTCTACCTTAGTAACTCCAAAATGATAAATTAAATTCATTTTAAAACCGTTCTTTTCTGTGAGGGCGGTTTTTTTAATTGGTATTATTTATTAACTATTAAAATCAACAGGAATGGGCTTTAGCCCATTTTTGAAAATATTAATGATATGGCTTCAGCCTAAACTTAATCTAAATTTTGGCTAAAGCCAATTTACATATTAATTAACATCGGGCTTTAGCCCGATGCTATTGATTAATAATCTTTTATTTCGAAGGCTTCGCTCTAAGATATTGATGCGGATAAAAACAATCATCGCCATTTTTCCAAGAAGATTGAACTGCGAAATAAGGATTTCTCAGAATTTCTCTAGCCAGGAAAATTAAATCTGCTTGTCCGTTTTGTAAAATTTCTTCGGCTTGTTCTGCAGAAGTAATTAATCCAACTACACCGGTTTCTATTTCTGATGTTTTCTTAACATCTTCTGCCAAAGGAACTTGGTAACTTGGTTTCAGAGGAATTGTTACACCATTGATATTTCCACCGCTGGAAACGTCAATCAAATCTACATTTTTGGTTTTCAAAACCTTTGCCAATTCTACACTATCGGAGATTTCCCATCCATTTTCCGCATATTCGGTTCCGGAGATTCTTACGAAAAGCGCTTGGTTTTCTGTAATTTCAGAATTAACGGCATCTACAATTTCCATTAAGAATCTTGCTCTGTTTTCAGGATTTCCACCATATTCATCAGTCCTTGTATTGGAAAGTGGCGATAGAAATTGATGAATCAAATAACCGTGCGCACCGTGAATTTCCAAAACATCAAATCCAACTTCAACTGCTCTTTTCGCTGCTTTTCGGAAATCTTCTACCAAAGTTTTGATTTCGTCAACAGATAATTCGTGGGGAACTCTTTCCGAATGATGAAACGGAATCGGACTTGGCGCAATGGTTTCCCAGCCTTCTTCCAAGCTCATTTGTCGATTGGTTTCAGCGGAAACAGAACCTTTTCGTCCAGCGTGAGCCAACTGAATTCCGATTTTACTTTCTGAATTCTCATGAACAAAGTCAACGATTTTTTTCAAAGCCAAAGCTTGTTCGTCATTCCAGATTCCGAGACATTTGTCGCTGATTCGACCTCTTGGTTCTACTGCGGTTGCTTCTGTTATTAATAAACCAACGCCACCTTGAGCACGGCTTCCGTAATGAACGAAGTGGAAATCATTCGCCACACCTTTTACTGCGGAATACATACACATTGGCGACATTACGATTCGGTTTTTCAGTTCTACATTTCTGAATGTTATAGGAGTGAAAAGTTTCATTTTTTTAAATTATATATTTTATTGCTGTTGTCAAAGTAAACAGGGAATTTTAAAGATTGCTCATAGTTTTCCCAATTGCCCTCAAAACCTATGACTGCTAATTTTCCTAAACTTAAAGAAAGCATATCACCAGAAAAAGTTCCATTGTGTTTGCCTGTTCCTTCTTCAGAAAATTTGAAATCGTAAATTTTCAAATTGCCTTTCGGAGATTTTTTTGTTCTTTCAATATTTAGAATAATTGTTCCGCTGAAGTTGGATTTAGTTCCTTCGACATCAGAATAGCCTTTTACTTTATAGGTTTCGGGAGAATCTTTGTCCAGAAAAACGGAATAAAATCCCACGTTTATTTTTGTTTTATCATCAATTGTTCCGATATAAGATTCGGCATTATTCATAATAAGACTTTCGGTTTGAGCCTTGGAATGAATAATCCCAAAAACAAGAATTAAAAGAAAGAAAAGTTTTTTCATAACCATAAATTTTAAAACATTGAATTACTCGCAACCCGACTTGAGCGGAAATCCTTTTTTGCCAACCTCCAAATTCTATGTCAATGTGAAATCGTATGCAAAAAAGATTGGGAGCGGAAGGCGGATAAGTTGCCCAAATAAAAAATATTTAGTTTCTCGCAGATTTTTTTGATTTAGCAGATAAAAATGAATCCGCAAAATTTGGTCAATCAGCGAGAGAAATTATATCAAACTCCAAATTGTGTCAAATGATGGTCGAGATGTTTGGACATCATATTGTTCCATTCGATGGCTGTGAGTTTTCCGAAGTTGAAACTTTCTTTGCCTTCAAAAGCGTCTGCGCCCAATTGTTGGGTTTTCTGGATGAAACCGATAATTCTTTTTCTCTCTTCTTCAAATATTTTGTTATCTGTAATAACAAACATTGCCGAAGTAGGAGAGTTATGTTTATAAGGTGTTTCGCTCACGACCTTTGATTTTACAAATTGCTTAAGAATCCATTTGGTAATAGCGCCAGGCTTTTTATGTTTTTCGGTTTCGTAGATGAGTTCGTAAGTTACGTTGCAGTGCGCCAACATTTTGTCCACGGACATCACGCCCCATTTCGGGAAAGAGTCTTCCGTCAATGCGTTGATTCTTTTGATGAAATGGCTTGTGTCAGCTTGGTCGAATATATTCTTCATAGTTTAGGTCGTGATTTTATTAATTTGATTGAGCTTTTCTAATAATAATTGGTTGCGATTTTTGTGCTTGATAAATTTAAGAAGAAACCAAATAAATAAGATTGAAGAAATTACAATAATAATGGTGCTTATGATTCTCAATCTGTTCTTTTGTTCCTCGATTTTTTTGTTGTTTTCCTGATTCAGGACATCGATACTTTTGTTGAGAGAAGCGAGCTCGCTTTGTTCTCTGGCAAATTTGGTTTCGATGTACAGTTTGTTGTACACTTCATAATTGTTCCAATCTTGAAGTGCGAGATAATTGTCAGAAAAACCTTTGTAAATCCCTTCGCTCAAGACCAAATCGCCGACTTTTTTGGACAGATTGACCGATTTTTTCAAAAGGTCTATGGCTTCCTGATGTTTTCCCAAAGCCGTGAAATTCTCAGACAAACCTTTGTAGGCAAAAGCCTCCAAACTCTCTGCTTGAACAGATTTGGCAACTTCAGCAGACTTTTTGAAATATTTTTCTGCCTCGCTATATCTCTTCAAATAAAAATAACAATAGCCAATATTGTAAAGGAAAACACTGGAGTTCGCGATCGCATTATCATAATTTCCAACTTTTTTTACATACTCCAAGCCGATGAGCAGTTTTTCCAAGGCCAGCTCGTTGTTGTCTTGAGATTTATAGACCAAACCTCTTAACGCAGAATTGAGACCAAGATAATAAGTCCTGAATTTCCCATCCGGAAGTTGACTGCAAATTTGATAAGATTCGTCCAGAATTTCCAAAGTCTTGCTGTTGAGCCCCATCTGCTGATATTGTATAGACGTAGCATTTAGGATTTTTACTTTTTGTTCGGGATTTGTTACATTTTTACTTAGTTCCTTCATCTTCAGAACCCAATCCAGCGATTTGTCAAAATCTCTTTTTGAGATATAGGAATGGGATATCAGTTTGTAAAGTTTAATGAGATTGTCCGGGTTTTTCTCATTTTTCAGCATTTCCTGAGCCATTTTCTGAGAGTTATCAGGATTTTGATAAATGTCCGAAAGTGCCTTTTTATACAATTGCTCGTTGTACTGGGATTTGAAAATTCCGGTAAATGAGAAAATAATTAATATGAAAATGAAGCGTTTCATTGTTTATTCTGAGTCAATTTCTGGATGTAAGTGTTTGGCGAAATACCAGTTACGGATTTGAAAACTGTTGTGAATGCACTGTGCGATGAGAAACCTGCTTTCTCCGCCAGATAACTCACTTTATAATTAAGATAAGCTGGGTCGGTTTTTAAAAGATAAGCGATGTAATTGATTCTTAGTTCGTTGATGTAATTATTGTAATTTTTTTCTTTGTATCGGTTGATGACGTCGGACAGATATTTCGTATTCGTGTCCAGTTGTCCGGCCAGCATTGCCAATGACATATCGCGGTTCAGAAATTTTTCCGATTTTTCAAATTCTTCCAGACGCGCCAAAATATCCATTTCTTTTTCTTTGGAAATGAGTGGCGTTTTTTTAGAAATATCTGGATCTATTTTACCAACTTTTGGTTCAACAACAGTTTTATTTTTATCAATTTTTTTAATGAAATCATGTTGTTTGGAATAAAAATCGATTTGCTTCTGGATTGATTTTGCTTTTCTCTTTTCGGAAATACTGACAATAATAATCACCAAAATTCCAATGAAACAAACCATTGAAATAATCAGAATATTGTTTACAAAATTGCTGTTAGAGTTTTCTATTCGTTTAGCTTCGTATTGTTCATTCAGCTTTACCAGATTTCGGATCGCGTCTTTTTTATTTTTGTCTAATTTATCCGTTTGCTCCTTATATATAGAGTAATATTTTTGATACAGACCTTCGTTTTTCATCGCCAGATAATTTTTTGACAAATCATCATAGATTCTGTATCTTAACGCGTCGTAAGCTTTGTTTTGAATTAATTCTAAAGCCTGATTCAGGTTTCCGGTTGATTTGACATAATCTTTTTTCAGGAAATTAATTCTACCAAAATTATCCAGATTGAAAGCTCTCAGAAAAACATATTGAGGCGTTTTCTCCAGCTTTTTCTGAATCTCATTAACCAGTTTTTCAGCTTTATCAATTTGATTTTGAGAAATATAAATGAAAGTTTGATAAATCTGATTTTCTATCGAAATGATGAAATCTTCATTCGTGTTTTTTAATTCAGCATTACTTTGATATAGGTTTTCTTCCGCTTCTTTCCATTTTTTCTGAACCATTAAGTTTGAAGCATTCAACTGAAAAATGTAAGCTGAAAGATTTTCTGGATAATGCTGAAATTTGATTTTAGAAGCTTTGTCAACAAGGTTCTGGGAAATTCTAATAGATTGTTTGTAAAGCCTGAGCGATTGATATTGTTGCGCCAAAGCAAAATCCGAATAGAATGAGTTGTTTTCATTTCTATTTTTATTCAGATTATCGATAGATTGATCGATGGATTTTGCATAATCGCCTTTAAAATTGTAAGCTCTCGATAGGATGATTTGAACACGTTGTTTGATGAGTTCGGGTTCTTTATTGATATCAATATTCTGAAGAATCTGGAAGGCGTTGTCAGGATTTTCGTAAAGACTTTGGTAAGCTTTGTCAAGAAGTTTTAATGTTTCTGGATTGCTTTGCGCCGAAGTCAAAATGACGCCGGAAACAACCATCAACCACAAAAAAAATACCCTGAACATACTACAAAAATAGTTTTTTTATTTGTGAATTGTATGATTTTTAATAATTCTTTAGTGAAAAATACATTGTTATTGTTGTTTTGTTAAATATTTGAAAGCCAGCTATTTTTAGAATTAATGCTTTAAAAATTCACGAATTCAAAAAGATAAACTTTAGGAATTGATGGTATTAATACATAACATTGTAAATAAGTTTTTGAAACAAGAAGTCAATAACTACTGAAGAAAAATTACTATCAATATTTATCTATTATTATGAAAAAAGTTTACTTGTTTTTAATGGGAATGATGACTGTGTCAGGAATCAATGCCCAACAAATTGAACTCAAAGTTCTTACAGGATTTGGTTCTCGTCTTTACGACATCAATGACAGCGGAAAGGGAATCCATTCCGGCGCTTATTATGATTTTGCTACCGGAGTCACAACTCCTACAGAAGGTGGCGAGGGTACAAACAGATTGAACAATGCCGGAGATGTTGCCGGATTGATGGCTTTCACTGCTGAAGATGGTAGCGAAATTGGTCAGGCTGCCTACAAAAAGAATGGAACTTGGAATGCTATCGGATATTTTCCTGGTGATGTTCCCGGAAATAGCTGGTTCAGTAGTGCGAATGCTATTTCCGGAAACAGTAAGTATGTAACGGGACAAATTTCTGTAGATGTTTCTGGGAGCTATGCATACTTATATGATACAGAAGCTGGAACAATTAAAAAATTTGACGGTGACGGCTCTTTTGAATATGGAAGAGGGGAAGGTGTTAACAGTTCCGGGATTGTGTCAGGATTTGTCAACAAATATTCTATCAACGGAAGTACCTATTGGATTCCGGTTTATTACACGCCAGATGGAGTCGTGCATTACATCGGAGATTTGGGTTACGGAGAAGCGGCTGATATCAATGACGCTGGGCAAGTTGTAGGTGTGAAAGATAACAAGCCTTTCATCTATGACATCAATACCAATGTTTATAAAGAGTTCAATATTCCTGCAGGTTTTGATACTGCAACATTTACATCCATCTCAGAAAATGGAATTGCTGTTGGATATGCAGGTTATGCCGGAAACAGAGAAGTGATTATCTATCATCCATCTTTGAGTTCTAATCCGGTTTTCCTAAAAGATATTTTGACGAGCCAAAACGTTACAGTTACTACTTTCGATGGTAAATTAGGAACCGCAATGGGAATTTCTGCAAATGGAAACTTCATTGCTGGATTTGATAACTCTATTCCGCCATTTTTTGCAGCAGGTTGGGCTATTAATCTTAATGGTCTATTGTTAAGCAGCAACGATTGCTCAATCACTTGTCCTGAGAATATTGAAACAACTCTTGCAAGCGCATCTCAGACATCAGCTGTTGTGACTTATACATTGCCGGTTACTTGTGGTTCATCATCTTCTACAGGATTACAGACAGTTCTGGTTTCTGGTTATGAGTCAGGTTCTCAGTTTCCGATTGGTGTGACAAACGTTGTTCACAACTTGGTGGATGCAGATGGAAAAATCGTTTACGTATGTTCGTTCCAAGTGATTGTTAATGATGTTTATTGCAGTACAACGCCTCAATATGGAGTGGACTCTATTACAAAAGTTCAGTTTGCAGGAATCGATAATACATCAGACCTATATTCTAGCCAAGCTAACGAATATTATCTGGACAAAGTTGGGGAAGTTTATCAAGGCAACGAATATCCAATTGCCATAGAAGCTAATACCAATACTGGTTACGACTATGCGACAGTTTTCGTAGACTGGAACCAAAACGGCGTATTCACAGATGCAGGAGAAATCTACGAAGTGGGAGCAATGACTTCTGACGGGATGGATGGCGCACAGATCACAGGCAACATCGCTGTTCCTTCTACTGCAACTGTAGGTAAAGCAAGAATGAGAGTGATGCTGAATTGGGATGCATCTATCACGACACCTTGCGACAACTCGATCTACGGTTACGGTCAGGCAGAAGATTACACATTGGATGTGAAAGAAACACTTGGAGTGGATGATATTAATTCAAAATCAGTGAGTTATTATCCAAATCCAGTAAAAGATATCCTTAATCTGATTAGTGAGAAAGATGTAACCAATGTTTCAGTTTACAATATAGAAGGGAAACTGGTAAGAAACTTCGCAGGTCTTAACGAGTCAAAAGTTCAGTTGGATTTATCAACATTAATTACAGGAACTTATGTTGTGAAAGCAACTACGCAGGACGGAAAAATAAAAACGTTCAAGGTTATCAAAAAATAAATCTTCATCATAATTATGAGAAAAACCCGCATCAATATTGGTGTGGGTTTTCTTTTTATTGGGGCAGCTTAATCCGTCTTCCGTTCCCAAACCTAACGGAGTGGTTCGACGTAGTCAATCTTTTTTGCAGAAAGTGTTCCCATTCAATACAATTTGAGAACCGGCAAAAAAGGATTTCCACTCAAGCCCGGCTGCTGTAATTCAACGGTAATAATCTGCTAAATCCTAAAAATCTGCTAAACAAATATTCGTTAACAAAACCCTAATTGTTCCCCTAAAATTGTTTTTTAAGCCCAGATGCTTTAACTTTGCACAAACCTAATCTAATGAGTAAAAAAGAAACGAAATACATCTTTGTGACAGGAGGTGTAACATCGTCACTTGGTAAGGGTATTGTTTCCGCTTCTTTGGGACTTTTGCTAAAATCCCGCGGCTTCAAAGTTACCATCCAAAAACTTGACCCCTATATCAATATCGATCCCGGAACGCTTAATCCTTACGAACACGGCGAATGTTATGTGACCGAAGACGGCGCGGAAACAGACCTGGATCTTGGGCATTACGAGCGTTTTCTGGATTCGCCAACTTCGCAGAACAACAACGTTACAACCGGAAAAATCTACCAGACCGTTATTGAAAAGGAACGTAAAGGTGATTTTCTTGGGAAAACCGTTCAGGTGATTCCGCACATTACCAACGAAATCAAGCGCAGGATAAAAATGCTTTCCAAAAAAGACTATGATATCATTATCACAGAAATTGGTGGAACTGTAGGCGATATAGAATCCTTACCTTATATAGAAAGCGTTCGCCAGTTGCAATGGGAATTAGGTAAAAACAATTCGATGGTCATCCATTTGACATTGTTGCCTTATTTATCTTCAAGTGGAGAATTGAAAACAAAACCTTCTCAGCATTCCGTTCGTCAATTGATGGAAAGCGGAATTCAGGCAGATGTTTTGGTTTGTAGAACGGAACACACCATTCCGAAAGATTTACGTTCGAAACTAGCTCAGTTCTGTAATGTAGGGCTGGAAAATGTTATCGAATGTATCGATATGGACACGATTTACGAAGTTCCATTATACCTTCAGAAACAGAATTTTGACGAGGTGGTTCTAAAAGAACTAAATCTTCCAGTAGGAAAAGATGTCAATCTGAAAGACTGGAAAACATTTCTTAAAAAATATAAAAACCCGAAACGCAGTGTGGAAATTGCATTGGTTGGAAAATATGTTTCGCTTCAGGATTCTTATAAATCTATTGCCGAAGCTTTTATCCACGCAGGTTCTGATATGGAAACCGAAGTGAAGGTAAGATGGGTTTACAGTGGAGATATCGAACAAGAAGGCGTTGAAAAATTATTGACAGGCGTGGACGGAATTCTTATTGCACCAGGCTTCGGAGACAGAGGGATTGAAGGTAAGATCCAGGCTGCAAAATATGCAAGAGAAAACAAAATTCCATTATTGGGGATTTGCTTGGGAATGCAGATTATGACGATAGAATTCGCCAGAAACGTTCTGGGATTAACCAAAGCCAACAGTATGGAGTTTGATACTTCTACACCAGACCCGGTGATTTCTTTGATGGAAGAGCAGAAAAATGTTGTAGATAAAGGCGGAACAATGCGTCTTGGCGCTTGGAAATGTGCCTTGAAAACAGGTTCCAAACTGGCAGAAGTTTATGGTGCAAAAACCATTTCGGAACGTCATCGTCATAGATATGAGTTCAATAGTGACTATAAAAAAGACTTCGAAGACAAAGGTCTGGCACCAACCGGACTTAACCCGGAAACAGAATTGGTAGAAACATTAGAGTTGAAAGACCATCCTTTCTACGTTGGTGTACAATATCACCCGGAATACAAAAGTACAGTGGCAACGCCGCATCCATTGTTCAAAGCTTTTATCAGCGCAACGGTTAAGAATAAATCATAAATTAATGAATGGCTCAAAGTATTTCTCTGAGCCATTCGTCTTTATAACGGAATCTGAAAAATAAAACCTATTTTTGCAGACCAAAATGATGTAGGTTTCTGAAATGTCATCCTGAGCTTGTCGAAGGATATTAAAATTCAAAACCTTAAACTTTAAACTCAATTCTATAATGCAACAAAACAACGGATTAGACAAAAAACAACTGATTAGTTTCGGTATTTTTTCTATGATTCTTATCGGTTTTATGTTTTATTTCCAAAACCGAAATGCACAGGCCGAACAAGAAAAATTAGCTCTGGAAGCTAAGAAAACAGAGCAGACTACAAAATCTAAACCTGCTGCTACCAACCTGAATGCAGCTACGGTAACACCCAATTCTGTTCAGAAAGTTAATCTTCAGAATGATGAGTTGTCTCTGGAATTCTCCAGTGTTGGTGGGCAATTGAGTTCTGTTAAATTGAATAAATTTGAAGCATTCGGTGGAAAACCATTGTACCTTTTCAATAATAACAATGCGAGTTATGGATTTCAGTTTACTGATAAATCGGGTAAAGTTTTCAATACCAAGGATTTAGTTTTTGCGCCGCAGGTTGCAGGAAATGTAGTAACGCTGAATACCAAAATAGGAAACGCGGTTATCCAGTTCATTTATACACTTAAAGCAAAATATACCGTTGATTTCCAAGTGAAAACACAAGGCTTGGGTAGTGTTGTGAATGACGGAAAAGCTAATTTCGTTTGGAATTACAATGTAAGAGGCGCAGAAAAAGGACGTTCGCAGGAAGAGACCCACACAGAGTTTGCATATGCGTTCAACAATTATAAAGATTACGATTATGACGCTCGTTCTGATATGGATGAGCCAGATGAAACGCTTAACTGGATTGGTATCAAGCAACAGTTTTTCTCAGCAGTTATCGAGGCTAAAAACGGATTCACAAAATCCAAAGGTTTTCAGGAAGCTATTCCAGAAGGCGAATATTTGAAGAAATTCAATTATGACGGTCAGGTTAATTTGGCTGGAAACGAATTGAACCAAGACTTCACTTGGTATTTTATGCCTTTGGATATAGAACTTCTTAAATCTTATGACAAAAACTTTGACGAGATTCTTCCATTAGGTTGGTCATTCATCGGTTCATTGAACAGATATGTATTTATTCCGTTGTACAACTTACTTTCAGGTTGGGGAATTGCTGCAGGCTGGGCTATTTTCTGGATGACGATTATCGTTAAGTTGATTCTGTCTCCGGTAATGTTTAAACAGCACAAGTTAAGTGCTATGATGAAGGTGATTCGTCCGGAAATCGATGAGGTTAATGCCAAATTCAAGGATGCTGACCCGATGAAAAAGCAACAGGAAACAATGGCGGTCTATCGAAAGGCCGGCGTGAATCAGATGGCGGGTTGTTTACCGGCGCTGGTTCAGATTCCTTTGTTCTATGCACTCTTCCGTTTCTTCCCGAATATGCTGGACCTTAGAGGTAAAAGCTTCTGGTTCGTTCCGGATTTGACCGCTTATGACGATATCATCAGTTGGGGAACCAATATTCCGTTGTTAGGAAATCACTTAAGTGTATTTGCTTTGGCTTGTACGGTTGTGATTTTGATTTACACCATTATGACTTCCGGAAATATTCAGCAGCCTCAACAAGAAGGGATGCCGAATATGAAAGTCTTGATGTACATCTTCCCAATCACGTTCTTGTTTTTCTTGAACAGTTCTGCATCTGGTCTTTCTTGGTATTATTTTGTATCCAATGCGATTAACATCGTGATTATCTTGGTCATCAAGTATTTTATCCTTGATGAGAAAAAAATCCACGCTCAGATTCAGGAGAACAAAAAGAAAGAGCCGAAAAAAGAAGGGACTTTCCAAAAGAGAATGAGAGAGATGATGGAGAAAGCGCAAGAGCAGCAAAAAGCTCAGGAAGCTAGAAATAAAAAGAAATAAATATTTAAGGCGGTAATTTTTTACCGCTTTTTTTATAAATATATTTCTCCTCGCAGATTACACAGATTTGGCAGAAGAAATTTTAGAAGAGTAATCTGCTCAATTTGCAAAATCAGCGAGAAATATTTTTGTTGATTTCTTTTAAAAAATCCCGAAATTTGCAATCATCAATTTTAAACCCAAAACCTTGAACCTAGAATCCACTTACGAATATCTCCAACAATTCTTAACTCCTGAACGTCTCCAAAAAATCGAACATTTTTCCAAAGAAAGTTCTGATTTTGTTCTGCCGGTAATGGAAGATATTTACCAGTTCCGAAATGCTGCTGCAATTGTTCGTTCCGTAGAAGCTTGTGGATTTCATAAAGTGGTGGCGATGGAAAAAGAAAATTTCTTTGAACCCAATTTAAAAGTAACAAAAGGTGCAGACACTTGGGTTGAGGTCGAGAAGATGCCGAGAACAATAGAGTCTTTGCAAAACATCAAAAACCGAGGTTATAAAATTGTAGCAGTTTCCGCAGAGAACAATGCAAAAATGCTTCCTGATTATAAAATCGAAGAACCTTTGGCTTTGGTTTTCGGAACAGAATGGGAGGGAACAACGGATGAATTGTTAGATTTTGCAGATGAGACTTTAGCAATCCCAATGTTTGGCTTTACCAGAAGTTTCAACGTTTCCGTTGCAGCTGCAATCTGTATGTACGAGCTCAAACAAAAGCTCCTGAGATCAAACATCGAATATAAATTGTCCGAAGAAAAACTACTTCAAATGAAAATCCGCTGGGCAAAAAATTCTATTCCAAGCGGCGATATGATTTTGGAAAAGTATTTGAGAGAGAATTTTTAAATTAAGTACTTTTTATTTCTTTGATGAGTTTTACGCCTTTGCGAACTTAAAATATTTTCAATATTGGTAAAAAAAAACTTTGCAGACTTTGCGTTCAAAAAATTAGTAAATCAACTCACAAACCATTTCTCCAATCTTCGGAGCTAGGGCAACACCCATTCCGGAAAGTCGTACAGCACAAAATTGTCTTTCTGAGATTTGTTTTACAATCGGTGTTTTTTCATTTCCCATTGCCATAATTCCGGACCAGCGCATTTCGATTTTGAAATCTTGATTTGGGAGAATTACTTCTTTCAAGAATTGTTCCAGATGGTTTTGCAGAAAATCTGTTGTCTCGAAATCTGTTGTTTTCTCAGTTTCAAAATCCTGATTTCTTGCGCCTCCAAGTAGAATTCGGTTTCCCAGATTTCGGAAATAATAGAAACCTTCATCATAATGAAATGTGCCTTTCAGTTTAAGATTTTTGATTGGTTCTGTTAAAATAATTTGTCCTCTTGCGGGAATGATTTCCTCAGATTCTAAAAATTTGGAACTGAAAGCATTCGTACAGTAGATGACCTTATCAGATTTTAGAATAAGATTATCATCAATTTTAATTTCGATTTCATTATCAGTTTCTGAAACGGATTCGACTTCTGTTCCGAAAAGAAATTCAACTTTCAGTTCGTGACATTTTTCTAAAAGCTTTGTCAATAACTTTCCAGAATGTAAGCCTCCTTCACAAAGATTCTCAACCAAAAATTCTGATTTTCCTAATCCAAATTCTTCAATTTTTTCATTCGCAATTCTGAAAGTATTCTCTGTTTTTGTAATTGAAACTAATTTTTCATTGACTTCATCCAATTTCTCCAAAGCAGATTCATCATTCAGAATTTCGTAACCGCCACATAAATCAAAATCGATATCATCATTAGTAAAATAATTCTGGATTTTCTGCAAACCTTCAAATCTCATTTTTACCAAATCCAAAGTTTTCTCCCAACCCATTTTTTCGGAATCAGAAATAATCTCTGTCAAACTTCCAAAGCAGGCAAAACCCGCATTTCGAGTTGAAGCGCCAGTTGGAACAGAATTTCTTTCGATAATTAAAACCGATTTTTCAGGAAATTTTTCCTTAATCGAAATCGCAGTCCAAAGTCCTGTAAAACCCGAACCGATAATTGTAATGTCACGTTTTTTGTAAAAAGTTTCGGTTTCCCAAATGCTTGGATTGGCTGGTTTCATAGGCTATTCACATTTATAATCATCTCTAACTTCATCACTTTTCGCAAAGCAAACCGGCGAAGAGTTTTCTTGATTCGAGTCAAATTTTGAATGCATCTTCTGATTGAAATCTGCCGATTTGTTTCTGGCAATAGAAAGCGTTTCCCAATCATTATTTTTCATCATTTTGGCAATGTAAACAATCTGCCCAATGTGATAAGGATAATGCGCTAATTGGCGAAAAACTGCATCCAAAACCGAATGAGCTTCGCCTCTGATATAGATTGTAGAATTGATATTTTCGTCCGTGATTTGAGCTAAAGCTATAAAAAAACAATCCCAGCTTTTTTCCCAATACGCCAGAACTTCAGCTTTTGTTTTGAAAGAATCAACAAATTCAGAATCTCGGTTTCGCCAATCTTTTTCGCCGTCTTCTGTTAAGAAATTAGTCCATCGTGATAGCATATTTCCGGCAATGTGATTAATGATAACTGCGATAGAATTGCTTTCCTCGTTGTACTGCCAGAACAATTGTTCATCAGAAAGCTGGGCAAATGATTTGTCACCCAAATTCTTTGTAATACAGAAATCGCTTGATGAATAAGTCTTTCATTTTGAAAATTTTACTTAATAAATATAAAAATTCCTCTCAGATATTTGAAAGGAATTGTGAATTTTAAAGTCAAAAAGTTTTACTTAAAATTAAAACATCTTATCATAGTTCCAAGCGGCAACAAAAATTCCGGCAGTTTCTGTTCTCAGCCTTTGATTACCGAGAGAAACAGCTTTGATGCCTTTGTCTGCTAACAATTGAATTTCTTTATCAGAAAAATCGCCTTCCGGACCAATTAGAAAAGTGTAATTCTCAAGCTTTGGAATATCATTCAAATTAATTCTTTCCAAATTCTCATTGCAATGCGCAACGAAAGTATTTTCGGAATCTAAATTTTTCATAAAGTCAGAAAACTTGGTCAAATCATTGACTTTCGGAAAATGAAATCTATGACTTTGCTTCGAAGCTCCAATGGCCTGTTTTCTCAGTTTATCGATACTGATGTTTTTGCGCTCGGTTTTTTCTGTGAGGATAAAACTGATTTCAGAGATTCCCATTTCCACAGCTTTTTCCACAAAGAATTCGATTCTGTCGATGTTTTTAGTAGGAGCTATTGCGATATGAAGTTTCGGAGAGAACTCGGGAAGGCCTTCTTTAATTTCGGAAACGTCTAATAAGACTTTTTTACCTTCGAAAACAAGATTTCCTTTAGCCAAATTTCCATTACCGTCGGTTACGAAAATTTCTTCGCCTTCTCGCATTCTGAGAACTTTTGTGATGTGCTGTTGTTCATCAGAATCGATCAATATTTCCGGAAAGATCTGTCCAAAGAAAAGTTTCATAGTTTTGTTAAATCGTTTATTTGTTGAATCGTAAAATCGTAAACTTGTTTATTTGTTGAGGGATTTGTTTAAAGAATTAATTTGGTTAGTTATGAATTCTGATTTTTCTCTCAGTTGATTATAATTTTCATTATTTAAAAATCCTAAATCATTTGATAAAATTAAAAAATTGATTACTTCAATTGTTGAACCAAATGCAATATTCAAAAATCTGGATTTTTCTTTATTGGATTGTCTGGAAAAACCTTCTGCAATATTAGCTGAAATACTTGTTGAGGCACATCTCATTTGATTTGTAATTCCGAATTTTTCGTTTTCAGGAAAAGAAGATGTAACAAGATAAATTTCTTTTACCAATTGTCTTGAATTCTGCCAAACTTCCAGTTTCTCAAAATAAAACTGATACATATTTTTCTCTAATTTTATAAATAGTTCAACAAATTAAAAATTTGCATTTTAGCAAATCAACAATTTAACGATTCTACGATTTTACTAATTTAAATATCTTTTTTCCAACAGTCGCCAATAAAACCGCAGCCAACCCGAAAACAATTCCCAATCCGAATTTTGAAAGAATATTTTCAGGAAGCAAATGGTGTATATACTCAATATTATGAAGAAAAATTTCACCGGAAACCAACAACAAAGCAATAGTTCCAACAACGCCAAGAATTTTGATGATAATTGGTAAAGCCTTAATTAAAAGTTGTCCAAGACCCGAAAGAAACCCTTTGTTCCCAGATTTTTTCATTAGGAAGAATCCTGCGTCATCCATTCTTACAATCAAAGCGACAATTCCGTAAACACCTACTGTTGCGATAATCGCTACGAAAGAAACGCTTAGAATCTGTGTTAAAAGTGGATGTTGTTTCTCGATAACTGTTCCCAACGCGATGATGACAATTTCCAAAGACAAAATAAAATCGGTTTTGATGGCAGAACTTATTTTTGATTTTTCAGAGTTCTCATCTTCTTCTGGCAAAGCGCTTTCTTCTACAACCTCGTGTCCTTTTTTGTTTCTGTGAAAAAGGAATTCGATGATTTTTTCTACGCCTTCATAAGCCAGATAAACCCCGCCAATAATTAAAATATAAATGATTGCTGGCTCATAAAGCCATTTGAGTAAAAATATAATTGGGATGATAATCAGTTTGTTGATGAAGGAACCTTTGGTAATCGCCCAAAGCACGGGAATCTCACGAGAAGATAAAAATCCGGTTGCTTTTTCCGCATTTACGGCAAGGTCGTCGCCAAGTATTCCGGCTGTTTTTTTTGTTGCGAGTTTGCTGGTCACTGCGATGTCGTCCATCAATGCGCCAATATCATCTAAGATTGCGAAGAATCCTGAAGCCATAACTTTTTTATTTTAATGCAAAAATAAGTTTTAAACTTTAGAATTCAATGGGTAAAGTTAATGGACAGGATATTTTTATTTGATGTTTTGAAATGCGATTTCATTCTCACTGATGAAGGCAACGCCCGTTTTCATCGTAGTGTAGATATTTGTGTCACATTCTCGCAAAGAGCACATATAGATTTCTTCTACCCAAGTGTTGTTGAGGAAAATCAGATTGAGATATTCCTGTTTTCTCAGGTTGTTTTTGATGGAAAGATAATCGCCTTCTTTAGGCTCATAAGCAAAACTGAATACATTTTCAGCATTGATTTTTTCCAGAATTTCCTCTTTAATATCCTGAAGATATCCTTTTTCAGAACTGATTAAATCAAAATCTTCTGAATCTTCCGTAGTTTCAGTTTTACCAATTATCGTTTCTAAAATCCAGTAGAATTTTGAACTTTTTTTAGATTTTTTTTCGAGTATTTTTTCTTCTAGTAGTAGTTTCATAGGTTTTTATTTATGCCAACTGTTTCCGCAAAATCTACATTGTCTTGCAAAAGGAGTTCTCGCAAGCTTTCCACAGTTTGAACAATTATTAAAAAAGACTTTGTCAGGATTTTGTTCTAAAATTCTTTTAGCAGTTTGAATTTGGAAATTGTCATAACCGTTTAATAGAAGTTGTAAGACTTTTTGGTCTTCTGTAATCCATCCGTGTTTCAAGTAGAAATTTCTGATTTGTGGATTATCGAAATCATCACCTCGTATTATGCACGAATTTGTATGTTTTATTGCAATTTGTTCTTCTCGACTCAGAAGATTTGAAAAATAATTAATGATATATTCTGCCTTTTCAATGTCCATAATTAATAATTACAAATCATACTTCGCAGTAGCAGTCGTTCTAATATCCGTAAACTCGCCACGTTCGTATTTCAATTTTGCAACCATTGCAATCATTGCGGCGTTATCTGTTGTGTATTCGAATTTTGGGATGAAGATATTCCAGCCGAGTTTTTCGCGATTGTCTCCCATCGCTTTTCTAAGACCAGAATTGGCAGAAACTCCACCAGCAATCGCAACATCTTTTATATTAAGTTCTGTTGATGCTTTTTCTAATTTATCGAGCAAAATCTCAATAATTGATTTCTGAACAGAGGCGCAAAGGTCGTTGAGATTGTCCTTAATAAAATCAGGATTTTTCCTCGCTTCTTTCTGAATAAAATATAAAACCGAAGTTTTAATCCCACTGAAAGAATAATCATAACCTTCCATCCTCGGCTTGTTGAATTTGAAAGCATCAGGATTTCCTTCTTTAGCTAATCTGTCCACAATTGGTCCGGCAGGATAATCAAGGTCAAATATTTTTCCGATTTTGTCAAATGCTTCTCCCGCAGCATCGTCTATGGTTTTTCCGATAATTTCCATATCGAAATAATCCTTAACCAAAACAATCATTGTATGACCACCAGAAACTGTCAAGCATAAAAATGGAAAATTGGGTGGAGTAGGATTGGCATCATCTATAAAATGAGCTAAAATGTGAGCCTGCAAATGGTTGACTTCTATCAACGGAACATCCAAACTCATTGCCAGAGATTTCGCAAAAGATGTCCCTACAAGCAAAGAACCCAAAAGTCCAGGACCTCTTGTAAAGCCGATCGCGCAAATGTCATTTTGTTGTATATTTGCTTTCGAGAATGCTTTTTCTACGACAGGGATGATGTTCTGCTGATGCGCTCTGGAAGCTAACTCGGGGACAACGCCACCATATTCATTATGGATTTCCTGATTGGCAGCCACATTGGAAAGGATTTTGCTACCGCTGATAACGGCTGCAGAAGTGTCGTCACAAGAAGATTCTATACCTAAAATAATTGATGCACTCATAATAGATGGCAAAGTTAGAAAATAAAAATACAAATAACGAAGAACCACATATTGACAAACCTGTCAGCCAGAAAAAGCGACCTCTTTTTCTAAGAATTCTCAGCACTGTTTCTTACGGGATTATTGCTTTGGTGGCTTTGGTATTGATTATCATCAACCTTCCTATTACCAAAAGATACATTGCCAATCAAGCCATCGATTTTCTGAACAAAGACCTGAAAATGGGAATGTCTATTGATGACATCGATGTCAATTTTTTCGGTGATGTGACCATCAAAGGTCTGCACTTGAAAGATTATAAAGGCTACGAATTTGTCAAAGCAAAAGAGATGCGCGTGGCTTCTGACTGGTTTGCTTTGGCTTTCAATACAAGAGATATCAAATTCAACCAGGCTACAATCATTGAGCCGACCATCCGGGTGATTACTTATAAAGGTGATAGCATCAGTAATTTTATCCGGTATGTAGATAATTTTGATGATGGAAAACCACGTGATCCGAAGAGAAAACCCTTTAAAATGGGAATGAAATTCGATATCATCAATGGGATTGCAAGTATTGTTAATGAAAATAGTCCGGGCGAAGCAGGAAGATGGCTGGATGCAAGAAACGTCAACTTAAATGTCACTTCTCTAAAAGTGGAAGGCGCTGATGTTTTTGCGGATATCAGAAACTTTAATTTCATTACAAAACGACACGGTAAAGAACATATCGTAGATACTTTTTCCACCAATTTTGAACTGACCAAAAAACATTTGAAGTTAGGAAATCTGACCTTCAATACCAATTATTCTCTTTTGCAAGGTGAAGCGATTCTGAATCTTGATCCTAAGACGAAATTTGCAGATTTTGGAAATAAGGTGAATTGGGATTTGAGAATGGTTCCGGGAAGCCAGATCAGTGGCTATGATTTGAGTTATTTCGTGCCGGATTGGGACAATTACACACCTATCAATATCTCCGGAACAATGACCGGACCGTTGAATGATTTTACTTTGAATAATTTCTTAATTCGTTCGCAGGAAATTAATCTGAATACCAAAAAGATGACTATCTCCAGTGTTCTGGACAAGAAGTTTTTCATTGAAAGTAAAGATGTTTCTGCTGATTTTACATACAAAGGTCTGAAAGCCTCGCTTCCGAAATTTATTTCTTCGAAGTTGGGGAATATTGCGGATGATTTTGGAAGATTGAAATATAATGGTTCTGTAAAAGTGAATCCAAAACAGATTTTTGCCACCGGAAATGTCATTACAGGAATTGGACAGGCAAAAATGAAAGACTTCAATCTTGTAGATTATAGTACAAAACGTCCGAAATACAGAGGTTATGTAGATGTCAAAGATTTGAATGTAACCGCTTTGACCAAAAATAAACAAGTTGGATTGATTTCCGGGAAGTTCAATGTTCAGGGTGAAGGTTTTGATGTGAATACGATGTATGTGAAAACCACTTCGGATGTCAATCATATAGATTTGATGGGCAAAAGCCTTAATAATATTGAAATCGATGGTGTTCTAAATAAAAAAAGATTCACCGGAAATGTTAATGCTAATGATGCAAATGTAAAAGGGAATTTCAAAGGCATTGTAGACTTCAGCACCAAAAGATTGTTTGCGGATTTCGATGCTAATATTCAATATGTTAATCTGAAATATTTCGGTATTTCGGCTGGTGATACCAATTCTGTCAGCGGTCATCTTGTTGGGAAAGTTTCTATGACCAACCTGAATGACCTTAATGTCGATACCAATATCAAAGGATTGACTCTCAATTCAAGTTCTCAAAAATTACATATTCCCGATTCCAAACTCAAAGCTTTTTTTGAAAACGGAAACAGAATTGTTTCTGTCGATGCGCCCGGAGCTGTTACAGGAAGAGTTTCCGGTAGATTTGATTTGGAAGATATCGGAAATATGGTGATGAATAGTATCAACAAAATTCTGGTGGGTAATCCTCCGAAAAAAACTTACAACGGACAGAATTTCGATTTCGATTTTGATGTGAAGCAAGGTTTGGTTTCATTTTTTGTTCCGGATTTGGAATTGCCGGACGGAGCAAAAGTCGCTGGAAATTATGTCGGAGCAACCAATGATTTGATTCTGAATGCGGATGCAGCTCAAATCAAATATGTGATGACCAGCAAAAAAGAACTGAGCGAAGCTGAAAAATTCTTAGCAGAAACCGATGCAACTTACCAACCAGACCTTAACAAAGTGAAAGATAGCGCAATGGTCGACAGTCTGAAGCTGAGAGTAAACACTTCAAACCTAGACCAACAATTGCTTGCAACTATTAAAAGAGGGCAATACGGTAATAATGTTCTTCAGGATGTGAAGTTGACTGCCAGTAATGAGAATTCGCAGGTTTTGCATATCGGAACGGTTTTCAAACTAGGAAGTTTGGAAGATGAAACGGCAAAACAAATGAAAGAATATGCCGTGAACATTAACCAGACAACCAATGCTATTGGAGATTATGTGTTACGTTTTGAGCCGACTACTGTAAAACTTAATGATGTAGCTTGGAGCGTGGATACAAGTCCGGAACTCAATCATTCGATTACCTATAGGAAGAAAGAAAAAGATTTCATTGTAGAAAATCTCAGAATTTATTCTGATGAAAGTGAGCTTTTGGTCAAAAATGCAGATTTCAAATCGGCAAAAGAATTCACGGCAGATGCTGAGGTGAAAAATCTTGATATCTCGAAGCTTCTTGCTTTTAGTAAAGATAAAAATGCATTGGATATCAAAGGAACAGCGAATGGAACCATCCAAATCAAGAAGTCTGGAAACAATCTGGAGCCTTTGGTTGATCTGGATGTCAATGATATTTTTATGAATGGTAAAGCGATGGGTAACATCGAAACCAAAATTACAAAAAGCGAAAAACCCAATGTCTTTGATGTAAGTATCCAAGCTTTGTCATCACAATTATTAGGACAAAATACTTTGGATGTGACAGGAACTGTTGATAATACAGGATCATCTATGGCGCTTGATCTTAGTGCAAAAATGAATGATTTCGATCTTGGTTTTGCACAGCAATTTGTAAAAGAAATTTTTGGGAATTTCCGGGGAAAAGCAACTGGAGATCTTAAAATTTCAGGCCCGGTGAATGATATAGATTACAGTGGTGATATTGCTCTGAAAGGATTTGGTTTGAAGTTATTATTCACGGGTGTAGATTATTCCATGGATGATACAGTTATCAATCTTTCAAAAGGTTTGGCGCTGCTGAACAATATTGGAATACGAGACGGAAGAGAGAATTCTAAAGGGAATATTTCGGGATCTATACAGTTTGAAACGTTGTCTTCATTAGGAATCAACTTAATTATGCGGGCCGATAATCTTTTGGTCTTGAACTCGACACAAGATGATAATGATCTTTTTTGGGGAAGAGTTACAGGACAAGGCGACGTCTATGTGAGTGGACCCGTTTCAGCATTAGAAATTTCTACGCCAAATGATGGACTTAGAGTTTTGAATAACAGTACGTTTACATTCAATAGTGCGTCGACAGCGAATGTTGAGGAATTTAAAATATTAAGATTTTTGAAACGTGACGATTCTGGCCAGATCTCGATAGAAAAAAAGAAAAGATCGGGTGCTAATATGTTGATTGACTTTGATGTAACCATTGACAAAGGTTCTTTAGTAAATGTATTGGTAGGTGATGATGTAGGAAATATTTCTGTTCGAGGAGAAGCGCGTCATCTTAAATTCAAGATGGAGAGAAGTGGAAACATTTTGATGGATGGAACTTATACCGTTGATAATGGAACATTTGTATCAAAAGCGATCTTAAATAGAACTTTCCAAATTGCCAAAAACAGCAGCATCCAATGGAGTGGAAATCCAATGACGCCGGCGCTTGATATTACCGCCAATTATACCAGAACTGTAACCAATGCAGGAGAATATCTGGGAATGTCTCTTACGCAGCCTATCAATGTCGTTTTGACAACGAAAATTACAGAAACATTAACCAAACCTGATATTGAATTTGGCGTTGCAGCTCCAGATGGATCTTCACAAGTTAGAGAAACTCTGGCAACTAAAATGAGTACGGATGATGAAAGGATTATTCAGTTCGGATCCATCTTGGTACTTAATAACTTTAACGTGGTCAATTCAGGAGGTTTGAAAGTGGATGTGTCTCAAACCGCAGTGAGTACAGGTTATAGTATGGCTTTCAAACAATTGGGTTCTGTTCTTAATACAATTAGTAGTGCGTTTCAGATTAATCTGGATTATATAAGTGGTGATGTGGGGTCTAATACATCCGACCGAGCAAATACCAGTGTAAGTTTGGCACTTTCTCCAAGGTTTAAACTGAAAACAGGTCTGGGAGTTCCTATTGCAAGAACAGATAATGCTAATGCTAATTATTTATCTGCAGAAGGAATTGTAGAATATGACTGGAGTAGAAATAATAATGGAAGCCGTTTACTGAGAGCTTATTCCAAACCATCTAATATTGGTATTACTACTGCACCAGGAGCTAATCAAAGTTATGGTGTTGGAGTTGTGTATAGTAAAAGTTTCAATTCTTTCAAATATATCTTCAAAAGCCGAAAAAGGATAAAAAAGGACTCTGCTAACGTTGAACAAAATAAAATAGATTCTGTAAAAAACAAGCTGAATAAATGATAATTATCATAGTGAATATGAAGTTTTGTTAAAAGCTGTTAATCTTTTGATATTTCTTTTTATTTAAAATATTTTTTATAAATTTGCAAAAAAATTAGATATATTTTAAATAAATAATAAAATCATACAATGAACTATCAATTAGACGATATCGATAAAAAGATTCTGGATTTCTTAGTAGAAAACACTAGAATGCCTTTTACAGAGATTGCAAAACAAATGGATGTTTCTGCAGGAACAATCCACGTAAGAGTTAAGAAAATGGAAGATGCTGGGATTATCCTGGGTTCTTCTCTTAACATTGACTACAGTAAACTAGATTATAACTTCACAGCTTTTATCGGTATTTTGTTGACAAAGTCAAACCATACACAAGAAGTTTTGAAGCAATTAGCTTTAATCCCAAATGTTGTAGAAGCTAGCGTAACATCTGGAAAATATAACATCTTCTGTAAAATGAAAGCAAAAAATACCGAAGATGCTAAAAAAATCATTTATCAAATAGATGATATCCAGGATGTAATGAGAACAGAGAGTATGATCTCTATGGAGGAGTACATCAGTGATAAAAACCGTTTAATTAATGCGGTTAGTATATAGTTAGTTAATAGAAATTTCTATAAAGAAGAGCTTATTTATTAAGCTCTTTTTTTGTAATTTTATGGGATGAAGTCAGTGGATAAAAGTTTTAAAAATAATAAAGATTATTACCTTAGTTTCGGTCTTATATTATTGGTGTTTTTGTTAAGTTTAAATACGGATTTAGCAGAATTTTCTCAACATCAATCGCTTAATATTCCGACTGGATTTTTCTACTTTACATTTGGAGTTGATATTTTAGTCATTCTCAGCTGGATTCTCATTCTATTATTCAGAAAGATAGGAGTGATGCTTTTTCCTGTTTTGATAATGTTGCATTTTGGACTGCATAATTATTTTTTGAGCACTTATCTGTATTCTGATATTACCGCCTTATTTCTTTTTGTAGGAGTTGGTTTGATAGCAATTATTCCACGCTGGAATGATGATGTGATGAAATAAAGACATATTTATAAATAGAAAAGCTCCAGAAGTAATCCAGAGCGTTATCTTTTTATCAGCATCGACGTGATATTTATTGAAAAATTTGCTGATATTAATCTGTATATTTTAATTTTAAACAGATCTATGTTCATCTTGTGTGCCTTCAGAATCTAAGGGACGAATAAAGTGTTTAGTTTTATGCCACAAAGATTATCATTTAACATAATATTGACAAGAAACGAACTACTACATAACTACGCCAGTGGTTTAATGTTTTGATAATGAGATATTTGGATTCTGCTATGGCGGTTTTATCAGAAATCCATCATCCATTTGTTCAGATCAATTTCTGAAGAGATGTCCAATTGTTTTCTCAATCTGTTTTTTCGGGTTTCTACACTTCTTACAGAAATATTATTGTAATGAGCAATTTCTTTTGTGGTAAAATTAAGTTTCAGTAATGCGCAAAATTGCAATTGTCCGGTTGTGAGCTCTGGATAATTGGTGATTAGTTTATTATAGAAAAATGGATATACTTCTTTGAATCTGCTCAAGAATGATGAATCATTACTCTTGGCTAATTCCAAAAGTTCTGCAAACGCATCATTGACTTTAAGTTCCAAATGATTAAGTTCCTCTTCCTTTTCTATGAGATCATCCTCGATGTTTTCCTTTTGCTCTTTTTCTTCTTTGTAGCTTTTAAAATATTTAACTGTAAAAAAGAAAAATACAACAGCAAGAAAGATAATACTTCCAATAAAAATATAGAGATTCTGATACCAGTTTTTCTTTTCCTCTTCTAAAATGTTTTGGGAAACTTTATCCGTCTCTAATTTTTCCTTTTTACGGATGATTTCATTTAATTCGCGAGATTTTTTTGTGTAATAAGAGTAAATTTTGTCATCACCCATCTGCTCATAGATAAGGCCAAGGTCATCGTAGATATACTGTAAACGATAGATGTCATTAGCTTTCTCAAAAATAGGTAAGGCTTGTTTATAATAATGGATAGAACTATCATTCTGTTTCATTTCCAAATAGGCATTCCCTAAACCAAATAAACCAAATGCCTGATTGATAGAGTCATTTTCCAGTTTACCCAACTCGTAGGCTTTTTTACTGTAGTAGATTGCTGGTTTGTAATCTTCCAGATCTATATATATTACTCCTAAACTGGAATATTGTGCGGAGAGCCAGTTATTACGTTTTGTTTTATCTTTTATTTTCTTAAAGTACTCGATACTTTGTAGATCATACCTCAGTGTTTTTTGTGGATCTGTATATTGCAGATTTAGGATTTCTGCTTTTCCATTGTAGATCTGCCCAAGTGAACTGTAAAGGTCATCATTGATCTTTATTTTTTTACAAAGTTCTTCCGCTTTTTCATTTGTTTTAATGGCTTTTTCAAAAAAACCTAAATAAGCATAAGCTATTGCTTTTGCAATATAAGCTTGGGTACAATGGTAATCGTCACCTTCTTTCTTAGCTATTTCATATAATTTGTCAGCAGATTTTAAAGCTTTTTCCTGTTCTCCAAGTCCAAGATAAGAACTAATATCGGCTTTTAGAGATTTTGCTTTTCCTTGATAGTAATCAATATCCGCGGAAATTTGGTATGTTTTATTACTGATTTTTAGGGCTTCGTTCCGATCAGCAATCTTAAAAGTTTTTGCAATTAATTGGTCTACTTGCTGAGGTGTATATTGCTGAGCATCCGATTCCGAAAGAAAGGAAAATAGAAAAGAAAGTATTAATAATTTTTTTTGAAAATCCACAGCGTCCAATGCGAATGCAAAAATATTAAAAAAACAAACATTACCGTCAAAATAACGAAAGTATTGAAGGATTCTTGATGTTGTCAATTGAATTATTAACTTCGGTTAACTAGTTGGATTAAAATTAGTATCACATTCTGCTAAAATGTCTGGAAAAAATCGATCAAAATGAAATTGCAGCTCTTCTTTGCTTTTTAAAAATGCATCAAAAACAGGAATGTCTTTATCCAGATATTTTGCTTTGTTCAAAACATTCAACATACTGAATTTTATGCCTTGATCTGTTCTGTAGTTGGTCAGCCAATCATCCTGTTCCATTCTTATAAGCATCTTTTTGTAATTTTCCGGAAGCCATATCTCGTTTTTCCAAAGTATATTATAGACTTTCTGAGAATGTACTTTTAGTTCCTTTTCTGTATAAAGATGTGCAGTGAAGTAATCAAAGGCAACATCCACAAATGCTCCTGAATATAATCTGACCAACGGACTGAAAATCTTCTTAGCTTCTGAAACTGCAGGATGAGAATCGGTAAAAGTATCAATTGCACGATGAAGTTTTATTCCTTCTTGGATTTCAAGAGGAAAATTTTCCCGTTCGTTATTTTTGATAAAGTCCGCAATCATATTCCCAACGAGTTGTTGGTCTGTGAATGAAAGAATAGAGTGCGCGAGATAATTCATTTTATCATAAAGATACTGTTATAATTGATATTGATTACAGTTTTTAGGATAAATAATTTAAATAGTAAGGAGATCAGTAGTTCAACCCGATTATAATTTAAACTTTGATTATATATCTGTAAGTTGCGAGAGTTCTTGTAAGATTGCCACTCAGATTTTCAATTATTTTTGACATTTTTGGGTTGAAATCTCCAATCCACTGCACTTCATATGTATCATAAGTAGTTTCTAGATTTATCATTTCCAGTGCTTTGACAATTAAGTAGGCATCAATGCCTTTATTTTGGAATTCGGGAATAATACCAAAAACCAATCCTACTAGTTTTTTTGTTTTGCAGAATTTTTGCAGCATCAAAAATTTCAACATCGAAAATATTCCAAACCTGGAACTCACTTTCCCGAAGTAATCATTAAGGTTTGGTAAATTTAGCCAGCAGCCGATTGGCTGATTATTATGATATACAAACCAGACTGTTTTTTCATCTATTACTGTCCGCATTGCCTTGAAGGTTTTTGTAATTTGTTTTATATTGAGGATTTTGTCCTGCTGATTGTTTTGCCAAGCTTTGTTGTAAATCGTAGTAAAATCTTTCGCAAATTCCGTAATATTATTTTTACTAAGTTGCCGTAACTCGTAGGAAGGGTTGGTGGTAAGTAGATCATTGATGGTATAAAATTTTTGTGGTAGTTTTGCTTTCAAATCTATGGCGTAGCAGTTTTGAAGAAAGTAAATTTCGAATCCGTAACTTTCAAAAAGTTTTTGGTAATAAGGTGGATTGTAATTCATTCTGTATAACGGCGTCTGGTATCCGTGTATAAGCAAGCCCCACCATTGCATGCGATTCCCAAAATTTATCGGACCGTCTATTATTTTAATTCCTTGATTATGTAGCCATTCTTTGCAATAGTCGAACATATAATTTGCTGCTTTTTGAGAATCAACACATTCAAAGAAACCTATGCCACCTGTCTTGCTTTTTTCAGTTTCTGTATTGATGATGAAAGATGCAATTCTGCCTATGACTTCATTGTTTTTGTTCATTAGAATCCATCTTTCGCACACGCCGTTTTGAAAATGAATATTTTTATTCAAATCAAAAACTTCCTCTATATCTCTGTCCAGAGGTTTTATGTAGTTGGAGTTATCTTTATAGATCTTATCAGGAAGGTCTAAAAATAAGCGTATATCTTTTTTGGTAATTACTTTTCGCAAATACATTTTTTCAATTACTATAATGACAAAAGTATTGATGAAGAATAATGTAAAAGCTTCTCTTTATAATTTTGATCGCCAAAAATAAATATTGATATTGATTGATTATCAATGATATAGAAATAGAAAATGTTCTATTTTATAAATCGGTTTGATTTTTACGAAACTCGGAAGGTGTTTCATTTGTCAGTTTTTTGAAAATTGTATTGAAGGCCGTTTTAGAATTAAAGCCTGCTTCAAAAGCAATTCCCAAAATTGATAATTTTCTATAAGAATCATCGCATAATAATTCTTTAGCTCGCTGAACCCTGTATTTGTTGACAAATTGGAAGAAATTTTCACCGAATCCATTATTCAACAAATATGAAAGTTGATGAGCATTGATTCCAATAAAACCGGAAAGTTTAGAGAGATTAAGCTCGCCATCCAAATACGGTTTCTCGGTCTTCATGTAGTCGATTAATTTTTGTTTTAGATTTTCAAAATCACTGTCGGCAATAAGCTTTTTCTTTTCTGATTTTAATTCGTCCTCTAATTCTATTGATAATAATTCTTGCCGTTCTTTCTCATTGACAGGATAGATTTCTTTCTGCCTTAAAATGTGGTAAGATGTGCTGTAAACAATGAACAAAAAAAGTAAATCCATTGCTAAATGATTATTTAGTTTGTATATGAATACATTAAAAAGTTCGTAACATACGGTGATAATAATCGTGCAGAATAATAGTAAGCTTAATTTTGCTAACCACTCCAGATTAATATTTTCTGTATTGGAAGAGATATTTTCTATCCGTTTTTGGTATTTCTTGATTCGGATATAAATGATGGCAATGTAAGGCACATTATGAAATATAGACACAAAATCAGCGGTAATGCCAACTGTCTTATTACCTTCAGCATTTAATAGAAGAATCAGATAAATAATTGGAGTAATAAGACATATTGTATCTTTTTTGCTGAAACGATAATTTGGATTAATAAAAAATACAACACTGAAAAATAGAAAAATAGGTGTTAATATCTCTATAAAATAAATAAAAAATACGAACAATTGATTGGGAGATAATCCGCAAAATTGTAATACATCCAATATCCAATAACTTGACCAAAGAAAAAGAAAAGAGCCAAATAAGGCATTAGCCCTTTGGTTTACCTTCATAGGATTTATAAGTACAATAAATGATTGTAAGATCAAACCTCCGTAAAGCAATGTAAGTACAAACTTTTGAATATTCTCAAATGACATTATGTGTTTTTAAAAAAGTAATTCTACAAAATCTTCAATCTTACTAATTTCTTCTATTTTAATTCCAAATTTTTTCTTCGGAAGTTTATTAAGGTTTGAAATGAAAATCTTTTCATAACCCAATTTTTCTGCTTCGGTAATTCTTTGTTCGGCTTGTGCAATTGGACGGATTTCACCACTTAAGCCAATTTCTCCTGCAAAACAATAATGTTCCGAGATGGCAATATCTTCATTACTTGATAGGATAGAAGCAACAACAGCTAAGTCCAAAGCGGGATCATCAGTTTTTATTCCGCCTGTTATATTAAGGAAAACATCTTTCGCTCCGAGTTGGAAACCTGCTCTTTTTTCCAAAACTGCCAAAAGCATATTCAATCTTTTGGAATCAAAACCGGTTGAGCTTCTTTGCGGCGTTCCATAAACTGCGGTAGAAACCAACGCCTGGATTTCCAATAACATTGGTCGATTTCCTTCGAGAGTTACCGCAACAGAATTTCCGGAAAGCTCTTCTGATTTTTTAGTAATGAGAATTTCAGATGGATTTTTGATTTCCTTCAAACCTTGCGAAATCATTTCATAAATTCCGATTTCCGACGTAGATCCAAAACGGTTTTTATTTGCTCTCAATAATCTGAACAGATGATTTCTATCGCCGTCGAAATTCAGAACAACATCTACCATATGTTCCAAAACTTTTGGTCCGGCGATTTGTCCATCTTTTGTGATATGACCAACTAGAAAAACCGGAATGTTATTTTCTTTGGCAAACTTGATGATTTCATTAGAACATTCTCGGATTTGTGAAACCGTTCCTGGCGAACTTTCTATCAATTGGGATTGAAGCGTCTGGATGGAATCGATAATCATAAAATCTGGCATTAGTTTTTTAGCTTCGTGCAAGATTTTTTCAACATTAGTTTCAGTAAACAGGAAACAATTCGGATTTTTAACCTCGGCTAAACGGTCGGCTCTCATTTTGATTTGTGACGCGCTTTCTTCTCCGGAAACATAGAGGATTTTTTTCTTCATCTTCAAAGCCAATTGAAGAAGCAGAGTCGATTTTCCTATTCCAGGTTCGCCACCAATTAAGGTTACAGAACCCAGAACAATTCCGCCACCCAAAACCCGGTCAAGTTCTTCAGAAGGTGTTTTGATTCTCGGCTCTTCATTAGTTTCAACTTCAATGATATTGATGATGGAAGATTTGGATTTTGCAACGACAGATTTTGTTGATTTTTCTACAATTTCTTCTACAAGGGTATTCCATTCGCCACAGGTTTTACATTGTCCGTGCCACTGGGAATATTGCGCACCACAATTTTGACAGAAATATTGAGTTTTTAGTTTTGCCATTTTAATTGATAGGTAAAAATTCTAATTCCGACATTCTTTCTTTATCACATTTATTTTCAATTTTTCTAAATGAGTCTTTGTTTTCGATAGGAGTCATTAGATAAGATTGATTATCAATTTTAAATAAAGCAATTTGATTGTTTAAATCATATCCTGTTGCCTCTATTTGGAGAATTTTGTTTTTATCTTTAGAAAATTCAATGAAAAACTTGTTAGTACTATTAATATCTTCTCTAATATCATACTTAATAAAGTCAGATTCTATTTGATGTCGAATCTCTACAATTTCTGGTTGTGTTCTCCAATCAATAAAAAAAGTATTGCCATCACAAGGTTGATAAATTAAATATCCTTTGCTGTCTTTTTTTATTTCAATCCATTGTTGAGGAACATCCTTATTTGCCCAATCTTTTTCAAACGGTTTTATTGATGTTCGCGGATTTATTTCAATAATGTTTTGTTTTGCTTTTTGTTGACAATTTATTGCAATTGAAAAACAAAATATTGTTAAAAATAAGATGAATGTTTTAAGTTTTGCCATTCTGCTAAGTTCCAGAAAAATTTTGGAAAATAAAAAATTAGAGGTCAGTTTAAAAGTTGGTTTAATGTTTTATTTTGAAAACCTTAAATTTGTTCACGATATATTACAACGATGATATCAGAAAATTAAAATTAAATAAAAATGGCATTAGACAAAAATCACGTAGTAACTTTAAAATACGTTCTACATACTAATGATGAGGCGGGAGAAAAAATCTTTGTGGAAGAGACCTCAGCAGAAAACCCAATGACGTTTCTTTATGGCGTAGGAATGATGATTCCGAAGTTTGAACAGGAAATACAAAATTTAAATATAGGCGAAACGGCATCTTTCACTATCGAGCCTAGCGAAGGTTATGGAGAGAGAGATCCTCAAGCTGTGACACAATTGCCTGTTGATATGTTCCAAGGGCAAGAATTGCCTCCTGTAGGTGCAGTACTTCCACTGTCTGACAATCAGGGGAATAATTTCCAAGCTGTGGTTGTAGAAGTTACACCAGAAGCTGTAGTTGTAGACCTTAATCATCCAATGGCGGGAAGACCTCTGCATTTTGATGTTGAAATTCTGAACACACGTCCTGCAACGGAAGAAGAATTGGCTCACGGTCATGCGCACGGAGAAGATGGTCATTCTGGACATTAATATATAAGTTAAATTTTTTAGTCAATATAAAAATACAAAAGCTTCCAAATCTGGAAGCTTTTGTTGTATTAAGAAATGAACTTTCTATTTTTTAATGAATTTCTGAGTAGATTTCTCTCCTTTTTTATTCACTAATTCAATAACATAATTTCCTGTAGGAAGTCTGTTCACATCTATTTTATTTTCAATAGATTTTCCGTTAGCTACAGATTGTCCGGCTGTATTGAAAATTCTGTAAGTAGAATCTCCACTTTCCTTAGTTTTGATATTAAGAACATCTTTTACAGGATTAGGATAAATGGATACTTTGTTATCATTGTTAACATCAGAAACGGCTAAAACCTCCTGGATGTCCAACGAATAATCTTCCACCTGTCCATAAGTTATTGTTGAACAAGAGGTTGGTGTTTGAGAGTAAGCTGCCTGAACTCTTATTCTAATTCTTCCGGTTGTTGCAGTTGCAGGGATTGTAAACGTTCCTGTAACTGTGGCAGCATTTGTGGCAGTAGTTTGTGACCATGCAGTTTCTCCTGCATCGGTAAATATGCCATTGTTGTTATAGTCTGCATACAATCTATATCTCAATGGGTAAACAGTTCCAGACCAGAAAGGAGTAATGGTAATTGTATAGGTTTCACCTTTCTTTACATCTGTTGATAAATAAGAGAAATCCTCATATCCAGTGCTTCCTGTACTTGCATTATCGATTGTATTAAGTTTTACGTTTTGTATTTTCATAAAGCTTGTATTAGAAGCTTGTGAAGTACAATAAGTATTACCCGTGGCTAATGTAGTCACTGGAACTATATTACTGAAAGCGGACTTGTTACCAGCTTCATCTTTTGCCTCAACCTTGAAATTATAAATTGTAGATGCAGATAATCCCGTAACATAGTAAGAGGTTTTATAAGTTGTTCCAAGCAAGACGTTGTCTTTGTAAACATTGTATCCATCTAATGCAAAATTATCTGTAGAGGCATCCCAAGTCAAATAAGTAGAAACATTGGTTGTAGAAGTTGCTTCGAGATTAAGTGGAGTAGTAGGTGCTATTGTATCTGGTCCGTTTGGATTATACTTTGCACCTAAACCCACTGCATAAAATGCATCTTGAGTTGCAATTGCTTCAGCTGAGTTCGCTCCGTATAGTTCTGTCGCAACCTGAATACCAAAATTTCTTGCATTCATATAAGTAGAATTGGAAGATAAGAAAGCAGTCTCTAAACGATAAACGATTTTTGATGCCTTTTCAAAACCAATTCCTGTCACACTGTAGGATTTTCCAATATCATTGGTTCCGGTTTTTCCTTGTACCAATACATAATACCAATGGTTAAGAACGCCGCTGTTGGTGTGAACACCGCAATAATCATTAGTGTCTTGAGCGGGTGTAGTACAACCTTCTGCAGCAGTTGCTGGCTGCCAGTTGATACCTTTGTATGTATCTGGTTGTCCAGCAGATTTTGGATTACTCATTGACCTTAAGTAAAAAGGTGAGTATAGAGTGATATCTTCTCCAATCGCGAAAGCTTGTTTGTTTGGAAGGTAAGTTTCTTCTACTACCGCTCCCCAAATGTCAGAAAGACCTTCGTTCATTGCTCCAGATTCTCTTTGGTATGCTAATGCTGCAGATGTAGCACAAACACCGTGACCCAATTCGTGAGCTGTAACATCAAACGCTGTCAAAACATTGAAGTTGTTCGTTCTGTCACCATCGCCGTACAGCATATAAGAACCAGACCAATAAGCATTATTGATATTACTTCCATAATGCACATAGCTTCTTAGCAGTGAACCATTGTTGTCATAACTGTCTCTGTTATGAACATTTTTGAAATAATCATAAGTTTTTTCTACACCGAAATGCGCATCCAAAGCAGCATTGTCCCAAGTAGAGTTATCAAATTCTGTAGCAGTCCAATCGTTATCTGCGTCTGTAAAATCTACAGCACTTCCAACAGCTGTACTTTTTTTAGCATTGTAAGTTCGCACGCCGGCACCTCTTGTAGTATCAAACAAGATATAGTTGTCACCAGCAGTATTCAAAGAGGTTTCAATGGACTGAGTTCCGCTATAACGTGTAGCAGCGTTACCAGTTGCCAGTTTTGAAATTGTTTCTTTAAGCTCAGAATCTTTTACTTCTGAAATTATTTTGTCGGTATCCAAGTCGCCTTTTAATACATTATGATGATGTCCGTTGGCGTGTTTGATAATTGCATCAGAAAGTAAAATCTGACCACTTGAAGCATCTACATAAATGTAAGCTCGGCTCATTGGCTGAGATGCAAAAACATCAAATTTGTAAGCTAAAGCCAATTTGTAACTTTCATCTGCTTGTTGAATAGGTAGCAAAACTAACTCCCCAGTAGGCTTTTTATAATTATCAACATTGCTTTCAACATCATCCCACATATATTTTTGTGCTCCAACGTTTTGAATGGCTCTGTCTAATGCAGATTGCGAAGATATTTTTGGTGAAATACTAACATTATTCGTGTCGAAAATCTCACCATTCATACTTGTAAGATTTCCGTTTTTATAATGCAGATTATAAATTCCAAATTCAACTTTTACGTTGTTGTAGTATAATTGATATTTTTCATCCAGAAAACTGCCTTTAGCATCTTTTTCCGATTTAGTAAGTCTAAGTTCTGCTCCAACAGGAAGCTTTAAAATCTCCTTAAATAAATCAGTTTTTGAAGCCGATTTTAAGTTTGCATTACTCTTAAACGTTACTAAACTAACATTCCCGTTCTTCTCGGTAATTTTCTTGTCAACGTATTCCTGCGCATTTGCGGATAGGGTAAATCCAAAAATACTGCACAAAATACCAATTCGTAAAAGTTCTTTCTTCATATACTAAGTATTAAATTTCGAGCCAATTTAGTAAATTTTTAATGAATGTTTAAGAATTAAGATGAATTATGTTTAGAATTTTAATCAAAAACAATTTTAAATAATAAATCCAACAAATTTTTGTTGGATTTAAAATTGAATTATTAATTCTTGATTGGAATATTCTTTAAAATATCTTGCGTGTATTTCCAAAATTTTTGAACAGACGGTATATTGGCTCTTTCATCTGGAGAATGTGCGCCTTTGATTGTTGGACCAAAAGAAACCATTTCCATTTTTGGATAATTGGCACCGATAATTCCGCATTCCAAACCGGCGTGGCAAGCGACAACTAAAGGTTTTTCTCCGAAATTGTTTTCATAAAGTTCTGTCATCACCTTGATGATTTCTGCTTCCGGTTTTGGTTTCCAGCCGGGATAAGAACCTCCGAATTCTGTTTTTAAAAAATTACTTTCGAATGCGGATTTCAATTGATTTGCCACTTCCCATTTTGTTGATTCTACCGACGAACGGGTTAAGTTTAAAATCTTGATTTCTCCATTTTTCAGTTCAACTCTTGCAACGTTATTAGAAGCTTCTACCAAACCTTCAACATCTGGACTCATTCTGAAAACGCCGTTATGAGCTGCATTGATTGCAAAAATTATTTTCTTCGAATCATCGACTGAAATAGCTTTTTCTGATGAATCGTTTTTTTCAATATTAATTACTAAATCTTTTTCTAAGGAAGCAAATTCCTCTAAGATTTCAGATTTCAATTGTTCAATCTTTGAAGAGAAATCCTCTGAATTGTTAACCGAAATAATTGCTTTTGCCTCTCTCGGAATTGCATTTCTCAAACTGCCGCCATCAATAGAAATTAATTGAATTTGGTTTTCCAGTCCTGAGAACAAAAATCTTCCCAATAATTTATTAGAATTTCCAAGACCTTTGTGAATATCCATTCCGGAATGTCCTCCTTGTAAACCTTTGATTTCAATTTTGAAAGTTTCGCCTTTTGATTCTTCCAAATCAAATTTAGCAGAAGCCGTCACGTCAACACCACCGGCACAACCTATATCGATTTCGTCATCTTCTTCTGTGTCAAGATTAAGAAGGATTTCTCCTTTCAATTGTCCTGGTTTCAAAGCTAATGCACCCGTCATTCCTGTTTCTTCGTCAATTGTGAAAAGAGCTTCCAATTCCGGATGTGCAATTTCATTACTTTCTAATATTGATATAATCGTAGCAACACCCAAACCGTTGTCAGCACCCAAAGTTGTCCCTTTTGCTCTTACCCAATCGCCATCCACATACATCTGGATTCCTTGAGTTTCGAAATCAAAATCGACATCGTTGTTTTTTTGGCAAACCATATCAAGATGCGACTGCATCACAATTGGCGTTCGGTTTTCCATTCCAGCAGTTGCAGGTTTTGTGATGATGACATTTCCAACTTCGTCAACCGTTGTTGGTAATCCCAAATTCTCCCCAAATTCTTTTATGAATTTTATAACTTTTTCTTCTTTTTTTGATGGTCTAGGAACCGAATTCAATGCTTCGAAATTTTTCCAAATCACTTTTGGTTCCAGTTGTGAATATTCCATTTTTTTGAAATTTTTTGATGTGGCAATTTACTAATTATGAAAGGAAAATGAAATCTTTATGACATAAATAATGTTTCCAGAATCTTTGTTTCGTTTTATGTTTTATAATTTTGAAGTCTTATTTCTAGCAAGATATTGATGTCGAATTTCATACAACAGTTTTCCAAATTTTTAAGATTAAGAGTTTCTATTTCTGAGTGGATTTATCTAGTGAAATGTGTAATCGGTGCATCTATTTGTTATTTGTTTTACATTTTTTTGCCGCAGTATCCTGTTTATTGGGCGTTGATTTCGGTTGTGATTGTTTTCTCGCCGGATAACAGTAATAAGCTGGCTTATGACAGAATCAAATCCAATCTTCTCGGCGCTTCTATCGGAATGATTTTATTTCTGATTCCAATTCCTAATATTTTATTGATTTGTATTGGTGTGGCTTTGACGATTCTTGTAGGAATTGCGTTAAGGTTGGATAATACGCTTCGTTCAGCTCTCGCAGCGATGGTTATTGTTTTGATTGAGGAAAATCAGGCTCATGATTGGCTGATTCCTATTGAGCGTGTGATTTGTGTCTGCATCGGATGTTTTGTGGCGCTGATTATCACTTTTGTTTTTTCGAAATTCAAGACTTTTGGTCAAACTTTTCTGAATCATTGATAAAAGGTACAAAATCCCTAGCCCCGATAGTAGCGGTTACCCCGCAGTGGGGTGGGAGAGCTGGGGGATTGTGATTTGGCGAACGCTGGAACGAGGAGTATGAGCGGATAGCGGGATTAAGTCCTAAAAATAAAAAACCTTCCCAGATTTGAGAAGGTTTTTCTATCATTAAGCAGAAAATTAATATCTGTAATACTCAGGTTTGAAAGGTCCTTTCACATCAACACCGATATAATCAGCTTGTTCTGGAGAAAGAACTTCTAGCTCAACGCTTAATTTCTTAAGGTGAAGAGCAGCTACTTTTTCATCTAAATGCTTAGGCAACATATAAACTTCGTTTCCGTAAGCTTCAGAGTTAGTCCAAAGTTCGATTTGAGCCAAAGTCTGATTAGAGAAAGAGTTAGACATTACGAAAGATGGGTGACCAGTCGCACAACCAAGGTTTACCAAACGACCTTCAGCAAGGATGATAACTTCTTTACCTTCGATAGTGTAGATATCAACCTGAGGCTTCACTTCAGATTTTGTGTGACCGTAGTTTTCATTCAACCAAGCCATATCGATTTCGTTATCGAAGTGACCGATGTTACAAACAATCGCTTTATCTTTCAATTTTAAGAAATGCTCTTTTCTTACGATGTTGAAGTTACCTGTAGTTGTGATTACGATATCTGCGTTATCAACCACTGTATCCAATCTTTTCACTTCGTAACCGTCCATTGCAGCTTGAAGCGCACAGATTGGATCGATCTCAGTAACCGTAACGATAGAACCAGCTCCTCTGAAAGATGCAGCAGTACCTTTACCTACGTCTCCGTATCCGCAAACTACAACTCTTTTTCCAGCTAACATTATGTCAGTTGCTCTTCTTACAGCATCTACTGCAGATTCTTTACAGCCGTATTTGTTATCGAATTTAGACTTAGTAACAGAATCATTTACGTTGATGGCAGGCATTACCAAAGTTCCATTTTTCATTCTTTCGTACAATCTGTGAACTCCGGTTGTAGTTTCTTCAGAAAGTCCTTTGATATCTTTTGTGAATTCTGGATATTTATCAAAAACCATATTGGTTAAATCTCCACCGTCATCAAGAATCATATTCAATGGTTTTCTGTCTTCGCCAAAGAAAAGAGTCTGCTCAATACACCAATCGAATTCTTCTTCGTTAAGACCTTTCCAAGCATAAACAGGAATTCCGGCAGCAGCAATAGCAGCAGCAGCGTGGTCTTGTGTGGAGAAAATATTACAAGAAGACCAAGTAACTTCAGCACCTAGAGCTACTAAAGTTTCAATCAAAACTGCAGTTTGGATTGTCATATGCAGACATCCTGCGATTCTTGCACCTTTCAACGGTTGAGACGGTCCGTATTCTTCACGGATAGCCATCAAACCTGGCATTTCAGCTTCAGCTAAAGTAATTTCTTTTCTTCCCCATTCTGCTAAGGAAATGTCCTTCACTTTGTAAGGAACGTATTGTGTTGTTGTACTCATATTTATAATTAAGATAAGTTTAAAATCGATTAGAAATCAAAGTGCAAAATTACGATATATAATTAAGATATAAAAACCATAAGTTATCTTCCAATTATGACAATTTACATAGCAAGAATTTATTTAGTTTAAATCTAAATAACTATTTTTGTGGCATCAAAAAAATATATTATGAGTGAACATACAGAAGAAGCAAAGAAACAAGCAAAACCAGTTGCTCCAAAAGTAAAAGAATTAATTGCTAAAACGCTAAGCGTAACTTTGGCAACTGTAGACGCAGAAGGAACACCAAATGCTAGCTATGCACCATTTGTAGAAATTGATAACAAATTCTATGTTTTGGTTTCTTTTATGGCGAAACATACCAAAAATCTTGCTGAAGGTAGAAAAGTGTCTGCAATGTTCATCGAGGATGAGTCTGCTACGAAGCAAGTTTATGCAAGAGAAAGATTAACAGTCGAGGTTTCTACTTCTCAAATCGAGAGAGATTCTGATGATTGGAACGACATCGTTGGAAAACTAAAAGAAAGACACGGAAAAATCGTAGATGTTTTGAATGAAATGACTGACTTTATCCTAGTTGCTCTTCATCCTGTAAAAGGAGCTTATGTTAATGGTTTTGGAAGTGCATATTTCGTAGATGCCAATCTTGAAATTATGGAACACAGAAACGATATCAATCACACACAGAAATAATTACAATTTCAAATATATAAGAAAGGCTTAGTTTTACTAAGCCTTTTTTAGTTCAAAAGTCTTCGAGAACCTCAGACTGACATTGCTAAAATTCGAACATTTAATATTAGAAATGTCACACTGAATGGAGTCGAAGGGCTTTTAATTTATATTTTTCTAAAAATAACCGTCGAGTTATGACCTCCAAACCCAAACGCATTACTCATAGCGATGTTGATTGGTTTTTCTTTATTTTCAGTAATGATATTAATGCCTTCCGGAATATTCTCATCCAACTTTGAAACATTAATTGTTGCCGGAATAACATTCTCCTGAATCGCTTTGATACAAATAATCGCTTCTGCAGCACCAGCAGCTCCCAACAAATGGCCTGTCATAGATTTGGTAGCACTGATGTCAAGATTTGGACTGCCTTTGAAAACTTTATTAATGGCGTTCAGTTCTGCTAAATCTCCAAGTGGAGTGGAAGTAGCGTGCGGATTCAGGTAATCGACTTGCTCAGGGAGAATCTCTGCATCTTGTAAAGCTAATTCCATCGATTTTGCAGCTCCGATTCCTTCAGGATGAGGTGCGGTCATATGATAGGCATCTGCGGTCATTGCTGCGCCAATTAATTCGGCATAGATTTTTGCACCTCTGGCTTTAGCGTGTTCATATTCTTCCAAAATCAAGGCTCCGGCACCTTCGCCCATTATAAAACCATCGCGTTCAACATCGTAAGGGCGGCTTGCGGCTTTTGGATTATCGTTTCTTGTTGACATTGCTTTCATTGATGAAAATCCACCAACAGATGCTGGTGTAATAGGCGCTTCGGAACCACCGCTTACAATTACTTTTGCTTTCCCCCAGCGGATATAATTGAATGCATCCATAAAAGCAGTGTTGGCAGTGGCGCAAGCAGAGACCGTTGTATAATTGATTCCTCGCAAACCGTATTTCATAGAAATCATTCCGGAAGCCATATTGGCAATGAGTTTTGGAACGAAAAACGGACTGAATCTCGGTGTTCCGTCTCCTGAAACATATTCAGTAACTTCATTTTCAAAAGTTTCCATTCCTCCTTGTCCGGTTCCCCAAATCACGCCAATATCAAAAGGTTCAATATTTTCTAAATCTAATTTAGAATCCTGCATTGCTTCTGCAGCAGCGTGGATAGCAAATTGCGTAAAGAGGTCACTTCTTTTGATTTCGTTTCTGTCCAGATATTTTTCCGGAGCAAAGTTTTTGACTTCCGCGGCAAACTGAACTTTGAATTTCTCTGGATTGAAATGCGTGATTTTATCAGCACCACTTTTGCCTTTCAGAATATTGTTCCAAAAAGTATCGACGTCGTTTCCTAAAGGAGTTACGGCTCCCATTCCGGTTATTACAACTCGTTTCATTATCTTGTAATTTGTGTTTTGAATAAATTTGAAGTGCCTTTTGCAATCAGTTTGGTTTTGTCAGAATTCCATATTTCGCAAGTGGCGTTGATGAATTGTTTTCCCAATTTCGTAATGTGTGTTTCGGCAATGATATTTTCGCCTTCTTTCCCGATTGAGAAATAATCGATGACATTATTAATCGTTGTATAGAAAGTTGGTTCGTTCAAAGAAAACATTGTTGCGCCCAAAACGTCATCAATAATGGCAGCCGTTACGCCGCCGTGAAGGTTTCCAATTGGATTCAGCCATTCCGGACGAATCGTGTACTGAAATTCCAAATGACCTTTTTCTGCTGAAATCACAACTGGTTTCAGCCAACGCATAAAAGGCGAAGGAGAGTCTGTGAATTCTTTTCCGATTAATGATTTCAAATGTGCTAATCTGTCCATAATTTTAGATTTTATATTTAATCGCAAAGGCGCAATATTTTTGAATTTATTAAATTGTTATAAGTCGCCAAGGCAATTATTGCGTCTTAAAAATAAGTTTAATTTGTTTAGCGTTGAATCACTCGCAGCCCGAATTATCTCCTATTTGTATATTTTTATTTGAATCGATGAATCTCGTTCCTCGATTTGAGCGGAAATCCTTTTTTGCTTGTACTCGAGTTCTATTTAAACTAAAATCGTCTGCAAAAAAGATTGACTTCGTCGAACCACTTCGTTAGGTTTGAGAGCCCTTCGACAAGCTCAGGATAAACTGCAGGCGGATTAAGCTGCCCAAATTAATGATAATTTAATTGGAAAATTAATTCTGACTCAATTTTGCTAAAGCTTCCTGAAAAACGCCAAGTACAACTTTGGTCTGTCCAACAGGAACATCGAACTGATTTTGTTCCAAAGCTGTCAATAATTCGTCCGCAACTTCTTTTGGTGGAATTCCGTTTTCGCCACCAATTTCTGCTGAAAAACTAGTATTGACCAAAGGTGGCAAAACTTCGAAAATCTTAACTGAAGTTTCTTTGAGAGCATTTCTCAGTGATTGCGTGTAACTTCTAAGTGCGGCTTTGCTGGCAGCGTAAGTCGGAACAGGCGCGTAAGAAACCAGCGATGCGATAGACGTTACATTGACAACCGCAGAATCTTTTTGCAATAAATGAGGAAGTAATAACTCCGTAAAATGAATGATTGTCAGGTAATTGGTATTGATTTCTTTCTTGGCTAATTCATAAGAATTGGCGTTATCTGCTAGATTATAATAATAAGCTTCACCAGCGTTGTTGATGACGATGTTGAGGTCTGGATGATTCTGAATCAGTTCGTTGGCAATTCTAATTCTTTCGTTTTCGATAGATAAGTCTCCCTGAATCGCAACTGCATTTTCCAATTGTTCCAAAGCTTTGTCAAGACGTTCCTGATTTCTTCCGTTGATAATGACTTTGTTTCCTTTTTCGGAAAATGATTTGGCTATTTCTAATCCGATTCCGGCTGAACCACCTGAAATAAATACTGTGTTGTTGGTTGTTTTCATAATGATATTTGATACCGATTGGTATATTTTTATTGAAAAAAAATTTATTTGATTAATTCGTTATCGATGATTTTTTCGATTCTTTCTAAGGCGTTGAAAAGATGAGTTTTGTTATTCATCGTTTTTGAAAGCAGAATTCCACCTTCTATTAATGCAATGAATTGATAAGCATATTTCTGAGAATCTATTGATTCTACAATTTCGTTTTGAGTTTTTCCTTTTTCTAAAATTTTGCTGAATTGATTGGCCCAGCCTTCAAAATTTCTTGAGACTTCATTTTTAAGAAAAGGCATTGTATCGTCTGCCTCAACAGCTGTGTTCAAGTGTGGGCAACCGCCACGAGAAAAATTGATTTCCCAAGTTTTTCTATAAATATCGACAATTGCAAAAAGCTTTTCACGAGTTGACATTTCACTCGTCAATTGACCGATAAAACTGTTTTGAAGTCTTTTGGAATTGTAGAGATAAACTTCTTTGGCAACTTCATCTTTGTTTTCGAAATTTCCGTAGATGCTTCCTTTTGTTAATCCTGTTGCAGAGGTAATGTCTGACAAAGACGTTCCTGCATAACCTTTCTTATTGAAAAGTTCTGCGGTTTGTTCTATGATGAACTGTCTTGTTTTTTCTGCTTTTGACATTTTGATTTATAAATTGACTTTGCAAAGATAATCAAATTATATACCAATTGGTATATTTTGAAAATTTATTTGAAAACAAAAACCCGAAAGCCAAAAAACTCCCGGGTTAAACTTAAAAATTGAAAAATCTTACTTTTTGATAATTTTATACGAACTGCTTTTTTGTTCAGATAAAATTTTAATAACATAATTTCCTTTTGGTAAAGAAGAAACGTTCAGCTGCAGTTTTTTTGCATTAGCTGGATTACCCAATAATAATTTCCCGGAATAGTCATAAACCTGAACAGAAGAAATCTGCGAATCTCCGGAAATATTGATAATATCAGCCACTGGATTTGGATAAACTGAAAATTGATTTTTACTTAAATCCGTTACAGCCATTGCTTCATCAGCAGCTACAGTCCATAATTCGTATCCGCTGTCATTGTATTTGGCAGTAAAGTATAATTTGTCTCCCATTGCAGTAAAATATGGTGTGTATCCTAATGCGTCCTGCGAAGGATTCTCTGGGTCGGCTGTTATCTTTTGGGTTCCTGCAACTGTCCCGTCGGATTTCCATAACTGATAATATTCTTCATTATTGACAGCTCTGAAGTATAGTTTACCTCCCATCACCTGGAAAAGCATTGGTGAAATAGTAATGCCCATAGAATCACCAGGCCCCGGCAAAACATCCATAAATAATTGAGTCCCTTCCGGTGTTCCGTCGGTTACCCAGATTTCTCCGCCGTGCTCCGCATCTCTTAATGTTAGAAATAACTTATTGTTATAAATGATATATTTAAACTGTGGAATTACACCATTTTCAGTTCCTTCGTAGACATCTTTCAAGATTTTAGTTCCAGCATCAGTACCGTCTGTTGTCCATATTTCTCTACCGGTTTCGCTGCTATATGCTGTGAAAAATAATTTTCCATTAAAGTCAATAAAATCAGATGGCAGAGAGTTTCCATTTCCATCAGTATTGATATTTTTTATCATATAAGTCCCACCGCTGGTTCCATCCGTTGCCCAGAGTTCTATACCGTTTGTCCCGTCGTCGGCATTGAAATATATTTTATTGCCAAATGCTTTCAGGTTGGAAGGGTTGGAACTTTCTGCGTGAATATCTTTTACCATTTGCGTTCCTGCCGCAGTCCCGTCTGTTGCCCAAAGTTCGAAGCCGTGTTGTCCATTGTCATAATCGAACCCGTCAAGAGCATTGAAGTAAAGCTTATTATTCAGAACAGTGAAATAAGAAGGATTGGAACCAAATTCTCCTTCACGGAGGTCTTTAACCATTGCGGTTCCTGCTGTTGTTCCGTCGGTTTTCCAAAGTTCGGTTCCGTGAATGCCATCCTCTGACCTGAAGTATAGCGCATTGTTGAACTCCACAAATTCAAAAGCATAAGAGCTTCCGCTGCCGGGATACATATCCTTCACAAGTACTGTTCCGGCTTCTGTTCCGTCAGATGTCCAGAGCTCATTTCCGTTAGTTTCATCTGTGGCAGTAAAAATCAATTTTCCGTTAAGAATTTTTAGATTGCCAATGTCAGAACCATTACTTCCGGGATTGATATCTTTTACCAGTTTTGTCTCTTCGCCATCTGTGACCCAAAGTTCTTTTCCGTGTTCGCCGTCATCAGCTACAAAATAAATTTTTGAATCAAGTTTCATAAGATTCTCCGGTAAAGAATCTCCGGAAGGATTGATGTCTTTTACCATTTTAAAGACCGGCGTCTGTTGTGCATTAATGTTCAAGAATGAAACCAATAATGATGCAAGGATAAATTTACTCTTCATACAAATAATTTCTTTTGAGTAAAATTAGAGCCTTAATTTCAGAAAGGATAATGTTATACTATTAGATAACCGAAAATTTCAAGAAAACAAAAGTTTTTAGTTTTTAATCAATTGAAAATCAGATAATTTTTACTGAATTAATTTTGGATTAAGAAATTTTATTTTCGATGTTTTTATTAATTTTCCTCGACTTTTTGACCAATAAATAACTTAATATAAAGATTGAAATCAATAAAATCCCAAGAAGAATCCAAATGATAATTTTAGAATTTTTTTGTTTTGATTCATAAGTTTTCTGCTTGAACTCATTTCTTTTTTTGATGAGTTCGTTCACTGTTTTTATCTCTTCTTTAGAAAATTTGGATTGGATAGAATCAAATAAATTCTGATATTTCAAATGATTTTCAAAATCATCAAGTCCGATGTAATTTTCAGCCAATAATTTGTAAATGCGACTTTCCATTTCGATTTGATTCACTTCTTTGGAAAGTGGAAGTGCGGAAAACAAGATTTCGTTAGACATTTTGAAATCATTCTTTGAGCTTTTGATTTCAGAAAGCCCGATCAATGCATTACATTCGAGAGATTTTGCGCCATTTTTTCTGGCATCGGCCAACCCTTTTTCAAAACTGACTTGCGCCGAATCTTTATCGATTTTCAGATAACAATAACCTTTCTGATTATAAGCCTGCCCAAGATTGGCAACTGCAAAGCCATTGCCTTTATCTTTCTGGAATTCCGCAATGGCCTTATTAAAATGCTTAATCGCATAACCACAATCTAGACTTCTTTTATAAAGAAAACCTTTCAGCAGATTGATATTTCCAATCAGATATTTCATAGAATCTGGCAGAGAAACCGATTGCGAAAGTTTGTCCGCCTTGTCCAGATAATGCCACGCTTCGTCACGCATTTCTATACGGATATAGAGATTTCCAATTAATCCTAAAGTTCTGATTTGATTAGCGTTATCTTTTGCTTTTTCCGATAATTCGTTGGCTTTCAAGGCAAATTCAATCGCTTTTTGGTAATTGCTCAAACCCGAATATCCGTTGGATATCAAGATGTAAGATGAGATTTTATAAGCATTGGAAATATCTTTTTTCTTCAAAATTTCTTTCCCGATTTCAATGGTCTTTTCAGGATTTTTGAATAAAAATGCATTAGCAGAACCAATCAGACTGTCAATTTCTTTATTGTTTTGTGCAAAAGAAAAATTTCCCAAAACAATCAAAATCATTAATATGAAAATTCTAAATACTCTCATCTTATTGATTTTTAATAGTTTTAATAAACGAAGCCGGCGAATGTCCTGTAACCTGCTTGAAAACGGTAGAAAACAAACTATGTGAAGAAAATCCGGCTTCTTCAGCCAAATGACTGACTTTGTACTTAAGATAGACCGGATTATTTTTTAGTTTATTGATGATGTAATTGACCCTCAGTTCATTGATGTACGAGTGGAAATTTTTATTCTTATAAGTATTGATGATTTCGGATAAATATTTTGTGTTCGTGTTCAGGTTTTCTGCAAGAAGATTAAGCGAAATCTCTGAATCCAAATATTCATCATTTGATTCGAATTTTTCTAGTTTTTCCAACAGAAAACTAATTGTTTTATCAGGAATTACAATTTTTCCTGCACTTTCCTGCGCTTTGTTTTCAGCGATGAATTTTTCTCTATCTTCAGCTTCCTGTTTGGATTTTTCGTAATCCTTTTGTTTCTGATTTAATTTTCGATTAAAGAAATAAGCAACCGTGAAGACAAGCAATATCGCAATGGCGATGAAGTAAATTATCTTTGTTTGTTGCTCAGATTTTGTCTCCAGAATTTCATCCTGCTTTTGACCGATTTTATTCAAAAAAGATATTCTTGCATTTTCCTTCACTGAACTCAAAGAATCTTGCAAAGCAGTCTGAAGCTGATAATATTCCCTATATTTTTCCTTGTTTTTTGATTCATTAAAATTCTGAACCGCCAAATTATAAATCTCTTCTCTCAGCCAAACATCCTGAACTTTCTTTTCAATTGGTTTTAAAAGTTCGAGATAATCAATATTCTTATCAGATTCTTTTCTTGAGGATTGAATCATTGCTTTCACATAAAAATAATAAGGCTCGTAACGCTGAATTTTCTGAGCATAATATTGCGCTGAATCCAACTTTCCGAGATTGGAATAGGAGAGAGCGTAATAGAAATTACTAAGCTCTGGAAAAGATTTATTTTTTTGTTTTTCAAATAATTTTAAATCCTTAACGGTTTGATTCCAGTTAGAATCAGAGTAGGATTTTATGGCTTTTTCGTAATAATTCTGAGTGATTTCTTTTTCATTTTTGATGAGATATAATTGAGAAAATTCAATTCCCAATTCATCACAAAGTTTCGCCAAAAGAAAGTTGATTTGAAATTCATTTTCAGGACGATTAGACTTTTTTGAAAGTTCCAGACATTGAAATAATTTTTCACTCGCAGAATTGTAATCGCCTCTTATCAGATAACTTTCGGTAAGAAGTAAAAGTGCTTTGATTTTATCATTATTATCCGAACTGTTTTTGAAAAGGAACTCAGAAATAACAGCAGATTCCGAAGGTTTTTTGTAAAGTAAATCCTTGGATTCTATGAACAAGGTTTCTGCATCCCGGCTATTTTGTGCTTTGATGATTGTACCGAATGCGAGAAAAAATACTAAAATTAATTTCAAAACGAAATAGGCTTGATTGCTTATAAACCAGTAAATTTATGTAAATATTTTTTCAAAAAAATATCTTTTATATTTCAAATATTGAATATGTCGCAAAAAAATGCTCCCGAAAAAATTTCCGAGAGCATCGCGTATAGAGAGAATAATGAATGTTTATTTCCAACCGCCACCTAAGCTTTTGTAGATGTTGACAACTGTGCTCAGCTGTCTTTCCTTCGCTTCGATGAGTTCCATTTTGGCGTCCAACGCATCACGCTGATTCATCAGAACCTCCAGATAATCCGCTCTCATATTTCTGAATAATTGATTGGCAATATCGATTCCTTGGTCAAGAGCCTGAACTTCCTGAGACTTCATTTCATAATATTTGTCTAGGTTTTTAATCGCCGACATTTGATTGGTAATATCAAGATAAGCACTCAAAATGGTTTTGTCATATTCGTACAAAGCTTGGATTTGTCTTGCATCAGCGGATTTGAACTGCGCTTGAATCGCACTTTTGTTAATCAGCGGACCAGCCAATTCTCCAACCAAACTGTAAGCAATCGATTCCGGCATTTTTACCAAATATGAAGGATTAAAAGCTTCCAAACCAAGCGCTGCATTGATTTCCAGACTTGGATAAAATTCTTTTCTCGCCGCTTCTACATCTAGTTTCGCAGATTGTAATTCTAATTCAGCTTGTTTAATGTCAGGACGATTCGCTAATAACTGAGACGGAATTCCCGTATAAACTGTTTGAGGAACAATTGACATAAAACTTTCTTTTGTTCTTACAATCGTCTGCGGATAACGTCCAAGCAAAGCATTGATTTGATTTTCCTTTTCTGTGATTTGCTGTTTTAAATCGTATTCAGTGGCGTTAGATTTTGCTAATTCAGCCTCGAATTTTTTCACAGCTAATTCCGTCGCAGCCATTGCCTGCTTTTGGATTTTTGCTACTTCAAGTGCTTTTTTCTGCAAATCCATATATTGATGAATAATATCCAATTGATTATCAAGAGATAGTAGTTCATAATAATTATCAGCAACTTCAGCAATCAAACTTGACAGAACGAAATTCTTTCCTTCAACCGTTGACAAATAATGAGCAACAGCAGCTTGTTTTTCTGTTCTCAGTTTATGCCAAATATCAACTTCCCAATTGGCAACCAAACCACCTTCAAAATTTCCTAAATTCTCTGGAACTTCTTTTCCATCGGTTATTTCTGTGGAAGCATCACCGGCTCCGGTACTTGTATAGCGGCCAACTTTTTCAATTCCGGCTCCTAATTTTGCTGCAACAGTCGGACTCAATTTTCCGTTTTTGTACATCACATCGCTTTTCGCGATTTCGATTTGCTGAAGCGTAATCATTAATTCCTGATTATTTTTCAAAGCTTCATCAATCAGATTCACAAGATTCGGGTCTGTGAAAAACTCTTTCCAAGGCGTGATTCCGGAATTGTTTTCCGAAGCAGTCTGATTCTCAAAATTCTGAGGAATGGTTTCTTTTACTCTATCCTGAATTTTGGTCGCCATTGGTGCTTTACATCCAATCAATGCTAATGAAATGAATGCCCCAGCTATTATGTTTTTATTTATCTTCAAATTTTCCATCGTGTTGGTAAGGTTCAGTGTTTTCTGTTAAAGGATTTTCTTCTTCATAGTAAGTCAGTTTTGACTTAGCTGCGATGTTGGCGAAAATGTAATACAATCCAGGAATTATCATCAATCCGAAAATAGTTCCGATAAGCATTCCTCCCGCAGCTGCAGTTCCAATGGTTCTGTTACCTACAGCTCCAGGTCCTGTTGCTAATGCTAATGGAATCAATCCCGCGATAAATGCGAATGATGTCATTAAAATCGGACGGAATCTCAAAGATGCTCCTTGTAAAGCCGCTTCTTTTGTAGAAAGTCCTTCCTCTGCTTTTTTCTGAACAGCAAATTCAACAATCAAAACGGCGTTCTTTCCGAGTAATCCGATGAGCATTACCATTGCAACTTGTGCATAAATGTTATTCTCTAATCCGAAAAGTGTCAAACATAAAAATGCTCCAAAAATCCCCGTTGGTAAAGACAAAATGATTGGCAACGGTAAAATGAAACTTTCATATTGGGCAGAAAGAATCAGATAAACAAATCCAAGACAAACCAAGAAAATGTAAATCGCTTCGTTACCTCTGGAAACTTCGTCTTTAGAAATCCCCGCCCAATCGATTCCAAAACCTCTTGGCAACGTTTTATCTGCAACTTCCTGAATCGCTTTGATTGCATCTCCGGAACTATATCCAGGAGCCGGCGTTCCACTCACTTCGGAAGAGTTGTACATATTATGTCTTGTGATTTCCGACAATCCATAAACTTTTTCAAGATGCATAAAATCTGAATAAGGAACCATTTGGTCTTTATCATTTTTGACATACAATTTCAATAAATCACTTGGCAAAGCTCGATATTGTGGACCGGCCTGAACAATTACTTTATAGGGTCTGTCGAATCTGATGAAACTCGTTTCGTAATTGGAACCAATCAATGTTGAAAGATTATCCATCGCTTTTTCTATCGTTACGCCTTTTTGTTCCGCCAAATCATTATCGACTTTCAACATATATTGAGGGAAACTTGCAGAATAGAATGTAAAAGCTGAACCTAGTTCCGGACGTTTTTTCAATTCTTTTACAAAATCATTGCTGACTTGTTCCATCTTATGATAATCACCACTTCCTGCTTTATCCAAAAGTCTTAATTCAAAACCTCCTGCAGCTCCATAACCAGGGATTGATGGCGGTTGGAAGAATTCTATATTCGCTCCGGGAATTTCTTTGGCTTTCTGTTCCAATTGTTCGATGATTTCTGTCGCCGATTCTTTTCTTTCGTCCCAATTTTTAAGGTTAATCAAACAAGTTCCTGAGTTAGAACCTGTTCCTTCGGTCAAAATCTCATAACCTGCCAAAGATGAAACAGATGAAACGCCATCGATATCTTCAGATGCTTTTTGAAGTTGCAAAGCAATCTGATTCGTTCTTTCCAAAGTTGAACCTGGCGGTGTTTGAATGATCGCATAAATCATCCCCTGGTCTTCACTTGGAATGAATCCCGAAGGTAGTTTGTTACTCAAGAAAAAAGTTCCGATACAGAAAAGAACCAATAACGGAAGTGTTACCATTTTTCTTGTAACAACTTTAGTTAATAAGTTGTGGTATTTCCCGGCTCCAATTGTAAACAAGTTATTGAAACCATCCAAAAATCTTGTGATTGGTGTTTTCTTTTTCTCTTTTCCGTGATTGTTTTTTAGAATAATTGCACATAAAGCCGGTGTCAATGTCAAAGCCACAACTCCAGATAAAATAATGGACGAAACCATCGTAATTGAAAACTGACGATAGAAAACCCCAACCGGACCAGACATAAACGCAACCGGAATGAAAACCGAAGCCATTACCAAAGTGATTGCGATAATTGCCCCGCTGATTTCGTGCATCGCCTCTTCCGTTGCCTTGAGTGGCGACAGATGCTTCTCTTCCATCTTGGCGTGGACGGCTTCTATCACAACAATCGCATCATCGACGACAATACCAATTGCCATTACCAAAGCAAAGAGTGAAATCAAGTTCAATGTAATTCCAAAAGCGGACATTATCGCAAATGTTCCTATTAATGAAACCGGAACTGCAATTGTCGGAATCAATGTAGAACGCCAGTCTCCTAAGAATAGGAAAACTACAATTGCTACTAATATGAATGCTTCGAATAAAGTATGAACTACTTTCTCAATCGATGCATCCAAGAATCTGGAAACGTCATAACTGATTTCGTAGTGCATTCCTTTTGGGAAAGTTTTTTGCAAATCGGACATTAGAACTTTTACATTCTTGATAACATCACTTGCATTAGAACCGTAAGATTGTTTCAAGGTAATTGCGGCTGATGGTTTTCCGTTCAAAGTAGAGTAGATATCATACATCGAAGAACCGAATTCTATATCCGCAACATCTTTTAATCTTACAAATTCGCCATCAGTTTTGGCTTTCAGAATGATATTTCCATAATCTTTTTCATTATTGAAACGACCTGGATATTTCAGAATATATTCAAATGACTGAGAACGTTTACCAGAACTTTCACCTGTTTTTCCTGGTGAAGCTTCCAAACTTTGGGCATTCAAAGATTCCATTACTTCGTCTGCAGAAATACCGTAAGCTGTCATTCTATCAGGTTTCAGCCAAATACGCATTGCATATTCACGAGTTCCCAAGATGTCAGCAAAACCAACTCCGCTAACTCTTCGTAATTCTGACATTACATTAATATCAGCATAATTGAAAAGGAATTTTTGATCTGCTTTCGGGTCATCACTGTAAAGGTTGATATACATTAGCATATTTGGCTCTTCACGAGTAATTTTAACACCTTCACGAACTACCAATGGCGGAAGCTTGTTAACAACAGATGATACACGGTTTTGAACGTTCACAGCTGCAACATTTGGGTCAGTTCCCAAATCAAAAACGATTTGGATGGAACATTCTCCGTCGTTTCCGGCGTCGGAAGTCATATATTTCATTCCTGGAACACCGTTTAGTCCACGTTCCAAAGGAATTACAACAGATTTAATCAGCAATTCGTTATTAGCTCCAGGATATTCCGCCGTGATATTTACTTTTGGCGGAGAAATAGAAGGGAATTGCGTTATAGGAAGTTTTACCAAAGACAAGACTCCCATAAATACGATAATCAAAGAGATTACGATAGACAGAACTGGTCTGCGAATGAATTTCTTAAACATAATTGTTCGTTTTTATAAGGAAAAATTAGTTGGCTTGTAATTTTAATGAGCTCAAGACTTTTTTCGGATCCTGGAATTTGGTTTCCACTTTCTGGTCGTCTTTCACCTTTTGAACACCTTCTAGCAATATTTTGTCTCCAACATCAAGACCTTCGGAAACTACATAGATATCAGGTAATTCATAAGCGATTTTGATGTTTTTTGATTTTGCAACGCCATCTTTTCCAATTACGAAAACATATTTCTGATCTTGGATTTCGTAAGTCGCTTTTTGAGGAATAATCAAAGCATTTTTCAAAGGAAGTGTCATTTGGATTTTTCCTGTTTCTCCGTTTCTCAACAACTGGTTTGAATTCGGGAACTTTGCTCGGAAAGCAATATTTCCAGTTTCATTATCAAATTCACCTTCAATAGTTTGGATAATTCCTTTATCAGGAAAAGTTTCTCCATTTGCCATAATCAGCGAAACCTGATTGTTTCCCCGTTCTGCAGAATGCGTCTGATAGTTAAGATATTCAGGTTCGGAAACATTGAAATATGCGAAGATCCCACCATTATCGGAAAGACTTGTCAGTAGATCACCTTCATCCACCAAGCTTCCTAATTTCAGAGGAAGACGGTCAATGATCCCTGAAAATGGCGCTTTAATTGTCGTGAAGGATAAATGTGTTTGAGCAAGATTCAACTCAGCTTTTGCTGCATCTAGTTTGGCTTTTGCCATTCTTTTTTCATTAATGGAAACAACATTGTTATTGGCTAATGTGCTGGAATTTTGCAGTTCAATTTCTGCTTGTGCAACTTCGGCTTTAGCTTTCAAAACATCAGCCTGATAAAGTTGAGGCATAATTCTGAACAAAACCTGTCCGGCTTGTACGTGTTGACCTTCATCAACATATATTTTTTCTAAGAATCCTTTTTCCTGTGCTCGGATCTCGATATTTCTCTCGGATCTGATTTGGGAAACAAATTCTTTGTTAATCACGGTGTCCATTTTTAAAGGAGACGTTGTTGGGTAAACGACAGTTTCTTCTTTTTCTTCTTTCTTGTCGTTGCAGCTTAAAATCATCAATAATGTGCTGAAAATAAGAGTAAGTGTGACTCTCTTCATTTTAAATAAATTTTATTTTTTTAATGGGATATTGAAAGAATGATTTAATAGAGATCTGACTTTGAACATTAATTTTTAGAATTAAATCAATGCTTTAATCATTACTAATGATCATTCAAAATTGAGTAGGAAATTTCAAAAACAACGAGTGATGTTACCACTTTGGAATAAGGGTAATTGTGTTTTCGAAAAAGTTAATTTTAAATTCGGATTGAGCGCAGCAGAATAAATCTTTTGACCGAAGATGGAATGAGTTTCGGCTCGTGAAAGGTTTGCGTTCTACCTCTGAAATATAAATGTAAAAGATAACCAAAGCCGAATGTTGCTGCAATTGCAACAACATTAAGAGCATCGGAAAAGTTCAGATTAATCTCTTCAGGAGAATCCAAAGAATCATTGATCTGTTGTAGAGCAGTTTTCTCCAAAGTATGATTCAAATGATGTTTTTTTGCAAAAGAAAGAAGGTGCAATGATACATTCTGAGTTCCAAAATCTTGCTGGAAATCAAGCGTTTGCTTGTTCTCTGCTGTGAAGAGCAGAAAAATAAACATTAGAATATATACGATTGCGTTTTTCATTTTGATACTGCAAATTTACATCGGATAATTGTTAAAATAATCTTAAAGTCTCATTTTTAAGGCATTTTTAAGTTCTGAGAATCAGGATTGTCATTTTTGAAGTCGTCTTTTTTTATTAATTTTAGCCATTCTAAAAAGTAATTGATGCCGCTTTACAAAGATCTCTCCGATGATATTGCTCAAATTCTGATTTGGGAATTTGATGAAAATGAAGAATTGGATTCTGATCTTTTGCTGGAGCCAGAAAATCAGGATAAAATTCTAGGCTATCATCCGAACAAAATCTCGGAGTTTTTGATGGTAAGGAAAATGCTGAAAGTATTGCTTCCCAATCACAAAATTCTTTATAGAGAAAATGGTGAACCTTACTTGTTTCCGCAGGATTTTCATATTTCGATCAGTCATTCTTATCCGTTGGCGGCTTTGGCCATTTCTAAAAAGAAATTGGGAATAGATCTTGAAAAACGTAAAGAAAAAATCAAGAACATTCGACACAAATTTATTCTTCACGAAGAGGTTTATATTGATAATTCTGAGGAAGTTGACTTTTTAACGGCAATCTGGTGTGTGAAAGAAGCGCTTTACAAAATTCATCACAGCAAACATTGGTCATTGAAAAAGCATTACGATGTTTTACCTTTTGAGTTGCAGGAAGAATTCACTGTGAAAAGTAGAGTTTATGATTTGGAGAATGAAGATTTTTACAAAGCCAAAATTTCTTTCTTCGACAATTATTGTTTTGCCGTTGTAGATTGATTATGAATCAGAGTTTTAGATTGTGAAAATTACTGCTGTAATTGGTGTATTTTTATGTTCTAATTATATTAATGAGAATGATAGTTCCGAGAAAGAGCCTGCTTATATTATTTTTTTTGTTTCCATTTTTTTTCGTTGCTCAAAAGAATATTTCCAAACTATTAGATAGTTTGGTTTTGAGCAAAAGCAAACAACAAACAGTTGATTTGAGTTTGAAAATAGCTTCGAAAATAAAATTCGAAGATGTGGAATGAATGAATTATTATATTAAGGAAATATCAATACTAAGTTTGACAGGATAAACATTATTAAGCTCGATTCAAACAAAAAATCATCAGCTGGATGTATCATCACTGGCGTCAGGAATCTATTTGGTCAATGTAAAATTAGAGAATGGAATTCTACAGACCTTCAAGATAAAAAAAAATAAAAGTTTCTTAAATAATATCACAAAGCAACTTGAAATGACAAGTTGCTTTTTTTTAAGCATTTGCTTTGGATTGATGAATCAAATATTCCTCTATAATTTTCCGCTGGTCTTTTGCAACATCATTGATTAATTCCAGTAATTCTTTGATGTTTTTGATTTCTGTCAAATGACTTACCGTAAAGGTTTTCCTCTCATCGGAAAAAACTTGATTTTCCAATTCTGCTTTTCTTTTTTCTAATAAATCAAAAACCTGATCTTCCGGTTTTATGTGGCTTTCGGAACGTATTTGTTCATCCAAATCTTGTTGATAGAGCAGGGACGATGTGCGCAGTAATTCTGCAGAGATTTTGATTTTCCAATTCTGAAAATCGATTTCCGGAAACTCGTGACCAGATTTGGCGTATTGTGATAAAGAAGCTGTATAAGCTGTAATCAAATGCGTTGTTGTCACGAATTGATGAACTGCTTCCAGTTTTCTTTGTTGATTTTTTGGGTCAGAAATCATTCTTTGGAAGTTATCGGAAAGATTCGCTAAATCGATGATGGCATTTTTTCTTTTCAGTCTGAAATCCTGATCCTCCGGTTCGTTTTTCAAAAAATGATCCATAACCAATCGGAAATAATCCAGATTACTTTTTGAAGATTTTTTCATCAAAGCGAGATTCTGAGTGTGTTCCCAAACTGGCAAAATAAAGTATGCGACTAAGAAAGTTACAATTCCTCCAATCGCTGTATCCAATAATCTGTCCTTGAAGATAAGGTTGATATTTCCAGGTCTTAAGAAGTTGAAAGACAAGAAAATATAAATCGTCATAAACAAAACTGCCCAGAAATAATTGGACTTCAACAAACTGAAACAGATAATCATACTCACAAGAAGTATAATTAACAATGTCGTTGGTTCATCAACAAAATGTAAAATGATATAAGCAATGATTGCACCCGCCAAAGTTCCGAAGAAACGCAAAAGATTTCTGTGTTTTGTAGTTGCATAAGCAGGTTTCAGAATGGCAATAATGGTAATGAGGATCCAATAAGAATGTCCAATGCCGAGAATCTCAAACCTGGAAACAATATAACCTATCAGCAATGCAATTGTTACTCTTACAGCGTGACGAAAATGTCCTGAATTAAGAGAGAAATTGGAGAATAAAACTTTGAGGTTCAGTTTTTCTTCTTGTGGTAAAAACTGAGAATAATCTAATCCTGATGATAAACTTTTTGCTAATTTTTTATCCTGAGAATTGACTTTTAAAATAGTTGTGACTTCATCCGTAATCTCCGTAATCCTCATCAAAACCTGACGCATCATCATAAAATCTTCTAATGTTTCGGATGAAAATTTCTTGGCGCGGTGATCGAAAAATTCGTCGTATATTTTCTTCAGTTCATTATCAAAATTGGTGATTTCTTTATAAGGCAAACCGCTTTGGAGAGAAATGCCGAGATTGGTAATCTCATCTGCCATTACCAAAAGATAATCGTGGATATTTTGAAGAAGTTTGGTTTCTCCAAAAACCTGATTCATTCTTTTATAGTCGTTTTCCGAAGTTAGAAGCTTATCATAAAGATCAATGGAATTGAGGAACATTAACATTAGAATTCTACTTTGTGTAGTAGACTCGTTGACTATTTGTCTGGTTTTGAAAACAATTTCTCTGGTATCTTCCTGATGATTTTTGATTTTGACTTGTTGGGTAATCAATTGATTCAGTAACGAATCGAAATCTGGATTTTTGGTGTAATGCCCGGCTTTGATTCTAAGATAATCTGCCAATTCCAAATAATTCTCACCAACAACCTGACTGGCTAATTTGTAGGGCTGTAACTTTGAAACAATCAAAAAAATAATAAAAAACCATAAACAGCCCAAGAAAAATATGAATGTGCTTTTGAAAATATCATCTCCCGTAAGATGCCCGTCAATAAAGATACTAAGGACTACGAGTGCGATAGATCCAAAGGTTGCTAATCTCATCCCATAAACACCAATCATCGAAAAGAAAAATCCGAAAACAATGATTTGTAAATAAACTGCAATGGGAAATCCTTTGAGTAAACTTGCTAGAAGTGCAATCAAAAAGAAGGAAAAAATAGATAATATTAAAGTGTTTCTTCTTCTTATAAAAGGACCTTGTTGATCTGTCAATCCCACGAAACTCGTTCCTAATGGAAACAGAAAATATTCTTTAAGCAAACCGAACTGTGCCAAGATGATACTCGGAATCACTATTGCTAAAGCGATTCTTGCTCCGGAATAGATGTATTGGCTGGTTAAGAATTTTTTGAGTTCGGAACTGTAGTTCATTTTGCAAATTTAGAGAAAGTAATGGTTTAATGGGATATTCAGGATGAGATTAAACGTAAAGTTAATTTTAAATTTAATCAAAAAAAAATGCCAAAGCGGAAAGCCTTGGCAAAATTTTATAATTAATTATTAATTCGGAAAATTAATAATCTTGAGCGTTGTAAGTTTCACTACCAATGTTCCAAGTCAATCCAAATCTTAGGGTATTATCTAAAGCTGAATTGATTTTAGACGTATTGATCAAATAAGAAAGATCTAATCCGAAAGAAGCATATTTGAAACCAACACCCACAGTTGCATATTGTCTAGCTCCTTGCTCCGGTGCTTCTGTAAAATAACCAGCTCTCAATGCGAAAGTCTCGTCATAAGAATATTCTGCGGCTCCACTGAACATAATACTTTTCTTGTTGCTGAAAGATTTTCCAATTCCTTCCATTACTCCAACGTTTGGAACGTTACCTGTATCATCTGGACCAGGAACCAAGATTTTGGAAGCTTCACCACTTAAACTGAAACGGTTTTGATCATCAATTAATAAATCATAACCTAAACCTAATCTTGCCATTGTTGGAAGGTAAGATCTTGATTCTTCATCTCCTGTATAATCTAATCTAGGACCAAGATTCTGAACTGCCCAACCTGCTTTTACACGACCTTCATATCCACTGATACTTTCATGTTTAGGAGACATATAGTAACCGGAAACATCTACTGCAAAAGTGTTGGCAGGTTTCAAAGTACTGTTGGAGTTGAAACCTCCGCCAATATCAGATCTGATGAATCTACCAGTAACCGCCATTGAGTAGTTATCACTCAATTTCAAACCGTAAGCTACGTCGATTGAGAATTCATTTGGTTTTGCTGTTCCTCCTTGAATCACCTCATTACCTACGAAATCTGTTAAATCTACATCACCCATATTGAAGTAATAGATACTCGCACTCAAAGTAGAACGCTCATCATCACCTAAAAATGTATAATAAGAACCATAAAGCAAGAATACATCACTTGTCAGCTTACTCATATATGGTGTATAGTTAACTCCAAATCCGGAAGAAACTTTTGCAAAAGGATATTTTGCAGCATTCCAAAACTGCGAAAAAACATCTGTAGATGTCACAACCCCCTGATCTCCCATACCACCAGCTCTTGCATCTGGAGATATTCTCAAGAAAGGAGCACCCGTCAATACTGGCTGAACATTGCTTTGGGAAAAGGCAAAGGCACTAACACCAATTCCTAATCCTAAAAATAATCTTTTTGTTAAATTCATTTTTTTTCTTTTAAGGTAAAAGTTTTACCGATATATTAATTTTTTATTTTAATAGAACCATTTTTTCTACAGCTGTTGCGCTTCCTGAACATTTTTCCTGATTCTGGCTGCGTGCAAATATCTTAAAAATATATGTACCTTTTGCAACTGTATCACCAAAATCATCTTTTCCGTCCCATTCTATAGCTTGTCTTGGTGTTCTGAAGCCTTGCAGGAATGGTTCTGCAGATATACTGGTTGATAATGTTCTCACTATTTTTCCTGTGATTGTGTATATCTGAACATTCACGTCCAAGATGTCATCACAATTATGTTCAAACTGAACATAAGTTTTATTAGTAAATGGATTTGGCCAATTAAGAAGTCTGTTAACAGTCAATTTTTTTTCAGACTCATCTTTTACTACAAAATTTAACGTAGAAGAAGTAGAATTATTATTGATATCCCAAACTTTAAAAACTAATTGGTGTTCGCCAGGAGTTAAATTTCTGAAAGGGAATGTTACAGAACCTTTTTGATAATCTTGTAAATCTCCAAAACTACAACCGTTACCATCCCCGGAAGAAAAATAATCATTCAGAGCAGTTGTATTAATAATATCTCCATCTAAGATTACTGTTATATCATGTCCAATTCCTGCTCCTGTTGAGTTGATACCTATATTATCTTTTACACAAGCCAAAAGCATTGGATTTTGATCTGTAATACCGCCATTTGCAAAATTAGTATTATTCATATATAAATTAGCGACAGGAGGCTCTGAATCATTAATTCCATTAGGGTTAATATTACCTACTTTTTGTACTTTATTTGTGAAGACATCATAAGCATTTTCTTTTGCATTTGTAAAGTTTTCTGCGTAAGCAAGCATTCTACCGTCTCCAACAGTATAGTTAATATCTTTTGGAACATAGAATTCTACTGTATAAATTCCATTTTCAACTTTACCAGAAGCTTTTACTAGAGCACTTGGTTCCTCAAAAAATTTCATTTTAGTACTTAAATCTGAAACATTATCATTATTTAATGTTGTTTTTTCAATTTTTTTATCAAAAATATTAATGACAACACGACCATTAAATGTATTATCTGTAGTTGTTCCGTCAGCTTTCAATACTTTGCCCGTTACTTTAACAAAATCTAAAGCTCTAATTAGATTTGGGATGGGTGTTTCTATATTATCAATTGTTAAAAGATTTTTTGGTCTACTCA
>Ga0308157_10000240_pt1 | contig 212060 bp, 160 predicted proteins | sample PhyBR1_FD_201035 | JGI IMG/M metagenome (GOLD analysis project Ga0308157, IMG submission 201035) | Phyllosphere microbial communities from UC Gill Tract Community Farm, Albany, California, United States - DLSLB.R1 | ecosystem: Host-associated > Plants > Phyllosphere > Unclassified | place... | reverse complement strand
ACTTTTCAACAAAACAACCGTACAATGCATATTCGTGCTATCTTTATGGCTTTTGCAAATTAATTTCAGTTTTGGCTAAAGACACGAATAAAGAAACCCCGTTAATGCAGCAATACAACGCGATAAAGGCGAAGTATCCGGGCGCATTGTTATTATTTAGGGTAGGCGATTTTTACGAAACCTTTGGCGAAGACGCCGTAAAAACAGCACAAATATTAGGTATTGTTTTAACCCGCAGAGGAACAGGGCCTAATGGTGGCGCCCTGGAGCTTGCAGGCTTTCCGCATCACTCTCTGGATAACTATTTATCCAAACTGGTACGTGCAGGCCAGCGTGTAGCCATTTGCGATCAGCTGGAAGACCCTAAAGCAACCAAAACGATTGTTAAACGTGGTGTAACAGAGTTGGTTACGCCTGGTGTAGCTTATGGCGATAATATTGTAAACCAGAAATCGAATAACTTCCTGGCTTGTGTTTACTTTGATAAAACACAACTAGGCGTTTCATTTTTAGATATCTCGACGGGCGAATTTTTAATTGCACAGGGTAACAGTGATTATATTGATAAACTTTTGCAGGGCTTTAAACCTACGGAAGTTATTTTTCAGAAATCGAAACGGCAGGCCTTTACCGAAAATTTTGGTGACCGTTTTTATACTTTCGGTTTAGACGAATGGCCTTTTACCAGCGATTATGGCAACGAAACACTGATGAAGCATTTCGAAGTAAGCTCTTTAAAGGGATTTGGTGTAGACCGCCTGCAGAGTGGAATTGTAGCTGCTGGTGTTATTTTACACTATCTGGGAGAAACCGAACACCGTAACTTGCAGCACATTACTTCGATAAGCCGGATTGAAGAAGACCGCTACATGTGGCTGGACCGGTTTACCATCCGTAACCTCGAACTGGTTAACTCACCAAACGATAATGCGGTAACCTTATTCGATATCCTCGACCACACCTGTACGCCAATGGGTGCACGTCTACTGCAGAAATGGATCATTATGCCTTTAAAAGAGCTTAAACCTATTCAGGAACGGTTGGGCATGGTAGAGTATTTTGTAAAAAATGAAACTTTACAGGAAGAGTTTTTAAGCCATATTAAACAGATAGGCGATTTAGAACGTTTGATTTCTAAAGTAGGTTTGCAGCGGGTTGGTCCGCGGGAACTGGTAGCCTTGAAACGTGCTTTATACCACATCGAATCGGTAAAAAAACTGGCTGCCGAATCTAAAAATCCGTTTTTAATTAAAATTGCCGATCAGCTAAACCCTTGTCTTGCTATTCGCGAACGCATTGAAAGGGAATTACAGGCCGATCCGCCCGCTTTACTGGTTAAAGGTAATGTAATTGCTGATGGCATTGATGAAGAGCTTGATCGCTTGCGTAAAATTGCTTTTGGCGGAAAAGATTACCTGGTTCAGATCCAGAAACGTGAGGCCGAAGCCACAGGAATTCCTTCGCTAAAGATTGCTTTCAACAATGTATTTGGTTATTATTTAGAAGTAACCCATACCCATAAAGATAAAGTACCCGAAGGCTGGATCCGTAAACAGACTTTAGTAAATGCCGAAAGGTACATTACGCCTGAACTTAAAGAATACGAAGACCAGATTTTAGGCGCCGAAGAAAAAATACAAGCCATTGAAGTGCGTTTGTACAACGAACTGATGTACGAAACAGCAGGCTATATTAAACCCATTCAACTCGATTCATTTTTAATTGCGCAATTGGATTGCCTGTTGTGTTTTGCACAACTGGCTGCTAAAAACCATTACAATAAGCCAAAAGTTACTGCTGATAAGGTGCTTGATATTAAAGGTGGCCGGCATCCTGTAATCGAAAAACAGCTGCCAGTGGGACAAGAGTATATTACAAATGATGTGTATCTCGACACTGAAAGTCAACAGATTATTATGATTACCGGACCCAACATGGCGGGTAAGTCGGCTATTTTACGTCAAACGGCACTTATTGTACTGATGGCGCAAATGGGCTCGTTTGTACCGGCAAAAGATGCTGAAGTAGGTATTGTAGATAAGATCTTTACCCGTGTGGGCGCTTCTGATAATATTTCTTCCGGCGAAAGTACATTCATGGTCGAAATGAACGAAACGGCCAGCATCCTGAATAACATTTCGGATAACAGCTTAATTTTATTAGATGAAATTGGTCGCGGAACCAGTACTTATGATGGGATTTCCATTGCCTGGGCCATTGCTGAATTCTTGCATCAGCACCCCAGCTCGCGGCCAAAAACCCTTTTTGCTACGCACTACCACGAGTTAAATGAGTTGGCCAATACCATGCCTAGAATCAAAAATTTTAATGTTTCGGTAAAGGAAATGACCAATAAAGTGATCTTCTTACGGAAACTCGTTCCTGGCGGGAGTGAACATAGCTTTGGTATTCATGTGGCCAAAATGGCCGGTATGCCACCGAAACTGATTGGCAGGGCAAACGAAATCCTGAAAAAGCTGGAGATCGACCGAACTGAAGGTCAAAGTATTAAAGACAGCATTAAAAAAGTGCAGAATCAGGCTTACCAGTTACAGATGTTTGCTATTGACGATCCTATTCTGGTAAAAATAAGGGATACACTGAACAACTTAGATGTAAATGCTTTAACTCCGGTTGAAGCTTTGTTGAAGCTGGATGAAATACAGCGTTTAATCAAGAATTAAACAGATAAAGATTCAGGCTGTAACAGCTACAGTCTAAATCTGATTAATATTTTAAACCTATGCATACTACCTTTAAACCTTACGCTTTCTATTTAATTGCTTTAGTGCTCTTCCTTTCGTCGTGTGGTACGCGTAAATACACGGTTAAAAGTGATACCAAGGCAGCAAAGGCTGCTGATGCGATGAGTAATTTAAAGAGCAAACCGCTCTACCGTTTTATTACCGACTGGACGGGGGTTCGGTACCGATTTGGTGGTTTGGATAAAGGAGGGATTGATTGCTCTGGCTTTGCTTATTTACTGGAGAAGGAAATTTACGGGGTAACCCTGCCGCGCATTTCACGCGATCAGGCCAATGTAATCCGCAGGAAAGACATCGATAATTTAAAAGAAGGCGATCTGGTTTTTTTCTCTTTTGGCGGTAATGATGTGGACCATGTTGGGGTTTACCTCAATAATGGCTTTTTTGTACATGCCAGCACTACCAGAGGGGTTATTGTTGACGATTTGACAATGCCGGCTTATCAGAAGGTGTTCGTTAAATCGGGTTCGGTTAATTAGATCTTTCCCATTATTTCGGCCGTAGCGGAGAAATCGACAATAGGTTTCTCCTTTTTGCTCCAGATAAAAGACGATAGGTTGCAATTGAAATGATGTGCAGTATTAAAACAAAGCCCTTTAATTTTCGTTATAAAATCATGCGTACATTCCTATTAATCTGCTTATCTTTAATTAGTTATTCGTTAAATGCACAGGTAAAACTGCTTACGATTGATGAATTGGATAAACGCATAGCTGCAGGAAAAGATACTACTTATGTCATTAATTTTTGGGCAACCTGGTGTGCGCCTTGCGTGGCCGAACTACCCAACTTTGAAAAACTGCGCATAGCGAATTTAAAAAAGCCCGTAAAGGTGATATTGATCAGTGTAGATTTTAAATCGAAACTGCAAAAAGAGGTGATTCCTTTTGTAGTTAAAAACCAGATCAAAGCTGAGGTGTTTCTGTTAAATGAAACCGATCAGCAAAAATATATCGAAAGGGTGGATCCTAAATGGACAGGTGCAATACCGGCAACATTATTTGTAAAGCAGAAAAGCAGGCGATTTTACGAGCAGGAATTTACGGAGAAACAACTCAAAAATACTTTGTTAAACTTAAAATAAATGGTTATGAAAAAGTTATTTCTAATTGGTTTGATTTTAATTTCGCTAGGTGCCTGCGCACAAACCGAAGGATATAAAGTTGGTGATGCAGTTAAAGATTTCTCCTTAAAAAATATCGACAATAAAAAGGTTTCGATGGCAGATTATAAAGACGCCAAAGGTTTTATTGTAGTTTTTACCTGTAATACTTGTCCTGTTGCCCAGGCTTATCAGGACCGGGTAGCCGAACTCAATAACAGCTTTGCCGGAAAGGGCTATCCGGTTATTGCCATTAACCCTAACGATGCCGAAGCCGTTCCTGCCGAAAGTTTCGAAAAAATGCAGGCTTTAGCCAAAGAAAAGAATTTTACCTACCCTTATTTACTTGATCCGGATCATGTGGTTACGAAACAATTTGGCGCAAGCCGAACACCACATGTTTTTATCGTAAGCAAAACTGACAAAGGAAATACCGTTGAATATATAGGTGCAATAGATAATGATCCTGAGGGTGGGAGTGCCACAAAAGAGGATTATGTAAAAAATGCAATCAATAATTTAAGCAATGGTAAAAAGCCTGCAGTTACAGCAACGAAAGCGATTGGGTGTACCATCAAATGGAAAAGGGGTTAAACATACCTAAGCCACCATTGCCGGTGTGTTTCCTTGTAACGCTTAAACCACCTGCATGGTAAATAGAGCGATGCCACCACAGCCAGCCAGATTAAATAAACAAGCGGCAAATTGAAACCAAATGTTGCAGGCCTAAACATAAAAGGGATCTGAACAATTTCTTTCGTGCTTTGCCCGGTAGCAAAAAAAACCGCTATTAGTAGTATATGCAACAGGTAAAAGTGTAATACGTAATAGAAAAATGGAACTGCACCATAAACTGAAGTTACTTTGGTAAACCAATTGCTTATATTTTCGGTAATGGCTAAAAAGAGCATTGCAGGCCCTAAGGTCATGGAAATATATTGCAATGATGGTGGATACTTGTTTACATTAAAAAAACTAAGCAGGTTTTTAAGCAGATCGCCATATTCTTTACGTGGAAACGGATCGCCATATATATTAATTAACCTTAACGCCACAAAGATAAAAACCGTTAAAAAGCCTACCATTAATAAATTGCGGCGCCTGCGTTCTGCATTATAACCCCTTCTATACCAGGCCCCAACACCATAGCCTACAAACATCACACCTGTCCAGGGGAGAATGGCATAGAATACCCCTGCAAAATGATTGGCAGATAACGGTAAAACTGTGCCTGATGCCGTAAAAAATACTTTTAGAAACATCCCGGTTGCAGGATCTTTTGGTGCAGGAAATAAGTTGAAAAGGTTGTGTCCAAAAACCAGTAGCAAGCCAGCAATCAATACCACTTTATGGGATAAGCGACTAAAAATTGCTAAAAAAATCATGCTGGTGCCTATAGCCCAGATTACTTGCAGGATTATAAAATTGTAACCAGGATTAAAAGTTAATCCGAAAGTGATGACGGTCAATTCAACAAAGATGAGCCATAGACCACGCTTAAATAAAAATGTACTAACCTGGCCTGGTGTCTTGCCTTGAGCTGATAAATAGGCTGATAATCCAGACAAAAAAACAAAAGCAGGTGCACAAAAGTGCGTAATCCAGCGGGTAAAGAACAACATCACGGTGGTGGTATCCGGATTTAATGGATCGCCTGTCATGGCGCCGATATGAAAAAAATCACGGGTATGGTCTAAAGCCATGATGATCATTACCAGTCCGCGAAGTATATCAATAGATAAAATGCGTTTTGAAAGCATAGTTTGTGCTGCATCCATAGCAATAAGTTTGGTTACCTAAAGATACAAATTCATATGGTTTCTTATCTTCACCGGAACACGGTGTTACCGGTGTTTTGGCTACATGGCTAAGCTAAACTGGAAAATCGATTTAGGAGGGTCCGAATTGGCAATTTGAATTTTGATCTTCGAAAAATTATAATAATATTTGTTAAGCGCTAACCGAATAATCCCTATCATTAAAACAGATCATGCATCAACGGTAGCCGGGGCACCGCTTAGGCAAAACTAAAAAAAGACCATAACACATCACAATGAAAAGAAGAACATTTATACAAAACACAGGTTTACTGGGAGCAGGAGTAGTAGCTTCCAAATTCTCTTTTGCAGCTAATTTAGCTCCTGAATTTCCTGTTGTACGTGTAGCCGCGGCAAAAAGGCATTTCCAAAGCAAGGCCGTAGATAATGCGATTAAAACCTTTCAAGCCAACGTTAAAAATCCTGAACTGGCCTGGCTGTTCGAAAACTGTTTTCCAAATACTTTAGATACAACTGTTTACCACGGCGAAAATGGAGGCAGACCCGATACTTATGTAATTACCGGCGATATTGATGCAATGTGGCTGCGCGATAGTTCCGCACAGGTTTGGCCTTACCTGCAGTTTGTTAATGAAGATGAACCACTAAAAAAACTGATTGCAGGTGTAATTATTCACCAAACCAAATGCATTTTAAAGGATCCTTATGCCAATGCTTTTTATGGTGATGCTACGAAAGTGGGCGAATGGAAAACCGATAAGACAGCTATGCAGCCTGGTGTACACGAGCGCAAATGGGAAATCGACTCGTTATGTTATCCCATTCGTTTGGCTTACCATTACTGGAAAAAAACCGGCGATAAAAGTCCTTTCGATGCAGATTGGAAAAAAGGGATAGAAGCTACTTTAAAAACATTCAAAGAGCAACAACGTAAGGCTGGCAAAGGCCCTTATCATTTCCAAAGGGAAACTACACAACCAACTGATTCGTTACCCATGGCAGGTTATGGTTTCCCGGTTAACCCGGTAGGCTTGATTTGTTCGGCTTTCCGCCCGAGTGACGATGCCACTATTTTTCCTTTCCTGGTTCCATCTAATTTCTTTGCCGTATCGAGTTTAAAACAAGCTGCCGAAATGATTAAGGCTTTAATCAGCGATCAGGCGCTTGAAAGCAGTTTATTGAATCTTGCTGATGAAGTAAACACTGCCCTTCAAAAATATGCTATTGTAAACCATCCAAAATATGGCAAAATTTACGCTTTTGAGGTTGATGGTTTTGGCAGTTCGTATTTAATGGACGATTCGAATGTGCCTAGTTTACTTGGATTACCTTACCTGGGTGCCATGAAAGTGAGCGATCCAATCTATCAGAATACCCGTAAGTTTGCCTTATCAAAAGATAACCCTTACTTCTTTAAAGGTACAGCTGCAGAAGGTATTGGTGGCCCTCACGCGGGACAGGATATGATTTGGCCAATGAGCATTACCATGCGGGCATTAACCTCCACCGATGATACTGAAATTAAGAATTGCATTGAAAGTTTGCGTAAAACGCATGCGGGTAAAGGCTTTATGCATGAGTCGTTTCATAAGGATAATCCAGCAAACTTTACCAGGGCTTGGTTCGCCTGGTCTAATACCTTATTTGGTGAGTTGCTTTGGAAAACCTACCATGAAAAACCGGCTTTACTAAAATAAAATTTTAACCCCCTTTCCGTATTTACATACCGCTTGTATTTTACTGAATAATACGCATGTATGTAAATACGGTTTTTGTTTTAAACTGGTTTACATTGCCTTACAAAAAGTAGTATTTTGCAACGTATTTATACGCTATTTGGCTATAAAACGGATAATAGGTGTAAAATAACGGTTAAGTTCTTTCTGCATTGTTTTTTTGGAAAGGAAATATATTTAAATTGCCCTAAATTATTATTCTGCCTTGCAAGATCCCAAAAACAACATCAATGCTGATATTGAAGCAATAAATGCTATACCAGCTGTAGCAAACATTTTGGAAATCGTATGCCGCACCACAGGCATGGGCTTTGCCGCTGTAGCGCGTGTAACATCCGATAAATGGATAGCTTGTGCTGTTCGTGATGAAATAAACTTTGGCCTGGTGCCGGGAGGTGAGCTCAAACTGGAAACTACGATCTGTAACGAGATCAGGCAGCATAAAAATGCAGTTGTAATAGATCATGTCGCGGAAGACCCTGATTTCGCAGGTCACCATACCCCTTTAATGTACGGTTTCCAAAGTTATATTTCAATGCCGATTACTTTAAAAAACGGTGCTTTCTTTGGTACCCTCTGCGCAATCGATCCTAAGCCTGCAAAGCTTAAAAATCCAGCAATTATTGGCATGTTTACTATGTTCGCGTCCTTAATCGCATCTCATTTAGATGCATTGGATCAGGTTGCTGAAGTTGAAGAAGCGCTTAGAAAAGAACAGGAAATTGCTGTATTACGTGATCAGTTCATTGCCATTCTTGGGCACGATTTAAAAAATCCCTTAAATGCAATTTCAAATAGTGCCCAGCTGTTATCCCGGTCTGAGCTTGATGAAAGAAGTAGCCGTTTAACAAAGATTGTTAAAGATGCTGCTTTTAGAATGCACGGCCTGATTGATAATATGCTTGATTTTGCCAGCGGACGTTTGGGAAGTGGTATTTCCATTAACCGAAACATAGAAGAAGATCATCAGCGTTTATTAACTGAAATTGCAGCCGAATTGCAAACCGTTTGGCCGGCCCGGCAAATCAAAATGGTTTTCGATCTTACCCATCCGGTCAATGCAGATGGGAAACGCCTGGCGCAACTTTTTTCTAATCTTTTAGCTAATGCCCTCAATTACTCGCCGGCAGATTCTGCTGTGGAGGTAAAGGTCGTGAGTACACCAGATGATTTTACTTTATCCGTAACCAATTCTGGCAAGCAAATATCTGCGGCCGCTATGGAACGTTTGTTCCAACCTTTTTCCCGGGGGGAAGTGGAACCTAACCAAAAAGGCCTTGGCCTGGGATTGTACATAGCTTCTGAAATTGCCCATGCCCACCACGGCACACTTAAAGTATCCTCAGATGCTGAAAAAACCTGTTTCACCGTAAATTTTGCCAATCATGATAACTGTTAGCGATAAATTGCCTACTTCAACACTTTTGGAGCTAAAGGTTGGCGATGAGATTTCGGCTGAGCACAAACAAAACGGTAAAATCCAGAATATCGAAATTACAGAAACTGATGAATACCTGATGTTTCGATTTATATGCGCTGAGGATGAAATTAATGTTAGAAAACTTAAACAAGTTTGCTAATTATAGAATAGGCCTTGGATCAAATATCACTTCAATTGATTTGATCTTTTCGTCCTCAAGTTTATACCAGCCGGCGCAGAATATGGTTTTTTCGCCCATATTGATGTCGTACCATATAGAAACCTCATCTTCTGCAGTAAATACTTTTTTAATATCGTATTTGAATTTCATTTTCTTCATATCAGCGATGTAGACATCAGCACCATCACGTTCTCCCATTACGCCTTTAAAATGCATATGATCATGAAGTTGCTGCCGTGCCAGGTCAAAATCTTCAGCGTTCAGCGCATTTAAGAAATCTTGCACTATCACTTTTGCATTGTGTTCAGTTACTAATTTATTGGAATTGCCCATAGTAGAGTTGCTTTAGGAATAAAACGATTGGAGGACAGGAAATGTTTGGGGGATTATTAATGAATGAATGACAGAACGGTTGAATGACCTTTGGCAAAGAATCATTCAACCAAGCAGTTTTGTAATTATTCAAGCAGTTTTGTAATTATTTAAACTCGTAGATTTTACCAGCCTGCGTATTAAAGCTATACCTGAAGTCCTTTCCCGATTTTTCTTCGGCTATACCCTTTATATTGCTTTTAAGCGGATTGGGGCTTCTTATGATGCATTTTTCGCCTGATAATGATTTAATAGCTAAAGCCACAACTTTACCATCTTTCCATTGCAGGTTGGTGATTTCGAAATTACCACGTCCTCTCAAACCTTTAATTTCGCCGGCCTTCCATTGATCTGGTAGAGCAGGTAAGCACTGTAATTCACCGGCCTGACTTTGTAGCAACATTTCCGATATACCGGCAGTATAGCCAAAGTTTCCATCAATCTGGAAAGGGGGATGCGCACAAAACAGGTTCGAATAAATACCCCCGCCTTTGTTGTAATCGGTACCCGAACCGCCTACAGGTGTGATAAAGTTCTGTAAGATCTTATGAGCGTGGTTCCCGTCCTGTAAGCGCGCCCAGAAGTTCATTTTCCAGGCCATTGACCAACCTGTCGATTCATCGCCACGGGCTGTTAAACTTACCTTAGCGGCCTGGGCCAGTTCTGGTGTTTTAATGGTGCTGATTTCTCTGCCCGGGTGTAAGCCAAAAAGATGAGAAATATGTCTGTGCTGATCTTTCGGGTCATCACGGTCGGTTTCCCACTCTTGTAATTGTCCCCATTTACCAATTTTTGGCTTTAATAGATGCGCTTTTAAATCGGTGATGTGTTTTTTATAATCCGCATCAATAGCTAAAATTTCAGCCGATTCGATATAATTGGTAAACAAATCGTAAATAATCTGGTGGTCGTGTGTTACCCCATCTTCGGTAGGGCCATGTTCTGGCGACCAGCCCATAGGTGCCACCAAAGTACCATCTGGACGTCTTTTAAGGTGATCGTCCCAGAATTCGGTAATTTCTTTAATAATGGGGTAAGCAAAATTTTTCAGGTAAGTTTTATCCTGTGTAAAGGCGTAATGTTCCCAAAGGGCTTGAGCATACCAGGCGCTTCCAGGTGTGTTCCACAAGAAACTCATACCGCCAAAAATATTATTTTCTGTTTTTACCGTCCAGCCGCGGGTATTGGGATATTGCTTGCGGGTGTGCATTGCACTTACCTCTCGCATGCTGTTAATGTAATCGAGGTAAGGAATCTGGCATTCTGAAAGGTTGGTTGGTTCTGCCAGCCAGTAATTCATCTGGATATTGATGTTGGAGTGGTAGTCGCTTCCCCATGGCGGGGTATTGCTCTCGTTCCACAAGCCCTGCAAGTTGGCTGGTAAACCGCCCGCCCTTGAAGAACTGATTAACAAGTACCTGCCATACTGAAAAATTAAAGCTTCGAGTGCCGGTTCAGCTACTTTCTTATAATTGATCAGTCTTTGAGAGGTAGGCAGCTTTTGGTTAGCTGCATCCGTGGTACCAAGGTCTATAGAAAGACGGCTATATAAATGGCTGTAATCTCTGATATGTGTTTTTAAGAGGATGTCATAATTTTTAGCCTTAACTGCATTTAAAACACGTTCAATTTTAGGAGCAGGTTCTTCGCCTTTCCAGTTTTGCTCACGCTTGTTGAGGTAATTGGTAGCCGCTGTAAAAAGGATGGTAAGCCCATCTGCACCAATTATTTTTAATTTTTCGCCGTCGTCATCTTTAACCGTTTCCAGCTTGCCATTTTCGACTTTAACCAGCGCTGTAGCCTGATAGGTCATGCCATTTGGCAATTTGCCCTTAAACTGAATGATATTTCCAGTGGTGGTTACCGTTCCCTGATGCGCATTCTTTAAACGAATGGTAGCCGAGTAGGCCTTTTTCCTGTTGGCTGTAAAACGCAATACCATCATTTTATCCGGGAAGCTGCAAAAATATTCGCGCTTAAATAGGATGTTGTTTTGCGTATAATTAATGGTATGAAGGGCTTTGGTGATATCGAGTTTACGGGAATAGTTGATAAACTGCCCGCCCTTGCCTTCAAAATCAATAAACAAATCGCCAAAAGCCTGGTACATACCCCGGTCGTTTTCATCGCCGGTCCATAAAGTATTGTCATTAAACTGGATGTGTTCCTGGCCAACACCGCCAAAAATCATCCCCCCAATGCGACCATTGCCGATAGGATAGGCTTCTGTCATCCATTTTTTGGCAGGTTTATTATCCCACATGGTGAAAGCCGCTGCATTTTCTTTGTTTTGGGCCAAAAGCTGGTTGGTGAAGCAGAGGAGGAGTAAGCACAAGAAGAAAGTGCAAACAATGTTTTGCCTGTAATTTAAAAGCATGGTGGTTATTTGATTAGTGTGTAAACCAAAGATATATAAAATAGCAGAGGGGACATGAAAAGCCGGGCGATAAAGCATCCCGATATTTGGCATATTATTCAGTTATTTAAGCATCCCGTATGGCTGTTTTCTTTAAATTTAACGGGTAACTATTGTGATATTTTGTTGATGAGCCTGATAGATTTTCTATATTTGATACAACACACTAAAACGTTTTATGTAAAATGAAATCCCTAACCAAATCTTTAAGTATTTTTTTATTGTCAGGTATGCTGGGCATATACCAAAGCCAGGCCCAAACCCAAACAAAATTAACCGAATATGTAAATACCTTTATTGGTACGGCCCCCTTAACTGATCCTAAAATATTGGGTTATGAATTACCACAAGGCTGGCGCTCCTGGGCAGGTTTAACTTTCCCTGGCAGTTCGTTGCCCAATGCTATGGTGCAGCTGAGTCCGATAACCGAATTTGGCTCTGGCGCCGGATATGAATATGAAGACGATACCATTTACGGTTTTGCGCACACCAACAAAGGCCACTGGAATCTGTGCAATATTCCTATTTTGCCTTTATCTAACGCGGCTGGCAAGTTTGGGTCTAAGTTTTCGCACAAAAAAGAAAGTGCTACACCAGGCTTTTATCAGGTTTATCTGGATGATTACCAGGTAAATGTAAGGCTTACCTCGACTTTAAGATGTGGCTTTCACGAATATACTTATCAGAACAGCGCCAACAGGCAAATCCTTTTTAGCATGGGAAAAGCCAATAGTGGTGTTAATACCTGGAATATAACACAGGACGGACCATCAGCCATACAAGGCTTTCAGGGAGGTGAAAATGTTTACTTTTATGCCATATTGAATGGTAAGATTGATAAACTGGATATCACTGATGAAGGCAAACGATCTGGCTATGCTATTTTACACCTTGCCGATGGCGGTAAAGAACCTGTAACTTTAAAAATAGGTTTATCTTTTGTGAGTGTAGCCAATGCCAAGGAAAACCTGGAACAGGAAATCGGCCGGAAAACCTTTGCACAAATCCGTAACGAAGCCACCAATACCTGGGAAAACTTGTTGTCGAACATAGCAGTAAAGGGTGGTACCAATAAACAAAAACAAATGTTGTATTCCAGCTTATACCGTTCGTTTTTATGGCCGGCCTTACGCAGCGACGTAAATGGTGAATATAAAGATGCCAAACGTCAGATTGTAAAGGGCAATTTCAGGTATTATACCGAACCCTCGTTGTGGGATACTTATCGCAACAAAGATGTACTATTGGGATTAATTACACCAAAAGTGACTTTAGATGTAATTAAATCCATGAAAGATGTAGGCGAAAAAACAGGTTTTATCCCGACTTTTTTTCACGGCGACCATGGTGCTTCATCCATAGCTGGCGCTTATTTAAGGGGAATTGACGATTTTGATATCCAGGCTACCTACCAGATTTTACTCCGCAATGCCAATGTAGCGGGTGGTGCCAGGCCATTTATTAAAGAATATATTGAAAAGGGATATATTTCTGATCCCGACGTGAAGAATCCACATGTAGAAACCAAAGCCAAAGCAGGGGTATCTAAAACACTGGAATACGCGTATGATGACTACTCGCTGGCACAAATTGCGAAAAAATTAGGGGATACGGCCAACTACCGCATTTTAATGAACAGATCTAAAAACTATAAAAATATGTTCGATCCTGCTACCCGCTTTATGCGTGGCAGGTTAGAAAATGGCGACTGGATTAAACCCTTCAACCCACAATATCCTTATTACGAATACATGTACCGCGAAGCCAATGCCTGGCAGGTTTCTTTTTATGCACCGCACGATATGCCGGGGCTGATTGCACTTTATGGCGGAGCGGCAGGTTTTGAGTCTAAATTAGATTCATTATTTACGGTGCCCTGGAACCCGAAATACATTGCCCGCAATGTTGAAACAATGATTGGTCAATATTGTCAGGGTAACCAACCTGACCATGAAGCGCCATTTGCCTATACCTTTATTGGCAAACCTGAAAAATCGCAAAAGATAATCGATAAAATTTTAAACGAATTGTATGGCATTGGCAACGAAGGATTGGCCTTATCAGGTATGGATGATGCAGGCGAAATGTCGGCCTGGTATGTGTTTACTGCTCTAGGTATATATCCGTTTTCGGCTACCGATCCAAAATATATTGTAACAGCACCGTTGTTTGACGAGGTGAAATGGAAAACCAGCAGCGGAAAAACATTAACCATTAGCAAACCCGGGAAGGGAAGGGACATTAGCCAAATTAAGGTTGATGGGAAAACGAATGAAGGTTATTTTATTTCACACGATTTATTCAAAAATGGCGGTAAAGTAGTAATTGAAACCAAATAAAAATAGTTTGACGGTACGATAACACCGGTGATTTTCTGAAAATGAACAATAAATAGGCAGTCAGATTTTAACTAATCTGGCTGTTTTTGTTTTAAAACAGCTTTTAAATTGTTAAAATAAAGCTGTGAGCTTGTAAAATAAATGCTTTTGCAATTTTATACGTACTTTTGCGTACCAAACAGGTTAAAGATTTAATGAACAAAATCATGGAGGTTGGCCCTGAAACTATTTCCTTATTAAAATCTGGAAACAGGCCAGCCTTTGATGAAGTTTACCAGCACTACAGTAACAATCTTTACCTGCGGATTTTAAAAATGGTAAAGGTACAGGAAATAGCTGATGAACTTTTACAGGATGTATTTTTAAAAGTTTGGCTAAAACGCGACCTCATTGATGAGAACCAGCCCATTAAGGCCTGGATTTACAAAATTGCCCAAAACTGCATATACGATCATTACCGCTTATTGGCTAAAGATGCCAAAATGCGACAATATCTAATTGATCATTATTCGGAGCTGTACAACGAAACTGAAGAATATTTGCTCAATAAAGAGCGGAGGGCAGTGCTAAATCTGGCTTTGGACCAGTTACCTGAAAAAAGAAAACAGATTTTTATGCTTTGCCGCATAGAGGGGAAGAGTTACGAAGAAGCCGCATCCATATTAAACATCAGTCCCTCAACGGTAAGCAACCAACTGGTAAAAGCGACCAAAAGCATGAGGGATTATGTGTTTTTCCATTCGAAGGAGTTCATGATTTTCGCAATTGCACTGCATTTAAATAAATAATTTATTTTTTTTATTTCTGGAGTAGTGTATTTCTGCTTTTGCTGCGTATACCTAACAAAGCAAGATGAAAATAACTCCGCAAATCGAAGCCCTTTACATCCGTTTTTTAAGCAACGAAATAACCGAAGCCGAACTTAATCAGCTGCTCGATTATTTTAATGTGGCCGACAGTGCCGATTTGAAAATGCTTATAGAAAATGAGCTGCTTGATACTTACGAACAGTATGAAACTAATGAAAACCTGCAAAGGCATTTAAACCATATACATCAAATTATTTCGGCAAGTATTGATGCCGTTGATGAAAAACCACGAACAGTAAGGTTACAGCCTGCAGTAAAATCGCTGCTTAAAATCGCTGCAAGCATTTTAGTGATGCTGTCCATCGGGTACCTGGGCTATACTTATTTATTTAGACAGGCTGATATTTTACCCGGCAGAAGTTTGGCCACCCTTAAATTGAGCAATGGCCATGAAATTAACCTCGATACTTTAGCCAACCAGGCCATTGCAACGGTTAATGGCGTGCAGATTACCAAACTTGCAGGCGATCGCATTGTATATACCCATGTAAGCACTGTTTCAGACACCAATAGTTATTTACAAACCATTACAACCCCATTAGGCGGGAAATATAAAGTTACGCTGACCGATGGTACACAAGTAGTTTTAAACTCGGGTTCTACTTTAACTTTCCCAATTGGCTTTAACCAGGCCCAAAGAAGGGTTACCTTAAGTGGAGAGGCCTATTTTGAAGTAAGCAAAGACGCTGAACATCCTTTTGTAGTTTCATCGGGCAGGGAAAGAATTACCGTATTGGGAACGAAATTTAATATCTCGGCTTATCCTGACGATGATTTTATCAGCACCGCTTTACTGGAAGGTAAGGTAAACTGTCTGGATGTTAACACCAATACTAACCTGATTTTACATCCGGGCGAGGCTGCTTTAATCCAGAACAACCAGTTAAGCAAATCAACAGTTGATGTTTCGGATATGGCCGCCTGGCAGCAGGGATTTTTCGCTTTTGAAAATGAAGAACTTGCTGTGGTTATGAAACGCCTGAGCCGCTGGTACCAGCTGGATGTAGATTACACATCAATCCCCGAAAAACGCATTTATGCCCGTATAAACATGGAGGAAAACCTGGCTACTGTACTCGGAATGTTATCGACTACCAGTGGCCTTAAATTTAATGTTGAAGGAAGGAGGGTAATCGTAATGAAGTAAGCTTTACACCAAAAAAACTCTACCGCCTTATCAACAACCACTAACAAACTTTAAAAAATTTTAAATTGAAATCATCCCTTCAACTTAATAAGGTTATGGCTTTTGTAATGCTGTTTTTGCTTACATTTAGCATTAAAACCACGCAGGCACAAACTTCAACCTATACTTTTTCTTTCAATAATGCACCCATAAACGGGGTGATTGCAGAAATTGCCAAGAAAAGTAATTACCAGTTTATTTTTGATGCCGACTACCTTAAAAAGGCCAAACCGGTTACGGCTAAAATTAGTACCAACTCCTTAAAAACGGTACTCGAAACGGTTTTCAAAGATCAACCTTTCGATTATGAAATAAATAACAATACGATTGTTCTAAAACCCTCCAAGGCCTTTACCGAAGAGGAATACATTTTACATGGAATGGTAACCGATAGTTTGGGATCGCCATTACCAGGTGCATCAATAAAGTTAAAAGGCACCAATAAATATACCACCAGTGATGGTAATGGCCATTTCAACATTAATTTAACCAGCGAATACAATACCCTTGAATTTGCTTATGTGGGTTATCTATCAAAAACACAGCGTTTAGACCGTACCGCTGCATTAAAGGTAGTAACCGTTCGGTTAAGTGCCAATGCTTCTTTACTGGCAGAAGTGGTAGTAAATGGTTACCAAACCCTGAGTAAAGAACGTTCAACAGGTGCAGCCAATACTGTAAGTGGAAAGATTCTGAACGAAAACATCCCTGTTGACATACTAAGTGCTTTAGAAGGGCGCGTTGCCGGATTGGCCTATGTTAAAAACCCTAATGGACTGGGCGCAGACCGGCCTGTACTTAGAGGGCAGGCCACATTTTCTTTTGCTACTGCAACCCGCGATCCCTTGGTGGTTATTGACGGACTTCCTTCAGAAACGCCCTTAGAAGAAATCAATCCATATGACATTGAATCGGTTACTGTGCTAAAAGACGGAGCTGCTGCGTCAATTTATGGCTCGCGATCAGCAAATGGTGTAATTATCTTAACTACCAAAAAAGGGAACAGTCCATTAAAAATATCACTTAATACTGATTTTTTTATCGATACCAAACCAAGTTTCAATTCAATGCACTATGCATCAACAGCTGATGTAATAGACTTCGAAACTGATGTTTACAATCAGGAGCGCGCACGTTATACCACAACCGAATCTATGTTTTCGACTTATGGAACTGTAGCTAACGGCTCTATTAAATATTACAGTCCGCTTTATCAATTGTACCGCGACAGAGATGCCGGCAAAATAACAACAGATGGTGTTAACCAGCAGTTGGCCTCGTGGAAAAACGCAGATTATTACGAACAATATAAAGACAACGTTTGGCAAAATGCATTTCGCCAGCGTTACAACCTTTCTCTAAGTTCTGCAACAGCAAAATCGAACACTTTTGCATCCCTTAATTATGACGATTCAAAACAGCGCGTAATTAATAACAACGACCAGAAAGTTACCCTTTATTTTAAGAACACCTATAACATTAAAAAATGGCTAACCACCACCTTAGGGTTTAATGGTGCTTATTCTACAGCTGTAGCAACCGATCAATCTTACAATTCTTACACGGGCCTGCAACCACGTTACGCCTCAATCGTTAATCCAGATGGCAGTCTTGTTTACGCGGATTATGTGAACCTGTCTGATGGAATAACAAGCTCCGGAATGATTAACGGTTCGGTAGCGGCTGCTTTAAAAAATAATCCCCAGTACCGTTCTTATCGTTTTAATATTCTCGAATCATTAAATGAAGGACAAACCAAGTCGAATACCGTATCATTAAGGGCATTTGCCAATATTCAGGCTAAGATAATGGATGGCCTGAGCTTTTCAAGTCAATTCCAATATGAAACCGGTACTACTAAATCTGAGCAGTACTATGATGCAAATTCCTATAAAATGCGTAGTGCGTATAATGCTTTGGTTAATTATACCCCTGCAACTAATGCTTACACATTTGGACTACCAGCAGGTGGAAGAATTAGTCAATTGATGTCGCAAAGCAATACTTACACCTTTAGAAATCAGTTTAGTTTCGATCGATCTTTTGGCAAAGGAAAACACGCTATTGCTGCCGTTGCAGGTATGGAAATGCGTCAAACGTTTTTACCTATCGGCATGAGCGATATCAGGTATGGCTACGATCCAATTACCTTAACCTCAACCATAATCAACAATGCTTCATTGAGCCAAACAGGTTTACCTAGTTATATATTTGGTGGAAATAAAACAATAGGTGTTGCGGCACGTAGTTTTCAGGAAACCAAACACAGAAATATTTCAACCTTTGCCAACGCTGCGTATACCTATTTGAGTCGCTATAACATAACAGGTAGTTACCGGGTAGATCAGGCTGACTTTTTCGGTGCAGATCCCGAATTCAAAAACAGGCCTTTGTGGTCGGTTGGTTTAGGCTGGAATGCCAGCAACGAAAGCTTTATCCAAAATATTGAGTGGATTAACTTATTAAAACTTCGTGCTACTTATGGTATAAATGGCAATCAGAATAACGAATCTACTAAGTTTCTAACTGCACGGAGGGTAAACGATAATCTTTTTCCATCACTGCAATACCTAAATGTATTGGGGCTTCCAAATCCAAAATTGCGCTGGGAAAAAACGGAGACTTATAATGTGGGTTTAGACTTTGCTTTCTTAAACAACAGGTTAAGAGGGAGTATAGATACCTACGACAGAAAAAGTACGGATTTAATGGTTTCGACAGAATTAGATCCAACGGTGGGTACTGCATCGAGAGTAATCAATAACGGAATTTTGCGTAATCAGGGTATTGAATTTACTGTGGGTGCTGATTGGTTAAAATCAGGCGATTTAACGTTCAGCTCACAATTTATTTACGGATTAAACAGGAGTAAAATTGGTCAGGTAAACAAGATTCCAAGTACAGCCAGTAACTATATCTCTTCACCCACCTTATATTACGAAGAAGGAACCGATTACAACACTGTATACGCTTACCGTTATGGTGGAATGATAAATGGCTACCCTTATTTTCTGGATGAAAATGGCAAAGCAACTTTAGATTTTGACGGTAACGGAAATCCAATTGTTTCGAGTAGCAAAGACATTAATAATGCCAGCGCGCTGGTTAAAATGGGGACATTTATTCCAACTTATACCGGATCATTTTCACAACGTGTTTCTTATAAAAACTTTGAGTTGAGTGCTTTATTTGTTTTCTCAGGGGGCAACGTAATGCGTAAAGATGTAACCAGTTTAAGTTCAAACGATGTTACTGACCTTGATATTACTCAACGCTATAAAAATGGCGTTACACCAGAATTACCACGTTTATTAGTCGATTACTCGGAAGCTATGTTGGGTAGGGCCAGTTCAATTTCGACCATGTGGCAAAATGCTGATGTAAATATTGTTAAAGCAGATTACATTAAATTAAGAAGCATTTCACTAGCCTATAACCTTCCTAAACAGTTGATAAAAAGGCTCAATATTCCTTCTGCCAAATTTACCGCACAAGTTAATAATTTATGGTATGCAAGTGCAGCAGGCAACGATATTGACCCTGAATCTTACTCGCTTAACACAGGAGTCCGAACGCTTCAAAATCCTAAATCATTCGTATTTGGATTAAACTTAACCTTTTAGCAAAATGAATAAAAATATAGCATTAATAGTTTTACTATCGGTTTTGGCCTTTTCAGGTTGTAAAAAATATACCGATTTAACCCCACGGGGATCATTAGTAGTAGAAACAGCCCAGGACTATTATGAACTTGTTTCTTTTCCAAACCGGGCATACATCATGACCAATTTTCAATATCTGGTTGATGATATGTGGTTAAAGGAATCGAATTTTATTGGCATTACACCCAATATTAATACAGTACATTTCAGTTTCAATGAAAACGTAGATCGTGTTTCACTAATTCAGTCATCTAATTTCTACGATCGCGCTTACGTTTATATTAACCGCTGGAACACCATTATCTCTTTGGTAGATGGAAGCAAGGGCGATGATAATGTTAAAGCCCTTGCAAAGGCCGAAGCCAAGGTTTTACGGGCGTTTGATCACTTTCTGCTGGTAAATGTTTATGCCAAAGCCTATAATGCAGCAACTGCAGCAACCGATGGTGGGATTTGTATCATGGATAAATATGATTTAGAGGCACAACCGGTTAAATCATCAGTAGCTGAAGTATATAATTTCATTCAGAAAGATATCGATGATGCGCTTCCTTATCTTCAGACACAACCATTGGATCCTTATCATCCATCATTAGCCTTTGCCTGGGCACTGAAAGCTAAAGTACATTTGTTTAAAAAGGAAATTGCACAAGCCAAACAAGCTTGCGAAAAATCTCTTGGTTATAATAATCAGATATTCGATCTGGTAAATTATACTACGGTTCAGGGTGGGCCAAATGTGGTGCCTGTTATTGCGCCTAATAATCCCGAAGTATTAAGTTACATGTACATTCAGGGCTATAACGAAACCAATTTTGGTTATACCTGGTTAATCAGTCCGGAGTTGAGAGAACTGTTTGGTACTAACGATGCCCGTTTTAATATGTTTTTTAATACCACATCGGCCAGTTTTATCGATATCGGTTCTAATGCAGCTTATTACAATGTACCGTTTTCTAAATTTTTCTATCCAACCGTTGGTTTAAAAACTACTGAAGTATATTTAATGCAAGCCGAGTGTTTGGCCAGGGAAGGTGATTTAACCGGCGCCATGGCGATAGTGAATAAACTCCGCGAAAAACGCATCCTTTCAGGCAACATTATCCTTCCGGTACCTGCAACCCGAAAAGAAACCATGGATATTATTATCAATGAGCGCAGAAAAGAATTGTTTTTGGGTTTTAACCGCTTCATGGATTTAAAACGCCTAAACACGGAGCCGGAATATGCAAAAACAGTAGTGCGCAAGTATCCACTGGTTAACAAAACCGTTCCGCAGCAAACCTATACACTATTGCCTACATCCAGATTGTATATTATTCCTTTTCCGCTTAATGTACTTAAGAAAAATCCAAACTTAACCCTAAATACCGACGAAAAGCTCCCGTTTTAAGATGAACATTAAAAAGATTATTTTTCCGATGGTCTGCATGCTTTCAGTAACTGCCTACGGACAAAAAGTACAGGTAAAGTCCGACAGTACCGCAAAGAAAACTCCGGCCGATTACAGCAAACTTATTCCAGAAAGCGCCTTAAGCCAGAACGGATTATTTGATGTAAAACACGTTGACCAAAAATGGTTTTTCGAAGTGCCAGATAGCATGATTAACCGTTATATCTTAGTGATAACCCGGTATGTGAGTACCCCGCAGGGTATGGGCAGTTTTGGTGGCGAGCAGGTTAACGAGCAAACCGTTTATTTTGAGAAAGGCAATAACAACAATCTCTTGCTGAGATCTGTTCTGTATCGCCAGGATGTGAAAAGCAGCGAAGAATCGATTTACCGGGCTGTAATGCAATCACAGGAAAACCCAATTGTGGCTGCATTTGATATTAAGGCTAAAAACCCTAGAACAGGCAATATGGTAATTGAAGTGACTGATTTCTTTAAAAAAGATAATCCTATCGTATCGATCGCTGCTAATGAAAAATCAGACAAAAAGCTGGGTAGCATAGCTGATGACCGTTCATTTATTGAGAAGATCTGTACATATCCGATCAATATTGAAGTTAAAACCACTAAAACCTACAGTACTTCGGCCGGGACCATTCCTTCTGGTGCTTTAACAGGAGCAGTAACTGTACGCCTTAATACTTCGTTTGTGCTTTTGCCTAAAGTACCCATGCGTAAACGTTTTGCTGATGAACGTGTAGGTTATTTCAATAACAAATACATTCTGTTTGATGAAACAAGACAACATGCCGATGTAAAGTACTTTATTGAACGGTATCGTTTAGAGCCGAAAGCAGAAGATGTAGAAAAATACAAAAAAGGTAAACTGGTTGAACCAAAAAAACAAATTGTGTATTATATCGATCCGGCTACGCCAAAAAAATGGCGTCCTTATTTAATTGCAGGTATAAACGACTGGCAGAAGGCTTTTGAAAAGGCTGGTTTTAAAAATGCTATTGTGGGTAAAGAATGGCCGGAAAGCGATACTACCATGAGTTTGGAGGATGCCCGTTTCTCTGTAATCAGGTATTATGCTTCTGAAACACCTAATGCTTATGGCCCTAGAATTAGCGACCCACGGAGTGGCGAAATTATTGAAAGTCATGTAGGCTGGTACCACAACGTGATGAAACTGGTACAAAGCTGGTATATGATTCAGGCCGGTGCGCTGGATGAAAGGGCACGGAAAATGAATTTCGACGATGAATTAATGGGGCAGTTAATCCGCTTTGTATCCTCGCACGAAATTGGCCATACCATTGGTTTAAAACACAATATGGGTGCCAGCAGCCAAACACCAGTTGAAAAGTTAAGAGATAAAAAATGGGTAGAAGCCAATGGACATACCGTTTCGATTATGGATTACGCCCGCTTCAACTATGTAGCGCAACCCGAAGACCATATTGCACCTGCAGGTATTTACCCACGTATTGGCGCTTACGATAAGTGGGCCATTAACTGGGGGTATCGTTATTACGATCAGGTTAAGGACGAGTATGCAGAAGAGAAGATTACCAAAAAAATGATTGTCGATTCGCTTACAGCCAACCCTAAACTCTGGTTTGGTGGCGAAGGGAAAGAAGAAGATCCGCGTAGTCAAACTGAAGACCTTGGTGATGATGCCATTGCAGCGAGTGATTATGGCATTAAAAACCTGAAAAGGGTAGTGCCTAACCTGGTAAAATGGACTTATGAGCCCGGCGACCTGTATAACAATTTAAGTGATATGCACAAAGCGGTTGTGCGCCAGTTTAGCCGATATCTGTACCACGTAATGAAAAATATTGGCAACAGCTATGTAACCAAAAGAAGTACCGATGAAGCTGGTGTGGTATATACTGAAGTGCCGAAAAAACGGGTAAAGGCAGTGGTTGATTATGTAGGCCGTCAGTTGTTCGATGCGCCGATCTGGTTATATCCAACTGCGATTACCAGCAGGATTGCAACCAAACCCATGGATGATATTATCGACCAGCAAAACCAGATGCTGAACATGTTTTTAAGTCAGGGTTTAATTTACAACCTAAGCCAGAAAGCTTTAAATTCTGCTGATCCCTATTCGGTTAAAGAGTATTTAAACGACCTGAAAAATACCACCTGGATTAAATTCAGTGGGATTGAAGGCAGTGATGTTTACCGTAGGAGCTTACAGCGATCGTACCTCGAAAAGTTAAACATGCTTATTAATCCAAAGGAAATTACCGATGGTAAGGCTATGACTACTGCACAGCGAAGCGATGTACGTTTGGAAGCCATAGTACATTTAAACGACATTAAAGAAACTGTTAAAGTTCTTATTATACAAACTAGTGGAATTAACCAACAGCACTTAAAAGATATGCTGCTTGAAATCGAGAAAATAACCAAAAAAACAAATACAAATGCCTAATATGAAACGTTCACTTATTATTTTGCTTGGCGCCGCTTTGTGGTTTGGTAGCACGGCTAAAGCGCAGGTACTTACTTCACTGCAAGAAGTAGGTACGCCCGAACTGGCCCAGAAACGTGAAGCCTTAAAAGAATCGGTAATGATCAGTTACCTGGGGATTAAAAACAGTCTGATCAAATCAGATTCTCTTGGAGCTGCTAACTTTGCCACCGAACTGATAAACAATTTAAACCAGTTTAAGTTCAAAAAACTTTCGCTCGAAAAAATGAATGAGTCTACCACAGCACGGCAGGAAATGATTAACCTGGCTCAGGGGATTGCCGCAACTAAATCAATTAACAAACAGCGCATCGAAATGGATAAACTATCCGTTAAAATGTGGTCGGTAATTGAACGGTTTAAACCTTCAAAAATCACTTTGTACAAACAGGTTTGTCCTATGACGGGCACTACCTGGATTAGCGATGATAAAGCAATTCAAAATCCTTACTACCCTAAAAACATGCTTACCTGTGGTGAGGTTAAAGCCAGTATTTAACAAGAAAATAAGTTAGTAAATGATAAAAAGCGGCCATCTGGATAGATACCGCTTTTTTATTGATTATTTGAGACAGAAGAGCGGGGATTTTATGCCCGCTTTTTTCTTAATTGTAAAGTCCAATTTCTGCCAACGATGCAAACTGTAATCCATCGTGTGCGTTATTGGCAATTACTTTAAGGTATCTTAATGTTTTGGTGCTGCCAAAAGCAAAATATTGTGCTCCGGTGGCATTTTGCGCAGTATAGCTGTTAACTGCAGTAAAAGTTACATTATCAGTGCTGGTTAATACCTGAAAATCTTTAATGGCGCGTGCCAGGCTGTTTCTTTGTACCAAGCTTAAACCTTTTGCAGTTTTAGATGAGCCTAAATCAATTACGATCTGGTGCGGATAGCTGGCAGGCGTACTGGTCCACCTCGAGTGCCAGTAAGTACTGTAGCTTCCATCAATTAAAGTAGCCGCCCGGCCATTGGTGGCACCTTCTCCACTGGTTTCTTCAGAGCTGAAAGAATTAATTGTCCATCCGGTTTTACTTAATTCGTTTAATGGTGCAACATTGTCCTGTAAGGTTGAAGGATCGGTAGTTGGCGCGGGTAAGCCCAAAGCAGCCATATCGCTATAAATTTGGGTAGTAGCAGCTGCAGTTGATAAATTCAAGCCCCATTTCTTAAAGAAATTACTTAGATCTTTGCCAGATATGTTGCAGGCTTTAAGCATGAAATAACGTAGTTTATCATCATCGTTAGACAATGTTGGGTTTTCTACGCGCATGTTTTTAGATAAGGTACGGTAAAAGTTATCGCCATAGGCCAAAGTCAATTGCTGGAACATGGCTAACCTGATCCAAACATCGGTTAACGGATTAGCATAACTGGTCGATCCGTTAAAATCTTTGGTGCCATCCGCTTTGCCTAGATAGGTAAAAACTTTTGGCCAGGTACCATCGTTTACCAACCTGTTAATAGAGGGGGTAAGTGTGCGTTGCACATATAAACTGTACAGATTAACAGTAACTTCGCCCAGGGTACCCCAGCGCCACATCATTTGGTGTTGGTGACCCAGCTCATGCCACATGCCCCAACCATTGGTGCCTACACTATTTAAAGTTAGTATAGCATTCACATCAGATGTGATATAAGCTGTGCGGTAATCGTAGGCAAAGAAGTAGTAGGCCGGGTCTTCATGCTGGGTAAGCAGATAAGTGTGTACATTTTTGGCATGTACCGGTAACGAATTGTCTAGACCATTCAGATCATCTTCAAGTGCAATAACCTGGGTAATTTTGTTTAGTATGGCCGCCTGATCTTCCGTTTGATATTGTATAGCCTTTGTACGCGAAACCACAATAAAACAATTCGATCCCTCCAATACCACATCAGGTGTAGTGTAGGTTTGCAGCTGGTTAATCCAGTCGGAGTTGGTGCTTACACCAAGCTTGAAATAAGGCGCAAACTGATAACCACTGTTAAAGGTTATTTTAGCGGTTGATCCGGTAGTTGCATTGGTATACCTGATCCACAATAAACCTCCAGCAGCATTGGTAATGGTATTGGTGCCAGCGGTAAGTTGTACCACAGTAGGCTGGGTATTCCAGGTACCATATCTGGAGTAAGTACCAATCAGCAACTTAGGTAAACGGGTACCTGCAGTTTGCTCAACTGTAATATCGAGGGTTGCATTTGGGGCCATGTATAAACCGGTTGCTGTAAAATCAGTTAATTGGTATCCGTTTTTTAAACGATCTTTTTCAATTGAAGCACTGATCTTTTCGGTAACGTTAAAAATGTTGGTTTGTGTGGCAGATTCTACTACTGCGCCACTTTTTTTGGGTTGATTTGTTGAAATTTCTTCCGGTAATACCGTTGCCTTTTTACAGGCAGAAAAGCACATTACGGCCAACGCAATAAAGAGTAAAAGTTTCCTTTTCATAATTAGGTTTTTGTAGGTTAGGTTATAAATATCCAGGGAGGTCAAAATTTGCTTCCTGGGTTAATTGGTTTAGTTGTTGGAGTTAAATAACCATCAGACAGCACAAATCGGGGGTATTAATGCACAGTTATTTAAAGTATTCGGTTACATCAGTTGTCTTTTCCTTTGTGTAATGCTTTGAAAACCAATCCAGCATAAATCAAAAGTCTTTCTACAACGTCAATCGAATGTATAAAGATTTACATGCAGATAAAAGAAAAAAGATTGCGCAATCGTTTGATCTTGCTTAAGAAAAAGCTTTGCAGCTGTATATATACTGGCATGAAAAGACTGATAATGGCTATATTCTGATTTAAACAAACCTTATTTTAGCCAATAGATCACTTAAATCTGTTTAAGGATTTAACACTACAGCTAATAGCTTGATCATTTAAATTTTGTAGCTGAGATAGAAAGTAAAAATGAAACAGAAATATTAAGCTAAATTTCATTTGGTCAAACGTTTGCGTGATAATAGACAGAAAATTAACTTTTATTTATTTCTAAAGTTATGCTTAATATTGATTTAAAGAATATCGATTTTATAAACCAAATACATCGTAATTTATTAATTATAAGCTATTTAACCAATAGATCGTAATTTTAAATTGAGGTCATTCTATTGTTGATGAATAATTATACTGAACTTCCTGACCTGGAACTCATTCAATTGGCAAAAGAAGGAGACCGGCTTGCCTTTTCGCATATTTACGAAAGGTATTGGGGAGTACTTTTTATACACGCCAGAAAAATACTCGCCAATGAGGAAGAAGCAAAAGATATTGTTCAGAACCTGTTCTTTGCTTTATACAGTAATATCCATCAAATAGATTTTAAAACTTCCCTTTCTTCCTATCTGTATCGCGCGGTAAAGAACATGATATTAGATCACATTAAGCACCAGAAAGTAGTAGACAAGTACCTCGGTTCTTTTAATCAGTTTGCTGAACAGGGTGTTCCAGTCACCGATCAGGAAATCAGGAGAAAGGAACTCGAAAAAATTATCGAAGCCGGTATGCATACCCTTCCTGGTAAAATGAAAGAAGTTTTTTTACTAAGCCGCCGCGAAAATATGTCGCACAAAGAAATTGCCGAAAAATTAGGTATTTCCCAGCATACCATTAAAAGCCAGATTAGCAATGCCATTCGTATTTTACGTGGCAAAATTGAGACATTAACGATATTCTTTTAATAAGAAAAAATATTTCTTTTTCTTCTCATACCGCCACCGCTTTCAATCGTCTTAGTTTAACAAGCCTATTGAAATGAACATAGAAGAATCGACATTTAAAGCACTGCTGCAAAAATACCAGGATGGCAGGTGTACGCCGGAGGAAGTCAATACGCTGGAAAACTGGTATCTGGCAGAAGCCCAAAAGCCAATACCCGGTTACAGCGAAGCCACACTAACAGAAACCAAAACAGCAATCTGGAACGCTTTTTCAGATCGGGCAGGGTTTAGTGCAACCACCATTGCCCCTGCAAGAAGAATTTATAAATTATACAAAAATCTTAGCATTGCGGCCACCCTGGTGATCACATTAGCTGCTGGTTTTTATTTTTATACGCGACATGAAGCAAAAAATAACAGACTGGTAAAACATGAGATTGTGCCTGTAGTACCTGGAAGTAACCGGGCGTTATTAACCCTTGCTGATGGTACAAAAGTTGCCCTTGACGATTACCGGAATGGCGAGCTGAACCAAAAATCAGGTATTCAAATTGTTAAACTGGCCGATGGACAACTGCTTTACCGCATCCCCAAAGCAACACAAAAAACAGGCCTCGAACATCTTTTTAATACCGTACAAACACCTAATGGCGGTCAATATCAGCTTATCCTCGAAGATGGTACCAAAGTTTGGTTAAATGCCGCTTCATCTTTACACTACCCCATGGCCTTTACAAAAAACGAAAGGATTGTTGAACTTCAGGGTGAAGCCTATTTTGAAGTGGCTAAAGACAAGGCAAGAAAGTTTTTAGTTAAGACTACACAACAACAAGTAACCGTACTGGGTACACATTTTAACATCAATGCTTATCCTGAAGAAGGCAGTGTAAAAACGACACTGCTGGAGGGAAGTGTGCAGGTTGAACAGCAAGGCAAAGAACCTGGGGCAATGGTCTTTTTAAAGCCTGGACAGGCATCGCAGTTGAGCGGCGACCGCTTTGTGGTAAAAACCGTTGATACTGAAGAGGCTGTGGCCTGGAAAAATGGCTATTTCGTATTTGATAACGAAGACCTTAAAACTGCTATCAGAAAAGTAGCCAGATGGTACGACCTCGATGTAGAGTATGCGGGGCAGTTTGGTGCTGTAGAAATAGGAGGCTCTGTTTCGCGGTTTGACAATATTGGCCAGGTACTTCAGGTACTCCGGTTAACCACTAAGCTAAATTTTAAAGTTGAAGGAAGGAGGTTAACCGTCAGTCACTAAAAAAATAGCCTATAAATCGAAGGCGCGGCAACGCCTCCGATTACTGATAAAGGCTTAAGTAATACTAATTATCACATAAACCAACTTAACAAACCAAATGTATGAATTTTAAACAGAAAATCTCTGGAAGGCTTTTTGGTGCCCATCCCGGAGTAAAACGATACCTGATTATGAGAATCTCTTTGACCATGGTTTTGCTGACATCGATCTTTTTGCAGATCAGTATCGGTGCAGATGGTCAGCACATTACCTTAAAAGAAAACAACGTAGCGCTGAAAGATATTTTGAAAAAAATAAAGAAACAAAGCGGCTACACCTTTATTTACATGGGTAATGTTTTTAAAAATGCAAAACCGGTTAGCATTTTAGCCAATAACCAAAGTATTACTGAAGTATTGGATGATGCCTTTAGCAATCAACCGCTCGATTATACCGTGAGCAATAAAACCATTATTGTTCAGCAGAAAAAAACTGTACTACTTCAAAATAGCACCATTGTACAGCTTAAAGATGTGAGTGGTAAAGTGCTCGATGAAACCGGCAGTCCTTTACCAGGTGCCAGTATTAAAGTTAAAGGACAAAATATCAGCACAACAACCGACTTGAATGGCGTATTTACGTTAAAGAACATTTCAGCCGATGCCGTGATCACTGTATCTTTCATTGGGTACGAGCCACAGGAAGTGAACATCAGCACTCCAGGCCAGCTGGTAATTAAACTTATTCCCGTTTCGGCAAAATTAGGTGATGTGGTAATTGTAGGTTATGGCAGCCAGAAAAAAGCCAACCTCATTGGTTCAGTTTCACAGCTTACCGCCAAAGATATAAATGACAGGCCAGTTTCTTCTTTAAGCAATGCGCTTACAGGTCAACTGCCGGGTATTACCGTAATACAACGCAGTGGACAGCCAGGTGTAGGCACCGGTAACATCCAGATCAGGGGGGTAGGTTCGTTTGGGGCTAACCCTGGTGCTTTAATCCTGGTTGATGGAATCCCGGTAAATTCGTTCAACGATATCGATCCCAACGATGTAGCCAATATTTCGATCCTAAAGGATGCCTCTACAGCAGCCATATATGGTTCGCGTGCTGCTAACGGCGTTATTTTGGTGACCACTAAAACAGGAGCCAGCAGCGATGGTAAAATTAAAATCGCCTATAACGGATACACCGGTACACAACGTGCTACCGCTTACCCCGAATCTGTTGATTCATGGGAATATGCTACTTTAATTAACGAAGCACAACCTGGAGCTTACACAGCAGCGCAGATTCAGAAATATAAAGACGGTTCCGATCCGGATAATTACCCCAATGAAAATTATATCGAGAAAGTATTTAAAAAATCAACTTTTCAAACTGGTCATAATTTATCATTATCCAATAGCCTGGGCAATACACAATACTTACTTTCAACGGGATACCTTTACCAGAACGGAATTGTAGCCAAAAACAATTATAACCGCTATAACATCAGGTTTAACATGACTAACCAGTTTAATACCAAACTGAAGTTAACTACCCGTTTATCTGGTGCACAATATATTAACAATGAACCCGCGCCACCTGCTACTTTAGACTGGATAGATATGTTAACCAATATCAGTCAGGTGATTCGTGTACCAGCTATTTATGTGAACCAATTGAGCAATGGTGATTATGGGCTGGGAGTAGTGGGAAAAGGGACGCCTGTTTCTTATTCAGATAACGAGTCGTTTTTTAAAAGTAAACAAACTGACCTCTTGGCCAATATGCGCTTAGATTGGGAGGTGGTTAAAAACCTAAAACTTTCTGCAATTGGAGGATATACCCAATTAACAGGCAATTCGCAACGTTTTCTGGCTAACCAACGTTTAAATAGTAGCGTTACGCTGGGGCCCGGAAGCCTTAACCAATCGAGCTTAAATAATACTTATAAAACCTTTCAGCAACTTGCCGAGTACAAGCTGAATTTAGGCACACATGAAATTGGTATTCTGGCTGGTCATTCGTATGAATTTAATAAAACCAGTACGCTTTCAGCCAACAGAACAGGCTACAACAGCAATACCTTAACCGAAATTAATGCCGGCGATGCCAGTACCCAGAAAAATACCGGAACAGCGGCCGAATATGCGCTCGATTCTTATTTCGGCAGGTTGAATTATAATTACAACAACCTTTATCTGGCCGAATTTACGGTGCGCTACGATGGTTCATCCAGATTTCCTGATGCTTCAAAATACGCTACCTTTCCAGCCGGGGCAATTGGCTGGCGCATTTCGGAAGAATCGTTTTTAAAAGACAAACTCAACTGGTTAACCGATCTTAAAATCAAAGCTTCTTATGGCACTTTGGGTAACCAGAATATTGGTAATTATGCTTACCAGAATGTATTCAGCTCAGGGTATAATTATTCTTTTGGCGGAGTGCTCTCTACAGGTGTGGCAAACACAACCCTGGTAGATCCAACCATTAAATGGGAATCGACACGGACAAAAGATGTGGGTATAGAAGGTGCTTTATTCAAAGGGAAACTTGGTTTCAGTGCTGCGTATTTCGATCGCTATACTTACGATATCCTGGTTAGTCCGGCCTCCAGTGTATCAACAGTGCTTGGCTTTGGTGTGGGCGTGCAAAATTCTGGCCGATTAAGCAACCGTGGCTGGGAGTTTACTTTAGATTACAAGAATAACATCGGCAGTTTTAATTACGGCATAAACGGAAACTTCTCTATCATCCGCAACAAGGTACTCGATTTAGGTGTAGGTAACATTACCCAACCTAACGGAATGGTAGGAAATGGCTCAACCCTGTTTAATGGTTTTCCAATGGATCTATATTACGGCTATCAGGCCGATGGTCTTTTTGTAGATGCTGCCGATATTGCTGGCTATGCCAATCAGAAAAGTATTAATCCGAACGTTAAACCAGGCGATATCCGTTACCGTGATATCAGCGGCCCCAACGGTGTTCCCGATGGTAAAGTTGATGCCGCTTACGACCGTACTTTTTTAGGTAGCAGAATTCCCAAATACACTTATGGTGTAAACCTTTCGGCAAGTTATAAAAAATTCGATATCTCGATCCTGTTGCAGGGCATTGGAGGTGCCAGCGGTTATCTGGATGGTTATGCGGGCTGGGCATTTTACCAGAATGGAAATATTCAGCGCTACCAGGCCGATTCGCATTGGTCGGCGGCCAATCCTGATCCCAATGCCAAATATCCACGATTAGAAATTATTTCCAATACCGGAACGGCAAATACCTTAACTTCTTCGTTCTGGATACTGGATGGCAGTTATTTGAAAGTAAGAAACGTACAGTTAGGCTATAAATTTAATTCGCCCGGATTAAAAGCTAAAGGAATTGAAGCTTTACGCGTTTATGCAACCGCACAAAACCCGCTCGCTTTCAGCAAATACCCTAAAGGATGGGATCCTGAAACCATTACCAGTGGTTCTTATTATCCGATTATGGCCGTATACACCCTGGGTTTAAATGTTAATTTTTAATGATTACTGAAGATGAAAATATTATATAAATCTATATTACCAGCCTTAATTGTACTCTTGCTTATGGTATCGTGCAGGAAAGAGCTGGACCGAACACCGCTGGATCAGTTTTCGAGCCAGACTTTCTGGGAAACCGAACAAAATACCTTGCTGGCATTAACCGGCGTATACAGAGGAAATATCTGGATGGCGACTAATCCCACCGGTGCTGAATTTTCGGCTACCGACTGGTGGTCGTACCATGGCTTGCTTTATCTCGAATTTGCAACCGATAATGCTTACGACAGAAGGGGAGACAATTCTGGATTCAATACACTCACCAATGGCACATTAACCGCAACCAACAGTTACCTGGCCAATTACTGGAGTTTAAGTTACAGCCGAATTGCAAGGTGTAATTACTTTTTAGAGAATATTGCCAAAGCACCCATAGACGCTGCAAAAATTGCACGGATGAGTGCCGAAACCAGGTTTATACGCGCTTGTCAGTACTTTTACCTTTCACAATATTTTGGTGCCGTACCTCTGGTAGAAAAAACGCTTAGCCTTACCGAAGCTAACACCGTAAGTAAAAGCACGAAAGATCAGGTTCAGGCCTTTGCCGAAGCAGAATTTAAAGCCATTGTGCCCGCACTGCCTAAACAAAATGCCATGCCGGCTGCCGAGCGCGGAAGGGCTACACAACAAGCTGCACTGGCTTTTTTAGGACGTACTTATCTGGCACAGCAAAAATTTACAGAGGCAGCAAGCACCTACAAACAGCTTATCGATTTGAACGAAAATGCCATCGATCCAAATTACGAAAGTTTGTTTAATGGCACTAATGAGACCAGTAAAGAGATTATTTTTGCTACACAATATATTCAGGATTTAGCACCAAATGCCATGATGCAGCATAACTATCCGGCAAAATTGGGAGGATATGTTTTATACTGCCCGCTGGGAAGTTTGGTTGAATCGTACGAATTTACGGATGGTACGCCTTTTTCTTATGCCGATGCCAGGTACAGCGCAGCCAATGTTGGTCTTAACCGAGATCCGCGCCTTAAGTACACGGTGCTGTACAACGGACAAAATTTCAAAAACATCGTATATACCAGTAACCCCGATGATAGCAGTTCCCCTGACCAGTTAACGACTACCAAACAGGCCACCCGTACGGGCTATGCGCTTAAAAAGTTTAACAGTGAGGCTTTTAGCGGTGGTGATTTGCAAAATTCTGGTGTCGATTTGCCGATTATCCGGTATGCTGAGGTTTTGTTAAGCTATTTGGAGGCTAAGCTCGAATCAGGCTCCGCTATCGATCAGACGCTACTCGATGAAACCATCAATAAAGTGCGTGGCCGTGCCACCGTAAACATGCCTAAAGTAACCGAAACCAATCCTTCGGCTTTGCGTACCATTTTACGCAGGGAGAGAAGAAATGAACTGGCTTTAGAAGGCATCCGTTACTGGGACTTGTTGCGCTGGAAAAACATCGGACAGGTGCTCAACGGCGATTTTTACGGAGCAGCTTTTCCAGGAGCAACAAACCTGCGCAAAAAAGGAACAACCGCAGACCCTTATAGCCGTTGGTTTGTAACTTCAAAAGCATTTCGCGTAGGGCAAGATGAGCTTTGGCCTGTGCCGCAAAATGAGGTAAATATTAATCCTAAACTGAAATAAATGAAAATTCCACTACTGATTTTAATGTCTTTTTTCGGCATACAAAGCTTCGCGCAAAAAAAGCCGAATGTGATTTTAATCTGTGCTGACGATCTGGGCTATGGTGATTTGAGTTGCTATGGCGCCACCAAGCTGCATACGCCTAATCTGGATAAACTTGCCGCAAGCGGGATCCGTTTTACCAACGGCCATTCAACTTCGGCAACCTGTACTCCGGCACGTTATGCCTTAATGACCGGCGAATACCCATGGCGTAAAAAAGGTACAGGTATTTTGCCCGGCGATGCAGCACTGATTATTCCTACAGATCGTAAAACCTTGCCTAAAGTGTTTAAGGAAGCTGGTTACCAAACGGCAATTGTGGGCAAATGGCACCTGGGTTTGGGCGAGCAGGTAGAAAAAAACTGGAACGGAGAAATTAAACCCGGTCCAAATGAAGTTGGTTTTGGCTATTCGTTTATTTTTCCGGCAACTGCAGACCGTGTGCCAACTGTTTTCCTTCAAGACCATGAAGTGGTGGCTTTAGATAAAGAGGATCCTATAGCTGTAAATTACAAACAGAAAATTGGCAACGAACCTACCGGAAAAGAAAATCCGGAGTTGCTAAAAATGAAGAGTTCGCCAGGCCAGGGACATGATAACACCATTGTAAACGGCATTGGCCGGATTGGTTTTATGACTGGTGGGAAAATGGCGAGATGGACAGATGAAGAACTTTCATTTACCTTTCTGGCCAAGGCAAAGCAGTTTATTGCTTCGAAAAAACAGTCACCTTTTTTTCTGTATTTCGCTTTGACCGAGCCCCATGTACCACGCATGCCGGCAACCATGTTTAAAGATAAAAGCGGGCTGGGTGCCAGAGGTGATGCTATTTTACAATTGGACTGGACCGTTGGTGAGATCATGAAAGAGCTCGAAATACAAGGCATCGCACAAAATACCATGATTGTTTTTACCAGCGATAATGGTCCGGTGCTTGATGATGGTTACCAGGATGGCGCAGTAACACGCCTGAATGGACATACACCTGCCGGAACGCTCAGAGGTGGTAAATACAGTGCACTTGAAGCAGGTACACGTGTTCCGTTTATCATTAACTGGCCAGCGGGTATAAAACCAGTAGTATCTGATGCACTGGTATCACAAATTGATTTTATCCAGTCCTTTGCAGCCTTACTGCAAACAAAAATACCTGCCGGAACGGCAGCCGACAGCGAAAACCACCTGGCTACCTTTTTAGGTAAAAATAAAACCGGCCGATCGGTGTATATAGAGCAGGGTGGAGCGCTTTCCATTATTAAGGACAACTGGAAATACATCACACCGGAAAAAGGACCAGCTTACGCGAAACTTGTGGGCATTGAAACCGGAAACCTGGAGTCGCCGCAACTTTATGATTTGAGCAAAGATAAAGAGGAGAAACATAACCTGGCCGATACTTATCCCGATAAGGTAAAAGCACTTGCTGCTCTACTGGCAGAGATTAAAGGTAAATAACATCTACTGCTTAGCTGTAAAAATGCCCTTATAAAGCAGGCCTCCTTATCGGCGGGCCTGCTTTATGTTTTTATTAGGTTGTCATCCTGAGCTTATTGAAGGACTTCTCTGTTCTATTGTTTCCCTGTTAACAAGAAAATAAATGAATGAATTTGTAAACGCTCTTTACAATTTAAAGCAATTCAAATGCTTAATTTTAAATAGCGTCAATATTAATAGTTATGGATTCAACCCCTCAACAATTTGATCCCGTAAAATATAAGCAAACTACCCATCGGCAATGGCAGGAAGCCGCAGAGGCCTGGTACCGCTGGAGCCCTTTATTACACCGTTGGCTGGGTAATACCACTGATAAAATGCTGGAAATGGCAGGGGTAAGCAGCGGACAAAAGGTGCTGGATATTGCGGCCGGTGCCGGAGAACAATCTATAACTGCAGCCCGCATGGTGGGGCCTTCGGGTCAGGTTTTGGCCACCGATATTTCTGCCAATATTCTCGAATATGCGAAACAAATGGCCATTCAGAATGGTATCAGCAATATCAAAACAGCAGTAATGGATGGCGAAAATCTCAGCCTTGAAGATGAAACATTTGATGTGGTCATTTCAAGGGTTGGATTGATTTATTTTACCGATCAGCAAAAAGCTTTGAAAGAAATGTTACGGGTGCTAAAATCCAAAGGAAAAATAGGTGCCATCGTTTATTCTTTACCAGAAAAGAATACATTTTTTTCCATACCTGTTAGCATTATTCGCAACCGTGCCCAATTGTCCGCTCCATTACCTGGTCAGCCGGGGCCTTTTAGTTTAAGTCAGAAAGGCGTAATAGAAAATGCTTTTTCCATGGCTGGCTTTAAAAATGTGAAGTCAACGCTGGTAAATGCTCCCTTAATCTGCAAATCAGCTAAAGAATGCCTGCAATTCGAAAAAGAATCGTTCGGAGCTTTGCACCAGATGATGAGTGCTTTATCAGAACCAGAAAAAGCAGCTTTATGGGATGAAATTGAAACGGCACTCAAGCCGTTTGAAACCATAAATGGCTTTGAAGGACCATGCGAAATGCTTGTGGCTGTAGGAGAGAAGGTTTAATCTGCAATTATGCACCTGAAAGGGGCATTTGATAAAAATAAGAGCCTTTCGTTTTCGAAAGGCCCTCTATGACTCCTTAGCTCAAACTTATCCGATCAATTGGCACTCACTTTTATAGAAGAAGTAGTATCGTTAAAACCATCGGGGAGGCAACTGTTATCGGCTGTAAGTATTGTTGAAGTTCCTGTAAAGTTATCTCCAGTATAGAGTTGTATTTTTATCCCGGAAGGAACGGATATAGCTGAAATGGCATCGTTAGTTATTCCCAGAGATGCTAACTGAGCCATGGTGTAAGTACCTATAGCCAGTTGTTTTGCCCAACCGCCGTATGAACAATTTTGAAATACGGATGCCTTTCTCGTTTTGTAAACCCTTACATAATCAATATCCATAAAGTCTGGATAGGTTCCGGCAAAACGATCACCACCAAATCCGGTTATTTCCTGACTGAAGATCAGAAACTGACTTCTATGAGAAATAGCCGTGCTGGTTCTCCAGCGTTCCACACCATCTACATAAAAAATGTATTCAGAAGATGTCCATTCCAGGCCAAAGGTATGGAATCCGCCACTAAGGCCGCTAATGGTTTCTTTAGCGCCAATAGTTTGATGATTGGCCCCGTATCCGTTCCAGTGCAGATTATGGCGTGCAATATTAGCACCATTAGCCATGTGATGCTCAAAAACATCTATCTCCACTCCATCAGCAGCAGGATTGTTAGTAGCTCCCATGGTTGGTGATTGGATCCAGAAAGAGCAATGTGGTCCAATTGTCTTATTTACAATAACACGGCATTCAAAATAGCCGTATTTTTGTAAAAAAGAATTTTCTGTTGAAATCTGACTGGCGGTAAAATTATTACCATCTCTTTTTGCAGCCATTCTTAAAATTCCCAATCCGCTTACAGCATAAGTAACATTTGACCTCAGGATAGTAGCATAGCCCCGCACCGTATTCTCTGCTCTATAATTCCACCGCGAATTAAGAGGGCCTACACCATCAAAAGTATCCTCCAATGTCAAAGTATAATTAGATAAATCAACAGTACCTGCTGCACTGACAGCAGCATTGGAAACCGCCATACTTTTTATTGGTAAAATAGCGGTACTTTGTGCATTCGCATATTGCGCGCTCTTTTTACAGCTCATAACCGATAAACTTACTCCTGCAAGGAGCAAACATGTAATTTTTCTCATTTTATATCTGGTTTAGTTATTGATTATCTAAATTACAATGAACCAATCTTCGGCAGGGGTGAGTATTAAAAGCAAATAGGGCTAGAATCCTAAATATTTCAGATCTCTAAATAGTGTAATGGTATTGATTTGTACCTCCATTGAAAGAACAGGTACCTTATCAGTACTTTTTTTGTTTTGTTATGGTTTTCTGCTAATCTCTTTCACGATTTACATTTTTTTAATTTTGATCAGGGAGATTTCTGTGGATAGATCATTTAAACTTAACATGACTTTTTCAAATATACCAGGCCTTGATCAGGTATTCAGTTAACGCTTTGGTTTACAATAGGAATCACAGCGAGCTTATACTTCCGCCAGGCTGATGGGGTGTATTGCTTAGCTTCCTGCTCAATATCGGTGATGGGCAGTTTAATCATTGACATTAAAAGTGTGTGTTGTCTTAAAATTTAGTAAAAATCAGGCCTTTTGGAGTGAGCCGCAGAACAAAGCAACAATGAGCTGCAGAGCAAAGCGCTGGCCCTGGATTTCAACGAAATTTGTATTAAATAATTAATAACACCATGAAAACAATTAAAAGCACCTATATCTCCGGATCCTTCACAGTCCCTTCCGGCAGTGAGACGGTCGAAATCATCAGCCCGCTTAATGGAAAAGCAATTGCCACGATCACGTATGCAGACCAGCAGGATACAAAAGCGGCCATTCGGGCAGCAAGCGAAGCCCTGGAAAGCTATAGCAAAACTACTATAAGCGAACGCATTTCCATCATGCAGCGCATACACAATGAGATCCTGAAACGAATAGACGATCTGATAGAAGCGACAATCCATGAATATGGTGCGCCACGTGAACGGGCAAAATGGGCCAACCTGATTGCAGCAACGACTTTTTTAGATCAGATTAAGATCCTAAACGGATATGAGTTTGAAAAAACAGTCGGAAGTTCCAAAGTCATCATGGAACCGGTGGGCATTGCGGTCCTTTTTACCCCCTGGAACGCTACAGCGGGCTCCATTGCGGTTAAACTCTCTGCAGCACTGGCAGCAGGATGTACTGTCGTTTTAAAACCCAGCGAATTCGGCTCCTGGCAGGCCGAGATCATGATGGAGTGCCTGCATGCCGCAGGACTTCCCAAAGGCGTAGTCAATATGGTAAACGGAAGAGGAGAGTTGATCAGCGCGGTAGTAATGGAAAGCCCGGAGGTTACCAAGATTTCATTTACAGGCTCAACAGTAGTAGGTAAAATCATCGCAAAAGAAGCCCTGTCCACCATGAAACGTGTCACCCTTGAATTAGGTGGAAAATCAGCCAATGTGATCCTGGAAGATGCAGACCTGGACAAAGCTATCCCCATGGCCCTTCAGGCAGCCTTCATGAACAATGGCCAGGCTTGCATCGCTGGAACGCGTCTGCTTGTACCAGAGTCCAGGTTAAAAGAAGTAAAGGACCTAATCCTTCAGACCGCACCGGGCTTCACCGTAGGCAGTCCACTCGAAGGAGACTACAAACTTGGGCCGCTGGCCAGTCAAAAACAGTATGAGCGCATTCAGCAATTCATACAGGCTGGAATCGATGAAGGAGCAGAGCTTCTTTGCGGTGGCCTGGGTCACCCGGAAGGGCTAGAGGAAGGATTTTATGTCAGGCCGACCATTTTTATTCAGGTGAACAACCAGATGCGGATAGCAAAAGAAGAAATCTTTGGCCCGGTACTTTCAGTGATCAGTTATAAAACGCCGGATGAAGCAATCGCAATCGCCAACGACACCGAGTATGGGCTCATGGCCTATGTTAGCGGTGAGAACAAAGCACTGGCAGTAGCAGTCGCCTCAAAACTTAAAGCCGGCAGGGTACTCATTAATACCCTCAGGCATGATCCGATAGCCCCCTTTGGCGGATATAAAAATTCCGGAATAGGACGTGAAAACGGAATCTTAGGGCTTGAAGAATACCTGGAAGCAAAAACGCTTATCATAGACTGATAGGCTAAGCTGAAAACACCATTGACCATCGGCCGGAGTCCCCGGCCGCTTTTCACGCATATATTTCCCGCTGTTAAAAAACCGGACCGCAAAACAAAGAAAACTGGACGTTTCAGCAAACCTTTGGACCTAAATAACGCCGAATTTTGTATCAACTAAAAAGGAAAAACAAAAACACAAAGCAAAGGTGGAATCTAATAGAACTCATAACCTAACAGCCCCAAAACTACTGCATAACCTGTACCATCAGGGCATAAAAGAAACTGAGGCTTTCATTAGCGACCATATATTCAGTTATATGATCAGCGGGGAACACCAGGTTTGGATTGGGGAGAAGTGTTATACTTTCAGCGCCGGAGATTTCCGATTTTTCAGGCGCAATCAGCTCACCCGATCCATTAAGCGGTCAGGTAGCAGTGGGTTTGCTTCTATTGCTATCCATATTGATCAACACACACTGGAAAACCTGGCCCAGCAGCATGGCATCACTGAGACCAAATCCATAAATTCCGAAGGTGCCCGCCTGATTAGGGAAAACAGCATGTTGCAGAATTTTGCAGACACACTGATAGCCTATCTCAAAGCAGGAAAGCTTAACGATCAAATGCTCCAGCTTAAAACCCGTGAGCTTGTACTTATTCTTGCCGGTCTAGATCCGGAAATCAAAAACGCGCTTTTCGAGTTCAACCAACCGGGCAAAATCGACCTGCAGGCTTTCATGAACGGCCATTACCGCTACAATGTTCCTCTGGAACGGTTTGCTTTTTTGACCGGGCGCAGTCTTTCAGGCTTCAAACGCGATTTTCAAAAATATTTTCAAACTACCCCGGCCAGATGGCTCATCCGAAAAAGGCTTTCCGAGGCTAAATACCGCATAGAACAACAAAAGGCCAGGGCCACAGAAATTTATCTTGAACTGGGATTTGCCAACCTGTCCCATTTTTCATTTGCCTATAAAAAGGCATTTGGAAATGCACCCTCACAACGAGAAATAAACAATAAATAACAGAACAATGGATTTACAACTTAAAGGAAAGCGTGCCCTTGTCACCGGATCAAGCTCTGGTCTGGGCGAGGCGATTATAAAAATGCTGGCCGCTGAAGGCGCCAGTGTCATCGTACACGGACGTAACCAGCAGCGGGCAAACGAAGTAGTTGCAGCAATTATCAGACTTGGAGGCGAGGCCGAGATGGCCATCGGAGACCTCTCTACAGATCACGGCGCAGACGAGGTAGCCTCTGCCGCGCTCAAAAACGGCCAGGTCGATATCCTGATTAACAACGCCGGAGCGACCTCGCATAAGTCCTGGGGAGAGGCAACCACAGCCGACTGGACAGATATCTACAATAACAACGTGATCTCCTATGTCCGCATGATTCAGCGAATCATTCCTCAAATGAAAACCCTGGGTTGGGGACGGATAGTACATATCGGTGGAGGACTGGGCATTCAGCCGATCAAAGAGCAGCCCCATTACAACGCTACCCTGGCCGCTAGGCACAACCTGTCAGTATCCCTTGCCCGCCAACTCAAAGAAACCGGTATTACCTCTAACGTGGTTTCCCCAGGAGCGATCATGAATCCGATGGTAGAAGAATGGCTGAGCAGTGCGGCTCCAAAATTTGGCTGGGGTACGGATCCCGCAGAGATCAGATACAAAGCCGTACAAGAACTCATTCCCAATGACACCGGCAGGTTTGGAGATCCATCAGAAATCGCAGCTGCGGTAGCTTACCTCTGCAGCACCTACGCCGATTACATCAGCGGAGCAGTGATACGCGTAGATGGCGGTACGATAAAGTGCCTCTAGGCTGCCAAAAAATGATCGTCGTCTGATCACCGATGGCTGGTCGACGCTCATTTTGCATTCGAAACTGTGCTTTTCGAATCATCTTCAATTTAACAATTAAAGGTGAAACAAGATAGCTGTGCAACTTAAACCTATAATATATAGTTTATAACATCCTGTACAATAATTGATTATGTACCATTCGGTAAATTGATTTTGACCGTTTTGCCTTACTCACCAAATCACTTATCAAAGTTTTGTGAAAACATGCGAATTTTGATAATTCCCTAAAAGTAAAAACCCTGCTAATCGTATGATTGCAGGGTTTTATATGTTTTGATAATCTTTGTGATCCCGCTGGGCTTCGAACATAGTCGAATTTTATGGATTTATTCAATATGTGGGCGGTTTTGGATTTGGTACTCACCGAATCGCTCACCTTTTTTATAAACGTCTTAGCTACAAATGCTATAAGTTAAATATGCAGAAATACAACCAATTATCAAATAATTATTTCATAAACTATCAATAAGACAATGATTAGCCATCAACAAAATAAGTAAGTTTTTAAACGTAACAAGTGCCTGTTGGGAGATTGCTAAACGTAAACTATAGAACTATTTCTTTTGATAGAACTTTTTATACTCAATTGGATCCCATTTAGATGGTTCCAAATATTGTGACATTGGCTCTAGCCCCACTTCAAATCGCCTAAAATCGACATTTTCTGGATCTCTAAGTCTTATTGGATAATGCACCCCGTTTTCATCGGTCTTCATTTGAGAACCATAAATTTGCATTTCACCTTTCCTTATCAGAATACGATCCTCTAAAAATGCTAAATCATCTTTGGATGCATTTCCCTCCTTGACTGCCTTTTGCATTACAGGCAAATATTTTTCTTGAATAGGCAAGCTAGCATGTTGAATAACTAAATAAAATGCCCTACTTCCCCTAAACCCTACTTTCCTTGGCCCTAACCAACCATATTTTCCGATTAATTCTTCAATTTGAATGAGGTTTAATGAATCTTGCTTCTTTGTTAAGTCTAAAACAGCTTTAAACTCTTTAGAATCTCTTCCAAATTCTTTAGCTTTTTTAGCTGATAAATTTCTGTACTTTTGGTCATTGTCATACAACGTATCTAGTTCTTTCATCAGCATTTTATCCGCTCCAGACTCAAAAAATGCCTTGTGCTTCTCAATTTTTGAAATTAATGGAGACCAACGACTATCGTTGTGAAGCGACTTTAAATCACCATCTGTTAAAATATGGGGGTATTGTCTAAGGAATAAATCTTGTTCTGCAACTCTATCTAGGATAATGAAAGCAGAATCAGCTTTGTTGGCCAAAGCCCAGCAACAGACTCCATTATAGGCTGCGTCAAAAGTGTTAATATTAAATAATTTTCTTTTAAAGCTTTGCTCAAAAATGGAAGTATAGAGGATCGCTGACTCAATGTAGTTTTTATTTTGATAAAGTTGGTATGCTTTTTCTGGCAATTCATAAAGTTTATTTTGTTTTGATTGAGAAAAACAACAGAAATTTATGACGAATACTAGAGAAAAACAAAGAAATGAATGTTTCATACCAATAAAGTTAACAAATACTTCTGGCAATTAAAAAAAGGAGCATGTATTAGTAGGATTTTAAAAATGTAAAAATCAATAGAATACACACTTTTTTAAGTATAATTTATAGTTTTAACTATTAAGCCTTAATAATATGAGAGTTAGCTACTTTAGATCCAGAAAGCGTTTTTATTTTTCGCCACATCCTTATGATATAGGAACTTTATTTGGGCTATGGCGCAACCACGATGACAATCATTTTCTGCTCAAAATATACCATTTAAATGAGAATAAATTTGATGAATATTACGATTATCATTTATCTTATACCTTAGAAAATAATATCGGTACAGAGGAGGATTATTATCGTCATGTTTGGCAAATTACGAAAAACAGAATTAAGCATTTTGAGCAGCAGGATCCATTTGTCCATTTTCTAAGCTGATATTGATGATCTTGCCGAGGTTCTTGATCATTTTTACCGTATAGTTGTTGGCACAGGATTTTTCTGACCTTAGATAATAATCGAACTCGTTCAGAAAAGCAATATCAATATTCCTCATATCAATGTCCTTAACCTGATACTTGAAATCCAAAAAAATCTCTAATTGCTTTTTAAGTACCTTGTACCTGTTGAGAGTTCCCTGTACAAATTCCTTTCCAACAAGTGTCTCCACCTTTTCGTTGTGCTCGGTGATGGCCTGTATCAGCGTTTGTGATTTAACCTCCTTGCCATAAAGCTGTTTCTGATTGAGTCGGCAGTAATTCGATGTCCAGATTTGAGAAGTGCTCCATGTGCATCATAGACCATGTTCTGTAGTTGGTCTAGGAATGAGTTCAATGATCTGGAATCTTCTTTTGTACCGATAGATCTTCCAGCGTTCAGGTTCGCAAGATCTGCCAGTTGCAGATTCTGCTCTTTTTCCATTGACGGTAATACGCATGTAGATAGGTGCAATGCCCTTGGTGTAGTTCTTTTGCTTCTTCATGTAGAAGAGCAGGCTAAAATTAGTCTTCATCATTCAATGATTTTAGTTAAACAAACTTAGCTTTGCAGAATGACGTTTACAAGATGTACAGTTACTGAACTAGTTGTTATACAATTAGTTATAACTTATTCGGTGAATCGTACAATATTTCAAAACTACTCACCGAATCACTCACCACTTTTATGAGAATTGGTGCATATTTTAGTGTTTTTCCTAAAAACAAAAACCCTGCAATCAATTGATTTGCAGGGTTTTGTGTCGTTTTGATATTGAATCTCGTGACCGACATGGTACACATGACGAGTTCTTTTATCGATGATGTTAAGAAAATAATCAGGCTTAGAGAACCTAATAACGAAGATTTTTAGGTATTTCGTAGAGTTCGGCAAAATACCCTGATAGTTTTAACACAGTGTAATTATTGAAATCATAAACTTATCATTCGTATTTAAGCGTATCTACAGGATTCTTGCTCGCAGTTATGGAAGGATGGCAAGCCAAAGTTAAAAAGCGATCAGCAATATGGCTATAGCTTAAAACATATAAATCACAGGTTGGATTCTGATATAATAATCGTAATTCTAATGCCTTAGAAGTGGAAGCTCTTCAATAAAAGGCTGATACCAAGAAGCTGTGAAAATTATCAGGTAATGCTTTGATTGATTATCAAGCTGAATGTTTTAGGTGAGCTGAAAAACTGCTATATTCGAGTATGATAGTACCATCAATGTCTTTAAAAGAAATTCATAATGAATTAAAAAGTGATTACAGTAATGTAGTTACAAAAAAGGATTTGTTTTTTAAGGATTTTCGGAGAATGGTTTTAAAAGCGAGTAATTTTCCTTTCACAAAGACTCGCGAATACACAACTCCAATTAAGAAAAATTTATTTATTATAACATTTTCTGCCCCTAGCAGAGGATATGAAAATAAACCGGAGTACTCTGCCTATGTTATTTATAACACAGCTAAAGGTAAATATCTGGCATCATTAATTTTTCAAAATGATATTGTTACTATTTATGCACCGCATTTTTTTAAACGTTACAGGGAAAGGATACTTAAATATGATTCAATTAGTAACGATGAAATCATTAGAAATTACATAAAAAAAGATAGAGGATTTACAGGAGGATTTGTCACTAAACAAGCAGAATTTTATTTTAAAAGTTTTGAGGAACAACATCAGGATGAACCTGTTAATTTCGCTGCTGCAACTTTAGATGGTTATTGCTTTGGTTTTAAAGAAGGTAATAATATTATGATCAAGACAATAATTTCTTCAGAAATGGTAAAAGATGGTCAAAGAGAATTATTTGCCTTTATGAAAAAACAATTTGAAGAAGAAAACTTGTGAGGAGTTTTAGTTCGAATTAGAGCCCCTAGTTAAAAAAATAAGACTGACTAACAATAAAAAGCCTAATAGTCCTATCAGGCTTTAACAATTTTTCTAGCAAACATTGTACGAATTATTCCAAAAGAATTATGAAGGTTAAACTTCATGCGTAAAATTTCTAAATAAAACGCTTATGCCAACTTCAGATCCAAAAGACAAGAAAGGATTGTTATACCCAGCGTATCACAAGCTCTACAATGCACTGAGCAACTTAGAGAAATTTGAAAAGGGATCTAATTTTTTTGATAATATTTCTTTTTTGGATAGTTTTTTTTCTGAGTATAGAAATGTCACATTCATGCTTCAAAAATCTTTGGCACACACAGATTACATGAAATTTTATGAAGAGCATAGACAAACGTATTTATTAAATGATATCTCCAAGTGGTTTATCGAGAAACGAAATGAGGTTTTGAAGCAACAACCATTCGATTTAGAGAAAAGAATACGTATTGTTATTTATACGACAACCGACAATTTATCATTGCCAGAACTGTCCTTTACTATCGAAAATGATGTTGAGTATTCAACCCTAATTGATTCAATGCGTCAATTCTTCAGGGAACTAAATCTTGTGGAAGTGATGTTTTCTGCTGAATTTTCTTTTTATGAGAGAGGCAATGATGTTGACTTATATGATCATATTTTATTTGGCATAAATAATATGAAATTATTTATGAAGGCTATGAAAAGCTCAATAAATGAAAGTTGCACATTGTCTGACCAGCTAGAAAAAAAGATTGATGAACTAAAGTTCCATCGTTTACCGAAAAATATGCTTCTTACTGACGACTATGTTTTTTACACGAAAAGAAATCAATTTGAAAAAGCATCCCGTGCGGAAATTAGCCTTGGAAATGAAGAGAAGAAGGTTCCTGTTTCAAATTTTGAAAAAATGTTCCCAGGATCTAAGAATACTTTTGACAATTTTGTAATGATGCATCTTGTTACCTTCCAGATGCAAAAGCGACTTATGCCAACATGCTTGATTGTCTACAATGATGAAAAAATGGAATTTAGGTCTTTTGACAGTTCAATAAAAACAACAACTTATAGGAAGCTCTTTGAAATAGCACACCAAATTGAAGCTGAAGATATGAAAGAAGTTTTTTATGTCGGGGAGATGTATCACTATCCCAACACTGAACATATCCTAAGTTTAGAAAGCCGAGAACGAATAAAATATATGAATGCCGAGTCGCTAATATTTTTCAAATCAGGTCAAGACTTGGTTACGAAGTCCTATTCTTTCGATTCTAGTAGAGTTAATGACCCAATATATGTAGCTTCAATATTAGTCAATCAAAATGAGGCTGTGAACAATTTGGCATTTATGAACCCAGTTGTGAATGAATTTAAAAGGCTAGATCTAAAAAAGCAAAAGTCGTAGTTTAATTTAGTCCAATTGTTGCCTTTTGGAGAGGGCTAGGCAATAACTAATAAAAAAAACACAATCTTTATATAATTTCAGAGAGCTTAGACAGCTTTCTTGCAAATCAGTTGAAAGAAACGGAATTTAAAAGTTAGAGACTTGAAAGTTTTGGTCATTAATGTTAGCTTTGGTCAAACGCTTAATCAAAATCAATGATAGACCAATGGTTATCCTCTTATCCGAGTTCTCCTCTTCATAAGCTTTACGCACAAGTCAACGTTGTCGAGATTGTTGATCCTTCCGAGAATGTAAAAGATTATTTAGGTAAAGAACTTGTCGATTCTTATCGACAACTGGATTTTTTAAAGTTTCATTATGAATCACTTCCAGAAGCAGATCTGAGAAATTATCTCAAGACCTATACGTTACCTCCAGATCATAATCAAATCACAAAAAATGTTCGTCAAGGTGACTTTGGCGAGGTTTTAGCCCATCTTATAGTCTCTTTTTTTGAGAATAGAGCTGTGCCTCTTAAAAAGATGAGGTGGAAGTTTAATGCTGGCCGTTCAGTTTTTAGCACAGACATGTTAGCTCATAATCACGGTCCCGCTATAACAGACCTCTATTACTATGAAATAAAATCGAGATTGAACATCAAAAAGGAAAGCATCAATGGCCTAAATGCTTTTGTTACAATTCATGCCCACAATAGCTTGCTGAAAGATGCCAATCAACCAAATGAGGGTATCGCTGATTTTTTGAGTAGATATTATTTCGAAAAAGAGGATTTCGCACAAGCAACAAAATATCACGATATCGTTAATAATCCTACAAAATACAACAAAAGCTATGAGCTTTTTTTCATTATAGAAACTCCAAAATATATTGACGATATACTAGATGACCTAGAAGTATTACCACCTGGACTTAACCCATTGAGGGTGACTATTGTTTTGATAAAGAATTTGGGAAGATTAATCGTCGAAGTTCAGAACAGGGCGATTGAACAAGCCGTTGACTATGTATATCCAAAGCCATGACCAAAGACGAGTATCTAAATTCAGTGGAACAGGATCTTGGGCGGATTTTGGCAGACACCAAGTTTAATAACAATAGAAACCAGCTTTCTGCGTGGAAGCTAAGTGCAGATTTCAAACGTACCTATGACGAAGCCTATCTGTGGAATAGAGCACTATTTTTGTCCACTAACGCTTGCCAGATTCTTCTAAATCGAGGTAACTCGAGGATTGTGCACAATGCTTTAAAGGAGAGTGCATTAATTTATGAGAATTTAGCTGCCATAAGCGAGTCGTTCGATCGACCATATTGCATAGTATTATCCTCATTTTGTTATGATCTTGCAGGTTATCAGGCAAATGCCGTATGTCTTTTGAAAAATATTGGTGACTACGCTTTTGGAAATGAGGAAAGCGGAATTGATTTAAATGCCGATAACTATATATTATCACATTTAAAACTCATTCTTTTCAAAAATATACCAAAAGGAAGAAGCTTGATTGATCACAATCTTGATAATGAACCAGGTATTTATCTTTTCAACAATGCTATTAGTGCTTGGTACAACCACATACTTGAAGATAGTAAATCTGATTATTCTTCTCTGATTAAGCAGGTATATTCATATTATCTTCAGGTTCGGAATGTCCACGTCTCACAATTACTCCTTATGCTCAACGCTCGGATGTTTGTTTATAATGAGCGCTCAATTGCAATAAATCTTAAAGACATCGGTGATATTTCTGAGAGCGAGATATGGAAAAAATATTTCAAGTTATTAGCGAATGATGTATATGACGGAGTTAGAGTCAAAGATATAAACAAAAGGCTTTCTAAGTTTGAATTTTGGACATCCCAATTAAGAGCGATACAAAAAGGTTTACTTGACAAGCAAGAGTCTTTCGTAGTGCAAATGCCAACGAGTGCTGGAAAAACGTTCGTTGCTGAACTGGCAATATTGAATGCGCTCATCTCACAACCTGGAAAGAAATGCCTCTATATCTCTCCGTTTCGTGCTTTGACCAATGAAAAAGAAATTGAACTATCTGAAACTCTCTCCAAGTTAGGGTACTCCGTTTCTGCGTTGTCAGGAAGCTATGAGGTTGATGATTTTCAGGATTTGGTATTATCGGAATCCGATGTATTGATAGCGACCCCAGAAAAAATGGATCTACTACTAAGACAAGATCCCAATTTTTTCAACAGTGTTGCTATAGCTGTTGTAGATGAAGGCCATATTCTTGGAGATATTAGCCCACGTTCAACTCTTTTAGAATTCTTTATTATTCGTCTTAGAATGATAATACCTGAACTAAAATTTCTTTTCATATCAGCAGTAATGCCTCCTGCAAATGCCGATGAGTATGCATTATGGCTAAGTAGGAATAATGGAAATGTTCTTAGGTCACTACTTCATCCTGATAGTTCTGCTACAGAGGAATGGGAGCCAACACGAAAACTGATTGGCAGTTTTACTTGGGAGGGAAAGAACGGAATGGTATCCTATCTTAATATCCAAACGGAAGATGAGGTTACAAAGGTAATTACACGATCTTTTATTCCTTCGTTAATAAAGAAGCGCCAATATGCATCGACTTTTCCAGATGGCGCAAACAAAGCTCAGACTTCAGCTGCGCTGGGTTTTCGGCTTGCCGAAGATGGTAATACACTCATTTATTGTGCACAGGTTGAAGATACGAAACGAGTTGGTAATGCATTGGTATCTCTGATAGATGCTATAAATGAAGCCCAAGAAATCGTACCAGCATGGGCAAACTTAAACCGCGACCGCGAATCATATTTCTTCGCAAGAAAATGGTATAAAGAGGATCATTACATCCCAAAATGTCTTGAAAGAGGGATAGGCGTTCATTTTGGAGATTTACCAGAATCAGTTAGGCGCTCGGTTGAAACTGATTTTGCTAGAGGAAACTTAAAGATATTAATAGCTACAAATACAGTGGCTCAGGGCTTGAACTTTCCAATCAAAAATCTAGTCGTACATTCGACTATTATGAACGGTGATCCAAATAACCGTGCGGAACTTGAACCTCGGGATTTTTGGAATATCGTTGGAAGGGCGGGAAGGGCTGGTATGGAGACAGAAGGACAGGTGATTTTCAATATTAAAACGCCTTATGATAAATTGCAATTTGATTTTTATACTGATCGGTCGAAGTTGAACTCTGCCAATAGCCTTCTTCTTAATGTTTTGCAAGCATTAGTAGCAAACAGAATATCCGTAGCGACTTTTGAAGAAAACATCAAATTACTTACAGAGCCCTATGTATTGAGCATATTGGCAGAGGAAGTTTTGGAAAATGATGACGAAAACTTAATTAATGTAATTTTTGAAAACAGTCTTTTTTCAGTTCAAATTGCAAATGCACAATTAGATCCCGAACCAATCCGAACATCATTTAAGTCGATACTTTTTAGGATCAGAGAAGATCTCAAACCAGAACAAATAAGAGCCTATGGTCTAACAGGACTCTGCGTTGACAGCAATTCTGCAATAGAAACCTTTATCGAGGAAAGACTTGATGAAATATTGCTTGCCTTGCAAGCCGATAACTATCAAGATTTCCTATCGTTTATTTTTGACTTGATGAATACTGGTCAAATTGACGAACTCAAATCTCAAAAAATGGATAAAATATTGAGGATTGGCTCGATTTCAGATTTTTTAGAGATAACTCTTGCATGGATAACTGGTGACGATATTGACACCCTACTCTTAAAATGGGCAGAGCTTTCTGATAATCCTGATGTGTTCAACCTATTAGTGTCAGAAGGCTATTATTTCAGGTTTCCTTGGATAATTAGTTCATTTATTGAAATCCTGTTGTTCAGACTCGATTTGAAGAGGACTGATCTACCTGAGAATATAAACAGTGTTATAAGTTTTATTAAATACGGTCTAGATAATCCGCGTGCTTGTTTACTTCGTTCAATTGGGATTAAGAATCGAGAAGTAGCCATTCAGCTTGATAAATATTCTGGTGGACTGAGTGGTAAAGATTTGATAGTTTTTATCTCAAACTTGACTATTCAAGATATTCGAGGATTAGATTTGACAAAGTTTGATGAGGAAAATATTATCAGTGTTGCACTTAAACTAACTCCCCAAAGATTTCCTTTGTTACCAGCAATATTCAGTTTTTGGTTGAAAGGGGTTAGCTATTCAGAGGAACAGCGGAATGTATCAAACACGTTGAAGGTAGATGCAGAATTAGACCTCATTAGAATTTTTGACAATGCCTTTGATCCTTATGCTATAGAATTCTTGTATGAAGGCAAATTGGTTGGATATATGCCAAGAGAATACGCCAAGATGATATCTGTAGAAATTGATGTTAATCAAACTGAATACTTTACGCAGGTTACAGAAGTAGTTAACAATGGAAATTATCAGAGCATTTATGTGAAAATAATTAAAAGATAATTGGGTTTTGAGCTTGTTTTCAAAGGCGTTCAAATATCTTTCGTTGAAATTTAGATTTCTGATATTTACAGGCAATTTACTTTTAACAGCTTTCGTTATTAAACAAATCTTTTTGCAATGATACCTAAAGCATTCATCCAAACCGTAATCGATAAGACTGATATTATTGAACTGGCCAGCCGATATGTGGAACTGGTAGCGAACGGAAGCAATATGATTGGAATATGTCCTTTCTGTAGTGGTACTAAACCAACATTTAATGTTTCCGAGGATAAGCAGATCTTCAAGTGCTTTAAATGTGGTAGGGGTGGTAACGCCATAGAACTCGTCATACACCTAGAAAAACTTTCCTTTCCACTTGCGGTAAAGTTCTTGGCGAAACGGCTCGATCTTGAAGTACCGACCGAAGATGAATAGGCAGGCACTTGACAGAACTTAAATAGGCACTTAAAGCCCGAAAAAAACAGCCCCTAGACATCTCAAATTTGATGTTTAGGGGCTGTTTCAGCTGATATACACGCAAAACGTCAACTGTTCAAAAATCCCTGCGCCTGTATGTTATCGAGCCACATCTGCGCAAAATCAGCGTGTTCGTGCTGTAAATCGTGATCGCAAACAGTAACGATGTCGTTCTCAAAGGTCAGGCTTTGCTGATATATGTTCATGTCCGCCTGTTTAAAAGAATAGGGGGTAATCTGCACCTTTTTATATTCGCTTTTGTCCTCGCCCCGATGGTCGACCACCACAAAGCACATTTCGGGGTCCTGCATTAAGTCCCCATCCTGTCTATAATAATGGCAAAGACTGATTAACTGTGCTTCCTTGTTGTACGCATCGCCCACACGCTCGATGGTTAGGGACATATACGGCTCGTTTTCTATCATTAGATGTTCTCCTCCCTGCATCCTGTCAAGCAGGTTGCAAAAGATAGCAACACTATGTTCTTTTAATGTTTTCATAAAGATTGCGCCATTTGAACGGTGGCGCATCCGCTTTAAGATTTCAGATAGTGGCGGTTAGAGCCGTTCAGTACCTCACTACCGTACTTGGCTCGTATTTCATCCAGCGATTTCTTACCGCCCTTTTTTACTTTGTAGTCCTCGGTGCGGAAGTACCACGCCAGTTTTTTCGATGCAAAGAAAAAACCAGCCTTTTTTAGCACCTCTTTGACAGGTCTAGTCAATCCAGTTACCCAAATCCACCAGCCGACAAGTTCAATCGTAATGCCATCCAAATGGATAATCGCTTCAATTGCCTTGCGGTAGGCTTCCGAAGATAAAATCTGGTGTTCTGTCTCCTCCTCGGAAAGGTTAGCCCCCTTTATCGCCTTTGCACTTGCAAAGGCATATTCTTTGTTGATTTCCTGCATCGTTAGCGTATCTCCGCCCAAATCGGGGTGGTGCTTTTTGGCTAGTTGCTTGTACATCGCCTTTACCTGGTCTAGCGTGGTACACTCGGAAAACCACCTCATATTGGCATCTTCCTTTTAAAGCCGTACATTTCTGCAAACTCTGCTAGCTGCCTATAAAAGGTATCGGGGTTGTCCTCCCTGAACTGCAGACCGTAGCCACTCCAATAGATTTGGTCTAAATGTTCTATAAATTCCTGTTCCATAACGATAGGTTTAAATGAGAAAAAATACCCCTGCCATTTGGCAGGGGCAAAGGATTTAAAGGGTCAAAGAGATATTGGCTTCCACCTCTGCTAGTTTGTCCGAGCAAAGGGCTTTGATGTTCTGCGCCACTACGTTGATGATAAAAGGGTTCTTGGTGCTGAACGTGTTGCCCTTATCGTCCGTGATTTCCAGTTCGCAACGCTGAAAATTATTAAGGTTGGTTTCTTCCGCTTCGTCCATCTGTTTGACCTCAAAGGAATCCAAATTGTCAATCGTATCGATCAATTTTTCCCTTTGGTTGGATAATCTGCCCAGTTCCTTGATCTTTTTTAAGGTCTGTTCTAGGTTCAAGGCTGGTTTTTCCTGCCCCAACTGAAATTTGATTTCCTTTTTGCTCTGCTCTTCACCTGCTTTGTGTGCTTCGGTCGAACCCTCTGCCTTTGGCTGTTTGTCCTCTTTTACATCTGTAGGGTTCGGGGCTTTGCCCTTGTCCTTGTTTTTGCTTTCTGTTGCCTTGGTCTCAAACTCCTTGCTCGTTGGCATCCCGTTAACCTTGCCGTTATCGGCTTTACCGTTGCTTGCGATGTTGTTGTTAGTTTTTGCGCCTGTTGTGCCGCTTTCTGCTACTGTAGTTTTCATGGTATTGAATTTTAATTGTTTTTAACTGATTGTTGTAATTAGCCCAAATGGGGCGGAAGCAATAGACGTGATGCTATTGCGATGGGTTGGGGCTGTCCTTTCGGTGGCGCTCTGCCGTTGCTATCTTTCATAATGCAATTGTTTTTTAGAAAGTCCGTCGGTCGAGCCTCCGGGCTTTTTGATAAGCACCAGCACCTAAACCAATCCCTTTGTAAGAGCAAGACTTTGCCGAAAAAAAAACCTCGTGAGCGCCAGCGAGCAGGGAAGATTTTTTTCGAGCAAACCCGAAGGGCCTGGTCTTGTCGACAAAGGGATTGTTGAGAACTTTGCTACCAAAAAGTCTGAAGGATTATCTTATATGGCATTCAAGACATTTAATAGCAATGAAAACGGATAGGAGTTGTAGACCTCGAAAACGGAAACGGGAACTGCAAACTGTGCAGTGTTGACAATATCGGGTTGACGTTGGACGGGCGGTTCTGTATATTCGGGCTATGATTGCACCAAACAATATTCATCCCCCGAAGAACTGGCAGGATTTTGAGATGCTCTGCCTAAAGCTATGGGGCGAAATCTGGAACATACCTGATGAAATCGACTTCAACTCTGATAATTCACAGGGGCAACACGGCGTGGATATCTATGGCCCAGTAGAGGGAGGACTGAAATACAATGGTGTACAGTGCAAGAACAAGAAACTGAACCTCATCGATGGCTCGCCAAACAGGATCACCATAGCCGACATTGACGCGGAAATCGAAAAGGCCAAAGAATTTAAACCTGCACTGAACAAGCTGGTCATTGCAACCTCATTGCCAAAAGATCAGAAGGTAGAGGAACACGTAAGACTGAAAAGTGTCGAGAACCTAGAAGCTGGCTTGTTCTCTATTCAGATCTGTTTTTGGGAGTTCTTTGAACGGAAACTACCTGAATACCAAAGGATTTTTGACTGGTACCTAAAGAATGAAAATTTCCAAAGAGTAGCCTCCGCCAGCGTAGTCTTTTCTTCAGATGGTTCTACGGAAAAAGTCCATCGACCTAAGTTCCAAAAGACAATACATCAATACGTTCTTAAATCAGAAGATGATCCGATCACCATTGAAGAGGCCACGCAACTGATGTTGAACGGTAGTATGGGAATCTCCCAGTTTATGGCGCTTCAAAATAAAAGGACTCTAAATATCAACAGGAATTTGCTTATCGGTAATGAAACCTATAAATGGCATCAGAATTTTTGGTTTAAGCTACGTATCGAAAACACAGGTCAATCGGTTCTGGAAGATTTTAAACTAGAAATTAGTGCCGATGGAGAATTTGAAGAAATTGGAGCTGAAAGTCGCTCAGGACTAATGGCTCAACATTTTAGTACTGACGTTCGAGGGTATAGCAATACCAAGCGTTCTGTCTATGTGAAGCCAACCGAACGGATAGTGGTGCAGGGAGATAGCTACACAACGGATAGCATTTACCTTAAGCCCTTCATTGGACAAAAGACAGAGATAACACTTTATTGGAAGATCTTGGGCAGGGACTTTGAGGATTCTGGAAAATTGACCGTTAAGATCGATCCATTATATTATGAAGTAGTTGAAAAACATTTGGTTGACCGAATTGAGGATGAAAAACAGGAGACTAGCTTTAGCTTGATATTCCGTCCCGGATATAGGCATCCACTTTCTGGATCAGTCACTTTTTCGGATAAAGAATCCAATTATACCTTTACGGAAGATTGATGGTCTTCTAAAATCTGAGGTTGATTTCGTACCTTAATCTACTACCTTACCTAAATATGAAAATACCACTGCTCTCAAAACTCATCTGCCTGATCAGGCGTCGCCACGTCTGGCATTATCCGACCTTTCTTAGAAAGGATTCGGAGAATGTATGCCGAATGTGCGGATTTGCAGAACTTGGGGATTTCAATTAAATAATAACATATAAAAAAGCCCTGTCCAAACCAATGAACAGGGCTAAGGCAACACCCAAGTCTACTTTTCGTTCTTCTTGGCCGTCACTTCCAAACGCAGCTCCTGCGCCAATGACTTGGCCTGTTGCAGGTTCTTTCTCAAACGCGTACCAGCCGATTTGTTGCCACGTTCAAAGAACGATACTGCATCCTTTTCCGATGCCAATAACAGTTCCTTTAATGCATTGAACTTTTCCATAATGATGATTTTTAATGTAAATAAATAAAAGAGTTAAAATCCCAAATAAACTGAAAACCAATACTTACCTACCAACTGACATGCCCTGTTGTTGCTGTTGGTTCAATTTTCTGTCGATGATGCTGCCCACCATTTCCGCACCCTGCGACTTCTCGAATTGTTCACGCTTTTCGGGCTTGCCATTCTCGGCGGTAAAGTTCAGCTTGCCATAACGCACGGCAGCGGTGATCCTCATCTTTACCTCCTGACCATCCTTTTCGGTAGTGATCAGCGGCCTGTTGCCGTTACGAAGCGAAGTCTCGATCATTTCCGCCTTTTTCAGGTCGTCCATCTCTTTGATCTTATATTCACCCAGCGCCTTGTTCAGATCAAATCCATAAGAAGGATCATTGAACTGTCGGGTAACCAGATTATTGTTCTTGTCCCTTGGTTTATCGGTATCCAGCATGATCCAAGCCTTATAAGGGATACCGCCCATGTTCAACAGGTCATCACGGTACACCGCACGTCCCTGGATCAGGTTGGTAGCCTGTTCAGCACTGAAGCCCTTGCCCTGCTGTACCCAAAAGGTCTGCGAGATGGGAGGGGCGTAATAGGTACGCTGGAAATCCTTGGCCACATAATTGACCTTTCCGTTCTCCATATTAGCCAGCATCACCTTATTTGCTGCATCCTTTCCCACGGCCAGTTCGCTCTTGCCGTCCAAAGATTTAAAAAATTCAATGGCCAGATGGGTATTCTCGAACTTTTTCACCAAGTTCTTGCCCTCTTTTTCGGGATCTGGCGAAATGACCATGTACTTTTGCCCTTCTTCCAATGGTTTTCCATTGGTCAAGGTCACCTCGAAACGGTTGAGGTAATAATATTCCGAAGTGCCAGAGGACTGCTTGAAGTGGATAGTCAATTCGGCCTGTCCCTTATCGGCAGGCAGTTTATCGTGCAGGGTAAACATCGGAAGATTGGTCTTCATCTTTTCTTCCATTTCAGTGATCAGCTTCTCTTTAAAGCCGAGCGTCCGCATTTCCTCGCGGAGATCCTCCAAATTATTCAAATTCATATCTGTAGTATTTATAGTTTGATAATAATAATGTCCAGTTTCTATGATCTCGGGCAGGTTCTCTTTATCCAAAAACACCGAAAGCGTGCGTTCAAAGGGCGCCAATGCCTCTACGTACAAATCCCCGTTCACCGCCGCAAACTCATCGGCATTCTCCTTTCCGATAAAGGCGTAGATATCTCGCTCTTTGTACAATTCGCGGTCTATCCCACCGAAATAGATCGTCGGAAACTCATCGAACACCAAACTGCTCTTGAGCTTATCCTTTTGGTTCACCAGCTTGATTATCCGAGAAATGTAAAGCGACAATACCGCACCGTAAACCTGCAATTTCTGCGGATTATTGCCCATACACACGATCTTTGGCGCAAGAGGATCATTGATGTCAAGGGTAAAATCATTCCCGTTCAACACATAATACAGCGAGGGAGAGGACAAACGAGCCAGTCCGATCTTTGCACTGGCAATCTGTCCCTCCAGTTGCGCCATCGCATTGTTCTGCCACGCGGAGATAAAGGGATTGATCAGCACCCTGATCTCATCCTGCTCGTGCAATACCGCAAACAGCTTGTCATAGTCCGCCTGCATCAGCTCGATCACGTGCGGCAGCGTACAGAACTTTCCATCCTCATACCTTCGGAGGTACCAAATGATGGCCGTCAAAAAGTTGATCGGCGATTCCACAAAGAAATCCCCCTGCTTTTTGATCCAGTCCCTGTTCAGTCCCAGCATGATCGTACGGGAAGCCTCCGTTGCATCGGTGATATCCTCCATACTATCAGGGTCTAATGGATTGCACCGATGCGTACGCTCCAGGTCATCAAAATTGATCACGTAGAACTTTGGTTTCACGTTATAATTATCCCTGTACTTTAGCAACTTGTTGTAAGCGATCTTCGACAGGTCATCAAACTTGAAATCGTATAAAAACATCGAAAAGCCCTTTCTGATATGCTGATCAATAATGTGCCTAATTACAAAATAACTCTTTCCGGCACCTGGGGTACCTGCCACCAGCATCCCCCGAAAAGGGTTGATGAAATTGATCCAGCTATCTCGCACCTTGTCCTTCAGGCGATATTTTGCAGGCAGATTCACCGAATATTCATTTTCCAGCAGACGTTCTTCCTGTGGAAAGGTCTCTGCCAGATTGTTGAAGATGTCCTTTTCCAGATTGTTCTTGATCAGCCTGGTCAGTTTTACCCCATTGCTCAAGATCAACAGGTAACCCGTAGCGGTCAATAGCAGGTACAAAGAAGCAACAATGGTAATCGAAAACGGGAGGTAGAGCATTAGTACACTTCCCATATAGACCAGAAGCCCAACAGCCATACCGATCAAGATCGGTTTCAACTTCAGTTTTTCTTCCTTGCGCCCCTTGGTGCCAACCAGTGATATAACCAAACACAACAATGCTCCGAGTTTAGCTCGCCAGAGTCCCGTGAAAAGCCCAGTCTTTGCGATGTTCGCAATGATCTTATCGGTTACATCTGCCGTCAGTCCCCAAAGCTCAAAAGCCCTGTAACAGCACAAATAGAAATGGATCGCTAAAATAAAGATACTGATGAGTCTGGTCAGATCAACGATCTTCCTCAGCCCCTGAATGTCTTCTCCCGTTTGCATAATGATTGTGGTTAATTATGTTTAAAATTCAAGTTGTTGTCCGCCCTTGCGCCTGCGTTTCTTCTGTTTGGGAATGGATGGCAGCTGGTCACTGGTAGGCTTGCCCAAGGCCAGCTCCAGAAAGCCACCAGTGAGTTTTTCGGTTACATTTTGCATAGCCCCAGCAATCGGTATAATTACACTGGTGATCATTTCTCTTTGGAGCTGTGCTTGGTTGCTGAGCGCTGACCGGATCTTCAGACGCTCTTCTAGTGTTCCGTTCTTCTGCGCATTGGCATAGGCAAAACTATCTTTCAGCCCGCGATCAAAACCAAAGTATTCATCGAACACCTTTTCTCCCGAAGCCTTGAAAGCCGTACGGTCGAACTGTCCGAGTTTTTTGGAATGCTGAGCATTCCTGCCCTTGGAATTGTTCATCGGACTGAGCTTGATGGAATTGGTAATGTCCTTTCGGCTTACGATGACCTGCACGTGCATATGCTCGCCAGGTTTTACGCTTCCCCGTTTGACCAGCCCATCTTTCACCTCCTTATCCCGATGCGAATAATAACGGTGGTTTTCCAGCTTGCCGAACCATAACAGGTCTTTCTGTCCATCAACGCACTTTCTATAAAAGTTCTTGGCATACTCGTCCATCACCTTCACCGCATACGCTTTGAGCTTTTCTTTTGCACCATCCTCGCCATACTCAGCCTTTAAAAATTCGATTTCCTTACTGCTCGGACTGATATTGATCAGAAAGAACTTAGCATCCTCACGGCTGAGCTTTGCAATGTTGTTATCGATCTTCCTCGAAACATCATAGGAGGGAACCTTGCCGCTTTGCCCATTGAACCATTCTTGAACAACAGCGTCTTTGAAAATCCTATTCTCCTTGTCCAAGTAATGGACTAGCTGTCCACTACTAGACTTGTTGTTGCCCGATTCGCTATCCGTAATATTGATGTACATCGCTAAAGCTCATTGATCAGTTTACGGGTGGATAAGATCAGCTCTTCCTTTTCGCGCTGCTTAAAAGCACCCATTTCCTCACGCTTTTGGATATAACCTTCCAAGATCAAAAGGAACTTGCCTTTCAGCTTTTCCTTAGATTCCAGCCGCTTGAATATGTCCTGCAAGATTTCGCTGTTCGCTTTGCTCTCTTTCAATATCATGGTATTTGCATTCAGTACCTGCTCGTTAAAGTACTTGACAATATTGTGCTGGTTGCCGATCATCCTGTCCACGTTCTCCTTAATGGGAATGAGCAGGTTGTTCTCCTGCGCCCGAACAAAACGGATATAGGTATCGTGGTTTTTGACAAGCGTGTTCTTCAATAGCTCATCCCCAATATCCGAAGGGGATTTTTTGGTGCGATGGAAATACTCCACCATCTGCACAAAGGCTTCCACCTGGTTCAGTTTTAACCGTTCACAGAGCTTAACGAGCTTCACGTGTATGGCCAGCGGAAAGCGGAGCGACTTTTCCGGCGGACGTTTTTTTGACTTGTTTTTATCTGGGGATATATCCATCGGTATATCAGTTTTAATGTTTACGATAGTTTAATCAGTAGAGGATATACCCGGAGTATATCCCAGACCCCCACAGCGGTAGCGTGGGGGCAGAGAATAGGGCCACTGCCCAATTCCCGCTTGCTCCATTTTTGGAAGGAAAAATGGACACGCAGATTCCAGAAAGACAGTGCGCTGAAAGAGTGGGGTTGAGGTAGGAAAAGGAGTTTGGGAACTACCATTAGAAATTTGACAGATGTTTTTCATAGGCCAATAGTTTAGCTAAAGGCAAAGTTGGGTAAGCACAGATGAAAGTATTAACACTGCGGGCGTAAGGTGTTAAAAAAATAGTTCTTGGAACTTCTTACATTTACTCAAATAAACCCTTAAGTATGGATGAGAAAAGATTATTTGAGGCCTGTTTTTCGCTTGCGGAGGACTTGACTTGGGAGAAAACCACTTCACCACTGGAAAAGCTGCCAGAACAGATGGAAGAGCTTTCACAGATGACCGAAAAGTTTGTGGAGATAGCTAAAAGGAATTTCTATATGGTCGAGAACTTACCAGATGGAGAGGTTGTGTTGATTTCAGCAATAAAGTTTTTGAATGCGCATGCAATTCCACCACTACGGGGTAACTATGAATGGTTTAGCAATTCGTTATGGATGCTTTTGGAATTGTCAAATCCCAATGGATGGGTTGGACAGGCAGGTCTGCCATTTTTGCTCCGAGCAAGGAATGGGATCGAGCAGTTAATCGATTCAGCGAATCAAACAGAAGAGGATTAACTCAGCAGACAATGGATCAGCCCATAAGACATTCGATAAAATATTTTTATACAGGTCGGTCAATATGACCGCTATGCAATATTTGATTTCTACTTCGGTTCTGAAGCCTGTAATAAGTATGGTGGAACTGTTTACGGATACATCATCTATTCGCCGTCCCAACGTGCAAAGTTAAAGCAGGAAATCAACTCGGATGCAGTTGGCGATGATGATGGACTGGTACTGCTAGATGGTGCCTTGCAGGATGCCAAAATAAACGAACTGCTCCGAACAGAAGGGTTTTCGGCAAAAGACATCAGCAGGCTAAGCACATTGGATCTTGATCCGATCAAAAACCAATACGATAACACCGATACAAAAGAAATACCAAACACTATCAACATTGATTTTACGCCAAGCCTCTTCGATGGTGAAAGAATGCAGTTAAACCTTTTCAGAAAAAGGATCGAAAGGGGAATTCCATTGATTAAAGGCGAAAAAAGAGCCTACTATGCTTTACTTTTACTGCTCGATAAGGGTGAACTTACCGAACAGGATAGAAAGGATTATCTAATCAATCCGAAGACTGGTTATTTCTACGATGACGTGATTATTACTACAATGAGCACTTTTGTGTACGGTGATAGGGAAGCCAGCCCTTTTAAATCCACATTGTACAAAGCGATATCTAATCGAAGAAAGGAGCGTGTTGCTTTTATATGTCGCCATTTAGGTATTGCGGTAAAACACATTGATAAGCTACGAACAGAAAACGAAGAGGCTTGGAGGGAACTGATGAGGCTTGTCTATTACTTTGAAGATGAAACGTTAACACTTTGGGGATGGAAAGTACATGTCTACTGGGATTTTGAGAGGTTCATACATATCTATCTAAGACATTATAAAAAGTTCCTTATTGAAGAATCGTCCAAAGGACAGGGTACAGGGTTTCAGTACACCCTAAAGGACGTAAGAAGAATCATCACGATTGTTTTAGATGCGAATAAAGATGCAATCGAAAGCCGTCTTTTGGAAGGTAAGGGGTTTCACATCCAAAACGACAAAGGCTATTATTACAATGGCAATTACTACTCTGTAAAGATTGATCCAGATGGCAAGCTGATGCAATTTCATCCACAGGACAATAGCTGAAGCATCCTTATGTTAAAAAATTGAAGAGGTTTAAGGAATTATATTCGTGATAGGTAATATTGAAAATTTCGGGTTTTGGGGTCTCCCTCAAAATCGGCTTCATAAAAACGAAGCTTAGACGCTGGAACTGGATTCAGTAATTTGAAATTACAGAATTGAAGGCGTTCGAATTGCTGGGCAATAGGTTGATTAGGAAAGGTCTCTCTCATTTCCCTAAGTAATGCTGTGGGATCATCTCCGTTTTCTAATAACAGTTGATCATCGGTTATTTCGGTAATCTCTATCATTATTGGTTTGGCTCTCTGGTTCAAATGTTTTCGGACACCAAAAACATCGAGTTCAACTGGTATTTCTGGTTCCTTACCAGCATCCATTAGCACGCTTAGAAGGATAAGACATTTTTCCAATATCTCACTTCCGACAAGATTTAGGCAAGCATAGTACGCCGCTTTTATAGGGCTTGCAGACATATAGATGCCATCATGCTTGAAATTTAACAGCATACCATCTAACTCTAGGGTGCCTTGCGCAATGGCAGCCTCTATAGAAGACTTATTTGTAAGGAAAACTGGATGGGTAATTTGATGTTTTATGATTTCATCGTAGAGAAAACTGAGTACGTCCAACAACTTATAATCCGTTGCTGGATTGATTGCACCAAGTCCTTTACTACGGATAGAGTCCAGAAATATTGATGATGTACCATGCCAAAAGCTACTTCCATTCCAGGTTGCATGCTTATATTTTTCTGTTAGCATTTGCTTACCGTCTGGTTAGTTAATGGAGATCGCAAGGATGTTTTGTACATACACAGCATATCCTCAAGTTCGGAAGGAGATAACCCATTTTGGAATGGTAAAGGCAATTGGTCTACAGATATGGTTTTTCCTTTAATTTTACCAATAAGAATTTCCGCTCCTTTTCTTGTACCGCTGTGCAGATAGATTTCTTCGGGAAATAGTTTTAAAAAACAACCAATTCTATGAGCGGTATCATATATTGTCAAATCCGAGACACCCTTGATCCTGCATTTATCGATCAGTTTATACAACAGATGAAAAGAAGTTGCTTGTGCAATTTCACGCTGGATCGAAATGACTGCTTGTGCAAAATCTTGAAGGATTGAATTTGGGATACGGAACTGATGGGGATGTTTTCGTCCAGCTAAATTTCTTGCAGTTGCTGCCATTTCAATGGCATGTTGTAAATTGTTGGCAGCTTCGCAATCTTTAAGCGAATAATCTGGATATTTTATCCTTCGCTTTTTGTAGTCATTAATGATGTAATCTATATCTTTTTTATTCATTGTTCTAGAGCGTTTTTGATTGGCAAATTAAACAATTTAATATAGGAGATTACTCATCTATCAGCATGAATTTTTACTGAGATAAAAAAGATTGCACCGTTAAAACTATATTTAGCGCAAATTAATCTCTTATGCCAAAAAATTACTTGCCAGATGATCTAGCAGATTTCGTTCATAAAGAACTGTTACTTACGAAAATAAAGGTAAAGCCATCTCTCAATGTACTTCGCGACCTGTTCAATACGATGTATTTTACAAGCCTCAAAACCGAGGAAGGGCAATTTATCAAGGTCACTGCAACTTTGGTTGATTACGCTATCATAAAGGCTTTCGATGATGAAGTTGATCATTTGGACAGATGGAGCTTTTATCCATTTTCGGAGCCCTTGGAGTTCAATGTGAAAAATATGGTAAAACTGTCAAAGGCTGCAGATCCCTGGAGCTCAAGCCTTGCTGTTTACTTTGATGACGATGAGAATCTACTCATATACGGTATGATCGATCAGTCTATCCACTATCAAAGTTTCTTAAACTATGAGCGAGAAGATAAGCCGCAACATCCTGGCATCATTCAGACAATTATCAATGGCATAGGTATTTTGAATGTAATGTTGGATTATCAAGCTTTGGCAACGCTCAACCAGCAAACACTTATCAGGTTATATCCCAATGTATTCAAAATTGGACCCGTGTCGGCATTTTTGAAGGAACATTCCGTATTATCTAAAAGTAGGTTGGAAGATTTGCTTGGTGGGGAACTAGATGAAGAAGATGTTGAAGCTTATAATGAAGTTGTCTACGATTATACCGTACAGGCAATTTGCAGGATATTGCTAAAAATGAAAAACTATCATCACGGAGGAGCAGTGCTGATCACACGAAATAGGGAAGACGACCTAACCCCAAATACAGACTGAAGTACAACAGGATTTCTCTTGCCATCGAACATTTGGTTAGCGCAATTGCAGATGAAGAATACTTCGAGGAAAAAATAGAAGATTTAAGGAAGAAAAAGAGAGACCTGCCAATGGACGATTTTGAGAGCTATGATGATAATAAAATGGAACTTGAAGAAGTCAATAATGAAATGATTGGAGCAGTACGTTTTGCAGCCTCGCTCAGTTGCGTTGATGGATTGGTGCTGATGTCCCCGCGATTGAATGTCTATGGCTTTGGAACAGTTATCGCTGAAACAGTTTCACCCAAATACGTTCACCTAAGTACCGCGTCACGTCCTGGTAGTTCAGCTGTTGAAACTCCAGCCAACCATTTTGGCACAAGGCATCAGTCAATGTTTGCCTATTGCAAGAAATACCCAGAAAGTGTTGGTTTTGTCGTATCACAGGATGGAGAAGTGAGAGCGATTAAATCTATCAACAATAAGGTTTATGTATGGGAAAACATTCGGGTGTATCAGTTTTTAAGGAGCACTAAGCTACCTAAAAGCACAACTGGACGTTGAAAATTTATTCCATCAAAGAGTTTAGTTTAGAAATTGCGTCCAAACACTTTTATATCCAAATTTTACTATTTGGTTTTTTCTAGTTTTCCAATATAATTTGGCCTAACCTTTCAATCATTGTCGAAATTTCCTCCTCTGTATTATAATAATGCAAAGAAGCCCTAACGACGCTAAATAGATGCTGGTTTTCCATATAGATAGGTGTCGCCTGTTGACCGCCAATGGAAACATTGATCCCAAATTCTGCCAGTTTCGCCTTTACCACCGCACTATCCATTCCCTTGATCGAAAAGGTAACGATCCCACTTTTGCTCTTTCCAGCATCGTGCAACACCACACCATCCAATTTAGAAAGCTCAAACCTTGCAAAGGTTGCAAGGTCGCTGATACGTTCCCAAATCCTGTCGAGACCAATGGAAAGCATATATTGAATCGCCTTGCCCAATCCCAAAACCAACGCACGGTTCTTCTCATACAGCTCATAACGCCTCGCGTCATTCCTTAAGGTATAATCAGTTAAACTCACATTACCCGCCGCCTGAAAATCAAGCAACATAGGCGTAATTCGATCTTGCACGAGTTTTCTTACGTACAAAAATCCAGTCCCACGGGGCGCACGCATGTATTTCCTGCCCGTAGCCGAAAGGATATCGCACTGGATTTCTTCTACATCTAACGGCAAATGCCCAGCACTCTGACAGGCATCCACCATATATAAGACATTATGCTTCTTTGCGATCTTTCCAATAGCCACCACGGGCGCAATCGCACCACCAGAGGAAGCAATATGCGTCACCGCAATCAATTTTGTCCTGTCACTGATCGCCTTTTCCAGTTCGGCTAGCGAGATATTGCCATCGCTGTCATTTGGGATTACTTTTACCACCACACCAGCTGATTTCTGTATGTCCACAAAGCCGATCAGGTTGGTGACATATTCCATTTCGCAGGTCACGATCTCATCGCCCTTTTCAAACTTTAGTCCCTTGAACGCCGTTCCCCATGCAGCACTCGCATTCTCAAATATCGCAACCTCATCCTTGCCCGCACCGATCAACTGGGCAATCAGGTCGTAGGTCTTGTTGATCTGATCGATGTACTTTGCCTCGGTCTCATAACCGCCACAAGCCGCCTCTTCCAAAAGGTAATCGATCACGGTCTTGGTCACTTCGTCCGCTGGGAGCGAAGCACCTGCATTGTTAAAATGGATGATATGTTGACATGCCTTGGTCTGCGACCTGATCATTTCAATCTCAGCATTAATTAATTTGGTAGGGTTGATGGGAGTTTCCATATATGTCTTTTGTTCGTTAATTTTCCTTTAATAATTTTTCAGCAGTTAATTTAGCCAGTTCAATCGGCCAATTCCTTTTATAAATCTTGCTTTCCACGGTAGCCCCTTCATAAAGCAGGTACAGACTGTCGGATACCGATTGCGCCTTTTCAGGGTCTTCAAACACCTGGCTAGCAATATGAAAAAGCTGCTTGCGGAACTTCTGTTTATGATCGACCACCAAGATCCTGATCTCCTCATCTGAATCCGCGATCTCTGTCAAGATATTGATCAACCTGCAACCGTTAAACTTATTTGATTTCGCATACTGCTGTAAAAAATCAAAGGCACCGATCAGTTTTTCCTTCGCACCGTCATACCCCAAAAGTGCATCCTCAAAACCAGCAAACCAGTTTTCGCTCACCGACCTTACGTACGCCTGTCCGAGCGCACTCTTAGATTCAAAATGGTTATAAAGGCTACCCTTAGCCACATTCGCCTCGGCAATGATTTGGTTGATGCCCGTAGACTGATAGCCCTGCACATAAAAAAGATGGCTCGCTGTTTCGATGATCCGCTGTTTGGTATCCATAGGGCAAAGCTAGGTAAATTTATCAGTAATAGACAAGTCTGTCTAATATTTAATTCTTGTGATTTTTTCTCCGAATTGTTTAAGTTATTAGCTTGGAGAAACCGTTATCACAATACGAAATGTTATTTGCAGCTTAGCATCCTGAGGCCTACATCTGCTCGATACAAAGCCGATTTAAAACCTTATTGTTAAGGTGTTAATAAAAACTAAAATCGATTTTAAGAAAAACTAAGTATCTTAGCATTATATCAATAAATCATGAACGGTCTCGATCCAAAGGAGTTAAAAGCTACGTTGACGCAAGTGTCCATTGACAATAAGAAACTAACTAAGTCGATCTTTAATCAGATTGAATATGGCGATTGTTTTGATCACGAAATGAACTTTATCGGTGATCCCGTTTATGGGTATGTTAAGGACAAAGATTATCGCTATCTCCTTTGGACAATTGGCGGAAAACTTAGGCGTACGAGTTTGTCCAGGTACTATGAACTCAAGGCCAGCGTAGAAAATGCCTCATTGGAGAAAACGGAGTGGTTTCTTAAAAAGACAAGACTTGAATATGAGATGTACGATGAATACCGTGATCGTCTTTCGGAAGGAATTGAAGATCACAAGCGGTACTTGGAACTGGTAGCCAAAGCCAAGGAATTCTTGAAAGGACTGATTGATAAACAAATCTATCTATAACACAAGGCAATGAACGATCTAGAAAAGGCGATAAACCGAATGCACGAAAGGCTGGATTCCCCCACGTTTCGCTTGGCAAGGGAAATACAGGACAAGATGGATGCTTTACGCCCACCTGTAATGCGCGAGTATCTGGATAGCACCCAAAAATTAAGGGAACTGGCCACCTCGCCTGCGCAAAGGGCGATAACAGATATCCAGAATAACTTGCGCCTGTCCATCAATCCCAGGTTCGAGGCCCTGCTGGAAGAAAATGAGCGGATCAAGGATATTGTTAATCCCCGTGCCCTTGATAAAATTACCAGAGAACTAACACAGGTCTCCAAATGGAAGTCCAGTGTTGACACCCCGGCATCAGTATTTAAAGACGTAAGCAACTTTAGCAAAAAAATCGAATGGGTTAGTGGTACTGATTGGGAACCGTTCAACTACCGTGAGTTTTTAGACCGCATAAGTACCTATGATCCCAATCAGCCTTTCATCGAACCAAAGTTCAATGCCAGTTTGTGGAATAGCTTCCATTATACGCTTATCGACGAGGAAGAAACCGAACCTGAAACGCAGATTGTCCTATTGGATGAAGGAAACAGGATCAAAAGGCTCATTACAGAGGTCTATCGCAATAACCAAAAACTATTTACGGTAGACCCGAGGGATTTTGAGGAAATGATTGCAGAGCTATTAAGGTTCCAACAGTTCGAAGTTGAGTTGACCAAAAGAACAAAGGATGGGGGAGTTGATATTATTGCAGTCAAAAGTGCTGGTGAATTTCCTGTCCGTTTTATGGTCGAATGTAAGCGGTTTGCAAAAAATAGGAAGATCAGCGTTGATATCGTTAGGTCATTTAGAGATGTTGTACGTACTCACGGTGCAAATATGGGAATTATCGTTACCTCATCGTATTTCTCTGTCGACGCAAAGAAAGACAGCAAAAGGTTCAGTCCCTATTTGCTTGATTTCAAGGATCACGATGACGTGATCAGATGGGTAAATCAATATGTCAATTAAAATTCACGCATGAATGAAAACTAAGATTATTATTTTAAATTGGACGGTGATAATCAATTGCCGATAAAAATTAACGACTATGAGCAGAATTAACATACAAGGAACTATCGAAAACATTCGGAGCAAATCGAATGTCTATACTCCCGTGATCGAGTCCATTGTTAATTCCATCCATGCGATCAGAAAGAAAAAGATTGATAATGGCAAGATTGAAATCACACTGTATCGAGATAACGTAATTCAATTTGAAAATGCAAAGGCAGATGTAAGATCTATCCATATTAGAGACAATGGAATTGGATTTGATCAGGACAATCGTGATTCTTTCGATACATTTTATAGCGAGTTCAAGAAGGAAGAATTTGGCGGTAAGGGATTTGGTCGGTTTATGTTCGTAAAATATTTTGGTGATGTTACCGTCGAAAGTGTTCACCGTAATGAAGGTGATGCGCTCAAGTACCGTTATTTTAGATTTGGTAGGGAATTCGATATCATCGTTGATGAACGTAAGGAAGATACTGACTCAATTGATACCTATTCTGTAATTAAGCTGGAAAACTTGAAGAAAAACCAGTATTTCGATAAACAAATTGATACCATATCGCGTAGGTTATTGGAAAAACTGTTGATTTTCTTTGTCAATGAGACTACTAAATGTCCAACAATCATTGTTCAAGAGGCAGATGGTTCTGGACAGATTGTGCTCAATGATTACCTCGTTGGGGCCAAAGAGATACAGCTTTTTCGTGAAAATACCTTCGAAATACAGCCACCTCACATTGATGAGGTTTTTTCGTTTAAGGTAAAGGTTTTTAAGGTCTATTATCCAGGAAGCCAGAAAAGTAGAATTAGTTTAACTGGACATGACCGAGAAGTTACTGAAACCAACCTGCATAAATATATACCAGAGTTTGAAGATGATTTTTTTGAGGAGGAAAAAGATACCCAATCAAAAAAGAACTACATTATTAAAACTTATGTATTGGGAGATTATCTGGATGGAAGTGTAGCACTGGAAAGGGAAGGTTTCTATTTTGAAAAAGATATGCCTAGTATTTATTATCCAATTTCCCAAGCAGATATCGAACAAAAGGCTGCAGAAGTGACCAAAGGGAGTTTTAGTGATGATGTGCAAACAAGGTTCAAGAAGAAACAGGAATATGTAAAGAAATATGTTGATGAAAATGCACCTTGGCACAAACCGTATTTCAATGACTTAGATATCAGTACACTTCCTTACAATCCAAAGGATGAAAATATCGAGATCGAACTTCAGACTTTGAAATTCAAAAAAGAGCAATCAACGAGGGCAATTCTCAAGGAAGTAATTAAAGATACAGAGAGTAATTTCAGTCAAGAAAATATGGCAGAAGCCATTTCCAAGATTTCCGACATTGGCAAAAGTGATTTAGCACATTATGTTTTTAATAGAAAATTGGTTCTTGAAGCATTGACGAATTTACTTAAAAGACGTGATGATGGTAAGGCCGAATTAGAAAAAGACATTCACAATCTAATTTATCCAATGGGCGGTTCTTCAGATAGGACACCGTACGAAGATCATAACCTTTGGTTGCTTGATGAACGTTTAGTTTTCTCAGAGTATATCGCTTCCGATAAAAAGATTTCGACTAAGAAGGATGCTTTAGGTGAACCAGACCTTATGGTTTTTGATCAGAAACGTTCATTTAGAAACGGAGATAATGAATTTAGTAATCCGCTTACTATTTTTGAATTTAAACGTCCAAAACGAACGAATTACACCGACGCTGAGGATCCTATTGTTCAGATTGGAAGCTACCTTCAGACCATTAGAGCTGGAAAACATGAAATGCCAGAAGGATTAGAACCAATCAGAGTAAACGATAATACTCCCGTTTATGGATATGTTGTTGCCGATATCACAGATAGGGTAATCGAATTTGCCATGAGACATCAGCTTACCCAAAGTCCTGATAGGGAAGGTTATTTTGGTTTTCATAATGGCTACAAAATGTACATTGAAATTCTCAGTTTCAAAAAGCTATTGAAAGATGCTACGCTAAGAAATAAGGTGTTCTTTAAAAAGCTATTGCTCGAATAAGAATTGATTTTTTGAAATACTTAAAAGATAAGTTTTCAACTGGAAATGCTGTTGAAAAAGTTCGCGGTCTTCCTCGCTCAGTTCCTGCCAAGTTATCAAGTGATTCAACTAAAAGCCCCATAACTTAAATAACTCCCTGCTCTTTGAGTTGATCGATCAGTCCGAATATATCAGTCCTGATCATTTCAAAATACTCGATAGCCTGCATCTTGTTTGTAAAATAGGCATCCACAAGCTCTTGCCTTAGTTTAGCAATCAGTTGCTTTAATGGTTCGTAATCCCATTTATCTTCCGACATATAGATTTCAACGATTGGATGGCCGCCTTCAAACTTCAGCGCCGTTTTAAAATCGGAGACAATCTTGCCGAAAAGATAACCTCTGATGTTCATTCCTTGGTTAAGATCGGGATAATGGAATCCCCATCCCTCAATTTTCTTGAAACTGTCCAGAACGCCATTGGCAACATGCACAAAAGCAGTCCTTATCGAATCGGCATCTTCTGTGTTCTTCGACAGTTCGGCCTGAACCTCACAAAGTTGCTGATTGAGAATTTTGTTATGTTCCATTTCTTTGACCAGTTCGGCTTCTTCTTTTGGTTCTTGCTGGTGCAGGCGAATTCTGAAATTACTGATCCTTATTTCCTCAGTAAGGCTATAGTACTTTTCTATTGTATGCATTTTGATCGGGTAAGGGTTAATTTGAAAGTAAATATAGCTAATTCTATGATTTAGGATATATGCAATAACAACCGTCAATATATTTGCTATTGGTGACTGCGATTTAATCCCAGCCAAAGAGCCAAGCCCAAACAAAAAGCAATTTCTATTCAAGCGATTATTTGCATTAAGCATCCTAAAAATAATAACACCATACCACTAACGTGTTAAACCCAAACCAAATCCAACCCCATATTTATGACCAAAAGAATATGGAATGCCAAGCCCCAGTCACCCCAGCACTCATCCAACAGATCTACGCAAAACACGGCAAACAGATCTCCCTGGAACTCGCCGCCAAGATCCTCACCATCCTAGAAAAGATAGCCGACTTATCTCATCAGGTCTATAGCAAAACAACAAACGAAAACCCATAGCTTTTACCTATCCCAAGCCCCAAAAAATATAGAAAAATAAATGCAGGGATTTGCTTGTTCAGTCCCAATAAAATCCGTAAATTATTTGAATATCAATGAATTAAAGTTAAACGATAACTATCTAAGGTAGAAATTATCAATTAGCTTGGCAAGCTACCAGCTCATCAATTCATTGGTACAGATCACACCTCAGTTACAACAATAAAACACCAATACCTATGAAGATCGCAGACCTATATATCAGAGTAAGCACCGACGAACAGGCCGACAAAGGCTACTCACAGCGCAACCAGGAAGAACAGCTAAGGAAATACTGCGTCATCAACAGCCTCACCATCGGAAAGGTCATCTACGAAGACCACTCCGCCAAGACCTTCAACCGCCCCGAATGGAAAAAACTCCTGCTAAGCATCAGAAAGCAAAAGGGCGCAATGACCGATCTGATCCTCTTCACCAAATGGGACAGGTTCAGCCGAAACACAGCCGACTCCTACCAGATGATCGGCATACTGCGCTCGTTTGGCATCGAGCCACAGGCCATCGAACAGCCCCTAGACCTCTCCATCCCCGAAAACAAGATGATGCTCGCCTTCTACCTCGCCGTACCAGAAGTAGAGAACGACAGGAGATCCCTTAACACCTTCTTCGGGATGCGCAGGGCAAAAAAGGAGGGAAGATGGATGGCAACCGCACCCGTGGGCTATAAAAACAGGGTAAAAGAAAATGGACAGAAATACATCGCACCTTCGGAACCTTCGGCATCCATCATGAAGTGGGCATTCGAGAGCTTAGCAGAAGGCAGCCAAACAATGTCCGATATCCTGCGCGAATGCCGCAAGAAAGGCCTGCGTTGTAGCAAGAACAATTTTTGGGTCGCCATGCGCAACCCCGTTTATTGCGGTAAGATATTCATCCCAAAGTACAAGGACGAGGAAGCCTGTTTTGTACAGGGGCAACACGAAGCCATTATATCCTTGGCAATCTTTGACGAAGCCCAGAACGTAATGAACGGCAGGAAGAAAAAATCCCCGTTCAAGATCTCCTCGCCAAGTGAACTCCCGCTTCGCGGATTCCTCATCTGCCCGCGCTGTGGAAAGAACCTATCGGGCAGCCCGTCAAAGGGAAAAACCAAATGGCACTTTTACTACCATTGCCGCTCGGCCTGTGGCTATAGGGTAAGCGCACCCCTGCACAACGAGAACTTCAAGAAATACCTAAAAAGGTTTGAACCCTTGCCACCCGCAATGGAATGCTACCTGCACGTGATCGAGGCCAAGTACAATACCACCCACGGCAACAGCGGTATCCTCAAAAGAGAACTATTAAAGGAGATGAAGGATATGGAAACCAAGATGGCCAAGATTCGCCAGCTACTGATGGATGGGGACATCGATCCGCTGGACTACAAGGAACTCAAAGGCGACTATGACCAGAAAATTAGCAGTTTGGAAGAGAAACTTCGCGACGTGGCCAATCGCCCAAAAAGCGTGAGCACCCTGATCAAATTGTTGATGAACACCCTAATCGACTTTGAAAAGCTGTATTCTGGGGGAGATATAGAGGTTCAGCGCAATATCATCTCCACGATTTACCCCTTTAAGCTGATCTTTGAAAACGAGGCTTGCCGAACACCCAGGGTGAACGAGGGGGTGGATGCTATCTTTCAGATTAACAAGGTTTTAGCTGAAAATAAAAATGGGACAGAACTAGATTTTTCTAGTCTGTCCCATCAGGTGATCCCGCTGGGATTCGAACCCAGGACCACTACATTAAAAGTGTAATGCTCTACCAGCTGAGCTACGGAATCATTTCCTTTTGTTTAAGGAGGTGCAAATATAGAGATTAATCCTTTCTTTGCAAATGTTTTTATAAAATGTTTTTTGTTTTTATCGTTAAAATAACGTTATCTGTTTGTAACCTGTTGATTTTAAAATTGCTAAGCGATAAAAATTATTTCCATCTTTTTTGACTAAATCAATAGCAGGTAAACCAGCAGCTAAACAATAAACAAATTTACTTGCCTGCCTTCGGTATAAAGTTTAAAAACGACTGAAACTGCGCTTTATGCTTGTTTTTATCTAGTTTAAAATAGAATGCACCACGTCTGGAACTCGATTTATCTTTGTCAGCTTGTTTAATCAACAAGCCGCTTGCTGTTATTTTACGGATAAAGTTGCGGTTATCAATTGGCGCATCGTACACCTGCTCGTATAACGCCTGCAACTGTGGTATTGTAAAGCGTTTGGGTAAAAGCTCAAATAGAACAGGGTGGAGTGCAGCCTGATAACGGATTTTATCCATTGCAGCCTTTACCATAATATTGTGATCGAAAATCAATTCGGGCACCTCTTTAATTTTAAACCATTCAGCATGATATTGGTCATTGATTTGCTTGCTGTATTTATTGATGTCGATCAGCGCAAAGTACACTACCGATACCGTACGTTCAATCGGGTCGCGGTCGGGGCTACCGTAAGCATGCAACTGTTCTAAATATACATCGTGCAGGCCGGTAAGTTCTGAGAGGATTCGCTTCGCAGCGCCATCCAGGTTTTCGTTTTCGCCAATAAAACCTCCCATTAAGCTCCATTGATCTTTTACCGGCTCAATGGCCCTTTTAATCACCAAAAGTTTCAGTTCTTCGCCGTCGTAACCAAAAATAATACAGTCTACGGCAACCAGTACAGGTTTTTGATTTAAATATTTCCCCATGTTTTAAAAAAGCATATTTAATTTAGTATCGTTGTAATCGGTAATATAGCCTAAAATATTTGGATAACCGTCAAATTCTTCAATGGTATGTGTAGTGGTTAACACTAAGCAGGACATGCCTGCATTAAAGGCCGATTCTACACCTTTAGGTGCGTCTTCAAAAACCAGGCAATCAGCTGGTGTTACACCCAGTGCCGCTGCAGCCTTTAAAAAGGTCTCTGGATCAGGTTTACTGGTTTTTACATCATCGGCACTTACAATCGCGTCCAGGTAATGGCGGATATTTAACCCATCGACTACAAAACCGATATTGAAAGGAATTGCTGCCGAGCCAATTGCCATCGGGATCCGTGCAGCTTTTGCACGTTCCAAAAAGTTAGCCAAACCAGCAATTAAAGCCAGGTGCGGTAAATAACCAGCCTGGTAGCGCTTTTCTTTCTCTATAGAAAGTCTTTCTATTTCGGCAGGGTTAAATCTACCTTTACCAAAAACACGTTCGAGCACTTCATGGTTTTTACCATACATTTCTCTTTTTACAGTTTCATAGTCCAATGCTGCACCTAAGTCTTCGGTCATAATACTATACCAGGCCAATGTATGGTATTCCATATCGTTAATCATGGTGCCATTTAAATCGAAAAGAAAAGCTCCCGGCCTGAAATTTAAATCATGCATATTCTTGCTAAATTATGTGATTTTTTTTGATGTAGGGAACGATGATCAATATTAACAGAAATAATATTATAATCGTTACTTAGACGTTAATTATTTTTTAGTACTTTAGCTTTAACCAAAAATAAATCTATATGTAAGCATCAGGGGTTTGCCAACTAAAAATCACGACTGCTTCATCACCCTAAAACCAATAATAACTGATGAAAAAAACTTCTCTTAAGGCATTACCGCTGGCCACTTTGTGTTTAGCCCTGGCTTTTACCTCATGTAACTCTAAAACCGATAAGGACACTGCAAACAGTGCTCAGCAGGATTCGTTGCGATATAGCAGTACCATTGATGGAAAAAACGTTAAGCTTTACACCTTAAAAAACAAGCTGGGCGCTTCAGTTTCGATTACCAATTATGGTGGCAGGGTAGTTTCGCTTCTTGTACCTGATAAAAACAATAAACTAACCGACGTAGTATTGGGTTATGATAGTGTTGGTGCTTACCGTAAAAAAGGTGAACCATTTTTTGGTGCACTGATTGGCCGCTATGGAAACCGTATTGGTAAAGGTAAATTTACTTTAGACGGGAAAGCATACCAGCTACAGCTTAATGATGGTGTAAATACCCTGCATGGCGGCACGGATGGCTTTTTCGGTAAAGTATGGGATGCCAGACAACTGGACAGCACCAAACTCGAACTGACCTATGTTTCTGAGGATGGTGAGGCTGGTTATCCTGGTAAACTGGATGTTAAGGTAACTTATACTTTAACTGATGACAATGCACTCCAGATTGATTATGTGGCTACCACAGACAAAACGACCATAGTAAACTTAACCAACCATGCTTATTTTAACTTAAATGGCGAGGGCGACAGCACGATTTTAGATCACGAACTGACAATTGATGCCAATGCCTACACTCCGGTAGATTCGACATTGATTCCTACCGGTAAATTACAACCTGTTGCCGGTACTGCTTTCGATTTTAACAAAGCCAAGTTAATTGGTAAACAGATTGGCGATAACGATGAGCAGTTAAAATTTGGCAAAGGTTATGACCATAATTTTGCCCTGACCCACCATGATGGCAAAGCTCTGGTAGCTGTGGTTAAAAGTACAAAAACAGGCATTATTTTATCAGTAATTACCACCGAACCTGGTTTGCAGTTTTACAGTGGTAATTTTTTGACTGGTGTAGACAAAGATGGTAAGGGCGGCAAATCATATCCACACCGTTCGGCTTTCTGTTTAGAAACACAACACTTTCCTGATGCACCAAATCACCCTAATTTTGACTCAACCGTACTTAAATCCGGCGAAACTTATAAAACGAGTACAACCTATAAATTTTCGAAGTAAAAAAAAGCTCCTGCCACGCAGGAGCTTTTTTGATTTTACCAGATAAACCCACAAAATAGTACGGCTTTTGGTATCCGAATAAATTATAATAACCTTTCGGGGAATTGCGAAATTTTTTCTATCGTAAGCTGTTGCATAATTTGGTATAAATGAGCTTTAAACATATTGATAGTATGATCTCCACCCTCATTACCCAATGCTCCAACGCCATACATAAACGGACGGCCCATAAAGTTGAATTCAGAACCTACTGCATGCGCCCTGGCCAAATCAACACCCGAACGAATGCCTCCATCCAACATGATCTTGAGTCTTGATTTGTAGGCTTCATTTCCGGCGAGTTTAATTAAAGAGTTGATTGATGATTCACCCGCATCAATTTGCCGTCCACCATGATTCGAAACAATAACCCCATCAACACCGATCCGTATAGCAGCCTGCATATCTTCATCTGTAGCTACACCCTTTAATACCAACGGTCCTTTCCAGATTTCGCGGATGGCTGAAACCTTTTCTATGTCAACTTTCCCTGTAAACGTTCTGTTCATAAACTGGCCCAGTTGCGACATATCCATTCCTTTTTCCATATATGGCTTTAAGGTAGCAAATGAGGGGATGCCGTGCTGAAGGGTTTTAATCCCCCACAATGGCCTGGCGAATGCCTGTAAAATATTGCTTACCGACATTTTAGGTGGTATAGAAAGGCCACTTTTAATTTCTTTATATCTTAACCCGAAGGCAGGAACATCTATCAGCACAACCAAAACCGGACACTCAACCGCTTTCAAACGTGATAAAATATCATCCCGTAGTTTATTTTCCGTAGGGTGATAAAGCTGAAACCAGGCTCTTCCTTCCGAAACTTCAGCAATGCGCTCGATACTGCTGGTAGACACTGTGCTCAGCGTATAGGGAATGTCGTGTTTAGCTGCCGCTTTGGCCAGAATTTCAGGCGCATTGGGCCACATTAAGCCTTGTAAACCAATTGGAGAAATACCAAAAGGCGCTCTATATTTACGGCCAAAAAGCTCAACCGACATATCGATATCTTCACCTACCCGTAAATAGTTTGGTTTCAAATATATATTATCGAAATCTGATTCGTTACGGGCCAGATTTAGCCCTTCGTTACAGCCACCTTCTAAATAATCGAATGCAAATTTGGGTATTCTTCTTTTTGCTTTACGTCTTAGGTCAGCTACCGAAGGATATTGAGGGTGATAAGGAAAGATAATTTTTTTGCTCATTATTTAATTCATTGTCTTAGCCGCAGGCGTGTTAAAAATCGAAAACTAACACAATATATTGTAATCTCCATCCTGCACTATCGGCTATATTTGTTTTTTAGGAGAATTTCAGCGCCAGGTACCAGCCCCCGGCAGATTTAAAAGGCCACCCTTAAAGACTGTAAAACGCCTTTGCATTATCAGAAAAAATCATTCTCCTTTCTGCAACAGTAAATCTTTCTGTGTATTTATTTACCACATTAAACCAGTTCTGGTAAGGCCTGCTCAGCAACATCACCGGCCAATCGCTGCCATACATTACGCGTTCAGTACCAAACTGCTCAAATATTACATCAAAGCAATTAAATAATTCCTGTTCCGTCCAGTTTTGCCAGTCTGCCTCGGTTAGAAGGCCAGAAACTTTGCACAGCACATTTGGATTTGTCGCTAAGGTTTTAATGTTTTCAGCCCACACTTTCAAATCGCCGCTTTTAACATCGGGCTTGCCACAATGATCCAATACAAATGGCTGATCGGGAATTTGATCAACCATTTGTATAATAGCTTCCAACTGGTTGTGGTAACACAATAAATCGTAAGTATAATTGTATGTTTTTAATTGTTTAATACCTGCAATAAAAGCTGGATTAAGGATAAAATCACGGTTCTCGGCCTGCAAAATATGTCGCCAGCCCTTAATGATTTTATGATTTTGCCAGAAGCTTAAACGTTCATCCAGATTGGGATTAAGTAAATCAACCCAACCCACAATACCTTTGATGATTTCGCTCTGACTGGCTAACGATAAAAGAAAATGGTTTTCTTCTTCTGACTGACTGGCCTGCACCGCAATACATCCGGTGATATTCAGATCGGCATATGCCTCTTTAAGGTTTTCCGGAGAAAAATCTTTGCGGATGACTTGCATATCGTCATTAATCCAGTTATCTCTAACCGGGTCGAAATTCCAAAAATGTACGTGGGTATCAATCATGTTATACAGGCACTAAAGTTTAAATATCTGGTCCATCAAGATCCATTTTTCTCCGGGTTTGGCACCAGGTAAAGCCTGCTGGAATTTCCACATCAAAGTTTCCCATTCCTGCACTTTTGGGTTGGCTAAATCGGCTTTTCCTTTGGCCTCAAAAGAAAAGCTATCATTCACCTCCATAATCATAAACAACCGGTTACCAGTGAGGTATATCTCCAGGTTTTCGATACCAGACGAGCTGATACTCTCTTTGATTTCGGGCCAAACCGATTGGTGGTATTGCTTATATTCTTCGATGAGCTTTACATCGTCAACCAGATCGAGCGCCAGGCAATATCTTTTCATATTAATTTTCGCCGTAAACTTTAACAGTTTGTTTGCTGGTACCTAAACCATCGATACCCAACTCAACCACATCGCCAGGTTTTAAATACCATGGTTCAGGTTTTTGGCCTAAACCAACACCTGCAGGTGTACCCGTTGTAATTACATCGCCCGGTAAAAGGGTCATAAACTGACTGATGTAGGAAACCATAAACGGTACGTTGAAAATCAGGTTTGAAGTGTTGCCATCCTGTAAGGTTTTACCGTTAACAGTTAACCAAAGACGCAGGTTGTGCACGTCGGCAATTTCATCCTGTGTGGCAATAAATGGCCCGATTGGTGCAAAAGTATCGGCACTTTTTCCTTTAACCCATTGTCCGTTACGCTCTAACTGGAATTCGCGCTCACTATAATCGTTATGCAAAACGTAACCCGCAATATGATCTAAAGCATTTTCTTCAGTAACATAGCTGGCTTTTTTACCAATTACAATGGCTAATTCTACTTCCCAGTCGGTTTTTTTACTGTTTTTAGGGATAACCAAATCGTCATTCGGGCCTACAATAGCGGTAGTGGCTTTGAAGAATAAAATCGGCTCGGTTGGAATAGGGGCATTGGTTTCGGCTGCGTGGTCTTTGTAGTTTAAGCCTACGCAGATAATTTTAGAAGGACGCGCCAAAGCCGGACCAAGGCGAACACCTTTATCTACCTGTGGCAAATCAGCCGATGCGATAGCTGATTTTAGTTTTTCTAAGCCATCGCCACCAAAAAATGCTTCGTTATAATCGCTAACCAATGCAGATACATCATAATAATTATCGCCGATAATTACGCCTGGTTTTTCTGCCCCTGCTTCGCCAAATCGTATTAATTTCATGTTAAAAGGTTATATTTTTGTATTTAAGAATAGGATATTAATTGTTTAAGGTCGTAAATCCACCATCAATCGGGTAATCGCAACCGGTAATAAACGCAGCTTCGTCGCTGCATAAATATAAGGCAAGCGCACCGATTTCTTCTGGTTTAGCCATACGGCCGATGGGTTGGGTTTTAGATAATTTTTCGAACATTTCAGGGATGTTATCCGGATAGTTTTTCTGTAAAAAGCCATCTACAAATGGGGTATGTACCCTTGCCGGAGAAATAGAATTGCACCTGATGTTTTCGCCAATATAATCTTTGGCTACACTCATGGTCATGGCTTTTACTGCGCCTTTAGCCGTACTGTAAGCAAAACGGTCTGGCAAGCCAATTAATGCCGCAATAGAAGCCATATTAATGATTACACCTCCGCCAGCTAAACGGATTTGCGGAATAGCAGCATATAAGCAGTTGTAAACACCTTTAACATTAACGCGCATTACCCGGTCGAAATCGCTTTCTTCAGTCGTATCGGCTTTGCCAATGTGTGCAATACCAGCATTATTTACTAAAATATTGATGCTTCCAATCTGTTCAAAAATCGCTTTAACAGCCTGGTGATCTGAAACATCGCAGGCATAACTAAAAGCCTGTTTGCCTGCAGCTTTAATTTCATCAAGCGTATCTTGTGCCTGTGCAATACCCAGTTCAATGATGTGCACTTCAGCATCCTGCTTAGCCAGGATCGTTGCTATCGCCCTGCCAATTCCACTTCCGCCGCCTGTAACTACTGCTTTTTTATTTTTGAGTGAAAACATGTTTGTTGTTTAAATTGATTGATGATGTAATATACATATTTTGATTTAGCATCCTTAACATTATAATTCATGCTCTTGCTGCCGGCTAAAAAATGGCATAATGTTATAATTGATTAGAATACGACTACAAATAAAATAAATATTGTTGATTAAAAATTTTATCTTCTTGTCTAAATATTAACAGATATTGTCATACCAGCTGCAAACTCTTAAACCGGCTTTACCTTGCATAAATTTTACAAAACCAGAAAGCTAATTTACTTATATTTGAATATTATTTTTATATTTAAATAATATTACAACCAAATATTACACAAAAACCTAAATTTTAAGGGTTTGTTATAAGAGCCAATTTGAATGAGAAATTTTCTGATTTTTATTTCCTGTTATTTTTTATCGATCTCATTTTCCAGTGCCGGCAGCCGCACTGAAAAAAACATTTTAATACCAGCAACTGCGCATGTAAGGGTAAAGTTTGGAGCAGGTCAGGTTTTAAAGGCCTTAAATAAAATTGGTTACCAAACTAAAATAATACAGCAGGTTAAGGCAGGAGCGAGCAAACCAGTCATTGTAATCGGAATATTTTCTGACCCGCTTATGAGCAACAAACTGCCGGTAGCAGTAAAAAACAAAGTAGCCACCGCTAAAAAAGAAGCTTACACCATTTATACGGACAAAAACGGTAGCATATATATAGCTGGTCATGACGCATCAGGCACTTTATACGGCTGTATTGAATTAGCCGACAGAATTAAGGATACCGGTAAATTACCAACTGCTTTATTATTTACAGATCAGCCCGAAATGGTACTTAGAGGTACGTGCATTGGCTTGCAAAAACCCGATTATCTGCCTGGGCATGATGTTTATGAATATCCTTATACACCAGAAACCTTTCCATGGCTCTACGATAAAACCTTATGGGTTAAATACCTCGATATGATGGTGGAGAATCGCTATAACTCCCTTTACCTGTGGAATGGTCACCCGTTTTCGTCTTTATTAAGACTGAAAGCCTATCCGTATGCCGTAGAAGTAGACGATGCGACACTCAAAAAAAACGAAGAAATTTTCAGGTTTTTAACCCATGAAGCCGACAAACGTGGAATCTGGGTAATCCAGATGTTTTACAATATCATTATCCCCAAGCCTTTTGCCGATAAACACGGCTTAAAAACACAGGACCGTAACCGCCCGATTATCCCTTTAATTGCAGATTATACCCAGAAGTCTATTGCGGCTTTTGTCGAAAAATACCCGAATGTAGGCTTGATGGTGGCATTAGGTGAAGCCATGGAAGGTGTTGGGCAGGACGATATCGACTGGTTTACCAAAACGATTATTCCCGGTGTGAAAGATGGTTTAAAGGCTGCTGGCATAAAAGAAGAGCCGCCTATTGTATTGCGTGCACACGATACCGATGCGCCAAGTGTAATGAAGGCTGCTTTACCGCTTTACAAAAACCTGTATACCGAAAATAAATTCAACGGCGAAGCCTTAACTACCTATACACCTCGTGGTGCCTGGGCAGAGCTGAACCGTAAACTTGCCGCTATTGGTACAGTGAATATCTCAAATGTGCACATCCTGGCCAATCTGGAACCTTTCAGGTATGGTTCGGCAGATTTTATCCAAAAATCGGTGCAGGCCATGAACAAAATTTATGGAGCCAAAGGGCTGCACCTATATCCGCAAGCCAGCTACTGGGATTGGCCCTATACTGCTGATGAGGTAAATGGGCGCTTACTTGAGGTAGACCGTGACTGGATCTGGTACAAGGAATGGGCACGGTATGCATGGAATTCGCAGAGGGACCGCACGCAGGAAATAAATTATTGGGGCAAAGCACTCGCTAATAAATACGGAACCAGCCTAACGGGCGGCAAGGCCATTTTAGATGCCTATGAAGAATCGGGAGAAATTTCGCCCAAACTCTTACGCCGGTATGGTATAACTGATGGGAACCGCCAGACCTTAACATTAGGTATGTTAATGACACAGCTGATTAATCCTTTCCGTTATGGTGTATTCACCTTAATGTACGAATCGGAAGCACCTGAAGGGGAAATGATTATTGATTACGCCGAAAAGGAATGGAAAAAACAAGGCCACACCGGCGAAACCCCTGTACAAATAGCTAAAGAGGTGGTTGCGCATGGCCAAAAAGCTTTAGCTGCTATGCAAAACGCTGCACCCACTGTAACCAAAGACACTGCAGAATTTAACCGGCTGAAGAATGACATGTATTGTTATGACGCCATGGCCAACTTTTACGCCGAAAAAGTAAAAGCTGCCCTTTGGATTTTACGCTATAAATACTCAGGCAATGTGACCGATCTGGAGCAGGCACTACCTTTTCTGGAAAAAAGTGTAACACACTATACCAGCCTGGTTAAATACACCGAAAAAACTTATTTGTATGCCAACAGTATGCAAACCAAGCAGCGTAAAATTCCGATGCGCGGGGTAGATAAAACATTTATTCACTGGCGCGAAATGTTACCGGTTTTCACCAAAGAACTGAACCATTTTAAACATAGTATCGATTCGTTAAAATCGCTTAAACAAGGAGCCACTGCTAAAATAGTTCGCTATAAAGGTGCTGACGTACAGGTTTTAAACCATTCGGAAAGTTATATAATTGGCAAAGACGTTGCCATTTTTACCGATACTACCGCTCAGATTAAAGAAGTTGCAGATGAGCTATATGGCTTAAAAGCGATTAAACTGTCAGAAGCCGATCAAATTAAAAATGGAACAGAAATTAAATTCAGTACAGCGGTGCCGGTAAAATTACTGGTAGGTTTTTTCAATCAGAAAAATCCACAATACCTCGCACCTCCGCAACTGGAAACCGATGCAAGTGCCAATAATTATGGCCAGTCTGAAATTAAAATATCGAATGCTTTGGTTGCAGCAGGATTTCCACCGGCAAACGTACATGCCTATACTTTTGCAGCAGGTTCGCATACCTTAAATTTAGGCAAAGGCGCCTGTTTGGTGCTCGGTTTTATAGATGATAAACAGGAACTGCGGATTTTTAACGCGGGTCTGGACGGACATGGAAAAGATATAGATTGGTTATTTGAATAATGATAAACACAAGAAATTTTATAGCCACAATAGCCCTATCGCTATGGGCTTTTACGGGATCTGCTCAGCAAAAAACGGTTATCGGAACAGATAAACTTAAGAAGTATGTTTCCTACTTCAATTCTATTGACACTGAGACCGTAAAAAACTACGTACCCAATGCCGAAGCTTTTACGTGGCTTTCTGGTCAAATTCCTTTATTCGAATGCCCGGATGAGGTATTGGAGCAGAATTACTATTATCGCTGGTGGACTTACCGTAAACATCTTGTTAAAACACCAGAGGGTTTTATATTTACCGAATTTATAGAGCCGGTAAAACATGCGGGTAAATACAATTCAATTAGCTGCGCTTTAGGTCACCACCTTTACGAAGGCAGGTGGCTAAAAGACAATAGCTATTTACAGGACTATGTGAAATTTTGGCTCTACCATGCTGATGTAGGTCAAACTAAACAACGTTTTCACCAGTTTAGCAGCTGGGTTGATGATGCCGTGTATCAAAATAATCTGGTAAAACCCGATCAACAGTTTTTAAAGGAAATATTACCAGCACTGGATAAAGATTACACAAAATGGGAATCAGAGCGTATGCTTAAAAATGGCTTGTTCTGGCAGAACGATGTGAAAGATGGAATGGAGGAATCGATTAGTGGATCAAGAAAAGATCAAAACCAACGACCAACGATTAACAGCTACATGTATGGCAACGCTATTGCATTAAGTAAAATCGGTAAAATACTAGACAACAACACCTTAAGTGCTAAATACAGCCTCAAAGCAGATTCTGTTAAGCAATTGGTTCAGGATAGTCTTTGGAATGCGGCTTCATCCTTTTTTGAGACCCGGAAAGCGAAAGGCGGTCATGCGGCAGTACGTGAAGCCATTGGCTTTATTCCATGGGATTTTAATCTGCCCGATGATAAAGCCAGCTATGCAAAAGCCTGGGATCAGTTACTGGATACTGCAGGCTTTAATGCACCCTGGGGCTTAACTACTGCCGAACGGAGAAACCCTACCTTTAGAACCCGCGGTACGGGTCACAGTTGCGAATGGGATGGTGCACTTTGGCCATTTGCCAGTTCGCAAACACTTAAAGGATTGGCCAACCTGCTTACTAACTACAAACAGCATGGCAAAATGAATGCTGCCGTGTTTTATAAAGAGCTGCATAAATTCGCTGCATCGCATACCAAAAACGGCAAGCCTTACATCGGCGAGTATCAGGATGAAAAAAATGGTGAGTGGTTAAAAGGTGACAATCCGAGAAGCAGTTTTTATAATCATTCTACTTTTTGCGATTTGATTATCAACGATTTGGCGGGTATCAAACCAAGGGCAGACAACACACTGGAAATCTATCCGCTGATTCCCAAAAATCAGTGGGATTGGTTTATCCTGGATAATGTTTCTTACCACAACAAGACCTTAACGGTATTGTGGGATAAAACCGGAAATAAATACCACAAAGGCAAGGGCTTTTTAGTGTTTGCAGATGGTAAAATGATTTTTAAAGGCAAAGATTTGAAACCTTTAAAAGTGAATTTGAATTAAGCGGGCGATACAACCTATGGTCTCGTTCATCCTAGCTACAAACAAGGATGCTCGTGGAACATGAGACAAAAAAATAAAATATTATAATGCAGATGAGATATTTATTCAGGACTTTAATTTTGGTGCTGGCATTGTCCAGTTACCTCTGTGCCAGTGCACAGGAGTACTATAATGTAATTAAATATGGAGCGAAAAACGACAGCAGTAAACTGGCTACTACAGCCATTAAAAATGCAATCGACGCTGCTTCTAAAGTTGGTGGGGGTACCATTTATTTTCCTGCGGGCAAATATTTAACAGGCCCAATCCACTTAAAAAGCAATATTACTATTTTGATTGATGCTGGTGCGGAGCTGCATTTTAGCGATAACTTTGACGATTACCTCCCTATGGTTAAAAGCCGCTATGAAGGGGTCGACGTAACCAGTTTTTCGCCTTTATTTTATGCTTATAAGGCCGAAAATATCTCAATCATTGGTCGTGGCATTATTGATGGTCATGGTAAAAAGTGGTGGGATTTTGTTGAAGGTTATAAAGAAGGTCAGCCGGTATCGAAATGGCAAAATACCTTTGCCAGTCTGAATAAGGATATCATCTTACCCGATGATCCCAAGCAAATGAAGCGCGGCTTTTTACGTCCGCCTTTTATACAGCCCATGTTTTGCAAAAACGTTTTGATAGATGGCATTACCATCCGTAATTCGCCATTCTGGACAGTCAATCCGGAGTTTTGTGAAAATGTGAAAGTTCATGGGGTGACCATAAACAATCCACATTCACCCAATACCGATGGCATCAATCCCGAGTCATGTAAAAACATACACATTTCGGATTGCCACATCAGTGTTGGCGACGATTGCATCACCATCAAATCAGGTAAAGATGTCCCCGGCAGAAAAATGGCCGCACCAGCTGAAAATTATGTCATTACCAATTGCACCATGTTATCCGGCCACGGAGGTGTGGTAATTGGCAGTGAAATGTCGGGCGATGTACGTAAAATTACCATTTCCAATTGTGTATTCGATGGAACCGATCGGGGTATCCGCATTAAAACTGCCCGTGGAAGGGGTGGTATAGTTGAAGAAATCCGGGTAAGTAACATCATTATGAAAAACATCAGAGAGCAAGCCATTGTACTGGATATGCAATATGCTAAAACCAATCCCGAGCCCGTTTCAGAACGTACCCCCGCCTTTAGAAATATTCATTTTTCCAATATCACCGGACAAGTAAACCAGGCCGCTTATTTGAACGGATTAGAAGAAATGCCCATTAGCAATATTACTTTCAACGATATAAACCTTGAAGCTAAAAGCGGTTTTTCAATTGGCAATGCTACCGATATTGAGTTACACCATGTAACCATTAATACACAAATTGGCCCAGCGGTAAAAGCAACTCAGGTAAGCAACCTGATTATAGATGCTTTAAAATGTTACAGAGTGCCTGCAAATGCTGCCGCAGTTGATTTAACCAATGTTTCTGACTTGTTTTTATACAATGCTTTTCCTTCAGCCGAAATAAATACTTACCTGAAATTGAGTGGCACTGAAACCAAAAACATATTTTTAGGAAACAATAATTTCAGAAGGGTGAAAATGCCGGTTAAAAAAGAAAAAGAAGTAACCGCTGCCATCGAAATTATATCAGGCGACAAAGGACAATAACATGAAATTTAAATTTTTATTAGGCACTTTAATTTTAGCAGTAACCGTTCAATCGAACGGGTGGACGCAGGAAAACAACCATACTTTGTGGTACAATAAACCTGCAGAAAAATGGACAGATGCTTTACCTATTGGTAACGGCCGCATGGGTGCAATGCTTTTTGCAGGAACGGCGGTTGATCACATTCAGTTTAACGAAGAAACCCTGTGGACCGGAAAACCAAGAGATTACAATCGTAAAGGTGCCTATAAATATTTAAACGACATTAGAGAACTGCTTTTTGAAGGCAAACAAAATGAAGCCGAAACCCTCGCGCAGGCGCAATTTATGGGCTTACAAAGTGAAGCAGGAGACAAGAATGTCTGGGTAAACCAAATGAAAGCCGGAAAAGGCTTAACTGGTAATCCTGCACTGGCTAATTTCGATGATAAAAACTGGAAAAGCCTTAAAGTACCTGCTTTTGATGGTTGGGAAACGGTTGGACTAGCCAATTTAGACGGAGCAGTTTGGTTGAGGACAACATTCAATGTTCCAGAAAACTGGAGCGGAAAAGATTTAGTACTTGACCTTAACCGCGTTCGGGATCAGGACTTTACTTACATTAACGGAACGCTGGTAGGCAATACAGACAATACCGAGCCGAGGAAATATATCATTCCGGCAAAACTGGTTAAAACAGGTAGCAATACCATAGCTATTCAGGTGCTTAACTATGCTGATAAGGGCGGACTGGTAGGCTATAAAGATACCAGCAAAAAAATAGGCGTTTATCCGGCAGGATCAGATATTACACAAGGTGTTTCACTGGAAAAAGAATGGAAATATAAAATACAGGACGAAAATCCGCCTGCTATACCACAGTATCAGGGCAGTTACCAGCCTTTTGGCGACTTGAACTTATATTTTAAACTCAACAAATCGTTGGTAAGCAATTACAAACGCTCACTTGACATCAGCACGGCGATTGCTAAAACTACCTTTACCAGCAATGGGGTAAACTATCAGCGCGAATATTTTGCCAGTCAACCCAACCAGGCGGTAGTCATTCATTTAACAGCAGATAAACCTAAAGCCATAAGCTTCGATGCCGAATTATCGAGCCCGCACCGCCAGTCGGCTGTTAAAATGCTGGATAAGCAAACGCTTGCTTTAACCGTGGAAGTTAAAAATGGTGCATTAAAAGGAGAGGGCAGGTTAACTGCAATTGTTAAAAATGGCAGCTTAAAAATTGTAAACGGAAAAATCAATATAAATCAGGCTGCTGAAGTAACGCTTTATTTAACTGCGGGAACCAATTTTATTAACGCGCAAGATGTTTCTGGCTTACCGGCTACTGCCAATGTTAAGGCGTTAAACAGCCTGAAAGGGAAAACCTACGCCGAAATTAAACAGCATCATATTAAAGAATACCAGCAATACTACAACAAGTTTGATGTTAGTTTTGGTCGCTCAGAAAATGAAAAATTACCCACTGACGAGCGCCTGGAAAAATTTGCGAGTGCTAACGATGCTGCCTTTGCTGCCTTGTACATGCAGTATGGCCGCTACTTATTGATCTCCAGCTCAAGACCTGGTACCCAACCAGCCAATCTCCAGGGCATCTGGAACGACTTGTTAACCCCACCGTGGGGCAGTAAGTATACCACCAATATTAATCTGGAAATGAATTATTGGCCAACAGAAGTTTTAAACTTGTCGCCATTAAATGAACCCTTATTTCAAAAAATTAAAGGCCTGACCAAAACCGGTAGCGAAACGGCCAAAGAATATTACAATGCAAGGGGTTGGGTACTACACCACAATACCGATTTATGGAACGGAACCGCTGCTATAAATGCCTCTAATCATGGTATCTGGATGAGCGGTGCAGCCTGGTTAAGTCAGCATTTGTGGGAGCACTATCAGTTTAGCCAGGAACGGAAATTCCTGGAAACAGAGGCTTATCCTTCAATGAAACAGGCAGCGCTGTTCTTTGTAGATTTTTTGGTGAAAGATCCTAAAACGGGTTGGTTAATCAGCACACCCTCTAACTCACCTGAAAATGGTGGTTTGGTAGCCGGGCCGACTATGGATCACCAGATTATCCGCTCACTTTTTAAAAACTGTATTGCAGCTGCCGACGTACTCCATACTGATGCAGATTTCAAAAAAACACTTCAGGAAAAACTGAAACAGCTGGCTCCCAATCAGATTGGCAAATATGGTCAATTGCAGGAGTGGCTTGAAGATAAAGATGATACGACCAATAAACACCGACATGTTTCGCATTTATGGGGTGTTTATCCCGGTAACGACATTACCTGGGAGGGGAATGCTAAAATGATGCAAGCGGCAAAGCAATCGCTATTGTATCGCGGAGATGATGCTACAGGCTGGAGTTTAGCCTGGAAAATAAATTTTTGGGCTCGCTTCAAAGATGGCGACCATGCCATGAAACTGGTAAAAATGCTAATGAAACCAGCCAATAACGGAGCCGGATCTTATGTTAACCTTTTCGATGCGCATCCGCCATTTCAGATTGATGGCAATTTTGGTGGTTCGGCTGGCATTGCCGAAATGATTCTGCAAAGCCATCAGGGGTATCTGGATATTTTACCAGCTTTACCAGCGGTGATGCCTACAGGCAATATCAAAGGCTTACAAGCCAGAGGTGGTTTTGAAGTCGATTTGAGCTGGGATAAAGGGACATTAACTTCACTTACGCTTAAATCTAAAACTGGTGGAAATTGCACGCTGCATTACAAAAAAATAGTCGTACAGCTGCATACCAAAGCAGGTGAAACCTATAAGCTGAATGGGGATTTGAAATGATAAGGGATTTCAGAAATAGTTTTAATAATATTTTGAATGCTAAGCGTTACGTGGAACCGCATAGTCTAACTGAGCAGGTAATCGCCTTATTCAGAAGCTTTTGGGCATACCCTCATGAACCAAAAAACAATATCCCGAAGCATTTATTTGTTATATTGTTGCTGGCTTTGTGGAGTATCAATCCCGTTAAAGCCCAAGCTCAAATTCGCAAAACTATTTCTCTAAATACCAATTGGCTTACCGTAGCTGATGAGAAAAGCAGTAGTGCTTTTGACGGCTTTCAAGCAACTTCTTATAACACCCAAAGTTGGAAACGGGTAAACGTCCCGCACAACTGGGATCAATACGAGGGCTACCAACGAAAGCTTCATGGCAACAAACACGGTTACGCCTGGTACCGCAAAAGCTTTAAAACAGATGAAACCGGCAAAGGAAAACGCTTCTTTTTGTATTTTGAAGGTGTAGGTTCTTATGCAACTGTTTGGTTAAATGGTCAAAAAGTGGGTTACCATGCTGGAGGCAGAACTACTTTTACACTCGACGTTACAGCAGCAATTAAGCTGAATAAGGAGGAAAATACCCTGGCGGTAAGAGCCGATCACCCGGCCAATATACAGGATTTACCCTGGGTGGATGGCGGTTGCGCTACTGAACGTGGTTTTTCGGAAGGTTCACAGCCGATGGGCATTTTTAGGCCTGTACATCTGATCGTTACCAATGAAGTTCGCGTAGAGCCTTTTGGTGTCCACATCTGGAACGACAATAAAATTTCTGAGAAATCCGCTGTTTTAAATTTCACCACAAGCCTTAAAAACTATGGTTCAAAAAGCAGATCGCTTAGCCTGATCAATCAATTAACAGAAGCGAATGGAAAGGTAGTACAAACCTTAAAAAGTACTATTCATCTGGCTTCAGGCAAAGAAATTAATGTGTCGCAAAGAACGGCTGCTATTGTCAGTCCCAAATTGTGGTCGCTGGAAAACCCTTACCTTTACACCCTTAAAACCACCATTATGGAAAACGGTAAGGTACTTGATGAGCAACAAATCCCTTACGGTATCCGCTGGATTAGCTGGCCTATAGGTGATCAGGCCAATCAGAAGGTATTTCTATTAAATGGAAAACCAGTTTTTATCAACGGAATTGCCGAATACGAACATTTAATCGGCCAGAGCCATGCTTTTAGCAATGAGCAGATCCGCTCGCGTGTAATGCAGATTAAAGCTGCCGGTTTTAATGCTTTCCGCGATGCCCACCAACCACACAACTTACTGTACTCAGATTACTGGGATAAAGAAGGGATTTTATGCTGGACACAAATGGCCGCACATATTTGGTACGATACACCTGAGTTTAGAAAGCATTTCAAAACCCTTTTAACCGATTGGGTAAAAGAAAGACGAAATAGTCCGGCTGTGGTTTTATGGGGACTGGAAAACGAAAGTACCTTGCCTGAAGATTTTGCCCGCGAGTGCACCGAATTAATCCGCAAACTCGACCCAACAGCATCTTCACAAAGAAAAGTAACCACTTGCAACGGCGGTAAAGGTACTGATTGGGATGTACCGCAAAACTGGACAGGAACCTATGGCGGCAATCCATTGACTTATGGAGAAGATTTACAAAAACAGGTTTTGGTAGGCGAATATGGTGCGTGGCGGACCATCGATCTCCATGATGTTGATGCGGCCGGTAAAGGTTATACTGAAAACAAAATGACCACCTTAATGGAAACCAAAGTGCGCCTGGCCGAATCGGTAAAAGATAAAACAGCAGGTCATTTTTTCTGGCTGTATAGCTCGCATGACAATCCTGGTCGTGTTCAGGGTGGCGAAGGACTTCGGGATTTAGACCGCATTGGTCCTGTAAATTACAAAGGTATGTTTACCCCATGGGAAGAACCTACCGACGTGTTTTATATGTTCAGAAGCAATTATGCACCAAAACAAAGTGAACCAATGGTGTATATTGTATCGCATACCTGGCCTAACCGCTGGAGCACACCTGGGATAAAAGATAGCGTGGTCGTATACTCAAACTGTGATGAAGTAGAGCTTTTTAACGACATTAACGGACAATCGTTAGGTAAAAGAAAGCGCGGTCCGGTAGGTACACATTTCCAGTGGAATAAGCTCAATATTCAGTATAACATTTTATATGCTGTAGGTTACGTTAACGGAAAACCGGTAGCTAAAGATCAGATTGTTTTGCAGAATTTACCACAGAGCCCCAATTTTAACCAACTCGTTACAGACAAAAAAATAACGGTTCCCGAAAAAAACTATCGATATATTTACCGTTTAAACTGTGGTGGCGATGATTATATTGATGCCAATGGCAACCTATGGTCAGCTGACAGGAATTTAAGCGCCAACGATTGCTTTGGTTCAAGCTCCTGGACTAAAGATTTTCCTGGTGTACCTACTTTTTTCGCCAGTCAGCGCCGTACTTTTCAACCCATTGCAGGCACTGCTGATTGGAAATTATTCCAGACTTTCAGGTATGGAAGAGATCAGCTGAAATACCACTTTCCTCTGCCAGATGGCGAATATTTGGTAGAACTTTATTTTATAGAGCCCTGGTTGGGTGTAGGCAGTGATTTGGATGCGAAAGGCATGCGCTTATTCGATGTGGCTTTTAATGGCAAAACAGTCATTAAAGCTTTAGACATCTGGAAAGAAGCCGGGAGCAATACGCTATTGAAGAAAACCATCAAAACAGCTGTTAAGGGTGGTATGTTAAAAATCAATTTTCCAGAGATAAAAGTAGGTCAGGCGGTGATTTCAGCTGTAGCCATAGGGAGTTTAAATCAAAACATTAAGCCTGCACCAGCAAGCCAATCACTTTTAACCAAAATTAAAAATGCAGAACTGCATAGCTGGCTGGATATTGGAGAAGCGCAATTCACCGGAGAAAAAACAAGTTTTACCAACCTGCCTTCTAACTTATACGGTGCCGAATGGTTAAAAGCTTCGAGAGGGCAGGAGCATATCGAATTTACTGCGACCGATACCGCAGATACCTTTATGGCGTTAAATTATAGCAGTAGCGTACCACCGGGTTTTGAAGACACAAAAACCGCCTTCACCAACAGCAAAGCAGAAAGCTTTCAATTATATCGCAAAAGAGTTAATCCAAACGAGCGGATGATTTTTGATAGTCGCACAGCAGCTGTTTTTGTTTTACCGGTTAGTCATTTACAACCTGCTTACGATTTAAAAAATACCACAACTTACAAGGCTACTGATGCCGGTTTAAAAGGTAACAATATTGCAAAGGAGGAATTAATGGGCAAAGAGCGGGTTACTTTTAAAGCCAATACCGATGCCATTTTAACCTGGAATATAACTGTAGGTGTTGCCGATACTTACTCTTTAACGATTAAATATCATAACCCTTTTGAACAAGCCCTTAAAGCTAAACTGGAATTTTTATCGGCTGATGGTACTTTAATGAAAACAGAACAGGCTGAATTTGCCCCAACCAAAGCCGGTAAATGGAATTATTTCAGTACCAACACGGGTAGTATGATTAACGCAGGTGCCTATCAGCTGAGAATTATTGCTACCGAAACCCAAGGGCTGAGTGTAGATGCCCTGGATGTTCAATAAGATAAGATGGTACAATATGTGGCCAAAATCTTATATGAATACTGTTTTTTAGACGTGCATATTTGTTTCAACCAAATTAATAAACGAGCCAACCAATAATGAAGGGTCTGCCTATATTCGATCTTGCGATTATCGCCATTTACCTGGTTGGAATGATATTAGTTGGTGTTTATTTTTCTAAAAAAAATAAAAATACCGAGCAATTTACAAAAGCTTCGGGCCTCATTCCCGGATGGGCAATAGGTTTATCTATTTATGCAACGTTTTTAAGCAGCAACACTTTTTTAGGTGTACCGGGAAAAGCTTTTGGTGGCAACTGGAATGCTTTTGTATTTAGTATTTCTATGCCATTGGCGGCATGGGTAGCCTCTAAGTATTTTGTGCCGTTTTACAGAAATACAGGTGAAATATCAGCTTATACTCACCTCGAAAAGCGTTTTGGTGCCTGGGCAAGGGTATACGCAGTAATTTGCTTCCTGCTCACACAGTTGGCACGGATGGGCTCTATATTTTTTGGCATTGCATTAAGCTTACAGGCTTTAACCGGCTACTCTATGCAGCTGATCGTGATTGTAATGGGCATCTGCATCATTGTTTATACCGTTTTAGGAGGAATTGAAGCGGTAATATGGACAGAAGTGGTGCAGGCTATTGTGAAAACATTTGGCGCATTGTTGATCCTCTACCTGATTATCAGTAATATGCCTGGTGGAGTGGCAAAAATAGTAGAGATTGGTAAAACAGCAGACAAGTTTAGTCTTGGCAGCTTTAAACCCGATTTTATCAGCTCGTCATTTTGGGTGGTATTGCTTTATGGCTTTTTCATCAACCTGAACAATTTTGGTATGGATCAGAATTATATCCAGCGCTACCACACAGCTTCATCAAGCCAGGCGGCATCGAAATCAATCTGGTTGTGTGTATGGCTATACATTCCGGCATCCTTACTGTTTTTTATTATAGGATCTTGCTTGTTTGCCTACTATGAAATTAACCCTGAACTGGTACAATCCATCAAACACCAGGTAGCGGTAGAGCGCTTACCCTTACATGCTTCAGCAGCTGAAATTTTAAAGCTTCAAAATGCCCTACAGCCAGCAGATTACGGCGATAAAATTATGCCGCATTTTATGGTGACTAAAATACCGGTAGGACTGGTAGGTTTAATTGTATCGGCCATCTTATCAGCGGCTATGAGTACCATCAGTTCGGGGATGAATGCTTCGGCTACCGTATTTTCAGTTGATATTTACAAACGGTATTTTAAACCTGAGATCAGTGAAAAGCAGAATTTATCGCTTTTGCATATTGCAACAGTTGGTTTTGGCTTACTCGGGATGATTACCGGAATTGCCATGATTGGGGTAAAAAGTATACTGGATGTATGGTGGGAACTTTCGGGCATCTTTGCCGCCGGCATGCTGGGTTTGTTTTTATTGGGCATCATAAGCCGGAAAACCAAAAACCACGAAGCCATAACCGCAACTATTATCGGCATTGCCGTAATTATATGGATGACATTTTCTGCTCTTCTGCCTCCGGAATATGAAGCTTTTAGAAATCCGCTGCATAAAAACATGATTATCGTGACCGGCACCTTAACCATTTTTTTAACGGGCCTTTTCCTGACGAAAATTAAAAACAGAAAAATTAAGACCGCCAGCTAAAACCTGGCTAAGGTACAATCAGGCAATTATTTAGAACAATTTTATCACATCAGAATACAATGGAAAACTCACAAAAAGGGTTCATCCCGGTTATGCTTACGCCTTTTTTAAGCAACGGAAATATCGATTATCCCGCACTTACCCAGCTTACTGAAATTTATTTGCAAGCCGGATCTTCGGGTTTATTTGCCAATTGTCTTTCGAGCGAAATGTTCGAATTAACCGATAGAGAGCGTATCCAAGCCATAAAACATGTCATTAAAGTGGTTAACGGAGCAGTACCGGTTGTTGCTACCGGAACTTTTGGCGGAGACATTTCCAAACAGGCTGATTTTGTAAAAGCAGTGAGGGATACCGGTGTTGAAGCTGTTATTGCCATTACCAGCTTATTGGCCGATGAAAACGAAGACGACAACATTTTTAGTGAACGTGTCTTCGATCTGCTGAAACAAACTGACGATATTCCTTTAGGCTTTTATGAATGTCCGGTGCCATACAAAAGGATTATTAAACCCCAAGTGCTTGCTGATTTTGTGGCCACTGGTCGTGTAATTTACCATAAAGATACCTCGCTGGATATAGAAGCCATTAAACAAAAATTAAAACTTACTGAAGGTCATGCTTTTGGTTTGTACGACGCTTACATTGTACATGCTGTAGCATCGCTCAAAGCTGGATCGGCTGGTTTATCCTGTATCCAGGGGAACTATTTCCCGGAGTTGATTGTCTGGCTTTGCGACCATTACAACGATAACCATTTAAAAGATGAAGTAGCTATTGTGCAACAATTCCTAATCGACAATATGGATGTAATGCACAATGTTTACCCGGTGGTTTCTAAATATTTCCTGCAGAAACGGGGTTTAAATATTTCAACTTTTACCCGTAGAAATGTAGGTACATTTACACCAAATGTGATTAAAGAAGTTGAAAAATTGTTTGATGATTATACTGCCTTACGAAGCGACTTAAATATTGAGGTGTTTATATAACCGTAACCTTGTTGTGGTGTCAGATAGTACCATCTGACACTATCAAAAATTAATTCAGATACTTCCTTTTATAGTCTAACGGTGTCATTCCGGTAACCTTTTTAAAATGCCGGTAGAAATTGGAAACATTGTTAAAACCGCAATCAAAGCAGATCATTTCCGTAGGCAATTTATTTTCGATTAAGAAACGGCAGGCATGACTTACCCTGATTTCGATCAGAAAATCATAAAAAGTCTTCTTTGTCATCAGCTTAAAGTAACGGCAAAAAGAAGTTACGCTCAAATTGCTTAAAGAAGCTACTTCCTCTAAAGTGATATCTTTTTTATAATTACTTAAAGTATAATTACAAATTTTGTTGATCCGCAGGGTTTCAGATTCATTGCTTTGGTAAAAAGTATTTTTACTCGTTACAATAGTCGAATATTCATCCGTTTCAGCCAGTGTTTTTAAAATGGAGAGCAGAATAATAATCCGGTCCAGGTTGGTGGCATCAACTGCAGCCCGCATTAAGTCAATCAGTTTATCTTTGGCCTTACCTTTAATCACCATGCCACTTTTCGCCTTTTCAAATAATTTAGGAATCAGGTAAGCTTCAGGCAAATTCAGTAAATACTTTCCCAAACAATCAGGCAGGAAGTGTATCACCATTGCCTCGGTAGTCAAATCAGGATTATTCTGAAAATACTCATCTTTACATCGCCAGGTATGGGGCAGGTTTTCACCGAGGAGCACCATCTCATCAGGCACAAAATTACTGATGTTATCGCCGATAAACCGCACGCCTTCACCTTTAATTACATAGTGTAGTTCCAGCTCAGGATGGTAATGCCAAATGTTGCCAAAATCAGGTTTAATATCATGACGGATACTAAAAGAACTTTGTAAAGTAATGGGGACTTTATGAAAATGAGGTTTCATGATTTTAATAAAAACATTTGGTTAGGATTGTCATTTGAAGTTTGTAAGTACATCATTTGCAACTGCCTAATTTAGGTACTTAAATGATAATATACTATATTAATTTGATAAAAAACATTATAAAACGGTGTATTTCATTGCAGAGTTTTGTATAGAGCCTGAATGGCGTAACCAAATTACAAAAGAATATATTATTTTTATGTAAATTTTATATTCATTAATAAAATATGAGACCAGATATACCAGGCGAAATTCTTATCGTTTCCAGTGGAGATTTACGCCTTTCAGCAAACCAGAGTTGCTGGGCAGCGCAAGCCGAAATGGAGCAAAAATTAACTGCAGCGATCGAGAAATTTGGCTGGACAGTTAAACGCGCACATCCCTACGATCCTGACAAGAAACACGGCTTTATCGATTCGCAAAGAATGGGAATGGATATCTTCAGAAATATCGATCCGGAGCAACCTTTAATCGTCGCAGAAAGCGTTTGGCAGTATTCTCACCATGTATTAGCCGGATTAACCACACACCGCGGGCCAATATTAACCGTTGCCAACTGGAGCGGGCAGTGGCCTGGTTTGGTAGGCATGCTAAACCTGAATGGCTGTTTAACCAAGGCGCAAATTCCTTACAGCACCTTGTGGAGCGAAAATTTTACTGACGATTTCTTTGTCGATGGTTTACAGGAATGGCTCTCAACCGGAAAGATTAGTTATGACCAAAGTCATGTTAAAAGTTTTACGCTAAATAAAATTCCTTTAAACGATGATAAAAAAGGTCGTGATTTTGCCAGAAGCCTGAGAGAACGAAAAGTAATTATGGGTGTGTTTGATGAAGGATGTATGGGTATGTACAATGCTATCATACCTGATGAACTCTTGCACCGTACCGGTTTCTTTAAGGAGCGGCTTAGTCAGTCGGCTTTATATGCTGCCATGCTACAGGTAACCGATCAGGAAGCTGAAGGCATTTTAGACTGGCTGTTGCAGAAAGGAATGACCTTTAACTGGGGCACAGATGAGGCTACACAATTAACCAAAAGGCAAACGCTGGAGCAATGCCGCATGTATATTGCAGCACTCCGCATCGCCGACGAATTTAGCTGCGATACCATTGGCATACAATACCAGCAGGGTTTAAAAGACTTAACCGTTGCCAGTGATTTGGTAGAAGGTTTGCTGAATAATGAAGACCGTCCACCGGTATACGCCTTAAATGGTAGGGAACTATATGCCAAAAAGGCTCTACCTCATTTTAACGAAGTTGATGAATGTGCTGGTTTGGATGCTTTACTCACTTATCAACTCTGGAATGAACTGGGTATGACAGGTGAAAACACCCTGCACGATATCCGTTGGGGCGAATACTACAAAGACGGCGAAATAGATGGCTTTGTTTGGCTCTTTCTCATTTCAGGTGCTGCGCCGCCTGCACATTTTATAAATGGCTATGCCGGGGCAAGCAGTGACAGGCAGCCGGCCATGTACTTCCGTTTGGGTGGAGGCTCTTTAAAAGGCATCAGTAAACCCGGTTTCATCGTATGGAGCCGTGTATATATAAAAGACAATGCATTACATTGTGACTTAGGCGTAGGCGAAGTGGTATCTTTACCGGAAGCTGAAACCAAAAGAAGATGGGAGGGAACCACGCCTGAATGGCCCATTATGCAAGCCATTTTAAAAGGCGTTAGCCGCGATCAGTTAATGGCACGTCACCAGGCCAACCACATTCAGGTGGTGTATACCAATTATGAAGCCAGCGCTCATGAAGCCTGCAGAATTAAAGCCGCTGCTATGGATGAACTAGGTATAAAAGTACACTTCTGTGGAGAGGTAAACCTTGGTAATAAAAGAAATTCTAATTAAAAGATATAAAAAATGAAATCACATGTTTTAGCCCTGTTCTTAACGTTCTCAGTTGCCACAGCAGTTTTTGCTCAAAGTAATGCAGTTGCAGACAAGGCCGCTTATACTAAAACCATTACTGAACGTGCAGCTAAAATTGTCGCTACACTGGGCATTAACGATAGCAAAAAAGCGGAGAAAGTTACCGGAATCATTCGCGATCAATACAGTAACCTGAACGACATTTATACTGCAAGGGATCTTGAAGCGAAAGAAATAAAAGAAAAAAACAAAGACAATAAAGTATTGCGCGATTCGGCCTTGGCTAAACAAAACCGTATGGTAGATGCATCTCTTGCCAAATTACATAAAAAATACATCAATAAACTGGCCGCCCAGTTAAACGATGAGCAAGTTGAAGGTGTTAAAAACGGGATGACGTATGGCGTGTTGCCACTTACTTATAAAGCTTACCAGGAAGAAATACTGACTTTAACCGGTGAGCAGAAAAAGCAAATTCTGGTTTGGCTAACCGAAGCACGTGAGCATGCCATGGATGCTGAATCGTCGGATAAAAAACACGCCTGGTTCGGCAAGTACAAAGGCCGCATCAACAATTACCTTTCTGCAGCTGGTTATGATCTGAAAAAAGAAGGCATAGAATGGGAAAAAAGGCGAAAAGCAAAGGCTCAAAGCAATTAATCCCATTAATTTAAAAGTCCTTAAATTTTCCAACATTTTTTATTTAAGAATATTTCATTTATATATGAATTTATTTATATCTTGTATCAGTAAATAATTAATTAAATAACTTGAAGCGTGGGGATTAGTTTAATACCGGTAAAATGGTTTAATATGCTATCGCTTTAAGTTTAAAATAATACCATATACCTTGATAGTAAGGTGTGTTTCTAACCAGATTTTTAACGCAAACATCAAAAATTATGAGCCAATTTTACAAAAACTCAAATTAGGAAAGATTTATTTAAACACAATCTAACCCTGTTGCCTGACTAGCAAGCCCTAAAAAGCAAAACAAACATCCCTCCTTAACCGGAAAAACATTATTAATTAAACTTTTAGCAGCGTCAGATCCTGCTTATGCAAGTGAAACTACCAGCAAAAATGTTGCGGGCCATGGTGTGCAGCTTCATTGATATGGATATAATTAATATTAAAAACTAACCAAATAACTAATATGAACTTAAAATTTCTACGTAAATTATCCTGGGTATTGTCGCTCCTGACGATTATCAGTACCTCGTTGTTTGCACAACAGCGGCAAATTACGGGTAAAGTGGTTGATAAGAAGGATGGCCAACCCGTTCCCGGTGTTACTGTTGGTATCCGTGGCAAAACCAATAATGTAAGCACCAATGATAAAGGCGAATTTGCATTGGTAGCCGATCCATCAACCGATGCCCTTGTTTTTTCTTATGTAGGTTACGTAAGGCAGGTAGTTCTCCTATCAGGTAAAACCAATATAACGGTAAGCTTTGTCGAAGACAGTCAAAGTTTAGATAACGAAGCAGTTGTTGTTATCGGTTACGGAACTAAGAAAAAATCTGAAATTCTTGGGGCTGTAGCAACTATAACCGGCGCTGAAATTCAGGATATACCTGCGCCGAATTTAGCTGGGGCTTTAAGAAACCGAGTAGCTGGCGTAGGTGTAGGCCAGGTGTCAGGAAGACCAGGTTCGCCGATTACATTAAATATCAGAAATTCAACAGTATCAGATCAGGCGGCGTTAAATGGCGCCACCGCAGAGCCATTATACGTTGTAGATGGTATTACGGTAACCAGAGACGCATTTGATAATATTGATGCCTCCATGGTAGAGAATTTAACCTTTTTGAAAGATGCTTCTGCATCTATTTATGGTGCATCAGGCGCTAAAGGAGTTGTTTTAGTAACTACTAAAAGAGGTAAAATTGGTAAACCAAGCATTTCTTATAATGGTTATCTGGGTATTTCAGACGCTGCTCAAACCCCTGAAATGCTTTCCGCTTATGATCATGCTGTTTTATTGAATGATACTTATCGCACTCAGAAATCAGCTTTATCCAACTTCTTTTTGCCAGAGGATTTAGAATATATTAAAACATTAAATTACAAAAGCTGGTACGATGAAGTGTGGCAACCAGCAACTACGCAAAGACATAATGTTGGCATTTCTGGCGGTAGTGAAAGAATTACGTTCTTTGCCGGCGGAAATTACCAAAGAGAGAATGGTAACTATGCAGGTATGAAGTTTGATAAATATGGCTTCAGAAGCGGCATAACGGCTAACCTGGCAAATGGTTTAAAAGCCGATATCAACTTTAACGTAGATTATAATGTAAAAGAACTCCATCATAACGCAAACGATCAGGACAATACATTTTTTGAAAGGATCATAAGTATTCCACAATGGGTACCAATCAGCATTAATGGCAATTATGTTAATTACAGCGCAAATAATAGTACGATAAACCCGCTTGCAGTAGCCGAATCAGGCTTCTACAATAAAAGTAATTCTAAAGGCTATCGCATTAATGCTGCTCTAACTTATGAACCAACTTTTTTAAAGGGATTAACGGCAAAGTTCCAAATATCGCAAGCTAGTGGTTCGTCGAAATCAACACAATATGTTCCTCCATATCGTTTATATAATTACGTAAGAAGTGGAAATAATCAACAATTATTTACCGATCAATTGGTTAATACTTCTGCAACGTCTTCCTATTTCGAACCTACAAGTGCTGCCAGTGCCAACATTACCCCCGGAGTTTCAGAAAATAACAGTTACCAGGGCTTTTTAACTTTACAATACACCAGATCATTTGCCAAACATTCGGTGAGTTTATTGGTGGGAGGGGAACAAAGTGAAGGTAACTCACAAGAATCGACTGTCCGTTACACCAATCAATTAATTCCGGACATTGATCAGTACTGGGCTTTTGATGCAACAAGCTTAGCTCGCCAGAGTTTTGCAAGAACTGCCGTTTCAAAGCGTTCATTCTTTGGTCGTTTTAGCTATGATTTTGATAAAAAGTACTTATTAGAGGTTATTACACGTTTGGACGCATCATCCAACTTTGCAACGGGAAATCGTTGGGGGCTTTCGCCAAATGTCGGAATTGGCTGGGTGGCCAGTCAGGAAAACTTTTTCAAAGATGCAGACTTCCTGAAATTCATCAATTTTGCCAAACTGAAAGTAAACGTAGGTATCACCGGAGATGACAGGGTAGGTAGCCGCTTGTGGCAAGATCGCTTTCAGATCGATGTAACCAATGGCTATTTGTACGGAAACTCCAATCAAAACAGCTTAAACCGTTCGCGTCTCGCTAATCCAGACATTACCTGGGAAAAGAAAAGGACAATTAATATTGGTTTAGAAACCGCAATGTTCAATAACAAACTCGACTTTAGTGTGGAGGTTTTCCAGAATCGTAATTATGATGCATTTGATCTGGGCGGTAATAATTTATTTCCATTGTATTTTGGTACAGCCGCACCAGTAGTTAATTACAGGGAAACCTATAACTGGGGATCTGAATTTAGCATCGGTTACAAAGCCAAACTGGCAACCGACTGGAACCTGAGCGCGGGCATGAACTTTGGTTGGGGAAACTCAGTTGTTAACCGAACACTTTATGCACCAGGTCAGCTAATTAATAATGTGGCACCTGATTGGCAAACCCAATTTGGAACTGATCCCCGTGTTTATTCGTCAAGCAATATTGGCTTGAAAACAATTGGAATGTTCAGAACACAAGGAGAGGTGGATGCCTGGATGGCCAAATATCCCAACTATAGATTATATGACTTAATTCCTCAACCAGGCTGGTTATATTTTGAAGATACCAATGGCGACGGCGTAATTTCAGATAGTGACATGAAACCTATGTTCAAGAACACCAATGCTTTCCTGGCTACGGGTATTTCATTAAACTTAACTTACAAAAACTTTTCATTCAACACAAACATCAATGCAAGATTTGGCGGCAAGGTGTTTTACGATAGCAGGGCAAGAATCGCACCATCTGCAACCAGAAATATTTTAACCATCTGGCAGGATCGCTGGACCCCGGAGAACCCAATGCAAGGCAGGTTCCCACGTTTTGACGATCCGGCTTTAACGAGGAATTCAGATTTTTGGGCTGTTGACGGCACAACGATTCGTATTAATACCATGACTTTGAGCTATAAAGCACCTACTGCATTTGCAAACAAGCTTGGTATTGGCGGTGCACGTGTTCTACTTACAGGCAATAACTTATGGACCATCGTAAATCCACTTCCTTACAAAGATCCATACACCTCAAGTGCGTATGATTATCCCATTTTACGAACAATTTCTCTGGGTTTAAGTGTTAACTTATAATTTTTTGAGCAATGATTAAGCAATTTAAAAATAACATAAAAAAGGCCGCCATAATTTTAGCATTAGCAGCTGCCTTACCATCGTGCGTTAATAAAGGTGAATTTTTTCTTTTACCTGATACAGAAGGTATTGACGCTGCGATCTGGGACAATGAGGGTTCCGTACAATTGCACTTGAATAGGGTGTATGATGTAGTAATGCCCTGGTTTCCATTGCAAGTACAACCAGACCGTTATGGTGTTCATGTAGCCAGCGATGAAAGCTACTTTCCCGATGGAAACGACAATGCAAAAGCTGCACTTGGCCTCGTAGGCGTATTGGGCGTTAACGATGTAAGATTTGTAGGTAACCAATACCGTGGTAATCCTGGTGATAACAAGTATTGGGATATTGCCCGGTGTAACGATGCCATCACCAACATCCCAAAAGGTACTATGGCCCAGGATCGTCAAAATATTTTACTGGGCCAATATTATGCCTTAAGAGCCATGACCTATTTTGAGCTGGTTAAAGTTTATGGAGGTGTTCCGTTAATACTGGAACAACAACTGGAAAACACCATTTACATGGGGGGTAGAAAAAGTGCCAAAGAATGTTTTGCTGCTATTGTTTCGGACCTGAATACTTCCATGCAAATGCTTGAGGGTTTTAATCCGGGAGATGGAGATGGAAGAGGTAAAATTACCAAGCTTATTGCAGCCTGCTTAAAAGCCAAGGTTTTATTTTATTGGGCCAGTCCACAGTTTAACCCGACAAACGATGCCAAGCATCCATATGATGCAGCAAGATGGACGCAGGCTTTAACGGCCAATAAAGAAGCCTATGATTTATGTTTGGCTGCCGGTAAAAAACTTATGCCGAACTACCTGGATATTTTCCGCACTGAAGGAACAGCCAATACAGAAGCTATCCTGGTAAGAACCTATTCCAGTACCATTTCAAACAGAGGCCATAATGGAGAAGCCCGTAACAGGCCTACATCAGAAGGTGGATCTTATAACTCCTTCTACACACCAACAACCAAAATGCTAGATGCCTATCCAATGAAAGATGGTAAACCCAGGGGATCATCTACAGCTTATCCTTACGATGCAGTAATGTTCTGGCAAAACCGCGACCCCAGGTTTGAAGCAACCTTTGCATACAACGGAAGTGTTTACCCGCTAAGCGGGAATACAACCAGAAAACAATGGACCTACAATACAGCCATTAACGAATCTAACGGAAACGGGGTATATGTAAAACGCTTTACGACACCGACGCTGGCTTCTGGTGCTGTGGCCTATTCGAACAGCATTGGCGGAAGCGGCATGGACTGGATCGAACTGAGATTGGCCGAAGTGATGCTAAACTACGCAGACTGTCTAAACGAAACCGGAAATGTTGCCGGGGCAAAAGATCTGGTAAGACAGATCAGGGTAAGAGGAGGTGTTGTACAGGGTGATGCCGATTATGGTTTAGGCTTAGCCGGAGGTACCGCTGATCTTCGGACACTGATTTTAAATGAAAGACAAATTGAGTTCGCCTTTGAAAATAAACGTAATTCAGATTTAAGAAGATCGCGTACCATGCATTTGTTAACCGGAAATATGTCTAAAATAGAAATACAGTTAAGCGCAACTTCCGATAAAAATACTTTAGAGGCAGTTACCAATGGTGTAATGTTCAGGGAAACAATAAATGTTAACGACAAAACAACCTATAACAGATATTTCAGAACGGTAACGGTTACCAATACAACTTATTTACCTTACAATATACCTGAGTTCCACTATTTCTATACGTTCCATAACGATTTTGTAAATTTTGGCGCCAACATAGCAACTACTATTGGCTGGCCAGGGGGCACTTTTGATCCTCTGGATTAGTAAAGCACTATTGAACTCGATTTGTCAGTTAAAAAGATCAAAAATGAAAACAAAAAATATGCACAAGCTATTCCTCATTGCAGTAAGCGTAATTATTTTCGCTTCCTGTAAAAAGGAATCTGAAAATATATTTACCATGTTTACGGATGTTACCGTAACCTATAACAACAGCGACCCGCGTTGCGTGACCGATTATAAGCTGGTTAATGATAAGGATGAAGTATGGATTGATTTTACCATCAATTCGGCTTCAGAGGATATGTACTCGTATACTATCGAAAAGTCTTCGGGAACACAAACCCCAGAGCGTACCACCATTACAATTAATGATGCCACAAAACGCAGAAGTTTTTCCGACATCATTAAACTTACTATGAACCGCGATGGCAAAACAACTTACCGCATTTATGCCCTTAACCAAAAAGGCATATTTATAGGAGATGGAAAGAAAAGCGTTACTATTGAGGTGAATCCAAGTTACATGGTTTATGCAAACAGGGATATTTATTTACCAGATTCAGTTGGAAAATCGTTACCTAGTTTCTTTTCACTAAGAGATGCGTCGGGCTTTAGTTATACAAATGCTGCAGCCAATTCAGGGAATATCGATTTTGGGATTTACAGAAAGTTGGCTTCCAATTCAACCCCAACAGCTATATCCTACACCTATAACCTGTATTCGCCAAGTGTAGCTGCAAATCCGCTTACAGTGTATGATATCAGTTCCTGGGCACCTAAAAGAACAACAAAGTTCAGTGCGCCAATCACCGGGCAAGCCACTGCGTTTCTTACAGGAGCAGTATCGGGTTCGACTATTGAAACACTGGCAAAAGCCAGAACAATCAATCTGGATGCCACCGCAGGCACTACATTAGTAAATGGCCTGAATAGCGGTAGTGCTGTATTTTTTCTTACCCAGGAGGGTAAATACGGAATGATATACATTAATGCAGTTACCTCTGATTATCAGAAAAGACCTTTTATCAACGTGAGCATAAAAGTACAACGCTAGTTAAGCATCACCCGGCGGGCAACACCGCCACAATTTTATATATTTGGTTAGAAGAAAAAGGGAGCAGCGAGTGCTCTCTTTTTTTGTTTGCTCTCCATATTAAAGCAAGCATTCAAACCAAAAGTGCCTGCTTTGGACAAGTATACGCTGATGTCAATAATCTTTCTACAGCACAAAAGCAGTTCATTTGAGTTCAAATTTTAAAAAGCCTTAAAAATACCTGCTTTTCTTTTGTAATTCTTTCTTTACCAAAGCTTCAAAATAAACGTCTAAACAACGTTTTTCGACTTAAAAAGTGTTAAATCCTTACATTTAACACTTTTTTATTTAAATATTAAATTTATATATGAATATAATACTTATCTTGTACTCAGCATTTAACATTGCTTAATACAGTTTATTGCGATACTAAAAGCTAGATAAGATCTTATAGTAATTAGATAATATCTTGTCGAAAAGGAGCATAATCTGTCGGCAGATTTGAATTAATATACTTTCTAACCAAAAAAATAAATACTGAGATCAAAACAAAACGGGAGCCAAATCTACAATTCTATTTTCAGCCTTTTTGCTAAGAAATAAAAAACCGGTTATTTCCGATACTTTGTTAAAAATCAAATTAAACAAGAAAACAAACATTATTTTCTCTATCTCAGATTAACGCACTCCAGTTAACAAGCAAAATTAAACGAAGAAATACATGATGTGTTGATTTGCAATAAATCGTGTAAGAATTAAAAACTAACCAAATAATAAGATGAACTTAAAATTTTTGCAAAAAATTTCTTTGTCCATGCTGTTTATGCTTCTCGCAAGTACCATCATCTATGCCCAGGACCGGAAGGTTACCGGTAAAGTGGTAGATCAGGCAGACGGACAGGGGATACCCGGCGTAAACGTAAGTTTAAAAGGGGTTCCGAGCAATGTAAGCACCAACTCAGATGGTGTATTTACCATTCAGGTAAAATCAAACAGCGATGTGTTGGTTTTTTCGTACATTGGTTACCTACGCCAGCAAATTACCGTAGGAAGCCAAAACAACCTTACAGTTAAGCTGGTATCTGATAATAAGGAGCTTGATGATGTTGTAATTGTAGGTTATGGTACCCAAAAGAAAGCATCTTTAACAGCAGCTATCGCCCAACCCGATCTTAAAAAAGTTGAAGACGTACCTGCACTGAGTTTAAGTGCAGTATTACGGGGTACTATGCCGGGCGTAACCGTTTCGGGAGGTGTACAACGTCCCGGGCAAACGGCCAGCATTACCGTTAGAAATCCATCTGTACTTTCCAAAGATAGTCAGCAGGGTACAAACCCCATTTATGTAATTGATGATGTGGTGCGTACACAACAGGATTTTGAGCAGCTGGATCAAAGCATGGTAGAGAGTATCTCTGTTCTGAAAGATGCAGAAGCGGCTATTTTTGGGGTTTCAGGCTCTAATGGTGTGGTTTTAGTCAGAACAAAAAGAGGCAGAATCGGTACTCCACGCATCAATTTCAGTTCTACTGTAGGTTTTTCCAACGCCACGAAACTTCCTGAACTCATGTCAGGTTCAGAATTGGGTAACTATGTTAACGATTACCTGAATGCATCTGTATATGCACAAACTGCTTCAGGCACACCAAACACTAACTATATCAATACCGATGGTTACCGTGTAATTAACGGTGTAGCCGATCTTACCCGTCAAACACAATGGTATACACCCGATGAATTGCAATATTTTGCCAACAATAACCACAACTGGTTAAAAGAAGCTTTCCAGACTTCTACTTTACTGCGGAATGCACTCAACATCAGCGGTGGCACCGATAAAATAAACTACTTCATCGGAGGTGATTATGTAACACAGAACTCTAATTTTAAAGGAATCAATTCTGATAAATATGGCTTAAGGGCATCTATTGAAGCTAAATTATCAAAACGATTAACTGTTTCAGGATCTATCAGCGGTGATGTTAACTCTACAAAAAGTTATTTCTACAAGCTAAACAGCACTTCAGAAAGCTTGGATAACGATGTGGCCAGCTTACAAAACGTTAATCCCTGGTCTGAATATTACATTGATGGAAACCCGGTAATTCTTGGTTCAAGTAATACCGGTGGTTTGGATAATGTGAACTTCTTTTTAGTACAAAATTCAGACAACTTTACAGGTGGCAAGCGCTACACCATGAACTTCTTAGGTAAGTTAACCTACGATATCCCGGGAATAAAAGGCCTTCAGGCTACTTTTACGGGTAATAAAAACATTAACTCTTCCAACTCTAAACAGTTCGGAACCACCTTTACTTATTACAAATATGCTGGTCAGGGTTTAAACAGCCACATACCGGGCGGGGCTCTACTGGGTACTTATACCATTAAAAATGGCGACAGGGTGCGTTTAAACCCTATTTTCGCAGAAAATTATCAGTTAAATGCAGGTTTCAATTACAACAGGAGCTTTGGAAAACACAATATCTCTGCACTTGCCCTGGTTGAGCAAAGAGAAAGCAACTCTGAAGGTGTTGCAGCTATGACAGAGGGTGTAGTCGCTGGTGGTTTACCCTACCAAACATTTACGGTGGGTACCCAAACCTCTACACAGTCTTCGCAATTGAGCCAGGATGGTTTCCAATCTTTCATTTCCAGAATTAACTACGATTACGACAATAAATACCTGTTGCAATTGGTATACAGAAGAGATGGTAGTTCGAAATTTGCGCCAGGAAGTAATTGGGGTAATTTCCCCGCAGCATCAGTAGGCTGGGTAATTTCACAGGAGAATTTTTTTAAAAATAATGTAAAATGGATCGATTTCTTAAAACTGAGGGCTAACGTGGGCTTAACCGGTACCGATGCAACCAAAGCGTATCAATATTTAAGCTCTTACAATTTAGGTACAGGAAGTTCGGGTGGGGCTGTTTTTAATGAAAGTGACAGAAGCATTGCCATTAAAACCAATGTAGCCATTCCCAATGGCGCTGTGGTTTGGGATCATGCCTTAAAAACCAATTATGGTTTTGATATGCAGTTGCTGAAAGGAAAATTGAGTTTATCAGGCGATTATTTCTGGAACCACAATTACGATATGCTGGCCACATTGCAATCATCGGTTTCTTTCCTGATTGGCGCTGCTGTACCAACAGAAAACTATGGCTCACTCAATAATTTTGGTTACGAATTTTCAGCAACCTGGAAGGATAAAATCGGCGATAAATTCACTTATAGTTTTAGTCCTTTTTACACCTGGAACGACAATAAAATCATCAAATATGATTTAGCTTCAGGAAAAGTAGGTACCATTGAAGACTTAACCGGAAAATCGAGCGATGCAGGTTATTTCGGATACAAATCTTTGGGTATTATCAGAACCCAGGCTGATGCCGATGCCATTATCGTCCAACGCGCAAACGCTGCTGGCGGTAGCAATAAAGTTAAAATCCTCGATAACTTCTTACAGCCCGGCATGATCAATTATGAAGATGTAAACGGCGATGGTTTAATTACAGTGGCCGATAAACAGTTCATTACCAAACGCCAGAATAACCACAACAGCCTGGGCTTAAACTTTAGTGTGGGTTACGAAGGCATTAATCTGAATGTGATTGCAGGATTATCATGGGGCGGATACACCTCGGTAGGAGGCTTAAAAGCGAGTGGAACAGGCGCAACCGTCTACAATAACCGTGCTTCCTACTGGGCCGATCACTGGACACCGACCAATACAGGTGCAGCATATCCTAACCCTTATTTTACAAGTGCACTGGAAGACAGCGACTTTTGGCTGGTTTCAGCCACACAATTGGGAATTACCAATGCTAACCTGAGTTACACCATTCCAAATAAGGTTACGGGTAAAATCGGTATCAACAGCATCAGGGTATTTGTTCAGGCAACCAACCCCGTACAGTTTATCAATCCGTTTCCAAATAATTACAGGGATTTTTTAACCCCATTAGGTACTTATCCTACTTTGCGCACAGTAGCGTTTGGTTTAAATGTTGGCTTATAAAAACATAGTCATGAAAAAACTTATCATATTATCATCATTGGCGCTTTTTGCCACCGTATTTTTTACCAATTGTAAAAAAGTACTGGAGAAACAAGACCTTGGCAGTTTTACTGCAGATCAGGTTTACAACGATTCAACTACCGCAACCTTGAGCATCAATTACGTGTATAGCCAGAATCAACCAGGTTGGTTTGGTAACGTAGGTGGTTTAAGTGCTTCAGTAAGTGCATTGTCGGATGAGCAATCAGGAGATAATGTATTTACACGTGGTACAGCTACTATCGAATCAGTTACCGATTTAGGTAACGTAAATACTGCGGGTAACTATTTTAAGATCCGCACCATCAACATGTTCATCAGGGATATTAATGCTGGTACCCTGGCACCGGCCGTTAAAAACCGCTTTACCTCACAGGCCATTTTCTGGAGGGCTTTCCGTTATTTCGAGCTGGTTAAATTATATGGTGGCGTTCCTTTGGTTTTAACTCCTCTAGATGCCGTTGGCGACGAGGCGAAACAAGCTGCACTTTTACCCAGAAATACCACATCCGAAACATTTGCCCAAATTGTAAGGGATTTAGATACCTGTATCAAATACCTGCCCAACAAATGGCCTAACAATGCCGATTATGGCCGGATTACCAAAGGAGCGGCAATGGCTTACAAAGGCAGGGTATTGCTTTATTGGGCAAGTCCGGAGTTTAACCCTACCAACGATATTACCAGGTGGCAGGCAGCCTACAAGGCAAATGCTGATGCAGTTACCAATTTAACAGCAAACAGTTTTGGTTTATATTCCAAATGGGATTATTCGATGTGGACTACAGAAGGTAGCGCAGGTGGCAGTACGCCACGCAATCCGGAGGCCGTTTTAGCCACACAGTACAATACCGGTCAAACGGATATTGGCCAGAATAATTCTACCTATCCTAATTCCACAGTTCCCAAATATATAGGTACATCAGGCGGTTCTAATCTACCTACCTGGGATATAGCTTTGGCTTTCCCCATGAAAGACGGTAAAGATGCCGGTACTTCAACTAAATATCCGTACAGCCTCGGTACCTTCTATAAAAACCGCGATCCGCGATTCGACCAGACTATTGCCTACAACGGTTGTAACTGGCCATTATTAGGCAATAACAACTACCGCTTGTGGACGTATTATTATACCAAAACAACCGGACTTACCTCCACAGAAAGTGCTGCTACAGCCTCTGGCTTATATTTAAGGAAAGGTATTGATCCAACTTTAACGCTTACATCTTTCCCAAATGCAGGAACCGACTGGATCGAGATTCGTTATGCAGAAGTATTGCTTAACCTGGCCGAATGCGCGGCAGAAATCAGTAATATTGGTCAGGGGCAAGAAGCTTACGCCAATTTAATTGCCCTGAGAAAAAGAGCAGGAATTGAGGCTGGCACCGATGGTTTATATGGTTTAAACGCCGGAATGACTAAAGATCAGCTGGTAACTGCTGTTATGAAAGAAAGACAGATTGAACTGGCTTTTGAAGGCAAACGCTTTTGGGATTTAAGGAGAAGAAAATTATTGGAATCTACTTTAAACGGTAAAAAGCGAAATGGCGTAACGATTACGTTAAAAAATACGGGTTCAAACTCCGATTATATTTTAGCTACCCGTGATGCCGCTGCAAATACGGATTTAGATGCATTTTACACAGCTAATTTTACAGTAACCACCAAAACGCTTGATTCATACAACATCAATTATCAGGCTGGTGTATACTTTTTCGGCATCCCAACTGCATCTATACAGAGTAATGTTAATCTTTTACAGAATACCACCTGGGGTGGCAGCTTCGATCCGCTGAAATAAGCAGGAATTGAGTGGTTTGCTCATCACTCATGTTTTTTTAATTGGTTTGAAAAAGGAAACATTAATTTGTTTCCTTTTTTCATTTAAGAATGTTACATTTATATATGAATTTTATTTCTATCTTGTAACAAGGTTGAATGAATGTATTTGAGCAGGCTAAAATAAATTGCACCACTTGGTAATATGATACAAAATATAGCCAAAATTATACAGTAAAACAGCCTAAATAGCATGCAACTTTGAAATAAATATACTTTCTAACCAAAATACTAATAACGGATAAACAAAGAAATGAGCCGCAATTTTTAAAAAATTTGATCTGGCATTCCTGCTAACCAAAAATATTTGCGTAAATTCTTTCGCTTCCCAAACGAGCTAAACACAAATGAAAAAAAACCTTTTAAATCTGTTGCTTGCAACAGCATTAACGCTCCCGGTAAATTATGCATTTGCGCAATATCCCAATATTCCTGCTGACATCAAGAAGTCGTCAGATTCTATGATGAAAGAGGCTTATCATCAATCGGATATCGCCTGGGAAAAAGCTAAGCCAATTATGGAAAAAGAGGCCAAAATGGGCAAACCTTATATTCCATGGGCAGGCAGGCCAACTGATTTACCACAATCTGAACTTTTGGCTTTTCCGGGTGCTGAAGGTGGTGGCGCTTATAGTTTTGGTGGCCATGGCGGAAGGGTTATTGTCGTTAAGAATCTGAACGACAGCGGTCCGGGTTCTTTACGCGACGCCTGCGAACAGGGAGGTGCCAGAATTGTGGTGTTCAACGTAGCCGGTATCATCCGCTTAAAAACGCCTTTAATTATCCGTGCTCCGTACATTACCATTGCAGGGCAAACAGCTCCGGGCGACGGCGTTTGTGTAGCCGGCGAATCGGTTTGGTTAAATACACACGATGTGATTGTCCGCTTTATGCGCTTTAGAAGAGGTGAAACTTTTGTAGGCCGCAGAGACGATGCCATTGGTGGTAACCCGGTGGGCAACATCATGATTGACCATGTTTCGGCCAGTTGGGGTTTGGATGAAAATATGTCGATGTACCGTCACATGTACAACGATAGTACAGGTAAAATTGAAGAAAAACTCGGTACCGTGAATATTACCATCCAGAATTCCATTTTCTCAGAAGCTTTAGATTATTGGAACCATGCCTTTGGCAGTACCTTAGGTGGCGAAAATTGTGCTTTTGTACGTAACCTTTGGGCAGATAACGGTGCACGTAATCCGTCAATTGGCTGGAATGGTATTTTTAACTTTGCCAATAACGTGGTATTTAACTGGAACAACCGCTCTACAGATGGTGGTGATTATACTGCACAATACAATATCATCAATAACTTTTACAAACCAGGTCCGGTAACCGAACTGGGCGATCCGATTAGTTACCGCATTTTAAAACCAGAATCTGGCCGCAGTAAATTACCTTATGTAGTGTTTGGCAGGGCTTATGTTAACGGAAACATCATCGATGGAAACGAAAAAGTAACCCGCGATAACTGGAATGGTGGCGTACAGATGGAAGATAAAAAAGGAAATTTGATGCCGTTCGAAACGGCCAGCAAATATTTTCCCGCCATGAGAGCGAAAAAGCCTTTTCCAATGCCGCAAATCAGCATTATCCCAACATTAGCGGCTAAAGAATATGTACTGGCCAATGCCGGTGCTACTTTACCTAAACGTGATCCCGTTGATACGCGGGTGGTTAAACAGGTGGCTACAGGTAAAATTGAGGTGCATCCTGATGCCAAAACTTCAGCTTTCCAGTTTGAGCACCGCCGGTTAAAAGGCGATTCATACAAACAAGGAATTATTACTGAAGTTTCGCAGGTTGGCGGTTATCCGGAGTATAAAGGAACACCTTACAAAGATTCGGATGATGATGGTATGCCTGATGCTTACGAGCTAAAAAATGGCTTAAACCCTAAAGATGCTTCTGATGCAGTTAAAATTACTAAAAGCGGCTATTCGAACATCGAAGTATATTTGAACAGCGTCGTTCCGGTTTCCATTGTAAAACCTAACACTAAATAATATGCGCAGCTGGAGCTCAATTTTTAGCGTGTTGGCCATTTGTGCCATCGGAAATACTGCATTGGCCCAGTATCCGGTTATTCCGGAAGCCATGGAAAAGAAAGCAGATTCTCTTTTAAAAAGCATTGAAGAGCAATCAGAACTTCAGTTTCTGAAAGTAAAACCCATTGTTGATGCGGAAGCAAAGCAAGGCAAACCTTATATTCCCTGGGCAGCTAAACCAGCAGACTTACCACAAGCAAAACTGGTCGCTTTTCCAGGTGCTGAAGGTGGCGGTGCTTATTCATTTGGTGGTCGCGGGGGAAAAATTTATGTGGTAACCAGCTTAAACGATTCGGGTGCCGGCAGTTTGCGCGAAGCCTGTGAACAAGGTGGCGCCAGGATTATTGTTTTCAATGTTTCGGGTATTATCCGGTTAAAAACCCCCTTAATTATCCGCGCACCTTACATTACTATTGCAGGCCAGAGTGCACCTGGCGATGGCGTTTGCATCGCAGGAGAATCTGTCTGGATCAATACGCATGATGTGGTAATCCGCTATATGCGTTTCCGCAGGGGCGCTACCGAGGTTACGCGCAGAGATGATGCCATCGGGGGTAATCCCGTTGGGAATATCATCATTGATCACGTTTCGGCAAGCTGGGGGTTGGATGAGAACATGTCGATTTACCGCCACGTTTACGATAAAAAAGATGGTTCTAAACCAGAGAAATTACCCACTGTAAATGTAACCATCCAAAATTCCATCTTCTCTGAGGCTTTGGATACTTACAACCATGCCTTCGGCAGTACCATTGGTGGCTTAAACAGTACTTTTATGCGCAATCTATGGGCTTCTAATATCAGTCGTAATCCTTCTGTAGGCATGTATGGCGATTTTGGTTTCGCCAATAACGTAATTTTTAACTGGTGGAACCGCAGTGCCGATGGTGGCGACAATGCTTCTTTTTACAGTTTCATTAACAATTACTATAAACCAGGCCCCATTACACCTGCCGGAGAACCGATTTCTTATCGTATCTTAAAGCCGGAATCGGGTAGGGACAAAAAATTTAATAACGAATTTGGCCGGGCTTACGTAACCGGAAATATTACGGAAGGCAACGAAAAAGTAACCCAAAACAACTGGGATGGAGGGGTACAGCCAGAAACCAAACGCGATAAGCAAAAACTGCTTGATTCGATGCGGGTGGATAAACCATTGCCAATGGCAAAAATTTCGATTATCGATACCAAAAAAGCTTATGATTACGTATTGGCTAATGCAGGTGCCAGCTTACCGCTTCGCGATGCAGTAGATCAACGCATTATTAAACAGGTAACTACGGGTAAGATAGAGCATGTTGAAGACGGTAAATTACCAGCCAAACAAAGCTATGTAAAGCGCCGTTTGCCAGCTGATTCGTACAAACAGGGTATTATCTCTGATATTGCCCAGGTTGGCGGATATCCGGAGTATAAGGGAAAACCTTATATCGATACTGATCATGATGGTATTCCGGATACCTGGGAAATCAAACACGGCCTTAACCCTAAAAACGGAAAGGATGCTGAAAAAATCACCTCATCAGGTTATTCCAATATTGAAGTATTTTTGAATAGTTTGGTTGACGTAAATAAAGTGAGGCCATAGATCAATCGTCATTGCGAAGCATGAAGCAATCTTAAAACGAAAGCTACCAGCGTAACTCGCAATGACGGAAACTGTAACAAAAACATAATGCCAAAAACTAACCATATATTAAAGGCAAACCCATTTAAAGCATTACCGGTCCTGGTAATTGCATTTCTAGTGAGTCATGTGTCCTTTGGTCAGAAAACGAAGCCGGTAGAGCCACCTAAACCTATTTTTAAAGGTAAAGAAGGCAAAATGGCCTATACCGCTGATGATCAAGGCAACCGCATTCCCGATTTTTCTTATGCCGGTTACATGGCTGGAGAAAAAACGATCCCTACAGCTGCAATAAAAATTATTGTGCCCGCAATGGAAGGAGATGCAACACCTTATATTCAGCGTGCAATTGATATGGTTTCCACTATGCAACCCGGCAAAGATGGTTTGCGTGGAGCGGTGTTACTGGAAAAAGGAACCTACCAGGTTGCCGGAACCTTAAAAATTGCAGCTTCAGGTGTCATTTTAAGGGGCAGTGGAATGGGAGAGAACGGCACAAAGATTTTTGCTACCGGCTTGGATCGTATTGGCGTAATCAGGTTTTTGGGCAAAAATGATAAAATACAAGCAGCTGCAGTGGCCGTTACCGATGCTTATGTACCTGTAAATGCATTGCAGTTCACTGTAGCAGATGCTAGTGGTTTTAAGGTTGGCGATAAAATAACTATCCAGCGCCCTTCTACTAAAGAGTGGATTGAAACACTTAAAACAGTGGAGTTTGGGGGTGGCGAAAGTGCCCTGGGCTGGAAACCCGGTACAAGAGATATTTTCTGGGACCGTAAAATTACTGCAATCAATGGATCGACCCTTACTTTCGATGCACCCATTACCACAGCACTTGATGCCAAATTTGGTGGTGCAACGGTTGCTAAATATACCTGGGATGGTCGCATTTCGCAGGCTGGTATAGAAAATCTCCAGCTCGAATCGGATTACCATAAAGACAATATAAAAGACGAATATCACCGCTGGACAGCCATTTGCATAGAAAATGTAACAGATGCCTGGGTACGCCAGGTGGTTTTTAAACACTTCGCAGGTTCTGCAGTTAACATTTTAGCTACGGCTAAAAGAATCACCGTGGAGGATTGTAAATCGCTGGCTCCCATTTCCGAAATAGGTGGTGAACGCCGAAACACCTTTTTAACTACCGGCCAGCAAACGCTTTTCCAAAGATTATATTCAGAAAACGGTTACCACGATTTTGCTGTGGGTTTCTGTGCGCCAGGCCCGAATGTTTTTGTACAATGTCAATCGTATTTACCTTTTAGTTTTAGCGGTGCTTATGATAGCTGGGCTTCGGGTGTGTTATTTGATATTGTAAATATTGATGGACAGGCTTTAAGTTATTTAAACCGTGGCCAGGATGGTCAGGGGGCTGGCTGGAGCGCTGCAAACAGTGTTTTCTGGCAATGCAGTGCAGCCAGAGTCGATAATTATCAGCCACCTACTGCACAAAACTGGGCTTTTGGTACCTGGGCTCAATTTTCGGGCAATGGCTACTGGGATATGTCTAATGAGCAGATCCAGCCTCGTAGTTTGTACTACGCGCAGCTAAAAGATAGAGTTGGCAATAGTGTTGATGCCAGGGCCTTTGTACTTCCGGTTGAAACAGAAGCATCGAGCAGCCCGCCGGTTGAGGTAGCCCTAAAATTAACCAAACTGGCCTACCAGCCAGCTTTAACTTTATCCGAATATATCGATTCGGCAAGCGAAAGAAATAAAATTCCTACAGATAAAGGTCAGGCTAAACTGGTAACCAGTTCAGGTTTTCACAGCAGTAGCCGCGCACAAACCGTTGGTGCTATGGCTATTCAAAATGGCTGGCTGGTTAGGGGAAATGAAATTGTATTGGGCAACAGGCAGGATGTGCCCTGGTGGAATGGCAGCGCACGCCCTTATGGATTAAAAAACACGAAATTTCACATTACCCGTTTTGTACCCGGCCGCGAAGGCAATGGTTTAACCGATAACTTAGAGGATATAACCGATTCGATGAAAAATGGTTCGGTTAAGATCCTCGATCACAATTATGGCCTTTGGTACGATAGGAGAAGAGACGATCATGAGCGCATTCGCCGTATGGACGGAGAAGTTTGGGCACCTTTTTACGAATTGCCTTTTGCCCGTAGCGGACAGGATAAGGCCTGGGATGGATTGAGTAAATACGACATCACCAAATACAACCTCTGGTATTGGGATCGTCTAAAAACCTTCGCCAATCTGGCCGACCAGAAAGGCCTGGTGCTGATTCACGAAAACTACTTTCAACATAATATTATCGAGGCGGGTGCACATTATGCCGATTTTCCGTGGCGCACGGCCAACAACATCAATAGCACAGGTTTTCCGGAGCCTGTTCCATATGCTGGCGACAAGCGTATTTTCATGGCCGAGCAGTTTTACGACATCAGCAATGAACACCGCAGGGCCATTCATAAAGCCTATATCCGCAAATGCCTCGACAATTTTAACGGAAACACCGGAGTAATACAGCTAATCGGAGCCGAATTTACAGGTCCGCTGCACTTTGTTCAATTCTGGATCGATACCATTAAAGAGTGGGAAAAGGAAACGGGTAAACACCCGATTATTGGATTGAGTGTAACCAAAGATGTGCAGGATGCTATTTTGGCCGATCCGGAACGCGCAAAGGTGGTCGATTTAATCGACATCAGATACTGGCATTATCAGGCTGATGGCACTGCCTATGCGCCACAAGGTGGTTTAAGCCTGGCACCACGCCAGCATGCCCGTTTATTAAAACCTAAAAAAACCTCTTTTGAAGAAGTTTACCATGCCGTATCTGAATACAAAAATAAATTTCCGGAAAAAGCAGTGATCTATTCCGGCGATAGTTACGATAGTTTTGGCTGGGCTATTTTAATGGCAGGCGGCTCGCTATGCAATGCAGATCATATCGATAAGGCTACCCTGAACCTGATTTCAGGCACCAAACCTTTTCTTCCGGCCGGAAAAAACAACAAGCAATATGGTTTAGCAAATACAGGTAAAACCTATGTGTTATATAATGCTTCAGCAGAGGCCATCAGTTTAGACCTTAATCAAACCTCTGGTAAATTCAATGTTAAAATCCTGAATGCTAAAAACGGTAAATTGCTGAAAGAAGACAAAATAAATGGAAATGCCGTTGCCAAAATCAATAAAACCGCTGCCGGCGACGAAGTAATTATCATCAATAAAACTTAGTTATGACGCTTAAATCTAAAATATTTCTTTTATCGCTGGTTTCCATAATGACCTTTGGCTGTAAGAAAAAACCACATTTTGGCGATAAAAGCTTACTGATTTCAGAAAACGGAAGATATTTAACAACCGGTGATGGAAAACCTTTCTTTTGGCTGGGCGATACCGGTTGGTTATTGTTTGGCCGGTTAAACCGCGAGGAAGCCAATACCTATCTCGAAGACCGCAGGCAAAAAGGCTTTAACGTAATCCAGGTAATGGTTTTGCACGATGTACCTTCGCGTAATGTGTACTTAGATTCATCGGTAGTGCATGGCGATGTTTCAAAGCCAATGCTTACGCCAGGCAATAACCCTAAAGATGCTGTGGCCTACGATTATTGGGACCATGTTGATTATATTGTAGATAAGGCTGCCGAAAAAGGACTTTATATGGCGTTGGTACCTGTTTGGGGAACCAATGTTAAAGCTGGCAAAGTAAAGGAAGCACAAGCCAGAAAATATGCGGAGTTTTTAGCCAAAAGATACCGTGATAAATGGAATATCATCTGGTTAAATGGTGGCGATATTAGAGGCGCTGATGGGCTAAAAGTGTGGAACGCCATTGGTGAGACTTTAAGGATAAACGACCCTAACCACCTGATTACCTTTCACCCAAGGGGCAGAACAGCCTCTTCGCAATGGTTTCACAATTCAGCCTGGTGTGACTTCGATATGGTACAATCCGGCCATCGCCGTTACGGGCAGGATACTTCAAAAAATGAAAAACTGCACTATGGCGAAGACAACTGGAAATACATTGAAGCTGATTATAAATTAAAGCCAGTTAAACCCACTATTGATGGAGAACCCTCTTACGAAGATATTCCACAAGGCTTACACGATACCACACAACCACGCTGGGGAGCTGCAGATGTACGAAGATATGGATACTGGTCGGTTTTTGCCGGTGCTTTTGGTTACACCTATGGCCATAATTCGGTTATGCAGATGTACAAATTTACGGATAAAAAGCCTGCCTATGGCCCGAAATACCAGTGGATTACGGCATTGAACGCGCCGGGAGCGAAGCAAATGCAGTATTTGAAAGATTTAATGTTATCGCACAGTTATTTCGACCGCGTACCTGATCAAACGCTGATTGCAGGTAAAAATGGTGAAAAGTACGACCGGATTTTAGCCACCAGAGGTGAAGATTTTGCACTATTTTACACCTACACCGGTAGAAATTTTAAAGTGCAGATGGGCAAAACAGATGGTGATGATGTAAAAGCATCCTGGTTTGACCCCAGAAATGGAAAAATTAGCCCAATTGGCGAGTTTGAAAATAAAGGAATCCATGAGTTTAATCCGCCGGGCGATGTGGCGAATGGCAACGATTGGGTGTTGGTTTTGGAGAAGCTATAAACTATCGTCATTGCGGGGAAGAATGACAAAGCAATCTCAAAGAAAAACCGTCATTCGACTGAAGCGCAGCGTAACGGAGAAATCTATTCATGAAATATGAGATTGCCGCTTTCGCGGGAATGACGATAAAAAAACAAAAAAAAGTGTTAAAATTAAAGTTCATATCATCCTTACGTTTAGCCATTTTAGGCCTGGCGCTTTGTGGCTTAACATCCTGCGCTAAACAAGGTTATTTATTTACTTCATTCCACGAACCGGCAACAGAAGGTTTGCGTTTGTTGTATAGTTACGATGCCTACCACTGGACTGATTTAAACCAAACCTTTTTAAAACCCACTGTTGGCACACAGAAAGTATTGCGCGATCCATCCATGGTGCAGGGGCCAGATGGTACTTTTCACCTGGTTTGGACCTGTAGCTGGAAAGGTGATAAAGGGTTTGGTTATGCCCATTCTAAAGATTTGATCCACTGGAGCGAGCAGAAATTTATTCCGGTAATGGAAAGTGAGCCTAAAACCGTAAATGTATGGGCTCCTGAGCTTTTTTACGATGAGGAAAACAAACAATATATCATTATCTGGGCTTCGACCATTCCGTTCCGTTTTGCAAAAGGCATAGAAGAAGAAGAAAATAACCACCGCATGTATTCGGTTACCACCAAAGATTTTGTCACATTTTCCAGGCCTGTACTATTTCTCGATCCGGGTTTCAGTGTAATTGATGCGGTAATCGTTAAACGTGCAGCTAAAGATTATGTATTGGTATTAAAAGACAATACCCGACCGAACCGCAATTTAAAGGTTGCTTTTGCCCAATCGGCTTTAGGTCCGTACAAAAATGTTTCGGAAACTTTCAGTCCAAAACTAACAGAAGGGCCAACAGTAGTAAAAACAGGAAAGGATTGGTTGATTTATTTCGATGCTTACGGGCAAAAGATCTATTCAGCGATGAAAACATCAGATTTTAAGGCTTTTAAAGAGGTAACTGCTGATGTTTCAGTACCAGAAGGGCATAAACACGGAACGATCATAAAGGTGAAACGGAAATTGATAGAGGAACTGAAAAAAAATTAACACGAAGGCACAAATACACGAAGAGGATAAACTTGATGTTCTTTGTGGCTGTGTGGTCAAGTAAACACGAATGAAAACATTTAAACTACTATTTACTACCCTAATTGTACTTGCTATACAAAGCACGCAGGCACAGGATACCGTTCGTTATACCGGTAAAACCCTGGTTAACGCCGATTATCACCATGGGCAATTAACCCCGGTGGTTGGTGTACACAACATTCAAACTTTTCGGGCCAACCGGGAACACCCTGAGCTGGCCGAAAATTTCGGCTGGACTTACAACCATGCGCCAATGCTGGCTTACTGGAATAACCGTTTTTATGTCGAATATTTAAGTGATAAAGTCGGTGAGAGCATTCCACCAGGGCAAACTTTGCTGCAATCATCAAAAGATGGCTATACCTGGACCAAACCTGATGTAATTTTTCCTGTTTATAGAATTCCCGATGGCACTACAAAAGAAGGCCGGGCCGATGTGGCCAAAGATCTGGATGCTGTAATGCACCAGCGAATGGGTTTTTATGTTTCAACTAAAAATGTATTCCTCGTTTTAGGTTTTTATGCCATTAGTTTCGATGCCAAAGACGACCCTAACGATGGTCATGGTATTGGAAGGGCAGTGCGCGAAATCCAGGCTGATGGTAAATACGGACCGATTTACTTCATTCATTATAACCCTGGCTATTCAGAAAAAAACACCAGATATCCCTATTATACCAAAAGCAAAAGTAAAGCTTTTATTGAAGCCTGTAACGAGTTGCTAGCAAACAGATTAATGACGCAGCAGTGGAATGAGGAAGCCGACCGGAAGGATCCGCTGATTACTCTGCAAAAGCAATACAAGGCTTTTAGCTACTACCACTTGCCAGATGGAAGAGTAGTGGGTTTGTGGAAAAATGCATTAACGGCGATCAGCGAAGACAATGGTAAAAGCTGGCCAGAAAGCGCATTTCGCGCACCTGGTTTTGTAAACAGCAATGCAAAAATCTGGGGACAAAAAACAAGCGACGGCAAATTTGCAACGGTATATAACCCTTCAGAATACCGCTGGCCACTCGCAATTTCTACCAGTGCAAATGGTTTAGATTACACCAACCTTTCCTTAATTAACGGCGAAATTACTCCCATGCGTTACGGAGGTAATTATAAATCGTATGGTCCGCAATATGTACGTGGAATTGAAGAGGGCAATGGAAAACCTGCCGATGGTAAACTGTGGGTAACTTACAGTATGAACAAGGAGGATATTTGGGTGTCTGGCATTCCAGTACCCGTTAGCACCACTGTTAGCACACCTGTAAACGACGATTTTAGCAAAATGCCGGCTGAACAGGCTTTAACATTTTGGAACATTTACAGTCCGTTATGGGCACCGGTAAAAGTAGAAAATGGAAATCTGGTTTTAAAAGATAGGGATCCTTTTGATTATGCCCGGGCTGAACGGGTATTTCCAGCTTCCACCAGGCTGAATACTTCGTTCTCGGTAACACCCAAACAGGACAATTTTGGTTTATTGGAAATTGAGCTGCAGGATGATAAAGGTATGGCTGCCATTCGCTTAACCTTCGATACCGCTGGTGTATTGAGCGCTAAAGCAGGAGCCCGTTACAAAAACTTCTTAAAATATAAAGCCGGCGAAACGTACGATATTCAGCTAAAAGTTACTACTGCCAACCGTTTTTACACCATTATGGTTAACGGAAAAGAGGTACTCACCAGCCTGGCTTTTCAACCTGTGGCTAATGTTTCGCGCATTGTGTTCCGTACGGGCGATGTACGCCGTTTCCCGGATGTAGATACTCCTGCCGATCAAACTTACGATTTAAAGCATGCCGGAGAAGCTGAGAAAAAGGAAGCCGTTTATCTGATTAAATATTTAAAAACAGCAGGATTATGAGGCAGTTTCCAGTTTTCCCCTCGTTGCGCCACCTTGCGTTCGTCATCCCCAACTTGATTGGGAATCTTAAAGCTTATTTTACGCGGATTCCCACCTCTGCTGGCATGACGGCGCTGGTTATTGCTCTTTTCTCTTTCACCACCAACGCGAAAATCCTGTTGCCACAAATTTTATCCAGCAACATGGTTTTGCAACGCTACAAACCCATCAACATCTGGGGCTTTGCTGCCGCAGGCGAAAAAGTGACTGTTGTTTTTGCAGATCAAAAGAAGGAAGCTATCGCTGATCCAAAGGGAAACTGGACTGTAGTACTAAATCCATTAAAAACTTCAGCTGAACCTCAGAAAATGATTATTTCTGGTTCCAATACCATCGAGCTCAGCAACATTCTGGTTGGCGAAGTGTGGCTTTGCTCGGGTCAATCGAATATGGAATATGCCATGCGTAAACTGGCCAAAATCCCAAAACCCAAAAACGAGAAACTGGGCTTTCCGGCAGATGAAGTAGAAAAAGCGGATAATAAGCAAATCAGAATATTTCTGGTGAACAGAAAACAACTGATTAAGCCCGATTCCATCCATAAAAGCTGGAGTGTAGCCAAAGATTCTGCCTTACGGGCCTTTTCGGCCGTAGGATATTTCTTTGCCAAAGAATTGCAGCAAAAACTGGGCGTTCCGGTGGGTGTAATTTCTTCGGCGGTTCCCGGCAGCGCAATCGAACCATGGATTCCGGAAAAAGCCCTCACTGATGAACCCTATTTTAAAGACAAAAAAGTGGGTAATGACCCTGGTAAGTTTTATGGGCCGATGATTGAACCTTTAACCAATTTCAAAATACGCGGGGTTTTGTGGTATCAAGGCGAAACCAATTGTTTCCTGAATGAAACCATCAGCTATGCGTATAAAATGAAAGCTTTAATTCAAAGCTGGCGTAAAGCACGGAATGACGATTTTCCATTTTATTACGTACAGATAGCGCCTTTCGATTACAGCAAGCAAAAAAGCGATAAAGTCATATTAACTGCTGATACACAGCCTGCTTTTTGGGAAGCACAGGAACAGCTTTTACGTTTACCCCATACCGGAATGGTTTCTACCTCGGATTTAAATGATAATGGAGGTGATTTGCATCCAACCTATAAATGGGAGGTAGGCAGACGCCTGGCACTTTGGGCTTTAGCCAAAACGTATAACCAAAAGGTTGATTTTTCAGGCCCGGTCTTAAAGAAAAAAAGAATCTATATGCAATATGTTATCTTAAGTTTTGATTACTTAAAGTATTATGTTTCTCACAATATTGATGAATTTACAGGTTTTGAAATTGCAGGCAAGGATGGTAAATTTATTAAGGCACAGGCTTTTCGAAAAGGAACAGAAATAATTGTTTCCTCGAAAGAAATCACCAGACCGAAAGCTGTACGCTACAACTGGTCAGAAAATCCTATCGGTAATTTTTACGACAGCGGCTTACCTGCTTTACCCTTTAGAACTGATAATCCATTAACCCCGCAATTTAAAACCAATTAATGTTAAAACAGTCTTCATTATTTCTTTGCTTAATTTTACTGTTTTGCTTTGCAAAAGCACAACAAACAGAGAAATTATACCTATCTGGCACGGGTAACGATCATACCGTAAACTGGGAATTCTTTTGCACCGAAGGCATGAATTCAGGTAAATGGACAACTATTCCGGTACCTTCTAACTGGGAGCTGCAAGGCTTTGGAAAATACAATTACGGCTTCAATAAAGAAGAAAATAAAGGAAAAGAAGAAGGGCTGTACAAGTATAAATTTAATGTACCGGCGAACTGGAAAAACCTGATAACCAATATTGTTTTCGAAGGATCGATGACCGATACAGAGGTTAAAATCAATGGAAAATCAGCAGGAGAAATTCATCAGGGCTCATTCTACGTATTTAAATATGACATCACTAAACTGTTGAATTTTGGCGGCGAGAATTTACTCGAGGTTAAGGTGGTTAAACATTCTGCCAATCAATCAGTTAACGAAGCTGAGCGTAAGGCAGATTTCTGGATTTTTGGCGGTATTTTTCGGCCGGTTTATTTAGAAGCGTTGCCTCAAAACCATATCGACAGGGTACAAATTGATGCCAAAGCAAACGGCGTATTTACTGCAAACATTTTTACTACGGGCAATGCAGATAAAATTTCAGTTCAGTTAACAGATATCAACGGAAATAAATTCGGCAGCAGTTTCTCTGGTAAAATTACCGCAGGTAGTACGCAGGTAAAAGATGTACTTAAGAACCCGGCGCTTTGGTCGTCAGAGTTTCCGAATTTATATACGGCTACTTTTACGTTAAGCAGGAATGGAAAAACCCTTCATACGCTTTCCAGGAAAGTCGGTTTCAGAACGGTTGAAGTACGCGAGCGCGACGGCGTTTATGTTAACGGTGTAAAAATGAAATTTAAGGGGGTAAACCGGCATTCGTTTTATCCTTCGTCCGGTCGTACCACCAGTAAAAAAATCAGCATTGCCGATGTACTGCTGATGAAAGAAATGAATATGAATGCCGTTCGCATGTCGCATTACCCGCCTGATGGCCATTTTTTAGCGGTGTGCGATTCGTTAGGTTTATATGTAATGGACGAATTGGCTGGCTGGCATGGCACTTACAATACGCCAACCGGAACCAAATTATTTAAAGAAATGATGGCCAGCGATGAAAACCATCCATCCATTATATTCTGGGCCAATGGCAACGAGGGCGGCCACAACCGGGAACTTGATCGCCTTTTTCCGGAAAATGATATTCAAAAACGACCATTAATCCACCCATGGGAAGTTTTTGGCGGTTTTGAAACCACACATTACCGCGAATTTAATTACGGCATTGGCAATTACGATCATGGTCACAACATTTTAATGCCAACCGAATTTCTACACGGCATGTGGGATGGTGGTCATGGTGCCGGTATTGAAGACTACTGGAATGCGATGTGGAACAATCCGCTATCAGCAGGAGGTTTTCTTTGGGATTTTGCCGATCAGGGCGTAGTGCGTACCGATAAAAACGGTATTTTAGATACCGATGGTAATCATGGCCCGGATGGGATTGTGGGGCCATACCACGAAAAGGAAGGTAGTTTTTACACCATTAAAGAAGTGTGGAGCCCTGTTTTTGTTGAAAAACGGGACATTACCACGGCATTTGATGGTCGTTTTAATCTGGAGAACCGCTATGCTTTTACCAACCTGAACCGATGTACATTTGAATGGAAGCTTAAAAACTTAAAAACCGACGGTACAGAGACTGATTTCAAAGCGGGTAAAGCTGATGCGCCTGATATTAAACCACTGGAGAAAGGCAAGTTGCAAATTAACCTTCCTGCAGACTGGAAGAATTTCGATGCATTGTATTTAACTGTCAAAGATGTTTACGGAAAAGAATTATTCACCTGGAGTTTCCCAATCAGCCTGCCAAAAGATGATGTAGCTAAACTGGTGGTAAAAACCGGCAGTTCTAAAGTTAATTTAAAAGAATCGGCCACACTTTTTGAAGTTTCGGCAAATGGTATCCAATTTACCTTTGACAAAGTTACCGGCCTGCTGAAAAAAGCCGAAAATGCAAAGGGCACCATTCCCTTTAATAATGGTCCGGTTTTGCAGGAGGGCGTAAATAACTTCAAAAATTTCACTACCCGAATGGATGGCCAAAACCTGGTTATTGCTTCTACTTTCGATAGAAAAGAGAGTTACAATACGCTGGAGTGGACGGTTTATCCCTCGGGCTGGCTGAAAATGCAGGTCAAATATTTCCCTGCAGCTTATTTTACCACCTTCGTCGGGTTAAATTTTTCTTATCCGGAAACAGAAATTAAAGGCGTAACTTATAAGGGTAGTGGACCGTACCGCGTTTGGAAAAACCGCATGAAAGGCACTCAGCTGGGGATATGGAAAAAAGAGTATAACGATTCGGCAACGGGCGAACCACCATGGCAATACCCTGAATTTAAAGGCTATTATTCGAATTTGTACTGGTGCGATTTTATCGGAAAAACACAAAATTTCAGGGTAGTTACTGATCGGGAAGACGTTTTTCTGAGATTGTTTACACCTAAAAAATCAAAAGATACAGAATACGATAATATGAGCCCGACTTTCCCAAATGGAGATATTTCTTTCATGAATGGAATTTCAGCCATTGGCACCAAAACACAAAAACCAGAAACCACAGGCCCAATGGGAATGAAACATGTGTTTTACGATTTTGAAAAAGAACCTGCCCGGGCATTGGATATGACTTTGTATTTTGATTTCTCTGAAAAAAAATATACTGATCATAAAGGGGGCTAAGACGCAAGGAAAAAAGAATTAATTAATCAGTGTAATCCATAAAACGGTGTAATCACTTAAAAAATGAACATTAAAACCTACATATCGCTAACTGCTATTCTGCTGCTGCCATTCCAAAAGCTAACCGCCCAGGTGAGCCTGCAAAATCTGAAATGCGAGATGTTGATAAATCCTTTGGGAATTGATGTGACACAACCCCGTTTGAGTTGGGAAATGGTCTCTTCAAAGCGTGATGTAATGCAAAAAGCCTATCAGCTTATAGTGGCATCAACGGCTGAAAAGTTAGCGAAAAATGAAGGCGACCTCTGGAACTCCGGAAAGGTAAATACTGCAGAGTCGATCCACGTAAAATATAATGGCCTGGCCCTTGGTAGCAGAATGCGCTGTTTTTGGAAGGTAAAAACCTGGACAACTGCAGGCGAAAGCGAGTGGTCTGCCACGAATTCTTGGACCATGGGCTTATTAAACTATAAAGACTGGCCAAAAGGCTGGATTGGTTTTGACCGGGCCTTCCCCTGGGACAACACCAAAACGGATTCACGCTTATCTGCAAGGTATTTCAGAAAGGAATTTCAAAACACCAAAAAAGTGAAATACGCTACAGCCTCGGTTATTGGTCTGGGCTTGTACCAGCTTTACATCAATGGCCAAAAAGTAGGCGAGGAAGTTCTCACACCTTCACCGACCGATTATAATCAAAACGTCAAGTACAACACTTACGATGTTACCGATTATTTGCAGCAAGGAAAAAATGCGGTAGGAGCTGTTTTAGGCAATGGCCGTTTCTTTGCCATGCGGCAAAATGAAAAACCCTACAAAATTAAAACCTTTGGCTTCCCTAAAATGCTGCTGAACATCCATATCGTTTATACCGATGGCAGCACCGCAAATGTGGATACTGACGACAGCTGGAAAGGCACAGCCGACGGGCCAATCAGGGCCAATAACGAATACGACGGTGAAGAATATGATGCGACTAAAGAAGCCACAGGGTGGAACAAACCAGGTTTTGATGACAGCAAATGGTTAAAAGCTGAATTTGTGCAGGAACCTTCGGGAACTATCGAAGCGCAAATGAATGAAAACATGCGGGTAATGGCCACGCTTCAACCCATTTCTGTTAAAGCGCTTCCCGGCGGCAGATACCTGCTGGATATGGGACAGAACATGGTAGGCTGGCTACAAATTAAGGTAAAGAGCCAGAAAGGCAAACAGGTTAAACTTCGTTTTGCAGAATCGCTGCAGGAAAACGGTGAGTTATTTACTGCGAACCTGCGTAATGCCAAATGCACTGATCTGTATACTTTCAAAGGTAGCGACGTGGAAACCTGGGAGCCTACTTTTTCTTACCGCGGTTTCAGATATGTAGAACTTTCGGGCCTTAACTACACCCCAAGGCTAAATGATTTTTCAGGCAAGGTAATTTACGATAAAATGAATACGGTGGGCACTTTCGAAACTTCAAATGCGCTCATCAACCAGATTTTTAAAAATGCCTGGTGGGGTATCGCTGGTAATTATAAAGGAATTCCGATCGATTGTCCGCAACGCAACGAACGCATGCCCTGGTTAGGCGACAGAGGAGCAGTTGCACATGGCGAAAACTTCTTATTCGATAACGGTAAATTTTATGCCAAATGGCTGCAGGATATCAGAAATGCACAAAAAGAAGATGGTGCCATACCCGATGTTGCTCCTGCTTTTTGGCGATATTACAGTGATAACATGAGCTGGCCAGGTTCTATTGTACTCCTGACAGAAATGCTCTACAAGCAAACCGGTGATGTAAATGCCGTTACCGCGAATTATCCCGCCATAAAAAAATGGTTGCACTACATGCAAGACCGGTACATGAAAGATTACATCCTAACTAAAGACAGTTACGGCGACTGGTGCATGCCACCAGTCACTATCGAAGCGGGACGAGGTAAAAGTGCCGATAAAAAGTACCCGTCTGAGTTAATTTCAACGGCTTATTATTATCACTTTACCCAACTGATGATGCAATTTGGTCTGCTAACGGGTAATGATGCCGATATAAAGGAATATAAAGCCCTGGGCGATAAAATCAAGGCCGCATTTAACCAGAAATTCTACAATAACGACAAGGGCTATTATACCGGTAATAATTTAACCGATAACATTATTCCGCTGTATTTTGGAATGGTTCCTGAATCGAGTATTGATCAGGTATTTAAAAATATCGTTTACACGGTTGAGGTAACAAATAAAGGTCATTTAAGCAATGGCCTGGTTGGGGTACAGTGGCTTATGCGCTGTTTAAATGATTATGGCCGGCCAGATTTAGCCTACACGGTTGCTACACAAAAAACCTATCCGGGCTGGGGGTACATGATTGATCAGGGGGCCACCACGATTTGGGAGCTTTGGAACGGAAATACAGCCGATCCAAAAATGAATTCGCAAAACCACGTGATGATGCTGGGCGATTTGCTGATCTGGTATTATGAAAATCTGGCAGGCATAAAGGCCGAAAGTCCTGCATTTAAACAAATCAAGATGAAACCTGAAATGATAAACGGCCTGGATCAGGTAAATGCCAGCTATCATTCAGCTTATGGTTTGATTAAAAGCAATTATGTCAAAACAGCCCATAAATTTAACTGGAAAGTAAGTATTCCGGCAAATACCACTGCTACGCTTTACATCCCGGCAAAGGGCAAAAATATGGTTACCGAAAAATCAGGTACAATAAAGGATATAAAATTTATAAAATTAGAAGAGGACAGAGCAATTTACGAGGTTGGATCTGGTAATTACGAGTTTGAAGTAGAGCGTTAATTTAACTTGTCTCAGGAACTAACTACCTGGATAAAAAACTAAATATAAAATATGAGAAAGATTTTAAGACTATTTATGCTAATAAGCTTACTGACTGCTTCAGTTCATGTTTTCGGCCAAACCAAAGACGCAGTAGTACCCGAAGACATCTTAACCAAAGCCAAAGAGTGGATCTCAGCACTGAATTTAACTGATGCTAACAAAAAAACTGCGGTAGAGCATATCATTGCTGTGCATTTAACAACAGTTAAAGACTGGCACAACGACCACCCTGCTTCAACGGTTCCCGACGGAATAAACCCGGTAACGGGCAACAAATTAAGTGACCTCGATAAGCAGATCATTGCCGATTCGGCGATGCCTGCTACCGTACACAAAGCTTTAATGGATGGTTTGAACCAATATTTATCTCCCGATCAGGTAGAATTGATCCTGGATAAATACACCATCGGAAAAGTGGCCTTTACGATGAAAGGCTACCAGGCCATTGTACCTGATTTAACTGCTGATGAAGAAGCCAAAATCCTGTCTTTTTTAAAACAAGCGCGCGAACAAGCTGTAGATTATAAAAACATGAAACAGATCTCCGCCATTTTTGAGATTTACAAAACCAAATCAGAGCAATTGCTTAATAACAATGGCCGGAGTTGGAGAGCGCTTTACAGTGCTTACACTAAAAAGATTAAAGAAGAAAAAGCAGCAAAAGCAAAACAGTAAACATTTTACTAAAACGCATCGTCATTCCTGCGCATGCAGGAATCTTAAAGCGAAAGTATAGCGATTCTATTAAGATACACATCCGACAGCTATCAGATTAAGCTGGGAATGACGGCACAGAATAATTAAGGAAAATTTTATGTTAAAGAGGCAAATTTATATTACACTAACCCTGGTTTTCGCAACAACATTAACCGCTACTGCACAGGTAGAAAAATGGCAAAGCGGAATAGTGAAGCAAGAATTTTTGTACGATAAGGCTCCGTTTCCATCCTGTCACTCGGCTACGATTGCCGAAACCCCGACAGGTTTAGTGGCATCATTTTTTGGCGGGACCAAAGAGCGAAATCCTGATGTAGAGATTTACATTAGCCGTTTTGTAGCGGGTAAGTGGTTAGCACCGGTTTCGGTAGCCAATGGTATTTTGGCTGACGGGAAGCGTTTACCAACCTGGAATCCGGTGCTGTATCAGGTGCCGGGTGGAGATTTACTGTTGTTCTATAAAATCGGACCAAAACCTTCAGAATGGTGGGGGATGATGCGCACATCAAAAGATGGCGGCAAAACCTGGTCTGAAGCCACAAAATTGCCCGACGGTAATATCGGTCCGGTTAAAAATAAGCCTGTTTTATTAAGCAACGGCAATCTTTTTGCACCATCAAGCCGGGAGGGCGATGGCTGGAAAGTACATTTCGAAGTTACCAAAGATAATGGCAAAACCTGGCGTACCGTGGGGCCATTAAAAGAAAATGGCATTAAAGCAATCCAGCCAAGTATTCTGCAATACGGAAAAGGTAAACTACAAATTTTAGCGCGTACGGCTAACCGGGCTATAGCCGAGTCATGGTCGGCAGATAACGGCGAAACCTGGACACCACTTACCAAAACCACTTTGCCCAACAACAATTCGGGTACCGATGCCGTAACGCTTAAAGATGGCCGGCAGGTATTGGTTTATAACCATGTATTGCCTCCGGGCGATTTAGCAAAGGGCGCGCGCACGCCTTTAAACGTTTCTCTTTCTAAAGATGGTAAAACCTGGTACGCTGCATTGATTTTAGAAAATTCGCCGATTAGCCAGTATTCTTATCCGGCTGTAATTCAGACCGCTGATGGTATGCTCCATTTCATTTATACCTGGAGGCGAGAGAAAATCAAACACGTAGTGGTAGATCCTTCAAAGCTAAAATTGAAGAAAATTGAAAATGGCGTTTGGCCAATGCTAAAGGGTTATACTGCTCCGGTAATTACGGAAACTAAAAATGAGGAACCATGAGAATGATAGAAAAATCGTCATTGGGAGGAATTACGACATGGCCATCCATCTTACCCGAGAAGATTGCTTCAGCTAATAAAAAATCAGCACGTGCAATGATGGGCAGCATATTTAGATATCTTGTGTTATTTATTATGACCCTGGTATCTTCTGTTTATTTACTCTTTGCCCAGACTCAAAATTCAGATAACGCCTACAAAAAACCTTTGTTAGAGGTACTTAAGGCTATTGAAAATCGCTATCAGGTTAAAATTAAATATGCCGAACCACAGGTAAAAGATAAATGGGTAAATTATGCTACCTGGCGCTTTCGGGCAGATTTAGATGAAACCTTAACCAATGTGCTTACGCCGCTGGATATGAAGGTAAACAAAGAGAAACCGGGAGTTTACAAGCTTAAAGAATACGAATATTACCGTTGGGAAGTTCAGGATGGCTGGGCATACCTCGATAGTTTAGCAACCAAATATACAGACAAGGCCAGCTGGGAAAAACGAAAAGTGCTGATTAAACCTCAACTCTTTGAGGCTTTACAACTGTCTCCTTTACCAGCTAAACCCAATTCAAAGCCTATTATTACTCCTAAAAGAATTTTTGATGGCTATTCAGTCGAGAATATTGCTTTAGAGATTTTACCCGGTGTATGGATTAACGGATCGCTATATAAACCTTTAAATATCAAAGGGAAAATACCGGTTATATTAAGTCCTGATGGACATTGGGAAAAACAACGATACCGTGCAGATTGCCAGATTCGCTGCGCCATGTTGGCGCGTATGGGGGCAATGGCTTTCAGTTACGATCTTTTTGCCTGGGGCGAATCGATGTTACAGTTTAAATACGAAGACCACAGAAAAAGCCTGGCGCAGACGGTTCAAACACTGGGTGGAATCCGCATTTTAGACTATTTCACCACATTAAAAGAAACTGATACCAACCGGGTGGCCATTAGTGGTGGCTCAGGAGCAGGTAGTCACTCTATTTTAATGACGGCTATGGATGCACGGATCAAATTAAGCGCACCCGTTGTGGCGATGTCATCCTACTTTTATGGCGGTTGCCCTTGCGAAAGTGGTATGCCCATCCACCAGTGTGCAGGAGGAACAGATAACGTAGAATTGGCTGCAATGGCTGCGCCAAGACCACAATTATTGGTTTCGGATGGCAGCGACTGGACAGCCCACACTCCCGAACATGATTTCCCTTACCTCCAAAAAATGTACGGTTATTATGGGGTAAGGGATAAGGTAGAAAACGTGCACCTGCCTGATGAGAAGCATGATTTCGGTCCCAATAAGCGCATTGCACTTTATGATTTTCTGGTTAAATATTTTAAACTGAATGGTAATGCGGTAAAAGACAAAACCGGAAAGTACGATGAAAGTAAGGTAACTATAGAAAAGGAAAATGCCTTGTATGTTTTTGGCGATAAAGGAGAAAAACTCCCCCAAAATGCAGTAATGGGCTTTGAAAACCTGCAGAAAATGTTTCCACAAACCCTCAATTAAACTATGGAGCACCAGAACCGACGCACTTTTATGCATTACCTTGCCTTAATCGGTGGCGGCTTAATGCTGCCAGCTCTGTTACAGGCTGCAACCAAAAAGGCCCGCTATAAAGTTGCCGTAATTGATTTAATGATCTTAAAACGCCAGAAATTAAGCGCTTTGGATCTCGCCAGCGAGATTGGTGCAGATGGACTGGAAATCGATATGGGTGGCCTCGGCGACCGGGAAACCTTCGATAACAAACTGGCTGATCCGGGCATTCGTAAACAATATATCGAAAAGGCGAAAGCCCAGCATTTAGAATTTTGTTCATTGGCCATGACTGGTTTTTATGCACAGTCGTTTGCTAAACGCCCTACATACCAAAAAATGGTTCAGGATTGTTTAGATACCGCCAAAGCTATGAAAATCGGCGTGGTCTTTTTACCCCTGGGCATACAAGGCGATCTGGTGAAAAATCCGGAGCTGAGGGCACCCATTGTCACGCGTTTAAAAATTGCCGGCCAAATGGCTGCAAAAGCAGGAGTTGTAATCGGGATTGAAACCGCTTTAGACGCGACAGGCGAATTGCAATTGCTGAAAGAAATAAATTGTAAAAACATTAAAAGCTACTTCAATTTTTCGAATACGATTAAAAACGGCAGAGATTTGCACCAGGAACTGAGGATATTAGGCCGTAAAAATATTATCCAGATTCATGCAACAAACGAAGATGGTGTGTGGCTGGAAAACGATCCTAAAATTGACCTCAAAAAGGTAAAACAAACCTTAGATGATATGGGCTGGAGGGGTTGGCTGGTTGTAGAACGTAGTCGAGATGCCAAACAACCCACAAATGTCAAATACAACTTCGCCGCCAATACCAAATACCTGAAATCCATTTTTCAAGCTGAATAACTTTTTTATGAGAATTTATCTAACCATTTTCCTGATTTTAAATTTAATGTCCGTGCAATTGATTGCGGCAGATATTTATGTCGCTAAAATGGGTTCAGATCGCAACGCCGGAACCAAAGAAAAACCACTGGCCTCTTTACATTTTGCGATTCGCAAAGCGAGGGAATTGCGCCGGCTGAACGATAATTCGATAAAAGGAGGAATCAATATTATCATCGAAAACGGTTATTATCAGCTGGATGAAGCCATTGTACTGCGACCTGAAGATACCGGCACACCAGATAGCCCGACACAGATTATGGCGGCTGCAGGTGCAGAAGTTATTTTAAGCGGTGGTATCAAAATTAAGGGTTGGAAGAAATTAACGAGAGCTGTTGCAGGTTTACCCAAAAATGCAGCCGGTAAAGTATGGGTGGCAGATGCGCCACGCTTTGCCGATAATACTTTGCTGTTCAGACAGCTCTGGGTAAACGGTAATAAGGCCGTTCGGGCTAAAGATGCCAATGGCGATGCCATGAATCGGATTTTATCCTGGGATGCCCAAACGCAAACCTGCAAGATTCCGGTAAATCAAAACATCAGTCTTAGTGGTGCAAAGGGTATCGAAATGGTGATCCACCAGTGGTGGGCGATTGCCAATTTACGCGTTAAATCAGTAAAAATACAAAAGAATGTAGCAGAGCTTTCTTTTTTACAGCCTGAAAGCAGAATCCAATCAGAACATCCCTGGCCAGCGCCATGGATTTCAGATAAAACCGGAAATTCGGCTTATTACCTCACCAATGCTATTCAATTTTTAGATGAACCGGGCGAATGGTTCGAAGATTTGACAAGCCATAAAGTATATTATTGGCCAAAAGCGGGGCAGAACATGTTCCAGGCTGAGGTAGTTGCTCCGGCTTTAGAAAACCTGGTAAAAATAGCCGGCACTATAGATCGCCCGGTGGCACATATTTCGTTTAAGGGCATCTCTTTTCAGCATGCTTCCTGGCTTTTGCCTTCCAAGCAAGGTCATGTACCTCACCAGGCAGGCATGTTTATGCTCGATGCCTACAAATTAGACCAACCCGGAACAGCAGATAAACCCAGTCTGGAAAACCAGGCCTGGGTGGGTCGACCCGCTTCAGCTATCGAAATCAGTTATGCCAAACACATCAATTTTGAACGCTGCAGGTTCGAACATCACGCCTCAACCGGGCTCGATTACCAAAAGGGAACAACCAACAATCAAATCAAAGGGAATTTGTTTAAAGATATTGGCGGATCGGGTATATTGATGGGCACCTTTTCTGATGAAGCGACTGAAGTGCATTTGCCTTATCTGCCTTCGGATGAACGGGAAATTTCGGCTAACAACCTGATCGAAAACAACTTCATTACCAATGTAACCAACGAAGATTGGGGCGCTGTTGGCATTGGAGCCGGTTATGTGCGTGACTTAAAAATTCTGCATAACGAGATCAGTGATGTTTCGTACTCAGGGATAAGCATGGGCTGGGGCTGGACTAAAACCAAAAATGCCATGAAAAATAACATCATCAGCGCCAATAAAATCCACCATTATGGCAAACACATGTACGATGTTGCAGGTATTTACACTTTATCGGCACAGCCCAATTCTTTCATTACCGAAAATGTAGTCGACAGTATTTACACCGCTAAATATGCCCATTTACCCGACCATTGGTTTTACCTCTACACCGACGAAGGTTCTTCCTATTTTACGATCAGGGATAACTGGACGCCAAGCGAAAAATACCTGCAAAATGCCAACGGCCCCGGTAATTTATGGGAAAATAACGGGCCAAAGGTTGCCGGAAAAATTAAACAAAATGCGGGATTAACACCAGGCTACCAATATTTGCTGAAAGACAAAACACCTGTTTCGCTCGCCCGGAAAATCAACAAGGCAATGGATAAACCAGTTGTTTTTGAATTGATTTTTAAACCCGGAGAAATGCCAGGCGATAAAATTTTAGCCACATTTGCCCGCGAAAATAATCTTTTAAGCTCATCTATATACCAGTGGGAAAACCGGCTGGTGATTTATACCTCTACCTTAAAAACAGAGAGTTTGCAACAAACCTTAAAGCGGCTTAATCCGAAAGAAATTAAGCTGTACGACAATATGTTTTATGATTTCGAACAGAAAAAGCAGTGTGGAACTGAGCCGGTAAAAGAATGGGATAATATTATTTTATCGGCCAATTTGGTTAAGGACGAAAAACTGCAAAAGGAATATCTCGATTACCATAAAACGCAGTTCGAGAAGTGGCCCGAGATCTCAAAAGGCTTTTGCCATGCTGATTTTCAACGCCTGGTGATCTTTAAAAAAGACCGCCAGCTCATGCTGATCATCAGTATACCCAAAGGAGCAGATTTAGCTGAATTAAACCCTAAAACGACCGAGAATAACCCTAAAGTAGACGAATGGAATACCATAATGAAGAAATATCAGGAAGGAATTGAAGGTACAAAACCCGGCGAGGTTTGGGTTTTCTTTAAACCGGTAGAATAATACAAAGATGAGCCTGCCGAAACACTTTAAGATTCCTTCGGCAAGTTCAGGATAACAAACAGGTATTACAGTAGCCTGTGCATGGAATTAAAAACAACGCTTACAAAATTAAATATGTTAAGATTAGGAATATTAGGATTAGGCGAGGGCAGGAGTACCATTTCAGCCTCGTTGGCAAGCACCAAATTTAAGCTGATTCAAATTTGCGATGCCAATAAAAAACTCTGCGAGGAACGTGCTTTGGAGTTCGATTTTCAAAACTGGACAACCAATTATGACGACATGCTGAAAAGCGATAAAATCGACATGATTGCGATCTATACACCCGATCATTTGCATTTTGAGCACATTAAACTGGCATTAGAGCACAATAAACACGTGGTTTGTACCAAGCCTTTTATCGATGATCTCTCGCAGGCAAATGAACTTTTAGCCCTGAGCAGAAAAACAAAAAAGAAGATTTTTGTAGGGCAGAGTTCCCGTTTCTTCGAACCCGCCATGCGCCAGAAAAAAGATTTCGATAATGGCCTGATCGGCGAACTGATTACCATCGAAAGCCACTATCATGCCGATCACCGCTGGTTTTTAGAAAAAGGATGGTCATTAAAACAATCGTTTAAATGGCTGTATGGAGGTTTAAGCCACCCGGTCGATTTTATCCGCTGGTACATGCCCGATATCGAGGAAGTAATGGGTTACGGCATGCTGAGCAGCAATGGGCAGAAAGCAGGCCTAAAAAACCAGGACACCATGCACTTCATTTTCAAGGCTAAAGACGGCAGAATTGCGCGAGTAAGTGGAGCCTATACCGGGCCAACACAGCCAGCCAGCCGCGATAGTGGCATGAGTTGCATTTTGCGCGGAACCGAAGGTGCCAGTCAGGCCGATTACCACGAGCTGCGTTACTCGGTAACCACCAAAACGGGAGAAGAAAAGATCATTACCTGGGGCGATTCTACGTTAAAACATTATTTCCGTTTCGAAGGCCAGAGCCATCATGCCGGTGAATACCAGAACTACCTGGAATATTTTGCTGACAGCATTAACAATAAGTTTACCGCCTATCCGGATTTAAAAGAAGGCATTGGAACCATCGCACTTTTACAGGCCATGGACAAATCGATGGAAATTGGTTTACCCGTAAAAATTGATAAAATATTAAGCAGCTATAACATTACCAGAGAATCGATTGGATTATAAAAATCGTCATTACGGGAAGGAATAACAAAATTGGCATATACAGTAATTCAAAGTCAATCCGTGTTTCTGTGGTAAACAAACAAAAACCAAACTAACCAAATGCACAACATTGTAGAACGTTTAACCAGTTTAGATTACATCATTGTAATTGCTTACCTCATCATTTTAATCGTGATTGGGTACCGGGCCAGCTTCCCGAAGAAGAAAAGCAGTGGTGAAACCCTATTTTTAGCCAATAAATCTTTAGGCTGGGCCAGCATCGGCTTCAACATGTGGGGTACTAATGTTGGCCCTTCCATGTTGCTTGCCTTCGCCAGCATTGGCTACACAACTGGTATTGTGGCTGTAAATTTCGATTGGTATGCCTTTATCTTTTTATTTCTGCTGGCCATTGTATTTGCACCTAAGTACCTGGCTGCCCGCGTAAGCACTATGCCCGAATTTATGGGCAACCGTTACGGCGATTCAACACAAAATATATTGGCCTGGTATGCGCTGGTTAAGATTTTAATCTCCTGGCTTTCCTTAGGTCTGTTTGCAGGTGGATTTTTAGTGCGCCAGATTTTAGGCATACCGATGTGGCAGTCGGTAACGTTTTTGGTAGCCTTTGCAGGTTTATTTACCTTTTTTGGCGGCTTAAAAGCCATTGCCAAGGTTAACGTTTTTCAAATGATTTTACTCATTGCCGTTTCCCTTTCGCTTACACTTCTGGGGCTGCATAAAGTTGGAGGTATTTCTGCCTTGTACACCAAAACACCTGGTCATTTCTGGAACCTTATTCAGCCAGCCAGCGACCCAAAATACCCCTGGTATGCCATTCTTTTAGGTTATCCGGTAGCTGCAGTCGCCTTCTTCTGTACCGATCAATCCATGGTCCAGTCAGTTTTGGGCGCTAAAAACCTCAAACAGGGACAATTGGGCGTGAGTTTCATCGGCTGGTTAAAAATACTTTCGCTGCCACTTTTTATCGTAACCGGAATACTGTGTTATGTCCTATTTCCCAATCTTAAAGATCCAAATGAGGCTTACATGACCATGGTAACCAACCTTTTCCCTCCGGGCATGAACGGTTTGGTCATTGTGGTACTGATTGCGGTTTTGGTGGGTACCATTGGTTCCTCCTTAAATTCGTTAAGTACCGTTTTTACGATGGATGTATATGTAAAGAAGATCAATCCGCAAGCTACCAATAAGCAAATTATCAATATAGGGCGTTTAACCGTAATAGCCGGCTGTATTTTTGCTGTAATTGTTGTGCTGGCCATCGATAACATCAAGGGTTTAAATCTGTTTGATGTATTTCAGTCGGTATTGGGCTTTATTGCACCACCACTTTCAGTCGTTTTTCTGTTAACCGTTTTCTGGAAAAGAACCACACGTAAAGCTGTTAACTTCACGCTATCTATCGGTTCGATCCTGAGTTTAAGTACCGGGATTACGTATCTGTGGATTTTACCACCAAGTGAAAATAAGTTCTGGCCACATTACCTCATTTTATCATTCCTGATTTTTGCAGGCCTGCTGCTGATTGCGATACTGATTTCATTTTTAGACCGGACACCAAGCATTTATACCGTTAACGAAGAACACGAAGCCAACATTGAAAAACCCGACCAAACGGTTTGGATTTCCTGGATTGCGTTGGCCATTGTGATGGTTGTACTTTATATTTTTTTCAACGGGCATTAAATGAGTGAATTATCATTCCCATCTTGATCCGGTAGCTGTCGGATGAGAATCTTAATGTCCCTAAATAATAAGAGATTCCCGCCAGCGCAGGAATGACGGAAGCTAAAAATAAACAATATGAAAAACCTAAAAAAAATATTCCTCATTGCTTTACTAAATGTTTTGGTAATGCCTGTTTTCGCTCAAAAGGCATCCTGGATCTGGTATCCCGGCGATTTTGATATCTACATGAGCAATGTAATGCAAAACCGGCGGACAGAGCGCGGTTCGTTTTTTCCGGTATTCTGGAAAATGGACAGTCACTATGTTTTGGTGGATTTCCATAAAGAATTTACGCTTAACCAGGCCGAAGAGGTTAAACTCTTTGTTGAAGGTACTTATAACGTTAAAATTGATGGTCAGGCCATTACCGGCTTTCCAAAATCGATCCGGATTCCGGCCGGAAAGCACAAACTAAGCCTCAAAGTATATAGCCAGGCCACAGTACCTGCTATTTTGGTACAGGGTAAAACAGTGGTATCAGACGAAACCTGGTTAACCACTTTTGAAGACAAAGAATGGATAGATGCCAGCGGAAAAACTTCCGATAAATCCGGAACCACCTTTGTTTCGGCAGGTTCGTGGGGTTTAAATGATCCAAAAATATTACCATCGACCTTTAAATTGCCGGTGGTTGCACACACTGCAGTAAAAACAGAAAAATCTGGCGCAGGCTACGTAGCTGATTTTGGCAAAGAAACATTCGGTTTCATTAAGGTGCATGGTTTAAAAGGAAAAGGAAAACTAAATTTATATTATGGTGAGTCGAAAGAAGAAGCCCTATCTACAGACAAATGCGAAACGCTGGATGATCTCGATGTGGACCTGACCGCTAAAAAAGATTCGGTAATGCCGCTTTCCAAAGCTTTTCGCTATGTAAATTTTCAACCCGGAAGCGGGGTTTCTGCCGATTCGGTTTCCATGCTTTATGAATATGCACCAGTAAGTGAGAGAGGAAGCTTTAAATCCTCCGATGCAGAGCTCAACAAGATTTACGATGTAGCCAAATATACCTTTCACCTCAACACACGCGAGTTTTTTATCGACGGCATTAAACGCGACCGGTGGGTGTGGAGCGGTGATGCCTATCAGAGTTACCTGATGAATTACTATTCGTTTTTTGATGCCCCTACCGTAAAAAGAACCTTACTGGCCCAGCGCGGTAAAGATCCTGTTACGGCGCACATCAATACCATTATGGATTATTCTTTCTACTGGTTTTTGGGCATTTACGATTACTACAAGTTTACGGGCGATAAAAAATTTGTGCAGGACATTTACCCGCGGATGCAATCGCTTATGACTTATATCGATGGCCGGAAAAACAAAAATGGTTTGCTGGAATGGATGCCCGGTGACTGGATTTTTATAGATTGGGCCGATAAACTGAGCAAGGATGGGGAGGTGAGCTTTGAGCAACTGCTTTACGCCCGCAGTTTAGAAACCATGGCATTATGCGCCAAACTGGCTAACGACACCGAAAATGCCACCAAATATGAAGAACAAGCCAGGGCATTGAAAACTAAAATATTTGATTTATACTGGAACCAGGACAAACACGCCTTGGTGCATAGCAGAGTTGATGGTAAACCCACTGAAAACGTAACACGTTACGCCAATATGTTCGGGATTTTCTTCGATTACTTTACGCCCGAACAAAAACTCGCCGTAAAAGAACATGTATTACTGAACAAGAGCATTAACAAAATTACAACCCCATACATGCGTTTTTACGAACTTGAAGCGCTCTGTGCCATGGGCGAGCAAGCTTATGTATTAAAAGAGATGAAAAATTACTGGGGTGGCATGCTTAAACTCGGTGCTACTTCTTTCTGGGAAGAGTACAATCCCGATAAAAAAGGTACAGAACATTTGGCCATGTATGGCAGGCCTTTCGGAAAGAGCCTTTGCCATGCCTGGGGAGCAAGCCCCATTTATTTGCTGGGCAAATATTACCTGGGAGTAAGTCCCGGTGCACCTGGATACGAAACATATACCATCGAACCTGACCTGGGTGGTTTGGACTGGATGGAAGGTAAAGTACCTACCGCAAATGGCGATATCTCAATTTACATGAACAAAAAGGAGATAAAAATAACTTCAGCTGTGGGAACCGGAAAGTTAAAGTTCAAAAGCAAATCGAAGCCCGTAGCAAAGAATACTGAAATTAAAGCAATAGGAAATGGCCTGTATGAAATTACCATTGAAAAGGGTAAAGATTACGCCGTACACTACAATTAATATAGATTTATAACCGGGAACATCATTGTATTTGATTTTCCCGGTTGGCTAAGTCAATTAAGTATCGCGACGGCTTTCTACCGTGTATACAAAACTATCGGCATGGTAATAGCCTAAATTATATTCAATTGGCCGTTCTGCCTGATCAAAAACATAACGTTTTCTAAAAAGCAGGGGACTTCCAACCTCAACATCCAGTTTTGAGGCCATAAACTTATCAGCAGCCTTAGCACTTATTTCCTCTTTCGATAAATTTGCAATGATCGAATGGTCTTTTTCCAGAATTTCGTACAAAGGACGTTTAAAATCTTCATCACCCGTAAGACCAATTCTGGGGTGAAAATAAGAAATGAAATAGACAAATGGACCTTCTGCTTTCCCCCTTAAGCGCTCCAGTTTTAAGACCTTTTTATCAGTACCAATGTCAAAGAAATGAGCCAATTTCTCGTCAGCATATACCCAGCTGATGTGAAGTTCAAAATTCTTAATTGGAATTCCTCTTGCCTGCATTTCTTGCGAAAAACTTAACCAGTTGCTTGCTTTAGAACTGACAGAAACCTCAGCCACTTTAGTGCCGATACCTTTTTTCCGGATCAGCAGGCCTTCATATACCAATTTATTTAGTGCCTGGCGCAATGTGGTTCTCGATATAGCCAGCTGTTTAGCCATATCAACCTCATTAGGTAGAAATTTAGTAGCATATTCAGGATCTTTAATCAGGTTGCGCAATAATTCTTCTGCCTGAATGTGCAATGGCACAGGACTTTTATGGTCGATTGAAAGTTTCATTTTTCTATACAGCAATGCTTTAAGCAATATACTATGCTTTGTGCAGCTGAACAAAGATAAAAAAAGCATGTACAAACAGCAATACTAGGTATATCATGTTTTGGAACCGAATCATTTAATATCAGAAAAGAAATTCAATAAAATGCTAGGATATATGTACATACATACATACATTTGTTATTTAATCAGCATCGAGCCATTTATGGAAGTAAAAAATAATCCTCAGGAACCACCTGTAGCAGCACCATGGAGACAAAGTGGAGAAAAGATTTTGCCTGAAAACGTGTCCCGTCTCCACTCATCACCAGATGGTTACAACCTGTATCCGGTACACGCTTTAGGGGAGGGCAAAATATTTGACGGCTTTGCAACCTTAGCGTCGTGGATTATTGAAAAGAAAACGGTATTGATAGATGGTTATGCCGGCGTATTCTGGTCTGAAATCGAAATACTTTTACAAGCCGAATTTACCAAAAAGAATATAAAAGTTAACTGGTTGCGTACAGCTGGTCAAATGAAAAGTGCGGCGACCGTTTTGGAACTGGTAAGCCCTTTTTTAGGCGAATCCAAAAGTGTGTGGGGTAAAAAAACCAACCTAAAACTTAATGATTTTTTCAAAACCGGTTTCAGCACAAGCCGGCCCGATATGCAATATGAAGTAAATATTGGAATTGGAATTGGAGCAGCCCTGATGGATTGGGATGCACCAATCATTTACCTTGATATTCCTAAAAATGAAATTCAATACCGTATGCGTGCGGGTTCCATTACTAATTTAGGTGCTGCCAATTCAACAAGTGCTTTTGAAATGTACAAGCAGTTTTATTTTGTAGACTGGCAAGTGCTAAATAACCATAAAGCAGCAATCTTAAACCGTATAAATATAATAGCCGATACCCAACACAAATCATCAATAAAATGGATGGAGGCTAATGAACTGAAGAAAGGTTTAAAACAGATTAGCCAATCGGTATTCCGGGTGAGGCCCTGGTTCGAGGCCGGCGCCTGGGGTGGACACTGGTTGCAGGAAAACATAGAGGGGTTGAATAAGGATGAGGTAAATTATGCCTGGTCTTTCGAGATGATTGTTCCGGAAAACGGTATTATCTTCGAGAGTAACGGCAACCTGTTGGAGATTGCTTTTGATTTTCTCATGTTTAGCGAAAACCAATCTGTATTGGGCAAACATGTTTCAATTTTTGGTACAGAATTTCCAATCAGGTTCGATTTTCTCGATACCATGGACGGTGGAAACCTTTCGATCCAATGCCACCCTTCATTAGAATATATCCGTGAAGAATTCGGCGAAAACATTACACAAGATGAAACCTACTACATTCTTGAATGTAAAAATGACGCCAAAGTGTATTTGGGTTTTCAGGAAGATATTAATCCTATTGAATTTAATCAGGCTTTAATTAAAAGTCAGCAGTTAAAGCAGGAAATAAACATTGAAAAATTTGTGCAGGTGCATGATGCGCAAAAACACGATCTTTTTCTAATCCCAAACCGCACGGTGCACAGCGCAGGCGCTAACAATCTCGTTCTCGAAATCAGTGCAACACCTTACATCTTCACCTTTAAAATGTACGATTGGGTGCGCTTAGGCCTCGACGGACAACCCCGGCCAATTAACATTGAACACGCATTTAAAAATTTAGATTTTAACCGGAAAGGGAAAGTTGTAACCGATGAGTTAATTTCGAAACCTACAGTAATTGAAAGAGGAGCTGATTGGGAATTAATCCATTTACCTACACACCGCGAACATTTTTATGATGTTCACCGGATGGAATTTGAAAGCGAAATTACGGTTAAAACCAACAATGCCTGTCACATCTTAATGCTGGTAGAGGGTACATCCATTCAGCTAAAAAGTAAAGATGGCCGGGTTACAGGATTTCATTATGCCGAAACTTTCGTAGTTCCGGCTGCAGCCGAAAATTATACCCTGATTAATACAGGTACAAATAAAGCCAAAGTAATTAAAGCGTTTGTAAAAGACGATCTGGCTACTATAACTTGATAAAACAGCGGTCAAATGTAATTTGTAACCATTGTCAGATCAATTAAAGTTTTAACCAAAATATAAATTATGAGTGAACAAAAAAGAAGCAGTGTATTTTTAATAACACTTGTTGCATCGCTGGGTGGCTTTTTATTCGGCTTTGATATGGCCGTTATATCAGGAGTTTTACCGCTGGTTCAAAAGCAGTTTGCATTAAGCGCCTCCCAGGAAGGATGGTTTGTATCTTCTGCATTGTTAGGGTGTATTATTGGCGTAGCCTTTTCAGGTGAATTAAGCGATAGGTTTGGTCGCAAAAAACCTTTGATTTTAACTGCTATCCTTTTTGTTGCATCGGCTCTGGGCTGTGCATTATTCCCAAACCTTAGTGGCGTTATTGCTTTCAGACTTTTAGGTGGTATTGGCATCGGTATCGCATCAAATGTAGTGCCTTTATATATTTCAGAAATAGCACCTGCACATATCAGAGGTCGTTTAGTTACCTATTACCAGTTTGCGGTTACGCTGGGTATTTTAGTAGCTTATCTCAGTAATGCAGCGCTATTAAGCGGTGCTTCGTCAATACATACAAATACTTTAGCTTTGAACACGCTTTTTAACCAGGAAGTTTGGCGGGGCATGTTAGGCATGGGGGTATTACCGGCAGTTTTATTTTTATCTGGATTACTGCTCATACCCGAAAGCCCGAGATGGCTGATACAAAAGGGACATATTGCTGCCGGCACCTTAATTATCAGTCAAATTAACGGACAGGTACAGTCTGAAATCGATCCCAATCAATTTACAACCGAAAGCAACGGCACTAAAAGTTCATATAAAGAATTATTTGCACCAGCTATGCGTAAAGCTTTGTTAATCGGCATCTTATTACCTTTATTTTCTCAGTTTAGTGGCATTAACGCCATTATTTATTACGGCCCAAGAATACTGGGAAATGCAGGCATCTCACTTAGCAATTCACTCGTCAGTCAGATTATTTTTGGACTGGCCAATGTGCTTTTTACCCTGTTCGCCATCTGGAAAGTTGATAGCTGGGGCAGGCGGCCGCTCTATCTATATGGAACCGCCGGTGCAGCTATTTCACTGATTCTAACAGGTGTTTGTTTTTATTTTAATGCTACCTCAGGCATTTGGCTGTTGGTATGTGTTTTGGCCTTCCTTGCTTTTTTTGCCTGTTCAATTGGTCCGTTAAAATTTGTGGTGGCGGCAGAGATTTTTCCTGGGGCCATACGTGGAAGAGCATTAGCCATTAGTATTATGGTGATGTGGGTGGCGGATACCATAGTAGGACAGATTACACCTATTTTGCTAAACGAACTTGGTAGCGCCGGTACTTTTTGGTTTTTTGCTTTTTTCTGTATCATAGCCTTTATTGCCGTTTATAAATTACTTCCCGAAACGAAAGGGAAATCGCTTGAGCAAATTGAAAACGACTGGAAAGAAGCCACAGATAAACCCGTGTTTTTTCACTAAAAAACGAAGGCTACCTATGAAAATGAAGTATAAATTTGCCCTATTATTGCTGGTTAACCTGTTTTACAAACCTGCACAAGCGCAATCAGATCGCGACCTGTTGGCTTATGCCGATCCGAGGATTGGCACAGCCCACAGCCGCTGGTTTTACTTTACACCTGGGGCAGTTCCCTTTGGGATGGCTAAAGCAGCACCCTCCACCAATGGCTCTTATGGCAATAAAAGCGGTTGGGAAGCTGTAGGGTATGATCAAAGGCATACTTCAATTGAAGGTTTTGCTAATTTTCACGAATTTCAGATTGGCGGAGTTGTTTTTGCGCCATCAACTGGAAAATTACAAACGCTCGCCGGAAGTCTGGAACATCCTGAATCTGGTTACCGCTCTGCATTCGATCATCAGGATGAAATTGCCACACCAGGTTATTATTCGGTATTATTAAAAGACTATGGCGTTAAAGCCGAATTAACAGCCACTAAAAGGGTGGCTTTTCACCGTTATACTTTCCCAAAATCAACTGAAGCAAATATTATTTTCGATATAGGACACCAGCAGGGAGAAAGCGGGGAGGTAAGCGATGCAAAGGTTTACTTAACCGCAGATGGCAGGATAGAAGGTTACGTAATTACCAAACCTGTATATGTACAGAAATATCAGCCTGGTGCTGATGTAAAAATGTATTTCTCTGTTGTAGCCAGTAAAAAGCCTTTAAAATTTGGCTCCTTCAACGGTGCGCAGATTACAGCAGGAAGCAAAAGTGCCACTGGCAAAGGAGCAGGATTGTATGTCACTTTTGCAACACAAGAACAGGAAAGCATTACGCTTAAGGCCGGCCTCTCTTATACTTCAATTGCAAACGCAAGACTCAACCTCGCCAAAGAAGCTAAAGGTCTTTCTTTTGATCAGGCCAAAGCACAGGCATTAAATACCTGGGGCAGCTATTTGGGAAGGATCAGGGTAACTTCTGACAATAAATCCGACCTGACCAAGTTTTATACAGGCTTGTATCATGCCTTATCAGGGCGTGGTTTGGCCAGCGATGTAAATGGCGCTTATCCTAAAAATAATGGAGGGATTGGTCAGATTCCCCTTAATAAGAACCATGTTCCGGTACATAACCATTACAATACTGACGCCATATGGGGTGCTTTCTGGAATTTAACCCAGCTTTGGGCTGTAGCTTATCCCGAGTATTATTCGGATTGGGTTAAAAGCCAGTTATTGGTGTATAAGGATTCTGGATGGCTATCCGACGGAATTGCCAGCAGTCGCTACGTATCTGGCGTTGGTACCAACTTTGTGAGCCTGGCCATGGCAGCGGCCTACACCTCCGGAATTCGCGATTTTGATGTAAAAACCGCTTATCAGGCGGCACTCAAAAATGAATTGCAATTTCAAAACCGGCCATTTGGCGCAGGAAAACCTGATTTGGATAGGTTTCTGAGGTATGGCTACGTAAATCATTTAGATAGCGGCAGTGGCTCGAGCGAGCAGTGGCAATTTTCAGCATCGCATACACTCGAATACGCTTTCAGTAGCTATGCAGTTGGCCAATGGGCAAAGCTTTTAAATAAAACAGCCGATTACCAAAAGTTAACCACGCTTTCAAATGCATGGAAAACCATTTTCGATCCTGCTACCAAATTCATCAGGCCTAAAGATGAACATAGTAAATTTATAGCCAATTTTAATCCCAAACAGGCCTGGAGAGGTTTTCAGGAAGGTAATGCCTGGCAATACACTTTTTACGTTCCCCAAAATCCAAATGCTTTAATTGCTGCTATTGGTAAAGCTGATTTCAATAGCAGACTGGATAGCATTTTTACGGTATCAGAAAAGAATAAATTTGGCGGTGGCACAACTTTAGATGCTTTTTCGGGGCTTGAGGGGCTGTACAACCACGGCAATCAACCCAATCTCCATACCTCATGGCTCTTTAATTTCTCAGGAAAACCGTCCCTTACCCAAAAGTGGGTGAGAAAAATTATGGATGAATTTTACGGTACTGAAGGTATACATGGTTACGGATATGGTCAGGATGAAGATCAGGGCCAGCTTGGTGCCTGGTATGTAATGGCTTCGATGGGTATTTTTGATGTAAAGGGATTTACCGATGCCTCGCCAGAAATCGGACTCTCAGCACCCGTTTTTAAAACTGTCCGGATTAAAGGGAATAAAAAATACTTTAGCGGTAAAGATTTTGAAATTGTAACCTTGAATAATAATACCGAAAACGGTTACGTACAAACGTTTTCTTTGAATGGTAAGCTATTAAAAGCTCCTTTTATGAAACTTAAGGACATTCAAAATGGCGGAAAATTAGTTGTACAGATGGGAAAGATGCCTAAGGATGAGTATTAATACATAAATTCATCCCTTGCAGAATGCAAAGTAGTCTCGAAATCTGATTATGCACTGAGCCAGGCTTAAAGGTGGCATTACGTTTCATCCGATAGCTATCGGATGAAGATAACAATTCTATTTTTGGGAATCTTAAAGTTTATGCATTACGATTTTCGCTTACATGGGAATGACGACCTTGTTAACAACAAAGGGATAATAAACGTTTAGTCTATTATCCCTTTTTTAATTTTTATTCAAATAGATTTACGGTTTCTTTTTTTCCAGTGCAGTTATCGCCGTCCACAATACGCCGGCCTCACCTCTGAAACTCGATGAACCTTTAGGTTTATTATCGGGTGTATACCATTCATAAAAGCCATTATTACTGATTACGCGGGCTAACATCGGATCAAGTGCTTCTTTGGCTTCTTCCAATAAATTATACCTGATGAGCTGCGTAACCATCCTGCCGCCAAACCAGGTCCAATCACCACCATTCTGGTAAGAATATGGTCCCATTACCTTATTTTGAAAAGAGCCGGCCGGATAAACAGGGTAGAGTGTAAGTCCGATAGTTGCAGCATTCGCATCTTTTACGTTTTTCTGCATCTTTTCGTAAGCTTCCTTTACCTGTTTCTTGGTTAAAAGACCAGCTTCAATGGCAACCGCTGTACCACCATGATAGTAAACTTTCGATTCATCGAAGGAAGCAGGAAAAGGGGAGCCGTTGAGATAAATGTGCGGGATATATTTTTGGGCTTTATCATCCCACAAATATTTATTGATATTCTGACGAACGCTTTTGTAAATGCTTTTCCATTTGGTAATCTCAGCAGGACTTAAATCTCCAACATCGATAAAATCATTAATGGCAATTAAAAACATGGCATTATCGTAAATATCAATAGCCCGATGGGTATTCTCGTCAATCACTACGCCCCAGCCTTGCTCGGGTTGTACATCACCCCAATCAGCAGTGGTTGCTCCCCAGATTAAACCATATTTTTCATTAAATCTTTCCTTCATCAGAAAATCCATAGCCCTTTCCATTTGCTTTTTAACCGGTAAGCCGGCTACATGCTCATTTAAAATGGATTTATCTCCGGTAATATTGATGTATTTAGCAATCGCCTGAATTAATGAGGTTTCCTGGTCGGTTTCCACAGTATTTTTATGTCCAAGATACCCCGGTACCAAATCCGATTTATAAAAAGTACCTTCAGATCCAGCCTGTTTTGAAGGGATGTAGCCATCCAGAATAGATCCGTCCGTCTGTTGAAACTGAAAAAAGGTAATCAGGTGTTTCCTGATCTGTGATTTGTCGTTAACCTCACAACTTAATTCGATAAAGGTATTTAAATCCCTGATCCATACCTCACCATATCCGTCTCCGGCAGTGAAACCCTTTTTTATCAATGCCTCGGCCATGGTTTTAACCTGGTTCATGACCGCCGGGGTTACATTTTTTTGCACTTTTTGATTAGTAGCTTTCACCTGGGCTAAAGATACCCCGGGCGTGGCAAGCGCAATAAACATGGCTAATGCGATATTCTTATTCATAAGTTATTTATTGTTTACAGCCTTATATTTAAAGCTGTATCTGTTTTTAATCTATATGTACAAACATATATACATTTGATCAAATATCAAATAGTTTAACAATATAATTACTTCTCATGAAGCATGGGTTAGAGCCGGAAATAGCTTACCTAAACCCCGATTCTTTGCTCAATCTTTTTAACGCATTTGTTTGCTTCGGCTAAAATTACCTTGCTGTCAATAGCCTGATCGGCATTTAAAGCATTTAACATCGAAATGGTTAAACAGGCAATAATACCATTGTTGTTGGCAATACCAATAGGCACGGAAATGTCGGTTACACCCGAAACGGCATCACTGTTTTTAAAATATGAGCCTGTTTGCTGAATCTCGGTCAAAGAATTTAAGAAATCTTCCTGTTGCGGTTTGGCATATTTTTTAAAAATAGCATTGTTCTTTAATACGGTATTCCGTTCGGCTTCCGGCATGTAGGCCAGCAATACTTTACCCGATGCGGTTAAAGGTAACGGGAACAGGTTTCCTTCTTCAATAGAAAGGGCTATTGGTCCGGGACTTTTGGCATGGATAATTACCATCACCTGGTTCATATACAAAATACTCAGGTGGCACGATTGGCGCACCGAATTGGCGAGTTCTTCTAACGGAAACTGTGCCGCTTTCCTCAGCTCATCGATAGGCGAGTGGCGGTGCGAAAGGTAAAAAAGCTTAAGCGATAACCGGTATTTCCCCGAAACCTCATCGCGTAAAATATAACCACGGCTTTCCAAACTCATCAACATCCGGTAAATTTCATTCGGTGTTTTTTCGATACCAATGGCAATTTCAGTTTGTGATAAGGGAATGGATTGAGCCGATAAATACTCTAAAATATCAAGTCCTTTATCTAAAGCCGGCGCCTGATACTTCGATTCATTTTCTTTCATACAGGTTTAATTTGGTTGTATCGTATTTTTTACAGTTTCAAACATACAAAATGCATTCATATTTCTCATTCAGAATGAAATTATATAATTATTACAGTAATATATGTTTTCATATTTAAAAAAATGATTTATATTTGAATTATAAGTAAGATTTAAAGTTAAGTAAATTCTGCAGCTTATTTGGCATGGATTGAGAATTTATTTCTAACTAAATTGAGCACGCTAACCAACTATAAACCTAAATCAAGCATCGAACGCGATCTATACGGCCAATGAACAAACTTGTAATCTTTTCATTTTTTTACCTGTTTACTTTTCCGCTGTTTGCTCAGGAGATTAAGGTATCGCATTTAAGTTGTGAATACCGTACCAATCCGTTGGGCATTGATGCTGCGCAACCACATTTTGGTTGGCAACTCATTTCAGTTAAGCATAATGTAATGCAAACTGCTTATCAGGTTCTTGTTTCAAGGAGCCTTACTGCACTTAATCAAAATCAAGGTGAGGTATGGGATTCAAAAAAAGTTACTTCTGGTCAATCCATTCAGGTAAAATATAAAGGAGAAGCATTACTATCTGCAAAAAAGTATTATTGGAAAATTAAGATTTGGGATAACCAGGGCAATGAATCTGCATGGAGTGAAGTGGCTTTTTTCCAGATGGGACTGCTAAAAACTGCAGACTGGAAAGGGGCCCAATGGATTGCTTTCGAAAAACTGGCTGATAGCAATGTTAATGCATTGCCAACAGATGGTAAAAAGGACAAGTTTAATGGCAATAACATCCTGCCCATGTTCCGCAAAGATTTTGCAGCTATCAAAAGCATTAGAAAAGCCACGGCCTTTATTTCAGGTCTGGGCCATTTCGAAATGAGCTTAAATGGCGAAAAGGTTGGAGATGATTTTTTAGCCCCTGGCTGGACCAAATACGATCAGGAGGCCTTATATGTAACTTACGATATTACCCACCAGCTTAAAAAAGGTGCCAATACCGTTGGCGTAATGCTGGGGAATGGTTTTTACTATATTCCACCGGTAAAAGAACGGTACCGCAAACTCAAGGTGGCCTATGGTTTCCCAAAAATGATATGCCGTTTGCTTATTGAGTACACTGACGGCACTTCTACAGATGTAATCAGCAATGAAAGCTGGAAAACAACTGCTTCGCCCATTACTTTTTCCAGCATTTATGGCGGCGAAGATTATAACGCGGGTTTAGAACAGAAAAACTGGAACCTGTCCGCTTTTAACGATAGTCAGTGGAAACCGGCATTATTGGTTAGTGGTCCCAGTTTAAATGCCCAAAAGGAAGAACCGGTTAAAATATTCGATCAGTTTTCGGCGAATAAGGTTAATGTCACGAGCAATGGCGATTGGGTTTACGATCTGGCGCAAAATGCCGCTGGGATTATCGAACTGAAAGTGAGCGGTAAAAAAGGCGATACCATCCGCATTACACCAGCGGAGCTGTTGAAAGAAGATGGTACAGTGACCCAGAAAAACATGGGTGGTCCATCTTATTTTACCTACATCCTGAAAGGCGAAGGCGTTGAAACCTGGCGCCCGAGATTCTTTTATACCGGTTTCCGGTATTTACAGGTTAAAGGCGGTGTGCCGGCCGGCAAGGTAAATCCATCAGGCAAAGCCGTTATCCACGGTTTAAAAGGCCTGCACATCCGTAATGCTGCCGAAACGGTTGGTAAATTCCATACTTCAAACGACTTATTTAACCAAACCTTTAAACTGATCGATTGGGGCATTAAAAGCAATATGTTAAGTGTTTTTACCGATTGTCCGCACCGCGAAAAGCTGGGCTGGCTGGAACAGCTTCATTTAATGGGTAGCTCAGTGAATTACAATTATGCCGCTGCACCTTTATTTGCAAAGGCAGCTGTCGATATGAAAAATTCACAACTGGCTACCGGGCTGGTACCCGAAATTGCACCCGAATACGTTAAATTTGAATGGGGTGGTGACATGTTCCGCGATTCGCCGGAATGGGGGAGCAGCAGCATTTTAGTGCCCTGGGATTTGTATCAATGGTATGGCGATAAAGAAGTCCTGGCTGATCATTATCCTACTATGCAACGTTACCTGCAATACCTGGGCACCAAAGCCGATCAGCATATCCTTTCGCAAGGGCTGGGCGACTGGTATGATCTGGGACCGAAACCTCCGGGTGTTTCTCAACTTACCCCAATGGGCATTACAGCCACTGCCATTTACCATCACGATTTAAAAATACTCGAAAAAATAGCCACCATATTGGGTAAAAAAGCCGATGCATTGGCTTATGCCAATCAGGCAGTTTTGGTACGTAAAGCATTCAATACCAAATTCTTTAATACCGAAAGCAAACAATATGGTTCGGGAAGCCAAACGGCCAATGCCATGGCGGTATATATGGGCCTTGTAGCCGAAAAAGATAAGCAGGCTGTGATCGAAAACCTGGTCAAAGATATCAGAAACAAAAATAACGGACTAACGGCAGGTGACATTGGTTACCGCTATGTATTAAAGGTTTTAGAAGAGGCAGGCCGCTCTGATGTAATTTTCGACATGAACAGCCGTAGCGATGTTCCCGGTTATGGGATGCAACTGGCCAAAGGTGCCACGGCATTAACCGAAAGCTGGGCAGCCTTGCCAACCGTATCCAACAATCATTTTATGCTGGGTCATTTAATGGAATGGTTTTACAGTGGCATTGGGGGTATCCGTCAGCAAGAAAATTCGGTTGCATTTAACCGCATTAAAATATATCCGGAAGTAGCTGGCAATTTAACTTCAGCTCAGACTGCATACCAATCAGTGTACGGAAAAATTTCGACCGATTGGAAAAAAACAGCCGATGGATTTGAAATGGCGGTAAACATTCCGGCAAACACTACAGCAATAGTATATCTGCCAGCTTCTGCCACACAGACTCATATAGAAGAGCATCAGTCATCTTTTCAGTTACTGGGAATGGAGAATGGCAGGGCTAAAATTGCGATCGGTTCAGGTGCTTATAAATTTAGGGTAAAGTGACATGAAAACGATCTGGATATACCTAACAGGCATTTTTATAGCTGTTTCGGCATCAGCGCAGGAAGTCAAAAATCCTGTACCTGCGGACGAAATGGAAAAGATTTATCAGGAAGTTAAAACCCCTTTTAAATATGGGCTGGTAATGGTTCCTGAAGATAAGGACCATAAAATGGATTGCCCCACCATTTTTAGGAAAGGCAAATACTGGTACATGACCTATCTGATTTTTAGCGGCCGCGGTTACGATACCTGGATGGCCAAAAGCAGTGATTTACTGCACTGGGAAAATCAAGGTAAGTTAATGTCGTTTGAAGATTCGGGCAAATGGGATGATAACCAGAAGGCCGGCTATAATGCCCTTTTAGATCCTGAATGGGGCGGAAGTTACCAGGCTAAAAGCTATAAGGGCCAATACTGGATGTCGTATTTCGGCGGTAAAGAACGCGGATACGAAGTAGAGCCTTTATCGATCGGGATGGCTTATACAACTAAACACCCTTCGGTAGTACAGGAGTGGAACAGACTGGAAAAACCGGTACTTAGCTCGCTGGATGCTGATGTGCGGTGGTGGGAAAACCGCCATAAATTGTTTAAAAGTACAGTTATTGCCGATCGGAAGAAGTTAACAGGTCATCCTTTTATAATGTATTACAATGCTGTTGGCGATTCACTGGCCAACAATAAAAAAACGCGCTGGTACGAACGGATCGGGATGGCCGTATCAGATGATATGGTACACTGGCAGCGGTATTTGAAAAACCCGGTGGTACATCATCCGGTGGGGATTACCGGCGATGCTGTGATTCAACGAATGGGCGATTATTATGTAATGTTCTATTTCGGTGCTTTCTGGCAGGACAGAAAAGGTTCTTTTAACCGCTTTGCCGTTTCGAAGGATCTGGTAAACTGGACCGATTGGACAGGCGATAACCTGATCGAATCATCAGAAAAATACGATGAGTTGTATGCACATAAATCATTTGTACTGAAATACAAAGGCGTAGTTTACCATTTTTATTGCGCGGTAAATAAATTAGACCAACGCGGAATAGCCGTGGCTACTTCGAAAGATTTAGGAAAAAGTAAAGTGAATTTTGTTCAATAATTAAGAAATGAGCATGCTAGGTAAATATAAGGTTTTGATTGTTCTCCTGTTGGGACTATCTGTCATTTCGACTGAAGCAAGGCGGAAAGGAGAAATCTTTTCACCGGTCATTAACAAGAGCAGCAAACTACCGGTCGGCGGGGTATCAACTGATAGAGCGGTCAGAAGCCGAACGAGTTTTAACAAAGACTGGAAATTTTTCTTAGGTGATGATCCTGCAGCGAAGTCAACTTTGTACAATGATTTAAAATGGCGTAAACTTACTTTGCCCCACGATTGGAGCATTGAGGGTAAGTTTGATGAGAAAAACCCGGCTAAACCCGAAGGTGGGGGCTTGCCCACAGGCATTGGCTGGTACAGAAAAGAATTTACAGCCCCGGCTAATTTTAAAAACAGGTTAATTACGGTTGAATTTGATGGCGTTTACAAGAATTCTGAAGTTTGGGTAAACGGCGAATACCTGGGCAAACGACCTTATGGTTACAGCTCATTTGCTTACGAAATCAGTAAGTTCTTAAAACCGGGCAAGAACATTATTGCAGTTAAAGTGGATAATTCGGCCCAGCCAGATTCACGCTGGTATTCAGGCTCAGGGATATACAGAAATGTTTGGTTAACCTCAACGGCTAAAGTATCTGTTACCAATTGGGGAACCAGCATCAAGCCGGCTTTAGCTAATATTAAAGGTGGTAAAGCACAAGCCCTGCTCATTATAGAAAATGCCATTCAAAATAAAACCGGTCTCAACCAGCAAATTAAAGTGATCAATCAGATTTTTGATTTCGATGGTAAACTTGTGACTAAAAATGAATCGTCTCCAACCAGAATTGATACCAGTGGCAATAAATTCCATGCAGATATGGAATTACCTGAAGCCACACTTTGGTCCGTTAAAAACCCAAAACAATACAAGCTGGTTACCCAAATCATTGAGAACAATATCGTTATAGATGAAAAAGAAACACGATTTGGTTTGCGCGATATCCGCTTTGATGCCAGCACCGGCTTTTATTTAAATGATGTTCAGACTAAAATTTTAGGAGTATGCTTACACCACGATCTGGGAGCATTAGGCGCTGCAGTAAACGTACGTGCTATGGAACGCCAGCTCGAAATCATGAAAGCCATGGGCGTAAATGCCATTCGTACGGCACACAATCCACCGGCGCCAGAGTTTTTAGACCTCTGTGATAAAATGGGATTTCTGGTAATGGATGAAGCTTTTGATATGTGGGCGAAAAAGAAAAACAAAAATGATTATCACCTGAATTTTCCCGAATGGCATAAACGCGACCTGGAAGATATGATCCTCCGCGACCGCAATCACCCTTCTATCATTTTATGGAGCATTGGAAACGAAATCCGAGAGCAATTCGATAGCACAGGGGTAGACATTACCAGAGAGTTGGTTGATATTGTTAAAAATCTGGATAAAACACGTCCGGTAATTTCTGCTTTAACCGAAACCGACGCGAAGAAGAACTTTATTTATCAAGCCAATGCATTGGACATCTATGGCTTAAATTACAATCACAAATTATATAAAGACTGGCCGAAAAACTATCCCGGGGTTAAGTTTCTGGCTACCGAAACTACTTCTGCATTAGAAACCAGGGGCTTTTACGATACAGCTGATACCATTCGCCGCTGGCCAAGAGACGGAAAAACGAAATTTACCGAAGGCAATGCAGCATGGTCCGCATCGGCTTACGATAATGTTTCGGCTTACTGGGGATCGACGCACGAAGAAACCTGGAAAGCGGCAAAAAAATACGACCATGTTTCGGGCTTGTTTGTTTGGACCGGCTTTGATTACCTGGGTGAGCCTTTACCTTATCCATGGCCGGCACGTAGCGCTTATTTTGGGATAGTTGATTTAGCGGGTTTTCCGAAAGACACCTATTATATGTACCAAAGCGAGTGGACAGCTAAACCGGTGCTGCATATTTTACCACATTGGAACTGGGGACAAGGTAAATCTGTTGAAGTTTGGGCTTATTACAATCAGGCAGATGAGGTAGAACTGTATTTGAATGGAAAATCTTTAGGTAAAAAATCAAAACAGGATGATGATCTCCATGTACAATGGAATGTAAATTTTGCACCTGGAACCTTAAAAGCTGTATCGCGCAAAAACGGTAAAGATGTTTTGGTTCGGGAAGTTAAAACTGCAGGAGTACCTGCAAAAATCGAACTGTTGGCTGATCGGAAACGGATCAAAGCCGATGGTAAGGATTTGTCATTTATTACGGTAAGGATTTTAGATAAAAATGGAAACATCGTACCTAACGCTGATAACCTCGTTAATTTTAAGGTTACCGGAACAGGATTTATCGCTGGGGTAGACAATGGTTTCCAGGCCAGTCTGGAGCCTTTCAAAGCCAGTTACCGGAAGGCATTTCATGGTTTATGTTTAGCTATTCTGCAATCAACAGAAAAAGCAGGAACGATTAAATTAACAGCAACATCGGCTGGTTTAACTTCCGCATCAATAGTGATTAATACAGGTAAATGATGAGATGGCCATGCCGCAAAAACTAGTTGGTTACACCAATTGAAAACAAGTAAATAAAAAACAGCAATCTGACCGGTACCACACCAGCCAGAAAAACATTAAATAATAGAATAAGTGGAGAAGACGATCAATTTAAAAGGAATAACCTGGAACCACAGTCGTGGCCTGCTGCCTATGGTAGCAACAGCACAGCGGTTTTCAGAATTACACCCCCATGTAAACATCACCTGGGAAAAGCGAAGCTTGCAGCAATTTGCTGATTTTTCTATCCAGGAACTTGCAGAGCGTTTCGATTTGCTGGTGATCGACCATCCATGGGCCGGCTTTGCAGCCAAAACCAAATCGATTGTTCCTTTGGATTTTTACCTCAGTGATGCATATTTAAATGATCAGGAAAACAACTCAGTAGGCCAATCTTACGAAAGTTATACTTACGGAAGTCATTTATGGGCATTGCCCATTGATGCCGCCACGCCGGTTGCGGCCAGCCGGCAGGATATTCTGGCTAAAAGAGGCTTTGATTTACCCAAATCTTTCGAAGACTTACTGGCACTGGCCGATGCGGGCCTGGTTGCTTTTGCAGGCATTCCAATCGATGTGTTAATGAACTTTTACACGCTTTGTTGCTCGCTTGGCGAAGATCCCTGTCAAACCGATGATACGGTAGTTTCGATTGAGACCGGCGTAAAGGCCTTACAGTTGTACCGCCAGCTGGCATCAAAAATCGATCCGGCCAACTTTAACAGAAATCCGATCCAGGTTTACGAAGCCATGACCCAAACCGACGAAATCGCTTATTGCCCATTTGCCTATGGCTATTCCAACTATTCCAGAAATGGTTATGCACGCAAGCTGCTACATTTTCACGATATGATTTCGCTCAATGGAAAAACCAATTTAAGAAGTACACTTGGCGGCACCGGATTAGCCATTTCTGCAAAATGTGTTTCGCCCGATACCGCAGCTCAGTATGTTGAATTTGTAGGCTCACCAGCTTGCCAGGCTTCTTTGTTTTTCGAAAGCGGGGGACAACCTGGGCATTTAGCCGCCTGGAAAAATGAAGAAGTAAACCGACAGAGTCAAAATTATTTTGCCAATACTTTACCTGCCTTACAACGTGCATTTTTGCGTCCACGCTATCATGGCTCTATGTATTTTCAGGATCATGCCGGCGATGTGGTACGCGATTATTTAATGGGGCAGGGGGATGAGCTAACAGTTTTATCTGCACTTAACGAATTATATCAAAAATCTAAAAGTTTAGTAGTATCATGAACAGGCCATTAGAAGGACTTTTGGTTTTAGAGTTCTGTCAGTTTCTGGCAGGTCCCTCGGCGGGTTTAAAACTGGCCGATTTAGGTGCGCGTGTTATCAAAATTGAAAGGCCTAAAACCGGCGATGCCTGCCGTTCCTTATCCATTAAAAATCTTTTCGTGGACGAAGATAGCTTGCTTTTCCATACCATTAACCGCAATAAAGAAAGCTATACCGCCGATTTAAAAAATGCTGGGGATTTAAAAAAGCTCAAAAAGCTAATTGCCAAAGCGGATGTAATGACGCACAATTTCAGACCGGGGGTGATGGAGAAAATTGGTTTGGATTATGCGGAGGTGCAGCAAATTAACCCGAAAATTATTTATGGTATGGTTACCGGTTATGGTAACGAAGGCCCCTGGAAAAACAAACCCGGGCAGGATTTACTCGTACAATCGGTTTCAGGCTTAACTTTCCTCTCGGGTGTAGATACCGACGGCCCCGTGCCTTTTGGCTTATCCGTTTCTGATATTATGTGCGGTAACCACCTGGTTCAGGGCATTATGGCGGCTTTAATTAAGCGGGCTAAAACCAATAAAAGTGTGTTGGTAGAGGTGAGCCTGCTCGAATCTATCCTCGATGTGCAGTTTGAAGTGATTACCACCTATTTAAATGATGGAGGCAAATTACCCGATAGAAGTGGTGCGAAAGGAAGTGCACATGCATATTTAAGCGCACCTTACGGCATGTACCAAACCAGAGATGGCTACATTGCCATGGCCATGGGAAACTTGCCAAACATCTGTGCAATTATTAACTGTGATATTGCAGATTTATATGTAGAAGCTGGTTCGGCATTTGAAAACCGCGACAAATTAATTGTACGGCTGGCCGAAACCTTTAAGCAGCAAAACACCAGTAACTGGGTTGAGCTATTGGAAAGCAACGGCATCTGGTGTGCCGAGGTATTGAACTACCATACCGCTACCGCTTTAAATACCTATAAAAACCTGAATATTGAACAGCAAATCGATCTGGGAAATGGTAAAAGCATTAAAACGACAGTTAGTCCGCTGCGCTTAGACCAAAGGAAATTATTTGCCAAGAAAGCCGCACCCAAGCTGGGTTATGATACAGCAGATATTGATAAAGAGTTTGAATTGAATTAAGAAAAGAAGACCCGTCACCCTGATCCGATGGTTATCGGCTGGGAACCTTACACCTGATGGCATTAAGATTCCCTCCTGCGCGGAATGACGATCACGATTGAATGAGAAAATAGAAAAAAGGGATGGAGTATCCGGCGCGTAGTAATGCGAACCATGTCCTCTGCCAGGGTACGTGTTACCAAGTACCAGTTAAGAATAAAAAAATAAAATTATGCTACCGCTTGAAGATTATTTAGTTATCGATTTTAGCCAGTTCCTTTCGGGACCGTCTGCGGGTTTGCGTTTGGCCGATATGGGAGCGCGTGTAATCAAAATTGAGCGTTTAGGGGTTGGCGATATCTGCCGTACGCTTTATACCTCTAACCTGATTATGAATGGCGAATCATCGGTTTTTCATGCCATTAACCGGAATAAAGAAAGTTTCGAAGTGGATTTAAAAAGAGAAGAAGATTGCGAAATGGTGCGCGAGTTGCTTAAAAAGGCCGATGTAATGATCCACAATTTCCGGCCAGGAGTAATGGAGCGTTTAGGTTTCGATTATGCGGCAGTAAGTGAGTTAAATCCAGCCATTGTATATGGCGAAATCTCGGGTTATGGCACAACCGGCGAATGGAAAAACAAACCGGGACAGGATTTGCTTTTGCAATCGGTTACCGGATTAACCTCCCTTACCGGGAATGCAGACAGCGGACCGGTTGCCATGGGCTTATCCATTGTTGATATGTTGGCCGGCGCTCATCTGGCGCAGGGAATTTTAGCATGTTTATACCGCAAAGCCATTAAAAACGAAGGTGGTTTTGTACAGGTTAGCATGATGGAATCGGCTTACGATTTTCAGTTTGAAACCATTACCACCTTTATGAATGATGGGGGCAGTTTACCCGAACGCTCACAACAGAATAATGCCAATGCTTATTTGGGTGCTCCTTACGGCGTTTATCAAACCGAAAACGGGTATCTGGCACTCGCCATGGGCTCCATTCCACAACTGGGCAGTTTACTTGGCTGCGAAAAGCTCGAAGATTATATTGAAGTAAGCGAAGCATTCGATAAACGGGATGAGATTAAAGCCATTCTAGCCAACCATTTACTAAGCCAAACCACCGAAAAATGGCTTTCGAAGTTAGAGCCAGCAGATATCTGGTGTTCGGATGTATTAAACTGGAATGCGTTGATGGCACACGATGGTTTCAAAGTACTGAACATGATTCAGGAAGTAAAAATGGTTGATGGTTATACCTACGAAACTACCAGATGTCCGATCCGGATTGATGGAGAATTGTTAACTTCACCAAAAGGTTCGCCAAAACTGGGTCAGGACAACGAAAAAATCATCAAAGAATTTATTACACATACTACTATCAATGCCTAACCAAGCCGATACTTTCAGAATAGCCGTACGTAAATTTGGTCCCTTCGAATCTGCCATGCAGAAACTCTGGGATAGCTATTGTGCATTATCTGGCTGTACGCTTCAACTGGAAATGGTGATTATGGATTTGCACGAGCTTTACGAAAGTACTATAGCCCGCCAGGGTTTAGCAAATGGTTTGTTCGATATTGCACACATCAATACCGATTGGGTGTACGAAGGCTACCTGAACCAGGCATTTGAGGTTTTAAATCCCTATATCAATACCAATAAACCTGTTGGTTTTCCCAATGGCTGGAGTAAATCTCTGCTCAGTTTGCAGCGTTTTGGCTGGGAAGTAGTGGGTTTGCCCTTTCACGATGGCCCCGAATGTTTTATTTACCGCAAGGATTTGTTTGAGAACGAAGCCGAACAGACCAATTACCTAAAACAGTTTGGCAAAGCGCTTACCGTACCCCAAACCTGGGAAGATTTTCACCAGGTAGCACAGTTTTTTAACCGCCCGGCCGATAACCTGTATGGCAGCATCTTTGCCTGTTATCCCGATGGCCACAATACTGTATTTGACTTCTGTCTGCAACTGTGGACCCGGGGAGGAAGCCTGGTTGATAAAGCAGGAAACATCCAGATCAATTGTCAGGCTGCTATAGAAGGCCTTGATTTTTACCGGAAAATAGTGAATGACGCTAGCGCCGTTCACCCCAAATCAAAAGATTTCGAATCAGTAGCTGCCGGTATGGCCTTTGCCAATGGCGAAGCAGCAATGATGATCAACTGGTTTGGTTTTGCAGCTATGTGCGAAGTAGATGCCGTTTCGAAGGTAAAAGGTAAGGTAGAGGTAGATTTGCTTCCTGCAGCCCCCGGAAAAGCATCTGCATCCTTAAACGTTTACTGGCTTTATACCATTGCCAAAGGCAGTAAAAACAAGGATCTGGCTTACGATTTTTTAAAATTTGCCACCAATGTGGAGCAGGATAAATTATTAACGCTCGAAGGAGGGATTGGCTGCCGGTTATCAACCTGGAAAGACTCTGAAGTGAATGAAATTATTCCCTATTACCATAAATTAGAACAATTGCACGAAGTGGCCAACATGCTGCCGCAGCATAAAAACTGGACGCAAATAGCTAAAATTATTGATGAAATGGTTTTGAAAGCGATGAATACTACAGCAGCATCAGCCGGTTTTATTGCAGAGGCCCAGAACCAGATAAATAAACTGAATTAAATGAGTATTGATATCCAATATAAACCCATTTTACCCGAAACCAAACAGCCCATAATTATTATTGGTGCCGGTGGAATTGTGGCTGATGCACATCTGCCGGCCTATAAAATCGCGGGTTTCGAAGTTTATGGCATTGTAAACCGAACCAAAGCACGGGCGCAAAAACTGGCCGATGCTTTTGGTATTCCACATGTTTTTGATACCGTGGCCGAAGCTGTGACCGCAGCACCTCCGCATACTGTTTTCGATGTAACCATTATGCCCGAGCAGTACCTCGAAACTTTAGCGCAGTTACCTGATGGAGCGGCAGTTTTAATCCAAAAACCTATGGGCGACGATTTTAACCAGGCAAAAGAAATTTTAGCCCTGTGCCGTGCCAAAAACCTGAAAGCGGCCATTAACTTTCAGTTGCGTTTTGCGCCTTTTGTAAGTGCAGCAAAATACCTGATTGATAAGGGGATGATTGGCGAACTTTACGACATGGAAGTTCGTGTAACCATCAAAACACCCTGGGAAATTTTCCCGCATGTGATCATTCACCCGCGCCTGGAAATTCAATACCACAGCATTCACTATGTTGATTTAATCCGCTCGTTTTTAGGTAATCCCGATAGTGTTTTGGCTAAAACCTTAAAACACCCTGCTAAATGTTTATCGTCATCGCGCTCTACCATTTTATTCGATTATGGCGATACGCTGCATGCGGTAATCAATGCCAACCACGACCACGATTTTGGTCCCAATCACCAGGAAAGTTATATCAAATGGGAGGGGACTAAGGGTGCTATTGTAGCTAAAATAGGCTTGTTGATGGATTATCCGCATGGCGTTCCGGATGTGTTTGAATATTGCCTGGTAGAGAAAGACAAAACCCCGGTGTGGGAAAAGGTTAAACTGGAAGGCTCCTGGTTTCCCGATGCATTTATTGGTACTATGGCCAATTTAATGCGCTACAACGAAGGCTCAACCGATATTTTACACACCAGCGTGGAGGATGTAATCAATACCATGGCTGTAGTAGAAAGCGCCTACCAATCAAGCGATACTGGCGGTATAAAAGTTAATAAATAAATAACCATCGTTCTCGTTTGTAACGAAGATGAAAGTGAAAAGCGATTGTATCGCTAAAAAATAAAATTATGTATTTCAAATCCACATTTTTTGAAGATTACCAGTTACAGGATAAACGTGTAACCCTGGGCCGTACCATTACAGAAACCGATTTTGTGGTGCATGCAGGCCATACCGGCGATTTTTTTCCGCACCATATGGATGCAGAGTGGTGTGCCACACAACCTTTCAAACAGCGTATTGCCCACGGCACCATGATTTTCAGTATCGGCATCGGACTTACCGCTTCAGAGATTAATCCCGAAGCCATGAGTAAAGGCTACGATAAACTTCGCTTTGTAAAACCTGTTTTCATTGGCGACACCATCCACTCCGAAATAACCATTTCAGAAAAAGGAGAGAGTAAAAGACCAGAATATGGTACTGTAACCGAACATGTAGAAATCATTAACCAACATGGAGAGGTGGTACTGGTCTGCGACCATCTACTCGTAGTTAAGAAGGTTCATTAATCATTTGCTCATTGGTTTGGGTGTACATAACTACCAGCCAATAACAATAATGACAAATCAATCACAAATCACACTAATGAACCAAATATAATGAACCACAACACATCAGCAGAAATTGTAACAGAGGGCAATTCGTCATCTGGCAAGAGATACCTATTACCTTTTATACTTGTTGTTAGCCTGTTTTTTCTCTGGGGCATGGCACACAATCTTGATTCGATCCTCATTCCACACCTTAAAAAAGCCTGCAATTTAAATAACAGGCAATCAACCTTAATCGATACTTCCGTTTTCTTTGCCTACTTTCTGATGGCCATACCTGCTGGTATTGTTTTAAAGAAATGGGGGTATAAAGCCACTATGATTTCGGGTTTGCTGGCCTTTGCACTTGGAGCATTTTTATTCGTGCCGGCAGCCAATAACCTGTCGTACATCACCTTTCTGGTTGCACTTTTTATTATCGGCTGTGGTTTAACCATGCTCGAAACATCAGCTAATCCTTATGCTGCAGTTCTGGGGGATCCGGCAAAAGCAACCAGCAGGTTAAACTTAGCAGCCTCTTTCAATGGTTTAGCGGCGATGGTTGCCCCCATGATTGGTGGTTTGTTTATCCTGTCTGGAAAATCACATACAAAGGATGAGCTCGCTGCGATGAGTGAAGCGAGCCGAAACAGTTATTTTCTGGAAGAAGCGGCTTCAGTTAAAACGCCTTATATTACATTGGGAATTATCCTGCTGGTTATCGCAGTGATATTTTACTTCATCCACCTTCCTGAAATTAAAACCAAAAGTATTGATGGCGAAGCAAAAGGCAGTTTCTTTGGTGCATTACGCCATAAACACCTGAGATGGGCGGTAGTAGCACAGTTTTTTTATGTTGGTGCTCAAGTTTGCGTAACCAGTTTTTTCATCAGAATGGCCCAGCAGGGTGGTGGTTTTGACGAGAAAACAGCGGCTTCCTATCTGGCCGTTTATGGTCTTTTATTTACAGTAGGCCGGTTTGCTGGTACTGCTATTCTTCAGTTTGTATCGTCCAGTAAACTACTGGCCGTTTATGCTGTTATCGCCATTCTGTTGTGTTTGGTAGCTATCTTAGGACAAGGTTCTTATGTGGTTTATGCCTTAGGTGGTTTAGGCTTTTTCATGTCAATTATGTTTCCAACTATTTTTGCTCTTGGAATTGACGGTATTGGAGACGATACCAAGCCTGGTTCATCCTGGTTAATTATGTCAATTGTAGGCGGTGCCATTTTACCTTTTGGTATGGGATCTTTGATCGATATCTACGGAGATAATATTCAGGTGGGTTATAGCATCCCCCTGATTTGCTTCATAGTGGTACTTTACTTCGGCTTAAGCGGCTATAAAATGCACGCAAGCAAGATTTAACGTCATTGCGGAGGGAATAAAAAGTAAAAAATGAAATTAAAAGGGATCAAAATACTGTCAATTGTACTATTGTTAAGCGCCGGCTTTACCAGGCAAACCTATGCGCAGAACCAAAATGCAAAACCCTGGGTATTTTGGTACTGGATTAAGGCTGGTGTTTCGAAAGCAGGCATAACGGCCGATCTGGAAGCCATGAAAGCCAATGGCATTGGCGGCGCCTATCTAATGAGCATTCAGGGCGCCGATAAAACCCCGCTTTATAGTCCGCCAAGTGTACAACTTACTCCCGAATGGTGGCAAATGGTGGAATTCGCCATGAGCGAAGCAAAACGTTTAGACCTTAAACTCGGTATGCATGTAAGCGATGGTTTTGCCCTGGCAGGCGGCCCATGGATTAAACCCGAATTATCCATGCAAAAGGTAGTCTGGTCAAAAATAAGCACCAGCAATACAAAGACTAAAATTAATTTACCGCAACCAGCAGCCAAAGAAAACTATTACCGCGATATAGCCGTATATGCGTATCCTTCGCCCGTTGGCGAAGGCATTTCAACACGAACAATAATTCCTAAAATTACAAGCAGTAACGGCTCAGATGCAAGCGGTTTAATCCAGCCGGGCAATAAGAAAAATTTTGGTGCCAATGAACCCTGCTATATCCAGTACGCATTCGAAAAACCTTTTACTTGCCGAACGATAACCATTAAAGTTAGTGGCAATAATTATCAGGCTCAGCGCCTGGCTATCGAGGTGAGTAACGACGGCAAAAACTATCACTCCATTGGCCGTCTGGAAGCACCACGACATGGCTGGCAAGATACAGATGAAGATGTAACACACTCTATTGTACCGACAACCGCTAAATTTTTCAGGTTTGTTTATGATAAAATAGGATCTGAACCGGGTTCCGAAGATTTAGATGCAGCGAAATGGAAACCATCCTTAAAGCTGGTTAACCTCGAACTATCTGCCGAAGCACAAATTAATCAGTTTGAGGGGAAAAACGGTTCGGTTTGGCGGGTGAGTAAAAGAAGCACCGAAAAACAACTTGCAAAAAATCTGTGTGTGCCGTTAAAAGGTATTATTAACCTCAGCCATAAATTAAACCCTGATGGAACGCTAAACTGGCAGGCTCCCAAAGGCAACTGGACCATTTTAAGGATCGGCCATACCTCCACGGGCCATACCAATGCTACTGCCGGTGGTGGCATGGGACTGGAATGCGATAAATTTAATCCTGCAGCGGTTAAACTTCAGTTCGATAACTGGTATGGCGAAGCTTTAAAACATGCCGGACCGGAAATAGCCAAAAAAGTATTGAGTGTATTTCATGTAGATAGCTGGGAGTGTGGCAGCCAGAACTGGTCGCCTGTATTTAAAGCGGAGTTTTTAAAGCGACGGGGATACGATTTAACCCCTTATCTGCCCATTATAGCGGGTATACCGGTAGAGAGCGCGCAGGTATCGGAAGATTTTTTATACGATATCCGGAAAACCATCGCCGAACTGGTAGTGGATCAGTTTTATAAAACCCTTGCCAAGCTAGCCAAAGAGAAAGGCGTAACCTTTACGGCTGAAAGTGTGGCACCTACCATGATGAGTGATGGTCTGATGCATTACAAAAACGTAGATATACCCATGGGAGAGTTTTGGCTAAACAGTCCAACACACGATAAACCAAATGATATGCTCGATGCTATTTCGGGCGCGCACATTTATGGTAAAAACATTGTACAGGCCGAGGCTTTTACAACTGTACGGATGGATTGGAATGAAAGTCCCGGCAATATGAAAACGCTGCAAGACAGGAATTTTGCCCTCGGAATCAACAAACTGGTTTACCACGTTTTTGCACACAATCCCTGGGTGGATAGGAAACCCGGAATGACTTTAGACGGCGTAGGGCTTTACTTTCAGCGCGACCAAACCTGGTGGAAACTGGGTAAAGCCTGGGTAGATTATGCCACACGCACACAAAACCTGCTGCAACAAGGAAAACCGGTAGTGGACATTGCGGTTTTTGCTGGCGAAGAATTGCCACGGCGTTCCGTTTTACCGGATCGTTTGGTTGAAACATTACCGGGTGTTTTTGGCGAAGATGTGGTTGAAGCGGAGCAGAAACGTTTAGCTAATGTTGGCGAGCCTTTACGGCAAATACCAGCAGGCGTTACCCATTCGGCAAACATGGCCGATCCGGAAAACTGGGTAAATCCATTAAGGGGCTATGCCTATGATAGTTTTAACCCCGATGTGTTAAGCACGGCAACGGTAAAAAATGGAGATGTGGTTTTCAAAAGCGGTGCGACTTATAAGATACTGGTATTCCCGGGTGTCATGAAAATGAATCCCAATTATGAATATATGAGCTTTGCCACAGTAAAAAAAATACTTGATTTAATAAAGGCCGGAGCTAAAGTGATTATTGCAGATAAACCTTTATATCAGTCAGGAATTAAACAAGTTAATGCGATTGAATTTAAGAAAGTTGTTGATGAAATTTGGGGTGGAAATTTTGAATCTTACAAAAACAATAACCATCCGGTTTATACGAAGAAACTAGGCTTAGGACAGATTTTTAAAGCCCCTTTCTATGGTGAAACTTTTGATGCTTTTGGTTTAAAAAGGGATTTAACGGTTAATGAAGTAGATAATGATAAGTTAAGCACCGATTACGCAACCGGTATTGCTTACACCCACAGGATGGATGGAAACAAGGAGATTTATTTTATCTCTAATCAGCAAAATAGAAAAAGAGAATTATTCTTCAACTTAAGGAACGGCAAAAAATCGATACAAAGCTATGATGCCGTAAGTGATGTATGGTCTGAGCCACATAAGATTAACAATGCATTTGATGGTACTGACATCAATTTAACCTTATATCCTAACCAATCTATTTTTTTGGTACTGGATACACCGGAAGTATTTTCCTTTCATTCGCAAAGTGCAGAGGACGAGTTGAAAGCTGCAAAAAACAAGCTTTCAGATAAAAAAGCAATGGATATTTCAGCTGACTGGCAGGTTCAATTCGATCCGGCTTATGGTGGACCATCCAAACCAGTTGCCTTTACTCAGCTAACCGATTGGTCTAAACATCCGGACACGTTCATCCGCTATTATTCCGGAACGGCAATCTACACCAAGCATTTCAATTACAACGGGGATACGAAAAACGCCTGGATCGATTTAGGGGCTTTTTCGAGCATGGCAGAGGTTAAAATCAATGGGGTGATATGCGGCACGTTGTGGACACCGCCTTACCGCTCAGACATCAGTAAAGCCCTGAAAAAAGGAGAGAACCAAATCAGCATTGAGGTGGTGAACACCTGGGCAAACCGCTTAATAGGAGATAGTAAACTATCTGAAGATAAAAGAATTACCAGAACGACTGCACCATTCCGTTTAGAAGGTAAGCCATTAAACCCTGCCGGATTATTCGGACCAGTATTGATACAACTTGAAAAGTAATTGAGAATTTGATATTTCAAATAAATGAAAAAAATAATTGTATTCATTCTGGCTTTTGCTCAAACTATTGTTTACGCGCAACAAAAGCAAGTAAAAGATAATTTTAATGTCCAGATAAGGTTAGAAAAGGGTGATTTGAATAATGATGGCTTAACCGACAAAACCGTAATTACAATGGATACAATCGATGCAGCAGTTCCGTTAAGGTTGCAGATATTCTTTTTACAGCCAAATAAGCAATTTAAAATGGTTTTCTCTTCAACAGATGTAATTGAACCTCAATATGTAAATGGTATACACACCAAAAATACAATTCCATATTTTTTTATTGAAAAAGGGTTTTTAATAATGAACTCCGAAAAAAATGATGTTCGTTATGAGCATAAATTCATCTATAAAAATGGAGTTTTTCAATTGGTTAAAATCTCCAGTGTAGTTTATGATGGCAAAAATTCAACGATTGAAACAGTCTTTGATCTTTTAGCAGGAGTGAGGACTGAAACTTTAAAATCATTGGGCTCCGAAAAAATTCTAAAGAAAAATGTAAAGGAAATTATGATCAGGCCATTGCCCACCCTTCAGAATTTAAGAAATTTTGGCAATAAACTAGATTAGAACGCTAAAAAGTAAAACAATGATAAAAAAGCTACCTCATATGAACGGAAATTTTGTCTTTCAGATTTTACGACTTCAGGTAATAATTTGCGCAATGCTTTTTATAATGTTAAACGCAGTAGCACAGGATAAAGCGCTGGTAAACACAGCTAACAGCCCATACGCTAAGCTGCATAGCATTAATATGAGTGATGTAACCTGGACAAAAGGTTTTTGGGCCGACCGTTTTAAAGTGGCCACCGAAACCATGGTACCGAATATGTGGGCCATTTACAACGATCCGAAAATCAGCCACGCCTTTAAAAACTTCGAAATTGCCGCTGGCCTTGATACCGGTTTGCATGCCGGCCCTTCCTTTCACGATGGCGATTATTACAAGACACTGGAAGCGGTGGCGGTGCTGTATGCTTCAACTAAAAATCCAAAGCTAGATGAAATGATGGACAAGGCGATTGTTGTAATTGGCAAATCGCAGCGCGAAGATGGCTACATTTATACCAAGGCCATAATTGAGCAGCGTAAAACAGGTGCCAATAACCAGTTTCAGGATCGCTTAAGCTTCGAATCGTATAACATCGGTCATTTAATGACAGCGGGTTGCATCCATTACCGCGCTACCGGTAAAACCACCTTGCTCAATATCGCCAAAAAAGCCACCGGTTATTTATATAAATTTTATAAGTCCGCTTCACCTACTTTAGCCAGGAATGCCATTTGTCCGTCGCATTACATGGGTGTGGTAGAAATGTACCGGACTACCAAAGATCCCCGTTATCTGGAGCTGGCCAAACATTTAATTGCCATTAAGGGCAAAATAGAAGATGGAACTGACGATAATCAGGATCGCATTCCCTTTTTACAGCAAACCAAGGCTATGGGGCATGCTGTAAGAGCCAATTACCTGTATGCAGGCGTAGCTGATCTTTATGCCGAAACCGGGCAGGATTCGCTTCTAAACACCTTGAACTTAATGTGGAACGACGTAAACCAGCATAAAATGTACATCACGGGCGGTTGTGGCTCGTTATACGATGGTACTTCTCCCGATGGCACCTCATACAATCCCGCCGATGTGCAGAAAATACACCAGGCTTTTGGTCGCGATTACCAGCTACCCAACTTTACTGCGCACAATGAAACCTGCGCCAATATTGGCAATGTACTGTGGAACTGGCGCATGTTGCAGATTACCGGCGATGCCAAATATGCCGATGTAATGGAGTTAGCGCTACACAACAGTGTTTTATCCGGAATTAGCCTGGATGGAAAGAATTTTTTATATACCAATCCACTGGCGCAATCAGATGATTTGCCTTTTAAGCAGCGCTGGTCGAAAGATCGGGTGCCTTATATTGCCTTATCTAACTGTTGCCCGCCCAATGTGGTACGCACCATCGCCGAAGTTAGCGATTATGCCTACAGTGTTTCGGAGAAAGGGCTGTGGTTTAATTTATATGGAGGCAATAATTTAAGCACGACACTGGCCAATGGAAGTAAAATCTCCCTGACAGAAGAAACCGATTATCCCTGGGCAGGGAAGATCAAAATTACGGTGAAGGAAAGTGGCAATACCGCTTATTCGATATTTTTTAGAATCCCCGGCTGGACACAGGGTGCGCAGATCAGTATCAATGGCAAAACAGCAGTCATAAATGCGACTTCAGGTACTTATGCAGAAATTAACCGCATTTGGAAAAAAGGCGATATAGTTGATTTAAACCTGCCCATGGAAGCAGTATTAATTGAAGCTAATCCTCTAGTGGAGGAGAACCGGAATCAGGTGGCCGTAAAAAGAGGCCCGATAGTGTATTGCCTTGAGTCGACGGATTTAGCCGGAAAAAGTATTTTTAATGCTTTTATACCAGCCACAACTAAATTTGAAGCAGAAACCATGAATATAGGTGGCGCCAGGGTAATGGGATTAGTGGGTACTGCTAAAATAGTGGAACCTAACAGCTGGAAAAATACCCTCTACCGGCCAATAGCAGATAAAAATACAGCTATAACCTTAAAACTGGTGCCTTACTTTATCTGGGGAAACCGTGGGCATTCAGAAATGTCGGTCTGGCTGCCGGTTAGTAGATAATCTAATAATGCCGTCATGCTGAATTTATCTCGGCATCTCAATTTTGATTGATTGACGATCCGATTACATAAGCTTTAAGATTCCCGCCTGCACGGGAATGACGTAAGAAAAAATAATACAACAATGAAATTAAAACTGATACTTTTCCTAATCCTTTGCAGCTACATCGCATCAGCAACCGTAAAACCTGCCTCCATTTTTACTGATCACATGGTGCTGCAACAACAAAGTAGTGTAGCGTTATGGGGCTGGGCCAAACCGGCAAGCCAAGTAAAAATTGTTACTTCATGGAACCAGGCCAACTATTCTGTAACATCCGGACAAGATGGAAAATGGAAAGTAAAGGTTTCGACACCAACTGCCGGAGGACCATACGAAATTGAGCTGAACGATGGGGAAAAACTGGTATTGAAAGATATTCTGATTGGTGAAGTCTGGTTTTGTGGTGGCCAGTCGAACATGGAAATGCCCATGAAAGGTTTTAAAAGCCAACCTATAATCGGATCGAACGAAGTGATTTTAAAATCTACCAACCAGAATATACGCGTATACACGGTTCCGCGCGCTTCCGTTACCGAAAGACAGGACAACAGTAAACCTGCTATGTGGAAACAATCAGAACCAGAAGCCATTTCGAACTTCAGTGCTACCGCTTATTATTTCGGATCGTTGTTAAGTGAAATGCTGCATGTTCCCATCGGCTTAATTAACGACAGCTACGGCGGATCTACAATCGAAGCCTGGATGTCACCCGAAGATTTAAAGGCCTTTACCGAAATTAAAATCCCTTCAAAAGGCGATTCGATCAAAGAAGTAAGCCGGACGCCCACAACCTTATACAATGGCATGCTGTATCCGGTTATCGGCTATACGATAAAAGGTGCCATCTGGTATCAGGGCGAATCCAATTACGAACGGCCGACACGCTATGAAGAGCTGTTTCCGGCCATGGTTTCGAGCTGGCGGCAACATTGGGATAATGGTGAATTTCCATTCTATTATGCGCAAATTGCACCCTATAATTATGCACTGATTGCTAAACCCGGTACAAACTACAATTCGGCTTATTTAAGGGATGCCCAACGCAAATCACTCGGCAAAATCCCGAATAGTGGAATGGCTGTTTTAATGGATATCGGCGAAGAAAAATCCATTCATCCTGCAAACAAAAGGCAGGGAGGTGAGCGGCTGGCTTATATTGCACTGGCCCAAACCTATGGCATTAAAGGTTTTGGCGCACTTAGCCCTGCTTACGAATCGTTAAGCGTGGAGAAAAATGTAGCGACCATTAAGTTTCAAAATGTACCCAACGGACTTACCTCTTTTGGTAAAGCCTTATCTTTATTCGAAATTGCCGGCGAAGACCATAAATTTTATCCGGCAAAAGCGGCGATAAAAGGCAGCAGCGTTACCGTTTCGGCCGAGGAAGTTAAAGTGCCCGTAGCCGTACGTTATGCCTTCAAGGATTTTGTAACCGGCGATTTATTTGGTAATGACGGCCTTCCTGTTTCCTCTTTCCGTACTGACAATTGGGAGAAATAAAAATGATTTTGACTGCGAAGACATTAAGTAAACCAGGTTTAGATAAAAAACACTTAAATGTGGTTAAATCCTTTATATGGAAGATGGTTTTAAGCCATTCTTCAGGTATCCTTGGGGATCTTAGGTGGTCGAATATTTTTCGGTTGAAAATTAAAGTCCTTGCCTTTGTGCTTTTGGTGTTTTTATGGTTCACTTCAAAAGATGCTTTGTCACAGGAAAAAGAATCATCTAACGTGATTTGGACTACTCAAAGTACTAATTCAGCTGAATCGATGCCTGTTGGAGGTGGAGATATCGGCTTAAACCTTTGGGTAGAAAAAGGGGAGATTTACCTCTACATTTCGCGTAGTGGAACCTTTGATGAAAATAATACCCTGCTAAAACTTGGCCGCATTAAACTGCAATTGAGCCCAAATCCTTTTCACGGCGAAACTTTTCAGCAAGAACTGATTGTAAAAGATGGATACGCCAGTCTATCAGGAGCCCGCGGAAAAACGAAAGCCGAAGTTAAGGTATGGGTTGATGTTTTTAAACCCGTTATTCATTTAGCTATTCAATCATCAACGAAAATAACTATCACAGCAAGCTATGAAAGCTGGCGTTTTGAAGATCGCACAACAACCGGCAAAGAAAACAACCAGAATTCGTACAAATGGGCACCACAGGGCATGGTAAAAACCCTAAAAGATGAAATTAGCTTTAAAAATGATCAGGTACAGTTCTATCACCAAAATCAACCCCAGACCGTTTTTGATGTAGCGGTAAAGCAACAGGGATTAAACGATCAAAAGAACGATCTGTACAATCCATTAAAAAACTTAATATTTGGTGGTCGACTGGAAGGCAATAATATGATTGCGGACGGCAATTCTTCTGGGATCTACCTGAATACGCCCTTTAAAGCCTGGAAACTAAAGAGTAAAAGCCCAACTAAAAGCCAACAGCTTAAAATTACTTTAAATACCAGTCATACCGCATCTATTCCAGCCTGGGAAAAAGAATTAAATAGCATTGCGCAAAGCGCCAAAGTCGATCAGCAAGCCAGTATTAAATGGTGGAACAATTACTGGAACAGAAGCTTTATCTACATAAAGGCGAAAGATGAAAAGGCCAATCAATCAGCTAAAAATTACCAGCTTTTCCGGTACATGTTAGGTTGTAATGCTTTCGGTAAATATCCAACTAAATTTAACGGCGGATTATTTACTTTCGATCCTCAGCTTACCGATACTGCTTTAAAATATACGCCAGATTTCAGAAACTGGGGTGGAGGTACACATACCGCACAAAACCAGCGTTTGGTTTATTGGCCAATGCTTAAAAGCGGAGATTTTGATTTGATGAAACCTCAGTTCGATTTCTACCTGGATTTACTCCAAAATGCAGAAATCAGAACAGCCGCTGCCTGGGGGCATAAAGGCGCTAGTTTTACCGAGCAATTGGAGAATTTTGGATTACCTAATCCTGCAGAGTACGGCTGGAAACGTCCGGCAGGTTTTAATCAGGGTATGGAATACAATGCCTGGCTTGAATATGAATGGGATACCGTGTTGGAGTTTTGCATGATGATCCTCGAAACCGAACGCTACGACAACCGGAATATTGAAAAATATCTTCCCTTGATTGAAAGTTCACTGACTTTTTTCAGGGAGCATTATACTTATTTAGCCAAACAACGTGGTGCTAAAGCGTTAGATGGAGCGGGACATTTGGTTTTGTACCCTGGTTCGGCTGCCGAAACCTATAAAATGGCTTACAATTCTACCTCAACAATTGCAGCGCTGAAAACGGTGCTTCAACGGCTCATCGAATTACCTGGTTTAGCCGAAAATAAGCGTAACCAATGGGCAGTAATGCTGAAAACCATTCCGGAAATTAATTTCCGCTCTTTTCAAGGGCACAGCACCATCGCACCGGCAAAAATCTGGGAAAGGATAAACAATACCGAAAGTCCGCAACTGTATCCGGTTTATCCCTGGGGCATTTACGGCATCGGGAAATCTGGTTTAGATACTGCGATTAATACCTTCAAATACGATACAGATGTGCTGAAATTCAGGAGTCATGCAGGCTGGAAACAGGATAATATTTTTGCTGCCAGACTGGGATTAACCGAAGAAGCAGCCAGATTAACTACCTTAAAATTAAAAGATTCAGGCAGAAGGTTTCCGGCATTCTGGGGGCCGGGCTTCGACTGGACACCCGATCACAACTGGGGCGGTTCGGGCATGATTGGTTTACAGGAAATGCTGATGCAAACAGATGCAAGAAAGATTTACCTGTTCCCGGCCTGGCCAAAAGACTGGGATGTACATTTTAAACTTTATGCACCATACCAAACCAGTGTAGAAGGAACTTTAAAAAATGGAAAATTAATAGATTTAAAGGTAATACCCGAATCAAGGAAAAAAGATATACAAATAATGATTGAATAATTGCATTTGGAATGATGGAATGGTAAGCACATTTACATTCGCTCATGCGATCAACCACTCTAACTAAAAAAGACATGGATTTACAGTTAAAAGAAAAAGTTATTATCATCACCGGTGCGGCAAAAGGCATTGGTCGCAGCATTGCCGAAGTATTTGCTAAAGAAGATGCAATTGCAGTAATTGTAGGCAGAAAGGCAACAGATAACCAAAAAGTAGTGGATGAAATTATAGCATCAGGAAAAAAAGCCGAACAGTTCGTAGCCGAACTTTCTAAACCCGAAGATTGTGAAAGGGTAGTATCAGAAATCGTAGCTAAATTTGGCCGGATTGATGGCCTGGTAAACAATGCCGGGGTAAATGATGGCGTGGGACTCGAAAGCGGCAATTATGAAGGCTTTATGGCCTCGCTACACAAAAATGTTGTGCATTATTACTTAATGGCGCACCATGCCTTGCCCGAGCTCATTAAAAGCAAGGGGGCAATTGTTAATATCACTTCAAAAACAGCAGAAACCGGTCAGGGAAATACTTCAGCTTATGCGGCTGCCAATGGCGGTAGAAATGCTTTAACCCGCGAGTGGGCAGTAGAACTCTTAAAATACGGCATCAGGGTAAATGCAGTAGTGGTTGCCGAATGCTGGACACCTGCTTACGAAACCTGGATTGAAACACTTGCAGATGCTCAGGAAAAACTGAACGAAATAACAGCCAAAATTCCACTGGAAAACAGAATGACTACTGCAGAGGAAATTGCCAACATGACGGTTTTCTTGATGTCGGCCCGGTCCAGCCACACCACCGGACAAATAATCCATGTAGACGGCGGCTATGTACACTTAGACAGAGCTTTAGCCAACGCTTAATTAGTTTTCAGTTGACAGTTATTAGTTTGCAGTTTATGCCAATGCCAACAATTAACCAATTACCCAATTTATACAATTAACCGATAGCAATGAAAACCCTTACCTGCACCACCCCTGGAACTTTTGAATATTCAGAAACCGAAAAACCCGAACTTCAGAAAGGCCAGGCGATCATTAAAATAAAAAGAATCGGGATTTGTGGAACCGATCTGCATGCCTTTGAAGGCACACAGCCTTTTTTCAATTATCCACGCATTTTAGGTCACGAGCTTTCGGGCGAACTGGTTGAAATAGATGGCAGAAACGATTTTAAAATAGGAGAGGCAGTTACCTTTATTCCGTATTTTAATTGTGGCGAATGTATTGCCTGCCGCATGCACAAACCAAATTGTTGTGTAAAAATGCAGGTTTGTGGCGTACATGTCGATGGCGGGATGCGTGAATATTTATCGGTTCCATCTCGTACACTTTTACATGGCGAGGGTTTAAGTTATGATGAGCTTGCACTGGTAGAACCATTGGCTATTGGTGCGCATGGCGTGCGCAGGGCTGAAGTGCAACCTGGCGAATTTGTCCTGGTAATAGGGGCAGGCCCAATTGGTTTAGGTACTATGGAATTTGCCCGTATTGCCGGCGGACAGATTATTGCACTTGATATTAATGATGACCGTCTGAACTTTTGCAAAGAAAAACTTGGGGTTACACATACCATCAATGCTTTATCGCCAGATGTAACCGAACAGCTGAGCAAAATCACCAATGGCGATATGCCTACCGTGGTAATTGATGCAACTGGAAATCAAAAGGCCATCAATAATGCCATAAACTACATGGCCCATGGTGCGCGTTTTGTATTAATCGGCCTGCAAAAGGGAGATTTAATTTTCAACCATCCCGAATTCCACAAACGTGAATCTACCTTAATGAGTAGCCGAAATGCAAACGTAACAGACTTTGAGCACGTAATACAATCGATGAAAGCCGGTTTGGTAAAACCAACAACTTACATTACCCACCAGGTTAATTTTGAAGAGATTAAGGATAACTTCGAAAGCTGGCTGGATCCCAAAAACGGGGTTATTAAGGCTATGGCTAAGATAGGAGAATAAATAATCAGTTACGCAGCATGATAAAAAACATCGTCCGCCTTTATAATGCGGATGCATGCATAAAAAAAGCCGATAATTAGATCATTATCGGCTTTTAATATAGCTGAGCGTTTTTATTTTTTATCCCTTATAGAATACTTCATTCCAATGCAGCTCGTTTCTAAACTGATTGATTTTAGTATCTGCACCAATGTTAATGTATTCCAAACCGGCAATATTGGCAAAATCCGATAAGTGCTCGGTAGTCAAATTCTGACTATATGCAGTATGGTGTGCACCACCTGCATAAATCCAGGCAGCACAACCCGTTTTCATATCCGGAAGCGGTTTCCAGAGTACACGTGCAACAGGTAAGTTAGGTAGATCGTTTTCAGCTTCAACCGCTTTAACTTCATTTACAAGCAAACGGAAACGGTTACCCATATCAATCAGCGATGCATTCAAAGCATCACCTCCACCTACATTAAATACTAAACGCGCCGGATCGGCTTTACCACCAATACCCAGCGGATGCACTTCTAAACTTGCTTTTCCTGATGCTAAACTGGCATCAACCTCCAGCATGTGCGAACCCAAAACCAATGCATTTGATGGATCGAAATGATAAGTATAATCTTCCATAAAGGCATTTCCGCCAGGTAAGCCAGCGCCCATTACTTTACAGGCACGTACCAGAGCAGCTGTTTTCCAGTCGCCCTCGCCGGCAAAACCATAACCATCTGCCATTAAACGTTGGGCGGCAATACCCGGCAATTGAATCATGCCGTGTAAATCTTCAAAAGTATCAGAGAAACCTTTAAAGCCACCGTCTACCAAAAACTTACGTAAACCCAGTTCAATTTTGGCGGCATCGTAAACCGATTGATGTCTGGCACCACCGGCTTTCAAATCATCAGCCATATCATAAGTAGCTTCATATTCTTGCAGCAAGGTTTGAATCGAATCTTCACTCACTGCATTAATCACCGCTACTAAATCTCCAATACCATAGGTATTAACCGAGAAACCAAATTTCATTTCCGCTTCAACTTTATCACCATCAGTAACGGCTACAAAACGCATGTTATCGCCAAAACGCACAAATTTAGCGCCCTGCCAATCATTCCATCCGGCAGCAGCCCTGCACCAGGTATCAATTTGTCTGGCAACCTCTTCGTCCTGCCAGTGACCAACCACTACCTTACGATCCTTGCGCATACGCGAAACCATAAATCCGAATTCCCGGTCTCCATGTGCACTTTGGTTCAGGTTCATGAAATCCATGTCAATGGTATTCCATGGAATATCGCGGTTAAATTGCGTATGTAAATGCAACAGCGGCTTTTGCAATACATTTAAGCCCCTGATCCACATTTTAGCAGGTGAGAAAGTGTGCATCCAGGTAATTACCCCAATACAATTTTCATCAATATTTGCCTGTTGTAGCGTTTCAAAAATCTCTTCCGTTGTTTTTACAATCGGCTTGTATACCACCGAAACAGAGATGTTTTGATGCTGGTTTAATGAATCGGCAACCTGTTGTGCATGTTCTGCTACTTGTTTTAAGGTTTCTTCCCCGTACAAATGTTGCGTACCGGTAATGAACCAAACCTGTAATTTTTTTAAATCAATCATTACTGTTTATGTTGTTTCTAATTTATGCGATTAAACCTCACTGCTTTTAAAAACCGGTGAGGTTTTTTGTTTATTTCTGTCCGTAATAAGCACCTGCACCATGCTTGCGCTCGTAGTGTTTTTCAATCAGCGAATCTTTTAACTTTGGTGCCTGCGGATTAATCTGCTGGGTTAACAAAGCCATTTGTGCCACTGCTTCTAAAACCGCACTGTTATAAACGGCTTTTTCTGCTGTTTTTCCCCAGGTAAAAGGCGCATGGTTGCCCACTAAAATCATTTCTACTTCTTTGTAGCTTAAACCCAGACTTTCAAAATGGTTAATAATCTGGAATCCGGTTTCATATTCATAGTTGCCCTTAATCATGGCGTCATCCATAGGTGGTGCACAAGGAATATCAACCGTTAAATGGTCAGCGTGGGTAGTGCCAAAAATCGGGATTGCTTTTTGTGCCTGAGCCCAGGCCGTACCGTAAGTAGAGTGGGTATGCACTACACCGCCGATACCTTCCCAATGCTTGTATAAAACGGCATGGGTTTGCGTATCAGAAGAGGGACGAAGTGTCCCTTCAACCGTTTTCCCTTCAAAATCTACAATGACCATTTTTTCAGGTGTTAAATCTTCGTAAGGTACACCACTTGGCTTAATGGCAAACACACCTTTTGCGCGGTCGGCAGCACTTACATTGCCAAAGGTAAAAAGTACCAGTCCCAGTTTGGGCAACTGCATATTGGCCTCGTAGGCCTGTTGCTTAATATCCTTATAGTTGCTCATGATAAAAAGGTTTTACATCTTTTTTATTGTATTTCTCCAGGTAACGACCCAAACCTAAATACTGATGATAGTGTTGGCGGTAAAGCTTTTGCTTTTTGGGGTTTGGTTTGTATTCTTTTTCAAAACCAGTTCCCATGGCTAACATGGCCGCCTCAATATTGGGGTAAATGCCGGCGGCTACTGCCGCGAACATGGCTGCACCTAAAGCACAGGTATGCTCAAAACGGTGAATACGGATAGGCATTTCCAATACATCGGCCATCATTTGCATAATATAAGCTGATTTTTTAGCTACACCACCAATACCTATAATTCCTTTTACTGGTACACCTTCTTCTTTAAAACGTTCAACTATCGCCTTAGCGCCAAAACAGGTTGCAGCAGCCAGTGCCCGGAAAAATCGCGGTGCATCGGTTCCTAAGCCTAAGCCGGTTATCGCACCTTTCAGTTCCTGATTGGCATCTGGCGTTCTTCTGCCATTTAACCAGTCGATAGCCAGTTCAGCATAATCATCGTCTTCCAAAGCCTCGGCTTGTTTACTTAAACTGGCAATAATTTTGCCTTCCAGTTCTTCTTTTAAAGCTAAAGCTGTGGCTTCATCAATTAAATCTGATTCCGTTAGCAAATTATTTAACGGCCAGCTGATTAAATTTTTAAACCAGGCATAAACATCACCAAAAGCCGACTGGCCGGCTTCTAAACCAGCCATACCCGGAATTACCGAACCATTTACCTGTCCGCAGATACCGCCAATCAGTTTGCCGTGTAAATCCTCGTTTGGCGCTACCAGGATATCGCAGGTGCTGGTGCCCATTACTTTACTTAAGTAGTAAGGTTCAATCTGGCCACCAACAGCCCCCATGTGTGCATCAAAAGCGCCTACGCCAATTACCACATCAGTGCTCAGGCCTAGTTTATTTGCCCATTCCTCGCTCAATGTGCCCGCTATAACATCCGAAGTTTCGGTATCGTTAAATAATTTTGCCCTGAAACCAGCCAAAAGCGGATCCAGACTGCTAAAGAAATCTTCTGGTGGTAAACCGTTAAATTCTTCTGCCCATAATGCTTTATGTCCGGCTGCGCAACGGCTGCGTTTCATCGTAGTTACATCTTTACCGCCACAAAGCAGAAAAGGTACCCAGTCACAATGCTCCACCCACGATTGTGCACTACTCTTAATGGCCGAATCGACCCTTAAAGTGCGCAAAAGTTTTGCCCAAAACCATTCAGATGAATAAATTCCACCAACATATTTTAAGTAATTGGTTGTGAATTTAGTAGCATGCTCATTAATCTCTGCTGCTTCCTTAACTGCGGTGTGGTCTTTCCAAAGCACAAACATGGCATTGGGATTTTCTTCAAAACCCGGGGTTAAGGCCAGGGGAGTTCCACTGGCATCAACTGCAACCGGACTAGAACCGGTAGTATCCACCGAAATTCCTTTAATCAGATGCGCAATGGATGCGCCACCTGCTTTTTCAATACATTGTTTTATGGTATGTTCTAAACCTTCAATGTAATCAAGCGGGTGTTGTCTGAATTGATTAATGGCCGGTTTACAATATAAACCTTTCTGCCATCGCGGATAAAGAAAAACAGATGCCGAAATTTCTTTTCCATTGGCGGTATCGACTAAAACCGAACGAACGGAATCCGTCCCGTAATCTACACCTATTACATAGTTTGCTGTGCTCATAACAATAAATAATCGTCTAATTAACGTTTATTTATTTGAATTAAAAAATTAAATATGTTTTTTATCTTGTATTCATCTTCAGCAGGTTAGAAAAGATTCAAAAAACATATGCCTATTTGATTCATTGATATTGAGTAAGAGCTTAGAAAAACTTGAGATTAACCCCAATAAACCTTAAATTTACCTTATGGCCAAAAAAGGTAAAGCAGATCCCGGTTTAACAAAGAAAATTTTCGTTTTGGATACCTCCGTAATCCTGTACGATCATGACGCGATTAACAACTTCCACGAGCATGATGTAGCCATTCCGATCCAGGTACTCGAAGAGCTCGATAATTTTAAAAGCGGTAACGATACCCGGAATTTCGAAGCCCGAAGTTTTATCCGCCTGATTGATGAGACGGCCCGCCAGAGGCTTATCAGCGACTGGACCCCTTTAAGAAAAAACAATTCAGGTAAATTTAAGGTAATCCTGAACGAAAATACGCTGGCCGTAAATGCAGAAGAAGTGTACGGAAAAGGCAAAACCGACCATAAAATTTTAAATGCTGCCTTAAGTTTAAAAGCCGAATATCCCGATAAACGTGTAGTACTGGTATCGAAAGATATCTGCCTAAGGTTAAAAGCCAAAGCCCTCTCGCTAAATGCAGAGGATTACGAAACCGGTAAAATTAAAAATGTGGATGAATTGTATGCCGGTAAAACTGAACTCCACGATTTTGCACCCGAAATTATAGGAGCCGTGAAACAAGAGGCATCTATAGACGCCAACGACATCGGATTGCCAGCTAAAAATGCCAACCACTTTTATATTCTAAAAAATAAACGCAAAAATGCCAGTGTATTTTATAATAACAGCTTAAAAACCATATCGTCGGTTTCTACAGGATCCATTTTTAAAATTAAACCTAAAAATATAGAACAGGCCTTTGCCATTCATGCACTGCTAGATCCTAATATTAAACTGGTAAGTATACAAGGCAATGCCGGAACGGGAAAAACGCTGTTGGCCCTGGCAAGTGCTTTGGAACAACGCAAAAACTTCAGGCAGATTTACGTTACCAGGCCTATTGTTTCTTTAAGCAACAAAGATATTGGCTTTTTACCCGGTGATGCCAAATCCAAAACCGATCCTTTTATGGCTCCCATCTGGGATAACCTCCGGTTTATAAAAGAGCAGTTTCATGGCGACGATAAAATGACTGAAAAAATTGATGAGCTGATTTCTACCGAAAAAATTGCCATTGCACCATTGGCTTTCATACGCGGCAGGACATTAACCAAAATTTTCTTCATTATCGATGAAGCGCAGAATTTAACCCCACATGAGGTTAAAACGATCATTTCGAGGGCTGGGGAGCACACCAAAATTGTTTTTACAGGCGATATTTATCAGATCGACACTCCATATCTGGATTCGGAAAGTAATGGCTTGTCTTATTTGATAGAAAATGCTAAAAATCACCCTTTATATGCACACATTACCTTGCATAAAGGCGAACGAAGCGAACTGGCCAACCTGGCCAATGAGCTGTTATAATCCCTTTATTTCCGGTTGATTTCACAAAGCAGGCGACTGGTTAATTGTATTAGTGATATTTCTTCAGTGACCGCAATGCAATAAACAATCCGATTAATGTTAAAACCGCACTCAATATAAATGGTGCTCCAGGAAAATAAACGGGTGCTTTCCCCTCAATAAAATAGGCAAAAATATGGGTCATTACCCAGGGGGCAAATATGGCAGCCAGACTTTGTAAACCTGTTAAAACGCCCTGCATTTCGCCTTGCGCATTTGCCGGGATCTGGTTGGAGATTAAACCTTGCATTGCTGGCCCGCCAATTCCGGCTAAACCATAAGGTAGCATAAAGGCAAACATCATCCAGCCTTTTGTAGCAAAAGCAAAAGCCACAAAGCCGATGACATAAAGGATTAAGCCAAAATAAACCGCTTTCTTTTCGCCTATTTTGGGTAGAATAATCCGGATTAATCCACCTTGTACCACACCGATTACCAGCCCCACAAAACCTAATGAATAGCCTACCCATGATGCATCCCAGTCAAATTTTTCCATGGTATAAAATGTCCAGTTAGATTGAACCGAATGGCTGGAAAAATACAATAGAAATAAGGTAACCATTAAACCCAGTAAAGCAGGATATTTACCAATACTGCGTAATGAACCGATAGGATTGGCCCTTTTCCAATCGAAAGCACGGCGTTTTTCTACCGGTAGCGATTCAGGTAAAATGAAATAACCATACAGCCAGTTAATTAAAGATAAGCCTGCAGCTACCATAAAAGGAACGCGCGTACCAAAATGGCTAAAAGCACCACCCAATACCGGGCCTAAAATAAAGCCTACTCCAAAAGCTGCACCAACCAGGCCAAAGTTCTGTGCCCTTTTTTCGGGTGCCGATATATCTGCAATATAGGCTTGTGCTGTAGTAAAACTTGCGCCGGTAATCCCTGCAATAATCCGCCCGACAAATAACCAGATTATCGAAGGGGCAAAGGCCAGGAAGATGTAGTCAATCCCCAGGCCAAACAGAGAACTCAACAATACCGGACGCCGGCCATAGCGATCACTTAACGCGCCGATAATAGGTGAGAAAACAAACTGAACTGTGGCATAGGCCAGCGTAAGCCAGCCACCATATTCGGCAGCTAAACCAAAACCACCACCGGTAAAATCCTGTATCAGTTTAGGTAAAACCGGAATAATGATCCCAAATCCTGTAAAATCGATCAGGAGGGTAACCATAATAAAACGCATTGCCGATTTCTTCTCGTTTGCCATAGTGTAAAGGGTTGAACCGCAAAAGTATTAGAATTAGGCAACAAACTAAATTTAATTCGCTGCAAATCCCTACCGTTTCTGAAAATGCTAAGCTTTATCAGATTTCAGCAAAAGCGCTTAAACTAGCCTTCAGCGAATTAAAAACAGTGGAGAGATTCAAAACCTATAACAATAGTCAAAACTTTTCCACAATGCCTTAATTCGGCATAATTTTGTTAAATTCGCAAGGTTATAACAATACCTTTTTTAAACATCGTTTTTATTAACGAGAATACTAATTTATGGCAGAAGATTTAGAGAATCAGCAGAACGACAAAATCATTCCAATTAATATAGAAGAGCAGATGAAATCGGCCTACATTGATTATTCAATGTCGGTAATCGTATCAAGGGCTTTGCCTGATGTACGCGATGGATTAAAACCAGTACACCGCCGTGTTTTATATGGTATGCTGGGACTGGGCGTAACCAGCGGTAAACCTTATAAAAAATCTGCCCGTATTGTGGGTGAGGTTTTAGGTAAGTACCACCCACATGGTGATGCATCTGTATATTTTACCATGGTTCGTATGGCCCAGGACTGGAGTTTACGCTATCCGATGGTAGATGGACAAGGAAACTTTGGACACATTGATGGAGACTCTCCGGCTGCAATGCGTTATACCGAGGCCAGGTTTAGTAAACTGGCTGAAGAAATGGTTGCCGATATCAACAAAGACACCGTTGATTTTCAGTTAAACTTTGATGATACCGAACAGGAGCCAACCGTTCTACCGTCAAAAATCCCGAACCTTTTAGTAAACGGATCAAGCGGTATTGCCGTAGGTATGGCCACTAACATGGCGCCACATAACTTAACCGAGGCTATTGATGGTGTAATTAATTATATCGATAACCGCGAAATCACCGTAGAAGAATTGATGAAGTTTGTAAAAGCTCCCGATTTCCCTACGGGTGGTATCATTTATGGTTACACAGGAGTAAAAGAAGCTTTTGAAACCGGTCGTGGCCGTATTGTAATGCGTGCCAAAGCGGAAATTGAAAGCATTAAAGACCGCGAGGTAATTATTGTAACTGAAATCCCATACCAGGTGAACAAGGCGCAGATGATTGAGCGTACTGCTGAATTGGTGGGCGAGAAAAAGCTGGAAGGTATTTCAAATATCAAAGATGAATCGAACAAAGATGGTATTAGGATTGTGTACGAAATTAAACGCGATGCCAATGCCTCTATCGTTTTAAATAACTTATATAAATACACTGCATTACAAACTTCATTCAGTGTAAATAACATTGCATTGGTAAAAGGCCGGCCTCAAATGCTAAATCTTAAAGATTTAATTGTGCATTTCGTAGATCACCGCCACGATGTAGTGATTCGCCGTACCAAATATGAATTAGCCGAAGCCGAAAAACGCGCACACATTTTAGAAGGCTATTTAATTGCTTTAGATCATTTGGATGAAGTGATTAAATTGATCCGTGCCTCTGAAACGCCTGAGGATGCCCGCGTTGGTTTAATGGAAAAATTTGGTTTAAGCGATCTTCAGGCCCGTGCAATCCTCGATATGACTTTGCGTCGTTTAACAGGACTAGAACGTGATAAGATTAAAGAAGAATATGCTGAACTGATGAAAACCATCGAATACTTGAAATCTGTTTTAGCGGACGAAGGCTTAAGGATGAAAATCATTAAGGATGAGCTGGAAGAAGTAAAACAGAAATTCGGCGATGCCCGTAAAACGACCATTGTTCACTCTGCAGAAGATATGAGCATGGAAGATTTCATCGATGATGAAGAGGTTGTAATTACCATTTCTCACGAAGGTTACGTTAAACGTACACCTGCAACTGAATTTAAAGCGCAGGGTAGAGGCGGAAAAGGATCGAAAGGCAGTACTTCAAGAAATGAAGACTTTATTGAGCATATGCTGGTGGCGACAAACCATAACTATATGCTGTTCTTTACCGAAGCCGGAAGATGTTTCTGGTTAAGGGTTTACGAAATTCCCGAAGGTTCTCGTACCAGCAAAGGAAGGGCAATCCAGAACATCATCAATATTCCGAAGGAAGAAAAAATCAAAGCTTATATTAAGGTTAAAAACCTGAAAGACCAGGAGTATTTAGAGAACAACTTTATCATTATGTGTACCAAAAAAGGTACTATTAAGAAAACTTCTCTGGAAGCTTATTCACGTCCACGTGTAAATGGTATCAATGCAATTAACATCAACGAAGGAGATGTATTGTTAGAAGCTTGTTTAACCAACGGCGATAGCGAAATTGTAATGGCTTTACGCTCAGGCAGGGCCATCCGTTTTAATGAAAAAACTGTTCGTCCAATGGGTAGAACGGCTACAGGAGTACGTGGTGTGCGCTTAGCCCATGACCAGGATGAAGTAGTTGGCATGATTGCTGTAAACAATCCTGAAGTTACAGTGTTAGTAGTATCAGAAAAAGGTTATGGAAAACGTACCGATATTGAAGATTACCGTGTAACCAACCGTGGTGGTAAAGGGGTAAAAACCATTAATGTTACTGAAAAAACAGGACAATTAGTTTCGATAAAAGACGTTACTGATAGCGAAGATTTGATGATCATTAACCGTTCAGGTATTGTAATCCGGATTCCGGTATCGGCCTTAAGGGTTATGGGACGTGCTACTCAGGGCGTACGTTTGATCTCGTTAAAAGGCGATGATGAAATTGCATCGGTAACCAAAATCGACCACGAGGAAGATGAAGAAGAAACAGTTGATTTAGAAAGTGTTGTAGTTGACGGCGAAGAATTAGAAGCCGATACCACGCCAGAAGCTGATGATACTGACGATAATGATGATTCAGATAACGAAACGGAAGAAGAAAATTAACTAAAATTAAGATTAGAATAAAAATTATGAAAAGAGTATTTCTAAGTATATTTCTGGCTGGTGCGGTAAGCACTGCCTTTGCTCAGAAAAGTGAAGTTTCAGCTGCAAGAAACGATTGGGGCTTATTCCAGCTAACCTCGTCTAATGCATCAACTCCACTAGCCAAAAAATTAGAAGCTTTAGCAAAGGGCCTGGCGCATACCGATAAAGCCATTGCTGACGAAAAATCTAAAGTAATGCCTGAAGCATGGTCATACCGTGCTCTTTTTGCATCCTCTGCTGCAATTTTGGACTCTGTAAGCACAGCAAATGCCGATGCAAACTTAAAAATTGCCCGTGAAGCAATTGTTGAAGCCAAAAAATTAGATACTAAGGGAGCAGAAAAAGATAACATCAGTTTAGCTGAAACCAACGTAATTAATGCCGTTAGAAATGGCGGTGTTATTGCCTACAACAAAAAAGATTATAAAACAGCTTATCAGAAATTTGTTCAGGCAACTGAAATTAACCCTCAGGACACTTCAATGTACCTAAATGCAGGTATTGCAGCCCGAACCATTGAAGATTATCCGGGTATGATTACTCAGTTTAAAAAGGTCATTTCTTTGAACTCACCGCAATCTAAAGATTTGTACTCAGAAATTATCAGCACCATTTTAAGCAAGCAGAAAGATACTACTGCTGCCCTGGCCGTTATTAAAGAGGCAACTGCAAAATTCCCTGAAAATACAGACTGGATTAAAACTGAAACTCAAATCTATATCGATAGGGGTGATGCTGCAAAATCAGAGCAGATGTTAGTGGCTTTAGCAACTAAAGAGCCTAACAATGCGAATTACCAGGTTTTATTGGGCAACATTTATTTCAGTCAGGCTTTGAAATTACAAGCGGAGAGAAATAAAATTGATCAGAAAAAAGTAAAAGAATTTAACGAAGTAACTTCAAAAATGAATGCTTTATTGGATAAATCACTTCCTTTTTACAAAAAAGCACTGGAGGTTGACAGCAAAAATGCAGGTGCATTAGAAACGTTAAAAACCATTTACGCTTTCAGAAACGATACTAAAAACTACGATGAGATTAAAAAACGTTTAGATGCTTTGCCTAAACAATAATTTAAAACGTGTTTAAAAAAAGAGCCCTGAAATTTCGGGGCTCTTTTTTTTATGTCTATTTTTATAGTTTATTATAGTTTTACTCATTTCTTTATCCTATGCAGAATTACTTTAAAATATCATTGATCGCTTTAACTTTAATCTCTTTTAACGCTGCAGCTCAAAAAAGCCAAATCCTGATCGCAAGAAATTCAGTTGGCAAATTACAGGCTTCAATTGCCAACAAAGAAGACCAAAAGAAACAACTGGCAATCATTACTGATGGTTTAAAATCAATTGAATCAGCTGAGAAAGACAGTAAAACAAAAAACTGGACAGAAACCTGGTCGATTAAATCGTATTTAGCATCTTTTGCATCAATAATTGATACAGATCCAGGCAATTCAAATAAATATTACGATACTGCAGTTGAAGCGGTAGCTAAAGCAAAATCGCTTGATAGATACAACGATAATTCGGGACTAATTAAAGCATCTGACCATAATATCCTGATCAAAAAGCAGGATAAAGCTAACGAAGCCTTTTTTAACAACGAATTTAAGGAAGCTTTTACCGATTTAAAAGAAGTAAGCAATAACTTTCCAGCCGACACCACACTGGCATTGAATACCGCAATTTGTGCGTTAAACATTCAATCGTACGATGAATCTTTAAATTATTTTAAACGTGCCAAAGAAAACGGAATTAAAAATCCATCCGTTTTTCAAAAAATGGCCCAGATGTATGTGGTAAAATCGGATTATGAAACTGCTATCAAAACTCTGGAAGAGGGACTGGTATTAAATCCTTTTAACCGTTTTTTAACCAACGATTACATTAATCTTTTACTCGATACTGAAAATTACAGTAAAGCCACTACGCTGATTGAAAAAAACTTACAAGTTGAAAAGGGTAGTAAATTGCTGTATTTTCTTTACGGCTATCTGCAACAAGCTGGCGGAAACAATTCTACCGCAATTTTAGCTTACGACAAAGCTTTGGCAACTGATCAGAATTATTTCGATGCGTTATATCAATTGAGTCTGGCGTATATCAATACCGCAAATGAAACACTTAAAAAGAATGAATCTGACAAAGCCGTTAAGTACAGTGGTTTAATTAATCGCGCACAGTTTGCTTTACAACGCGCTAACGAAATTAATCCTAACGACAAAAAAACTGTTCAGTTGCTGCTTGACATTTACACCCGTAAAAAAGCTACAGATAAAGTTCAGGAGCTTAACCGCAAGCTTCAGGAGTTGTAATCTTATAAATCTTTCCTAGCTAATTTTTAAATTAATTATGGTGGGTAGGTCAGTATGATCAAATTACAACTTAACATAATATTAATTATAAGACAAAATATATTTTATTCGATAAGCACTGTATGCAGGTTTTCATTGCTTTATTTATCAAATTGCTCTAATTTAGTATTAAAGCAATTCAGGCACTAAATTTATGAGTAGCAAACAAGAATTTACTTATCCGAAAATCTATTTGTATCGCCGAATTGTACAGTCGAAAATATTTATCGATAACAATTACGCCAGAAATATTGATCTGGATAATATTTCTGATGAAGCTTTTTTCTCGAAATTTCATTTTATCAGGCTTTTTAAAAATGTTTATGGAAAAACGCCGCATCAGTATTTGAAAACTATCCGTATTGAAAATGCAAAAAAATTACTCAAAGACGGTCAATCTGTATCTGAAGTTTGTTTTTTAGTTGGTTTCGACAGTTTAAGTTCGTTCAGCGGTCTGTTTAAGCGTATTGTTGGTCAGCCGGCATCAGTTTATGCGGCCATGCATAAACAAAATAAGGCAATGATGATTAAGATGCCACTTGCCTTTGTACCAGGCTGTTATGCTTATCAGCATGGATGGTTGGAAAATAGCAATTTTGAAGAAACTGACCATTAAAATGACGGTTATCTTTGTCTAACATTAAACTTAAAACAAAAGACAATGATTACCAAAATGACCATTACCAATATCCATGTAATTAACCAGGATAGCGCTTACGACTTTTACGTTAACAAATTAGGATTCAATCTTGTGGATGATATTCCGATGGGGCCTGATACCAGATGGCTTACCGTCTCCCCTCCCGGTCAACCCGAACTGCAACTTGTACTGTTTCCTGTAAAAGTAAGCAAAATGTTCCCGAAAGAAACCGCTGAGACATTGATTTCGCTGATTAAACAAGGGATTTTTGGCTGTGGAGTGCTTACTTGTAACGATATTTTTGCCACTTACGAAGAGCTTGTTGCCAAAGGTGTCGAATTTATAAAACCACCAACTAAAGAATTTTACGGTACTGAGGCCCTGTTTAAAGATGATTCTGGCAATTACTTTTCACTACAACCTCAAAATAATTTTGGCAATGAAAACAATCTTTGATCAAACAGTAAGAAACGAACTTACTAACCGTATCGGTAAGTTGTCCCCTGAAAGCAAAGCTCAATGGGGAAAAATGAATGTTTATCAAATGACTAAACATTGTAATCGCTGGAATAACTGGGTTTTAGATAAAGAAGATTATGCGGATTATACATATAAGCAGGATTTTATCGGAAAGATTTTTGGTAAATGGGCTTTAAAAAGCAATACCAAAAATGAAAAACCCATTGGGAAAAACATGCCGGCAGGTAAAGCTTTTACCATTAATGATATTGAAGGTGATGTAGAAGCACAGAAAATAAAATGGGTGCAGCTTATAGCTGATTACGAGGACTTCTCGAACCCTGGTTTTGTACACGATTTCTTCGGTAAAATGTCTAAAGAGCAAATTGGTATTTTTGCCTATAAACATTTCGACCATCATTTAAGGCAATTTGGCGCATAAATAAAACAATTGCAATTGCCGCTTGTATTTCTACCATGTACGATCATTACAGCTTTCAGGATGCGACCACTTACCAAATTGAATTGGCCAAACAATTAAAGTTTGAGCAAATCAATAAAATTGAAACCATTGCTGGTGCTGATATTTCATTTAATAAATACAGTACAACCATGTATGCGGGTATTGTGATTCTGAGTTATCCGGCATTGGTTTTAAAATCTTTCGCATTAGCTACTTATGAAACGAATTTTCCCTACAAGCCGGGATTTTTAGGTTTTAAAGAAGTGCCGGCTTTATTGAAAGTTTGGGAGCTGATTAAAAACAAACCAGATGTTGTAGTGCTGGATGGCAATGGAATTCTACATCCAAGGCGTATGGGAGTGGCATCTCATTTTGGTATTTTGACCAATCAGGCTACCATTGGCTGTGCCAAAAGTCTTTTATATGGCGAAAATCATTTACCTGATCCGGGTAAACTCAGCACTACGGACATTAAAAGCCATGGTCAAACACTCGGCTTTTCGCTCAGAACCAAAAATAACTGTGCACCTGTTTATGTATCGGCCGGGCACTTAATTACACAGCAACAAAGTCTCGAAGTGATAAAAAATTGCATTGGTAACTACCGCATCCCTGAGCCCACGCGCCTCGCGCATCATGTTGTAAACGATTTTAGAACAGGTAAACTCAAAGCAGGCTTTCATGAAGTTTTACCAAGTTTAACGCTGTTTTAATGTTGCTAGCATACAAATTTCAGGCGTTTTTGACGCGTATGATCAAGAAAGGCAATGATATTACTTACTTATTATACTATACCCAGTTTATGCCTTTTTTAAGCAATTGCAAAGTTTCGTATTCTTCAGTTCCAACGGCTGGCTGCATATTGTAAGCCCAATTGGCCTGTGGCGGTAAGCTCATCAAAATAGATTCAATACGACCATTGGTTTCCAGGCCGAATTTGGTTCCTGAATCGTAAACCAGATTAAATTCTACATAACGGCTCCGGCGCTGGTATTGCCATTCTTTTTGTAGCTCAGTAAATTCTTTATCGCGATTGCGGTCAATCAACTCGGTGTAAATGGGCAGGAAGGTTTCGCCTACATTAATCGAGAAATCCAAAAGCTGTTCCCAGCTTAAATTGGTATTTTCAGGTTTTAAACGATCGTAAAAAATTCCGCCAATACCACGGGTTTCTTCACGGTGTTTAATATAAAAATAATCATCAGCATGCGTTTTAAACTTTGGATAGAAATCCGGGCTAAATTCATCGCAGGCTTTTTTTAGTTTGTGATGAAAAAACCGGGCATCATTTTCAAAAACATAATGCGGGGTTAAATCAATCCCACCACCAAACCAACGCGTAGTTTCGTTCAGTTCGAAATAACGGATGTTCATGTGGATGATAGGCACCAGCGGGTGATTCGGATGGATCACAATAGAAACGCCTGTTGCAAAAAAATCATCTTCGGTTACGTTGAACGCTTTTTTAACGGCTTCAGGCAATTTGCCGTGCACAGCAGAAAAATTTACGCCGCCTTTTTCAATTATTGCACCATTTTGCATAATCCGCGTACGTCCGCCTCCCCCACCGTTCCGCTCCCAAAGCTCCTCTTCAAACTTTCCTTTGCCGTCGGCAATTTCCAATCCACGGCAAATCTCATCCTGGATTTGCTTATAACGCACTGCTACTTCTTCTTTCAACATGATGGCTCTTTCTATTTCCATACAAATTTAAGGCTATTCAAACAGCTCTGCTGATTTATGTTTAGATAGTACATTTTATTGACATTGACAGGATCCAACAGGCTTTTGATTATTCCTCCAGGTAATCAAGATCTTTATTAAAGCTTTCTTTCAGATACAATACAGAAACCATGGCGATTGCCGTTAAAATACCCATGACAATAAATGCTGCAGGGATGATATGATAGCGGTGTACGAAAAATTCGAACAGGAAGGTTATTGGAATTAAAGCACCACGAACAAAGTTTGGTGCAGTAGTAGTTACGGTAGAACGGATATTGGTACCAAATTGTTCGGCTGCAATGGTAACAAAGGTAGCCCAATAGCCCACAGCGAAGCCCATAAACAAACAAATCAGGATAAAACTGCTTTCGGTTAGACCAGTGCTGGTCAGATAAATAATAACTGTAATTACCGATAAACCCTGAAAAATAAGTACAGTTTTCCTGCGTGATTTTAAAACTTGTGCCAAAACCCCACACACTACATCGCCAATGGCTATACCAAAATAGGTGTACATAATTCCGGTACCAGCATTCAATACATCTTTAGCACCTAATGCTTTACCTATTTCGGGCGATTGTGTAACCAATATACCTACAATAAACCATAGCGGTAGCCCCAGGCAAATACAGGCCAGATATTTCAGAAAACGTTTGCGATCAGAGAAAAGCATGAAAAAGTTACCTTTTGAGACCTCTTTATCCTGCTCTGCATTTTTGAACATTCCAGACTCGAAGGTACCTATCCGTAAGAACAACAATAATATGCCCATACCCCCACCAACAAAATATGAAGTTTGCCAGGTAAAATGTTTGCCAATTGTGGCTGCTGCAGCAGCACCCAACAGGCCTATACCTGCTACAACCATTGTTCCATAGCCACGTTTTTCTTTATCCATGGTTTCGGTAACGAGGGTAATTCCTGCGCCAAGCTCACCTGCCAAACCAATACCCGCTATAAATCTGATAATGGCATAGCTGTGTACATCTTTAACAAAACCATTGGCGATATTGGCCAGCGAATACATTAATATTGATCCGAACAACACCTTAATACGGCCAAATTTATCACCTATTATCCCCCAAAGTAAGCCTCCGAGCAATAAGCCAAACATTTGCATATTGATTACATACTCACCTTCGGTACGCATGTGCTCAGCAGAAATACCAATTTCAGTAAAACTCTTTAAGCGGACTACCGAGAATAAAACAAGATCATAAATATCAACGAAATAGCCCAGAGCGGCTACTATAACTAAGAAAATTACATTACGTTTATTGGTTAGGGCTTGCTGGTCCATTTAAATATTTGGGTTTAATCGCTGAAATTACGCATTAACACAAATAAATTAAAATAGATTTTAAAATAAAAGCCACACCTGGTGTAGTGTGGCTTTTAATCTGCTAATGAAGCATTTGTTTTGTAGTATCAGGCATTTTTTTGGTCGTGTCGGTCATTTTCTGAGTGGTATCCATCACTTTGGTAGAATCCGCCTTGGTAGTGTCTGATGAACCAGCCATATTTTTAGACGAATTGCATGCTGAAGTGGCTATTATCAAAGAACCAGCAAAAGCAAGACTTAAGATTGTTTTTTTCATAGTTTTTATTGTTATCTATAAATCTAACAACCTTATAATCATTTGGTTTTAATTTTCTTCGCTACTTACAGCACGGTTTAAAGCTATCTGACTGATTATCAATATCTAAAATAAATTATTATTCATGATGTATTTTAAGTTTATTCAGGAGTTCCGGCGAAATGTTTTCGGCATAAACCCCATAGCCGTCCACTAAAACACCTTTTAAATTTCCATTCGATGAAATGGCATATACCACCGAACTGTCTGCCGGATCGGTCATACCTTCAAAACGGTAAACTTCTTCAATTTCAAATTCTTCAGGCATTAAAAACAAATTGATCGATTTGCATTCCAGTCCAACAGCAGTTAAATTGAAATCCAGGTTATACCCCCGGCGATCTAAGTCGCTTAAAGCGGCAGTAATGGTGTCGTATACATGCATAGCCTAATTTACGGAAATATTACCAAATCAACCACGATAAAACTTTAAAAGGTGCTAAAACTTTCTGATATTAGTAAGTATGATTATTTCTCAAAACACCCTTAAATGGGTAATGCGCTTTTATCCTCCTTTGTTTTTTCAGCGCATTTGGGTTCAGAAATTTGAAAATGAATTTAGAAGCTGCACCGTTAAAGTGAGCAAAAGTTTCCTGAATAAGAACTACAATGGCTCTATTTTTGGCGGAACCATTTATGCAGCAACCGACCCGTTTTACGCTTTATTATTTGATCAGTTGATGCAACGCGAAGGATTTAAAGTGCGCGTATGGCTTAAAAGTGCCTCCATACAATATTTGAAACCCGGCCGTTCGGCTTTATATTTTACCATCACCATAACCGACGAAATGCTTACAGAAGCCACACTTGCATTAAAAACCACCGGAAAGTTTGTAAAGGCTTATCCAATGGAAATCACCACCAAATCTGGCGAATTGTGTGCGACTGTGATGAATGAAGTATATGTAAGAAACCTGCACCAGGGCGAAACTCCCCGAGTTGCCTATTAATTTTTAGATTATGCCAAGTATCAAGAGTTTAATTATGCAGGGCGAAGGCGTTATGCTCGATTTTAAGAAAACGATTAACAATACCGAGAAAATTGCGAAAAGCCTCGTGGCATTTGCCAACAATAAAGGCGGGAAATTGCTGGTTGGCGTAGCTGATGATGGCTCAATTAAAGGTGTAAAATCGGAAGAAGAAGAAAAATATATGATTCTCACTTCTGCTTACCAGTTTTGCAAACCAGCCATTGAACCTCTTTTTGAAGAAATTTATGTAGACGATAAACTGGTGCTGGTGGTGAATATTCCGGAGAGCGATACCAAGCCGCATTATGCCCTGGATGACCAGGGAAAATGGTGGGCTTATATCCGCATAGATGATAAAAGTGTTTTGGCCAGTAAAATTATTGTAGAGGTACTGAAAAACGAATACAAAGATAAGGGTGTACTGATTTCTTATTCCGATAATGAAAAAAAACTGCTCCAATACCTGGAAGAAAACGAAAAAATAACGCTTAAAGAGTTCAGTAAATTACTCCGCAGTTCTTACCGAAAAGCTCAAAAAATACTGGTTAATTTAATCCTCACCAATGTAATCAAATCGCATACTACAGAACGGGAGGAATATTTTACAGCGGTAAAAAATACATTCCCCTGAATTCATTCCAGGTCTTCCGGAAAATGATTACGCGGAGTACTAACAGATGCTGAAAAAAGTTCAGCGTAACGGATGATGCTTGAGAGCAAAAACCCATTAATTTCTATATCCCTGTTTTTTGAGGTTTAAAAAACCGACCTTTGTATACCTATGTTTTCTACAATTTACCAAAAGTATAAACCCTACTATAAAGAAAATCTGCACCTAGCCCTTCCTATTGTGGGCTCGCAGGTTGGCCATACACTTGTGCACATGGCTGACAGTATTATCGTTGGTCATTTCACCGATACTACTCAGCTGGCTGCTGTATCGCTGGTAAACAGTATTTTTATTTTAATTCTGGTGATTGGTCTCGGTATTTCTTATGGCTTAACCCCATTAATTGCACAGGAAAATGGCAGGCAGAATTACGAAGAATGTGGCCGCTTATTGTCAAACAGCTTAATTATTAATATCCTGATTGGCATTGTGCTTTATTGCCTCGTGCATTTTGGGGTATTACTGGTTATCGATCACCTCGATCAAACACCAGCAGTGGTAACCTATGCCAAGCCTTACCTTGGCCTCCTTTCTGTATCTATTATTCCTTTACTGATTTTCCAAACCTTTAAGCAATTTGCAGAAGGTTTGGGCTTTACCAAACAGGCAATGTTCGTATCCATCTGGGGTAATGCATTAAACATTACTTTGGGTATCATCTTCGTTAAAGGAATGTTCGGGATTAAACCCATGGGTGTAAGCGGTGTGGGCTGGAGTACGTTAATAGACAGGCTTTTAATGGCTACGGTGATGTGTATTTACGTATTGCGTTCAAAGCATTTTAAAAAATACCTGGCCCATTTCAAGATTACGCTTATAGATAAGATTCGCGCTGTAAAAATTATTAAAATCGGCGCTCCTGTAGCCATGCAGTATTCTTTCGAGATCAGCGCTTTTAGTGGCGCAGCAGTACTGATTGGTACCATTGGTGCAGTTGAGCAGGCTGCGCATCAGATTGCCATTAGTTTAGCTGCCATGACTTATATGATGGCCAGTGGTGTAGCTTCTGCAGCAACCATTAAAACCGGCACCAATTTCGGCAAGAAAAATTTCGACGATCTGCGCAAATCAGCCATTGCCAGTTACCACGTTATTTTGCTGTTTATGAGTTTTACAGCCATAATTTTTGTATTAGCCCATAACTTCATGCCATTTATTTATACGGAAGATTTATCGGTAGTGGCCATTGCAGCTCAATTGTTGATTATTGCAGGTTTTTTCCAGCTATTTGATGGTACACAAGTAGTAGGTCTGGGGGTGCTCCGTGGACTGGGTGATGTAAATATCCCCACTTTTATCACATTTCTGGCATATTGGGTCGTTGGGATACCAGTAGGTTATTTATTGGGTTTTAAATTCAATCTGGGTGTAAATGGAATCTGGTATGGTTTAACCTTTGGTCTGTTAACGGCTTCTATCTTACTGTTTTTACGGTTTCAGAATAAAACAAAAGAATTGAATCAATAATTACATTAATTATTAGTTATAAGGTAGGGATTTGACTATTGACCAACGAACCAGTGAACCATTTATTTCCCTCCTACATTCACCACAACTCCAATGGTAAAGATAGAGTTACCCGCAGACATATATTTGCGGCTCTTTAAGCCAATATTACTACTGGTGGTGTATTGCAACTGGAAAGTTTTACTTAAAGCCATGCGCGTAAAGAAAATAGGCTCAAAGAAAATATTATCTTCTTTGGGCTGAACTACACCATTTAAAAAGAACCTGTCCATTTTTACATGGCTTATCCTTAATGCTGTGCCATAATTAATTGGAAAATCTTTGCCGAATAAATGAAGGTTGTTTTTCTTTTTAGAACTGTAATTAACCTGCAAAAAAGCTTTGCGGTAATCTACTTCCTGCAATTCGCTGCTAACCAACACATCATCTTTAAAATCACGGAAAGTGATATCGCTCCAGCCTTTTCCTACACCGCCATAAATTTCTATAATCCGGTTATTATCTGGTCCAAAAGTATCAAAGTACCCCCCACCAATTTCAATCAGCTTGTGTCCGAAATCCTTGGCCTTTCTTTCGCTGTTCATGGTAGAACCACTAAAAAGCACGCCAATATGATCGGAAACCGCATAAGCACCATTAATACTGGCATTACCTTTTAAAGAAATGTGACCGCCCCCGCTAAACTCACCCTGCTTACTGAGCATCGGGGTATTGGGAACATTAGGCATATAAACGGAAGAACAACTGGCTACAAAAAGCGCTAAAACCGGAAGGGAAAAACGTAAGTATTTAATCATAGATGCTATATAAACTGATTTTGAAGGCAAAAATTGTGCTAGTGTTCCATTTTCATAAAATCCATCACCCTTTTAAATTCATCATGTAAACCAGCTTTGAGGTGTATCTGTTTTTGGGTAACCGGATGCATAAATGAAAGTTCAGAAGCATGCAATAACATGGTAGTCATATCCCATTGTTCTTTAAAAAATTTATTCTGCTTGTTACAGCCATGTGTCCTGTCGCCGATAATGGGATGTAAAATATGGCTGAAATGACGCCTTAACTGGTGCATACGCCCTGTTTTAGGTGTAGCTTCTACCAACGAATACCGCGATGTTGGGTGCTTCCCAAAGGCAACAGCAACTTCTGCCCTTTGCAGGGTCTTAAATGAGGTAAAAGCATCCTGCATGGTACCATTTTCTTTAGCTAAAGGATAATCAATATCCATTGCATCTGGTGTATATCCACGTAAAACAGCAAGGTATTTTTTAACTGTCTCAGTATTCATAAATTGCTGATGCATAGCTATTTCAGAAGCCTTATCAAAAGCAAACAATAAGATTCCACTTGTTTTTCTATCTAAACGGTGCACTGGACTCACATGCTTACCCACCTGATCTCTAAGCAGCTGCAAGGCAAACTCTGTGGCATCACGCGCAATAGACGATTGATGAACAAGCAAGCCGTGAGGTTTGTTGATCGCAATCAGATTTTCATCCTCGTAAATAATCTCCAACATATCGGGCGAAGATAAGGATATTATATTTTTGATATAAGCGCCTATGCAAATAAATCAAAAGCGAGCCTGTAGGTATTGCAATGCGCATCTACAATTTCTTTAATGTCTGCCGAGTAACCGCCACCCATACTCACTTGCAGCGGCAGGCCCTTATCTTTACAGGTTTGCAGAACTATCCTGTCCCGTTCTTTACAGGCCGCTTTACTTAAAGCAAGCTTACCTAGCTTATCTGTTGATAATACATCAACGCCTGAAAGATAAAAAACGAAATCGGGTCTCGACTTTTCAAAAGCATTTTTAATATTGATATTTAGAAGTGATAGATAGTCCTCATCTTCCATTCCATCCACCAGTGCTACATCTAAATCTGAAAGTTCTTTCCTGAAAGGAAAGTTTTTATCGCCGTGCATGGAAAAGGTAAACACTTTAGGTTCATTCTGGAAAATTTCAGCAGTACCATTTCCCTGATGTACATCTAAGTCGATTATTAATATACGATTAGCTAAATTATTATTTAATAAATAGTTAGCAGCTACCGCCTGATCGTTCAGTAAGCAAAATCCCTCACCCCAATTGCTTCCGGCATGATGTGTTCCGCCAGCCACATTAAAAGCAATACCTTGTTCCATTGCGTAATGTGTACCATCTATTGTACCTTGTACTATCCGGAGTTCGCGCTCAAGTAATTGTGCAGTTAGCGGAAAACCAATCCGGCGTTGATCGCGGGGCGAAAGGGTTAAATCGCGCAATTGTTCCCAATATTCCTTCTGGTGGGTTAAGCAAACTATAGTTTCATGAACACAATCGGGATGAAACAAATTATGCTGCGAGATGGTGCCTTCATGTAATAACTGGCCCGGTATTAATTCATATTTTAACATTGGAAAACGGTGACCTTCCGGTAACGGATGCGCATATAACTCATGCCAGGCAATTTTAATCATCAGCTCAAAATCTCCTCCACATGTTTTTCAATATTGGTACAAATCTGATCCACAGGCAAATCATTTGCATCCTGACCAAACGGATCTTCTATTTCTTCAGCTATCAGCTCCAAACTTGCTAATACATAGAGGATAAAGGGAACGATCAGTACTAAATAATACCCCAGACTAAATACCCAGCCAATGGGAATGGTTAACACATATACAAAAATAAATTTCTTAATGAATGCGCTGTAAGAAAATGGAATAGGTGTATTCTTAATTCGTTCGCATCCTCCACAGATATCCGTAAACTGATTTACATCATTAGTAAGAACTATTAACTGTTCCTGCGAAATCAAACCTCTTTCCAGCAATTCATAAAGCTTCGAAATCATACTGCTGGCTATTTGGTTTGGAATATGCTGATGTTCTTTAACTTCGATTAAAAAGCTATTTTTCCCAAAATACTTTTTTTCTCTCAAATGCTCTTTCAGGGCAAATGCATACTTCGGAATCCCATATTCAAAAAACTTCAAATCCTCTTCCGGTAACTTAAGCGCTTTAATTTTCATGGCAAAATTACGGCTTACATTGGTCAATCCGCCAAGTAGCTTGCGACCATCCCACCACCTGTCATAAGAGGTATTAGTCCTGAATACCAGCAACATGGAAATTACAAAGCCAAGCAGGCTGTGCATCATGCCGATATTACTTACATAATCGCTTTTCGATAATTTAAAAACATTAAGCTCCAAAAACGAAACCAAAGCCGAAAATGCGGCCACACTTAACATCAAAGGCCAGAGCTTGCGGAAGGTATCTGCTTTATGGATATGAAAAATAAAAGTAAACCAATCTTTAGGGTTGTAATTAATCATTTTGGATATTTTAAATTGGATAGCATTTGGATATTGATGAAATTCCCTGTCTCAATATTACAAAAAAAGCAGGGAATGTCATCCTGCCCTGCTTGTTATTAATTTATCTTATCTGAGGTTTAGTGCTTAGTAAAAACTTCAAGCATTACACCTTATTTGGCTTGCTTACATATTTATTGCCTTTTACAAAAAAGCGCCATGGTAGCAAGGCATGCTCTTGCGCATAAGCAATGCCAACTCTGGGTGAGGCCGCAATTTCATCATCGCCATAACGGATATTATGATCCTCCACCCAAATTTCATCACCGCCCAAATCTTTTGAATTAAAGCCTTTATCAATTCCTAAAGCTTTCGCAGCAGAACCTGGTCCCGCGGCTATTGCCCCTTTCGTGTATGGCATTTTCCTGCGTCTTTCAATAATGTCGATACCTGCCAGTGGCTCAATTCCCCTGATTAAAACAGCATGCGGTTCATTTTCTACAGAAGTAACAATATTAAATAAATGATGCATGCCATAGCAGAGGTATACATAAGCCACCCCACCTTTTGCGTACATGGTTTCGGTACGGTTTGTCCTGCGACCACCATAAGCATGTGAAGCCTTATCTTTTACACCAAAGTAAGCTTCCGTTTCGACAATTATACCAGCTGTAATCTCGTCATCTATTTTGGTATACAGCACCTTACCCAGCAAATCTCTGGCAAGCGCAACAACATCCTCATTGAGGTAATATTCAGATTTTAGTTTCAAAAATTATTTAGCTAAATTATTTAACAAAATAGAGATAACCTGCTCTAAATAAACCTGATCTGTTGTATCAAACTTATCCAATACCTCACTATCTACATCTAACACACCAATTACCTCGCCTGCAACAATTAAGGGCAGTACAATTTCAGACTTAGATGCGGACGCACAGGCAATATGCCCTGGAAACTCTTCCACATCGGGTACAATTATAGTTTCAGCCTGTGCCCAGGAACTACCGCAAACGCCTTTTCCCTTTTTAATGCGCGTACAAGCTACTGGCCCCTGAAACGGCCCCAACACCAGTTCATCATGCTTAACGAGGTAAAACCCTACCCAAAACCAGTTGAATTGTTCTTTTAAAGCGGCAGCAACATTGGCCATATTGGCTACAAAGTCGGTTTCACCATACAGTAAAGCCTCTATTTGAGGGATAATAGATAGATATTGCGCTTCTTTTGAGCTATTACGGGTTATCGTTAAATCTTCTGCCATTTTATTTATGCTATCACCAAAGTTAATCATGATTTGCAAGAACTCGTACATTTGCAGATTTAATGACGAAATTTTGAATCAGAACCTATTCCGAAATTCGTTAGTTTTGGCAGTTAAAATCCTACTGCCTTGATTACAGCCTTAACCATTACAAAATTCCGCGGTATTGCTATCCCTTTTGCTTTTATAGGCATGATGGTTTTACGCCTTCCGTTATGGCTGAACAGAAAATGCCGTTTTTGGAAATTAATGGGCAGTGGTAAAAATGCGCAGGTAGACCTCGCTCCTGATTATAAACACTGGGCCATACTCACAACCTGGGATAACCAGCCAGATTGCGAGGCTTTTTGCAGCAACTCACTGGTAATAAAATGGTTTAACTTTTTTGCGACCGAAAGCTGTACTATTTTATTAAAGACTTTATCTAGTCACGGACAATGGTCTAAAAAAGAGCCTTTTAAGATAGTCAATAGCACACCACAACATACCGGAAAGATCGCCGTGATTACCAGGGCAGCCATCCGGTTTAACCGCCTAAAAGAATTTAAGCAAAATGTTAAGAGAGCAGCTGAAGCCATGCGTACTTCTCCTGGTTTTATCCTCGCTGCGGGCATTGGCGAAAACCCTTTCCTTGATCAGGCCACTTTTTCGATCTGGGAGAACGCTGAAAGTGTAAAAAACTACGCCTACAAAACTTTTGACCACACTGACATAATTAAACTTACCCGGGCGCGTGAATGGTATAAAGAAGAACTTTTTGCCCGTTTCGAAATTATAGCCAGCCAGGGCCATTTAAACGGCAAAGCCATTAACGATTACCAACCATTAATTTAATCCTTTTAACTATTATCATTTAAAATGAGAGTAATAGCAGAATTACCGCACCCTGAATGCAAAATCACCATCTTCTCCATGAACCAGAAGTATATTGTTAAATTTGAACAAGGTACGCTTGAGCAGAGCTACAAATTAGCAGAGATGGATTTAAGCGGTGGCGGTGTAAATGATGTATTTGAAATACTAGACGAAGCCTTTATTACAACAGTTATTGAACGCTTTAAATTAATGCGTACCGATTTCACTGCTGCCTATAACAGACACCAATATTAAGCCATTAACTAACTGATTTACTGAAGCTTAATTAATTAATCAGAATTATATTTTGACTTTTAATGTGTTTTTAAATTTAAAAGATAGCCTTATTTCAGCTATTTATTTAGAAAAACAAACATAAGTAATTGATAACATGACAGATAAAGTGTTCTACAAAATATAATTCCGAACAGCTATTTTGCCAAATATATGGGAAGTTTGGTTCTTTAGACTATGTATTCGCTAAATTTCAACTATATAAGAATACGGGGCAATATAAGTTTAGGGTTGAGATGTTATTAGAAAATAAAGATGCTTTAAGATTTCCGCGAATGCGGGAAATCTTAAAGCATAATGGATGTAATCAGTGCTAACTTTATACAATTACCGTATCATGCACCACTACCCTGTACCAGTTTTTAGAGAATTTCTCGACAGCATCTAAATGGGTTTTATCTTCCTGATAAGCATTATGATCTTCGATGCTGGCAAAAGTTATCGTAAGCGAATAAGTAAAAGAATTATCCGTAACCGGACGTACTGGTGTGTTAGCAGCTAAACCATAATTTAAGGTTTTAATGTATTTAATAGGCTTTAAGCTTTCGAAAAAATTAGCAAACTCAGCTATTTCATTCTTGGTCAACTGTGGTTTTAGCCAGAACATTACAAAATGTTGAATCTGGCCTTTATCTGCGGCTAAGTGATCTGTCATAAGGAATTTTATTTTGCGCAAGATAGAAATGATTTTTTGGTGCACAAAAAAAGCGTTGCGATTTTACATCGCAACGCTTTTAAATATGACAAGCTAATATATTAGTTTTGAACTCGACCTGATTTTTTATCCTCTCCTCTACCAATCAGGTAACCACCACCAGCACCAACCAAACCACCAATAATAGCACCCCTGCCTTTTTTCTTGTCAATTAAAGCTCCACCAACAGCACCAGCTGCACCACCAATTACGGCACCTTTAGCAGCATCACTCCAACCTTTTTTCTTAGCGGTTGGTTGTGTACCACCATAAGCACCACTCGAGCTGCCACCTGAGCTGGCATAAGATCTTGAAGAATTAGCGCCTGCTCTTCTTGCAGCTGCTAATTCAGCCTGACGTTTAGCTTCTTTTTCCTGCTCTACTTTAGCAACTTCGGCTTTTTTAAAGCTATCTAAACGTAAACTGTCTTTTACCGCTTTAATGGCCATTTGTTTTTCTACCTGCTGTTGTTTTAATGCTGCTTCTTCTTTTTCCTTATTGTTACAAGCAAACATAACAGAACTTAATGCGATTACTACCAATATCCTTTTCATAACTTTTAAATTTTAAATATGACGCCAGTTTAGCTACCTAACCTCGCTAAACGGTTTCATTTGGAATGTGCGATTTAGTTAATTATGAATGTAAAAGAAAAAATTATGCCAAAATGTTTTAAAAAGAAAAAATTATTCAACCAAATCGGTATACCAGAATCCGGAAAGTGCTGTTGACGTACAGAGAGAGTCGTCTTCAGATGCTGCTTTTTTAGGTGCATTGTATGTTCTGAAAACCTGCTCACCTACCGAAAAGTTAATTTTTTTCTTGAAAACAGGCCCTTCAAATGCAAAAGTATGAAACTCACCATTTTCACCGCAGGGATCAATTTCCGATGGAAGCTGATCGATCAGCTCCTCGGTGATAACTTTTCCACAAATATTTTTCAGCTGCTGCTGTGTACAAACTATGATGGTTTTATAGTTCAGGTTTATGAACTCACTAATCAATTGTCTGGTATCTTTTTGCCATAGCGGGAAAACAACTTTGAGCCCAATTTCAGCCAGTTTATTTTCACGGTATTTACGTAAGTCTTCCAGAAAAATGTCGCCAAAAATAGCATGCGTAATGCCTTCAGCTTTAAATTTATTCAAATGGGTACGCATGGTATTATCATAAGTTTCCATATCAGGCATTTCGCCCAAACGAATCTGATACAAAGGAAGACCAATACTTTCAGCTTGTTTAATCAGCAAAGCTTCCCTGACACCGTGCATTGAAACGCGGTTATATTGCTCCGTAACGGTAGTAACAAGGTACCTGATTTCAATAGCTGGATCCTGAAGGGCATAGTGTAATGCGAGTGTACTGTCTTTTCCGCCACTCCAGTTAAAAATGCAGATTTTCTTATCCATTTGTTAAAATACTTTTCAGCTGCTCCATTCCATTTACTGCATTTTGTTCAATGGTAATTACATTCTGGTAGCGTTTAACATCAGGAGTTTTAGGATCGATGATATATTTATTGACCTCACGTGGTACAAAATCAATAAGTCCGGCAGCAGGATAAACCGCCAGTGAAGTTCCTATCAGTACAAATAAATCAGCTTTTTCGCAGATTTTTGCAGCGACTTCAATCATGGGTACCTCCTCACCGAACCATACTACATGTGGACGGAGTTGTGAGCCTAACTTGCAGCGTTCGCCCATTTTAATTTCTGTACCTACAACAGGATAAGTTAAACCAGGCCGCGCGGTTGATTGTGATCGTGTAATAATGCCGTGCAAATGGGTTACTTTGGTTGATCCGGCCCGTTCGTGCAAATCATCAATATTTTGCGTAACAATTGCTACATCGAAATCTTGCTCCAGTTCGGCCAGTATGCGATGCGCCACATTGGGTTGCGCAGCAACAACCTGCCGTCTTCTTTCGTTATAAAACTCCTGTACCAACTCCGGGTTTCTTTCCCAGGCCTCGGGAGTTGCTACATCATATACGTTATATCCTTCCCACAAACCATCCGAATCCCTGAAAGTTTTCAGTCCACTTTCAGCACTGATACCCGCTCCTGTTAAAACAACTAATTTCATTTATTTTATATTTCTAATCCCTGCTGACCTGAAAAGTTCAGCAAGTTGTTCGTACTTGCCGAAAAAAGTTTCCCCAAATGTTGTTGTTAATGTTGCTCGGTAATAATATCATTATCAATCCTTTCATTTTTTTAATAAGGAACCTCATTTACAGCAGCATTACTTTTAAATGAAACAAAAATTATTTTTTTTACCCACGAATATGCCTCGAGTTTTTTTACCGATTTTAAATTCCAGCCATATTTGTATCCATATTTACACTGACAAGCCTTAATATATTCTGCCACTGCAGAATCAGCATGCTTTTTTCTTGTGCAATACAGCATAAATAAAGGAAAATACAGGCGAGCGTTAATAAGATTTGTTTCATACTAATATTGAGGTATTGAGTTTTAAAAATTTTTTAGCTATCAGATCCTCAGCTTTAAAAAGCTGAGGATGGAACATGCAAGCTAAAGCTTCAATACCGGCTACCAAAGTTCCAACACTAGGCTGGGTAAACATATCAAAGTCGGCAATATATACCTGGTTGTTTTTAACTGCTTCGAGATTGTTCCACCCGGTTTTAGTTGTAAGCAGGCTCATTTCTTCGAGACTGCGTTTTTGATCAAAGCCACAAGGAGCAATAACCAGAACCTCTGGATTATATTTTACAATCTTCTCCCATGAAGTAACAATTGAATCACCGGCAGGGTTCGAGAGCATATCTACTCCTCCGGCAGCAGCAATCTGAAAGGGAATCCAATGTCCGCAGTTGTAGATCGGTTCAATCCATTCCATGAGCATTACCCTTTTTAATGGCGATTTGTTTTCACGCAATTTGTCTAAAATCTGATCGGTCTTCTGCTGCAATCCTGCCAGATAACTAAAAGCTACTTCTTCTTTTCCCAATGCCCTGGCAATGGTAATAGCACATTCGAAAACATCCTGCAGATTATTGGGCGAAAGCGGAACCAAAGTTGGCTGCTTGCTCAGTTTCATCACAGCTGTTTCGGTGCAAACAGTATCAATATTACATACTTCACAAATGTCCTGTGTAAAAACAACATCTGGCGCAATGCTTTCTAAAAGTGCATCATCTACCCAATACAGGCTTTTTCCCTGCGCTTTAGATGCCGAAAAAATCCGGTCGATTTCTATACTGGAATAGTTTTTACCTTCAAGGATGCAGCGCACGATTTTAGGTTGATTGGCTGCTTCTTTCGGACATTCGAAGGTTACCCCATACAGATAATCCTGAAGGCCCATATCGTAAATCATTTTGGTAGCGGCGGGTAAAAAAGAAACAACCTTCATAGGATGTATTATTGAAATGTAATTAATTATCTAAGATAAAAAAAATCCTCTTCTGAACTGAATCAAAAGAGGATTTCTATGTAAATCTGGTATTTTATACCGCTTGCGCTTCTAATTTTAATGCCGGATATTTTGCTTTTAAAATCTCGAAAGCACCAAAAAGTAAAGCGCCATAAATAACAGTCCCTTCTAAGAACCTAATTTCGAATGGAATGGCTTTTACCAGGCAGTTCCAGTAACCAGCTAAATCCTGGGTAAACGCTGGATTATTAATCCAAACGCCTAAGTCGGTAACTAGCCAGTGAATAAGCACGATGCTTAATGTTGAGGCCAATAAATTTACCATGTTTACATTTTTAAGCAGTATTCTACCTACTAAAACCATTAAAGCAAAAGCAATATAAGTCCAGTACCAACCCTGATACAAAAACGAACCTCCGTTATATTTACTAAAAATGGTCGAAGCTAAAATAAAGTCGCTTAAAAACAAACTCAACAATGGAAAAGCAAAAGCTTTGGCGTGATCTTTAAAATAGGCACCACCGAATAAAGCTACTGCTCCGATTGAGGAGAAATTAGCAAATTTCAATTCGTCTGAATTAAATGTTACCAGCAAGCGGAAAGCCGTAATTGCCAATATCATTAATAGCAGTATCAAAGTGCGCGGATTAAATTTTAAATGAGACATTGTATTTTGGTTATTATTTAAGCAAAGTTAAATTTTTATTAGCGTATATTAAAACTTACGCCGGTATTAAAGTTAAAGCCTGGTGTATTGTAGCCAATAATTTCGCTGTATTTTTCATTCAGTATATTTTTGGCATCAAAAAACAGTTTTACACGTTTTTTAGCCAAAGCATATTCTATGTAAGCATTTAACAATTTATACGATGGCAATTCTTCGTTTAAATAAGATATAAAATTGGTATCGAAGCGTTTACCAAAATAACGGTAATTGGCGCTGATGTATAAGTTTTTAGTGGCCTGTGCACCTGCAGTAATACCGAAAGTATTTTTTGGTCTGCGAATCAGATAGTCAACGGTTCCGGTATTGCCTTCTACATAAGCATAATAACCGTTAATATTAAATACGCTAAACCTAACTGCCGGTTCTACCTCTACCCCTTTAAATTTCTGAGTACCCTGATTGGTATAACCTGTAGTGTAAACAATTGCATCTGTCAAATCGCGTTTAAAGCCAGCTACACGCAAGCTAAACTGATCGTCAGCAAAACTAAAGTTTACCCCCGCTTCGTAGTTCTGCGATTTTTCTGGCTTCAGGTTTAGGTTAGCCCCAAACTGTCCGAAAAGCATATTTAAGGTAGGTACTTTGAATGCTGTAGATACAGTTCCAAACAATTTCACTTCTTTGATGATGTTAATGGTTGGCGTTACAGAATAGGTATAATTTTCACCATATTGATCATGTTTGTTGTAACGTCCGCCTACTTCGAGGTTAAAAACACTTAAATTGTGTAAGAACAAAGAGCCGTAAGCGGCAAAGATATTGGTACTTGGATTCTTGGTATCAGTAATGAGTTTAGTTTTGCGGTTATCAATACCGACTAATAAATCTAATTTATCACCAAGTTTCTGGTTATAAAATAAATCGATTACATTCATTTTACCATAGTTTACAAAACTGCTGGCAAAGCCCATGAAGCTCGAGTTTACATCGTTCGAATTGCTCTCGTGACTGTAATTTAAGGTAATTTTACCAGTATTGAGTTTGTATTCTGCATTAAAACCACCACTAAATTGTTTCAATATTGAATTATTGGCTGGTAAACCATCGGCAAATGCGCCTTCATCTATTTTGTAGTTACCGTAGAAATAACGTAAAAACGGATTAACAGAAAAACGCTTATCCAGCTGGATATTAAAATTAGCGTTAACCCCATCAGTTTTAAAACCATCTTTATCAAATTCTGCTGTACTGCCTGCCGGCGCTACTGCTTCCGAAATACCATCGGTTTTAAAGTGTGTATAGTTAATGTTATAAGAAAAACCTTCAACGCCGCCATTTAAACCAATTGTACCTTTGTAAGTTTCAAAGCTTCCGGCACTGGCAACGCCATAAATGGTATTGCCTTTTGGTCCGCCTTTTTTAGTGACGATATTAATTACCCCTGCAACTGCATCAGAACCGTAAATGGTAGACTGACCACCTCTTAAAATTTCGATATGATCAATCTGATCGATTGAAAATAAACGTAAGTCGAATGTACCGCTGATACTCGATGGGTCGTTTTGCACAATTCCATCAATTAATATCAGGGTATAACCACTGCCAGAGCCCCTGAAAAAGATACTTTTATCCTTTCCCTGATTGCTGTTTCCACCGCTGATGATGATACCTGCCTGCTCATTTAATAAATCGGGTAGCGATTTTCCGTTGCTCCGTTCCAGCACCTCACGACTGATGATGCTGACTACCTTACCGGTTTGTGACTGTTTCTGATCGTTTTTAGTGGCAGAAATGACCACGTCTTTAAGCTGCAAAGTGTCTTTTTGCTGCGCGTTAGCCAACTGGCTAATCATTAGCTGCGCCAGACCTAAACCGGCGGCTGCTAAAATTGTTGTTTTGTTCATTTTGATGGTTAGTTTTACCTATAGCCAACAGATTGTAAAAGAAGTGAAAATACGTAAACGTTAAGTACTTCAATCCCAGCTTCAATCCCCGAAAGCTATGAAATTAATGCTAAAGGCAGGTCTTCTGACTTACTCCCGGTTTTCTGCCTTCCCATCACACCTAAATTGCGACAGTGGCGAAAGAATAGAAAAACCGTTACAGAGCTTACAGCTGCGGGACAGTTACAGATTTACACTGTATTCCCTTTTAATTCCGGGTGTAAAGCCGGAAACCAAAAGCGTCGCAAATGTAAGAAAATTAGCCAACTTGTAAAATGGATGATGGAAAATGGTGGTTTTAACAGAAAAAGCTAAATTAGGAATCACATTATAAAACATGAGAAAATTTCTAACTGCTGCATTTTCGTTAATCAGCTTATCTGCTATGGCGCAAAAAACCGATACTGTATTGCTAAAAAAACTGATGGAATCGAAACCCGAACTTTTTTCCAAGGTGCTCAATCACCCCGACAAAAATCAGATACAAATATTATATACGCAGGTTAACCGTGATGCTCAAAACAAACCCAGCTTTAAAACATTCAGCTATAATTTAGATTCACACCATTATTTTTATCCGGCGAGCACTGTCAAACTTGCTGCGGTAATTTTTGCCCTCGAAAAAGTGAATCGCTTAAAAAACACAGGCTTAACAGTATCCAGTACGATGATTACAGATAGTGCTTTTAAAGGACAAAGCAAGGTTTTAACCGATACCAGTGCTAAAAATGGCCTGCCCTCAATTGCACATTACGTTAAAAAAATCTTACTGACCAGCGATAACGATGCATTTAACAGGTTATTCGAATTTATCGGGCGCGCAGAAATTAATCAGAAACTAAAAGCAAACGGCTTAAACAACAGTCGTATTTTAAACCGTTTAGCGATTGGCGATGCAGGCGAATCAGCCAGGCATACCAATCCGGTTAAATTTTATAATGGAGAACAACTGGTTTACAGCCAGCCAGCCCAGTATGATCCAAAGGATTACGAACTGTCTTTAAGCAACCTGACCATGGGCAAAGGTTATCTCGATAGCGCCGATAAGCTGGTAAACAAACCTTTTAGTCTTGCAGGTAAAAATGCCTTTTCCATTAATGATCAGCAGAAACTGATGCAAAAACTAATTTTTCCCGAAGCTTTCCCGGCAAAGGAAAGGTTTAGATTAACGGCCAATGATTATAAACTTATTTATACCTATATGAGCAAGTACCCCACAGAAAGCGATTTTCCGGAATACGATCCAAAAGAATTTTGGCCTGCCTATGCTAAAATGCTGTATTATGGCAGAGAGAACATCAGTCCTGATCCAAACATCCGGATCTTTAATAAATATGGTGACAGTTATGGTTACATCATCGACAATTCTTATTTCGTAGATTTTAAAAACGGAATTGAATACTTTCTAACGGCAGTTGTACACAGTAATGAAGATGGCATATTTAACGACAATAAATATGAATACGATACGGTTTGTTTTCCCTTTATGAAAAACCTCGGCAAAAGCATCTATGAAGTTGAGTTAAACCGCAAGAAAACGCATCAACCTGATCTGAGTAAATTTAAACTCGATTATTCCTATTAAGATTAAAACCTTTCAGTGTAATTTGGGTTTATAGCGTATTAATTGTACAAAAAACTATACATTAATTAAAAAATAATATATTCGCATTTCAAATAAAAGAATAAAGCGCTAATGGCTAAACTATTAATAATTGACGATGAACGAGCGATAAG